>Ga0315312_1000006_pt1 | contig 690830 bp, 750 predicted proteins | sample TDP7_MG_FD_203629 | JGI IMG/M metagenome (GOLD analysis project Ga0315312, IMG submission 203629) | Freshwater sediment microbial communities from Lake Towuti, South Sulawesi, Indonesia - TDP7 | ecosystem: Environmental > Aquatic > Freshwater > Lake > Sediment | place: Indonesia: South...
TTCCTCCCACTTTTGTTGCGTAGTCGCGGAGCTCTTTGGCTATCTCGGCTTCAACGGCTCCTCCGCCCGCAACGACCTTGTTGTGTTCGATTACGTCTGCAACGACGGATAGGGCGTCGTGGATGGCCCTCTCAGCCTCGTCTATCATTTTCTCAAGGCCTGCACGAATTAGCACGCAGACGGATCTTGGGTCCTTGCACTTCTCTATGAAGACCATCTTGTCGTTGCCGATCCTCCGTTCCTCCACCAGTCCAGCCTCTCCCAGATCTTTAGCTTTCAAGTCGTCTAGGTTGTTGATGATTCTCCCGCCTGTTGCCTTGGCCAGTTTCTCCATGTCAGATTCCTTGGCCCTTCTCGCGGCCATGATTCCCTCCTTGGCCAGGAGGTGTTGGGCTAGGTCGTCGATGCCCTTCTGGCAGATCAGCACGTTAGCGCCTGCCTTCTCAACTTTCTCCACCATGTCCTTGAGCATGCGTGTTTCTTGGTCTAGGAAGGCTTTCATTTGGGTGGGTTCGCGTATTCTGATTTCGGCGCTGATCTCGGTCTTCTTCACTTCCAGAGCGGCGTTTATGAGGGCTATTTTGGCTTTCTCGATCCGCCTAGGCATGCCGGTGTGAACCACTTCTTTGTCCAGTATTATTCCCTGGATGAGCTCTGTGTCAGCTAGGCTTTTTCCCTCTTTCTTAATTATTTGGACGTTGTCGATGTCAGCAGTGTTTTTCTCGCCCCTCTGCTCGACGATCTGTTTCACGGCGTCGACGGCGATCTTCGCCAAGTGTTCCTTTGCTTCACCCATCACCTTGCTCGCCATGGAGGTCACAGCGACCTTGCGTAAAGTTTCCCGGTCCTCAAGATCCACGGGGATTCCGATCTTTTGAAGAACCTCTTCGGCCTTCTGAAAGGCCTTTCTGTAGCCACTCACAACCATAGTTGGATGAATTTTTTGATCCAAAAGCTCCTCCGCCTTTCCCAAGAGTTCTCCGGCCAAGATCACGGCGGTGGTGGTTCCGTCGCCCACCATGTCATCCTGTGTCTTAGCCACCTCCACCATCATCTTAGCCGCTGGATGTTCCACATCAATCTCTTTTAGAATGGCAGCGCCATCGTTAGTTATCTTGATGTCACCCATACCACTGATGAGCATCTTGTCCATGCCCCGCGGACCCAGAGTGGTCTTTATGGCTTCAGCAATGATTCTGGCCCCTATTATGTTGTTTCTCTGAGCCTCTTTTCCCCTACTTCGACCAGTTCCCTCCTTCAAAATGAGAACGGGCTGCCCCGTTTCCGTTGTTGTTAAATAAGCCACGCAAATTTCCTCCATTTCAATTAAGATTAAATTTGGTTTTGGATTAAATAAACGTGCCTATTCATCCGAAAGCGCTTTCTAAATTTTGACCCCGTTTTCCTAGATAAGTCCCGTTAGTGTTTTGCAATCAATTTGCAAGCAGAAATGTATCAAAAGGTATCAACAAGAGCATTTGCAGCATTTCCATCGGCATCGTCTTTCTGAGCGTGCTCCCAGTAACTCCGGTGGTGTATTCTGCTAGGAAAGGGGTTACCGGTCTACACATATCGTTTTAGAAAGACTTTTATTTAAGCACCCTCCAGCTTTTGATGGGTTTCTCGGTTCAATCCAACAAATGCAACTGGTGCCTGTTCAGTTGCTACATGGTTTGAATCGTTGGAACCCCTCTTTCCTTTTGAGGAAACGCGGGAGTACAGTTTGTCTAGCTTAAGGACATTTAAAAAAGTTGAACTAATTGTTATAATTGACGCTACGAATGGTTGGATTGCGGATGCGAAAATTGTGGTCTTGCAAAATATTTTTCCAGTTTAGGGGGGTATCAGAAATCTCCGCAGTACAAAGGCATAGGCGAGGAAATGGAATGTGACTTTTTCAATTAGCGCACGCATTTATTGATGAATCTAACTCTTAAATTAAGAAGCAAACTATTAAAGTAAAAGCTAAAACAATCCAATTGTGGGGAGCTAACATAAGACGTACAGTGTCTAACGATTATTAATTCGCCCAACAGGCAACAACCATAAAGATGAACGAAATAGCGCGCGCTAGTGTTCTATTCTTCATTTTCTATATGGTAGGGCACTAGGTAATTCAGCCTTTTCCCTAGTCGGTCCCCGGAATAATAATCACGCGTACACCGTGGAAGATGTTAGAAAACGCTATCGTTTTACGATAACGTCTCCGTTTCCCAGGTTGTGTACGATTTGCCAGCCATCTTTGAAGTGTTGCAGCAGCTCTGACTCATGGATTTGTCGGTACTCGCAATGTTCGCCGTTAGGGCACGGATTGCCTCGGTGTTCTCGTATGGCTCTCTCAATCTCTTTGGCGTACTCCTCTGGGATCTGCAACTCTACTCTTCTGGCGTAGAACAGCTTGTCGATCAAGTCAAGCTTTTCCTCCGGCACACCCGCTATCCGCGCTTGGTCTTTCATGGCTTATCCGCATGGCTTTCTCGTCTAAAGCTGGTGTAAGGTCGATCCTGTGATAAGCTGCCATGTATGCTTTGCGCTGCTCCTCCGTCGGCGGAATAATGTACCTGCCCTCTATGTCCGCCCTCTTGCCCCGAACCTTATGACCCATCCAATACTTCAGCCAAATCGGGTGCATATTTCAGGCGTTTCTATTAAGCTTTGTTCGATTATCGTGCCTTTGCTTGATGGTTTATAAGGATAATCGAGGTTTCATGCAAAGCTTATTTTTGTTTGGACAGTTGAAGTATTGCCTCAAGTATTGCTCTCGAGATGTCGGTTGCTATGCATCGGTTTTCCCTCTCCTCAATCAGCCAACTATTCATTAGTTCCTCGTAAGTTTCTCTTCCGAAGTTTTCAATAAACTGGTTTTTCTCTATACCCTTTTCGCCAGCGGTAATGATGGCGTTTAGGGCTTTCCCGTATCTCTTGACTTCGTGTCTCCAATCGATGGGGAGGGCGGGTAGATGAATTTCTTGTCCGAAGCTTTCATGAATGTAGTATACGGGGGCTTTGGCGATGAATCCAAGAACAGACGCTAAGGCAACCTCGGGTTTGTAGCCTCCTGTGGCGCAGATTCGAACATCTTTATGGTGTGTTAAGACGTGGGCTATTTCTCGCACAAGGTTTGCCAATCCCCTTTGAAAGGTCTCAGGCCCGTGCAAGTCCTGAATTTCAATGGTTTCCGCCACTTGGACGCCCTTACTCGTGAGGTATTCTTTTAGGGCTAAGGAGCAGCATCTTCCGAGGTCCGTGTCTGTGTGGATTAGGTAGGCTAAGGAAATTTCGTTGAAGTATTGGGTGATGGCATTAAGTTCAGCGCTGGCCTCGGTGAGCTTCCCCTCTTTATCCTTTTTGTAGAGATATTTTAGAAGCTCCTTGCTGTATTGTGATTTTTCGGCTTCCCGCATCTTGCCGAGTTTTTCCTCAATTTCAGCCTCTGAAACCCGCCTACCCGTCTTATCCTTTTCATAGTTTGAGGCTAGGGAGGCTCCGACGGTCACGATGTGGACATAGCTCATTAAAATCACCTGCCAATTCTATTCTTATTACAATACCACATTATTGACATTTTTGCTCATAAATCAAATCCGCTCTTCCTTGGAGTCAATGAATCTAAGCCATGCAAATCCAGTTCAGAACACATGGTACACAATTTTGTTTCAGTCTTCTCTTCTCTCTAAGAGTCATTGAATCTACTATGAGCGAGGAATGGAAGAAGGGAGAATGGACAACTGTGTTTCTGTTTTCTCTTCTATCCTAGAGTCATTGAATCTCCTGACTTATCAGGAAAGGAAACGGTGAAAAGATTGAGGTTTCTGTTTTCTCTTCTATCCTAGAGTCATTGAATCTCCTGACTTATCAGGAAAGGAAACGGTGAAAAGATTGAGGTTTCTGTTTTCTCTTCTATCCTAGAGTCATTGAATCTATATTCCCTTTTCGCCTCTTTTAACAAATCATGGCCTTTTCAAGCTCCTATGTAACGCCCCTTCCGATTATCGCTACATTGCAAATCTCTTTATAAAGATAATCGAAATCACCAAATGCACCGTCCTCGGCCTACGTCGTTAACCGGAATTTTAAATCGAGGCAACGAGAGCCGTAACTTCCGGCTAACCCATAAACTGGAATGTTAAGCGCCTTATAACCTCTCGGCTAACACCTCCAGAAATTTCACGAGATTTTTTCAATTCTTATTTGTCCATATCCATGCGGCTTATAACTGCCTATGGCCAAGTACTCCAAAGCTGCTAAGGCTCTCGCGAGTTGTTGATTCTTCACTGAGCGAAAGCGGAACACACTTCCCGCCCTGATTACTGGTAAGACATCTCTCCTCTTGTTTTCTCGGATGCTCCAACCGCTAGTTAGACCAGTGGCTATTAATTGCTGTTGAGGTGTTACATCGGGCAACATTGGAGCTCCCTCATGATAAGTCCATGTGTACGCGCGTCTCGCTGCCGAAAGCAACATTGAGGAAGGTAAGGTAAGCCCTTCTGATACAATGTCAGATATCAGTCGAACAGTAAAGTCACTCACATCAATTTCTTCCGCTCGCTTATCCAACATATCCTGAGTCACTTCCCTTACAGAGTTCACCTTCACAGATATTTTTCCCAATCCTCTACTCTTACCTCCCCCAATTCCCTCATCAGGCAAAGCCTTTTCTAATACACGAATGAACAAGTCGATGCTCGCTTTGACATCTCTGTGAAGAACAACTCTAAATTCGCATTCCGCATCCTTTGGTAATATGTCCCTTGAATGCAACGTTCCATATCCTTCCTCGCCAACAATGGGAGTGATCATAGCAGCAGAATACTTCCTTCTATCTATTGCCGTTGATGTTTTTCGTTGGATTTTGATGGGAAATGGATCGATGTGCTCGCATTCAGTGCATATATAGTCTTCAAAAGATTTCATTGGCCCCCCGCACTTAGTGCACACCAACGGCGGATCATAGGTGTTTTTTCGCTCATGAAACTTCTCGCATCTAAACAACGTTCTCGAAGCCGGTATATAGGTGCCGTCTTTTGCACAACCAACGTGTTTTGGGTAAGCGTTTCGGAAAATGACCCGCGAAGCTTTGTTCCCCTCCCCTTGAAATAGCTGAAAGTAAAGGCATTCCTCCTTGCTAGGGCATTCTTCATGTTTCATAATGTTATCAGGATTCTCACAAGTCGTCTTGACCAATGCTATACCCACAGCGCCCCTCAACATAGAGCCAGGCATATACAATCTGGTTTGTTTGGTTATGCTGAAGTGTCTTCCGTCACCAACATGTATAGGTGTGTCAGCCGTTATTGTCCCTTTTAAAACGAGAAACGCTATCTCCAATTTTATCGCCTACTTCCACAATTCCTCGCCCTTAATGACTACTTCATCTTCCTCTCCAACATAGTATTTGGCAGTGCGAATCCTCGCTTGGTTGATCACAAACTTTACCTTACCAAACCCCCTTGTCGATTGGCCTCCAAGACTTGAATCCTCCACAGACTTCAAAGCAGCTTTCAATAGCTTCTTCTCCTCATCCGTCAAGTTCTCTGCAACGATTTCCAACTCAAACACCGTCCCCTTAGGAACACCTTCGACTGTGTATAGAGCGCCAGGTCTCACAGAGCCTGTCTCTCTATCCAAGGCAATCCCGGTTCTGGTTATCATGGCTTCAATCGAAGAGGATGGATAAGCATCCCTAAACTTCACTTTGCTGGCTCTCGATATGCCTCCCTTTACACTTGCTGTTCCAAAAATCTTGCACATGATGCATAGATCCTCCTCTCTTGTTGCTTTAGATCCACACATGTCGGCGACATCCGGAGGAGTACAAATTGTATAGCCAAGTGTCCTCGCGATTCGCTCCGCCTCAGCTCTAATCTTGCCCTTAAGTGAAGAACCTGGAACATAGGGCACGTCCTTCACGTCTCTCAGAACTGGTAGATCAACGCCTCGCTCTTCGCCAAGCTCCGGTCTCCCAGATCCAACGTGCAAAGGCGTCAGAGTTTCTATCTCTCCCTCAAAGATTGTTCGCTTGTGTAAAGTTTCAAACACCATTTTCTCACCTCCTTTCAAGTTTTTATCCAAATTCTAAAATCGAGGGGTTTTAATTCGGGAATCTTGCCTTTAATCTCGTTTGTGAGGTCCCTTGCCACACCTCCCTTATCAGAAACATGCTTATCGAATTCTATTTGCAACTGTAGCTGACCTTTATCGATCACTACAGACGTTGAGGTGCCGCCAAGTCTAAGCCTCAATGAATAATTTTGAACGATGCTCTCAATGTCCTTCAAATGCTGATATAGCGTTTCAGCGCTTGGTTCGTTTTCCTTCCATAGGTAATAGTCATGGGCTATTCTCATTACCTTTGAGAAAGTTTGGCTCGTAGTTTTGTCCAATAATGCTTCAATTTCCTTCATCAAATTCACGCTAATGTATCCTCTCGACGCTTGTTTCCTCAAGAAGAACCGAGTAGCATCTGTGGTGTGAGAGTAGGAGTACGTTGCCAGGTTATCAAGCTGTCCTCTTTTAACCTTGTCTTTAACAGCCAGCTCTGCGATTCTCTCTCCTTCCCGATACTCATTTATCTCAGATATGCTTTTCTCCCTCCTCTATGAGCGTAAGAAGTTCAATAGCATCTGGAAGTTGTCCAGTTTTAATTAAATTAAACAACATTTTTCCATCCTCATACGGGATAAATCCTCTCCCCACTTGGCGTTTGATAAAATACTCGACCGCTTCGAACTGCTCTGATGTTAGCGTTCTTCCGAGCATTCTCAATTGGGTTGATGCAAAGTCCCCTTTTGCCAGTTGTTTAACAAGAGCAAAAAGTTCAGCTAGGGTTTTCCACTTATATGGTCTCCCCGTTATACCTTTATCTCGACGTTTAGCCCTATCAAGATAACTCAAATCTTGAGGCAAATAGCCTACTCCTCTTATCACCTGATAATCCACCGATGCCTTTTGCTCCTCACTTTTCGCATTTCGCTGTAATTGTGTTGACGCCTGCAGCGCCATGTAAATAGGATAGGCAGGTTTCACAATGGCAATACCAGCCGACATAGTCACCTGTTCAGCCATCCATTGATTAAACCTTTCAGCCATTTCCCTTGCGACATACAACGCTTTCCCACCCGGCAATATTGCGACAAGATCATCGCCACCAGCATAAACACATCTTCCTCCGCTGTCAATAACGATTTCCCTTAGCTCTTTTTCACATACCCTATTAATCAAATCACTTAAAGATGCCAATCTTGCAGGAGTCGTTCCTTTATTAAACTTCTTCAGTTTTTCCCCTTTGAAAACGAGACCTATATTATCCCCATCCATTTTTAATACGGCAATAAGCCTATTTGGGTCCCTTTCCGCTATTTCATCCATGCTTATCCCTTTTCTCTCTTTCTCCTTTCCAACATGCCTCCGTTCATAACATGATGCACAAAGGCGATCTGCTCGAGGTGCTGCCTCTATGGGAAGGACATACTCGTCAACCTTCTCGAACGAACGCATGCCACAAACGTCACAAACAGGCGTTCCAGCCGAAATTGTCTCTAACTTTAATGGCTTACGGAGCATCTTTCCCTTTTTGACATTATTACTTGCTCTTTCCCAAACTTGACCAAAGTCTTTCACTTCTTCCCCGTTCGCGATAGTCTTCGCCGTAGTTATATTGAGTTGTCCTCCAGTAACATCGTAGAATGCTTCCTCAGATTGCCTTAGGATTTCGTCAGCATTATTCGTAGGAGCCAATACCAAAAAGCTCCCGCCGCCACAGAATATGATACACTCAGGTCCAAGCCTCTGCTCAATCACCCTAGCGACGTTCTCGGTGGCTTGCTTAATTATCTCGCTGCCACCAATAAAATCTGGTAATCGTCTCGACATGTCAATATATGGCTTAATTCGATCGGCATCTCCGCTAATTAGGCAGAAATCGTACTTTTCAGCTACATCCCCTTTATAGCCTCCTGAAAGCATAATGCAGGTAGCTATTGCCGTGGTTAATTTAAGATGGTTGAATAAGCTGTGATCATTGATTGGTGGTTCCGTGTAAGCTGGAATATCCGTCAGTTTAGTTGCAGATAATTGCTCGAAAATGGTTAAATAAGCCTGATGGGGATCTTCATTAAAAGCCAGCCTATTCGCACGAAGAATATTTTTTATTTCCTCGCTGGCAATCTTAAAATCATCAACTGAATTCTCTTTTATCGACTTCCCAACAGATAAAGGATGCGAAAGGTGAATTGGAGGAGCAGGTTTTGGCCTCTTAACATATGGCTCCTCCGGCCTATCAGTGCCTGAGGCTATGCTATCAGCAAGACAAATAATCTTCTCGATATCCGTTTTTGGATAAAACTCAGGATCATAAAAAGGACTCCAATGATGGCGCATAGCAGTTTCAGCAATCATCTCATCAAAAGAATTGGCAACAATCTGATAAGTGAACTTGATATGCTCAGTCCACCTTCTTTGATATGCCCAGCACTCAGGCTTACCAATGTCGTGAAGAATAGCGCACGTTCGAAGAACATTAAGTTCTTTCATAGTCCCTATTCCTCTAAACAAAATATAGTATTTTTATCCTCAAACTCGTTTAAAAGATTTGCATACTTTTCTAACACCAGCCTTTCCCATCGCTGTCAATATTTCATTTACAATGCGTAGGCATCCAACGCTGTCCTCGATGTTGTAAAATAACGGCTTCAAGCTCCCAAACCTTAGAAAGTCGTGAAACGATTTATGGTATGAGAACCCTGACACGTCATTCACGACACGGTCAATGCCCATGAATCGTTCAACCGCTTTTTGTCCATAGCTTGGTAGTTGCAGCCCTGCCCGCCTTACTACCTCATAAAGGTCTATGTGATTATAATTAGAAAACACGGTTTCAAAATCGATTCCATATACTCCTCCGCGATGAATAACGTACTGGAGATCGAATCTCGCACCATTATACGTCACGAGGTAATTGCCTTGAGATGAGGACAGGAAGAGATGGAGCCACCTCAGTAACGTTTCCTCCATGCTTGGAGGATAGATAAACGATACCAGAAGCAACCCCTTCCTCGGACCACGATTCATGGACACCGCTAAAGTGGCAGCAATTACAGGGTCTCCCCCGTCCTTTGGAAAACCATCAGGGCTGTAGGTTTCTATGTCAAATCCTGTGTAAAGCAGATCGAGAGATGGTGGCCTGTTCAAGCCCTCAAAAAAGGCACGGCTCATTGGGCTTACATCTTCACGCCATCTCGCCATAAACTCTCGCCTTATCACCTCGGCCACCAAGAAAACTATTTTATAAAACAGCTAATTCTATGTATCTGGAGCAATACTCAAATAAAATTGAGTAAAGCTCTACTCAATGATAAATTCGTGATCACAATGTATGAGGTTAGGGGAAAATCAAAAATGCCCCGTTATGAAGATGCGATTGCGAATAAGAACAGCCGAAAAATTATCCAGGCCCTCGCTGAATGTGGAGGCGTTGCCAACTTTTCAGAGATAGGGAGGCGTTCGGGAGTCAAGGATTCGGTTCTAGCCTATCATTTAGACCGACTGAAAAGCCTAAACGTGGTAAAAAGGGAGGTGAAGGGAACCTACCGCCTCACCTATAAAACCCCGCTATGCTATATTTTCCAAAAGGCAGCTGAAGTGCCGATGGCCTATCTTGGTTTGTTGGGAAGGAGGGAATCTCGACCCGAACCAGAAACCGCCGTCGCTCTAGAGCTTCTGAAGAAGGAAGGAGTAAGTCCTGAATTTGTGTATGTCGTTACCTCGCCTGAAGCATTAAATGAATGGAAAGAGTTGAGGCTCCAATACCAATGGATCCTATGCTATGAAGAGGAAATCATCGACATCGACGCTGTGAAAAACAAGGTTACACCGCAGCTGGAAAGCCTACTAAGGGATTACATTGTTATCATCGATTGTACGTCAGCCACCAAACCAGCAACCATCGCCTACTATGAACTCGCCCAATCCTACTGCACACCTCTAATCTACATATACGAAGAAACAAAGCAATTAAAATGGTTAATCTCAAGAGAGACAATCAAGAAAACACTTGCAATAACGTGAAAATACAAATTTTATGATAGTGGGCCGAGGAAAATTTTGTTGGCTGACCAAAATTTTATTACACGTTTTTGTATGAACAGTTAAGATTTAGCAAACGGCCTTTTTGGCCGAGAATCACACGATACTCGGAGACTTTACTCCAGTATCTTTTCGCTTTAAGCCCCCACGCCAAACCCAGTTCCCAAAAAGTTTAAGCCCAACCCCCCTTTTTAGACACTGAATTTGTAGTGGGTTTTTAGCATCTGGCTTCTTCAGATTCAATTTTTTCCACGACGATTTAACATACGAATTCTTTCTACAAGATTTCTTTCATATTCATCAATAGGAATAGAGACACCAACTGAATTCATACTTCCACGTTCTATCCTGTGATTTATAAAATCGATAACAATTTGCGCTTGTTCTTTTTTCGCAGGCAAAAAATCAATAATTTCAGACAAAAGAAACAGTACTTCAAACCATGTCTCAACACGCCAATGCCAAAGAGTCCTCCAAGCAACCCCCCTTCTCGTCTTATGATGAACCGTAACATAACCCAAATCAAGCAGTTTCTGAAATTCTAACAACAAACTTCTATCAGTATTAGAAATGCTTATCCTTGGCTTAATATGTCCTTTCCGAAAAGTCAATGTGATGGTTCCTTCCCAACACAGAGACCATGCTATAACCTTTTTTATTTCATCGCTCCAACGCGGAGGATTCTCTAAAGGCTTCAAATAATATTTCATAATTTCATGATTCGACGAAGTAGTCGTCGGTGTCATAGGCAATTATTTTGTCACCCCAGTTTTTTATTTCATTCTCTAAAATATAACGAGCGATAGCAGCAAGACACGTACGACGAACAAATTTGGCACCCTCGACCAAAGGCTCCCAACTGTAGCAATACGGCTTGAGGGGGGACGAAGCAACCGATGCTCGCCACCCACGAACCAGCAGTCAAGCAGGGCACCCTCAGTTGGGTGGTTAACATTTTCGACACTAAGCAACAAAGTCACTCAACCTCTTTCCATGACGACTTCCATTGTCGGGGGTAGGGGAGTCAGTGTGTTTTGTGTGTTTAATATAAAATAATGCCCTTCTTAATCCAACGGAGGGGGATACCCTCGACAACATCATCTTAGACATATACTCTTTCATAGTCACGCTGAGTTCAGCAACGTTGGTTTTTAGTTCATCCACTGGCTCCAAAACGTCCCACATCGACCATAATTCTGCTAACCTTCTTTCTGTTTTGTGGTATGTCCAATTCAAATCTTTTTGTATCTCAGCTATTTCTTTTGCTCCATTTTCGAATAAATACAAGACCACTGCCAGCCTGTTTTGAGGACACGTGTCAAAAGCCACCCGCATGACTGTCCAATAGTCTTCCCAGTCTACTTTGGGTTTATCTCTTACGATGGCGAGCATCATTAACAATTTTTTGAGTTGTTTCACGAGTCTCGTAGCATATTCTGGCGTGGTTTCGAAGTCGCCTCCCATGTCTGCGCCCAGTTTCCAGATCGCAGACGTTACGACGGGCTGCCTCATTTGAGCAACAAAATTTGCTAGATAAACGAGGGCGTCTTCGATTTCAGAAGGCACTTCTTTTGGTTCAACGTTTAAACTTTTAAAAAACTGAGATGTCTTGGTGCTTAATTCTTTCCTCATTTCCTTTTCTTTTCCCTGATTTTTCATCGCTTTAATTGTTGCTTTGACTCTGTCGATTTCATGTCTAAGCTTCAAAAATCTTTCACCTAACATTACAGCGAGATTTTGGTGCATGTCGATGACTGGTGTAACGCCAGTAATTAAACCAAAATATATATCGAGTCTGATCGGTTCATCTAACGTTCCATATGCAGAGGAATAGCATCCATCGTACGCTGATCTAAATTGGGAAAAGATTTCGTATCTTGCCAGCTGATCCATATTAAGTATAACCGTGAAGTCTTTAATGAGTAGAATTTTTCCATCCAGCCGCGCCAACAGTCCTTTTATTGGTCTAACCTTGCCCGTTTTTTCATCTTTAACCGTTTTTCCAGTAACCAACGTATGCTCCGTTAACCTATCGATCATTTCTACGTCCCAGTTTTTGAGCGATCTAATCAGTTCGGTTTTAGTTCCGCCCGACGCGGCAACGAAATGTAGCCACACGGGGTCTCCCTCCAATTTTCTATCCAAAGCCAGTGCGTAGATTACATCCAAAATTTCAAGGTCTTCTGCGCCGAACGGAGTTTCGAAACAAAGCCATTTTTTGTTAACTTCATACATGTCTTTAAGTTTTGGCGGCGTCCAACCGAACTTGATTGGCGAGCGACCTCCCGATCCTTTACAATCACTTGGGCACATCTGATTCTGTTTTGCCCAGTCGCAAGTGACAGGTTTATAACCATACTCCATGAACTCTTCGATTCGTTTCTTCGTGTACTCTTTGCTGTAGTCTTCGCAGTTTCCGATAATTTTATGGACTTCTTCTCTTCCTTTTTCGCCGAAGAAGCTAAAGGTTAAACCGATGAATAAGCGTTCTACGTGGGTAAGCTTTCTTTCAGTTATCGCTTTTTGGGATAGCATGTTGATTAAGGGACACTTATATAATGATTGAATGTCTCCGTCCAACTCGTAGTTGGCTTCGCCTTCTGTTTGTTTAGATATGCGAACGAAGGTTTCTATTTCATGAACTTTTCGGATAAACTCGTTGGTCACTTTGAAGGTTTTGATCTCAGGATAAACTACTTTGTCAGAGTTGCGTATGGTTGGGTAGGCTTTGAGCTTTTTCAACTCATCTACAGTCACGAGGCTACAATAATGTTGTCCGTTTATGGCGCCGAATTCTCTTATCCTTTGATTGGCGCTGGTGAGCCTCGGAACGTCGACTCCCACTTTATCGTGTTCCTTTTCTGAGTTGGGCAAACCCGATTTGATGAAGATAGCGAGCATGATTTGGTTGCGCTGGTCGATGTCTCGGATTCCCTCCGTAAAAACTTGGACGTGAAACCTACGTCCGCTACTTTTAATCAGAATGCATTCTTCGGGGATGCCAAACCATTTGTGCGCGTCGACAAGCTTCAAAGTTGCTTCCTTTAATTCCTTAAATGATGCGTTGTTGTTCTTGTTGTCTATGTCACTCCAAAGCTCATTGTCGAGTCGCATCCTGCCGATGCATGGTACGTTTTTTAGCTCTGAAGCCCATTTCAGTTTTTCGAGTGGATACTCCCAAGTGTCCCTTGTGTCTAAGAAGACAGGCTTGTTTATGCCCAGCTTCTTTTCGAACTCAATTAGCCAGTCTTTCTGGTTCATCATTTCCACCACCAAAGAGCCACGAATTCAAGCAGAGGACAAAGGAATATTGCAGCAAAACAAATAACATAGAACGTTTGATTGGCAAGTAAAGATGAGGTAACACTTCACGCATGAAATTCGGCTGTGACCAAACTAGAGGTGAACAAACAAGGTCGAGTTGCCAAGCTCCTATAAGAAGTGAAACTGTTGATGCGCCGAGAAGGGCAACGTTCCAAAGATTTTTTTTCATGGCATGATCAACTCGATCCGACGGCTGCAAGTAGGCTCGCGATCAGGGCGATGATAAGCCTGCGTGCCCACTCGTCCCATTTGCTTTCCTTCAACAGAGCGGGGAGCAGCAGCGCCAGCTCGACGAAGTGTATTTCAATTTGCTGAAGTTCTTTTTCAGCCGTGAGGTCTCCTACGCGAGCAGTTGCCCATTCGCGAAAGAACTTTAATCGCTCCAATGTTTTGTTCATTTTTCTACTCCCCAGACACGCGCGCTATCCCACCTCAGCGTTTTTAAGAGCCTCTAACTGAACTCGCTTCAAGTCTTGTTCCACAACTTTTTCGTAGAGGGCTCGCAAAGCCTGGATGATGGCGTCCGTGTTGCTGGTGACTATACCGCGCCTTTTGAGCTCTAACAAAATCTTCGCTGGTTCCCCACGGATCACAGTATTAATGCGGAGTCTCTCCTCTATACTGAATGAGGATCGTTCACACTTTTTCTCAGGCATTTTCATCATCCATGAGAAGTGAGTCTACATGTAAACTTAATGGCGCAAAGTTTATAAGTCTTTCCGTAAACCTTAGTTTACAGGTGTTCTTATGAGTGGCGTAAATATCGCGAAGGCAAAAAGTGAAGAGAAAATTTTAGAAGCATTATTAAATGCCTCTCCGAGAGGGCTTAGGTGGGGCAATTTGGTGGAAAAAACAGGGTTAAGTAAGAGAACGTTAAATAAGAGGTTGATAGAACTTGAAAAGCGAGGCATCATTGGAAAGTATATTGATGTGAAGGCTGGCAGTTATCCTCCTCCGGTAATATATTTTCTTAGGGAAGGGGCCTTCACAAGCGAGAGTTATTATTTCACTAACTTTTCCATTCAAAGTCTTTCAAACCTATATCTCGCCTTGGGGAAGGCTATGGAAAAAGATGAGCTCTTAAAAGTCTTTGGGAGAACAATTGCCGCCTTATCTTCTTACATGGTAATTGAAGCAATGCTCAGCGATTCGAAAGAAAAGGCTGATAGATGGTTGCATCTTCTAAATTATGAAATGAAAGAAATGCTTTTTCAAGAGCTGTCGAAAAGACTAATATACGAATCTGGAGGAGAGATGACCGCTGGAGAATTGTTTGATAAAGGTAAACTTTTGGAACTCATTCCAAAGAACAGAGTAAACGATCTAAAGACGGTCTTAAAAGAAATTTACCCAGAAGAAGTAGAACTTTTCGAACTTATAAAAATGGTCGCCGCAGCTTGGGTTGAGATAAGGGATGCGTCCAGAAAAGGAGAAATTGACAAAGAACTTTTAGAACTTCCATGGACTGATTTCATAAAAGTGTGGATTGCATGGAGAGGGGGAAGGCTTGGATCTGGACCTTTAACACCCTCAACCGCTAAGAAGTGGCTCTCACATACAAACGAAAATTCTCACAAGAAAAAATCGATTAATCGATACATACGAAAATAATAAGCCTTAATTGGAGCGCGCGTATTTTTGTCAGCCATGCACTGATCGGGTTCAGAGAGAACCTGCTGCCGCCTTCGGTGTTTTTCCCTCAAGCATTCTCTCAAAGCTGTATAACGACTCATTCCTCTCCACTAGCTTAGCCAGGGCCTCTCCTCCTTTCTTTGGGTTACCCCACAACGCATCAAGCGTTTCTTTAACTTCCTCTTCGTCCTTTGCTCTTTTACACACCTTCTGAACGGTTATTCGCGGCTCGCACCCCCGTTCCTGTAGCTTCTCGTTAAAGTCGGTTGCTTTTAGGAGTTGGATGTTCATCCGGGCGGCGTAACTGGCTAGGCTGATATCTTCGCCGTTAACGTGAACTTTCTCGCGCGGGTTGAAAGCTCCTCCTGCAAAAACTCCGATGATACCTTGCTTTATGGCTCTGCCTTTCTCCGTATCCACTCCAAATTCCTTGCTCCATCGCAGGACGTCGAAGAACTCATCAACATCACGCTTGCGTATCAGGCCCCATTTGCACTCCAGCACGTGGGTTACTGGCTTGGAAAATACGCCGGGCGTTACGGTCCAGACGCGGTCAACTTCGGCATTTCTTCTGCGGTCCCCAACGCTTCTGATTAGGTGTAGGGTTATTCTCCGGGGATCCATGCCTTCGGTTCTGTGCTTCTGTGTCCAAAATTCTGCGCCCCGAGTGAACTTGTCAATGAACCATTCTACGCAGGCTTCCCAATTGTGGCCGATTCTAGCGTCTCTCCCTTTCATCATCCGAATATAGTTCTCTTTCAAGATGGTGGCGGCTTTAAGATCTTCGGGGCTCATGGAGTCGTGGTAGTAGTATCGGTAATTGTTAAAGAGCTTGATCTCTTTGAGGTCGGAGTACAGCTGTAGGGCTCGGGTAACAGCTCGCTCGGCCTCGTCTACTGAGCAATTCATCTTGTTTTGAAGGAACGTGAAGCTTACGAGGTCTTTGAGCTGGGTTGCGGCCATGATCTCCCCGCGAACTTGATGTATCCTCTCGATTATTGGGCTAGTTGAAGCGTTTTTCGCTAGTGCTCTTTCTGTACGTTGAACAGCCTCTTTAATGGCTTCTTCTTGCAGCTTTACCCGGTCCAGCCAAGTGATAAGGTAGCCCTGCTTAAACGGTGTTTGGCGATCGTGAGATCTGTAGCCCCGCACGTACAGTAGTCCCTTTTTCTCGTATCTGCGCACTGTGGACATGACGTCGGATGGCTTAACGCCCCAATCTTTTAACGCCTCGGCGATTTCTTTAGAATACCAAGCGTGGCCTCTATTCTCCTCTAAGAATTTTAAGACCACTTGGCTCTTGCTCTCTCCCTTCGCGCCTCTCTTATCTAAATACTCTTCGGAGTAGGTTACGAATTGTTGGCCGACTAAACTCAGCGTGCCGATATCTTTGGGTCTGAGAAGGTAGAGATAGTAGGATCTGACGTTGCCCTTGATCCCCACCCTCCCCTTAAAGTACTCGCGGTACTCGCGTATAGGCTCTTTAGTGCGTAAAATCAAACCTTTTTTCCAATAATAGTTTAGGGCGCTCCAGACAGCGGACCCGCTGAGGCTTGTCGCTTTGACGATTTGCCTGTGCGTTTTGGGCTTGCCTTCGCCGAGAACGGCCGCGATCTTGTCCCAAGTTGTGGTTGCCATTAGGCTTCCCTAATTAACTCTCCGGCATTCCTCTATTTAAATGTTCATAGTTCAAACTCTAATGAAAAATCGGAATATATAGCAAAAAGAAAGCAACATTTATAGAATCTCTTTGCCCAAAAAATGCCCAAAAATTGCTTATTTTATGTTATTCAAATGGTGCTCCGGCCGGGATTTGAACCCGGGTCTCCGGCTTTCTTCCTTGTGGGTGACGAAAGGCCGGAATACTTGGTTCTTGTGGTGTTTAACCTGGCTATATTGGGCAGAGCAGGAGCGTTCTCCTTTCTTCTACCGGAGCCAACCGGAGCATCATGCAAAATACCTGTCCTTTCGTTTTAAGTTTTCTCCAGTTTTCAACTCTTGAATCAAGGGAAGCGGGATACGATGTTTGTCTCAAGATTTATTCGATGAGTTTCATGAAAAGGCATTCCTTAGCTGAAATTGTTATCGAGTCGGGGCTGATTTTTTCACTGATATTCGCCGGCATGCCCCTAATGATGACTGCGGGTACTCGTTCGTCGGCTTCTCTCATGATTAAATGTGCTGCGCTGGCAAGGTCGTCTGCGAGAGCGTGTCGGGTGATGAGCACCGGGTTGCCGTAGAGGTCTCTGGCACCTCTACAGTCCACGATGGGCTCAAACCCCGCAATTCCTATAGCGACTCCAGTGGTTCCCATGCGAAGTGGGGTGACCCGACTGTCAACAATTATGACTCCAACGTGTTTGCCAGTCCTTTTCAAAATTTTGATTCGAATTTTCTCGGCACTTTCATGGGGTTTTTCAGGCCACAAGATCACGCAGCCCTCTGGAGCATTCTTATGGTCAACTCCGGCATTTGCAATCAGCACGTTATTTTTTAAGGTAAGCAGCGCCTTGCGGACTCCTCCATAGATTTCATCTGCCTCTCGCAAAATAATTTCTACGTAGGTAGGCTCCAGGTCATGCTTCCCGGCCAGTTTTCTCGCTTTTTCAGAAGGTTTTATTGAATTTAGTCTCACGATACGACCTTGAACCGTAGCCAAAGCCTTACTAGTAATTGCCAATATGTCCTTGTCTTCGATCACCAATTTTTGCTCATGTATCGCGTCAAGAATTATGTTTACGAGATCGTCGTCGGGTTCGACGAGTTTGGTATGTATTCCAAAGAGGTGCATATGTTCTTCATTTTCCTCCTATTTCGAAACCAAACGCTTTAAGGGTTCTAATCAGCGGGGCACCTATGATCGTGGCTATTAGGGTGATGATTAACCTCTCCACAGGATACACAAAAGTGAGAGTTTGCCACAGGAACCTCCAAAAATCTGGTTCAGAAAAGACGATCGGCCAATATAGAATTTCAAACATAATGCTACCCACAACATGACTGAACAGGGTTGCTGTGAAGGAGATGAGGCCAACTCCAAAACTTAACTCTAGCGAGTTGGATTGATTTCGCGTGAACTCCCTAGCTTTTGACTGTAACGGAGATATCAAAAGGACCAGTCCAGCCAGTTGAAGCCAAACGAAATAGGGATGTAGCCAAGCCGGACCAGTCCTCGGATAAAATGCAAACGCTAACAACAAAACGGAGTATAGGATAGCCGATGCTCGCTGCTCACCCTTGTATAAAAGACCGGAGCAAAAAGCAGCTGCGACCCCGGGGATAAAACTAAGGGGTCCAAAGGGTCCAGTTTGTGCAAGATAGGCTCCAAGAATTCCGCCTAAAGTCACCGTGACTGAACCGAGGCTGGGACCAAGTATTATTCCCATTAGCGGGGATATGACCGCCGCGATAGTAATGACCTTACCCATAGCGCCAATTACTGGAAATAGGGACCAGAGGGAAAAAACAGTGTATAAAGGAGCAAAACAGCAAACTAAAGCCACGTTTTTCGCAGTGAACCTCGTGGGCACGTTTGGCTTCCACCTTATTTTAATCTATTACTGCCAGATTGTTTTTAACTGTAACCTCGCCGAAAACGTAGGATTCCTCCAAGAAAGAGTGAAACATAAATCATAAAGTATAGTGGCGTAGTGCCTAAGTGTGATTTGAACCCACGAACTTATGGCAACCTATTTCCATGCCACTCACTTGCCTCTATTTTTCTCATCAAGAAACTCTTGCAGCCCTTATCGTCTGGTATGTATGGAAGTGGCCTAAACGGGAAGTATGAGTCGTTGATTGACAAAGAGCATGCATGATAGACATGTGGATTGCTGAAATGTAAGTCAAAGCAGTTACTTAACATCCTCTGGAAAGAGTTTCTTTGCTTTTTCTGTGTATTCGATAGCACCTAATTGCTTGTAGAATTCCAATGAGTCAAAGACTGACTCGTTCTCTGCAACCTTGCCATCAACTATACGCCAGATTTGAATAGCCGTAAATGTAATCTTCTTGCCAGTAGGGGCTAATCCACGATACTCGCCTCTGTGTGTCCCCGTAAGTTTCACACGAACACACACCTTATCCCCTTCAGCGATGATGTCCTCAATAGTCTCATGCCAATCGGGAAAGCCCTTGAAAAGCATAGTAGCGAATTGTTTTGCATCTTCCAATCCTTGTAGTTGAAGGGTAGGGTTAACATAGTCGGGTGCATATAACTCGTCAAATAAGGCTAGGTTCTGCTTGTTATAGGCTTCATACAATCGGCGAATGATCGCCTTATTCTCTTCTAATGACATAGAACATCGTCCCCCTTTATTATCAATCTTGATTATCTCTTTTTGACATTTAATAGTTGTTACGAAAATCCAATATGTGGAGCTATGCAAATACTAAGAAGAGAAGGAAGTGAGAATCAGTAATAGTGTTACTTTATTTCGACTGGTTTGGAACTGCTGAAGAGCTTAAGGAGTTAGAAGAAAAACTGATAGCTGCCTGTGCTGAAGTGGACGGTGTTGAGTATAAAGGGCGTTACGCACCAGACAACAGGAAATTTCACTTTGTCTGGGTGTATGAGGTCGAAAGCTACGAAAAACTATTAGAAGTCTTGACGGGCCCAGAGATGCCTCCTAGAGATTATAAGAAGCTGACCCATGGGACGTTTGAAATACTCCGTGGACCCTTAGAGTAATGATAGCATTGTGCACAGGCCTATTTTGACTCGCTACGCGTCTCTAACCGAGGAAAAATAGAGGAATTGTGTATTTTGTAGCTTCTATTGGCTACCACACAGGACCATAGAGGTGTACGAAGAGAACACAGCCTTCGGGCGCATCTTCGGGACCGTGTTCCACACCCGCTGGAATGAACCAGTACATGCCCTTCTTGATCTCACCCACTTTCCCATCGACCAGTTTTCCCTCAAGGACCATGACAAAGACATCTGAGGGGTGGGCGTGCTTAGGCTCATGGAAGCCTTTGTCGAACTTACCGAGCAAAACCATGGCTCCTGTTTCCTCATCATGACTCAATACCTTAACCCAAGCTCTTTTCACTACTTCGGGCGCACGCGCGGCCTCGCGCCCGCGCCCTAACCGCTTCAGCGCGCGCTCAACTGTTTCCCACGCGATCTTCTCCGGATCCACAACCACCATTTTTTCCTTGCCATAATTATTCATCTCAAGGACACTACTTGCCAAGCAGATATAAGCTTAATGCGCGCGCGCAAACCGAGATTATAAACGCAATTTGTGCAAATTTGGTGCGGGGGGTGGGATTTGAACCCACGAACCCCTACGGGACAGCCGCCTCAGGGCTGCGCCTCTTGCCGACTAACACCTTGACCTGGCTTGGCAACCCCCGCCCAACCAAACTACTAACCTACACACTTTCAGTTAAACCTTACTTACCCCACTTCAACTAACCCTAAAACTAAGACCCCCTCTATAGACGGTCAAATTTTCTTCACGCATGACGCAAGATCTTGCGCACGCAAAAGCGCCAAAACCAGACTCCTCTCTGCCTTCAGAGCCCAAAACAAACAGACCCGCTCAGCATGGTGGTGGTGAACAAAATCCTCCAACGGCGCACCACCAAGAAAAATTATTCAAAAATAACGCAACAGCTACAGAACCTGCATCATCCTCCATTCCCTATAATCAGTCACCACCTTCACGTAACCCCTAAGCAACTCGTCCACTTCCGAATCACCAGTGTCCACCCTCAAGACGTTTCCCTCAATGCCCTGTATCTTGCTCCTGGTCGCCCCAACTATAATCCTCTCCTTCCCCACCCTCCTAAGGATCTCGGGGCTGATCTGCTGGTTTCCCCGCCCAAACAGCATACCTTGACGCCCTATAGGCGAGACTATGATCCAGCAGCTTTTGAAGTCTTGGACTTCCTGCAGTATCTTCTTCTCGCTCAAGTCTTTTATCACCGCCTTGTCCCGACAGATGTCAACGCCGAGTACCGTCTTCTCCACGCCAAGCAAGTCCGCGACACACTTGACAGTCGTGCCGGGTCCAAGAATGTACGTAGCCTTTGGGTCCATTTCTTCCACTATGAACCTCGCAACCGCCATCTGGTTTTCGTGCTCATCCAGAGCCTCGGGGCTGACCTGTTTGCTACCTAGAAGGCGCATAGGAACGAACGGACCTATTAAAAAGCCGTAGAGCTTTATGGAGAAGTGATCTCTCCTGATGGCCCTCTCATCAGCATCCATGACCTCGAATTCCATCATCTGAGCAGTCTTTTCGGCGAAGGCTGCAACCACCTCTGCTGCCTCCGCAGGATTGACGGCAAATATTCCGCTATACATCTTGACGCCGGAAGGGACCCCCAGCACAGGTAGGTTGTCCCTCCCACGCATCGCATCGAGGATGTCCCTCGCTGTGCCATCCCCTCCAACAAACACAATCAAATCAACCTTTAACGCGATCATCTGCCTAACTGCCGACTTGGTGTCCTCTGCAGTGGTCTCTGACTTAAGGGGCATCGGCAGAATTCTCGCGGAGAGGCCAGCAGTTTTTGCCTCATCCTCTCCCATCACGCTAGGGCATGTTATCAGCTCAATGGCATGTTTAAGTTGAAGGTCCATTAGCCTTCTGAGAAATTCGATCGCTCTGGTAGGTGCAACGGGCTTCGCCCCCATCGTGATGGCGTCTTTTGAAACGCCATCGGTTCCTTTTAACCCTACCCTGCCGCCCATTCCTGCTATGGGGTTCACGATGAAGCCCATTTTCAAACTTTTGTCACCTGACGCTTCGATTTTGCTGAGCTAACACGTGTTCTATCCGTATTAGAGGTCGAGAAAAAGGTTCTTATACTTTTGGCTAAACTCTAGCGTTAAGGTACTAAGAAATTCTTCTAGAGCCCATGACACGCGAGTCTTGTCTTATATGGATGGGAACCGTTCAAACTGCGAATTCAATAATGGAAATCTTTAATAGATGAGCCTAATCAGTTAGCCACGGCTGAAGGAAAGCCCTAAAAGGGGTGATAAAACATTCTTCTGGGCTATAAGAGTTGTTAAGGTTTGATGACCATGTATGCAATTGTTAAGATGCGTGGGCCAGGAGCCGAAATCTCAACTGTGGATGTGCCAAAAATCAGGAAAAACGAAGTTTTGGTCAAGGTGAAGGCTGCTTCGATCTGTGGAACAGATGTACACATTTGGAACTGGAATGAATGGGCACAAAACCGAGTGAAGAAAGTTCCTTTAATATTTGGTCATGAGTTCGCAGGAGATGTTGTGGAGGTGGGTGACGATGTGACCAGCATACAAGAGGGCGACATGGTGTCGGCAGAGACCCACATCGTGGACGGCACCTGCTACCAATGCAGGACTGACCGCATGCACGTCTGTCAAAACATGGAGGTCCTGGGCGTTGATAGAGATGGTTCTTTCGCCGAGTATGTGGTATTACCAGAGAGAAATGCTTGGAAGAACGATCCTAATCTGGACCCGGCTATTGCCTCAGTTCAAGAGCCCCTTGGGAACGCTGTTCAAACGGTTTTACCAAAGGATCATATCGAAGACATCGCGGGAAAGAACGTGGCTGTGTTAGGCTGTGGTCCCATCGGTTTGATGGCTATAGCCGTTCTTAAGGCGTTGGGTGCTGCAAGGGTTTTCGCCACCGCCGGGGGTCTAAATAAAGTGCGTATGAAGTTGGCAAAAAGGATGGGGGCAGACATGGTCCTCAGCGCTAGTGAGGAGCGAGAAAACATTGTTAAGGTCATACGTGATGCAACAGACGGTAATGGTGTTGATGTTGCCTTGGAGATGTCAGGCAGTCCAATGGCGGTGAGGCAGGCCTTTGAGATGCTCACTCCGGGTGGGAGGGTTTCCCTTCTGGGGATTCTTGAAAAACCGATGGAGCTGGACTTGAATAATGCTGTGATCTTCAAGGCTGTGACGGTGCACGGTATCACGGGGCGTAGAATGTTTCAGACATGGTATCAAGTGAAGGGGCTGCTCTCTAACCCTGACTTCAGAAACAAGATTGCCTCGATGATAACGCATAAGATACCGATGAAAGATGTGGCAAAGGGCATGGATTTAATTAATTCTAAGCAGGCGGCAAAAGTGGTTCTTGAGCCAAGATGGTGAAAAGGTTAAGAGAAACGAAAATCAGACTAGAACAGGAGGGTATGAGAATGATTAGAAATCCCACCGCGTTCCTGAGGGAGGAGTATCAAGCGCTCGTGAAAAATGAGTTGGACTGGAAGCTACGGGTTTTGCAGGGTCCAAGCACCCCTTGGTGTGTTGTGGATGGGAAGAAGGTTCTGATGCTCTGCTCTAACAACTACCTCGGTCTAAGCAATCATCCACGACTTAAAGAAGCGATGATAAAAGCGACCGAGACTCACGGTGTTGGATCGGGCTCGGTTAGGCCCATAGCAGGCAATATGGATTTGCACGTTGAGTTGGAGAGGAGGCTCGCGAAATTTAAGGGCGCAGAGGCCTCCCTAGTTTATCAAACAGGCTTCATGGCTAACTCCGGGCTAATCCCCCAGCTCGCCCCGGATAAAGAGGTTCTCATAATCAGCGACGAACTCAACCACGGTAGCATTATCGACGGCGTTCGGTTGTCGCATGCTGAAAGAGCGATCTACAAACACTGCAACATGGAAGACCTAGAGCGAGTGTTAAACGAAGCTGAGAAGCGATCGCCACCCTACCGAAGAATCTTAATCATCACAGACGGTGTCTTCTCCATGGACGGTGACATCGCTCCCTTGGATCAAATCGCTAAGCTCGGTGAGGAACACGGCGCCCTGGTGTACGTCGATGACGCTCATGGTGAGGGGGTGCTGGGCGAGGGTGGTCGAGGCATAGTCTCGCACTTCAGGCTTGACCGTAGGAAGGTGCATGTCGAAATGGGCACTTTCTCAAAGGCATTCGGCGTCGTTGGTGGGCATGTCTCTGGTTCTAGAGACCTCATCAACTTTGCGTATAACCGGTCGCGGACCTGGCTGTTGAGTGGCTCTCATCCGCCATCAGTGGCGGCGGCTTGCATCGCTGCGATCGATGTGCTGGAGAGCGAGCCTCAGCACGTCCAGACTTTGTGGGATAACACTAGATACTTCAAGAGGGCTGTGAAAGACCTTGGCTTCGACATAGGCAACAGTCAGACGCCTATTACGCCAGTTATCGTTGGCGAAAGTAGCGTAGCCAAAAAACTCAGCGTAAGGCTGTTCGAGGAAGGCGTGTTCGCTCTGCCCATCGTGTATCCGATGGTGGCGCGCGACAAAGCCAGAATCAGAACCATGATGAACGCGGCGTTAAGAAGGGACGACTTAGACTTTGCCATCTCAGCCTTCGAAAAGATTGGGAAGGAATTACACATTCTATAGACTATTCATAGAACCAGTCCGATTGATTTCGTCCTAGTTTTGGAAAAACGAGGTAGCGGATGCGACTAGTGGAGTTAGAGGTGAAGGACAACAGAGACAGACAAGCACGTATTAGTCTAGCGGATGAAATTAACCTTAAAAGTTCAGAGAGGAGTATGTTTTCCGTAGTCTAAGAAAGCCTTAGAAAGGGTGTTATGTTGGCTAAGGATGAGATTCGAATGAAAGTATGGCGCCTCATGGAGGAGGGAATCGCTACTTTTCCTCGACCTGTTTTTCATCGAATCCCCAATTTTGTTGGAGCCGAAAAAGCCGCCCAAAACTTAAGAGAACTGCCCGAGTATAAGGCGGTGAAGGTTATCTTTTGCAACCCCGACTCCCCGCAGAGACCAGTTCGGGAGATGGCCTTGAGAGACGGCAAGATCGTCGTCATGGCCACGCCTAAACTGAGGAGGGGGTTTCTTTTGCTGGACCCCAGCACGATACCTCGAAATCGTCTTTTTGAGGCATCCACGATCCATGGGGCGTTCAAGCACGGCCGTTTCGTGGAACCTTCAAAGGTGAAGGTGGACTTTTTCGTGGCTGGTTCTGTGGCAGTGTCCCCGGATGGAGGGAGACTGGGTAAGGGAACTGGATACTCTGATCAAGAGTATGTCATTTTAAAGGATTCTGGTGGTCTAGCCCCCGAAGCTCCTGTGGTTACAACAGTGCATGATGTGCAGATTGTCGAAAGAATCCCGCGAGATTCGTGGGACGTCCCGGTGGACATCATAGTCACGCCCACGAAGGTTATTAAAATATAGGTTTCTTCACGTATGGTAGTTACAAAACGGAAAATCAAGAGCACTTAACTATTTATTTTGTTATGTCTTATTTGCTAAGGTAAACGAACGAATTACAGCAATGTTTAAACATGGGAATGGTAACAAAATTCGCAAAAGGTGAGACCGCTGAAGAGGCTAAACAATGTTTCAGGAGTAATCGTTGCTGTTTCTCTAGCACACTTTGCTAACGATGTCCCGGTTACTCTTCTTCCAGCAGTGCTTCCCATCGTGATAAAGGAGTTCAGTTTGAGCTATGCTGCGGCAGGAGCCATAATTACGGTGTCCACCGTCTTGATGACGTCTCTACAAGCTATGACTGGGTACGTTGCCGACCGGACGAATAGAATAACCCTCTTATTCGTAGGCTTAACAACACTGGGCATAGGAACCATCCTCGTAAGCTTTTCCACCAATTATATTCAGCTTCTTGCCTTCCAGTGCTTAATGGGGATTGGAGCAAGTATCTACCACCCAGTTGGCTACTCATTACTGTCCGATACGTTCGAGTCTGGAAAGAGAGGGAAAGCCTTAGGGCTAGGAAGTGCCTCCGGGGATGTGGCGGTTCCGGTAGCATTTGCCTCGTCAGGTTTCTTGGCTTTCGTTCTAGGATGGCGCAACATCTTCTTGCTATGGGGCTTAGTCACAGCTATTGTCGCCGTAGTATTGCCGTTGATCATAACTGAACCAAGGAAGAGAAACCTAAACTTAGCCACCACGAGTCGTTCCACAAAAGAAATTGTCACAGCGTTAATTCCGATAATGATTGTAATGGGCCTCGCTGGTGCCTGCCACAGAATCGTATGCTCATTCACTACAACCTACCTGACAACCTTCGGATTAAGCATCGAGTCAGCTAACGCTGTAACTGCTTTGATGATGATTCTGGGCGCGGTCGGGGCGGTTGTTGAAGGAACCTTAGCTGACAAACTTGGTGAAAGAAACGCCATCTTCCTCACAATGGTTATGCTGAGCGTGTTATCAGCAATTTCAGCAAGTGTAAGTAATGGCTACCTCCTATCCATTATAATCTGCATAAGCGGGTTTGCATTGCTGGGTGTTTGGCCACTCTTTTATTCGGTCATAGCTAGCTCCACAGTCTTAGGCGCAAGAGCCTTCATATACGGGCTACTATTCGCCATCGCATGGAGTTTCGGGTCGATTTTCCCATACATTTCGGGTGTTTGCGCGGACATCTTTGGTCTACAAATAATCTACGTAATTGTCAGCGTTATCGCCCTCCTTGCAGTGTTCATCATACGCCTTACACTAAAGAAACAATAACCAAGCTCTTACACAAACGGAACTACGCAAAATTTTGCGCGCTAAAACTGGTTTATCACCGGGATTTCCGTTTTGACACGGTGCCCTGAAAAACCTAGTGTTCCATAGCAATGCTTAAAACTTAAGAAACAACACAATTCCGAAGAGAGAGCGCTTCTCGCTTACTGAAGGCCTTTGTATGCCATTCGCAGAAAACCTTCAATGGCTTATTGACCTACTAATGAGCTATGGATACGTAGGAGTTTTTGTGATTAGTCTTCTTGGAAACTTGCTGATATTTGTGCCCATTCCATATCTTCTTCTAATTTTTTGGCTGGGCTCTTTTTTAGACCCCGTGTTAGTGGGCATTGTTGGCGGGTTTGGTGCCACTGTGGGCAAGATAGTCAGCTACACGATTGGAGCTACTGGCCGAAAATTTTTGTCTCAGCAAAGGCGTGAGAGGCTTGATTATGCCAAGGCTTTGATTGGGAGGTATGGAGCCCTTGCCATTTTCTTTTTTGCAGTGTCTCCCTTACCCGATGATATATTGTATATTCCCCTAGGAATGATGCGTTATAATCTGATCTTCTTCTTCATCTCCTGTTTGTTAGGCAAAATCGTTTTGACGAGCTTCGTTGCCTTTGGCGGAGGCCTATCCAGCCTCATCATTTACTTTGCCAGTGAGCAAGGAGGCTTCGTCGGCATTTTCATAACTATTCTCTTCATTGTAGTTTCGATCTACGTTACTTTACGATTAGACTGGGAAAAACTGTTCATGAAGTATATCGGAAAACCAAAAAGAGAAGGTGGAAGCAACCGCTAATTTGCTTTAAGGGGAATGGTGATGCGTGTAATATCGGACCTTCATATTCACTCAAAATACAGCCGTGCCACTAGCGAGAAAATGAACATCGAAGAGATCACTCGATTCGCCCGGGTTAAGGGGCTGAACCTTGTGGGCACGGGAGACTTTACGCATCCCCGGTGGCTGAAGGAACTAAGCGAGGACCTAGTTAAGGAGCCCAACACGAATATTTACAAGCCAGCGAAGGACCCAGAGTCTTCTGTACATTATATGGTAACGAGCGAGGTTTCCACGATCTTCAACTTTGGGGGCGAAATCAAAAAGGTTCATCATGTTATCTTAACTCCAAGCCTCGAAACAGCGGTTCAAGTCAATGAGCGGTTAGCCCGATACGGCGACCTTACCGTCGACGGCAGACCCATTTTGGATACGACGGCTCCACAACTCGTCGAGGAGGTGATGGAAGTCTCCGACGAAAACGTGGTTATACCATCCCACGCTTGGACCCCCTGGTTCAGCATCTTCGGAGCCTTCAGCGGGTTTGATCGAGTGGAAGACTGCTATCAAGACATGACCAAACACATACCCGCCTTAGAAACAGGCCTATCTTCAGACCCGCCCATGAACTGGCGACTAAGCACCCTCGACAAGTTTGCCCTCGTCTCAAACAGCGATAGCCACAGCAGTTGGCCCTGGAGAATCGGAAGAGAGGCCAACGTGTTTGAACTGTCACAGTTGACGTATCGAGAAGTGACCGATGCCATTCGCAAAAAGGATTCGAAGCGCTTTAAGTTTACCATCGAGACCGATCCTGCGTACGGAAAGTACCACTGGACGGGGCATAGGAACTGCAACGTCTCTCTTTCTCCTCAGGAGGCGATAAAGCTGGGGAATCGCTGCCCAGTCTGTCGTAGAAGGCTTACGAAGGGCGTGGAACAGCGAGTGGAAGAACTTGCGGATCGCCCCGTGGGCTTTAAGCCCGAAGGTGCCATAGGATACATGCACCTCTTGCCCCTCTCTGAAATCATCGCCACCGTTCTTCAGACCACGTACCCCGGCGCACCAAAAGTATGGAGCATATACAACGCGCTCGTCGAGAGATTTAGCGATGAGTACACTGTGCTTATAGACGCGGCTAAAGAGGAAATGTCCAAAGTTGTTGATCCAAAGATCGCTGAGGCCATCGTTCGAGTTAGGGAAGGGAAAGTGAGGGTTATACCCGGCTACGATGGAGTTTATGGCCGACTGGTGATCTTTGAGGGAAAAGAGGAGGAGAAGCCCTCGGAAAAGATTAAGCAACGAAGCATAACCGACTTCATGTAAGGAAAAGGTGAAAAATTTTTGACCCCTATATACCCGGGGGGAGACTAGGCAGTCCTAGGCAGTCCTAGACAACGGGGACAACAAGTTGGGTTAAAAAATATTTTTGTTGGTGGTGCGCTGAAGTGGAATTTTGTTCACCACCACCAAGCTGGAGGGGGGGTTGTTTTGCTTTCTGAAGGGTAGAAGAGTTTGACTCTGGCGTTTTTTGTATGCGCAAGTTATGCGCAAGATCTTGCGTCATGCGTAGGAGTTTATATCTAGTTGAATAATTTACTTGGCAGTGTTACGGGAAGAGTTTGAGGCCGAGGGCTTTTAGGGGCTGGAAGTGTTTTAGGTCTAGTGTGTAGAGGCTTGCTCCGTGGTTGATGGTTATGGCGGCTATCATGGCGTCTGTTCTGCGTATGAGTGTCCCCTTGCTCTCTGCCTCTAACTCTATTTGGGCGGATAGACTGGCGTCTCTCTTTGTGAAGTTTAGCACGGGGAGTCGCAGAACCTCTCTTACTGGCTTGGCGTATTTTTGGAGACCATACAGTATCTCGTGAAGGTTTATGGCGGTTATGCTTATGTCCTCACCGCGTTCAAGAATCCTCTTTAGGGCTTCGTCGCCCGTCTCAGACTTTTTGTCAAAGATCTCGATGAGGACGTCTGTGTCCAATATTATCATAGTCTGCGCTCAGCCCTTAGGGCGTGGATTTCCGAAAGCATCTTCTCCTTATCCTTGAACTCCACACACCCCCTGAGCCTCGTTAAGGTCTCGAGGGGGCTCATGCCTTCCACAAGCCTTTCAAACAGCTGGCTAAAGCTCTCATTTTCTCTCTTAACTGTTAACAGCTTCCTATAAACCTCATCTCTTATCGTTATCGTCTTGGTCAAGGTATGCCACCGAGCGACGCAATTATGTTTAAACATATATTTAAACATTTTTGGCTTATTGTGAACCTCCTCAGCCATATTTATCGAGGCTATACCTTGTAGAGTTTTATGTTGGAAAAAGCTTTTACCTTCAAATGAGTGTATGCAAAAGAAAATGGTGAATTGCTTGGACAAGGACATAGCCGATTTTACGCTAGAATATGCCATGAGCAAGAAGGTTGACTACGCCGAGGTTAGAGCCCACGGTACAAAACATGAAGAGCTTGTCATGAAAAACGGTGTCTTAGATGCCTATGTTTCGACGGTGGACAGCGGCTTCTGCGTCCGCGTCTTGGCGGAAGGCGGAATAGGCTTCGCCTCTGCAAACAAGCGGACGAAGGACGAGGCTAAAACGATTGTTAACATTGCGTACAAATTCGCCAAAATGGCAAAACGCAAAGACAAAATCGCCTTCGCCGAAGAAGAAAGCGTCAAAGCAAACTGGAAAGTGCCTGAAAAGAAGAAAATCGAAGATGCATCGCCAGAAACGAAGATAGAAACATTGGCAGAAATGGACAAGACGCTGACTTCTCAAGGAATAAACGTTGCAGCAAGAATGTTCAGCTTCGGAATAAACTTCACAGAAAAATATTTCGTTAATACGGAAGGCTCGGTTATTTCCTCCTACGTTCCTAGAATCAGCGCCTACGGATTCATAACTGTGGTTGAAAATGGAAAACCCGAGCAGGCCTACAAACGGTTTGGCTACGCAGGCGGCTGGGAAGCCCTCGACCAATGGAAAATGACTGACCAAATGACACATGAAGCCAAGGTATTACAGAGGGTAATTAAAGAAGCCAAAGCAGTCAAGTCGGGAAAAATGGGCCTCGTCTGCGGACCCGAAGTCACAGGCATAGCCGCCCACGAATCTTGCGGACACCCCATGGAAGCCGACAGAATACTGGGAAGAGAAATGAGTCAAGCAGGCAGATCCTTCATCTATCCTAATGGACCTTTCTGGCTCGGAACAAAAATCGGCAGCCCTGTCGTTACAATAATGGATGACCCGACTCTCAAAAACAGTTTTGGCTACTACGAGTACGACGACGAAGGTATCAAGGCAAGGCCTAGGTATCTCTACAAAAACGGCGTGATAAACGAGTTTCTACACAACCGAGAAACCGCTGCCAAACTGAACACAAGAAGCAATGGAGCTTCAAGAGCCATAAACTACGACCGCGAAGCCATAGTCAGAATGGCCAACACATTTGTGCAGCCAGGCGACATGAACGAGGAAGAAATATTTGAAGACGTGAAGCAAGGCGTCTACATGAGGTCGTTCACCGAATGGAACATCGACGACAAACGTTTCAACCAACGCTACGTGGGACGCGAGGCTTATTGGATAGAGAAGGGCGAATTGAAGCATGCCGTAGCGCGCCCGGTTATTGAGACCACTACACAGATTTTCTGGAGCGCCGTAGATGCTGTTTCTAAAAAGGTCGAATTCGACGCAGCCACATGTGGAAAGGGCGACCCTATGCAAGGTGTTCCCGTATACACTGGTGGTCCTATTATTAGGCTTAGGGGTGTTTACGTAAAATGAGTGAAATACTTGCCAAAACCGAGGAGATTGTGAAGAAAGGCAAGGCTCTCGGCGCTGACGAGGTTATAGCCAGAACAACCTTCGGTCGCTATCGCCAAACACGTTTCAGCAACAACCAAATCGACATATCGGTGGCTTGGAATGATTACGTCACTAACGTATTCTTATCTTGGAAGAAGAGAGTTGTCGCCACTCAGATACGCAACTTCCAAAACATGGACGAAAGTATAAAGCGCCTTTTTGAGCTCGCCAAGGTTTCGAAAGAGAATCCTATGTATGGCGGTGTTGCCAAGGGAAGGTTCAGTTACCAGAAGAGCAAAGCCGACGAGGCTGTAGAAAGCCTAGAAAACCCGGCGGAGTACGTTTTCGAAGCCATAGAAGCAGCTCGTAAAGAAGTTGGACCAGACACCAATGCAGGTGGGATTCTTCTCACAAGTCTGGAAGACGTTTACTTGGTGTCTTCCGAAGGCCCAATAGGTGAAGACTGCAGGTCGGCCATTGAGCTTTCTATCAGAGCATTTTCGCAGAGAGAAGCCTCTGGCCACGGTGTTGAATGCAGTTCAACCATCAAGGGCTTTGACCCTGCAAGAGCGGGGAGAAAGGCTGGGGAGATAGCGAGGCTGGCGAAGAATCCGAAGGCTGGCTTGGATGGACGCTACGATGTTATCTTTGACCCCTTGTTTGTCGGGTCGCTGTTAGGCATGTGGGGCTCTATGACTTCCGCCTACGCTGTGATGATTCAGATGTCTATCTTTGTAAACAAGTTGGGACAAAAAGTGGCTTCAGACATTGTAACTTTGCGCGACACGCCAGCTTCATATTCCATGGCTAACAGGATCTTCGACGATGAAGGAGTGCCCGTGAAAGAAAACGTGTTAATCAGTAAAGGCGTGCTCAAAACTTACTTACACAACACCTCCACAGCGAAAATCTTCAAAACAGAAACCACGGGCAACGCTGGGCTCGTAATGCCTATACCTTGGAACCTCGAACTGGATGCTGGCGACATGAGCATAGACGAAATGTTCTGTGAGGTAAAACGTGGCTTATATCTAACAAACACTTGGTATACAAGGTTTCAAAATTATGCAACAGGAGACTTCTCCACAATTCCACGCGACGGCATCTTCCTTATCGATGAAGGCGAGATTAAACAGTCGTGGAAGGACATACGCCTAAGCGACAACGCCCTAAAGATGTTAAACAATATAGTGGGCATATCCAAAGAGCGGCAGCACGTTCAGTGGTGGGGGGAAGCCGACCCACCTTCACTTTCGCCATACGTTCTCATGAAAGACGTACAAATCACAAGACCAAAGTAGACTCCTGCCATTCTCATTCATTAACAACGTGAGGAAAATCGGATACCTTGTTACGCCCTGGATCCGTGTAGAAAACGTTAAAGTTATTGGAAAATAATGTAGATACGTTAAGAGGTGCGATGGATATGGCTTACCACAAGATGGTTGAGACTGTTCCCGTTGAAAAGCGAGAGGCTCTCTCGGATAAATTAATCGACTTGGTTCTCACGTCCAAGAACGATGAAAAGATGTCCGCAAGCTTGGCAAATACCCTACTCTATCATTGGCAACGAGACCTTCTCGCAAGCGATGCAGGGTTGGCAGCGCTCCTTGAAGCAGCGGTTCTTCTCGAACCCGACAAAACGATAGAGGTCCTAGAGCAAGAGTTTCGGTTGGTGGGCACCGTGAAAGCTGTTAAGGAAGTCTTTATGAAAGCAGAAAAGTGATGGAGAGGTGATTAACGTGGTTAAGTTTGGAATCGAGTTTGTACCCCGCGAGCCCTACTGGAAAATAATCTATTATGCTATTCAGGCGGAAAGAAGAGGTTTTGATTATCTCTGGATAACGGACCACTTCAACAACCGCAACGTCTACGTCACTCTTGCCGCGACAGCGATCTACACCAACAAAATCACGTTTGGTCCGGGAGTAACTAACCCCTATCTCATTAACCCCGTGGTCACCGCCCAAGCCGTCGCAACGTTGAATGAGATCGCCCCAGGGAGAGTGGTTTTAGGCATCGGGGCAGGGGACAAAACAACACTAGACTGCGTCGGCGTGGAAATGCAGAAGCCACTCACCGCGATTCAAGAAAGTATCGAGATCGTTAGAAGAATGATGAACGGCGAGAGTGTCGTCTTTGAAGGTGAAGTGTTTACGATGGCTGGCGCCAAGTTTCTCTTCAAACCAAGGGGAAAGATTCCAGTCTACGTTGGGGCTCAAGGTCCCAAAATGCTTGAGCTGGCTGGGAAGATTGGCGATGGGGTTTTGATAAATGCGTGTCATCCCAAGGACGTAAATTATGCTGTGGAGTGTGTGAAGAGAGGGGTTAGCGAGGCGGGTAAGAAGTTAACCGACGTGGACATTGCTGCCTACACTTCCTTCTCGGTGCATGAGGACCTGAAGAAGGCTACGAAGGCAGCGGTTCCTGTTGTTTCCTACATCGTCGCGGGCAGCCCCAGCGTAGTGTTGGAAAGGCATGGCCTAGACTTGAAGAAGGCTGAGGAAATTCGCGAGGCTTTGAAGGCTAGCGAGTGGGGTCGAGCCTTCGGCTTAGTTTCCGCAGAGATGATCGAAGCCTTCTCCGTTTGCGGCACCCCCGAAATGTGCATCGAGCGGATCAACCAACTCCTCAAGTCGGGCATTTCACAGTTTGTGGTAGGTTCACCGATAGGCCCCAACGTCCGAAAAGCCATCGACCTTATAGGCGAAAAGATCATTCCCCACTTTTAATTTTTTAATCCTTCAACATTGCGGCTTCACCGTTAGAAGAACACAAGAGATACGCTAACGCTACGTCTATAGAGATCATCGAGTCGTAAGCTGGTGATGATCCCGCTACTTGAAGCAGTATGCGACCTCGTGAAACTCTTCTGCAAGTTTCATGGCATCTTATCTATTTGACCTGTTAATTGCCAGATGGTTTTTTAGTGTGGAAAGAAAATATTTAAATTAAATGGCATTGTTAAGAAATGCTCACGTTTAATGGGGTTATGTGATGAAACCACCGGAAGTTCGAAGCGTTTCTTTACTTTTAATCTTGTTCATTGTGCTACTGTTGGCTCTGCCAACTCGAGCATCGTCCAAGGAGGCTGAGGTGCTGGTGCAAATCAGAACGATAAACCTCAACAGGGAACCTTTAGCCGACGTGCTTGTTGAGGTCTACAACGTAACAGACGATTTTGAGAACCGTACTGGAGCCGGAACGACTAATCAAACAGGATGGGTGGAGTTCCACGTCGCTAAAGATTCTTATTATTCGTTCAAGGCGTTTTGGAAAGACGCGCATGTAGGTAGCTTGCTCAAGCAACATATCACATCAAACGTCACCATAGACAACTTCAATTGCAGCCTCGCCCATCTCAAGACAGTGGTGATAGACGAGGCTAAGGTCCCGCTTCCCTACGTCAACGTAACCTTAACGTATAGCTATTTAACTGCGAAAAACCAGACTGCCTCCCAAAAAATCACGTTTGAAACGGATGAAAACGGCACTATAGTTGCGTCTAACCTGCTGACCAACGCCAATTATACGATCGAGGCTCGGCGATATGGTCTCCTTTTTAACAGAACGTTAATACCGGACTTAAGTCCGTTGCTGAAGAACGGTTGGGCAAACCTCACCGTCGTCTGCCCAACGTACACCTTGTTTGTTCATGTACTGGATTCGGATAAGCTTCCGCTTTCGGGGGTTCAGGTGGAGGTTTATGAATGGGACAGTCAGGTTCTTGTGCAGTCAGAAGCTACGAACGAACAGGGAAGCATCTCCTTCAATTGCACCTTCGGAAAATACAAGATTAGAGTACATACGTATAGCGAGGAGCTGAAACGTAGAGTTGTTTTAAATGAAACCGTCACAGGTTTAACGGTAGACCAAATGTCCCTTATGATTTATTGTAAGATTTCCAACATCAAGCCTTCCGTGAAGGTTGTTGACTACCTTGGACAACCCGTCCCTAACGCCGTGATCGAAGTTGAACGAAAGATTGACCAGGACTGGGTGAAAGTCGACCCTCCTAGGAAAACCGACTCCTTCGGTGTGACTTCGTTGCCTAAAATTGGCGGGGACTATCAAATTTCCGTGAATGTCCTGGAAGATCTTTGTGAAACTAGAACCCTATACTTAGATGAAACGAGGGTGGTCGTGTTTAAGACAGACAGATACATCGTGGTTGGTAGAAACCCGATAAGAACCAGCCAGCTGACAACCTACATCTCGCTGAGCCTACTGGTCGCCGTATTAGGCTTAGCGTTGACGTATCGGAAGCTTTCGCAAATAATTTTAAGAAAGAAGGCACCATCCTAGAAACTCGTGAAACAGAAAAAAGTTTATAACACCCATTGTCCTTTAGCCATAAATTGACTAGCATACACCAACTCCACATGAAACCTCGTTTCGAATTAGGTTGTGCTTGTGTTGGCTGGAGTAGAATTTTGTTCTCCAAAATGTAAACTGTTTCGGTGCGGTAAAAACGCCATCCTGTACCGCGGGAACAAAGTATGGTGCCGATGGACCGAGGAGGAGTGCGAAGTATCGAACTGCAGCTATGCAACATGCGTAAAGCGGCGTCTACTAACTAACGGCATCTGCGGGGAAACCGTGAAACGAAAAACCACGGAAAGAGAGCCGGAAGAAGCTGTAGGCCCAACCGTGAAGCTTAGAGGGAAGGTTTTCCGAAAGATAGGCGAAAAAGAAATCTTTTAGCCAACAAAGTCTTAGCTGCTCATTGATTGACCATTGTCTCTCTGCAAGGATGAACCGCAAGCGGCTTTAGGGAGTGGTCAGAATAGGTGCGTGTAACCACAGATATGTTTTTCAGCAAAAATGTCATAAATTAAATGCGGAAATATTAAACATGGTGAAAGAGCATTGCCTATTGATGAGGAAGAAGTAGACCGTGTTTCAACCCTTTTTAGTGCCTTAAGTAACCCTGTCAGGCTTAAAATCCTTTTGACCATAAGTGAAACAAAAAGACCCCTTCACATCAAGGCGGTTGCTAAAATCCTGAAGATGGACTATGCGGCGGTCTATCGACACGTCGAGGTCTTAAAGGGAGCTGGTTTACTGCAGGTTTTTGAGGTGGGGCGCTCACGAGTTTTATCCCCGCTTTATACGGATCTGGTAAAACAATTTATTCAACTAGCAAAGGAAATAAAGCGCTGAATTAAACTTTGCCGCAACATTATTATGACAATATTGCTTTGAAAACTTACAAAAAATATAAAAATAATTTAGCAGATTTAATATTTCTGAGGCTCTTCTTTGAGGCGTGTTTACATCGAGAGAAAAAGCGCGTTCATCGCTGGAACCGCCATCTTAGGAGCGGTCGTGGCAGTTCTTGATGTAGGGGTGAGGTTGAAAATACCCTTCCCTATATTTCCTATCTTAAAGTTTGACGTGATGGGAATACCCATGGTCCTAGCGTATCTTTCCTTCGGCTTACTCTCGGGTATTATTGCGTGCCTTGTCGCCTTCGCCACCATATCGTTTCGAGATTCCTTCAGCGGGTTTATGAAGTTTCTTGCTGAAGCTGCAACCATCATCGGCGCCTACATCATTGTAAGAGTTAAGAGCCCGCATACTTCACATAAAAGTAAGATGTTGGCCACCTTTTCCAGCGTAATTTTACGAGTTGCGGTGATGGCTGCCGCAAACTTCCTTCTTCTTCCGATGTTCACAACCACCACAACTCAAGCAGTGGCAGCTCTCCTTCCATTCATATGCCTTTTCAACGCCCTCCAAGGAGCCATCAGCATCGCTGGAGGATTTCTCATTTATGAAGCCGTGATACGAAGATTGCCATCACTAACGGAAACTGTGAAATGAAACAGAAAATTTCAGTGAAAATATACTATACAGCGGGTATGCGTTTCACAACGGGCGGCCTAATCTTCTTAAGGACACGGTAGCCACAATAGGTGCATTTCACTCCTCCACCCCGCATCTCAAGGTCCTCGGACGGTACCTTGGCGCCACACTTCACGCACTCATAAACAATCCCTTGTTCACGCTTCTCAGACATGGCTTATGCCTCCCAGCTTGCTAAGCATGTCTCATGTAGATTTAAACGTTTTCCATACCTTTCATTGCCCCCTATTACAATAGAGTACCTAGATTCTTAGATTATCGACCTTCTGTTGAGAAGAAACTACAAAGGAAACATTGCACTTTACAAGGAACTAAAAGAGGTATGGGATAATTTAGAAAACTTTTTTTGGAAGTTCTCTGTTAGACGTGTTCAATTTTGGTGAGAGGATGGTTAAATTATTGGGCATTGTTGGAAGCCCTAGGAAAGGTGGAAACACAGAGATCATAATGAAAGAGGCTTTGAAGGCTGGTGAGCAAGAAGGTGCTGAAACCGAGCTGATACACTTGGTCGACTTTAGTCTGAAGCCATGCGATGGTTGCCGAACCTGCTTTGAAACCAAGAATTGCGTTATAAAAGACGATGTGGAAAAGATATTCCAAAAGATAGCAGAAGCGGACGGCATCATTGTTGGAAGCCCGGTTTACTTCTATAATATAAATGCACAAACCAAGACATTTATCGACAGAGTTGGATACTTAAATATCGCTAGAGGAAGAAAAGCTTTTAGAAATAAGATTGGTGGAGCAATAGCCGTGGCTGGAAGATCAGGCTTAGCGAACGCATTATCCCAAATTCTGCTGTTTTTAACGGCTACAAGAATGGTCACAGCAGCCCCTGTCGTGACGGCATTAGCCTCTGCAAAAGGAGATGCAATCAAAGACACACGTGGAATTGAGGATGCTAGAGAGCTTGGAAAATCAATAGTTCGAATAGCAAAAGCAACCGCCTCATTAAGAGGAGCTTAACCGTAAAAGTAACTAAAGCTACTTGAAACTATTGAAGATAAAGTTACGGAAGTAAGGCACGTAGTCCATTTCAGCATAGCTGGGTACAAGCCTACCAACTGCGTTTATGGTCCAATATAAAATAAAACGTTTGTGTTTCTAAGAGTTTTTTGTAGCACTTGGCGCACTCAAAATCGATGTTGGATGCGTGTTTTGGGCAGTACGTTGCTTTGCAAGATGGGCATTGAAAGGCGGGAGTGATTTTGCAGCCAGGGAAGGAACAAGGGTCTTTTACCGTGATTATGCCAGTTGAAACTAGGGCCATGATAGCGGCTACCTCCGCCATTTCAACTCCTCCAATTAATCATAATTCTCCTTAACACTTAAATGGTTCCGTAGCCAACGAAAATATTGGATGACTTTTGGAAAAAATTAAGGGAGTGTGAAAAGGTGTTTCAGTCTATAAGTCAAGGACCCTTCGATATAATTGGAAATCTTTTGGCGTCAATTGTGGCGGCGGTTCCGTTGATCATCGGCGCGATTATCACGCTGATCATCTCTTATGTTATCCTTAAGCTTCTTACTAAAATGCTGGGGACTACCCTCCAAAAAGCGAAGTTGCCTCTTGCCCTTTCAGGAATGATCATGTCTATCGTTTCGGGAATCTTCTGGTACTTTGTAATATTAGCTGTTCTTTCGTCTTTCGGTGCGTCTCTTTCACCCATGGTCGTCGCCCTTGGAAGCATCTTCGCTTTCCTAGCCTTAGGCATAGGCTTGGCGATGTCGGGAATTCTTAAGGATCTTGTTGCGGGTGCGTTCTTAGTGACCGACAAGGATTTTGGGGTAGGATTTAGGGTGAAGGCAGGTGGAGTGGAGGGAACCGTTATAGACGTCGATGTGAGGAAGTCCAGAATCATTGACAAGGACGGCGTCTTACATGTGATACCCAACGCTGTTATTGAACCTGCCGAGTGGCTGGTTTACGAGAGACCTGAAAAGAAGTCAGAGTAAACCTAAACCTCTTTACTTTTTTATCTTAACGGTTTATTTATTTATGGACCCGGAAATAGTGCAGCTTGATTGGGGGAGAGAAAGGCGGCTAACTCCACGTTGGGTCCAAGAGACTTTTAGGCAAATAGCACTACTGCGTGGCTTTTGTTTTCTTAGGATGGACTTGTTCAAAAAGTTGAACATGGCGTTCAAAAGCGTTGTATTAAATATTACGATATCATTGAATATCTTGACTAAAGTATATTTGCGTTGGCGGTATATGATGTCGCTTAAAAGCGAGACGGCTATGATTTGTGGAAACTGCATGTATGCCAACGAAAGACTCGGACCCCTTGAAATACAAAAGTTGAAAAAAAGGGGCTATTTCAAGCAATATCTCAATTACTTACGAAGATACGCTGACGCAAAGGTGCTTTGTCGAAAAGAAAACATCGAAGTGTGCGTCTTGGAAGAGGCTTGCGCCTTCTGGAAAAGGAAATAAGGTATGAGATATCATGTGTAAATTCGACATCCCAGCTTTAAACGTTACAACAAAAGATTAGGAAGATGTTGAAAGAAATTTCGCGATAATAACCTGGCTGCTGCCACGTACTCGGTGAATACTAAGTCGTCTCTCTCTGGAAAATATTTGAAAACAGGCCCGATTTTTTCATAGAGGCGCTTCATTATTTTAATCTCAAGGAGTTTGGCTCCAGGTCCAAAGATTTTTTCAACAGCGTTAGCAAACTCTTCAATTTTGTGAGGAATGTCTTGCTTGTTGATGCTGAAAGTCTTTTCCAGATGGAAATAGATGGCCTCCTTCGATGAATCTCCCAGCGAAGATAGCGTCTCATCCACTGCTTCCAGCAGAAGCTTTTCGAACCTACGACTGTGCATCAGAGATTCCTCCTCCAAGGCAAACATTCTTTCGTCAATTTCGGTTTGAGTTGAGTGCAAGTTTAATCCCGCCTCACGATGCGATTGTTTCTTTGCTCAACTGTTTTTACGTTTTACTAGTATACATTATAGCATGTCATACGACTTAATATATATATGATATTTCGATTTTTGATATATTTCGAAAATCGATATGTCGATCTTCACGGTAGTTGAAGTAAAGCTGAAGCTGAAAAACAGTTTATACTACTGTATTTAAAGCACGTTTACTATAATATCTCCTAAACGAGAATTGTTAGGGGAAGAGACAACGTGCATAGCCGCGTACTAATTCTGGCTGGTGGTGGGGGGCACACCGGCTATGCGTATGCGTTAGCTCAAGCGCTTCACGAGAGGGGAGCACCCTTATCTTTTCTTGCGCCTGAGGGAGACGCCTTAAGCGAGAGAAAGCTGCGTAAATTCGGTGAAGTTAGGTTTCTCATCAAGCCTCGAGGCCCCACCACCCCGATGCACGAGTTTGCACCCCGCCTCGCCAAGGCCTTCATGGATTCTATCGGAAAGATTTCACGTCGATTTGATGTGGTGGTGAGCACTGGCAGCAACTTCTGCATCCCACCGGCCATCATAGCTTGGGTGGAGGGAGTTCCAATGGTTAACATCGAGAGCTCGGTTCGATTTTCAAGCGCTTCCAAAACTGCCCGCCTACTACAGCCCTTCTCCACAATCACTGCGCTGCAATGGGAGGAGCAGAGGAGGCTGCTGGATGGCGTGGTGACAGGTCCCTTGCTTCCTAGGCCCGAGGTTGAACCATGGGATGGAGGATACATCCTGGTGACTGGTGGCACCTATGGGCACAGACTTCTTTTTGATGTTCTAGCGGAAAGCGATTTGCGCCATGTAGTTTTACAGACGGGCATGATTGACCCAACACCATATATGAAGAGGCATTCGGAGTGGAAGATAGTACGGCTTACAGAGAAGTTCCATGAGCTTTTGGCAGGCTCTGGGGTCGTTGTCACCCATTTTGGCTCCACTGTTTTAGAGGCAATGGCTTATAGAAAACCCGTGGTGCTGGTTCCCAATCCTGAGTGGGTCAGAACCGCTGGAATAGAAGACGCAAAATACTTAGCGAAGAAGGTAAACGCCGTGCTTGTATCCAAAATCAGCTTGGAAACTCTGCTGGACGCCATAGATGAAGCGAAAAAGAGGGAGGCTCCGCTCCTACCGAATGGAGCTGATAAGCTCGCTGACATGATAATTGAAATGTATTAAGTAATTTAAATGCGATGGGGGGTTTGTGAGCTGCCTCTGATTTCAGTGATAGTTTGTGCTCACAATGAGGAGGCGTACGTTGATAAGTGTCTGCCCTTCCTCATTAATGCTTTGAAGGATTTTTCAAATGAGATAATATTTATTGCGGATAGATGCACTGACAATACGGCGGAAAGAGCTAGAAAATATAACGTTAAGATAATTGAGAAAAAGTGGAGGAATTGGGAAAGTAGTTATGCAGAATCTTTGCAAGTTGGATATACTAACGCGAGGGGAGCTTATTTAGGCATAGTTGATGTGGACATAATGGTTCCTGCTAACTTTTTTAAAGATATTGTGCCTATGATTAGGGGTGATGTTGCATCCATTGCGGCAAGTGTTGTAACCTATCCTGATACTTTATGGAATCGAATCATGTATGCGTGGGAGAAAACATACGGATTCGCGCCTTTAGGCAGGGAACCCTATGGAGCGGCTATGGTCATTTGTAAGAAAGCCTTGGACGAGATTGGTGGGTTTAGGAGTGTGCCCACACCAGATACGGACATCAACATTCGATTGGTTAAGAGGGGATACAAGAGTATAGCCACATCAGTTGTGAAGGTCTATCACATGAGGCATATATCCCTCGGAACGATGATTGATGGGCAAATAAATTGTGGTCGTGGTCGATATGCTCTTGGCATTAGCCTTGTAAGGACAATGGGGCATGCCCTCTTTAGATTGAGACCCCTCATAATATATGGCTGGTTCTCAGAGTGGCAGAAAACCTCCACGCAAAAAAGGGGAGGGCACCACGGAACTTTATATAGGGGCGAGAAACAGGATGGTCAAAGTATCTATAGTCATCACTAATTTTAACGGGAAGCGTTTTTTAGGGAATTGTTTATCATCAATTTATGAGTCTAAGAATGTTTTCGATGATTTTGAGGTGATCTTAGTTGATAACGGTTCAACGGATGGTAGTATAGACTACGTCAAGAATTTTTTTCCTGAAGTTAAATTGATACGAAATGAAAAAAACTTAGGTTTTGCAAAAGGAAATAATATGGGAATAATGGTTTCTCATGGTAACTTCATCGTTCTGCTAAATAGTGATACCATTGTAACATGCACATGGCTTAGAGAACTAATTAATACAGCTGAAAATGATGGGAAGGTAGGCATCGTTGGTCCTAAGACTTTGAGATTCGATAGATGCACCATAGACACAACTGGACACATATTCCATCATAAACTTGGAGAAGCCGAAAACAGGGGAAGCGGCGAAATTGATTATGGACAATATGACGATGAAACTGATGTATTAGGTGTCCAATTCAGTTGCGCCCTTATCAGAAGAGAGGTTATAGACAATGTAGGTTTGCTCGACGATAAAATGTTCTTATATCTTGAAGATGTCGATTACTGTATTCGCACTCGTCTCCGTGGATTGAAGGTGGCATATTGTCCAACCAGTATAATTTATCACTTCGCTGGAGGTTCAACACCAACAAAAAGGCATTGGAATTTTTACAAACATGGGTTTACAAATCGTCTCCGAGTGATACTCAAAAACTACAGCCTTTTGAATATGTTAAAATGGGGGTCTTTTGGGTTTGTTTTCTATTGGGTGGCAATAATGGCTTCCTTTAAAAACCGAAGATGGGATTGGTTGCCGGGTTACTTTTACGCTTTTTGGTGTAACCTGCTAAACTTTCCAGTCAAAGAACGAATTGAAGTTCAAAGGAATCGTGTCGTAGGCGATGATGCAATTTTGAGATATGGTGTAAAGGGGAGAAGATGGTAAATGAAAGTTGCACTGATAATGTTTGACACGAGGGGGTTTGGTGGAGGCAACAAATTTTCTTCAGAATTAGCGTCTGGATTAAAAAATGCTGGAATAGAAGTAGCTATTTGTGCTTGGAACCTTCCGATAAAGGGGCTTTCTCACGAAGAACTCCTGGAAATAGACAAGTGGTTTGTCCCGAGATTTAAATTTAATATTGGGAAGTTATACAAAATTACTTTTAACCTTTCTATGGCGGTTAAAAAGTGCATAAAATCTTTTGAGCCAAGTGTCATCGTCAATACAACTACTGAGCCATCTGTTTTCCACGACACTCCAAAGAACATAAAGAAGGTTCATTTTGTTCACTATCCAACTGAATTAACTGCCTACAGACATACCTTAAAGCATGAATTGTACCGTTCGATCTATTGGTGGATACATTACAAAACGATTCCTCAAATAGACATGATAGTGTGTAATTCCGATTACATACGTGAGTTAACCTATCTGATTTGGCAAAATAGTCAACCTAACAAAGATAGGTACCGAACTATATACCCTTGCGTAGATACGGAGAGATTTAATAGATACTTGAAGCGGGAAAAGAAAATCTGTTATGTTGGTCGCATAGACGGATACAAAGGCATTGATGTGGTTATCGATGCATATCTACGTCTGAAAGATAAAATTCCTGAGGCTAAGTTGGAGGTTAAGGGAGGAGTTAAAGGGTCAATTTGGGCTGAACAATATTTGCCGAGACTGACTAAGAGACTACAACAAATTTCTGACCCGAACATTCAACTTAAAACTGATGTATCCACACAGGAACTTTCCGAAACGCTCTTAACTTCTCGGTGTATGGCAAGTTTTAATCCCTTTGAACACTACGGGATAGTTCCCATCGAGGCTATGGCTGCTGGGTCGCCTCCAATAGTGGCTAATGGCGGTGGTCAAAGAGAAACCATAATAAATGGTGAAACTGGCTTTTTGGTGAGCAATGTAGATGAAATGGCTGAAAAAATGCATCTTCTCTTAACTGACGATAAAGCATTTGATGACATGAGCAAAAAAGCAAGGGAACACGCCAAAAAATTCGATAAAAAACAATTTATTAAAAAGTGGTTAAACTTAATCGAAAACTTGTGAATTTAAGTTTTGACTATTGTTTTGGGCTATAAATTCTTTTCCTCCATCAATTGCAGAGCCTTTGATCCCTCTAAGTTTTTGGACGAGGTTTGGTGCCGTTTATAGTTGAGGCTATATGAAAGCGGTTGGGGGCGGGATACTCTGGAGACGATTAGGGCAGATAGACTCTGCAAAATAGAGGAGCATGGCGTCCCAATCTCGGTGATGAAAAATACCGATAAAACGTAGATAGATTGTGCTTTATTTCAAGGATTTATTTGATAGTTCGCGGGGTTATCTTCTTTCTCATCACTTCTAAAGCTTGATTGAGGTTTAGAGATTTTTGATACAGTAAAGCTAGTGCCTTGCTTACGTTTAATGAGGAGTCTCTAGGTCTTTTAGCCTTCCACGACATTTCATCCATTTTAGCTGGCTTAACTAGATCCATGTTTAGGTTGAAAACTTCAGCCAGCCTTAATGCAAATTCGTGTCTACTGACCCTAGTGGCTCCGGCCGTGTGTAAGATGCCGGTAATCCTTCTTTCCGCGATCTCTAAGAGCATCTCAGCGAGGTTAGTGTTCAATGTAGGTGAGACGTACTGATCTGTGAGGACTTTCACCTCTTTCCCTCGACTCAGGTTGTTTAGCAGCCAGGTGGCGAAGTTCAACTTATGTTTCAGGCTCCAGCCATAGATCACGCTTGGCCTAGCGATGCACCACTCCTCGTCGTGCTCTCTAACGAACTCTTCGCCCTTCAGTTTTGTATAGCCGTAGTAGCTTATGGGGTTGGGGCTGTCCTCTTCTGAGTAAAGTCCCCTCTCCCCGTCGAAGATATAGTCTGTGGAGACATAGGTCAGGTGTGCGCCTATGCTTGTGGATGCGGTGGCGATGTGTTTAGTTGCCTCCGCATTCACCTTCCAAGCTAAGTCTTTGTTAATCTCGCAGCCGTCAACATCGGTGTAGGCTGCTGTGTGGATGATTACCTCAGGCTTTAGCCTAGAAATAACATTAAAGACCTTGCTTTGATCGGTTAAATCTAGCTTAATTGTGTTTCCTAAATTTATTGGATGTTCTTTATATATGGAGTGAACTTTATGTCCTTTTTCCAAGGCTAGCTGGACTACCTTGTGGCCCAGTAGCCCGCTTGCCCCAGTTACTAAGAGTTTCAATTTTACCACTTTAGCTTCCAAGGTGTTGCGTGAAGAACCTGCTCCGTTGCTAGGGGTTTCCACCACCACTTGTTGTTAACGTACCAGTCTACGGTTTGCTTGAGGGCTTCTTCGAAACTGTGCTTGGGCCTCCAACCAAGTTCAGCCTTGATTTTGGTGGAGTTGAGGCTGTATCTTATATCGTGTCCTGGTCTATCTTCTACAAACTCTGTCATTTCTTTAGGTTTTCCTAAAAGGTTGAGGATTAGCTCTGCGACCTTTACGTTTTCTAGCTCGTTTCCAGCTGAGATGTTGTATATTTCGCCAGGTGATCCCTTCTTGAGTATGAGGTCGATGGCTTCACAGTGATCGGCTACGTAGATCCAGTCTCTAATTTGTTTTCCAGAACCGTAGACAGGGACTTTTAGGTTAAGTAGTGCGCGGATTATAGCCTTTGAGATGAATTTTTCTGGGAATTGGTATGGTCCAAAGTTATTGGTACATCTTGTGATGATGGCTTTAAGATCGTAGGTTTTATGGTAGGCGATGACGAACATGTCGGCAGCTGCTTTGGAGGCTGCGTATGGATTGGAGGGGTATAGTCTGTCGGATTCCTCGAAAGATCCGTATTGTGGCGTGGTGCCGTAGATCTCGTCGGTGCTGACGTGGAGAAATGTTTTGATGTCGGCTTTTCGGGCGGCTTCTAGGAGGTTGAAGGTTCCGAGGGTGTTGCTTTCGAAGAAGGGTTGTGGATTTGCTATGCTCCTGTCCACATGGGTTTCAGCTGCGATGTTGACAATAACATCTGTTTGGTTCACTAGGGTTTTGACGAGCTCCCTGTCAGTTATGTCTCCCTTCACGAACCTGTACCTTTTGTCTGCTTCAACGTCTTTTAGGTTTGCTGGGTTGGAGCCTACAGAGAGCTTATCTAGGTTTGTTATTTGGATGTCATCGTATTTAGTGAGTATGTATCGTATGAAGTTGCAGCCTATGAACCCCATGCCGCCAGTTACGAGTAATTTCAACATAGTCACCCGTGTTTTAGCCACGGTGCAGGTTTCCAATCGTAGGGTATTTTATCGGTGTCTGGTGGGAGACGTTCTTCGTCTGGGTTTTCGTAATTGTAGAGTTTGTTGGGAAAGTTTATGAGGATGGCGGGTTTGGTTCCGACGACTTTGAATCCGTGCCAGCATTCCCCAGGTATTTTGAGTAGTACCATGTTTTCTTCGCCTATGATGAACTCGTTTATGGTCCCTTTTGTTGGAGAACCATTTCTATCATCGTAAACGACTATTTTTGCCATTCCTTGGATAATGCACATGTTGTCAATTTGTTTGGTTTCTGGGTGGCGGTGCCATGCTCTTACCACACCGGGATATGTTATAGAGAAGTAGGCCATGGCGAAACTTTCGAAAATTTCCCAATCGCTTCTTAGAATTTCACAGAGGATTCCTCTTTCGTCCACATTCTTGTTCAACTTTTGTATTGTTACACCTTTAATGAGCTTTTTCATACGTAATGCCAGCTAAAATACTGTTTCATAATTATATCTTATATGTTGATTGTTATACGTTCGGCTCTATAAGTGGCTTTGCGGCGATCTGTGGCTTAAAGTATGACCCTTCTGCATTCTCATATCTGATTCAAGCTCGTCCACATATTCTTCAATTAGCTTAAGCCATCTTTTGAATTCCCCTTCGATTTTGTCCCGTGGGTATTCTCCGTTGTAGAAGTATTTTATATGTAAGGTTTTAATGAAGTTGTCCAAAGCCACTTTATGTGGATGTGGTAGCTGGGCCTTAATAGCGCCCCATCTTGCAACTTCTGTTGAAAGGTACGCCATGGAGGCTAATCTGGCTGCGTGAAAGAGTCCGTCGAACGCTTCCCTGACTAATCTGTCCTTCGTTGTTGGGTCTTCTTCAACTTTATAGAGTTCCATTAGCCCCTTGGACACCTTTATAGAAGATTTAGCGTCATCGAATGTCGGGTCTCCGAGGGTTTTGGCAAGCCTTAGTAGCGTCTCACCACTACCATGTAGGACTTCATGGGCTCCTATAACTCCTCTTAGCAATTCCTCTCTTATCTTTTCATCCAATTGAAATACAAGAACATCTATGTCAAATGTTGCGTCAATCTCATATGCTGTGTCAAAGTAGCCTTCATATGGCTTCTTATCTTTAGTGAATATTAATAGGTCTACGTCTTTTGCAGATTCTGGTGCATATACTGACGATCCAAACTTTATGATTTCAACTATGTTTGGGTCATATTTAATTAAGTTCTCACAAATTCCTTCAAGAGCCTTTTTATCAATCATCCTTTCCCACCTTAACCATTAGACCTAACTGCAACACATAATAAAGGGGACTTTTACCAAATAATGTATCGGCTAGATTGTTAAATATGACCTTTCCCCTATGACAAATCTTCTTCCTTTGGGTTTTGCGTTTTCGCTTGATGTTATAGTGGAGTGGGGTCCTATGAGGCTGTCTGTTATCTTTTCGTTTATGTCGATTAGGCAGTGGTCCATGATAATGGAGTTTTCGATTTCTCCCCTTTTTATGATGGTGTGGTTTCCGATGCTTGTGTAGGGTCCTATGTATACGTTGGGTTCTACGGTTGTGTTTTCTCCTATGATGGCCGGGCCTCTTATTAGTGCTCCTTGTTTTATAGTGGTGTTGTTTCCGATGGATACCCTTCCTTGTATGGAGTTCTTGTCTTCGACTGTTCCTTTTATTTGTGGTTTCAGTTCGTCGAGGACTAGTCTGTTGGCATCTAGGATGTCTTCAGGGGCTCCGGTATCTTTCCACCACCCCTTAACGATTTGATAGTCGATGTTGTATCCATTCTCTATTAGGAGTTGGATGGCTTCAGTTATCTCTATCTCCCCCCTCCAAGAAGGCTTAAGCTTCTTAATCATTTCGAAAATTGGTGGTTTGAGGAAGTAGATGCCCGTTAGGGCGTAGTTGCTTGGTGGTTCCTTCGGCTTCTCTACCAAGCCTATTAGTTTTCCTTTCTCATTGAATTTTGCTACTCCAAAACGTTGTGGGTTTTCTACCTCGCATAGGAGGATCATGGCGTCGTAGTTTGACGTTTTGAAGCTTTCAGCAAAGTCTTCGATGCCTCCCTTCAGGAGATTGTCTCCCAAGTAAACGATGAAGAGCTCGTCACCCACGTATTCTTCGCAGAGGCTAATGGCGTGGGCTATGCCCTTAGGTTCACCTTGATAAATGTAGCTTAACTTTGCGTTAAAGGAGCTTCCATCAGCATAGTATTCCTTCACTTTCTCGGGGTATATATCGCCTAAAACGATGGCTATCTCCTTCACCCCTACCTTAACTAAGTCTTCTAGAACGTATTGTGAAATTGGCTTATTGGCCACGGGGATTAATTGCTTTGGACCTGTGTGGGTCAGGGGTCTAAGCCTAGTGCCATAACCGCCGTGCAGTATGATGCCTTTCATGTGAAACCACGTATCACTATTGCTCGGTTGTGCTGCTTATGTTTTTCTTCTTATTGAAAGTTTTTTAAACTTATAAACTTAGAGGATTAGGCTTCGGTTAGTAAGTGTTTGGGTTTTCCATCAATAGGATTTGATTGCTAATTCGGGTAGCTGTTTTCGACGTCTCCTTTCCAGCCTCTTACGCCTTCAACTTCTTCTGTTCGTTTAGTACTTTCTCTCGGATTGTAGTGAAGTTTTCGAGTCATGCGTTGAGGACAGGTTTAAATATTAAAATGAATAAATTTAATACGGAGATCTTTGATGCCTGTTACTGTGACTACGAGGGTTGAAGACGAGCTGGCTAAAGTGATAGATGAAGTAGCTAAGAGGGAAGGCATGGACAGATCCACAGTCATTAGAAGGTTTTTGTTGAAGGCTGTGAAGGATTGGTTGATTGAAAGAAGTTTGGAAGAGTATGAACAAGGTAAGGTGACTCTTTGGCAAGCTGCTACGCGATGTGGTCTATCTCTCTGGGAAATGATTAGCGAGGTCAAGAAGAGGGAAATCCATGTTCCCTATACGTTGGAGGAGCTGAGGGAGGACCTGAAGGGTTTGGGATGAGTGGCATTGTTTCCAACGCCACTCCTTTGATCTACTTAACTAAGGTAGGGAGAATAGACTTATTGAGGAAGGTTTTTGGAGAGGTTTTCATACCTGAAGAAGTCAAAATTGAAGTTTTGGATAAGGGGAAAATGTTAGGAGAAAGAGACGCTTATGTTATTGAGAGAGCAATCCGTGAGGGTTGGCTTAAAGTTTTGAGTGCTGAGATCGTGGAAGTTCCAATAAAGTTAGAGCTTGGAGAGGCTGCTGTTCTCTCCCTTGCAAAAAAGTTGGGGCTGAGAGAAGTTTTGATGGATGAAGTTTCTGCGAGGGTAGCGGCAAGGCTACTAGACTTAACACCCAGAGGCACTGTTTTCGTTTTGCTGAAGACTTTGGAGAAAAAAGAAATATACTTGAACGAGTTTCTTGAAGTTCTTAACCAGATGATAAGACATGGCTTCAGGCTGAAGGAAGAAGTCTACGTAGAGGCTGTAAGAGAAGCGAGGAGAATAGCAGCAGAAACTTAGTCGCTATATGAGGGCTATTTGCTTAGGGACCCCACCCTTCCGGTCCCTGAGACATTTGGATTATGAGATGGATCAAGATGTGAGAACAAATGAATACTCCGGTCAAAGTTAAATAATACCATGAGACTTAGATATTCAGTTGAATTAGTTAGGGTTAGACTGTGGGTCTCAACAGAAAGTTGAGGTAGCATTGCGCACCGATAAAATCGGGTCGACTGTTTGGCTGTTCCTTAACAAATTCTTTTCCCATTAGTTTGTGTAGCCGTAGTAGCTTATGGGGGGTTGGATTGATCCTCTTCTGAATATATCTCCTCCCTGACGTGGTATGGAGATATCTCCCGCGATTCCCTGCAAACTCCCCTTTTCTGTTCGTTTAAGGTTAGACCGCGGATTTACCTTTATCAGGGGCCAAATTGAGGCATCACAGAATTACACCATTAACTATTTATTGTTTTATGATGAAATGTTGGTTTGGGCTGGGTTTGAATGGTTAGGAAAGTTGTGGTTCCGGCGGCTGGGCTAGGGACTCGTTTGTTTCCTGCTACGAAGGAGCAGCCTAAGGAGATGCTTCCCATGTTCACTAGGTTGGCGAATGGGGATGTGGGTGTTAAGCCCCTTTTACAGCTTGTTTTTGAGCAGTTGTATGGTGCTGGTTTTCGGGAGTTTTGTTTTGTGGTTGGTAGGGGTAAGCGAACGATTGAGGATCATTTTACGCCGGATATGAATTGTGTGGGTATGCTGAAGGATCGGGGGAAGGTGGACCAAGCCTCAGATTTGGAGGGGTTCTACTCAAAGCTGAAGACATCGATTATCATGTGGGTGAATCAGCCTGAGCCTAAGGGTTTTGGAGACGCTGTTCTGCTGGCTCAGCCCTTTGTTCAGAATGAGCCTTGCCTAGTTCACGCTGGCGACACCTATATTATTTCGGAAAATGTTGGCCACCTTAAGTTGTTGATGGAGGCGTATAATCGGTTTAGGGCGGATGCTACTTTCCTCGTGCAGGAGATGGAGGACCCGAGGCAGTATGGTGTTATTGAGGCTGAGGAGATGAAAAAGGGTGTTTATAGGGTTAAGGCAGCAATTGAGAAGCCTGAGAAACCCCCAACCAACCTCGCTATCATGCCCATCTATGTTTTTCGTCCAGTTATCTTTAAGGCGTTAGAGAAGACCGCTCCCGGCATAGGGGGAGAAGTTCAGCTTACGGATGCTATTCAGAGGCTGGTTGATTGGGGCTTGAACGTTTGCGCTGTTAAACTTAATCCCGATGAAGTTAGATTAGATATTGGCAGCCCGGAAACTTACTGGGAAGCCTTATCCTTATCGTACCAGCATTTTTGCAGGAGAACCCAGACGTGATCGATGAGATAATTCTTGAGGATATTGAGAGAATAAAGGGTGACTTGAAAGGGGAGGATTTTGAGGGAAAGCGGGTTTTGGTTACGGGTGGTGCTGGTTTTATTGGCAGCTGGCTTGTTGATGTACTCGTGAGCTTTGATGCTGAGGTTAATTGCCTAGATAACTTGTCGACTGGTAAAATGGAAAACATAGATCATTTGTTGGATAAGCCGAGGTTTAAATTCATTAATAAGGATGTCTGTACGTTTAAAGGCGGCATAAAATACGATCATATCCTTCATTTGGCTAGTCGTGCCTCGCCGGAGGAGTATCAACAGCATCCGATTGAAACGTTGCAGACTAATTCTGTTGGTAGCTATAACATGCTGGAGCTGGCTAGGAAAAGTGATTCTAGGATATTGTTTACTTCAACATCTGAGGTATACGGGAATGCTGAGGTGTTTCCTACGCCGGAGAGCTGTTGGGGCCACGTGAACCCCATAGGGGCTAGATCATGTTACTATGAAGGAAAGCGGTTTGCTGAATCGTTGTTCATGGCTTATCACAAGAGATATGGACTGGACATGAGGATTGCGAGGATCTTTAATTCCTATGGTCCGCGCCTGAGGGCGGAGGGGGTTTATGGTAGAGCGGTTTCGCGCTTTATAGCCCAAGCCTTGGCGAACCAGCCGTTGACCGTGTATGGGGATGGAACACAAACGAGGTCTTTCTGTTACCTAACTGATACCAGTGTAGGGCTTTTGTTGCTCTCGACTGATGAGGGGGCTAGAGGTGAGGTTGTGAATGTTGGGACTTCTGAGGAGGTAACGATTTTGGAGCTGGCTCAAAAGATTAAACAGTTAACAGGTAGCGCTTCTCCTATAACGTTTCATCCTCTGCCAGAAGGTGATCCGAGAAGAAGATGCCCAGATGTAGGTAAGGCGGAGAGGCTTCTGAGATGGAAGCCGAAAATTAGCCTAGAGGAAGGCCTTACAAGAACTATTACGTGGTTTCAGAAAAGAAGTACATGAGCGGAGTAAAATAAGTTGTGGGGTACATTGATCTGATCTTATGGCAGACTTTCGACGTCTTCTATGAGCCTCTCCACCTTCTTAAGTTCCTCCGCGGTTTCCTTTGGTGTTAGTATCCCGCCATAGAAGCCGTCGTTGTGGAGGACGCTTCTCCTAGCCTCGATTCTGTCGTAGAGGCCAACCCTGGAAATCTCCATGATCTTGTCGGCGAGCTCTTTAAGCTTCCTTCGCCTGTCTACGTGGGTTTTTGCTTCCTCATAGCCATGCTTGATGAGCAATGCGTCGACGGCTGTGACGGTGGCCAACCAGCCCTTCTCACAAGAGTCCCTAACCTTCAGTGGGTCGCCCTTTTTTACGCCCTCCGCTAACTCTTGAAAGGCCTTTGCCAAGATTCCCTTTGCCTCATGAAGATTGCTTGAAGCGTCCAAACTCCTTATCACCTGCCATACCTTTGTGTACACATTAAACCAAAGTGAGTTTTAAACTTTACCGACCAAGCAGACCGAAAGCACATCTCCCATTTTTCACTCCTACCTGAGATGATTCTAACAGAGAGATGCCTAGATATGGGTATGGCGGAGAAACTCCTACAATTGAAGCCAAAAATAGGTTTGGAGCAAGGTTTTCAGAGAACTATTACGTGGTTTCAAAGAAAGAGAGCATAGGTAAGTGTTGTCTAATCTTATAGCTCTTTAATTTCTGTTACCAGTTTTATGTTGCTTGGCTTCCCGTTTTGGATTTTATGGATTAGCGCGTCTAAATGTAGCCATTCAAGATAGTCCAGCATCTGCTCCGTGTTCTCCTCTCCAAGAATTTTTCTCTGAATTCTTGCATGGTTAATCCATATTTAATGCGCTTCTAGGCGCTTCAATTTTTTCCCAGCTGTCTCGTCATCTTTTATCTTCAGTAGCTCCATAGTTTTCAGCCTCTATATTTAATGCGCGCAGTTGAACTTTTGCCTCCAACGAAGAGGGAGAAAAGGATAAGGGTTAAAGCTACATTTTCATCCTTTTCCTAACGTCCTCCGGTATAGGATTTTCTAAGATCAATTTCCGCTCCTTGCACAGTCTCGCGATATGGCTATCGTTGCTCATGACGATTGGTATTCCGTTGATTTCGGCCGATGCGATGAGGTTGGTGTCGAAAGACCTCGCTCCATGATCTTTGGCGATTTGGAGGGCTTTTCTGGCGATCTCAACCGTTATCCCTATAAAGTGTATTCGCCTACTTCTCGACAACCCGTCTAGCTTGTGGAATGCTTCCTCAGGCTTAACCAAGTAGTCATGCACCAGCGCATGATAAGCCTCCAACAAGCTCGTGGTTGTTATGTACGCCCTGATCCTCCCGTGGACGGCATCCTTCAACGTCGGCCAACAGTATGGATGGGCATCATGTTTTTCAAAGAGGGCGTAGGATAGGATGTCCGCGTCGATTAGCTTCATCGCCATATCCTCTCGCGGGAGAATGGCTCGTCATGCTTAGATGCATCACCAGTTTTGCAAGGCTCCTTTAAGATGATGATCGCCGGGTCATCCTCCTCGGTAAGAGGCATGAGCTCGATGGTGTTTTCGCGGACCATCAACTCAAGCCTTCCACCTTCCGACAGCCCGAACCTCTCCCTGATGGACTTGGGTATGACAATTCTGCCCTGCTTATCGATTTCAACTGTCAATGGCATCACCATATACCACTTCCATAAATGCCCATAAAAACCTTTAGGAAACAGCTCGAGAGGAAGCCCCGCGCGCTATTGCCTTTCTTGATGTATCGATACATGGTTTTTGTTTTGTTTTTGCTGATGTATAGTATGCATAGTGTAGGTGCCTGTTTTGTTAATGTACCAAGCATCAGCATAACTGTTAGCAATATGAATGGTGGTTTGGTACTTTGGCATTAGCCTGGCTTGTGTTTCAGCTACCCCCCTCCCTAGGCTTATATGTGGCTGGTAACATGTTTTGGTAATGGTGAATGACAACGTGAAGGTTCAAACTGGAATGCGGGTTGATAAGCTTGTGTTTGATCGTTTTAAGGAGTTGTGTACAGTTGAGAGGCTTATGGTTGCGAGGCAGTTCAACACCTACTGGAGGCGTGTCTTGAGGCGGAATCTGTCACTGCGATTTTGACGTCGCAAGTAAAGGAAACGGTTGCCCAGAGCAAGGCTGACGAGTTGAAGCTGAAGGGAGCCTTGGCCGGCCTGAAAGTTTTCATTAGGGCGGTGGATAAACGGGAATGGTATGTTACGGTAAACGATAGGGAGACACGCATCGACCAAGCTATCTATCGACCAGCTTATGAAATCGCAATCGCCACTCTACCCAAAATCCACGATGCACGGTTAATCCGTCTTCTAGGCTAATGGATGGATGAAAGTTTAGTAATTCTCGTGCTTTGGTTGTGTCGGCGTAGCACTGTCGCATGTCTCCTTTACGGTACTCGTTTGCCTGGCGATATCTGTTTGGTTAGAAGTTAAATGGTGCTAGGTTTGATGCGTGTTAAGCCTGGTACCCTACCGTATGCTTGGTCGAATGAAATAACTTTTCTATCTAAGTTTAGCGCAGTTGCAGCATAGTGTGAGTCGAAAAATGTCAAGTTGAGGGTTTGCCTCAGATATACGCTTGCAACAGCCACGTCGGGTGTTAATGCTATGTATTTTACGTTGGGTAGTGCTGCTATGGCTGCTAGGTCTTTTAGAAGTTTGTCTTCCATTTTTTCGCTTCGGTAGATGAGTTCCATCTCAATTAGGCTAACGCTTGAAATTTCTACGCTTATCTCTCCATTTTGTAGTTTTTGGAACATTCTTTCAGCGATTGGATGGTTAGGATCGTACTCGTTTAAATATGCGAAAATGACGTCGTTTTCTAAGAGGGGCATTCAGTGGTTAGCTCCTCTCTTTCTTTGCTTCGTTTTCAGCGGTCAGTTCTGCTTGTTTTCTCAACTCTTTGAATGGTTTTTTGACGTTGAATGCGCCGTGAAGGATTTGAAGTGGGTTGGATGGTAGTGGAATTATTTTGAGGTGATCTCCAGCGTTTATAATTAGTATTTTTTTCCCGATGTCGAGGGATTCCCGAATCTCCTTTGGCAGCGTTAACCTTCCTTTACTGTCTAGTTCCAGAATACTCAATTTTCCCACCTACTTATGTTTTTTCAATCTAGTGGGATTTAAACTTTATTGCCTTTTAAGTGGGATAAAGTTCCAATTTCCATTATCAGAATGGCGTAAAGGTTGGGCTTCTTTAAGTTGCAAGTTTTCTTTCTCTCAGCTCTTTTAGTGCTTTTTCGAAGAGGTCTACGGCTCCCCATCCGTGGGTTTTAGCCCAGCCAGCTAGTTCGGTTAGCCCGTCTTCTAGGCTGATGGCCGGCTTAAAGTCTAGTAGTTTTTGGGCTTTTTGTGTGTCTGCGTAGCAGTGGCGGATGTCTCCTTTTCGGTACTCGTTGGATATGTATGGTGGGAGATTGGGCTTATCGTAGAGTTTTGTTAAGGTTTCTGCTAGGTTTTTGATTGTTATTGGTTTTCCTGTGCCTATGTTTATGGCCTTGTAGTCTGCGTTGCTGTGTTCTAAGGCTAATAGGTTTGCTTTGGCTGTGTCTTTTGCGTGGATGAAGTCTCTTGTTTGGTTTCCGTCTTCGAATATGTGGGGTGGTTTGTTGTTGAGTATGCGGCTGGTGAAGATGCGGCACATCCTGTGTATGGGTTGGATAGGGCTTGTCTTGAGCCATAGACATTGAAGTATCTGAGCGCAACTGTTGGGATGTCGTATCTTTTGTACAAATAAAGGTTGTATTGGAGGATGGTTATAACGCAGTCTATGATTATTCTAATAAATGCTTCGCCCTGCCCTGGCATTCTTCCTTTGTTTTGAGGTAAGTTTCTAGCAATTTGACTAGATCATCATCGACCTCAATCTCTTCTTTTGCTTCGTTTGACCTCTCGCTCTCACCTTTAAATACGTGTAAATCGCCGCCCGCCATATTGAATATTATTCCTTTTTCGGGTATGAAAATTTCCTCAATTGACCATTCCATCCCATGTGACCACTCCAAAACGCTTCTAACAACTTTCACTTTGTATTTTATGGCTCTCACTTAAACCAGCTTCCCCCTTCTTTTTTAAATGGTTTAATGCCTAAAGGTCTCTGGGATGCACTCTTTGGATCAAGCCTACTTTGTCGTATTCTTTGTCTTCGCTGACTATTTTTGGTATGTTGTGTTCAAGCATTGTTGCCACGTTTATTGCGTCTTTGGGTCGTTTGAGTGGTGTGATTTCCATTATTTCAAGGGCGTGTTCAAAAATGGTTAATTTCATTTCATATTTCTTAATTTTGGTCATTTTTAGATAGTCGTGGGTGACACGAAGGGCTGTTGATGGGGATGTGAGTTTGGATAAGATGAAGAGGTTTTCTTCTAAGGTTTCTAAGCTGGTGGCCGCGTTTATTTCTCCTTTTGCGGCTTTGCTTATGACGTTTAGGCATTCTTTGTGGTATTCTGCGCTTTTGTCTATGGCGTGTATGAGTGTGGTGGAATCTAAGAAGTAGATGGGTTCATTTTGGTTCAAGGAGTGTGACCCAGCTTATGTTCCGAGAAACTGTTTTAATCGTTCCTCGTCTGCCTTCTTTTTTAACTCTTCTGCGGATAATCCTATTGATATTGTTTTTGACAGCTCGGTTAAGTCCTGTAGCGGGTCCTCGGAAACTTTGTGAAGGTGTATGCTTAATTCTTTCCCTTTTGCGATTATGATGGCTTCGTCTCCTGTGCTTACTCCGTAGGCTTCACGTAGTTCTTTGGGCAATACGATTCTTCCTTGCTTCCCAACCTTTACCCTGTATACTAATGTCATGATTGTTCCTCTGTGTCCATATAGAAATTAGTGGCATTATTTAAGTTTAGTGGTAAACTTTTTGTAACCAGCATGTCGATGCTCTTGCCTTTAGTGGCTGCATGAAGCTTTTTCTTTTCTTAGTTGTTGTTTTGTTACAGAGAAGACCATGAACAATTTTTTCCTTATTTTAAAGAGCAACTAAGCTGCGAGATGTTTTTCCCTAAGTTTCTGTAACGCCTTCTCAAAGAGGTCTGTGGCTCCCCATCCGTGGGTTTTGGCCCAGCTGGCTAGTTCGGTTAATCCGTCTTCTAGGCTGATGAATGGCTTGTAGTTTAGTAGTTTGCGTGCTTTCTGAGTGTCTGCGCAGCAGTGTCTTATGTCGCCTTTGCGGTATTCGTTGGATATGTAGGGTTCAAGGTTTGGTTTATTATAGAGTTTTGTTAGGGTTTCTGCTAGGTTTTTGATTGTTATTGGTTTTCTGTTCCGATGTTTATGGCCTTGTAGTCTGCGTTGTTGTGTTCTAGGGCGTTTAGGTTGGCTTTGGCTGTGTCTTTTGCGTGGATGAAGTCTCTTGTTTGGTTTCCGTCTTCGAAGATGTAGGGTGATGTGGCTGTTTATCAGCTGGCTGGCGTGATTCAGTGTTTATTTCGTTGATCAATTTCTCTAATTCGGTGAGTTGATGGTTGACTTCTTGTTCGTTGAAGTTTGATGCGATGACTTTGATGGTTTGTGCGGCTTGCTCCGCGAGACGGAGCCACATGCGCCGCTCTTTCAGGTTTACATGGACCATTTTACCGTTGCGTCTTTGGTGTTCTATCTCGCCCTTGGCCATCCGGGCTGCTGCCTTGAAGATCTCCTCTAGAATGTTGAGCGCCTTCTCACGGATCCTCCTAGTGTCCGCTTCAACTTCAATCCTCAGCGTTTTCATGCGCCGCGAGATATATCTATTGAGTGAAACCTTAACCAATAGATTACCCCCTCCCCCTATATTTCATGCGAATCACATTTTTTAAGGTAGGAGTTGTTTCAATATTTTTGCTGGAGAACTGTTAGGGAATGTGGAAGGGTTTGAATGGTGGAGTACACCATCTGGGTTTCATTGAGTCAATCGCGTATCGACATCCTCCGCGCGAGCTAATGTTCTTTCACTTTCTTAAGGTAGACTTCTCCTAGAAGTATGGCTATTTCCCTTATTCCAGCTTCAATTAGGTCTTCTAAAACGTATTGTGAGATGGGTTTATTGGCTACAGGGATTAATTGTTTTGGGCCTGTGTGAGTTAGGGGTCTAAGTCTAGTTCCATAGCCGCCATGTAAGATAATTCCTTTCATGCGAAGAGTCAACACCTAAGCCCGATTTTTTAAGTGCTATGAGAGTTTATAAAAATGCTCTAATCACCGAATAGTAAAGTTTCCCATCGGCTTTTAACTGCTATTTTAAAGTGTTGAGATTTTCTAGTTTTAATGGTGAACTTCATGATGAACGAGTTTGATGCTGGCTCCTTCTCTGGTCAATCCGGGTTTAACGTCTTTTCCAGGATGAACCGGTATTACTATTCTAATTCTTCTATCATTCATCATGATGACATGTGAACCTTTTTGACGAATGATTTTGAAACCTGTTCTTTGAAGGATTTTGATTAGTTTATGGGGGTTTAAAGGCGGGATCTTAGGCAATCGCCTTCACTTTCTGTATTCCAACTACTCTCTGTTGGAAAAGATCCCTCTTCTCCTCTTCCGTCAGGGTCTCTAAGTAGAGTTCGATGGCTTCTTTCGCGTTATCCATGAGTTCTCCCAGGGTGTCTCCCTGAGTATGACAGCCAGGTAATGCGGGTACAAAGGCTACGTATCCGCCAGTCTCGTCTTCGATGATGGCTACATCAAACTCGTACATTTCACTCCTCTACGATGAAACTCTGTAGGGGCTAATATAAGACTTTTCATGTGTTCCGTCAAAAATTAAGTGTTTCAAAATACTTGTCGCCTGCAGAAATCAGTTGTTTTGGACTCGTGTGGGTTAGGGGTCTAAGCGTGTCTTTACTAATGTATAGTATGCATAGGGTGAGGGTTGTTATTGATATTGTGGAGCCTATGAAGAGTTTTTGGGGCCAGAATTCTAGGGTAATAGTGTAGGTGCCTGTTTTGTTAATGTGCCAAGCATTAGCAAAGCTATCACCCGTGATCGATGGTTACCATTTCAGTATGTCATAATGTGCCATAACATTTTGAGACCTATTTTCATCGCTTTCCATCTGCTTCCGCCAGCCCCCTTTGATATTCCAACCCTTTCTCTAAACGTTATAGGCACCTCAACTACCTTGAGATCATTTTGAACAGCTGCCATTATCATATGAGGTGAAAAATGGTTTCCGCCGATTTTCAATCCATCCATAATTTTGTATAGAGCTTCTCGTCTGATAGCCCTCATTGTACAGCCCACATCTGTAAGCCTAATTTTACCCCAACATTTTACGTTCCAGTACTTAATCTGAATTAACTTCGCTAAGAATAGGTTTCCCCAAACAAGGAACCAGCCTAGCTGCGATTTTTGATCTAATAGCTCTTGTGTGGTTCGAGTTCCTAAGACTAGGTCTGCATTATCTAAGTATGGTGCTAGTTTCTTTATGTCGTAGCCACGGAATGTTCTATCTCCCTCAGCTAGTACGATTATATTGGCATTTTCATTCAATAGGCACTCTCTTAGACCACGTATGCAGGCGTAACCGTAGCCTTGCCTTTGCTCGCGAACAACTCTTGCCCCCGCTTCAATAGCCCTCTTCATTGTATTGTCAATACTATTGTTATCGACAACTATGACTTCTATAACGTTTTCTTGGTTTTTGAAGTCCTTAACTGCATCATATATCGGCTCCTCATCATTATAAGCCGTTAGAGCGACGCATATCTGGGGGTTGGCTATAGGCTGATACTTTATAACCCCCACTAACGATGGTTGGCGCCTTTTTGACAAAAACATCAAAGTGATAAAGCCGGTAACAGTTAATAATGGAAAAACTAGTAGGAAGAAGTTTGACGCATAATCCTTAATTATCGTTAGGCTCTCTTTTAAAGGAGAGGCAAGAGTGAATCCAATGATGGATAATGAGCCTTCAAGCTCTAGGATTATATATGCGGAAAAAGCGATTAAGTAGAATGCTAAAATGAGAACAGCGATTGATGCGCCAACTAGTAGCAATTTGCCCATTTTTGGATCCTTAGTATCTTGTTCTTTTTATGGTCATTAATCTATCTTGTGCATATCGCGGAGAATTCCATGCGGAAATTAAGATGAATTATTTGAACTGAGTTGAAATGTCTACTTAGTATTGCGTAAAGCTTGCTTTTGTTAAAGGAGTGTACATGGGTTCTTGGAGAGTCGGCTTTGGATACCATTCTTTCATAATAGATGGACCATAAAGGCCTAATGACCTTCCATAAGAAAGATCCATCGTTTGGAACGAAGAATAGTGCTATCCCTCCTTTCTCCAAGATGCGCTTCATCTCATTCATAACATTACTTAAGTCATGCACATGCTCAATAACGTGGGAACAGACAAGAGACTTTATTGATCTGTCTTTTAGTGGCAAAAACCTAACATCCGCGACTATGTCGGGCTTAAAGGTAGAATTTATGTCCAGTGAGAGTCTTGCTTTAGGGATCTTCCCAGCACCTAAGTCTAGGTCTGCGATATCGTTCAAGAATCTTTTCACTATTTTAACGCGCTTTGCGTTAAGATATTCGTGTATCATAGCTACTTACTTTACTCTTTATCGTAAGTGTATAAACTACGCTCTTCTCACAAATCTACTTGTTGCTTAAAATAAGGGTCAATTTTATAGACCCAACAAACTTCTATATTCTTGATTTTAGCAGTGAAAACGGGCTTATGATGATCCTTAAGTTTGGAAATTATTTTGTAATTTTCTGGGTCAACCCATGATTTGGGGGTCAGATCGTACGTGGCCCACCGGTAAACTATAATGTAGCTTACATGTACGCTCTTTAGTTGCTTCACGTTTTGTGTATAGAGGTAGTAATAAGGAAAGTAAAATTTAAGGTCTCCCTTTCTCCATGCATAAAAGCTAGGTTCTACTGGTACATTGAAGCCTACTTTAGCTCGATGGTAAAATAGCGGTTCACCTATCATAGATTTCTCTAAATCTACTCGTGATGAATGATAGAAGGCTGTTGATTTTGGTCCGTAAATCCATATTGTAGTGTTTGGTGGCGCGTTTTGATCAATGTATGCTATCGCATCACCCATTCCCTCACCCCACCATCCAACACGACATTTCTTACTTAGAGACTTTGCAATGGGGTTATAGTAATCAACGTAGTGTGGGTGCGCACCTACGCATTCAAAAGCTATTAGACCCATAAGTACGAAGCTTACGAGTAGTAGCGCTACATTATAAAAGTCGAAGCTAAACGTCGTAGTGTAAGTGAAAGCCTTCTCCAAGACTGTGGCTGTGCTTTCTGAAACTTTATAGGCTGCTAATCCAGCTAAAATTGAAAGTGGCGGGAGAATAAATATCACCTCATAAGCACCTCCACGTTTTGGAGTAAAGGGTATGCTCATTAAAATGAGAGGTAAGAGAGCCCATGATAAGAGAAGTATGGAACCTGATTGGTTAACTACAATAAATGCGCTCTCCAGCAGTCCTATTCCATACAAGAATGCAAGAGGTATGGGCGTGGTTGCCAATAGGTCAGAAATATAAAAGCTCCAACTGGCACCTTCCCATGAGGTTAGAGTAGATAAAGTTGCTCGCAGGCTTTTCATGAATTGTCTTATGGGGTTTTTCCAGAGCCAAGGCCACATTATATAAAAAGTTATAAAACCTATTATAAGCCACAAAAGGAAAAGCTGAAACTCTCCAATAACAGCGTTTAAACTTCTAATCGTATATGCCCTTAACAATAAGGACGTTGCCCACGGCAGTACGACTAATGGAACTCCGAATCCTGTTTCCTTGCTTCCGAAGGCTAGCCCGAGGAAAATACCTGAAATGATGGCGTAACTAACCGAGCTGTACTCTATTGCTCGTAAAAGAGTCCAAATTGTTATAAGATAGAAAAAGGTGACGCCGCTTTCGAGCATGGCAAATGAGGACCAAGCTATGAAGCTGGGAGTTAGCGCTAAGAATATCGCGGCTGTAATCCCTATTGCCTCGTTTTTGAACAGGTCTAAACATAGGAGGTAGGCGAGTACGCAAGAAAGGGAGCCTAAGATAACTGATGGAAGCCTTACAACTAATAGCGCTCGTCGCCCAGCGAAAAGACGTAACCCATCTTGATATAGCGAGCTAGAGTCTAAGGCAACTCCACGTTTTATCATTATTCTTAAGGAGACATAAGTAGCGTAAGCTATTCCAAAAAGATACATCACAATAGGAGGATGAAACTCGAAGCTCCAAGCGTCAGAAGAAAAATTATGCATCGCTATGTTTTTAAGAGCTGTCACACCGCAGAAGGCGTACGTTCCTTCGTCCCATGTCATATCAACTCTACATGCTACCAAAAACCTCGGCACAAATGCCACTAAAAAGATAAGCAACAAAATTAAGAACAAATCCATCACTTTATACCTTATAAAGCCTTGACTCTCCATCAAGGCTTTCGCTATTTTTCTTTTGACTAATTTTCGTTTCTAAGTGAAACCTAATCTTCTTCTGAACACTTTTCAAGAGTGTACAAATGCGTCTTGGGGCAATTATCCAGGAAACTAAGAGCATTATTGTTGTGAGCGATATTAGATTACCTATTTTTTGAAGACCCACCAGAGAATCAGAGAATTTTATTTCGATTTGCATTTTTCCCGTTTCGTTGATGAAATAGCTGTTAAAAAATGAATAAGCGGGGATGTGTAGGAGTTTTGAGTTATGGTTATCTGCAACCCATCTGGTATCAAATGTATCACTGAATAATAGGAATGTGGGTTTCGAAGAAGTTAAACCAATGGTATGTCTTGTAGGGTCGATTTTTTGATAGTTATATAATTCTTCTTCTGCTGTATTTTCCGTGGTCTTAAACTGGAAATTGCTGATGAATATCAAATCAATTTTTGTTGCTCCCTTTGAGGAGACGTTCACACTATGACTTCCGTTAGTCAATTCTATTGGTTCAGATTCATACCAGTTATACACAGTGCTATTCAGATAAATTCTTGTATTTGTGGAATCGACCATAAACGTTATCTCGCTTCGTCTAGTAGGTTGTGTGGTGGCAGCTCGGACAAAAAAGGTGTAGTTTCCATTAACGAAGTTTTTTAAGGAGATATCTATTTTGTTGCTTGGGTTGTCACTGTAATCAGTGAGGAGAGAAGCTCCTCCCCAACTCGGTATTTCAGAGCCATATTCTCGTATAGGGTATCCGAAGCTTTCCCCCTCAAAGATGTAAATTATTTTTTTTCCTTCAAGAAACTGAAGTGTTTCTTTCTCCGCTTCCATTAATTTAGACGTAGGACCAAAGATTACTGACGCTAACACGTTTTCTCCGCGACTTCTAAATTCTAATGTGTGATCTCCCGTTTTAAGGAGATATCTACCTACATTGACCCAAGAATAGCGCTCATAATCAGAGAAGCTGTTAATAGTTTTGATAGACATCCCATCTAAATACACGTCCAGTTGTCCATTGTCCTGACCGAGAAAGATTTTCAGTATGAGGTCGTGTTCGCCGTCCGATGTTTTCACAGGGGTTGTTATTTGAGTGCCGTCGCTCATAAAAGCAGCATCTTCAATCACTGTTGTATACTCCCACTTATACCACGGATACGGGCCCAATTTGTAACCTCCACCCCAGCGGCTTGGGGCAATTTTATACTCTTCTGAAACAAAGGAGGAGACTAGATCATAGATCAGGTTGTCCTGGATGAAAACATATTTGATAGACTCTTGAGGTATCGTTTTCTGAAAGGTTTGTAGGTCTACTTGCTGTGGGAAAAATATGATGCTTTCACTTAAATTAAAATAATAACTCAGCGAAATTAAAGATCTTAAATCCCCTGCCAGTATCGAAGAGCTAGTTGCACTAAATATCCTTGGCCGATAATACTGGTTCTCATAGACCGTGTAGTTTCCTGTTTCCCCTAAATACGTAAGATCTTTTTGCGCTTTCAAAAATTCTTGTAATTCCTCGGTTGAGAAATCTGTGGGGTAACGAGGAGGTGGTGAAGGAACATAGTGAGCGTACTGCGAAATAACATCTGGTCTGAAAACAATGTACTTGAAGTTTTGAAAGCCAAGAAGATTTCCTAAACGTTCGGTTCTGGTCTGATGCATGGTTAATAATAAGAGGTTCTCATGGTTAGAATCGAACTTTATTCCCCCTGGATGAGAGGAAAGGTGGGCTTGATAGTCGATAGCTTTGAATGGATTGCCTTTGTAAAAAACAAAGAACTCTGTGGGAAGCCAAGCCACCCTAAATTCCTCTCGTTGCTTTGATAACCAATCTTCTACTGCTCGGTCGCTTAGATTGGAACGTAAAAGTACCGAAACGCCATCTGGATCGAAAAACGTGTAATGATCTGGGTGACTGTAAAACTGCGAATATGGCAATGCGTTTAGGAATATAAGACTTAACGCCATGAAGACTAAGAAAACACGCATCAAGTGACGTGGTGAGAGTATAGTCGTCTTTTTATATTTCCGCATTACAAATCCCTCAGAATAAAGAACTTTTTCAGTGGAAGCGATTCTATCCACGCATAAGCTGATGAGAAACGAGTATGAGAAAGCTGCTAATAAAAGGAACTTATAGGAATCCCTGAAGGCACTCATGAAGAGTATGTTATTCTTAAACATACACGCATTTAGTGGAGCAATCGGTGACTGCATACCACTACCAACTAATATAGAGAAAAATGAAAGCAATGCAAAAAAGACCACGTCTTTTTCCATCCCTTTTTTATGAAGAAACAATGCACCATATGCTAATATTACTGGTAAGAAACTGATAAAGAGAGTTATTGTACCGTATCCTAACGCTTTTTCCTCAAAAATAAAATCGTAGAAGCCCCATAACCTGATTGAGTTAATCAACTGAAGATTTCGAGTTAAGACTATGTACTGACGCACCAGGTCCTCTGCGCGAGCGCCTGCGTAGGCGAATAAAGTGGATGGTGCTAAAAGTGTAGGAATAATCCAATAAAGGTTAATGAGTACCGCAAGAGAAAAGAAGACCGCTAATACAGCTAAATTTGATACTAATTTTTGCTTTTTGCGATCTGACACTAAGGCATCATAGAATGCGTAAAAGGATAGAGCATACGCAACGATTATCATATTCTGAATCGCAACTGCAGCAAAGGAATAAAGTAAGGCTGAAAATGCAATTACTTTCCCCCTTTTATTCAACGCATCCTTGAATAATATTAAAACTATAGGGAAAAGGGCATACCCCACCATTAAATAAATTAGACCTCGAACAGCCCAATTGAATATCAGCGGGCTAAGCATGTAAAATGTTCCTCCCAAAAGAGATGCCCCGAAATTGATATTGTGTCTTTTACAGAAAAGGTAGCTTGAGAAACCGCTTAAGATCATGGCACCCAAGTACAGTGCCTTTATGATTAGTTCGTTGCTTAGACCTACTAATGAGAGAAAATACCAGAAACCAAGTAAGGGAAAGTCGGGACCTAGCATTACAGATGCACCAAAAGTGGATCCAGCATATGCCCATGTAGAAGGAAATATGTAGAACATTCGTGGAATATGTTCGGGCAAAGGGGAAAACCATAGATCCTCTTGTAATATAATACCGGAGGTTAACAAAATTTTCATCTGGATAAAAACCGAAATTATAGTGAAAAAAGCTAGTGCCGCTAAATGTTGTATTTTATTTAAAGAGTAAAATAATAACTTTGGTTTACATACGTTTTTGTGCATTGTTTTTATCATCCTTTTAATAAGGTATTGTAACACACATTCAGCGATTATAACTTTTTTAAAATGTGTAATTATTCTCTAACAAGGCTGACTAACTTCATGAAAACAGTTTTTGCCAATTTTACCTTCGGATATCTGAGGAAGAGACGAGATATGTGCCCGCCAATTAAGATCGCAATCTCTAGTTCCGACTTAATTTTCTGGGATAACAATGTTGCCTTATTGGATTCAGGGCTGATGCATCCCATCCCAACAATATCCGGAGAACTTCTGCAGATTTTATTGAATATTTTGCCTGACCATGATTATCCCATTTTATCAATTACTTTAAGCCATAACCTCATCTTTTCAATCTGCGTTAGCATAAACTTTTGATGAAGACCATTTTGTAATCTCACTATATCTCTTTCTAAACCATTAATAAGCGAATTATAAGAGTCCCAATAGGTCTTACCGTCTAATTCCAGTGAATCAACTATCTTCCATACAACTTCATTAATTGCCATTCCCCCTAATTCTTTTTCTAAGTCTTTAAATACGTTTCTTAATCGTTTATCGTGGTATACTAGCGGTTCTCCAACGCAAACTTTGCACCTTAAGTGGTCTGCAATCTTCTTAAAAAATATGCCTGACCATATATCGTCAAACCTATCTACACCAATGAAGTTCATGTATAATTGATAAAATGCTGGAATGATCTCCGGTAAAAAGGATATATTCATGCTACATATAGGGAAGTATGTTCCTTCACCAACTATGATTTTATTTCTTTTACATCCTTTGCTTTCGATTTTACATCTCCCATCTAATCCACCGTGATAAAGTATTGTTAGTGCATCTAAATCTGGGTGCCCTGCCCACAAACCCATGTTCAAAACACATTTACCTTCGACATCATCCCAAACGTAATTTTCATTTCTAGTTTCTTGAGCATATGGATGTCCTCTTGGAAAAATCTGTATGTCGGTATTTAACTTTAAGTTCTCCATAGTGTTATACCATCTCCCCTTAGAATGAACGGTTTCTCCATTAGCATTGATTAGATTATTGGCATGTGATCTTACTAAGCCGTGTCCTTGTAAGGGAAAAACATCATCATCAATTTCTATGACAAATTCTGGTTGTTCCTCATACGAAACCAAAAAACCGAAGCTTGTCTCAGCATGACATTTCTCAGGAATAATAGATAAGTATTTTTGATATTTTGAACCAAAATGTTGTTTAAACCACTTCGTTGTCTCCTTTGGGCCATAAAATACATGTGAAATGCTTGATAGGAGCGCCTTATTTTTTCTACGAATCTTCTCATCACCTTCATCTATTATAATTACTTTATAATCATCATTTGCCAGCATTGATTTGAATGCGTTTACATTTGTTAATTCATTAATCGACGCGATTACTACGCATATTTCCATAGCGGATTACCTTTGAAGAACCTCTTTTATTAAGGCTCTCGCTGCCAGTTTCACAGCTTTCTCACTGCCATACTTTCCAGCACGTCCTCCAATTTTATTTATATCTATTCATGGATTAAGCTGATTTTAGAGCCCTTCTAAATGCGTCTTCCACTTTGTTTAAGGTTCTTTCCCACGTAAATTCTCTAGCTGTTTGAAGCCCTGCTTTCTTAAGTCGCTCAGCCAAGGCCTCATCTGAGAGGACTCTTAGAATGGCCTTGGCGAAAGCCTCGGGATTGCGGGGAGGAACTACTAGAGAATTCACATCATCTATTGCGTAATCTTCTGTTCCATAGCGGGTAGTAACGACAGGCGCCCCACAGGCCATAGCCTCTAATGGTGGTAAGGGAAAGCTTTCATACCACGATGGCGCTATAACAACGTCTGCAGACGAGTACAGTTTAGCCAGCTCCTCGTCGCTAGGTTTGTAAAGATACTCGCACGGAACAGGTGAAAGAGTTTCGAGATACGGTTCAGAGCCATATAATATAAGTTTAACGTCCTGAAATCTCCTTCTTACAATTTTCATCGCTTCAAAGGCATTTTGAAGACCCTTAAAGGGAGCGCTTTTTCCCAAAGAAAGAACCGTTTTCGTATCTCTCTTTCTTTCAACCTCTCTTGGATAAAAGACATCTAAATCGATCCCGGGATTAACCAGATACCCATTTTTGCCAAACCTTCTCTTTAAAATATTTTTAACCCACGTTGAATTTACAATCCAGTTAAAAGGGATACGATACGTTATGTCAACGAAATGTCGAAAAAGCGGATCCAGCATACGAACTCCGTTCATATAACCTATCGCCTCGTAATGCTGAATATAATAAAAAGGTACACCATTCCCTCCTAGAAACACAGAATAAGCTACAGGATAAAACGTCGCGACAGTGATATCACTATCTGGCAAATTCTTAGCCAGACGCCATATGTTAATGATATCTAACAGTCTCAAAGTAGTTGGTACTTCCATCCTTGTTTGAATCTTGGCCTTTAGCGGAAAACAGCTCTCCCCAGTGAGGGTCACGATGTTAACATCATGCCCTCTCTCCACAAGACCATTTGCCACCTTAAGAAGTACCCGAACACCCCCTGTACGAACAATAACCCAAATAACAAATGTAACTTTCATTCTATCGCCTGACACCTAACATAGCGCGCTCTGTCTTTATGGGTAGAAGAACAGGAGTTCTGCGGATAATCAACTGAATTCACGCTCCGCGTGCTATAATGGACTTAAATAGGAGGATTTTTGTGCTTTTTCGAATCATTTCATTTTGAATAGCATCATCATCTAGTACTCGCATTTGCTGAATGCTCTTATGCAGACGCCAAGTATCCTTAAAGTTTTTAGTGTTCCATACGACAGCTTGAATATAAGCTAATGCTAATTGGATCTTTCTTACGAGCAAAGCAACGAAAAATTCTGCTAAAATAAAAGCAAAATAACCTGGTAAGACCTTGAACAGCGTGGTTTCACCATAGTTTTTAAGTAGCGTTCTTAAAGTATTTCGCTCACTAAAATATTTCTTCTTAGCATAGGGCGTTTTACCAGTAGTCATTCCCATTTTACGATGATATACAACAGAAAAAGGGTTAACCACTATCCTATATCCAAGCAACAGAGTCCGCCAACACAAATCCAACTCTTCCACATATATAAAAAGTGCAGAATCGAAGCCACCTGTTCTCTTCCAAATTTCTCGTCTAATTAGGAAAGCCACTCCAGAAATCACAAAAGCGTCTGTTATGAAATCATGTTGTATGTTATTTTTCTTACCTCCAGCTCTATCGTAAGGGAAGCCATATTTATCAAGTGTTATGCCAACATTACGTATTACATTTTTTTGATCAAGATCTAACACTTTACATCCACATATACCTACTGATGGATCAGAATTAGCAATTCTTACAAGCTCTTCAAGCCACCTACTATGAACCTCGGCATCGTTGTTTAGAAAAACTATATAATCTCCAGATGCATGTTTTGCACCGATGTTATTACCTTCAGCGAACCCTAAATTCCTCTCATTTTGAATTATTTTAACCCAAGGGAAATCTCTCTTAACATACTCAACTGAGCCATCTGTCGAAGCATTGTCGACCATAATAACCTCGTAGTTTAAGAATGTTTGATTTTTTAGAGAGTTAAAACAATTTTTAAGATACTCTTTACCATTAAAATTTAGAATAACTATTGAAACCTTTGGTTGCCCCATTCACTTTACCCTGTATATCCGGTATCGTTATGGCTTATTTCGAGTCCTCCAACTTTCAAATGTTTTGTTAACCCTTCTCTCAACGTCACGGAAGGCTTCCAACCTAGGGTTCTACGTATTTTTGTACTATCCAAGACGAGATAACTAGGATCCCACATGGTTGGACGCTGGGGATAACCGGGTGGATAACTTCCATATACAATCTTACCTTCAAACTCGATTATCTTAGCGACAACGCTAGCTAACTCACGATTCGTTACCGGGTTACCCGGTGAGACATTGAATACCTCGCCAATCGCTTTTTCTGACTTAATTGCCAGCAAATAAGCGTTAACATGATCATCAATAAACATATAATCTCGAACGGAGTCTGGTGCACCCACATAACATGTCTTCCCTCTTAACATCGAAGAGACTAAATACTCTACTAGATACCCCTTTTCACCACGCCGCCCATACGTGTTAATAGGTCTTAATACAGTAGCCATTAAATCATAAATTTTCATAGCCATCCTAACATATTGGTCAGCGGCTTCCTTACTAACAGCATAGGGGGAAGCAGGGTTTAAAAAAGCCGTCTCTTTTATTGGTTCACGTCCCTCTTGCCAACCGTAGACTTCCGCGGTAGAAGCATAAATTAGTCTTGCTTTAGGTGCCCTCTCTAACATAGCATGGATAACGTTAACTGTCCCTTGAAAGTTAATTGCGACGAATGGAAATGGGTTCTCAAAAGATAAACGCACTGGCGTCAACGCTCCAAGATGGATGACAAACTGAGGCTGTGCGGCACTTACCGCTGAACCTACAGAATGATATATGGTTAAATCACCTTCAATTAATCGAATTCTATCCAATACCCCGTTGAGGGGTGCTAGCCCTTTTCTTGAGACGTGTCTAAGCAATCCATATACATTGTAACCATCTTCAACGAGCTTTATCGTAAAGTTAGATCCAATAAATCCCGTACAACCAGTCACGAGAACATTCGTCACTTGTACTTCCTCATTAATGCCTCTTCCGCTTCAATTAAATCTTTATACGTATTAACTGTGATAAAGAATTCACTAAATGGATATATTTTCAATTTTCGAATTTTAGCTAGCATTGGAAATGTCGTTTTTTCAACATCCCCCCTTTCTGGTAAATAATGTAAAATCTCACGATTAAACACATAAATCCCAGCATTACAAAGTGTGTGCGGACAGAATGGTTTTTCTATAAAGCCTATAACGTCGTATTTTTCATTCACTTGGACATGCCCATAAGGACACTGGGGGTTAGCAACTGCTATCGTTGCAACTGGATTATGCCTCATATGAAAATCAGCTAAATCACTTAAGTTTAAGTCAGTAATTTGGTCCCCATTCATAGCAAAAAATGTATCTTGATTAACATACTTGCTGATAACAAAGCGAAATCCCTCACCAGTTCCACCCTCCACGGTGTGAGTGCTATATCTAATGTTTACGCCGAAATCTGATCCATTGCCAAAATAGTTAATTATCTTCTCTTTCATGTAGGCAACTCCTAAAATGATTTGTTTGACCTCATTACTTTGTAACCACTCAACTATCCATTGCAATAAAGGTTTACCGCAAATTTCAATCATTCCTTTAGGTAGATTTTCAGTCAAGGGCTTAAGGCGTTCTCCCGGACCGCCAGCCAATATAACAGCAGTGTTAATGTTCACGTACCATACCTTTTGAATTTTTCATAAGTAATAATTCTCGGGTAGCAACATTATCCCAATCGTATCTGCTTGCTTGAGCTTCCGCTTTTTTACTTAACGCAAATCGTTTTTCATCATCTTCAAGCAGGTTAATTACTTCCTCAGAGAAACGCTTTGTATCATTTAACGGGACCGTTATAATACCTTGCTTGAAAATTTCTCTATATACAGGTAGGTCGTACGCTATTACTGGCAAGCCGCACGCCATAGCCTCACATACAGCAATTCCCCATCCCTCTTCATGGCTTGGAAAAACAAAGATCTTGCTAGACTTCACTACGCGCAACGCATCATCTCCCGTAAGTGGTAGCATAAGAACATTCGCTTTAAGATTTTCCTCTCTAATCTTTTTCATTAGTGCTAATTCTAAATCCTTAGGTCCAGCGTAAATTACGGCAAGTCGAGCATTTTCCTTTTTTGAGACAACTAATTTCCAAATTTCTATTATATCGAAAATTCCCTTAGCAGGATGAAGGCGGCTTAGGAAACAAGCGTCGTATTCCGCTTCTTCGGTTCTCAGAATTTGATTAATCTGGGCAATGTTTATCCCAGCGCCTATTATATGCATCTTATTTTTAGGGAAGCCTAATTTTACTAGTTGTTCCACGATACTTCTGTTCAAAACAAAGATTAAGTCAGAACGACGTTTAATCAGTTGAAAACTGAGTCTTTGGGTTAAAAAAGATATCAAATTTGTCATAAATGGTCCTTCCCTCTGGATGGGTGGGGGAATTATATGGTAAATATTAGCAACCCATTTGGCATTTTTATTGTTTAACCTGTAAACAAAAGCTGGCAAGACGTCTGGTAAAAAATCCGAGGTAGAGTATAAAATATCCCCATTCTGAATTTCTATCTTCAAGAATAACGCATTGATGATACGTCTGAAATACGTAAACAAGATATTCTCTGAATGCTCTTCTTTCGTGGTTAGAAAATATGTAGCATTTAGCTTTTTCGTTTCACATATTTTCTTACCTAGAAGCGGACTTATTATAACCTTATCAAAATCTTTTACCCGTTTAAACACTTCAATAAAATGAATGTCTCCGCCACTAATGGTAATAAACGAGTTAAAAAGAAAAACGATTCTTTTGTTAACAGTATCTTTCGTATTAAGCCTTAACTTTACGTCTTCACTAAACTGCATAACTCTCACAGATGCGTGATAAAAACAATTCCGTAAATGAACAATGTAAGCCAACAAGCTAATGGGTGAAAAAGCCATGCTTTATCAGGCATATTCCTATAACCTTTAACAGAGTCTCTTACGATGGGAATTATAAGCAATGTGTGCAATGCAAATTTCAATATTCTTGCGCGGCTTAAGCGTCTCCAAGGATAATTCCTCATCCCATGTTTCTCGTAAAATAGATAATCCCTTATCCTCCGGTACGTCTTCCTCGTAAATGTTCCAACATCGTTTGCGAACAGATGAACTATCCCAATCTTAACCTTAGCAAGCCGGTTTTGCCCTATCCTAATAAATTGATGAACAACATCTATATCGAACAGATAAGGCTTGTGATTCACTCTTTTCAGTGCTCTTGTACGAACTAAAAATCCGTTCGCTCCAATAGTTGGAATATTTCTTTCATTCAATTCTAACAGCAAATAATTTCCATTATCTTTCGTTTTAACCGGCAGTTCAGTCCATTTCCCAGTTACATAACTATACCTATCATAATTTCCCAGATACAGGCAAATAGGATCATTCATCCCAAGCAATGCACAATACCTTGTTATCAAAGAGTCTTCTTTCCCATATGTGTAATATAATGGCTCAGCCCCAACAATGCTTGGATCCTCAAACGGCTCAATCATTCTCTTAAGCCATTCCCGCCTGTTCAGAACATTGTCGGAATCTTGAAGCAGTATAATCTCGTTCTTTGCCGCTCCCACACCAACAGCCTTTCCAGCCTCACCCGTCCTCAATGGATTATGAAGTATTCTATCCACACCAAACTTTTCCGCTATTTCCAATGTTTTATCTTTTGAACCTCCATCAGCGATTATTATCTCAATCTTCTCCCTAGGATAATCCTGCATTGTTATGCTTTCTAGGCACTTAACTAACGTTCGTTCTGAATTATATGTAGGTATAACTATGCTTATTGAAGGCAAATCTTCACTTGCTTCTTGCAAAGTCTTTTACATGCCCCAGAACTTTCACAGCGCCTCTAACAGAGTATTTCACGTCTCTCCAAGACCTTATCCGAATCAAATGCCTAAACACGTACTTCGGCGACAAAAACACCCGGTAAATCTCATCACAAACCCTCATAACCTCCTCAGGCTCCATATCCACCGTATTCAAAACAGGCTCCCTCATATCAAAACAATCATAATCCTTCGGATCAACCCTAAACCAACCATTCTCCAAAGCCTCCTCATACAACCTAGTCCCAGGATAAGGCATAACAACCGTAGACTGAAGAGTAACAGCCCAATCCTTCCCCATCAACATCCTCACATTTTGCATTGTCTTTATTCACAATTAGACTCTATGAACAAACATCGCCCATCACGGGTGGAAACTGATATATCTAGCCTTCAAGCACATTTAGCGTATTCTTTCCGTTGATTCAGCATCCTCTCAGTAGCGCTCTCTAAACTTCAGCTTGAACAACGGAAACACTAGCACTCACCAAAAACATCTCCAAGCTCAGACTTCGCGCGTGAAGCTTGAAGCTTCCATTATCATTAACCCGACGACTTCTTGGCTCTCGTCCAGCGAGGCTAAAATCAGCCCTTTTTCGTCAAGAGGCTCGTTATCAACTATCTTTGAGTGCCTAAACTTAACGTAAAGCACATCTGCCCCCTCATCATAGTTCAAACTCACTACCTTGCCCAAAGTTACACGTTTCTCCACGTGAGCCAGAGCCCTTCTCACAGTTTCGAACGGGTCTATAGCCATCCTCACTTTAACCTTTGCCAAAGCTTGAACCTCCTGATAAGTCTCTCATCTGAAATTACAAGAGCGGTTAATATAAATCCATCTGTCCGCGAAACCTCTCTATAGTGGACAACAAGACTCTTCGCCAAGCCCCTCTCCCTAAGCTTCGAAAACACCCTAACAGCCGCATAATTTGGTTTTAGACCCAGCGGAGAAATATATAAGGCATCAGGCTTCGCAACGGTCAAAAGTACCTCATTTTGGAAAGACTCCAATTCCGCATGATATTCAATTATGTGAAACCAACGCTCCTCAGTCAACCTTATTGGGACACCGCCTGTTGAAATAACAACTGCCACCACGCCGGGCGTAGGACGCCGTTTTATTTTCAAAAAGTCGCGACCACCGTCTCCTCATTGTTAAATTCACTTAAAGTCCTTTATGTGCCCTAGTATCTTACGAGCCCCTCGAAATGAAAACTTTAGATCGCCTAAAGATCGAATTGAGAGCATTCTCCTAAAAACATACTTTGGAGAAAAAAACAACTTGTAAGTTTCATCACAAAGCTGCTTAACTTCTTCAGGCGACATGTCACCGCTCTTCAAAACAGGCTCAGACATGTCCCAACGCTCCCACTCACCAGGCGAATACCTCAACCAACCCTTCTCCACAGCCATCTCATACAACCTGCTCCCAGGATAAGGCATCAAAAGCGTACTCTGCAACGTGTCAGCATAGCCACCATCCATCAACTTCCTCGCCAACCGATAAGTCTGAAGCTCCTCCTCCCTAGACGCACCCGCATAACCAAACATAATCGTGACGTGAACCGTCAACTCCGCCTCCTTCGCCTTCCTACAAGAATCAACCATCTCCTCCACTGTCAAACCCTTATTCAACTCGTCCAATACCCTCTGGCTCCCAGACTCCAACCCAAACAACAGCATCCTAAAGCCAGCCTTCTTCATCAACTTATAATCCTCAAGGCTTAACGCACCAAAACGCATATTGCAACTGAACAAAACCCCCTCGTTGTACCCTCGTTCAATCATCAAATCGCAGAATTTCCTCAACCAATTTCCAACAGGAAACGTACCCGTATCATCGAACACCTCTCTAACCCTGTATTTCTCTATCAACATTCCAATTTCATTAACCAAAAGCTCCGGCTTCCTCACCCTATAAGTCGGATACAAAGTAGGCCACGAACAAAACGTGCATCCACCATTCTTCCTCCACCAACAATCCCTACCAACCATCGTATAAGTTCCCGGAGTCTCCTTAAAATTCCCATTCTTCTCACTATAAAGCCACCACCTCGTCAAATCCCTATCAATAAAAGGCAAACCATCCAAATCATGATCCAAACGAAAACTCCCACTACTCTTAATCCGCCCATTCTCCCTAAACCAAATCCCAGGCTCAAGCTCAGCCTTACCCTCCAAATAATCAACTAAATTTAAGAGAAGAAAATCGTAATCTCCCCCTTCGATCACATAATCGACCCTACTATTCTCCATCGATTCACGTGGCAAGGCCGTAATATGGTCACCGACCAAAACAACCCTAGCCTCTGGAACCAGTTCTTTAATATCATCAATGATCCGCCAATGCTTCTTCACCACGGGAGTCTTCGTCTCAATCATCACCAAGTCTGGACTATTCCTCTTCAAATCTCCAAGCCATTGACCATACGATTTTTCCTCTGCTATCCCATCATTCCAGACAACATCATATCCAGCACCCTTCAACAACGTAGCCGCATAAGCAGGAACCATCGGGTAAATATACGTCGGCTCATGAAAATACTGAAACTGCCTATTCTGACTAAGCAGCGGCACACCTTTTCCTGTATCTATTGGCGGATAAGAAATGCTAACCCTCATCTTTCCAAATCGCACTTCATCAAACCAGCCAAGAATGATACGCCGTATACAACGTGAGTCGCAATGATGCCTGACCAAACTGGGAGAAGCAGCTTCGCTTCTTTAACCTCGAGTAATGCTGCAATTAAGCCCAAGATAAGATATGCAGCTACAGCCAACAGTAAAAGGTTCAAAAAGAATGAGTTGATAAACGATGCAAACACACCAACAAATAAAGACAATACAAGCAAAGATGGCACAAAATAAGTCAGCTTGAAAGAGTTTCCCTGAAACCTCTTCGCAAAAAATCCCCTATGCAACCCAAACCTCGAAACCTGCTTAAGATGCGGCCCCCAAAGAGGACGACGATGATGATACACAACCACATCAGAAGCTTCAACCAACTTTTTACCAAGTTTCTTTATAGCTAAACAAATCAAAGTATCCTCGCCAGGCCAATACCTCTCATTCCAGCCACCCACCTCTTTTAGAACACTCTTTCGAGCTATGAAATTGCAAGAATGTATATCGTCCGACTCAAAGCTACGCTCAGCCTTATACCTACTCGATATGCTACCAACCATGAAGGAAGAAAGAACATGCCCGCCAGCCCTTTGCATGATGCCATCCTCTTTCGGAGTTAGCCCCGGCCCTCCAACAGTAGCAACCTGCACATCCTTAAAATATTTGATAGCGTTACTCAGCCAATTCCTTCTCGGATATGCATCCGAATCTATGAATGCACAAATCTCGCCACTAGAGTTTGCAATCCCGATGTTTCTCTTCGCCCCAGGAGTTACCGGACCAGTAGAAATGATTTTAACCCCATCGACCTTTTCTAGTGCGCCATCAGGAAGCAAGATGATTTCATAGTTCCCATAGTCCAGTTGCTTACAATATTTAACGCATTCTTTCACATTACCGTCAATGCTTATGCATGGAATAATTATTGATGCAAAGGGTTGACTTGTCACTTAAATCACGCTAATTAACTAGCTACTAGATTCTTCAGCGCTTCATGATTCCCGGCAAAACCAAGTAAAACGCAAAAAGTAAAGCGTAATTAATCACATTCATCATGGCCAAATAAATGAGCCCTTCGCAACACTTTCTGCTAAAGTACTCAGTCATTACTTCAGCCGTTATAGTTATATTACTATTGCTAAATCCATGGTCAAAGAAAAACTGTCTTAAAGCTACTGATACCATTTAAGAACCCTCAGCCTGTACGCGATTCCAAGCAGGTCTATGAATATCCTCCATACTTCCCTAAGGTTAAACAAGCCACACATTCGAATGTTGACTGGCAACTCAACTATCTTCAAGCTATAAAGATTCGCCACCGCCAGCAGCTCCACATCAAACGCAAACCGCTTAACTGCCAACCTAGAAAACACCTTCTCTAAGGCCTTTCTCCTAACTGCCTTAAGCCCAGTCTGAGTGTCCCTTAACCTAATCCCTGTCAACAGCCTAACCAGCACATTAAAACCATAACTAAGAAACTTCCGCATCAACGGCACCTCCACCCTCGACTGAGGATGCCACTTCGAAGCCACAACCACATCCCCATGCCTCAAAGCCTCAACATAATGAGTAATCTGCCTTGGGTCAATCTCCAAATCACTATCTATAAAAACGACCGCATCACCCCTCGCATGTGCGAAACCAGTCTTTATGGCATGCCCTTTCCCCATGTTTCTCCCATAGCCAACCACCCTCACATGAGCGTTATTATCAGCATAGTTGATGACTTTTATTCGAGTATCATCCACGCTTCCATCATCCACCACGATAAGCTCATACCCAAGCCCTGTCTTCCCAACAGCCCGATCCACCCTCTCCACCACCACTTCAATAGTATCCCCCTCATTGTAAGCAGGTAGGATTAACGAGAGCTCTGGCCTATCCCTCATTGTCTTTCTCCTTCCGATGCTTCACAAAAGAAATCAGTTGCAGAACAACCCCAGCCACCAGCAGATAGTAGGCGTATACCCCCACCTCATTCGCCAACCACGAATCCCCTGAACCAGCAAGCCCACACACACCAACAAAAGCACCTGAAAACCAGCAACAAAGGGAGCCCCAAGATTATCCCAAAAATACCTCAAAACCCTTGAAGGAACCCTACCTCTTATAGTAACCATTCTAAACACTCAATTTATAGACCATCAAATATGTGTGCTCTTAACAATTAAGGAAATATCTGAATCAAAGTCCGAATCGTCCAACTTAAACACTATTTCAGACCTGAGTTTCATAAATAGCTCAACCCCTCTCTCCTATACTTTTCGAATTGACCTCACGTAGGTCGTCAACATCAGAATCGAGAACACTGTTCCTAAGACCGCTAGCACTGCAGCACTTAACGGGGTAGGCAACAAAGCCCCATCAACAACCTTCCCAAAGGGATATGCAAATTCGAACAAGGGCTTCAGCATGTCTTGACTCATGGTTGCCATCGGAAGCAGGTAGTAGGGGAAGTTCTTCTGGGCGTATACGAAAGCCGTAAGCGAAAGAAAACCATAAAGCCTCTCCGACACAACTTTTACAGCAAGCATTAAGGTCAAAAATGGCAACAACCATAGAAACCGCGTCTCGCCCACTATCCTATATGATAGGAAGACCGCTGCAACCATTAAGAAAGTACCAACCACCAAACCGTTCAAAGGAGCATCAAACCCATCCCTCAAAACAAAATAAAGCGATATTGATAAGAGAATTACCATCAAAAAGTTTGAAAACGGCGCCCAAACACTTGGATCCAACGGGTACAGCATCGATATGGACCAGTAGGTTAACCCAAACCCGAACACCCCAAAGAAGGTGCCGGTTGAAAAGAAGCCTAAAATGAACCTTACAAAATCGTTAACTACTTGCGTTCCACCCATGATTAAGAAGACCAGCATTGGCGTAAAGAACGCCACATAACACTTTAACAAACTTTCTCTATTCGCCCTCTTAAGTAGGTATACCGACATGGGTATCAGAAACACGGCTGAATAAACTTTAAACAGCGTTGCCGCTAGCAGCGACAAAGCTGAAGAATCCATCTTCTCGTTCAGCAGCAAGTACAACGAAAGAACCGTGAAGAAGGCGGGTATAGACTCGTACTGACCCCAAGCAGCGGAAATCCAGATGCAAATAGGATTCAAATAAAACAGCAAAGACGCTTTCCTAGCCTTCTCCCTTCCCAAAAACTGCATAACCATCTTATACAGGACCACGGTGGTTGCTATGTCAGCCATCAGCATAGGAGCCTTAACCAACACATTGAACAAAGGATCTGTAACAAATTCTACACCGTAATGTGGATTCAACCGGTATGGAAGCTCCCCCACCGAAACCGCCCTAAAACCCGTAATCGAAGACAGGAAACCATACGAATAAGCTATAGGAGTCAGTGTCAAAAGCCATAGGGGACGCAGCGAACCCAAAATCCCATTAGCATCAAGCCCATGCTCCAAAACCCCAACGCAATATGTATACCAAGCATACACATCAAAAGGATGAGCCGTGAAGGGCATCAGCACCAACCTAACTACCGTTCCTAAGAGAAGCACCCCACGCAAATCCAACCTCAGCACAGTCAAGAGCTTTGAGAAAGCCCCCCGCAGAATACTAATCAAATATTCACTCAGCAACCTTTTCCCATGCTTGATGAAGCAGACCAGCTGCAAGACAACCCCGACCACAAGCGAGTAATAGGCATACACCGCAACCTCATTCGCCATCGCAGAGTTTCCCTGAACCAGCAAACCTGCACACGCTACAAGCAGAATCTGAAAGACTATGATGAAAGGCGCTCCAAGATTCTCCCCAAAATACCTCTTCAATCTATAACTAGGAACCCTAATTCTTATCTTAGCTATATCTACACTACCAATCTTAACCTTAATTCTTATCTTAACCATATTTATACCATCAATCTTCCAGTAGAACAGTCTTCAGAATGGTGCAAAGAATCTTGAACCCATCTCTGAAGGAGCTGAGCCTAGAAACCCTTAAGCCCTTCTCACAGGTTATGGGAACCTCCACGATCCTGCATCCACGCCTAACACACTTGATGCTAAGCTCCGACTCCACCTCATAACCCCTAGAGCTCAGGTCCAAGCCATCCAAAACCCAGCGCCTAAAAGCCCTAAAACCCGACTGACTATCACTCAAAAACCTACCCGTAAACAAAAAGATCAAGGCGTTAATCAGCTTATTCCCCACAAAATTCAAACGCGAAACCGGACCAAAACCACCACCCATAAACCTGGAACCAACCACCACATCCACATCCGGATTCCAACCAAGAACAGGCTCCAAAAGCAAAGGAATATCCTCAGCACGATGAACACCATCAGCATCCATCGTTACCACAATATCCACACCTAACTCTTCAGTCCTCTTAAATAACGACCTAAAAGCCGCACCCTTACCCAAATTCCTTTCATGCCTCACCACCTCTGCACCCAGCTTTTCGGCGATCTCCCCTGTCAAATCCGTAGAACCATCATCACACACCACAACCTTATCAACGTACCTCTGCGCCAGCAAAACCACCCTCGTTATGGTTTTCTCTTCGTTATAAGCTGGGATGCAGGCGACGACCAGAGGCTTGCCTTCCATATTTCTCTCGACTTTAACGTTCATTCTAATTCTTAGCCTTCGCAAAAGCTCTTTTATTCGTAGACTCTTTTCCTCACGTCAACGTCATGGAAAACGACTATTTTCTCCTTCTCATCAATTTAATAGATAATCCTGTATTTTCCAACCCTTACTCTCCATAAACCTTTAAGAGGACCAACCAACGAAACCCCAACATGGGGGTTCATAAGTATCTCCCTTAACGCTTCCACCACTCTTGGTTTAACGTCGCCGGGCAGCCTTTCCTCCTTTTTAATGAATATCCTCGAAAACCTGGCTTTGTAAGACATCCTATTTCAAAACTTTCTCCAAATCATCTACCGAGCATTCAACATACTCGCCCTTAGCCACTTCCTCCCTACTCCTCTCAATCGTCTTTAACGCCTCCTCATCCGCCAAAGTCTCCAAAGTGGCCAAAATCTGCTCCACCTTGACATATGCGCTCATCATTTCCTTGAAAAGCTCCTCGGGAATGAGAATTCCTTCCCTTGTAACCTTAACTTTTACCCCCACCAGACAACACCTAACTAAAACATTTGCTCAAAGGGTCTTAAATTCTTTTCAGCCTTCGCTCCTTCATCAAATCGTAGGACCATCATCACAAACCACCATCACATCTACATGCTTCCTAACCAACAAAACAACCTTCGCTATGGTCTTTTCCTCATTAAAGGCAGGAATACAAGCAACTACCTTTGGCTTATCTCTCAAAGCAGGACAATTGGTCAGCATTTTACTTTCGTGTCGTTTTAATTATATACGAAGCTATTTCCCTTAACACTTCGTCTATGTTAACTTGTTCTGAAGGCCTTGGAGCTTCTTCTTGTGCAACATGTTTATGATGTGGAAACGTGGGCAAATCTGGATAATGGGGCTCGTTGTCATACCTAAAAATCATAGCGCCAAACGAGTTTTGATAGTGATATGCATAGCCAAGCCTCCTTAAATCAGAATCCACGTATTCAAAAACGTGCAGCTCCGAGTCATCAACAAATAAGGCCATAAGTCTTAGATATCCCCTCTTCAAACTCGCATGCATATCCTTAACATAAAGCTTCTTAACTAAAGGGTGTCTCTCTACCTTGTGTAAAACATCCTCTAAACACTTGACAACACTCAATCGGAGATCTCTTCAAGCAACGCCTTCTCTTCAAGTAAATCGTCAAAAACCTCTTTGCAAGCTCTCCACTCCATAAAATCTATGTTCTCCTCCAATTCTCCACCCAAGTATTTCTTGTAGAAGCCCTCTGTATTCATCCCGTATTTTGTTTCAAAATCCTTTAAGCTCCTCTCCAGCCTCTCAATAGACGCCTTAACCTCCCTCAATCTAGCCTCCACAGCCTTCGCTACAGCCTCCCTAACGTGTTCCTTAGGATACTTAGTAACCCCAACAACATCCACCCTAGCCATCAAACACACCATCTAAAGCTACTTTTAAGCCCTTAATAATAGTTTCGAGGTTCCATCACGGTGTCCTCCCAGCTTCAGCCTCAAGCCTTCCGATGTACTCCTCGACCTTCCTGAGCCACCCTCTAAACTCCTCCTCAACTCTCTCGCGGGGATAATCCCCCTCATAGAAGTATTTGACGTGGAGAACCCTCAGGACATCGTCGAACACCTCCCTGTGGGGTTTGGGAAGCCTTCTCCTCATCCTTCCCCACCTGGTTTCCTTGGTTGATAAGTAGGCCATTGAGGCGATTCTAGCGACATCGAAAAGCCTGTTGAAAGCCAGCCTTACACAGCTGTCTCGCTCGCCCTCGCTTTTTGCCTCTCGAGCCCTACCAAAAACGCTCACGGCCCCCTCAACTCCATGGATGCAAATCATGGCCTCCTCAAACGTTGGGTTCACTCCAAGCTCCCTAGCCAACTTCGCAACCGCCCATTCCGTCGCCTCCCTAAAGTGTTTGCCGCTTCCGTAGAGAACCCTGTAGGCGCCCCTCACCTGAACGGCGAAGCTTTCTTTTAGTGGCTTTCCAACCTCGTGTGGAATCACATCGATGTTGTATGGGAAGCCGAGCTCGTCGTAGACCTCACAGGCTGCGTCCAAGTACAATCCATAATCCTTCATCTCCCTCGTAAAAACCAGCAAATCTAAGTCACGCGCGTGCTCGGGCATGTAAACGGAGGAGCCAAACTGAACAACCTCCACTACGTCGGGATCCCACGTAGCTAAAATCCCACAAACCTTTCTGAGCAACTCATCAGGAACCTTCAATGCCCCGAAGCTCCGTTCATGGCTTTTTTCATGTCTTGCTTTGTGATCTTCAATATCTAATGCCTAAAAAGTTGACTAGCATTTTGAAGCGTTTGTGGCTTTAATCGTTCCCAAAGCAAGATCTCGATCAAAACGGATTAGGTAGGAATTTCCAAAACGTTTTTCAAGTTTAAAATATGGCACTAAAAGCAATTTGTCTGGATCAAGATGTGTACGTGACGACTCGCTTCCTACCCATGACTTTCCTACCTTAGATCCTATATAAATATGAGTTATGTTAAAATAAAACAACGTAGGCAAAATAGAGATATTTGAGGGACATCCATATAATTCAGCGAGTAATGCATGATATACCGTCTTGCGCTGGCTGATGACAGCCACGTATTGCCCTGCGTCTCCATGGCTTGCTAATATAGTAGAGTCTCGTGGAGTGTGATCTCTAATCCATTCCATCAATTGTATATCGTCTTGTGTTAGTATCTGGTAATTTGTAAGCTCCCTCTTGATGAAACCTAACTGATTTTGAAACTCTTGAAAACCATCCTGAAAAAGGTTATCCTTAAAAACTGTACCAATTATACAAGTATTGAAGACCAAAAACGAGATGACGCCAATTATTTGTATTCTTGAACCACGAATTTTAAGAAGCATTTTCTCTAACCGCATGATATTTTTCGCAATTTTGACGCCATCTATAATTGAGTAAAGCGCTAAGGAAGTAAGTATAACTCCCGGTATCACTAAATATGCGAATACTCTTGGTGTTAGAAAGATCATGTAGGGTATGATTCTACCGATACTGAAGTCACTTAGATATAACATATAAAGTAATAAGAAAACGAGTAAACACTGATTCAGCACAGTTGCCTCCAAGGTTCTTCTTTCGCGATCTCTTGCTGAGACTTTTGAAACTGTAACTAAGATCAACGGAGGTATCAAAAAAATTGAAAAACTTGCTAATTTTAAGAGCTTACCAAAGTATAGTGAAAGTAGGTTTGGTAAAGAGGATGAATCTATGATTATTTCCCTTACTCCAATATTCAGTATTAGGCTTTCGCCGCCTACTACAACGGGAGACGAGAAAAAAATGAGGTAAAGAGAGAATAAATAAGGCAATACGAATAGCAAGGGTATGAGTGTTAAAAGTGCTGGCACCCAGGCCCTACAATATATTGCTTTAAAAAGTTTCACAGTTGATATTTTGAAACGTTTTATGATTGATACTTTATAAACAAAAATTATGAAAAGCCAAATTGAAAGAAAGAGCAGGGCAGTTGGATAAACATAGATTGAAAAATAGACCAGCAGAGTTAACATCAGCGTGTTGAAGTAACTTTTTGGTCTATCTATAAGAAAGAATATAACAAAACCCAGGCTTGAAATGGATAGATAAAGTGAAAGGAAGAATGGTAACCCGCCCCACCACAGCGTTGTCCAAATTGCCCCTGTATTTAAAAAGGCTGACACAATCGAAGCAATTATGGCCATGCTGGGGGTCTTGAATAAAGTTTTAACCGATGAATAAAAAGAAAGAACTGTCAAACCTGGAAACAGTGCCATAAGCATCATTACTATCTTTTGTATCGGAACCGAGAAAATTATCGTGATAAGAGCTCCAAGACAATGTGCCCCCACAGGATATGTATGATAGAAAGTTGCGTAAGGTTCAGTTGTGCGACCTATAAGAGCATAGGGATTATCTAATATAACCTTAATTAAAAAGGTATGGAAGGCAGCATCATCAGCAGATGCACCAAAGTAACCTGCTATAATAGAACTCGAAACAACATACACTGCGAGTAAAACGAAAAGCATGGGCAAGTGTGGTAAAACATCTTGCATCTTGATGAGTTGCTTACCTTTGCCACGAGAGTTGAATCTTAGCTTTTTCATCAAGACATAAATGGTTCCCAAAACGGTAACGATGAACAATGCCCACCCGCTGATTTGCATAGGCAACCCCAAAAACGAAAAAAACTCCAAAAACAATGTTGCAAAAGCCATTCCAATAATTAGCTTGTAATTAAATCTCTCATAGACATCCAACTGTTCAGAGAAATCACTCTTTGCAATTAAAATCACCAAAAAATGACCTAGCGTAAAAAAGAACAACTGCACAAGAAAAATAAACAATAAAGAATCAAAAATCCCTATAGGCCCAGAGCCCCACATGAACTTATCTTCACCCGCGCCATTAGCAGCGTCTCAAGTTTATCAAGGCGTGCTTCAATACTTTGGTGCCTCGTATATCACTATGTCAGCATCTCTAAACACTTCTCTGTAGCGCCTAGCTCTAGTTACGATCGTGGTTTTGTCGCTAGCCTCCATAATCGGCCTCGTGGTCGCTTCCACTTGAGCCTCAACCTTTGATCCCTCGTTTAAGCTCGTGATGGTTAGTGATATTTCATCTTGCTCTGGCTTAAGGGGATAACTGAGCAAAATTCTTGGCAATTGAAGCTCCTCATCTACGCCATACCCCATCCCTAAAACTTCTCCCATCGGCGCTATTTCTAGTGCCCCAGCGTCTGTCACCAGAAGCATCTTGCGGTCCTGAACCTCGGCGTCGCTAACCATCCTCCCCGGGGGCAGCCACAATGAGAGCTGGAACCCTTGAAGGAGCGCTTCTTCCTTAGCCTTAACCCCATACTTAACTTCAAGGCTGGAGTCCCGCTGAGCTATTGTTTTGTTTATGTAAAGGGACACTGTTTCATATGAGGTCACGCAAACCTTAACATTTCCTAGGGTCTTTGTTTCTTCGCTTAGAACCCTTGCCTTATAAGGTGCCTCCACCCATTGACGCCCAGCCTTCGTGAAGGTCACTTTGGCGAAGGCGTCGTCCACGTATACAGCGGGTCCCTCGGGCAAGCTGGCTTTGAAGCGCTGAGTCGCGTGCGAGGCTATGGGAAGCGCTATGTGCGTCACTCCATATTGTCGCTCCAGCTCGCTACTTGAAGCCGCCCAGACACCCCTTATCCAGGAGGATTGTGGGTTTAGAGCCGTGGCTAGGACCCTGATTTCCGCTTTTTCGGACTCGGGTTTAAATTGGAAGTGAACCCTATTAACTGTTCTGTTGAACCACTCATCCATGCCAAGCTCAAGCTTCAAGAGTTTGCCTATAAAAGCGAGTTCCACAGAGCCGGCATTCGTTATTAGCTTAGCCCTATTTTTATCCAGCTTGACATCGCGTAGAATTAGGTAAAGGTTCAAGGAGATAGCGTTTAACGTCACGTTCTGCTTAGGCTCCACTCTATAGGTGACGACAGCCGTGTGCTGTCTAGCTTGCACATCCAACTCCTTCTCTATGAGAAGCCCCATGGTCCTGAATAAGAGCTGAAGCCTTGCACCCTCGCTACTTCGCTCGAGCCACCTGCTTTGATACAGCCAAGCATCGTTAGGGTCCTCGGTCCACGTCTTTCCATTCCTAGTCAATTTAACGCTCACGAAAGCATCGTCTATGCCGAGTAATTCGACGTAGCGGGTGTCTTGAAATACCGATATAACGGATGAGAACCTGTTCGACATCGGCTGCCACTCGTCAATTTTTATATGCTCGTTGGCCAGCCTATAACTTGAGTTCATGATCGCCTCCGCCGCCTGAGACCTTTCAAACCCACCTCTTGTGAATATAGACAGAGGTATTGAGAACAGTGCTCTCCGATGAGCGTAGACCTCCACCCATCTACCGAGCTGTATGTCACTTACGACCGTGGTCTCCTCGCCAGTGTTTAGCTTGATCCAATCCAGTACCTGCAGTCTCTCTTGATCCCCATACTTTGAGTCCCATGTATAATGTGCATAGGCCCGCCCGCTTGCTTCCAGCCCCTGCACGGGCGTCACCAGCAGAACGATCAACATCAACATGACAGGCACAGCCTTCTCAAGCTGTATCACCACCTCATAAACTGGATTTTCCTCAATGACCTTTGAGATTTTTACGCAATGCCTCAGGTGGAGAAGAGGGACAGAAGTTAAGATGGATAGCGGGATCATCATTGAAAATAAGAACCTCTCGTAGTCTACAGACACGCCTAAATAATAAACCTGGGTTAATAGGAGGGATCCCGTCAGCCACCCCAAGGTCAGGGTTAATTCTTTAAAACGCCTCCAAAAGAACAGCTGAGCCAAACCTATGATGGCCGCGGCCACAATTAAGCAGAGGAGGAGAGGACTTTCAAAGAGCCAAAACACAGCCTCTATGACAAAGACTCCCGGCTCCGATGTCGTTGGATTTTGAAGAATGGAAGCTAATCCAGCCACATACCAGTGGGATATGAATAGTGCCAGAATCGCGGCAAGAGTTAGTATATTTATCCTCAGGGACTTTTTATCACGTGCCACTATTGACGCTAATGTGGCTATGATCAGGATGGCTAAATAAACCATGAAGGTTAAGTGGTGCGCGGTTAATAACAATGCCCCGAGGATTATCGCCAAGCAGAGGTATCTATGATTGCCCCTTTGAGCTTCAAGCAGAGCTAAGAGGGCTACGGGTATCAGCGCAAGCCCGAGCAGGGTTGGGTAAGCACCCCACCACAACATTTTATGGTGCCCTGGGAAGGAGGCCACGATCAACGCCGCGGCTAAACCAGCGATGGGGCTTCCAGCCACCTTCTTAGAGAGCATATAAGTTGTGAGTGGAATTGCTGAAAACGCTAAAGCCGCAGCCAACTTCAAGGCAAGTAAGCTGTCTCCAAGAACTGTGGAGATGACTTGACAGATTATAAAGAATAGGGGCTGGTTCACGCGTTTAGACCAGTCTACAATGTCGTCTCCTGGCGGAAACACGCTACTGCTCATTTGGGACCAGATTATGGCGAAGACGAAAGCGCTTAAAGCTACCGCTGCGAGTGTGGAGTAGTTTCTTCTTAAAGGTTGTATGAGAAGTTGGGTTGACGGTTGCGAGTTCATCTTCTCGTGAGACCTGCGTGGCTCATTTTGATATGTTAGCTCGAAATACTCTGCATCTTTCTAGGTTTACAATGCGATAATACTTGTTCCGTATAGTCCACGTGTACTCAACATCATACATTGTGCCAGATGCTGGGAGTGTTCATTTCAGTGATAGTTAAATACTGAATAAATCCGGGGTCCTCGGCCCATTTCGAAGCCTCACTGTTCCCCCACCTCAAAGCCAATTCCGAGACCTTCCTGGCAAGGTCGCGTCCGACCGTCCTCATCAGGCTCACAACTCTGCTTTCCATGGCGTCTAATAACTTCTTTACGACGGAAGCCAACGCCTTGGCTAGGACGGAGCTCCGCACCCTCTCTACAATCCTTACGGTTAAATCTATTAACGCTCGCTCAGCCCTACTTAAAACCTTAAACCAAACGCCAAACCGCATGGCTTTCGCTCTGATCCTAGCCAATTCATCTATACTTAGCGAGAATTGAATCCCCTGAGACAGGATCATGGGCACCAAATAGATTGCATAGCCTAAAAATATAAAACTTATTATATTTTCAGGCTATGAAACATACTCCAAACACAACCATATTCCAAACAATTTCTACCACTATTGAGAAACTATTTTCACGCTGCCTCACTCTTCGATGACTCTGGCTCAGAGCACTAAGGAATCGCTTAGATGCACCTTTTCAATGATAGATATCAGATTCTTCTAGTAAACCTAAAAGTAAGAGAGAATCTTGAAGAAATTATAATGCCAAATATGGGCACATAAAAATTTAACCAAGATGAGTTAATAACGTAATTATTTATTGGAAGGTGGAGTGTTCGTTGTCGTTTGCGTTGAGTCCGGTGACTCGGGTGGCGCGTGGTGCCACCTACCTGTTTATTCAGGGGCTGGTTTGTACTGTTATTGGCGTTGTCTACTTCGTGGTTCTCGTTCGCTTGCTCACTCCTGAAGAAATGGGTGTGTACGCTGTCCTCACTTTCCTTCTTACGTTGGTTCAGGTGTTTGGCACGTTGGCTCTGCCCTCGGCCGCGGTCAAGTACATCGCCCAGTACATGGCTCAAGGGAGACTAAAGGAAGCCAGGTCGGTGGTTGCTCGTGTGTTGCAGATTTCCGTCTTGTCCTCTGCGCTTTTGTCCGCCTTTCTCTTTGCCTCCGCGAGCCCGTTGTCTATACTGCTATCGGGTACGTCTGTCTGGGTCTTTCAGGCTCTTGCCTTTGCCTCGTTTTTCACGGTCCTCCAAGTTCAGGTGGGGAGTTTTTTGCAGGGGTTGCAGAGAATGCGGGAGGTGGCTGCGGTTCAGTTGGCCTATGCGGTGGTGGAGAAGTTTCTAGCCATTTATCTTCTTTATGCGGGTTGGGGTCTTCTTGGCGTCGTTTATGGCTGGTTAGCAGGGCTCATCGTCTCCTCTCTTGCGGGCTCGATCCTAACTGCTAAGCTTCTCGGCATACTTGAAAAGCCTCATCCACTGAAGCCCTTCATCACTTTCTCCTATCCCCTTTACGTCTCCGGCATTCTCGGCTTTGCCGCGGACTGGGTGGACCGGCTTTTCATCCTGCCCTACATGGGCGCGGTCTACCTAGGCATGTATCACGTGGCGATTCGAGCCGCGGTGGTTCCCAGCCTAGTTTCGAGCTCGATCGTGGCTGCTCTCTTCCCACAGCTCTCAGAGTTGTATGCTCAGCAGGGGGCAGACGGGTTAAGGGACGCTTTCCAAGTTTCAACACGCTACACGGTGCTGGTCAGTTTTCCCATGATCTTTGGGCTCGCCGCCTTGGCGTATCCTCTCCTGATTCTGTTTGCCGGGATGGAATACATTGAAGCCTCTCTTCCCTTAACCGTCCTTTGTTTGGCTGGTCTTCCCGGAGCGTTGGGAATTGCGATCGTCCCAGCGCTGCTAACACTGGAGCGCACTAAAGCTGCGTCGATGGTCACGGTAGTCTCCATCCTCTCTAACACGGTTGTGTGTTATGTTACCTTAGCCTACCTCAACCTGGGCATGTTTGGCGCGGCTTGGGCGAGAGTTTTTGCCTCCTTCGTCGGGTTTGGGCTGGGTGTATACGCTCTAAGGAGGTTTGTCAAAGTTGCTTTTGACAAAGACGCTCTGTGGAAAGCTTCTGTGGCGTCCGTCATCATGACAACAGCGGTCGTGCTCGTGGAAGTGCTCCTTTTCCATCCGTATTTTCTTCCCCTCTACGTGATCGTCGGCTTTGCAGCATACTTCTTTTCTTTAGCAGGCCTAAAAGCTGTCACAAAGCGTGATGTGGAACTGATTCACGACTATCTTCCCGGCAAGCTGAAACGAGTAGCTGTTTGGCTAGGTCGCGTGGCAGTCGCTGAATGATGTTCATGTTAGGTGAGGGCTTAAATGGGAAGTCTCAGGACCTTTTTGGCAGGCAAACTGGAACCTTGGGAGCTGAAACTTCTCTACAAGTCATACGATGTTGTCGGCGACATCGCCGTTATTCGAGTTCCAGATTCTCTTCAACATCGGAGGGAGGTCATCGCTGAAGCGATCATGCAGACCCACAAGCGGGTAAAAACGGTGTTGTGTCAAACTGGTCCAGTTTCAGACGATTTTCGGTTACGTAAACTGCTGTGGGTTGCGGGTGAGAAGAAAACCGAAACTATTCATAGGGAACATGGATGCGTCTTCAAAGTTGACTTGGAAGCGTGCTATTTTTCACCTAGGTTGTCGTACGAGAGGATGCGGATTGCCAGACTGGTTCAACCCGACGAAGTTGTCATAAACATGTTTGCTGGGGTGGGTTGCTACTCCATCATCATCGCGAAGCATTCGGAAGCGCAGAAAATCTACTCCATAGACATTAACCCAGTCGCTGTCCAGTACATGAAAGAAAACGTTAGGCTCAACAAAGTTGAGGAACGAGTCGTCACCGTTCAAGGAGACGCGAAAAGGGTTATTGAAGAAAAGTTAAGAAGCGTCGCTAATCGAGTTCTTCTGCCATTGCCTGAAAGAGCGTACGAATACCTTGACTACGCTTTGTTGGCGCTCAAGCCATTCGGAGGATGGATCCACTACTACGACTTTGAACACGCCAAAAAGGGTGAAAAACCCATCGAAAAGATTGAGTCGAAAGTATGTAAGAGATTGCAAGAGCTCAGTGTTAACTTTGAGGTGCCGTTTGGGCGGGTCGTTCGAGGGGTCGGACCGAACTGGTTTCAAATAGTGTTGGACATAGCAGTAAAACCTTGAGCTAAATGGAGGAGCAGGGATCATACAATGTTACTTATGATAGAATAGGGGAGTATGATTTACTTTTAAAAGATTTTTCAATTTCACATAAAAATCAAACCTTAAAGGAAGTTCTCCTATCGCTTTGTCATTGTTTACTTAGGTAGAAGAGCCTTAGGAAGCTTCGCAACAACTGTGAAGAGTGGGTCAACAATCTGGGAAACTCGCACCTTTGCGGCTAGGCTGAGGAACATGTAGGCGTCGTAGCGTTTGAAGCCATAGTCCTCTTCTAGCCATTTGATTAATTCGAGGAAGGCGAGTCGAACTGCGTCCTCCAGCGGCCTAGCACTGCAAACCGTCATGATTTCGTCTGGTGACTCAATGCGTGGCCAATCGATCCTTTTATTCTTTATTAAATCAATCTTCATCGTTACTACGGACGGGACCTCAACAGCGGTTCCGCAGACTTCCCCGTCTCCTTGAATTGCATGTACGTCGCCCAGCCCGAGTAGTGCTCCCCTCACCGCAACTTGGAGAAACAGCCTATTACCGGCACAAATGTCCGGCGTGTCCATGTTCCCACAGTGTTTCCCAGGCGTGATGGTGGATATGGCCTCCGATGCCGGAGAGACTCCGATCGTTCCTATAAACGGTTTGACGGGAACAGCGATCTCCCTTCCATCATTTAGCGTGTAGATCACGTTTCCATTCTTGATTTTAGAGAACTTTGTAAGGGGAGGAGACGTTTGGAGCCAGCCCTCTAACCCTCCGAACCCTGGCACAACCACAGTTACTCCGATGTCTGGAATCGAGATATCGATGATTTCAATGACTAAGGTGTCTCCAGGGCTCGCGTCCTCGATATAAATGGGACCCGTAACCGGGTTTTCGTAAAGAGGAACACCCCTTTCCAACGCATCCTTCAACGTTTGACCAGGCTTCACCGCGTTGCTAAGAGCATCCCATGTTTCCACCTCCACCACTTCGCCAGGCTGAACCGTTATCACGGGCCGGTTCAGTGGTCCCAACGTGCAGTTATCAATGAAAGATAGTTGTTCCAACAGAGGTTTTCGAATTCTTTTCACCAACACAACCACCCATGTCATGTACTCAACTTCAACCTCAAGTTTAATTAAATTTTTCAGAAGCTAGTGTTTCAATGAAATCTTGGTGAATTCATGCCTTTTTGTTTCGTTATGTATCACCAAGGAGGTAGGGCGTAGGAACCTAGAATGGGGAAACTTGCAAAACAGAGAAGAAGCATTAAACCGACATAGATTCCCTTTCGGTCCCACCTATACTTTACAAGATAGATCGCAGCGGCGTCATTGTCAGATGATGCCCATGCATAACTACTAATTGAGGTTCAAGCCAACCCCACCAGAATATGAAAAGGCCACCGGATCCGAACCAGAGCAGAAGAGGAATAACTGCGCTACTGAGAATACGCCTTTGACTACCAAAAATTAACACGCAACTGTGATGATGCTAACTGAGGTACATATATTCCAGACCAGCAAAGATAATAAACTCGCATTTTTCACAAAAAGAAAGTAATGGATATTATTAACAGAGTAAATCAAGAGGATTATTGATAGTGGGGGACTACCTTCCTCTGTCGATTAAGGGCATGCCATTGTTCATTTTTAACAGTGTTCTGTAGACTCAAGTTGTTAGCCTACCATTTCTGCGAAAATCTCCAACCCATCTCAAAGGTTTTCAAAAGACATTTGACACATGTGCTATACTCCATTGTTGAAACATCGAATATTTCATTGCCCAGCCATATGATGTTGAAGATCATGTCTGAAAAGCCGACGGAACCAGTGTTGGCTTCTTTGCCCTTGAAGTCGACGTATATCCTTGCTTTTGTCGTTGCAATCTCGCCTAGTTTTCTCAATTCTTCCGTGGGTTTTTCGCCGATTGGTAAGATTATCTTCAAATCTTTGCCCGCTAGCAGCGGTTTAATTTCGTCAAGCAGCTTCATAGGAATGTTGTTGATCCTTATTCTCCTCGATTTCTGAATCTTCTTCCTAATTTCTTCTATTCCTTCTTCGACGGTGCTAAAAGTTGTTGAGATTTTGGACTCGTATCTCCCTTCCACGATCGGCATTGTTTCACCTCACACCTCTTTGGCCGCATTCCAGCCTAGATTATACCACTCTGTGAAGCACTTGGAGCACTCATCGTATAACATTTCATCCACAATATAGCGATGGTCCACCGGGTCTTCGATCACGGTGAACACTCTGCTCTCATCGAGAATAACAGACATCGATGGCACCTCTTTGTTTCTCACCATACAAACAATTTTTACTTCTGCCTCTTTGAATTGTACATTCTTATTGTCGATTTTTCTTTCCCCTGGAAATAGGAGAACCTTCACCTCAGCATCCTTGCTAAATGCGTTGCTCACCTTTTTGAGAAACTCTGTTGTTGCGTTGCTTATCCATATAGTCTTGGCCTTCTTTATCTCTTCTTTTAGGCTTTGAAACCCAACATCAAACTTCAAGATCATAAACTTCTCCTTCACTTCCATCACCTCCTTATCGAGCGTCGTCTGAACTGACTCCAAAAACTCGTCGTAATCCCTTTTGACTCTCGCAAAGATGTCACGAGGGTCCACAGCCTTGAACAATAGCGGCATCCCTGAATAGATTCGTATCCAACCTTTGAGTGCCAGCGACTCCAAAACCGAATAAATCTTTGTCCTCGGAACACCCGACTTTTCAGAAAGCCTTGTTGCAGTATTCAAATGGTCTTTTAGTAAACTGAGATACGCCTTGGCTTCATATTCCGTAAGTCCAATTCTCCGTAGTTTCTCGACGACGCCCTCCATGAACCATCAATGGACATAGGGGCTGTAAAGATAAATAGTTACTGTAACTCGATGGGGTTAATGCGCCACGCCGCTGGATTTTGGTCTCCTCAAACTGAGTCAAACCACTTCTTTCCCCAAAAAGAAAAACCACAAATCCCGTTCTAACCTTCTATCTGAAGCCTATTTGGATCCTATACAAGACCGGGGGGTCTAGCCTCCGCATGCACGTGCACATGCGCATCTTAGAAAAGTACAAAAGAAGACATCCCATTGTCTAGGGCTGTCTAGTCCCCCCGGTATATAGGGTCCAAAATTTTCTTCACAACAAACCACGTCCACAAAACCACCCATAGGAGATAACTTAAAATAAAAGAACTAACTGTCTTTTCTACCGAATTTCACCACAAATAGAGAATAAGTTCAGATAAAATATGGAGGAAAAGAAATGACCAAACCAGAAAAGCCACACCTAAACCTCGTCATCATCGGCCACGTAGACCACGGAAAATCCACCACCATAGGCCACCTATTCTACCTCACCGGAAACATCGACGAAAGAGCCCTCAAAGCCTACGAAGAAGAAGCCAAAAAGATGGGCAAAGAAGCCTTCAAGTTCGCCTGGGTCCTCGACAAACTCAAAGAAGAAAGAGAACGAGGACTCACCATCGACATCTCCTTCTGGCGATTCGAAACACCCAAATTCTTCTACACCATCATCGACGCACCCGGACACCGAGACTTCGTCAAAAACATGGTCACCGGAGCCAGCCAAGCCGACGGCGCCGTCCTCTTCGTCTCCGCCAAACGAGGAGAATTCGAGGCAGGAATCGGACCGGGCGGACAAACCCGCGAACACGCCTTCCTCGCCTTCACACTAGGAGTAAACCAAATAGTGGTTGCCATCAACAAAATGGACGACCCATCCGTCAACTGGAGCCAAGAGAGATACAACGAGATCAAAAACGAAATCTCCCGAATGCTAAAGATAGTAGGATACAAAGTGGAGAAAATACCCTTTGTGCCCACATCCGGATGGACCGGCGACAACCTCGCGAAGCTCAGCGACAAGATGCCATGGTACAAGGGACCCACCCTCTTCGAAGCCCTCGACACTTTTGAGGTACCACCTAAACCCATCGAAAAACCACTGCGCCTCCCAATACAAGACGTTTACACCATCACCGGGGTTGGAACCGTTCCAGTCGGGCGAGTGGAAACCGGCGTGCTAAAAGAGGGCGACACCGTGGTGTTCATGCCCGCGAATGTTACAGGAGAAGTCAAGTCGATGGAGACCCACCACGTGAGAATCCCTAGAGCTGAACCCGGCGACAACATCGGATTCAATGTTCGAGGGGTAGCTAAAAAAGACATTCGAAGAGGAGACGTGTGCGGACATCCCACAAACCCGCCGACAGTCGCCAAAGAATTCATTGGACAAATCATTGTTATCTATCATCCCACAGCCATCGCCGCTGGGTACACTCCGGTAGTGCATGCTCACACCGGCCAAGTGGCATGTCGATTCGTTGAACTCGTTAGGAAACTGGACCCACGAACCGGACAGATAGTCGAAGAAAAGCCGACGTTTCTGAAGACTGGAGACGGAGCAGTCGTTCGGTTTGAGCCGCTCCATCCTATTGCCGTAGAAAGCTACGCTGACTTTCCTGAGCTCGGGCGATTTGCAATACGCGACATGGGAACAACTATCGCAGCTGGAGTAGTCAAAGAAGTCACCCAGAGAGGGTAGCCACACGCTCGGTCTTTTAGAATTGCCTTTCTCCTCTCCTCTCTTTTTGTTTTGAATCTTCTGCACTAAACATTTTACGTCTCAGCTATATAGGACCTCTTATCAACGGCTTCTTGTTTAAGGCATGGATAAGCTAATATGACGACTTCAATCTTAGTTTAAGCATGAATCAGGTGCATTCGCCATGGGGATACACTCCACTTCTACATCGTCCTCAAGACTTCCCCTAGCCATCGTTATCGTAGCCTCTGCTGGGCTTTGCTTTCTAGGAGTTTTATACCTTCTAGCGTCCGCAATTGAGCCAGCGCGGCTTCCCGTGGGCATCACCTTGATTGGGTTAGCAGTAATTCTTCTTATTTTTGCATCAAGAAAATTGGTGAAACCTCCGCCCATAGTCGTTTACTGGTCGCCCTCGGGGCCTGTTAAGCCAGAGGAATTGAGATGTCCAAACTGCGGAGCACCGTTAGCGATTGCGGATCCTAGAATTACGAGGGTTGTATGCAGGTATTGCGGTCGGGTGATAGAGGTTGTGGAGGAGCCAAAATGGTGAGGCTTTCAACTCGAAAATCGTTGCTAACAATCGTCGTCATTGCACTATTCATCGGTTTCTTCTCTGTTCACTTTGTACATGGTCTAAGAATTGAATATCATGTTGAAAAACAGTGGATCAAAATTTGGATAAACAAAGACGGAACCATCGACCTTCTTTACAACCTAACTTTAGCCTGCGACTCAGGTGGCATCATCACATGGATTACCATCGGACAGCCTAACAAAGAGTTCACGATAGGATCTTGCACGGATCTGTATAGTCAACATCTTCAAGCTAGGAAAATCGTTGATGGTTGGTGGGGCGTTAATTGTACTTTGAAAGACCCCTTGAAGCCGGGTCAAAAGGGCACCGTCATCTTGCTCACACGTGTCGACAAGATGATATGGGAAGATGAGACGAACCCTGGCAATGTCTGCATGATGTTTACCGCTTCTTGGTGGGATGTAAGCGTTGAAGACTTGCAGATAGCCGTCGTTTTGCCCCAAGATGTGAAGAAGGAAGAAATTCGATGTTCGCCTGATTGGAATAACTGTTCTCTGGAGGAAGGAAGGTGGGTAGTGTACTGGGAACAAAGAAGCCTTTCTCCGAATGAACGATTTCCCGTAGGGGTTAGTTTTCCTAAGAAATACGTGGATAAATGGTATTCTAGGAGCGTTTGGGATCAGGTTGGTGGAGCTTTAAGTTCTATGACGGTTCCTATCGCGGCACTGTCCGTTATAGCAATTGCTGCTGTAGTCATGATGAAGAGTCGGGGAAGACTAGCTTACGTTCAACCAAGATTTTCAATGGAGGCTCTAGGCGTTCGAAAGGGGCTCACTGCTGTGGAAGCCGCAACCCTGCTGGACGTGGAGCCAAGAAAGGTCTTAACCATGATTCTCTTCGGTTTAATGAAGAAGGGCGCAGTGGAAGTTCTTGAGACGGATCCTCGTCTCCGCCTTCGAGTGGTTAGCACCACTGGTCTGCATTACTATGAAAACTGGTTCATCGATGCGATTGTTACGTCGAGCCTTATCGGGACATTAAGCGACGAGAAGCTGTCACTTCTTATTCTTAAACTTCGTCGTGAGGTGGACGAGAAGGTTAAATACTATTGTCGAGCCGACACCATAGAACACTATCGCAAAGTCGTGGAAAGGGCTTGGAGACAAGTAAACGCTGCAAAAACGCCGGAAGTAAAAGCCGATGCTTTCAACGAAAATCTCGAGTGGTTAATGGTGGCTGAAGGGTTTCGAAGACGAACCAAGAGGACGTTTAGTCGAGAGGAGGAGGTCCCGTCACAGTCGTCTTGGTGGCTCCCCTACTGGGTTGTTCATCACTCACCCACAAGCTTTCGAGCTGGCGCTGAAGGAAAACCGATGACACCGCCGACGCTTCAAGGATCCCAGTTTGCGAACGCCGTCGTGACAACCGTAGAGTCCACGGTCAACGGAATCGTGTCAGACATCGAGGCATTTTCTAAATCCTTAGCTCTAGCAGCGCCTTCAACTCGAGCGGGTGCTCCGCCTCCGGTCGTTCGCTCGGGGTGTGTTTGCGCTTGCGCCAGCTGCGCCTGCGCTTGTGCTTGTGCCTCGTGTGCTTGTGCTTGTGCATCTGGCGGGGCAGGATAACAACATGGAGGCTGAGGCATGATCAAAATTTTCCGGAGACGAATTAAGCCTGGCTTCTATCACTATAGAGGCAGGAATGAGTGGTCAGGCTTAAAGCTTCACCTTCGGGTTCTCAACAGTGGAGCGGGGGTTCTGGTCATCAACGCCTCCAGGGTTGTTTACTTAAACGAAACCGCCACGGCTCATGTCAAATTAATGATGGAAGGAAAGGGGATGGAGGAGGCGGTGAGGGAGCTTCGCCGCATCTTTAAGGTTACGAAAGAAAGGGCTATCGGAGACTATAAAGAGATTCTTTATACGATTAACACGCTCGCCACAGCAGCGGAGGATGTCTGCCCATTCAGCTACGTCGGCGTGGAACGAGTCGAACCCTTCTCTAAGGAGTTGCTAGCACCGCTGCGCCTTGACCTCGCCCTAACCTACCGCTGTAACAACAACTGTGTCCACTGTTATAGCGGCACCGCAACCGTTTCGAGAGAACTATCCACCACTGAATGGATAAAAGTGATCGATCGAGCTTATGCTTTAGGGGTCCCTCAAATCCTGTTTACAGGCGGCGAACCCACCCTACGCGAGGATATGGTGGACATCATTACCCACGCAGAAGCAGTCGGTCTTGTCACAGGTATAGTGACGAACGGGAGGCGACTAAAGGATTTCAACTACGTTCAGCAGCTTGTTGCCGCGGGCTTAGACTATGCTCAAGTAACTTTAGAGTCCCACGATCCTAAGATCCACGACGCTGTTACTCAAGTTCAGGGAAGCTGGAGTGAAACAGTTGCTGGAATTCGAAACCTTCTACAGACTCCCATCTACACCAGCGTGAATATGACGCTGAATCGTCGAAACATCGCATACGCTCTTGAAACCGTCGATTTTTTCCATGAGTTGGGGCTTCGACGTTTTTCATGTAACGGCTTGATTTATGCGGGCAAGGGATTGAACGTGGCCTCCACTTTCGCTGTTGAAGAGAAGGAGCTACTTCCTACGCTCGAAAAGATTCGAGATCGGGCCATGGAGTATGGAATGCAGTTCATATGGTACACGCCAACCCACTACTGCATATTAAACCCGGTGGCGTTGGGACTAGGAATCAAATGTTGCAGCGCCGCTCGAATCACCCTATGCGTTGAGCCAGACGGCGACGTGATCCCCTGCCAATCCTTCTTTGAGACCGTCGGAAACATCCTCACCGACAACTGGAGCAACATCTGGAATCATCCCATATGTAACAGTCTTAGGGGGAGGGAGTACGCTCCAGCAAAATGTCGAGGATGCCCAGAACTCAACATTTGCGGAGCTGGATGTCCATTAGAACTAAAGGCCAAGCGAATCGTATGCGGCGAATGCTATGAATCTTAAACACCGGGCGTAACACTGGCCTTTATTGGTTTGTGGATAAATTTTTGACCCCTATATACCGAGAGGAGGGGGAGACTAGGCAGTCCTAGACAGGCATAGACAACGGGACAATCTTGTTGTGTTTAGTTCTAAAGAAAAGCTTTCTTGGTGGTGCGCTGAGATAGAATTTTGTTCACCACCATGCTGAGCGGGACTGGTTTGTTGTGTTGTGAAGGCACAGAGGAGTCCGGTTTTGGCGCTTTTGCGTGCGCAAGCTACGCGCAAGGTGATGCGTGAACGAAAATTTTGGCCATCTACAGCGCGCTCTAATTCTAGCTTATCGGACGAAATGAATAGGCATCTCTCTCATAATTCTTGATGTATATTACGGGAGTCTGCCTAGCTAATTTCACCTTTGAGGTACGCTTGTGTCCTTGGCTCACTAGGGTTTGTCAAGATATCTTTCGCTGGTCCATGTTCGACAGACTCACCAAAGTATAGAAAGATTACATAATCAGCAAGTCTTTTTGCCTGGCGCAAGATGTGGGTAACGAATACTATAGTGTAGTCTTTCTTAATGGTAAGGAGTTGCCCCTCTATATGCCGGGCGGAGACTGGGTCAAGGGCTGATGTGGGCTCGTCGCAGAGAAGAACTTCGGGCTCCACAGCAAGGGCTCTAGCTAAGCAAAGCCTCTGTTGTTGCCCTATGGAGAGCTTCGAGGCAGGTTCCTTAAGCCTATCCTTTACTTCGTCCCATAGACCTGATACTCGCAGGCACTGTTCAACTGTTTGATTTAATTCTTTCTTATCTTTCACTCCATGAATTCTGGGTCCGTAGGCTGTGTTGTCGTAAATCGACATGGGTAGTAGGTTGGGCACTTGGGCGATTAGTCCCATTTTCTTTCTTATATTAGTGACGTCTATCCCATTATCATAAATATTGATCCCGTCGACTAACACGTTGCCCGAAACTTTAACCCCATCAACTAGGTCTATCAGTCTGTTAAGACTTCTTAGGAGGGTTGTCTTTCCGCAGCCAGAAGGCCCGATGATTGCGGTGATCTCCTTTTCCGGGATGTCTACTGTTATGTCCTTTAATACATGCTGGTCTCCATAATACACATTGAGTTTCTTGATACTTATGTGTGGTTTAGACATACCTATTTCCTCTACCTTATTACATACTTCATGAACCTCTTTGTTAAGAGCCTAGAGACAATGCTTAATGATAGGACCATAACCAAAAGTATAAGTCCAGATGCATATGCCCTCTGCTGAACTTCAGGGTATGGTGTTCCAAGTTGGAAGAAGACCGCCAGTGGTAATGATGCAGCTGGATCAAAGAGTGAACGAGGAACATAGTCGGTATAGCCCGCGGTGAATAGTACAGATGCAGCGTCGCCAATTGCTCTGCCGAGTGCCAACAAAATAGCCATCAATATTCCAGGTAAGGCTTGCTTGGCTATAACGTTCAAGGTCGTTTCCAACCTCGTTGCCCCTAAAGCGTAGGATGCTTCTTTCAACTTAAGTGGAACCATCCTAATCACTTCATCCATGGCCCTGGTCATAATCGGGAGTTCTAGCAATGTTAATGCAATTATCCCTCCTAACAGCGACGCCCTCATGCCGAAGTAAATCATGATGGTAAAGGCAAAGACACCGTATATTATGGACGGAACACTCCACAAGATATCTAGAGACTGCCTAGTGAAACTCGCTAATTTAGACTTCTCAGCGTACTCGTTTAGGTAAAATGCGGTTGGGAGGCTGAGGATAAAGGCTGTAGCAGTTGCTCCACCACTCAAATATAGAGAGCCAACTATGGCGTTTAATATCCCGCCCTCTTTACCCAAGTAATACCCTCCCTTTGGGGTTTGAGTGAGCATGGAAATACCGAGGGCGGGCGCACCCTTCAAAACCACTGTTATAATTACAGCTAAGAGGCTCCCTACAACTATGAGAGTGGATGCCACCATAAGCCCCTTGAAGAAACTCTCCTCAAGCTTTCGTTTATTCAATAACATATCTCCTTTTAATTCTTATTAAGACAGTTGTTGCCACAATGCTGAAGAACAGAACTAAAAGTAGTAAAATTAAGGCTGCAAGCAGGAGTGCTGAGTCGTATAAGGGTATAGACATCATCTCACCATAGTTATTAGCTATCAGCGCAGGTAAAGGATAAGCAGGATCAAAGAGTGAGGATGGAGCTTTAGGCACATTTCCCACAACCATGAGCACGGCCATGGTCTCTCCGAAGGCACGGCCGAGACCTAAGATTATGGCGGCAATAATACCCGGAAAGGCACTTCGTGTGACCACGTGCTTTACCGTCTGCCATTTCGTGGCTCCCAAAGCCAGCGAGGCTTCTCGCACTTCCTGAGGCACAGCCCTAATCACTTCCTCTGAGACAGATATTACTGTGGGAAAGACCATTATCGCAAGCACTATGCCTCCCGCGAGCACGGTGTAGCCCGTGGTGGTGGCTCCTACAAAGGGAGCTATGTAATCCTTTATCAGAGGTATCACGAATAACACGCCCCACAGCCCATAAACCACCGAAGGTATTCCAGCAAGCAAATCTACCATGGGCTTTATGATCTCTCGAACTCTATTTGGCGCGTATTCTGCGAGATAAATAGAGGTCAAAAGAGAGGGAGGTATAGATAAGACCATAGCTAAGATTGTCACCCAGAGGGTGCCCATGATAAAGGGGTAGAAACCGAATTCTCTCTTCCAAGGTTGCCATGAGTATGAGAAAAGTAGCTCACTTAGGGGTTTAGTTGTTAAGATCGGCATGGACTTCTGGAAAAGGGCGAACGCTATGATTAAGAGAATTAGGCTTAGTAGAATCGTGGCTGAAAACATAAGCTTGCTGGCAATGAAATCGTTTAATCTTCTTGTATTCATGTTAGCCCTCCAGTTTCTTTAGTTGCTCGTTAATCACATCTTTGGAAAGCGGCACGTATCCTACTTCTTCAACGTACTTCTGCCCGTCGGTCAAGATCCATTTTACAAATTCCTTTGCCACGCCAGTGAACTTACCCTTGGTCACAAGGTGCAGATTCCTCGCTGGTGGGTGTGGATAGAGTACCTTCCCTATTGCCTCAAGGATTCTATCTTTACTGCTGTAAAAGTCTTCCTCAGGATCAATTCGTCCGTTCTCGTTGATATCTATAGGGATCACAACTATTCCTTCGACTTGTCTCTTGGTTATGTCATAAGCATAACCTATGTTGTTGAAGCCTATTCCTAAGTGATCTTTTTTAACAGCTTCTAATAACCCAGGATCCCCGTAGACACCAACTCCCCGAAGGTCCTCCTGTCTCTTCCCGAAATATTTTGCCCAAGTCTCTGCAGCGCCACAAGCATCAGACCTTGTGTACACATGGATCTCATCCTTGACTTCTGGCCTACCTACGACCTGTCCCCATGTGGTTACGTTCCCTGCGATGTAAATATTACAGAAGGTCTGCCTCGTCACCCCCTTGGTTAGAATGTCATTCAATACAAGGTTATCCTTATTTATGGTCGCAACTACAGCATCCTTAGTCACAGCGACGTAGTACGCTCCCTTTTGAATCTCCTCGGGGTAAATATCTCTGGAAACCATACCTATCTCTACTAATCCCGCGAGTGCGTCAGTCATTCCCTTACCTGCGCCGCCAGCGGATACCTCAATTTTTACTTCTGGATGAAACTTCTGAAACTCCTCAGCCCACTTTACCATCATTGGATAAAGGGCCCATGCTCCTGACACCTTTATTGTACCCGTCAATTCGCTGGAAGTAACAAAATAGCTGTATGCAACGATAGCCGCTAGGATGATTACCGCGGCAATAGTTACGATTTTTCTGTTCATAATATTAACCACCAACATTATACCAATCGTATACCAATACTATACCAACATAAAAATTTAAGTTTTGCGTCAATACGATATCAATACATGGAAGACATAATTATCATCGAGGAGTCAAGCGTCACAGTTAGAGGGTATCGCCACAGAACAACAATCCCCCGACGAGTATTTCAATTCCTAAAATTAAGGGATAAGGATAAACTACGTTGGATTGTCTTGAAGGATGGAACAGTGATTGTACGACCCATAACGGAGATAGCCCAAGATATCCCACCCTAGAAGCCACCTTTGCCTGCATCCCAAGAAGAAGTCGAATTGAAAGAAACGCAGAAATAGCTCGACGAAATTTTCAGACACTGGACCTATGACTGGTCTTTATGTTCATTTATTAAGAACTAGCCCTTCTAATGTAATAAAGGAAACTTGACCGAATTAAGGTATAGAGTTGGGAGCATGTCTGGAACCGAAACTCTACTGCCCTATCTCAAGGAGCAAGGAAAAGAGCAGCAGCCCACGATCATCGTTGACAGTCGTGAAGCCAGCGCAACCCCAAAAATCGTTAAGGGTTTGAAGGAGTTGGGCGCTGAGATTCGGGTAGAAGCTCTGCGGAAGGGTGACTATATTCTATCTGATCTATGCGCCGTTGAAAGAAAGACCGTGCATGACTTCGTTTATACACTTACTCGACGATACCTTTTCGAGCAGCTGTTCATGCTGAAGGAGGTCTATCCTAAGCCTCTCATCCTTATAGAGGGATACCTTCCCATCATCTACAAGTTCAGCAAGATTCAGCCAGCCTCGGTCTGGGGAGCCATGTTCGCCTTGGTAAAGCAGGGAATTTTCATGGTCCACACAACTACACAGAAGGAAACCGTAGACTTCCTATACACGGCGGCTAGACAGGAGCAAATCGTGGAGAAAAGAGCCCCAGTTGTGCATCCCGTAAAGAAACTCGAAACCTTGGCTGAGGCTCAAGTATTCTTCATAGCCAGCCTCCCCAACATTGGTCGAGAAAAGGCGATATCCCTCCTCGAATCTTACCAAACCCCCCTAAACACTTTGATAAACGTAGATCAATGGGCAAGGGACGTTTATGGTCTTGGACCAAAAATCACTGAGAAGGTGAGGCAGGTTTTGCACACACCCTACAAGGAGTGATGTCGATATGAAAGTTGAGGTTGTCCCAACCAAGCGGCTCGTTGTGTTGGGCGTGGACAAACGATCCCTAGAAAATCTAGCATGGTGTGCCACCACCTATGGGATCAATCGCCTCTTCTGGGTTGACGGCTATCTCCTCTGCGTGGAAGTGTACGAGAGATCCTTTGAGCACGAGATAAAAAGGAGGGAGTTCCCCATCAGTCAAGTGTGCTACACAAGCTTTCCAAAATACACCAAAGTTTATGAAGTGGAGAAGGGGATGCAAATCCCCATTGTAAACGCTTCAGATATGCAGATCTTCAATAGCTTGTTAAAAGCCATTTTAGGGAGGCTGGCGAGTTCATCCACCTTGTGAGGATTGTTAGAGCTTTAATATTCTGAGGGCGCTTTCTCCGAGTATTTTACGTTTAGTTTCTATTTTGAGCGGAAGTCTTTGAATAGTTTCTATATTCTTTTTAATGCTTAGAACCCCAGGCCAGTCTGAGCCAAAAACCACTTTGTCAGCGATCTTTTCAAGGTCTGGAAAGTATTTTAAAAGATTTTGAGGAGGAAGCCCCGAAATGTCAATATAAACGTTCCTATGATGTTTAGCTAAGAAAAACGCAGAGTCGTACCAAAAGCCTCTTCCCCCGTGCGCTTGTATGATCGTTAGGTCGGGGAAGTCCACGGCTACGTCATCAAGATACAAGGGATCACCATACTTTAATCTTGCATTCTTAAAGACAGACGATCCCGTGTGAAAAATTAGGGAGATTTCCAGTTCCTGGGCTTTTTCATAAAGCTTGTATAGTTCGGCATTGTTAGGGTAAAAATGTTGGTAGGGTGGTAATAGTTTTAACCCCTTCATCCCTAAGCTCTTTACCAGTTTCACCAAGGTTTTCGGTGGATTCGGATCTGTAACAGGGTTGATGGAGGCAAAGGGAATCAACCTCTCGCTCTCACGGCAGAACTCAGCTACAAACTCGTTGTCCACCACCCCCGTGGTTAGGGGCGCCATTTCCGCTAATATAACCGCTACATCCACGCCCTCTTCGTCCATCAACCTTAATACATTTTTGGGGGTCATGAAATCATCAAGGTTCTCATAAACTCTCGGGTTCACCCTTCTCATGTATTCATGAACCCAAGGATGCCACATGTGATGTTTCGCTACATGAACATGAAAGTCCACGACCACCATTTTCATCATCCCCACGACCGCATGATATCAAGCGTTCACTTTGATGAAGGTTCTGCTTCAGGTATATTTACGTGACGAAGTTATACCCGATGGGTGTTCCCTTAGACGCGATTAAGGACATAAGCGTTGATAAGAAGTAGCCACTTTTGCATCTAACCCCCTTTAGGATTATGCGGAGGAGTTAGGCATCCTTTTGAAGCTCAGGAAGAATTTTTTCAAAGTAATCCAGCGATTCTGGATTAATTAAAGCATCCCTATTTAGGACTGGCCTGCCATGTAATATGTTCGTGACCGCAATCTCAACTTTCTTCATATTGAAGGTGTAAGGAACATCCGGCGTTTCGAGGATTAAAGCTGGGACATGCCTGGGGGAAGCATTTTCGCGCAGGGCTTTTCTTATCTTATCCTTTAAATCCTCTGTTAAACCATATCCCGGAGCAAGTTTGACGAAGAGGATAACGCGCTGGTCTCCTCTCCAACTCTGTCCTACGGCTAGGCTATCAGGAATTTCTGGTAATTTCTCTACCACATTATATATTTCAGCTGTGCCTATGCGTACTCCGGAAGGCTTTAAAACGGCGTCGGAACGCCCGTAGAAAGTTATTCCGCCCGTGTCGCTATGAATTACGATATAATCGCCATGCCTCCATACATTTTTTCCTGTGAACTGGTAGAAATTGAAGTAAGCCTCTTTATACTTTTGATCACTTGGATCATTCCAGAAGTAAATTGGCATAGATGGGGAAGAAGCCTCGCAAACGAGTTCTGCTTGTTGATCAACTACTGGATTACCCTTCTCATCATACGCCTTCACCTTCATCCCTAAAGCCGGGGCCTGTAATTCACCAGCATATACAGGAAGGGTAGGACTTCCAGCAGTAAAACAACCATTGATATCTGTGCCACCTGAAATAGAATTGAAATGCAAATCCTCTTTGATTTCTTGATAAACCCATTCAAATCCCTCAGCCGAAAGAGGTGAACCAGTTTGCGATATTTCTCGTAACGACGACAAATCGTAAACCTTTCCAGGCTTAGCCCCTACACCTCTGAGATAATTTATATAACTTGCACTGCAACCAAAGATAGTTATTTTTTCATCCTGAACTAGTCTCCACATGGTGCCCCAATCAGGATAATTGGGATTGCCGTCGTACAGCACTATGGTAGCTCCCACAGCTAAAGAGCTTATCAGCCAATGCCACATCATCCAACTAGGAGATGTTATATAAGTGATTCTGTCTTCTCGTTTTAAATCGGTATGGAGCATTAACTCCTTTAAGTGATTAATAAGAACTCCACCGGCTCCTTGCACCATACACTTTGGCTTACCAGTTGTTCCGGAGGAAAACATAATATATACAGGATGATCGAAAGGCAATTGTTCAAATTGAATTTCCGGTTGTTCTTCTGGAGAAAGAAAATCATCGTAATGTACAGAGTTAGGAATATTGCTAATATCAGGTTTCTCTGTCGCATATGAAGCTACAATAACTTTTTCCAGCAAGGGGATTTCTTTGGCAATTTTCTCAGCGTTAAGTAAGGTGTTAAAAATCTTTCCTTTAAAGAAGTATCCATCAGCCGTAAATAGAACTTTCGGTTCAATTTGACCGAAACGATCCAGCACCGCTGCTGGGCCAAGTTCAGCGCCACAAGAAGCCCATGTACCGCCGATACTGGTAGCAGCAAGCATAGCGATAGCCGTCTCTATTAAATTGGGCATATAGGCACCCACGCGGTCTCCAGGAGCAACCCCTATCTCGCGCAGCGATTTGGCTAGACGCGCCACAGAGTTGTATACTTCTGCATAGGTCATCGTGGCTGGTTTCTGGGTTTCTCCCTTAAATATAAAAGCTACATGGTCGTCTCGATATCTCAAGAGGTTCTCGGCGAAATTCAATCTTGCGCCTATAAACCACCTTGCACCAGGAAACTTGCTTAAGTCATCGACCACTTTATCGTATTCACGGGAAGCGTTGATTCCTCCAAATTCCCACATGGCCGCCCAAAAATCCGGTATATTTTCAATCGACCAGTCGTACAGTTGGGCATAAGAGTTAATTTCGAGACCGTATTTTTTATTAACAAAGTCAATAAACCGAGTAGTGTTGGCTTGTTTTATGCGTTCTTCAGAAGGACTCCAGAGCAACTTTCCCATTATTTACCCTCTTCACAATTTTTGATCCATTATTCTAAAAAGCAAATTATTATAAACTCACACTTTAAGTATATCTGGCTTGTTGGTTACGATTCCGTCCACACCCATATCGATTAAAGGACGTATCTCGTTTATGGTGTTGGCCGTCCAAGGATATACCACCAAATTATACTTGTGAGTCTCCTCTACCATTTGTAGGTCGACGAAGGTGTATTTTGGAAACAAGGCATCTGAGTTTGCGTCTAATGCCAGCTGAACAGGTTTAATGGGGCGTGAAGCAACAATCACACCTGTCCTTACGTATGGGCTTAATTCTTTGACTCGCTTTATAACTGGATGATAAAATGATGTGATCAGAGTCTCGTTTTCCAGTGCACGTTCCTCTATTATTTGAAGAACCTTTTCCTCGATTCCCGGAACCTTTATTTCGATAACGAGTTGAGCCCTTCCACGTACCAGTTCAGTAACCTCTTCCAAAGTTGGGATTTGTTCTCCCAACCCTGCATCTAGTCTCTTTAACTCCTTAAGGATTATATCTTTAACGTACCCTTTCCCGTCTGTGGTCCGATCCACTGTCGCATCATGAATCACCACGATGTGTCCGTCTCTGCTTGCGTGCACGTCTACCTCCACCATGTCTGCGCCTAACTCCAACGCCCTCCTAACAGATCTCAAAGTGTTTTCAGGCTCGTAAGCAGACGCACCCCTATGAGCTATAATTAAAACTCTACCCAAACTGCAGGCATCCCTCAGATGAATACATCATTTTATTTTAAACTCTTCTTTGAGGTATTTTGTAATGATTTCAAGAGCTTTCTTGGCTGAATTTATTGCCTCTTCGGCTTGCTGACGTGTGTACTCTCTTGAGGGACGCCATATTCTTCTTCCTCTGACCATGGGATACCTGCTTAAGGTGTAGTGTTCAAAAAGCCAAGAGGTCTCCCTTATTATTTCTCTAAAGGCTTCTACCCATTTGTTTGAAACTCTTGTGATAACCTCTGATGCAAAATAAGGCATCACGTCATGCTCCAAAAGCTGGATTACACCGTGCATTGTTAACGAGGCTTTCATGGCTAACTCTATACATTGCTGTGAGTTAAATATCGCTCTCGAATATCTCCCTGCCTTTATATCGTCCTCTGCGGCTTGAATTGAGATGGTGGCTTCTTCCAACTGGGATTCTGCTAGTTCATGGCTTATGGATGAACCATAGTCCAGAGCGGACATATTTCTTTCCTCCTCCATCCATGATTTCTTTCTCCAACCCTTCTAAAATCTGCTTAATGCCCATTTTATCGTATAGAATTTTGTAGCCTAAAAGCACACCAAGAACTAATGGAAACCTCGTTTCAGTCATGAATAACAGCTCATCTTTCGAAATGGTGATGGCTTCGAGGGGGATTTGATGTTTAACCATGATTTCTTCTAAGTGTCGTCTAACACTTCTTGCTTTTTCTATCATTTCATCCGAGACTACTATTAAAATGTCATAATCGCTGTGGGGTAAGGCTCGACCCTGCGGCCTAGAGCCAAAAAGAACCACTGAAATGAGAGCTTCACCGAATCTCTGTTGTAAAGCGTTGACAATTTCACTTTCAATAGACCCCAACTTTAAGTCCTCAAGTCTTGGTAGTGCTCGCCTTTTCATCGTTCATTAGGAGGATGCATGTTTATTAAATATTTTCTTTTGAAGCTTCCGGGTTGGCTAGTGGATGTATCTTGTGCTTGAGCTATCAAAATCTTTTATGAGCTCGATCTGGAGGTCTCTTGGGAGGGGAAACTCCGGCGTGAAGTATGTTACTTTTGGAAAGTAGTGGGCGATGCCTCGTTCTGCCATTACGGTGGCTGGGTGGCTTTCTCCTAGAGCCAACCTGCATACTTCGTGGGTTAGCTCTCTTACCTCGTCTTCGTGGATGTATCCGAGGGAGTGGAGGTACTCGTGGAGGAGTAGATGGAAGCAATAGGCGTTGAAGACTCTCTTTTCTGTGGTTCGTAGAGCAGTTTCAAGAGGGTCTCTGTTCATCACTATAATGTTCGAGCCTACTGGATGAAAGGCTCCTATGAAATAGCCTCTTCTCATTCCGAGGTTGGCTAGGCCAAGCATGAGGCCAGCTCTGTGTCTGTTTAAGAACCTCTTGACAGACTGTTTTACTATTTCAAAGACTTCGGCTAAAGTGTTGCAGCTGTCCAGTTTCTCGTTGAGGTTTCCTAAGGATTCGTAGTCCAGACTTTAAACGCTCCTGAAGCTAGTATCTTGACGAGAGTTTGGTTTTTAAAGTTTGCTACATTATTTTTCGGTTTGTGAAGGTCGTTAATCTTTATTAGCATTCATTGTGGTGATATCTCCCGACATCAGAACTCTGAGTTCAGTTATCCTCTTTCTCCAAAATCGACCCCATACGTCAAAAACATTAATGTTATTTAGATAATTATGTATTTTATTGGATGATGTGAAATGGAGCCGACACTTAATCAGAAATCAGCACCTATAATCGGTGCGTGGAAACTCATTTTGTTTGAGATCCGAAGGGAAAATGGCGAAGTGATATATCCTTTCGGAAAAAATGCACAGGGGTCAGTCATTTACACCGAGTCCGGGCGCTTTTCAGCGCAACTGATGCGTACAGACCGTCCCCAATTCGCATCTGGGGATCAGATGAGGGGAACAGCTGAAGAAATCAAAGCAAATTATGAAGGCTTCGTATCGTATTACGGGTCTTACGAATTTGACAGGAAAAAAGGCTTTGTCATTCATCATGTGGAAGGTTCTTTGTTTCCCAACTGGGAAGGACAGAGACTAAAACGGTTCTTTGAACTATCAGGTAATCGGTTGAAGTTGAGCACCCCCCCAACATTGTGGGGTGGAGAGGTTGTCGGTGTCGTGCTCTGGGAACGGATAGAGTGAACTGTTGAGAGTTGTAGTGTCTCGATAGACATGTGGATTGCTGAATTGTAAGTCAAAGCAATTACGAAACATCCTCATCAGGAAATCCTTTGTATTCGATAACACCTAGTTGTTTGTAGTAATCCAACATGTCATAGACTCCCCGTCCCTCTACAACCTTGCCACTAACTATCCGCCAGATAGCAACAGCCGTATATTTTATCTTCTTGCCAGTAGGGGCTAACCCACGAAATTCGCCTGTATGTGTTCCTGTCTCTGTAAGACGAACACAAACCTTGTCTCCTTCAGCTATGATGTCCTCAATAGTCACATGCAAATCGGGGAAGCTCTTGCTTTCCTCCTCTATGACTTGTTTTATAACTTCCAATCCTTGTATTTGCTGTGTATGCGTATGGTAAACAAAATCGGGTGCTATCAACTCGTCCAGTAAAGCTAGGTTCTGCTTATTAACAGCTTCAATCACCTTGCGAATGATAGCCTTATTCTCTTCTAATGACATAAAACATTCCCTAAACTATCAATCCTAAGTATCTCTTCTTTGCATCTAATAGTTGTCACGAAAATATTACCATTTTCATTAAAAACTCACCCTCAGCCACGGATTCGTGAAAGACAACACGAACAAACCTTGCCATATATTTATTTAGAAGGCGAGACTCTACTCCAAGCTAAGGTTTCCCCTAGCTTGCCCCTCCCCCCGTATAGACTAGTCAAAATTTTTTCACGCAAGACGCAAGATCTTGCGCACCCAAGCAGCCCAATTTCCAAACCCTGATTCATCTTCAGAAACTAAAACAAACCCCTCAGCATGGTGGGTCCCCCTCCCCCCGGTATACCGGTCTACAAAAATTTATTCACAACAAAACTTTTCTTCAGAAAAAGAAAATAGACTCCGCTAATCGTGGAAAATACCCAGTTAACCTTTATTAGCGTAGTGTTAGCAAATACTCATGAGATGGGAGCATGCCTAGGGTTTTGGATGTTGATCTGCTTCCGGGCGAGGAAGTGGACGAAGCTCTTCAGCCGCATCCTCTTTCGTTTCTTAGGTACTATCTTGTGGCGATTTATTTGACGGTCGTAGGTGTGGCGTTGGAACGCTTGTATTTGTATCTACCGACAAACCTGAGTGCTTTGGAGTTTCTGGGTGCGATATTTAGCTTTATAACGGGGATGCCGGCTCAAGACGCTGTTCTTTTAACCGTGTTTTGGGTTGTACTTATAGTTAGCGGGGTTCTTATCGGTCTTCTTTGGGTTACGAAGACACCTCTCCTTTGCATGGTTTTGGTTGGGGTCGTGGGAACGTTTCTGGAGCTTTATTATCATTTTCCACCCTTGACTAAGCTTTGGGTGCTGGTTGTCGCCGCAGTGTTGGGCATGGTTTTTACTGAGGCTTATCGGAGGGGTCATCGGTATTTCATCACGAACTATAGGATCGTTCTGAGGAAGAGGTTTGTTGGGCGTGAGGAGAGGGAACTCATGTACGACAAGATCACGGATGTGTATGTTGGCCAAGGCTTGTTAGGCAGGATATTTAATTTTGGAACGGTTATTCCAGTAACGGCTTCGGGCTTTGGTATGGGGGAGGAGACGGCGATGGCGGGGGTTCACGCAGCCGCGTCTGTTAAAGGTGGAGGCTTGATTGGTATTGGCGCAGGGGGAGGGAAGGGTGTGCAGCGGCCGAGGGCGGCGACGTACTTTTCCTTGTATGGGATACCTGACCCTAGGAGGGTTCGTGGATCGATTAGTCGTCGGCAGTTAGAGGCTCGTGAGGCTCCGATTTTGAGGAGGATTGAGGAGTTGCTGAAGGAGAAAGGTAGAGAGGGTTGAAGATTTGTTACGTATTTTTGTGAATAAATTTTGTTGGTGGTGCGCCGTTAGAGAATTTGTTCACTAACACCATCTGAGATAAGAAAGTTGAGAAAATCGACAAAACTGTAGAGAGGCTTGAGTTGAAGTCGAGGAGCGAGTTGATTAGGGAGGCTACAGAGAAGTACATTCAAGAGGCTGGGAGTCTCAGGGTGAAATCAGAGACAACATTAGCTTAGAGGAGGCGAAAGCCGAAGTTCTCGCATACTTAAGACGCCATAAGGAGGCTGAAACCTTCGACATCGCCAACGACCTCAGGTTGGATCTGGACTTGGCTGTTAAGGCGTTAAAGGAGCTTTGGGAAGAGGGAAAAGTTAGTTGATAGGAAAAGAAGTTGGAGACAAACTCCTCGGAGAAAAAACCTCTGTGAATACCGTAAGATTAAGGTCCAGTCCTTATACATAAAGGCGCCCACAGAGCCCAAAGATACGTCCTTTATGGGCTTCCGGCTGAGGCCATAATAACAAAGAAATGGAGAATAATCGAATAATTAGCAAATTTTTGCTGAATTTGGCTTTTTTTGGATCAGTGTTCTAAAGCATAGCATTTTATAGTCTGTTGACTTTGTGTTGTTGGCGGTTTAGGAGTGTTGGGATGGTAAGATTCGTGGAAAGTAAGATTAGGCATACAATTGAGGCTTTAGTCTCAGCATTCCTTCTTGGTTTTCAGTATATACCCGTTTATGGGCCTTGGTATGGTTTCATGATTTTCCCCTTTGCGTTTTATATTACTAGTTTACTGTGGTTGAATCCCGAGTTTTTTAGGCTTCAGCTAAACCTGCTTCTCCTTTCAGAAAGACTTATGTTTGGACGAATGGTTGCGGTGGTTGGGCTAATAATTTTTCTGGTGGCATGTTTCCAGTTTCTGCGGAGACGCGACAAAATCATTACAAGTGGGCTCTATTCAGTGGTCAGGCACCCTCAGTATTTTGGAATAATGGTCATGACTCTGGGGATCTCCATTATGTCAATACAGTATGCGGGGAGGCATCCCGAAGTTTTATGGAATGGATGGTTGATTCAAGCGCTGGGATACGTTCTGCTTGCAGGCTACGAAGAACGACATCTTGTAAGGGAATATGAAAAAGAGTACCAGCAATACAGACAAAGGGTCCCCTTCGTCTTCCCGGTTCCAGCGGCAACGGAACAGGGCAGTTCAATCGTACTAGCTCTGATTATCGCATTTCTCTTCACATTCCTATAGCCCGAAGAGCATCCAATACACATCCACCACAGCTTAATCCTTATGAAGGGTGCCTCCAGAGATCAATGGATTGAGCCAAAATCTAGCAGATTGGATTCTATCATAAGGTCTGGAGATAATCCCCGCAATTTCCCTCTTTTTCTGATTATGTTGATTTCTAGAATAGTTTTTACGTGTGTGAAGATTTCTCTTTAGGTAGTAGGAGTAATGATCTAATGATTATAGACAAACCGATCTACATATGTGAAAATTATGAAATGGCTTTTTACTACTGGTGTAAAGCGAAGGAAGAAATGGGTATTGATGACGCGTTTTTTCTCGCGACGATTGATGCACACAAGGATTTTCTGCGCCTGAAATGACATAGGAGTGAGGTTGTTTGGGAAAGGGTTAGCATTCGGCTGGATTCGTCCAGGAGCTAGCAGATGGGGATTTTTCCATATGCTGTGGTGATATCTCCCGCAAACTCCCCTTTTTTCTCTATTTTGTGTGTTTGGTTTCTTAATTTTGGCATTTCAAAGGGGCAATTATAGATCATAACATGCAGATGGTAGCCGCGAGAACCATCATCCAAGGTAGAATTTATAATAATCTCTGTTTTCTCTCTATATCTGAGAGCCTATAAGCCTCGCTAATACGTAATCAGTAGTTAGTTTATGAATTATTTATGCGGGTGCGTTATTATTTTGTGTTAGGAGAGGAAATGTTTGAGTGAAGAAAATGTTGTTGAAGTTGGGCGTGTAACGCACTTTTTCACGAAGATTGGCGTTGCTGTTGTGGAGCTTAAGGCTCCTTTGGCTGTTGGCGACCGCATAATCATTAAAGGGCCAACCACAGATTTTGAGCAGGCTGTTGAGTCCATGCAGATTGAGCATAAAAATGTTGAGAAGGCTGGGGCTGGACAAAGCATAGGCCTAAAACTGGTGCAACGGGCGAGGGAGAAAGACATTGTGTATAAAAAATTGTAGAAATCTCTCCCCTTTTTTATTGCTCATGGTCTTTAAGGAAGTGTTATGTTGAATGAAATTATTGTGTAAACTTGGATTCCATGACTGGAGTAAGCCCAGGGTTACCTACCTCAGCGGTTCTAATGTAAAAGACTTCACCAAATATTGCAAGAGGTGTGGGAAACAAAAGAGATGGATCGAAACTGTCTAATTGCGTCGGTGGTGGAATTTGAACCCTACCCACCCATGGTGATATCACTTGCAATCCCCTCGAAAATGCGTTGATGGCTTGGGCAAGCAAGACGTATTTGTTTTCCGCTAACTCTTCAACGCTGGTAATTGCAAAGGCATCCTTCAAGGAGGCAGCGTTGGTTTCATTTATCCCACTAATTGCAGAGACCGGAGCTTTGCACAATTCCGTCAGAGACTTCTGCTCCCTGCCACAGAGCCTTGGAAGGTTGAAGGTAGAGTTAGAGCAAGGCAGACATATTCAAACCATTCAACCATGCTCTCGCCATAGTTTGATAAATAATTGCGTGACCGCGAAGAGATTTGCTTCATGAAATACCATGTAAACAACATATACAGCCTAAATGCTACCAAGCATTAATGACACGATAACTGCGATTGCTATGATGATAAGTGTTTCTGCCAGGGTTGTTTTCCAGTGTACTTTCGATTTCTCCGAGCGATAACGAACTAAGAATGCTAACATTGCACCTATCACGCCAAACGAGAAGAATACATTAAAAGGAGTCGGAGAGGTTGAGAAAAACGCTATTGGTAGTATGCCTACAAAAAATGTTGTAGTGCTACAGGTCAAGGCGGCCCGCAAATTTGTTCTGGTTCTTCGTCTTCTAAGGATTGAAAATAAATCCCTGACGAGCTTGATGGATTTTGTTCTTTCTCCTTTGTCGGATATATCATTCACGCTATATTCCATTAAGGCCCTAAAGGAAAGTGCATCTGCGATGTCTTCTGTCTTACTACCTAGCATGAAACTTGAAAAGTTTGTTATCGATACTGCTGACAAGCCTAAGAGGGCAGTCCACATCATTATGCGCGTTGGCAAACTCACTAAAAGAGCTGAAAGAACGATAACAAGACTAGTGATAGTGCCATCCGCCAATCCGGCAATAAACTCAAGTATGGGTTCTCTTTTAGTTAGCAAGTTTTTCCAGTGTTTGCTGAGCCTAATTCCCTCATTCGTTAAAGCAAAAGTTCCATTGGTGAAAATAACGACCTTCTCAGAGGCCATCTCATTCAGAGCTTTTTCTAGCTCAGCAGGTTCAATGGCGGTGTTGCGTGCTAAATATTGGTCAATTCTATGAATGAGTTGGTATTTTGTAAGATGTTCTCCCCTCTTGAGACTTAGCAAGATGATTAATCTTATAATGTCAGGTAGTTCTTGCACTTCAAATGACAAAGTGTCTCGGTTCACCACATGCGACTTAAACTCAAGATTGGCACCTAATAAATTTTATGTGTTATTAAATCGCCATAAAGAAATAGTTTAAGTTTTCATCCTAGGGCGGATTTCCTTCTTTTCTGTTTCTTAGCGCGCGCACCGCCATCGAAAAGTGAGTAAAATAAAGAAGAAAGTGGAATGCCTGAAGTATCGAATTATGTCTGAAAGATTCTTTGTGCGCACACATATCAGCAATTCTATTGTTTAGTTCCCAGAATTTTGCCTCCAGCCTCTTAAATCTTCTCGGCTGCAGATTTGGAACAGGAGTCTAGTTGTACAATAAGCGGTGAGCAACTTTCCCTTTTCCAAGCAATTTGTCGTAACCAAGACGATTTAGATAAACCTTTATCCCCTCCTTTGATTTCTCGGCTTGTTTGCTGTCCAAAAGACTGTCAATCTGTTCGTCTAGTTTCCCAACGTTGATTGCACTTACTTCCTTTCTTATAGGAGGTTTAAACCCGTGTTTTCCAAAGCGTTCAGGGTCATGTTTTACCGTATAGGTCCATTTGTGTTTATGGAACCCTGCCCTCCCGTGCCCTCCTCTTTGTCCTCCTCCCTTGTGCTGCCGCACTCTACCAAAACCGTGAGTTCTTGAACTCGTTTCTTTCTCACCTCTCTCTTCTTGTGAGGCATCTTAGACGTTCCACTTCCTCAATATAAAGTAGTTTTCGCAGATTTGATTGAATTACGGTTAAAGTCGTATTTCTTTCCACCCGGTATCTTCAGATAAGCTACAGTTTTTGAGTCCTCAATGTTGATAATACTGTAAGTGTTTTCATAAAATCCTCTCAACCTATCTGTTGAAACAGTGCCAGCGTGAATAACAGGTAGGTTTCCAAGATCCCATATCCAAGGTCTGTGGCGGTGTCCACACAAGACTAGGTTAACTCCATTGGAGGTTAAGGTCCAGAGGAGGTCTCCAGCGTCGCAGACGATGTTTTGTTCCATGCCAGTGTCTGGCACGGGGATTAGGTGGTGGTGCAAAGCAATTATTTTGAAGGCGCCATCAAAAGAGTCCAGTTGTTTCATCATCCAGAGACCCTGATTGTAACCGATTTCGCCATCCTGTCGATCGGGCCTAGAAGAGTTCAACATAACTATAAGGATGTCCTCAAACTGTGTTGCCGAAGAAGGTTCGCCAAAAAACTTGGGAAAAAGAAGGTACCCAGTCGTCCTAGAATCGTGGTTGCCACTCCCGACAACCAGACGCCTACATTTCAATTGGTCAAGGTAACGCTTGGCTTCCTGAAACTCCGTGACTAGTCCTTCTTCGGTCAGGTCTCCCGTCACAACCACGATATCAGGGGCAATGTCGTTGATTTCATCGATGGCCTTTTGGAGAAGTTCCCTCTTTAATCTAGGGCCACAGTGAAGATCCGACATGTGGACAATTAACATTCCGTAGACCTTCTAACATTGAACAAGGGTTTTAAGCCCTTTGTCTCACCAACTATTAAACACAATTAAAGCTTCGACTTTTGGTAACAGAAAGCGTTGTCCTTTAAAAGCTTTACTAAAATTATTGCATTGTTATGAGATGAGTGATTCTAATGTATTTGCTCATATTTTAGCTTCTATCCCTTTACCACCGCCAGAGGAGTTAGACAGGCCACCCTGGTGGCGATTCCGATCTTATCGCTGACTTCGGCTATTCGGTTTACATCTTTGTAGGCTGGGTCTGCTTCCTCGGCCAAAACTACCCGAGATGCGGATCTGATCACCATGCCCCGTTCCTCTAAGGTCCTCTTGATGTCTTCACCCCAGAACTGTCTCTTGGCGGCTGATCGGCTCATGACGCGACCTGCCCCATGAGCTGTTGACCCGAAGGAGACTTCCATGGACTTCGGACTGCCCACTAAAACCCAGGAATTGGTGCCCATAGAGCCGGGGATGAGAACCGGTTGACCCACTGCCCTATAGTCTGCAGGTACCTTTTCGTGTCCGGGTGGGAAGGCTCTGGTGGCACCCTTCCGGTGAATCCAGACTTTCCTCCTTTCGTTGTTGACTCTATGTTCCTCTACCTTTGCGATGTTGTGGGCTACGTCATATACTAAGTTCAGCTCTAATTCCTCCGCCCGTTTTTTGAAGGTTTGTTCGAAGCTTTCTCGCACCCAGTGAGTGATAGCTTGGCGGTTAGAGAAGGCGTAGTTGACAGCGCAGGCCATGGCCTGGTAGTAGTCTTCGGCCTCACGGGACGAGCCGAGTGCGCAAGCCAGTTCCCTGTCAGGAAGCTGTATATTGTACTTGTGGACAGCCCGCTCCATGACACGTAGGTAGTCAGAGCAGACCTGATGGCCGAAGCCGCGGCTACCACAGTGAATCATAATCGTAACCTGACCCTCGCGGCGAATACCGAAAACCTTTGCCACTTCTGAGTTGAGAATCTTTTTCACCCTCTGGATTTCCAAGAAGTGGTTTCCGCTACCAAGGGTGCCCATCTGGCTGAGCCCCCGTTTCTTGGCCCTCGGGGAAACCTTGTCTGGATTAGCGGCTTCCAAGTATCCCTTCTCCTCGCAGTGTTCCAGATCCTCGGTTCTTCCCATTCCTCGGTCTAAGATCCAATTTACGCCCTCGGCTAGGAGGCAATATAATTCGTGAACGCTCAAGCGGAAGTCCTTCCTTCGGCTGCCTAGGCCGGAGGGCACGTTTTTGAAGATGGTCTCGGTGAGTTGGGTAAGCTTCGGTCGGATATCTTCCTCGTTTAGGTTGGTGGTTAGTAGGCGAGCACCACAGTTGATGTCGTATCCTACTCCTCCGGGGCTGATGACACCCTCCTCATAGTCAGTTGCTGCTACCCCTCCGATGGGAAAACCGTAGCCTTCATGTCCGTCGGGTAGCGTGATCGCATATTTGTATATCCCTGGAAGGTGGGTTACGTTACAAGACTGTTGAAGTGTTCGATCCCTCTTCATTTTTTCCAGAAGATCCTCATCAGCAAGCACCATAGCTGGCACTCGCATTCCAGGTTTGTAACTTTTTGGTATCTTCCAAGTGTACTCGTCAACTCTTTCAAGGGGGATTTGCGTTTTCTCTGGTTTCACTTCGGTCACCTTTAAGCATGAAAATTATTTAGCAAGGAATTAATATCGAGTTCTTTCATTAGTTCTTTCTTTCGGTTTCTGATGGTTACCTCTGTTACCTCTGCTACGTCTGCGATTTCCTTCTGAGTTACATTCTTGCCCTTAAGCTGGCATGCGATGTACAGCACCGCGGCAGCGACTCCCATGGGATCCTTGCCCATAGTTATGCGCTTACGTTTAGCTTCGCGAAGGATCTTTACGGCAAGACCTTGGGCTTCTCCAGAGATGCCAGCCTTCTCAGCAATTTTTGAAATATAATCTAACGGATCGTGGACGGGCATTTTCATTTTTAACGTGCGTATAAGCAAACGATAGGACCTTGCCACCTCATCTCTGTCTCTAAGGCTGGCTTCTGCAACCTCGTTGAGAGTTTTTGGCGTCTTGGTGAATCGACAGGCAGCATAGAGCGCTCCGGCTACGATGGCCGCGATGCAACGTCCTCGAATGAGGTCTTCATTAAGGGCTTTGCGGTAGATAACTGCTGCCATTTCCTGAACTGAAGAGGGAATATGAAGCTTTTCTGAAAGGCGCTGAAGTTCGTTCATGGCGCGCATAAGGTTTCGATAATCTGAGCCGTGTATTCTTGATCGGATTTGCCACCTTCGAAGGCGCCACATTTGTCGTTTGACCTTTGCGGGAAGGGGGCGGCCAAAAGCATCTTTGTCAACTCGAAATATCGTAGATAAGCCTTTATCATAATGAGAATAATCAATCGGGGCTCCAGCTCTTCTTTTAGAGCGTTTCTCCTCTAGAGTGAATGCTCGCCACTCTGGACTCCGATCTAGCAGATCATCTAGGACGACCAGCCCACACTTACTGCAGGCGATCTCACCCATTTCCTCGTCTCTAACGAGTTCCGGGCTGCCGCACTGTGGGCATCGGCCACGTTGTACTTGTACTAGATGTTGCATGTTCGACATCTCCGTAGTTGTTTTGATTTTCCTTGCCGTGCAGAGTTTGAATTTCATCGAATGTTTGGTTTCTTTTTCGACCCCACATCTCGGGTGATTGGGGGCGGCGGGCTGAACGCCTCGGCCGAAGCCTCGACGCGTACACCCCCGCTCCATCAACGAGATCTTCTATCTCGACCCTCGTTCGCAACAACGGCTCCGTTGCCAGAGTCGAGCGTTGTGAAGTGGCTGCCTCTTTTCGGGAGGGGCTTCGGGCTTAGATGCTTTCAGCCCTTATCCCCGACAGCGTGGCTGCCCGGCGATGCCTTGTCAGACAACCGGTACACTAGTGGCTGCGATATCCCGTTCCTCTCGTACTAAGGATTCCTTCCCCTCAAGCAGCCGACACCCCCAGCAGATAGAATCCGACCTGCCTCACGACGGTCTAAACCCAGCTCACGTTCCCCTTTAACGGCCGAACAGACCTACCCTTGGCCCCTTATGCAGAACCAGGATGGGAAGAGCCGACAACGATGTACCAAGCCGCGGGGTCGATGGGAGCTCTCGCCCGCGACGAGCCTGTTACCCCTGGGGTACCTTTTCTGTCACTTCCAGCCCCCACCAATGGGGACATGAAAGATCGCTAGACCCGGCTTTCGCCCCTGAATCCCTTGCTTTGGAGGATCCAGTCAGGCCGGCTTTTAGTCTTGCCCTCTGCGGCGGGTTTCTGTCCCGCCTGAGCCGATCTTTGGGCCCCCTCGATATTTTTTCAAGGGGGTGCCGCCCCAGCCAAACTGCCCACCAATCGTTGTCCCAACGCCCTTTGCGCCAGTAAGAGACTCAACTGCAAGAGGGCGGTGTTCCATTGGCGCCTCCTCCAGTCCCCGGAGAGACTGGGATTAACGGCTCCCGCCTACGCTCTGCACCTACAGCCATATCCCAGCGACAGGCTGCAGTAAAGGTCCACAGGGTCTTCTCATCCCGCTGGGGGTCCTTGGACTATTCACCAAGTAATGTGGGTTCACCGGGTTCCAGATGGGGACAGTGGGGTGCTCGTTGCTCCATTCATGCACGTCGGAACTTACCCGACAAGGCATTTGGCTACCTTGAGAGAGTCAGAGTTACTCCCGGCGTTTAGCAGTCCTTGTCCCCGTTGAAACGGAGTTTCAGATCCTGCCACTGGCCAGGATTCAGAAGCCGTTCACACCCTTTCGGGCTTGCGACTTCCTGTGTTTTTTAACCGGACAAGCACACCTTTACTACGAGACGGAATCAATTTCATAAACCTCCGCAAAGAATTCTTTCTATATATCTGCAATCCATGTCCGCGTCACAGAGGACCAGCAGTGAAATATTTTGCCTCTTCAGTCAAAGAGCATCGAAACAAGTTGTAATCCTTCTGAGCGGAACAACTTTGGATTTTAGGACCGCCTTGTTTTCATTTGGTCTATCCGGACAGATTAAACACCTTTGCCTCTCCGAAAATCACTTTAACAATGTATGGATCGGTCTTCATGTCTGTAGTAGTTTAGTAGAGATCCTTGAGAGTTTTTGGACGGTGCCTTTGTCCGTTTATTAAACAGTCGGCACCCCCTTGCCACTGCGACCTGCGGTTCCAGCCAAAGGCCAAAACCGCAGGCACCCTTTATCCCGAAGTTACAGGGCTAATTTGCCGAGTTCCCTCACCTGGAGTGCACCCGACACGCCTTAGGTTTCTCGCCTAGGGACACCTGTGTTGGTTCTGGGTACGGACATAAAGGATCTTTCCTGTCTCCATTTTCAATGGCTCCAAGGATCGATCGAACTCACCTACAACGGTAAGCTATTCCCGATTTCGCCTAGTTCTCGCCATTATGGCCCTCCCCAGGCTTATACGGTTAAACAAGGCGACAGCCCTGCTCGACCTACCCCGAAGCGTCTGAAGACAGGCTTGCATCGCCGCAGGTACCTTTATGGTACCGGAATCTTAACCGGTTTCCCTTTCGGCCTTCTCGGTTAGGATCAGCCTTAGGACCGACTTACCCCCAGCTGACGACGCGTTGCCGGGGAACCCTTGCCCTTTCGGCGGAGAAGATTCTTACTTCTCTTTGCTGTTACTACCACTGGGATCTTCAATCGCGGTCGGTCCACTGGACCTCACGGCCCAGCTTCCGCCCAACCGTGACGCCCTCCTACCAGATCACGGCCTAAGCCGTGCCCTGGGGTATCGGCGGCTGGCTTAGTCCCGTCCATTTTCGGGGCATTCACCCTCGGCGGGTGAGCTGTTACGCTTTCTTTAAAGGGTGGCTGCTTCTAAGCCTACCTCCCCGCTGTCTATGGATAAACACGCCCTTCTGTTTAACACTTAGCCAGCACTTTGGGGCCTTAACCTCAGTCTGGGTTGTTCCCCTCTCGGCCTTAGGAGCTTACCCCCTAGACCCGCTTCCTGAGGTCTACGGCGCTGACGGATTCGGAGTTTGAAAGGAAAGCGGAATCTTTCGACTCCTTACTCCCCAATCAGTGCTCTACCCCGCCAGCAACCTCGCTCAGGACTGGGCTGCGACCCACTTCGGAGGGAACTAGCTATCACCGGGCTAGATTGGTCTTTCGCCCCTAGCCACAAGTCAGAGGAGTGAATTGCACGTCAACATCCCTTCGGGCCTCCACCAGGCTTTCGCCTGGCTTCGCCCTGCTCAAGGCTAGATCGCCCGGCTTCTAGTCTCACAGCCGTGACTCCAGACCCTTTCAGATCTCGCCCCTCGCCAGCCTAAGCCGGTTGCGAGCTTGTCGGTTTCCCTACGCCTACGGATTTAAAGTCCTTAAGCTCGCCACAGCCGTGAACTCCCCAGCCCGTGATTCCAGACGGAACGCGTAACCCTAGTCCCCGCTCCCTCGTACTCCCACGTCGCCATGGTTTCCTTCAGGAGGGATCTACCCTTCCAGGCCACGCACGTCTATAACCGTTTAGTTTCAGGCTCTTTTCATCCCCCTTCCGGGGAACTTTTCAGTTTTCCGTCACCGTACTAGTGCGCTATCGGTCTCGGGACGTATTTAGTCTTAGAAGTTGATGACTCCCAGCTTCCCGCACCCAAACCAGGGTACGGTACTCAGGAACACCGATCCAAACTCCTTCCAGTTTACGCCTACGGGGCTATCACCCTCTTTGGCAGGCCTTTCCAGGCCCACTTCAGCTTCGCCGATCAGGAGGCGACCGAGTCCTACTACACCACATCCCTCACAGGTCTCCCTTTGAGGTTCAGTTTGGACTTTTCCCTTTTCGCTCGCCGCTACTCAGGGAATCTCGTTTGATTTCTTTTTCCTCCCCCTACTAAGATGTTTCAGTTCAGGGGGTTCCCGCTCCCTTACGGGAGCGCTGTGAACAAGTTCACAGCAGGAGGTCCCATTGAGGAATCCCTAGATCTATGGGTGCATGCGCCTACCCAGGGCTTATCGCAGCTTGCCGCGCCCTTCCTCAGCGCCCGAGCCTAGCCATCCACCAAACGGCGTAACATGTCGGGTCTACTCGGAAACCCAGCATTCACTGATGTTCAAACTTCTGCACGGCAATAATCGTGAGTCTAGCAGTTAAGACCCACTTTGCCCTTCACTCGACGAGTTAGCTCATGAGTTGCATCTCATTTATGGACCTACTAAACCCTTTACCCTTTCAACAGCCTTTCTTAGGAGGTGATCCGGCCGCAGGTTCCCCTACGGCCACCTTGTTACGGCTTCTCCCTCCTCGCGGAGCCCAGGTTCGACGTAGCCCAGAGGACCACGCCTCACCCAAACCCCACTTGGGTGGAGCGACGGGCGGTGTGTGCAAGGAGCAGGGACGTATTCACCGCGCGATAGTGACGCGCGATTACTAGGGATTCCATGTTCACGAGGGCGAGTTGCAGCCCTTGATCCCAACTACGATAGGGTTTGAAGATTGGCTTCCCCTCTCGGGTTTGCATCTCATTGTCCCTACCATTGCAGCTCGCGTGTGGCCCGGGGCATTCGGAGCATACGGACTTGCCGTGGCCCGCGCCTTCCTCCACCTTATCGGCGGCAGTCCCCTTATTGTGCTCAGATCCCATGGGGATCCGGTGGCAACTAAGGGTGCGGGTCTCGATCGTTGCCTGACTTAACAGGACACCTCACGGCACGAACTGGCGACGGCCATGCACTACCTCTCAGCTCGTCCAGCAAGACCTTCACTCTGACCTTCACTCTGCTGTCAGCCCCGGTAAGGTTTCCGGCGTTGACTCCAATTAAACCGCAAGCTTCACCCCTTGTGGTGCTCCCCCGCCAATTCCTTTAAGTTTCAATCTTGCGATCGTACTCCCCAGGCGGCGGGCTTAACGGCTTCCCTGCGCCACTGAGATGGCTCGTAGCCATCCCAACAGCTAGCCCGCATCGTTTACAGCTGGGACTACCCGGGTATCTAATCCGGTTCGCTCCCCCAGCTTTCGTCCATCACCGTCGAGCGCGTTCTGGTTAGCCGCCTTCGCCACTGGTGGTCCACCAGGGATTACTGGATTTCGCCCCTCCCCCCGGAGTACCGCTAACCTCTCCCGCCCCCAAGCCTGACCGTATCCCCCGCAGTCCAACGATTAGATCGCTGGATTTAACGAGAGACTAACCAGGCCGGCTACGGACGCTTTAAGCCCAATAATCGTCCCTACCACTCAGGGAGTTGGTTTTACCGCGGCGGCTGACACCATCCTTGCCCTCCCTTTATTGCCTCCAGCTTGTTACACTGAAGAAAAGCCGTCCTCAGCGAACGGCACTCGGGGTAGCCCCGTCACGCTTTCGCGCATTGCGGAGTTTTCGCGCCTGCTGCGCCCCGTAGGGCCTGGAATTTTGTCTCAGATTCCATCTCCGGGCTCCCGCTCTCACGGCCCGTACCGGTCAAGGGCTTGGTGAGCTGTTACCTCACCAACAACCTGATCGGACGCAGCCCCATCCTCGGGCAAGGTTAAAAGCATGCTTCAACATCCTTTCGGTGAAGAACCGTTCCAGGCCTCCTCACCCATCGGGGATTAGCCCCAGTTTCCCGGGGTTGTCCCCGTCCCAAGGCTAGGTTAGCCACGTGTTACTGAGCCGTACGCCGCGCCTTCAACATAGCCTGAAGGCGCTCGACTTGCATGTCTTAGTCCCACCCCGATAGCAGTAGGGTCCGGCAGGATCAACCGGTATTGATCGCACTGCTGTTGAAATTGGGCGGGTTGTCCAGGTCCCATCTCAGACTTGAAAAGCTCAAGTCCCCATATTTTGTTCCCGTAACTGGAGATCAGTTTCTTCATCCACAGGCAGGCGCCTTTTACGTCAAAACTGACGCCGCCAGCTAATTACGGAGGATACATATAGAGTAAATTACCTATAGGTAAAGCATATATACTCATGATCCCTTATAAACATTAAGGTATACACGATGCCTCGACCCGTGGGGACTATAGGAGAAACAAAACTAAAAATCTTAGCAATAATATATCAGGATGAGCTTCTTGGAATCACTTCTTATGGTTACAATATTTGGACAACCCTTAAGGAAAAGTTCCACTGTTACCTTGATGACAGAGATCTACGCAACGTTTACCGCCATCTCAAAGACCTTAATGAAGTTGGGCTAGTTGAAAAGGGCGCAAATCAACTTGCTAAGAACGCCCCAAAACGTCAACTCTACTCCCTAACAGACAACGGAAGACAATTGAAGCAGAAGTTTAACAGATACCTGCAAATACTGTAGTTACGAGTTAAGGAAAGCAAAGTTATAACAAAGGGCGAGAATGAAGAAGAAATTTATTCGCGATCTGCAAGTGCTTGAAAGAAGCTTGACAGGAAAATATAAGGACTGACGAAGATGATCGAGGCAGAGAAAGCAAAACAATAAAAAGGTCAAGAGCCCATTAGCCTAGTTTTTAAAAGGGACGCTGATAAAAACCTTGAGTTGGTGTGGGACAGAAGGTCGAAATGGATTGCCGCGAGGTAAGATCACGGTAGTCACAGTCTTTGAGGCTGTGTCGCGGGTGAAAGTGCCGTGGCGCCTTCCCCAAAGCATCCAATATGAGTGTTGAATGTTTGCTGGGTGAAATGATGACTCAAAAATTGGGAAAGGAGCCTCCCATCGCTTTCGTTCCCATCGGCGGGATGGGTAAGAGGCTGAGACCCATAGCCGTAGGGTATTCCAAAGCGTTGGTTAGGATAGTTAATCGACCGTTGGTGGATATCGTTGTTGCAACTCTTGCAAGCGAAGTTGGCGTTAGGCGGTTTATTTTCGGAGTAAAAGGTCTCAAAAACTATCAAACTTTATGGGATTATTTTAAGGGGAAAAGGTTATTCTGCCGAATACGATCTTTCGAGGGTGTACATAGAATATCAACCGAACGTGGAAGATGTCGGCAGCGCAGACTCTCTCAGAATTAACCTGGAATATTATTCCCACTACTTTGACCCGAATACTCCTATCCTCGTTGTCCAGGGAGACAATCTTTTTGACGCAACAGACATAAAGGACATGTTAAGCTTTCACAAAGACCATGAGGCATTTATGACGATAGCCTTAACTCCTGTTGAGAACGTTGAGGGATACGGGGTCGCAGAAATCGATAAAGAAAGCGACCGAATCAGAGGCTTCATCGAAAAACCGAGTAGAGAAGAGGTCCCTTCCAACCTCATAAACACAGGAATCTACATCTTTGACCCTAAAATAAAGGATGTTTTCACGGAGGAAGAGATCCAAGAAAAGATAGGGAAAGATAAGCGTTTGGATTTTGGTTATGATCTGATTCCATATCTAGTGGATAAGGGATACGACGTCTACGGGTATCAGCTAAAACATCGATGGCACGACGTTGGAACCCCCAAAAGATGTCTTCAGGCAATGCAATGGCTCCTACACCGAGGCATACCCCTTCTAACCGACTTCTACGAAAAAATCTCGGAACCGAGGAGATCTTCGTAGGAGGGATAAGCAGAAAAGCAAGTAGGATTCAGGAGGCCATATCCAAGAAGTATGAGAGGGAAAAAATAGCGTTTGAGCCACCAGTGGTCTTCGGAAAACATTGCTCCGTCGGTGACAACGTCTACATAAAGGAGTCAACCGTTGACAACTACACCAAGGTCGGAAATTATGTTACTATAGAGGACTCAGCTATAATGGACTTCTGCAAGATCGATGACCACGCAGAAGTAAGGCACAGCATCATTGACAGAGGCGGTGTAATAGAGTCGAGCAAGGACGCTTCAACAATTATTAGTCATTCTGCCATTGGTCGTGGCGCAAGAATTGAGGCAGGATGCAGGATAATAGCTTCAAAGATAGAACCTTAGAAGGAAGCCAAAGTGGAAAATAGTGAATGAAGATGCTTATAAGGAAACCTGAAAGTTTTTAACCCTCTTCTTCGCCCTCTTCGTTTTGGCGCCTAATTTTCTCGTATTCTTCTGACAGAATTTTGAACGCGACGACCAGTTTCTTGGCTCTATCGATTTTTCCGACCTTTCTTGCCTTTAAAGCCTCAGATGCCAAATACGAAAGAATTTCCCGGAGGTTTTCCTCAAGTTTTTTAGTCGTCTTTGTCCCCTCACTTAAACTTTAGGCGGTGAGTCTGATACTCAAACTAAAAACGCTTCTTATATTAACCCTTCACCACAACATTGAAATCAGTGAGCGTGGTAGGCAACATCCATTAGTAAAACAAGCTGACTCATCCAGAAACATTATTAATATTTCCTATGAAAATCAAAAAGAGAACTGACTCGCGCTGTTTATCACAAGTCTAAGTCTTTGAATGAGTGTGTGGAGACTTTTCTTTGGTGAGAAGGACTTTAAGTGAGGTTTTAAGCGGGGTGGGCTTAGAGGTTAGCCTCAGCGATGGTGACAGGGAGCAGCTCTATCAGGAGCTTCTGTACTCCATTGTTTTAGTCGGGGCGATCGTCAGAGTGATCACGCGAATCGTCATCTTTGCCACAGCTATAACCATCATCCTCCCAAGATTCAAGATAGACACAAGCTTTATTTCGAGCCTCTCCGCTCTAAGCGGTGCTGCCACAGGCTTCGCCGCCACACAGACCGTTGGAAATTTCTTAGTCGAATTGTATAACATGATATCCAGGCCCTTCACAGTGCTTGGCCCCCACACCCTTTCTGAAACGGGTCCTAACAAGCCCGTTCTTTCCTTGCAACGCCACAATTTTTCCCGAGTCCCATATTACAACCTAAAGGAAAAGGTTTTTAGTAGCTTTGTTTCAGCAGAAGTAGAAAGCGTTTGAATGTATGGGGCAATCAATTTGGTGTTTATAAAGCCTGGAGCTTATGACCGCATTATCACCGTGTTTTCCCCGAATGGACGCCTCTTTCAAGTAGAATATGCCCTCGAAACAGTGAACCGTGGAGCAACAATATTAGGGATCGCATGTTCTGATGGAGTTGTGTTAGGGGCTGAAGAGAAAATTGAATCGAAATTGCAGAATCCAGATTTCACCTGGAAGCTTTATGAAGTTGACGAGCATCTCGGGGCAGCCGTTGCCGGATTAGCACCCGACGCCCGTATTCTTATCGACCAAGCAAGGGTCTATGCCCAAAGCAACCGATTAATGTACGATGAACCCATCGATGTAGAGGTTATTACAAAACGCATCGGAGACATAAAGCAGTTTTATACACAACGCGCAGGGGTTAGGCTCTTTGGGGTCTCAATTATTTTCGGTGGCGTTGACAAGATCGGAAGCAAGGTGTTCGTAACCGACCCAAGCGGCTCCTATAGAGGTTACAAGGCGGCTGCGGTCGGTGTCGGACGTGAAAAGGTGGAAGCTATTTTAAAGATGGAGTACCGTGAGAACATGAGGCTCGATGAGGCAATTAAACTCGCTATAAAGTGCCTTGTTAAAGCTTTAGAAGCGAGAAAGGTGTCGCCCAGAGTGAAGATTGCTGTGATTCCCGCTGAAACGAAGAAGATTACACTGCTTACCAGAGAAGAGGTTGAGAAGTATAAGAAGGATGTAGAACAGTAAACCATTATCCTATCTCGCCCCTTCCCATACTACTGATATCTTAGATGGTGAGTCCTACTCTTCATCTAGCTTCAGAGGTTTAAACTCATGATTTTTCGTTCTTGCTGTATAACTGAAATCGTATAAAAACATCAAAAACACGTTACTTTACATCCAGCTAGCTGAAGTGATCTTCAAGGAAGCTTCCGACCAATTTACAGCGAGGGTAGCCAAAACTGTTGACGAAGCTGCTGAATTGATAGAAGCAGGCTTTGACTACGTATGCGAAGTGGACGGGGTGAAGCTCTTCAGAAAGCGAAAGTGATATCTCCTCAGTATATGGATTTGTCCCAAAATCTAACAAATTGGGATTTTTCCGTAGGCTAGTTCCATGCAGAACTTGTCTATGTTTTCCAGCTCGAGGTTGATCACTTCCTCGATTTCTTTGCGTAGGTTTTCGATGGAGGTTTCTGGTTTCGTGACGATTTGTGCGGCGGCGATGGCGGGCTGGTCGATGGGTTTGCCTATCTGGCTCAGCAGCCATATGTACACTTCAGCTATTCCTGGAACCTGCTGATAAATGTGGTTGGCGATTCGGTGGGTGAGGAGGTTGTAGATTTTTCCCACGTGGCTCACCGGGTTCTTTCCAGCTGCAGCTTCAGAGCATAAGGGTCGGTTTAGGGGTATGATACCGTTCACGCGGTTTCCTCTTCCCACTTGTCCAGAGTCGGCGCCGTCTGCACTGGTTCCCAGCACGGTTAGGTACACCCCGCCGACGCCCCTTCCCTCCGCATCCAACGTGTTCAAGTCCACCACAATCTCTTCAAAATCCGCGTTCGCTTTCACAAACCTGTTGATTTCTTCGAGTATCTCAGCCTTTTTCCGAAAGTAGTCTCTCTCGCTCTCCACAAATCTATCAACTAGGGCCATGGAGACGGTCAAATGTAGTCTGTTGTTCTTTCGAAGCCCCATCACTTTCACGTCTTCGCCCGACTCTGGAAACCGCTTTTTAAAGTCTCTAGAGTTCAAGTGCCTCTCGGTTTTTAGAACGATACTCTCGGTTTTGGTCATGGGTGCATAGCCCACAGCAGCTGAAGTATCATTGGCGCCGAGAACCCTCCCTTTTCTCTTGAAGATGTCCACGAGTTCTGGAGATCCCGGCTTCAACTCCACCTGATATCGCACATGTCTTTCCGGATCCACAAACCTTAGGTTTTTCTTAAACCATTCTTCCGCTGTTTGAACAGCGATTTCCTTGACGGGGATTCCGGTTCCTTCCGCTTCAAAGGTGGCTCGGTCGCCAAAGATAAGGAGCATGGGTTCCTTTACTAAGCCCCCGCCGAATCTTGTTTCCACTTCCCCAGCCACCAGCAACGATTTGTCAGCGTTGTGATGCATGATCGCTCCAAACTTCTCTAAATACTCCTTAGACAATCGTACCGAAACCTGATCCATGATGGCGTCACAGATGGAGTCAGGGTGTCCGAGGCCCTTCCTTTCTACGATTTCTAGCTTTTGTTCTTCGAGGGGTGTTTGCTTCAAGCTATCGATTAAGATGTTTCTCATGAAAATAGGCACCTTGACGAAGGTTATAAGCAACAATAAATATATGTCTTGCGATATTAACATTTATCGAAAAATAACCGTGGGTTATAATATGATTCTAACGGGATCCATGCTGAAAAAATTAAGGGTGGAAGCGGGGCTGACGCAGAGGCAGTTAGCCGAGCTGGTGGGGGTTTCCCAGGCCCACATCGCCAAGGTCGAAGGAGGAAAGGTGGACCCGAGGCTGTCCACCGTAAACAAGGTTCTTCAAGTCTTAACCGAGGGTGAGGGTAAGAAATGCGGAGAAATCATGACGAGGGAGGTTATCTTCGCGAGACCGGACGACAAGGTGCGGAAAGTGAGTGAGTTCATGATGAAATACGCCATATCTCAGTTGCCCGTGATGGAAAATGACCGGGTGGTGGGAACCATCACCGAGGAGAACATCGTTAGGAATCTAAGCTCGACGATCGCGGACGAGAAGGTGGAAAAAGTGATGCAGCCTCCTTTACCCAGTGTTCCTGACGACACGAGCATAAGCATGATTCGACCTTTACTCGAAGATCATCTAGGCGTGCTGGTTACGAGAAGAGGGGATGTCGTCGGCATCATCACTCGATCCGACCTTCTAAAAATCATTTCTAAAGCGTTATGACTCCTCCTAACACAGTTGAGAAGTTTTACGCATTCCACGCGCTTGCTCAATCGTTATATAAATCATGACATTCGCGATTCTTTTGTGGCCAAGAGCTTGCTGAACATAATGAACATCCTTGGTTTTATGGTAAAGCATCCATTTATTTTATAATTTCAATTTTGCTTTAATATCGCATCTAATATTTTATATTTGATGGTGAAGGTTTTGGATAGAAAAACGATAGGAGTCATAATAGTTAGTTTAGTGGCGCTCGGATTAGCAACCTCATACATGCTTATGTGGTGGGCTCCTCAACTGGTAGAGGTTGAACTGCCACCCATAACTAGTGAAGCTAGGATAAAGCTTCCAGAGCCGAAGCATTCAGGTAACGTTTCAGTCGAGGAAGCCTTACTGAAGAGAAGGTCGATTAGGGAGTACACAGATGAGCCTTTAACACTTCAAGAGGTTTCGCAGCTTCTCTGGGCTGCTCAAGGAGTCACCGACCCCAGAGGCTTAAGGACGGCGCCTTCCGCTGGAGCCCTTTACCCACTTGAAGTCTACGTGGTGGTTGGAGACGTAGTAAACTTGGCTAAAGGTGTTTACAAGTATAAACCCCATGAACATCAAATTATGAGGGTTGTTGAAGGAGATAAAAGGGCGGAGCTGTGTAAAGCTGCCTTAGAGCAGGCTTGGGTTGAGAAGGGAGCCATAAGCATTGTTTTTACAGCAGTTTATGAAAGAACAACCGTGAAGTACGGTGACAGAGGCGTCAGATATGTGCACATGGAAGTGGGGCATGCAGCTCAAAACGTGTGCCTCCAAGCAACCGCGATAAACCTCGGCGTAGTTACTGTTGGAGCCTTCTACGATGACCAAGTGAAGAAAGTTCTGAATTTGCCGGGGGACGAACAACCCCTATACATAATTCCTGTAGGAAAAAAGGTAAACGCATTGAAGAGTTCCCGTAGCCAACCCGGGAACGGTTGCGAGAATTTTATCAAGGTTCGGCTAAATTCCAGCGCTTCCCTCCACAATTCTAAAAACACTTAAAACCCTATTTAACACTGCGATTTAGACTCAACCTTCCCAAAGTCGTTTGTGCCGTTGTTTTTCGTGACCGAAATTAAACTGTTTTAAATAGCTTTGAGAATTGTTATGTTTGGGGTTTCCATGAGTCACGAGGAATTTGATAGAAGAGTTGCCATAGCCATTTCTGAACTGAAGCAGACGAAGCCTAAGGAAATCGTTTTGGTCCATCACGATGACGGAGACGGACTGTGCTCGGCCGCCGTCACGAAGGCGGCTTTGGAACGTGAGGGTTATCAAGTCAAGACATTTTGTTTAGAGAAAATCTATCCAGAGGTTATCCAGAGTCTCCACGAGGGCATGGATCAAACCATCTTCTACACGGACATTGGCTCTTCGCACGCCGACTTCATCTCAGAGTGCAACGCCAGTCGAAACCTGACCATCATTTTGGACCATCACGACCCTATGCCGGCGAGGGATCCTAGAGTTCATGACCTCAATTTGGAGCATCATGGCTTTCGCGGAGAAAACGATTTCTCAGGAGCCACCTGTTGCTACCTGTTTGCAAGGGCCTTAAACGAACACAACGCAGACCTTTCCTACTTAGCACTAGTGGGAAGCCGTGAAATTCCAGAGGGCTTCACGGGCCTAAACAAGGTTGTTTTGGACGAGGCCATCAACAACGGTGTTGTTCGGGTGGAAGGAAAGAAGATCGAGATCGTAAAGTTTGGGACTCGCATCGAAGACCTTTTCTCCAAGCTTCAGATTTTGGGACCAGCGGGTTACTACGAGGGAGGACCAGAACTGGGGATTCAAGCTTGCTTGGAAGGAATCTCCGACCGGGTGAAAAGGAAAATCGACGAGCTGGAGGAGTGGAGGAAAGAGGCGAACAAGCGTGTTTTAGCGAGGCTGTATCGTGAACGCCTAAAGGAGACAGATCATATTCAGTGGTTTGACGCTGGGGACATATATAGTGGGATGGGAACGAAAGTCATAGGACAATTCTGCTCCTTCTTATCCTACCAAGCTCGCTTAATCAAGCCGAACAAGTACATCATCGGCTTCGTGAACGTGCCACCGGATATACCTGGCTGGGGGAAATTGAAGGAAACCTTCGTGAAGGCTTCGGTTCGAGTCCCAAAGAACCTACAAACGCTCATAGACCAAAGAAAAATGCCGGGCGCCGTTGACCTGCTGGTAAAGGCTTCTGAAGGGTTCGGCGTCGCCGACGGCCATCAATACGCGGCCAACGTCGTCGTCCCAGTTGACAAAAAAGAGGCTCTAATAAAAAGCGCCGAAAAATTTATTGGCACCTACAATATTTGATGAAGCCTTAAAACATGAAGTGGAGAAAATAAACAAATAAGTGGTTAGGTGAAAGTTTTGGATCAGGTGAAAAACGCTTTTTTATTCAAGTGATTAACGCCTTTGTTGAAGGAACACTAACTATAGTGTTACCCTTACTCATGCTGGAGAGGAAGATCAACATTGTTACAATTGGGTTAGTTTACGCCTCGTTGCCCATGATCTTCCAGTTCACAAGAATCCTTTTTGCTGCTTTGTCCGACATGGTCGGAAGAAAGATTTTCTTTATTTTAAGCGGGATGCTAAGTAGTTTAAACGTTCTCTTCTATTATTTCGCTTTTACTCCGTTAGAGTTTCTGTTCGGTAAGATCACAGAAGGAATCAAGGAGGCCTCTATTTGGTCAGTGAACAGAGCGTTTCTTTTAGAACATAGCAAGGATAAAAGAAGGACGTTATCTCAAATGATGGCAATTAATTATGTTTCAATAGCCTTTGGCAGCCTAATAGCGGGATTTCTAATAGCTTGGATATTCTACCTCAACACGCTCATCTTTTGTTTATTGATTAGCCTCCTCCTCATTCTAGTTTCATTTTTATTGCCAGAAACGTATGAAAAAAGATTTGAGGTAAGAAGTTTTCTCGATTTTTTAGATTTGAGAAAAAGGGAGAAATTATTTAAAAGATTTTTAATGCTCTTTTCGCTCGTAGGTTTAGCTTGGGGGTTTGTCGGCCTTCCTACCGGTTATATTCTTCCTATATTCTTGTTGGAAAACGGATTTGACCCCAAAACGATCGGCGTTCTCCTTAGCCTTCATATGTTAGTGAGTGGTTTATTTATACCTCTTTTTGTTAAAATGAAAGTAGAGAAAGTATTACTTTATGGTGGTCTTTTTTATTCAATCATCTTGTTTCTGCTTGGTCTTACTCACTATTTTTGGGCTGTCTCTCTTATACTCTTACTTGGAATAGCGATGGCCGTCATCCACAGCGTGCAGGAGGGGATTTTTTCAAAAGCAACAAGGAATGAATCCTACGGTAGCGATATCGGCTTGCTTCTGATGGGCCTACATGCGGGGAGAACCATTAGTTTAGCGTTTTCCGGTTTCCTAATCGCTTCCTTTGGATTCGTTGCACCCTTTTGGTTATCGGCTCTTATTTTTCTTATAATCTCATTTTTCTTCTTGGTTTAGAAATTTTAAAGTATATTATGCAGAAACAGCTGAGTTAGCTATCTATTTATTGTTTGTAAAGTATTATATGTTGGGAATGAGATTGCCTGTTGGCTCGTCGGGTAGGTTTGTGGTTCAGAGGCATCATGCCACGCATCTACATTACGATTTTAGGTTGGAAATGAAGGGGGTTTTAAAAAGTTGGGCGATACCGAAGGAGCCCCCAGTTGAGGTTGGCGTGAAAAGACTGGCGGTGGAGGTGGAGGACCATCTCATCGAATACATAGACTTCGAGGGGATAATACCGGAGGGTATGTACGGGGCCGGCAAGATAGAAGTTTGGGACAAGGGAACGTATGTCCTTAGAAGTAAGGAGGCGAACAAGATAGAATTTGGGCTCTCTGGAACGAAACTTCATGGGGACTACGTGCTAATCAAGTTCAAGAATAACAACTGGTTGTTCTTCAGAAAAAAGACGCCTTCCTATTAACTAGACAAGGCGTATACTAACTGATCGCCTCTCTGTCCAGCAACCGTGATCTTTCCAAACTGGATTAGGGCAACGACGTGCTTGAAGACCTTGCTGGTTTCTAAACCAGTAGCCTTGGAAATCTCGGGAATAGTGGAAGGCCCGTTTTTAAGCTCTTTTATGATGAGCCCTCGCTCTTTCCTACGTTCGTAAACGGGTCCTAGTTTCGTCTTGTTTATCTCTCTTCTGCTAGACACGGTTTTCACCCTTCACGTTAGAGAAAAATTAACTTAGCAAGGCATCTTTTAATAGTTTGCGTTTCTACATAAACACATTTGAACTCTTAGTTATTTTTAAAGCGCTAAGGGCATCCGAAACGTTCAATAGGTGGAATCTGTACCAGAAAGTGTTGCCTCCATGTTCATGAACATTGGAAGAATGCTCGTGCGGCGTTGACGATGAGAGAAGATTGTTCGTTGTGCGGCAAGGTCTATCCGTACTATGCTCTTCTGCGTTGTTATCGATGCGGAAGGTTGTACTGCAGAGACTGTGTTACCTTCACTGAGGACAGAAATGTTGTATGTTTGAACTGCGCAAGGAGAATGGTTTCCCCAAGAAGGCTGGGAACGAAGTACAGTCCTCTGAGTAGGTATCTGGCCCGTCGAGCACGATTCACTAGTCAAGCCACTCTCACTTTTGCTCAGGTGGAAGGGATCATCGGAGACAACCTTCCCCTCTCCGCCTTACGGTACCGGCACTGGTGGACGAACACGCACAGCGGGGTTCAAGCCCAAGCATGGTTGAACGTAGGATGGGTAATGCACGACGTGAACTTGAAAGATAGGGTTGTAACCTTCAGAAGAGTGAGAAGTCCTGAGATAAAACCCCACAAAAGACTCCAGAAACGTAGGCGAAGTACCTCTGCACTGGTCAAGAAATCGCATCGGTTAACCAAACCGCAAAAACTGCGAAGGCCTTCTAAAAGCAGGATAGCGAAGGCGCAAGCTCGACTCAAAAACGTGGAGCGCAAGAAATCTTCTGCGCAGCGATATCGTGGCAGGTTCAAGCCGCAGCCAGCTTTTGAGAAACGACTTTACGCGCACTTGTGAGCCACATCGCTCTGTGATGGGCAAACAAAAATAATCTTATGTGAGGCGGGATTTTCGAAGTGGATTTACGATTCATAATCTTTTCAAGAGGCGGATGCGAACGGCTTAGTGTGGGAAAAGGAAGCGATGAGACGACTGAGGAATAGCCTTCTTGTTCTCCTTGTTTTTGCAGTCTCGATCGGCTCGATGATTGGCGCTGCAAAGACGACGACGGAGAACTTCACGGTTCCTCCACGTAGTGAGGTTACCCGACCGTTGAGCCTTCAGGAAAACGACCGAGTTGTGGTGAGCTTCTCGGTCGTCGGGAAATCATCGCACGAGCTGAACTTTTACCTAACTGACCCCAACGGAAAGACGATTTCTCGTTACGACCAAACTGGTCAAACAAATTTTTCTTTTTTGGCGGCGTTGACGGGCACCTACGTCCTGCACTTCGACAACTCGCTCTCGTCCGAAAGCAAGATGGTCACCCTCAACTACGACGTGGAACACTACATCATGGGGATGCCGCAAACCTTGTTCCTAGTCCTCATGACAGTAGGGGTCTTGATACTCATGATCGCCGCCTACGTGATGATGGGAAAACCTCAGTGAGATAGAAAGAGGCGACGTTCTGGGAGGCATTTGAATTTTCATGGATTTAGATTTTGTCAGTAGAAGTCTTCAGCATCGCGCTAGTATTAGCGCTTTTGAACCCGATACGTGATGAAGCTGTGAGTTTAGATTGCTATTCGCGTCTTCAAAGCTTCTAAGAGACCTAAAACCTTAAATTTTCTAGCTCTTTGCAAAAGATAGCTTTCATCCAATTTTTCTTTTTGTCTAACCAAAACAGACACCACGTCTGTTTCGTCTTGAACTCTTCTATCCTTTCTTGCTAATTTATTTATAATAAAGTCTTCAGGTCCAACAACCCAGACGTCTAGGCTCTCGACTATTTTTATGCGATTCCTTCTTTGCAGTAATTGTTCATCAAAAATAATACCGTCAGGTTGTTGCCAAACTTCAACATTCACAGCGTTTTCTCTGTCGAAAAGATAAATGCAAGTGGCACTTAGCATTGGTTCAGATGGTATCTCAAAGTTTTCCTTCCTTAACTCTTCAAATATATGCCTAAGAGTTTCGATATCCTTAATTGCTGTTGCTATGTCTATGTCTTGGGTTGTTCTTATTTGGCCGTAGGCGGGTAGGACAAGCCCGCCAATCATCATGTAATCTACTTTTTCCTTTTCAAAAATTCGCACGAGTTTTTGTAGACTCTTCATTAATGACGGAGTCTCGAACCTTGAAGGCAACATTCATCAGCTCTATAAACCTTTGATATGGGGAAACGCCATACTCTTCGAGTTTCCTCGCCAAATGAGCTTGATGCACTGCACTCTTTATGTCGTTTTGATTGATTTGAATTGCCCTTCTTTGACACTCCTTGAAGCTTTCCAGAAACTCATGACCAAGAGTGGTTGGAACCACCAGTTTCTTTGGTCTGCCTCTGTTTAAAGCAGATCCTTCTCGAAAGTCAACAAGACCTTCATTTTCCATTGCTTTCAGAAGTGAGACGACTCTCGAAGTTTTCCAACTAAGTTTTTCCACTAGTTCTCTAACGCCGCATGGACCTGGATTTATGGTCATTAGAATGGCCGCTTTTTCATCGATCATATTTTGTTTCCCAAAAGGAAATAAAATAGTTCTCCCCCTTAAAAACTTATCCGCCTAACACGCATGCACATTTGAGTAATATAAAAAGTGCCTCCACAAATGCCACGCTTTGAAATTTTTAACCTGCTTATTTATGTAGACGGGGCAGTATTTGAACCCTTACACACGCTTCTATTCTTGTGGCTTTACTGGTTTTAGCCATTCTTTGTTGCTCGCTCCTTGGAAAGGTATAGACAAAGGTTTTCAAGGCTTGATATGTATTCTTTTGGATCGCCAAAATAGGCTAGTTCTCTGTTGGTTTCAGCATCAAATATAACCGTTTGTGAATAGCTAGTAAGAACTGCATATTTTGCTTTCAATTCGTTTGCTTGTTCCATCAACAGCTTGACCCACTTGTCATTAGAAGTTCTTGGAAGGTTTCCGATGCCTAGACCTTTGATCTCCAACACTATGTATGGCTTTCCATCATGATATAAGACACAGTCTGCTCGTGGGCTACGTTTGTCTTTTCTAATACGCACTTCTTCCTTTACCTCAGAGATATCGTAGGTGTCCCAGCCGAGGATTTCTAACAACGGTTTTATGAACTTGGTTGCAGTATCTTGCTCCCAGAAATCAGAAGATTTGCTTTGAAGATATCGATCGAAGAGAAAGCGCAATTTTTCTTTAAGCCTATCAGTTTCGCACAATACCTAAACTCTCCAGAGCATTAACAGGGTTCACGTGTGGTGGACGGGGCGGGATTTGAACCCGCGTCCTCGGCGATGCCAACGCCGCGATCATTCCAAGCTGATCTACCCGCCCACTCTGAGCCCAACAACCTAACGTGGCAAGAAAACTATTAAGGATTTTGCTCCACCAAAACCCTAAAATGCAAACCAAACTGAAACTTAAATAAGCGAAAAACCCTTGTTAAGGTTTAGAAGGGCCGGTCGTCTAGCATGGTTAGGACATCTGCCTGACGCGCAGAAGGTCGCCGGTTCAAGTCCGGCCCGGCCCATTCAACATTATTTTGGAAGCTATTCGGGCAATCTTCGGGCTTGGTTTTACTATAAATCGGTTTTAATTGTTCTATTGCCTGTTTCAAAGCGATTTCGCAAGTCCTAGAGATATTTAAGCCCAATTCTTGAGCCTCTTTCACAATTTCTGGATCAAGGTATAGGGTTGTTCTCGCCTTCTTAACCATCTTATTTCACCTTATGCAAGGTTATGCAATAATTACTTATAAACCTTTCTCCCTCTCAAACCCCCCATCTATGTACTCCGCCTAAGCTAATTTCGATCCGCAATAATTAATATATCCAATTCTGACCATATCAATTCGGTAGATCAAACTTTTAATTTTTGATTTTAAAGCGAGCTTGTGAGCACATGCTAGGTGGTAAAAAGTCGAATCTTATGGTTGCGGAGTACCTATGTCCCGTTTGAGACATGGATGATCTTGTGGAAGAGTACATTACTGAGTGCATCAATCAATACAGCAATACAGCAATCAATACAGCACTTCTGCGACTCGCCTTATATGTGAGCGCTTCAAAGAAGATGTTGATCGGAATTGAAGGAATTGGTGGGAAAAACAGACTAAGTTATTTCCATAATTTGACTAAAAATGGAAATAATTCAGAAGCCAAATCAAGAAGAAAACCACGAAAGAGGGCTAAAAACGGCTTAGATTGAACATCTTGGGAGAGGGTGTATTATGGCGCTATGTGAAGGGCAGCCACGCGGGCGCTTTGACGTGTTTTATAGATTTAAACATGGAGGATATCCGTGTGGTCTCGATTCCGAGTTTCTCATGAGCGGTCGAGTTAAGGCGCCTGAAGATGTTCATAGTGTCCAGTTCAGTTTCGGGTCGCCTGAGAACACCGTTGTGCTTGAAACCGCTCGTGAACTTAAGGAGTGGCTGCACAATCACAGATGGGTTAAGATTGCTTATGGTTTTGTGATTTTACCCGATCTGGGTTCAATCGAAGAATGGCTGGGTGAGGGTCATGTTTCATATCGTGATCGTGGTTCACAGCTTATCGGTCGAATCGGGTATGGCGGTGCGAGCATCACAGTCTATGACGCTAGACCGCTTCTGCAAAGTTTTGGGTTGCGTAGGCTTGAGGATTGCGGTCGCGTTGTTGGTTTTCCTAAACTCGCGAAGCCTGAGTGGCTTGGTTTACGTGCTTGGCAAAACGAAAGCGAACATGAAGAGTTTTTAAAGTACGCGAAGGCTGACGCCATTATAACCTCGCGAATTGTTGCGTGGCTTTATGAGCGTTGTGGTGCTGATCCAGTGCTACACGCTAGTGCTGGCACCCTAGCGCGCGATCAGTTCGTGCTTCCTAAACGTTTAAAGAGGCGCAAACGTCGTGTCGTGCTTTCCCCCCTAGAACGCGCTGTCAAAAATGCGTGCTATGCTGGGCGAAGCGAAGGGTTCACTGTTGGGTTCACGCCAAGCGTGGTTTATAACGACGTGAAAAGCCTTTATCCATGTAGTGTTGTGGTTTCTAAGGCGTTGCAGATCGTTGATGTAGTTCCATGCAGGTTTAGTGAGTTAGCTATATCAGATGATTTGAACGAGACGCGTTACGGTTGGGTTGAAGGGATTTTCGAGACCGACAACGACTTATGGGGTTTGCCACTGAGAGGAACCAACAACTTTTATGCTACAGGCGTAATTCAAGGGTTTTATCACACCTTTGATCTAGCTAGCGCGAAGGCTAGGGTTGTAGATGTTGCGCACTGCTATAAACCAGTTTTCAGGTGTAGCGAAGCACACGCTAAGTATGCCGACATGCTGATTAGGCGCATTGAAGGAAAAATGTCGAAGGATGAGAACATGTTGGCGAAGGCGGTTTTGAATAGTCTCAGTGGCAAGTTGGGACAAGCACACCCTATTGCTCGCACGTCAAACTTTTTCGCCTATTCCACTCTGTTAGCTCACAGCCATTTTGTTATGAGCTGGCTTTTCGACAAATGTCCTTCGCCAATATTAGCTATGGACACAGACAGCATTTTTAGTCAGTCGGACATGAGCGGCAAGCATTTTGAGTTGACAGACGGTGAATATTCCATTCCGATAATTATGGAAGTGAAAGGAAAGGGTGATCTTGCTTTCTTTCGTTCGAAGAACTACATTCTAAAGTCTAAAGACGGCAAATTTGTTTTCGGTCGGCACGGTTGGGTTTATTGGCTAGAAGATTATCTGAAACTGTTCGATGGCGTAAACGAGTTGTGGACTAGAGTCGATGTTAAGCATACCTTGTTGACTAAGCAGAAAGAGGCTCAAGCGTTGGCTAAGGGGCGTTGGAAGACGAAACCCGTCAAGCTCGATTTGGCGAAAATAAAGTCGTTGCTTACTGCAGACATTAAACGCATGCGCCCTACCTTCGACAGTTATCAGCTTGTGTTAGGGCGTAAGCATGTTGGGAGCAGAGCATGGAACTACGAGTATGTTATGGACATGAAAGACGATAATCCTCTAGATTTCCCTAATCCTATTCAAGCTATGATGAAGTAACTGTCTTGACTTGAGCAAGCCTATGAATCCTCTCGAACACAAAAACTGGACAATAATATGATACCGACAAAAAGGGCGCAAAAGAGCGGACATAGAGGGACGCTACATCATTCCGCCGACGGAAGAGCAGCGCAAGGCATACGTGGCAGCTTATCACAGGATCGACCTTACACCGGCTTTAGACGAGAAGGCCATGCGGATAAAAGCCATGAAGGACCAAGCGCGAATAGCGGGTGTACCGAAGGAAAAGCTTGACCTCATAGACAAGCTGTTCTACGCCAGAAGAGCGGAGCTACAGATTCCGGAGGAGTACGCCAAAGAAATCGAGAAAGCTATTCGTGAACGACGAGGCCATAGACAGGAGGCGCATCCAAGAAACCATCGAAAAGCTCGTCCAAACCTAGAACACAGAAAACGAGAGAAAAGATCAAAGCATGGTTGTGCGTAAATCTTAAAAAATAATAAAGAAAACTTTCATGGACCCGAGAGGCTGAGGGGTCTCTACAGGCTGTGGAGCTCGGTGGAGAGGCTGAACTCTCGGCTGACAGCCCTCATAAACAAAATAACCTTCAAGGAGTTGAAGGCCGCAGCGGCGTAGGTCTTTACGCCATACTCACCATGCTATTCATAGCTCAAACAACCATAAAGATGGGCAGGCCAAGCAAGGTGTTGACCTCTGCACCTGTGAAGATTTTCAGGATGCAGACTTAGAACTCTTTCGATATCTTCGATTACGATATCGACTACGATCCAAGTATTCTTTCATACACGCGTAGGAAGTTGCCGCCGAGTATCTTTTTGATCTCTTGGTCGGAGTACCCCCTTGACAGTAGAACCCATGTGAAGTTATGCATCTTGGATACGTCCTCAAATTCCTTTGGAAACGGGGGATATGGTTTAGATAGGTACCAGGGACCAAAGATATCGCAGAAGTCGGCGCCCCAACCTATGTGGTCTACCCCCACAAGATCCCTTATGTGATCCACGTGATCCACCAACTTATCAAGGGTTGGATTCTCCTTGCTTATGAACTTCGGATAGAGGACTACGCCTATGACTCCTCCCTTCTCGGCCAGAGCTTTGATCTGTTCATCGGTTAAGTTTCTGATGTGATCACAGACCGATCTTGCGTTTGAGTGGGATGCGACTACGGGGTCTTTACTGAACTGGAGGACATCGAAGAAACCCTTCTCGGATAGATGAGATACATCATATGATCATCTTCAGCTTATTCATTTCTTCCACAATCTTGACGCCGAAGTCGCTCAGACCGGAGTTAGATCGCACTGCTACACCGTCGGCTATCAGGTTTCTTATGCTCCATGTGAGGCCTATGCTCCTAACACCGAGATCGTAAAAGATCCTGAGATTGTCGGTGTCTGACCCGAGCGGCATCCCCCCCTCCAGATGCAGGAGGAGGGCGATCTTCCCATTTTTTTTTGGACCGCCTGATATCCGCCGCGCTTTTAGCGTGCACTATCGCATCTGGACTCTCCTCAAACTCGTGCTTCATATAGTTTATTATTTGTATAGCCATTAGGAAGGGTTGATATTCGCTGCCAAAGGCGGCATTGGCACTGTCGCAAAACACGGTGGCGCCGCAAGCATTCACCCCTCCAGAAACGAATTTGGGGACGTGTATGCGCTCAAAGACCCTCTCCTCACCAAATTTTCTTCTTCGGATGGCGATCTCCAGTGGGATGTCCGAATGAGCATCTATTACAACAAACTTCTTGTGTAACTCAATAGCTCGATCCATCTCCTCATGACTGCTAACCATCAAAAAACCTTCTTATCAGATTGGAACATGCATTTGTTAGTCTTTCGAAGACCTGAGTTCTTTCTCGATTTCTGCCAGCTCCGGGTGGACAAACTCTCCATCCTTCTCGATGAGTTCTTCGTCCAGCCAAATAGTTGGCCTCTGCACCACTCCATCCGAGTGGGCGGGAGCAGGAGCTCCAAAAACGGACGAGCCAATCCCGAAATCGTGACAACCGTAGACCCTTTCAGATTCCCCTACTTGATATGAGAGCCTGGCACCTGGATTAAAACCATATTGATAGTGGGCTAGGTTGTACATGTTGGGGTGGTTGAAGCTGGCTAGCCACTTTCTGTATATGTCGGCTTCCCTGCCGCCTAGGACTTCTTTTATTATACCCTTCTCGAGCTTTAACTTCACGGTCTCTCTAAGGATCCCCAACTCGTCAGGTGGCCAGAGGTATCCGTCGAATACCAATGTGCCGTTTATGGTTTCTGGAGCAGGTAGGAATGCGACATATCCGCCTAGGAAAGTTGGATGAGAAGCCGCGAATCGGGGTCTACATCTGCCACTGTGGCTTAAACATAGCGGGCGTCGTTGACGTGAAAGATGTAGCGGAATACTCCAAAACTCTTCCAGATGTTGTAGCAGCTAAAGACTACATTTACATGTGTTCTGACCCCGGTCAAGCCATGATTAAGGAGGACGTTAAAGAGCATAAATTAAATCGCGTCGTCGTAGCGTCCTGCTCACCACAGATGCACGAACCCACGTTTCGAAGGGTGGTGGAGGAGGCAGGAGTCAATCGATACCTTTTTGAAATGGCGAATCTTCGAGAGCAATGCTCATGGGCTCACGCCCCTCAGCCAAAAGAGGCCACCGAAAAGGCGAAGGATCTAGTTAGAATGGCTGTTGCTAAGGCACGCTTGCTTGAACCCCTACAGACGAGGGAGGTGGACGTAGAACCTAAGACGCTGGTCATCGGAGGCGGTGTTACCGGAATTCAAGCCGCCCTAGACCTAGCGAATCGAGGCTTCTCTGTATACCTTGTGGAGAAGACATCGTACCTAGGTGGGAGAGTAGCCCAACTGAACAGAGTTATTTTAACTAACGAGGAAGCCTTAGAGATTTTAACCCCCATGTTAAAGGCGGTAATTAGCAACCCTCATATCCATATTTTCACTAACTCAGAAATTGAAAAGGTGGCAGGATATATCGGCAACTTTACGGTTAGCATAAAAAGGAGACCTAGGCATATTACGGCAAAATGTACTGCGTGTGGAAAATGCGTCGATATGTGCCCGGTTGAAGTGCCTGACGAATTTAATGTTGGCTTATCCAAGAGGAAGGCCGTGTATATACCTTACAAGGATGCCATGCCGAACATCTTCACCATCGATGAAGACAATTGTACGCGATGCGGCGAGTGCCTCAAGGTCTGCGAGCAGAGGGCTATAGTCTTAGATCATCAACCTGAAACCTTGGAAGTCCTCGTGGGAACAATAATCGTTGCCACGGGTTTCGATCCATACATGCCGGTTGGCGAGTACGGATTCGGTGAATACGAAGACGTGATCACTCAGCTTCAACTAGAGAGGGTTTTAAGTAAAAATGGTCCCACCCAGGGTCATTTGATCCAACCATCTACTGGTAAAGCACCTAACAGCGTGATTTTTATCTTATGCGCGGGCTCGAGAGACCCAAGTCGACCCTACTGTTCCAGAATTTGTTGTGGTACTGCCTTGAAAAACGCCGTGCTCATTAAAAAGCAATATCCAAAAACAGAGGTATCCATTCTATATCGGGATATCCGTGCCTTCGGTAAGGGCCAAGAGGAATCTTATGCCGAAGCTAGAGGACTCGGCGTAAACTTCTTCCGATTTTTTGCCGAGGACCCACCGAAGATTTTTGAGAAAAATAAAAGCAAGCAGATCTATGTTTTAGTGAATGACCCGATTCTCGGGATGACCGTCGAGATTCCAGCCGACCTCACGGTTCTAGTTGAGGCGATGACTCCAAGGCAAGATGCTTCAGAATTAGGTTCCAAGCTTGGCATTTCTAGAACTCCTGACGGCTTCTTCCGAGAAGCTCACCCAAAGCTGAGGCCCCTCGACACAAGCACCGACGGAATCTATCTTGCCGGCGTTGCACAAGGACCCAAAGACATCACGGAAAGTCTTGTCCAGGCTAGCGGCGCGGCCGCCAGAGCGGCGATTCCTCTGTCAAAGGGGAAGGTTAAAGTGGAACCTATAGTTGCCGTGGTCAACGAAGACTTATGTAAGGGATGCGCGAGGTGCGAAGAAGCATGCGAATATGGCGCTATCAAGGTGGAGGAGGTTAAGCCCTTCCTTAAGGTGCACGCGCTAGTCGCTAAGGTGACCGAAGCTCAGTGCAAGGGTTGCGGATCGTGCGCCGTTGCGTGTCCAGTGGGAGCGATCACCATAAAGCACTTCACCGACGAACAGATTGTAGCTCAAGCCATCGCAGCGCTCAGTAGGATTCCCGCATAAGATCCGAGCTAAAAATCAAGGTTTCAGTGCCTCAGTAAAACTATCCGCGCTAAAAATGCTCGACATTCTGGAACAGGAAGGAGCGCGTGCTAGTTGGTGATGAAAACGAAAGAATCTCGGACAGGAAGGTGGATAAAAGTAAAAATTCGAGGAGGGTGGCATAAGGTCCCTGCCCCAGCCTTAGAGGAAAAAATGAAAACGAGCTTGCTAGCGATGAAGTCTATCCTAAAACTTTTTGATTTCAAGGTTGAGGTAAGGGACGATAAAACCGTTCCCAAACAACTGTACGACCTAGGGATTAACGATCCAGACTTAGCCCTGCCTACAAAATCCCTGTTAGCCCATTCCTCCTCAATGTATCCGGGTAGAAGTATCAGGTGTGTATACTATGGGGATACATGGTTCTGGGTTATTTCTGATTACGAGGACGCCATGGGAATATTTTTGACGCAAGAGGTCGCTCGATTATACACGGCTACTATCATAGAATACCTTAAAACAAGAGATATCTCGACCATAGAGAAAAAGATTCAAAGAATATTATGGAATATCCAAACTAGAGGAGACAGCTCCTCGAAAGTTGGAAGAAATAAGGGTGTCAGGAGAAGAAAAGAAAATGCTCATCGCTAAACCTGAGCGAGAAGAGACAAAAGAGTTGCACGGTCGACCAGAGCCAATAACTCAGCTTAGACAGGAAAAAACCGAGATCCATGCTCTTCCTAAAAAAGTCAAAAAGCCCAGAAGCAGAACACAAGAAGTTGTCTCAACACTCCCCCAACCACCGCCTCCCATAGATGAGGTAAGGAAAGCGGTGGGGGAATATGATCCAAAGGATGCTTTTGGAAGAATGGCGAAAATAAGATTCGAAGCTCTGCTATCCCGCCTAACCAACGAAGAATTGAAAGAAGAGCTTTACTATGCATTCTTCCCCATAACCAAAGGCCCTCAAAAAAGTGATTATATAAACTTTTACCTAGAAGCAAGCCTAATCCAGCAAAAACAAGAAAACCTCTTAAAAAAGCGCTGGGCTAAGAAGCGCGCTCTAAACCTTTAGCATAGTCGGTAGAAACACCTAATTCATGTAGAACTGAGATAAACTGAAAAAGACTTTGAGAATACGTTTTCCAACAATTTATGAGAGCTTAAATTATGAAGTATTTAGGGCAGAGTTCTGCTTTCTCGACCCAAAAGGATACTCGTAAGTCCTTAACGCCTGGTATTTTTGCGATATCGTTTCCTGTGTTAATCAAGTGTTCAAAATCCCTGGCTACGCCGATAGCCAATAGATCATGGTCTCCCACAGTCTTTGTAGCCAAGATTATGTTTCGCATCTGGATTAGCTTATCTAAGATCAGTGACGAATCAATAGTGGACTCGGTTGCTAAGATGTGTGTCGGTGAGGCGTCTATCATAAAAGCGGCCATGCCATGGTAACCAATTTTTTTCGGATCAATTACAACAGTGGATCCACGGATTACGCCTCTATCTTGCAGCGTTTTATATCTATTTATTACAGTATCTGGCGAGACACCAAGTTCCTTGGCAATTTTCCTGAAAGATATGCGAGCATCCTCTGTTAATTTTTTAATTATAAACAAGTCAGTTTCGTCCATCTTTATCACTACATGCGGAGATGCTCAAATTCGAAATTCTCTGGGCACAGCAGTATATCATCAACCCAGATGCTCGTCGTGACCTCTCTGACCATGGGATGACCCTTTATCAAATCTTTCACTTGGCTCAAACGACCAACATTCCTAAGAACGGCGATGCAAAATATGTCGTGTCTACCCATGGATGTAGTGCGGAAGACTATTTCGGGCAACCTTTCGACCAGTTCAACAACCTCCCTCAAGTGCGGATAGCTAACGTTAATACCTAAGCTTGCAACACAATCATAGCCGAAGCTTTTCGGGTTCAACAGTATTGTCGTGCCTTTAATAATGCCAGCTCTCTTCATCCGTCTGAACCGCTTACTTATTGTGTCCGTGGATACACCGCAATCTTTTGCTATATCCGCAAAATTAGCTCGCGCATCTTTTTGCAAAGCTCTAATAATGCTTACATCAATCTCATCAATCGTCACCTTGGTGGTCATACTCGTATCCTCCTGTCTAAGATTATGCATTAAAGCTTTTAAATTATATTATTCTCGTTTAAAAATCTTACAATGTCGGTTAGAGCCGAAAGTTGCTGTCGAATGCTACGATATAAGCGAATGAAATCTTTTTTATCTTAAAATGTCGATTTTAGAGATCAAAAAGCAAACAAAATATATAAATATGGCATATAGAGACTTAGATTGTGTGATCAGATTTGGAAGTTACAGAGATTATCAAGGAGATTCAAAGCAGAAAGAATACAGGAGATTTGAGTAAGAAGAGAGTTGCTTGTGCTCACTGCGGAAGCACGTGGATTGAGCTGGTTGGGTTGATTATCGGACATAAAGAAGGATCCGAGGACCTTTGCCTTCGTATTGGTATGGAATCAGAAAATTGTCAAACGTGTAGGTTTCGACCTTTGGAATGTCAAGAATGCGGCTCAAAAGATGTATATGAAATAAGGTTTGCTGAGGAGATTTATGAAGAGGTTCCACTTGGCTTCAGGGACATAAAGAAAGTTAGCAGAGGCTCAAACATCGAACGCAGATAAACACTCACTATTAAAGCGCCTTGAGGCTGAGACTTTGCGCTCTTCAATTGGTAAAAGTGAAACGATTCCGAAGGGATTTATGGAAAAATTGTTGGATGAGCAGAAGCTAAAGTATTGCTTTGAATGTGGCGCTTGCACCGCAAGCTGCCCGGTTGCGGAGGTTCTTCCGAAATATTACAATCCCAGAAGTCTCGTTGACAAGATCTTTTTTGACCCAGAGAGAGTCTTGATGGAGGACGAGTTGTGGCTCTGCGCATGGTGCTATCGATGTTACGAAAGATGCCCACAAGGAGTAAGGTTGCCGGAGATTTTTGCATCAATAAAAAGCCTCGCCACAGAACGTGGCATTTTTCAAGGATTTAGAGAAGCTGTAGAGCTGATTAAGAAAGAATTCCCCCTACCTGCGGTTTGTAGTCAAGTCTGTTTTCATTTTGAGCGTGGCAATTTAGATGAGTCGCTTGTTGCAAACACATTAAAGAGTTTCGTCGAGGATTACGAGCTCAAGAAGAAGGAGGCGTTGGTGCCAAAGGCGCGTGAAGAAAAAATAGCAATAATTGGTTCGGGTCCTGCTGGGCTCACGGCTGCATATGAATTGATTAAGAAAGGATATTTAGTCACGATGTTTGAAGCGCTGTCTGAGCCCGGCGGAATGCTAAGAGTGGGCATACCAAGCTATAGACTATCCAAAGATTTGCTGGACGCAGAAATTGCATATCTACAAGGTCAAGGAGTGGAGATCAGAACTGCTACTTCAGTCGGCAAAGATTTGACAATAGACGATCTTGTACAACAGGGCTACAAAGCTATATTTATCGCCACTGGAGCTCACAGAAGCCGAGAGCTTCACGTTGAAGGCGAAGGGTTAGGTGGCGTTTTTCATGCACTTGATCTTTTAGGAAAAATAAACTTAGGCAAGAAGGTTAAACTTGGAGATAGAGTTGGAGTGATCGGCGGTGGCAACGTTGCGGTGGATGTTGCGAGAACCGCCCTCCGAGTTGGATCGAAAAAGGTAGTCATTCTATACCGAAGATCAAGGGGAGAGATGCCAGCAAATCCTTGGGAAGTTAAAGAGGTAGAGAAAGAAGGCGTGGAAATCCAGTTTTTAGTGGCGCCAAAGAGAATTTTGGGCGAAGACAAAGTCACCGGGATAGAATGTATTCGGATGACGTTGGGGGAACCTGACGAGACGGGAAGGAGACGCCCAATACCAGTCGAAGGTTCCGAGTTTATTTTGGAATTGGATACCGTGATACTTGCCGTTGGAGAATCGCCAGATCTGTCTTTTCTGCCTAAGGGAATTGAGGTGACTGAAAACGATACAGTCTTGTGCGGTCCAGTCACTTTGGAAACAAGTTTGCCTGGCGTATTTGCTGGTGGGGACGTAGTTTCAGGACCTGCAACGGTGATTGAGGCGATTGCCGCTGGTAAAAGGGCTGCTCTCTATATCGACCGCTACCTAAGAGGTGAACATGTTGAGTGAAAAACCTTCAGTGCTGGTTATTGGCGGCGGGATAGCTGGTGTTCAGGCTTCATTAGACCTTGCAAGTCAAGGATTCACGGTGTATCTTGTGGAGAAGTCTTCCAGCATCGGAGGAAGGATGGCCCAACTTGATAAGACCTTTCCTACCATGGATTGCTCGATCTGCATACTCGCACCTAAAATGATTGAGTGTTTCCGTCATCCAAACATTAAGTTGTTCACTTGTTCTGAGGTGAAAGAAGTTAGTGGCTCGGTAGGTAACTTTAGGGTCAAAATTTTGAAAAAGCCCAGATTCGTGGATGAGACTAAATGTACAGGTTGTGGCATCTGCTCTGAAAAATGCCCTATCAAGGTTCCCAACGAATTTGAAATGAACTTAGGGATGAGAAAGGCCATATACATGCATTTCCCACAGTCCGTGCCTCGAGTTGCAACCATCGATAAAGATAATTGTCTACTCTTTCAGAAAGGCGTATGTAAGATATGCCAAAAGCTTTGCCAAGCTGGAGCTGTAGATTTTGATCAACAGCCAGAAGAAATCGTTCTAAGCGTCTCCGCTATAATCGTTGCCACGGGCTTCAATCCTTTCGATCCATCTATAATAAATGAATATGGTTACAAACGGTATAAGAACGTCATAACGTCTCTGGAATTTGAACGTCTGGTAAATGCATCAGGTCCAACGAACGGGAAGCTTTTAAGACCATCAGATAACGAGTCCCCGTACAGAATAGCGTTCATCCAATGCGTCGGCTCCAGAAGTCAGAAAGGCTTTCCCTACTGCTCCAACGCATGTTGTATGTACGCCACAAAAGAGGCAATATTGATAAAAGAGCATGAACCCACCTCCGAGGTTTACATTTTTTACATTGACCTAAAGGTCTTCGGAAAAGGCTTCCAAGAATTTGTTAACAGGGCGATGCATGAATGGAATGTAAACTACATCAGAGGTCGACCGAGCGAAATCAAGGAAAATCCGAAGACTGGTGACCTTATACTCTGGTATGAAGATCCCACTGATAGAAAAGTAAAAACAATGTTAGTGAATATGGTGGTTCTTTGCACAGCTTTAGTTCCGAGGCCAGACAACCAAGAACTTGCTGATATCTTGGGAGTCGAACTTGATGAATACGGTTTCTTTAAAGCTAAGAACCCGTTGCGTGCACCTATTGACACGACTGTTCCAGGCATTTTTGCATGTGGGTACTGCCAAGGTCCAAAGGACATCTCTGAATCAGTAGCACAAGCGAGCGGAGCAGCTGGCAGAGTAACAGAAGTCGTCACGTCTACTATTGCACGGGAGGTTATTGTTTGATGGAAACAGTTAATGAAGAGGTTCCAAGAATTGGCGTTTTCATATGTCATTGTGGAATCAACATTGGAGGAGTTGTAAAGGTCCCGGAAGTTGTAGAATATGCCAAAACTTTGCCAGACGTCGTGTACGTCGAGGAAAATCTTTACACATGCTCTTCAGAGGGCTTAGTCAAAATTAAAGAAGCTATACAAAAACACAACCTTAACAGGGTTGTTGTCGCTTCCTGCACTCCCAGGACTCATGAACCGCTATTCAGAGTCACATGCGAAGAGGCAGGCCTAAACAAATACCTCTTTCAAATGGCAAATATTCGTGAACACTGTTCATGGGTTCACGCACATGAACCCCAGAAAGCAACTGAAAAGGCCAAGGACATCGTTAGAATGGCTGTAGCAAAAGCCCGTTTACTTGAAGCACAAGAAGAACCGGAAATAGAAGTAGAGCCTTCTGTTCTGGTTATTGGCGGCGGAATCGCAGGGATGACAGCGACTTTATGCTTGGCTAATCGAGGTTTCAAAGCCTTCATTGTTGAGAAAGAACCCGAGATGGGCGGTATGTTACGACAATTGCACAAGTTATATCCCACTGGAGAGGAAGCCGACGAGCTTTTAAAGGATGTCATTAACAACGTAAAGGCTCACAAGAATGTCCAAGTATTCACATCTGCGGCTGTAAAGGACGTAAAGGGATTCATAGGGAACTATAATATCTCTATCGAAGTTAAAGGGAAAGGTAATGTTAACGTTAAGGCTGGCACAATAATTGTCGCTTCGGGAGCGTCTTATTTCGAGCCCGTCGGGATGTATGGGTATAAGGAATATGATAACGTAATCACGCAGCTTCAACTGGAACAGCTTCTTAAGTCTGGCGAATTGAAAAAGCCGGAAAAGGTTGTCATGATTCAATGCGTTGGAGCCAGGGAAGACGAGGGTAGGACATATTGTTCGAGGATTTGTTGCACGGTTGCTCTCAAAAATGCAATGTTCATCAAGGAGGTGTACCCGGACACCGACGTTTATATTCTCTTCCGTGATCTCCAAACCTATGGTAAAGAATATGAAGAATACCGCTGGAAAGCCCGAGAGAAGGGCATCAAGTTTCTCAGATATATTCCAAAAAGACCTCCGAATGTCACTTTAGAGGCAAAGGAAAAACTCATGGTCAGTGTATATCACACTCTCTTAGGCGAAGAAGTCAAAATTGGTTGCGACTTAGTTGTATTATCAACTCCTTTGATTCAACGTGGAGATGGAAAAGAGCTATCCCGCATACTCAGGTTGCCATTGGGACCCGACGATTTCTTCTTTGAAGCTCACGTTAAGTTGAGACCAGTAGACTTTGCAACAGACGGAATCTATGTATGCGGAACCGCTCAAGGACCCAAGGATGTAGCTGAAAGCATTGCCCAAGCATATGCTGCCGCTTCGAGAGCAGCAATCCCGATGGCCTCGAAAAAGATGCGAACAGAGGCGATAATGGCGGTGGTTGACTCAGCGAGATGTGGAGGATGTGGAGAGTGTGAAACCGTTTGTCCTTACAGCGCCATTGAACTCGCTACAGTTAACGAACGTCAAATTGTATCAAAGGTTAACCCGATCCTCTGCAAAGGGTGTGGTGTATGCGCCGTTACCTGTCCAACACGCGCCATTGAAATGCAAAACTTTACCAATGATCAATTGACCGCCCAGATCAGCGAGGCTCTTGCAATTACAACACCCAACGGGGACCCAACAATTATTGGGTTCTGTTGCAATTGGTGCTCTTATGCCGGAGCTGACATGGCTGGAGTCAGCAGATACCAATATCCGCCTAACATTAGGATCATTCAAGTTATGTGCTCAGGCAGAGTTGACCCCATGCACATTCTTTGGGCTTTTCTTAAAGGAGCAGATGGAGTGTTTGTGAGCGGCTGCCATATAGGCGACTGTCATTATGTCTCGGGCAACAAACATGCTGAACAGAGAGTGGAAAAATTGAGGGAAATGATTGAACGAGCAGGCTTTGATTCCAAGAGATTGCGACTTGAATGGATTTCAGCAAGTGAAGGAAAAAGATTTGCCGACTTAGTCACGGAGTTTACGTCACAAATCAAAGCTCTGGGTCCAAACCCAATCAAACTGGTTGCTAACCCGCAATCACGAATTGGAGGGAGCTGAATGTCTGAGAAGCTCAAAAAAGAAGTCTGGGATCTGGAAAGATGCGCTGGATGCGGGATGTGCGTGGCCTCATGCTTCAAAGGCGTACTCGACTTTCTGAAGGGGGAAGAACATCCATCGCTGGAAAGGAAACGAAAGATTTTAGGTTTATCCGAAAGCGAACTCGACCCATGCCATCTTTGCAAAGCGCCCTGTGTAGAAAGTTGCCCTCGGCTTGTAACATGGGAAAACGGGAAGATTGAAAGCATTTTATCTGGAAGATCAAAAATGCCATTAAAGTCGGGGCAACCGGTCGATATAGCGATAAGTCTTCTCTGCGCCGCATTTGAAAGTGGGCTCATTGACCGCGCGCTCTTAATCTGTGTAGACAAATGGACTTTTAAGCCGACCCCCAGATTCGTATATGCGTCAAAAGAATTAACGGAGTCTCTGTTAAACCCGTATGTTTGGATCCCGCTTCTCAAGCCATTGGGCGGCGTCCGTTCACGAAAAGTAGCAGTTGTTGGGACTCCTTGCGTGGCTCAGGCAGTTAAGAGAACAATGGATTCATCATCCAGTGAGCTCGAAAACTTTAGAGAATCAATACGGTTAGTCATTGGGATGTTCTGTTCTGGTATTTTCCCTTATGATTTTGTGGAAGAAATGATAATAAAGGACATGCATATCCCAGCATGGAAGATTAGAAGAATAGATATGAACCATAAGACTGGAAAAATACTCGTTACGCTTCATGATGGTTCCAGTAAACAAATTTCTTTAACAGAGGCTCAGAAGTACACTCTGCGCGGATGCGCAAGTTGCGGTGATTTTGCAGCCGAATGGGCTGACATATCGACGGGAACAGTTGGGTCAGACAACGGATACAGCACTATAATAGTAAGAAGCCCTGTAGGAAAGGAATGCTTGCTTAACGCTCAAGAAAGAGGATTTTTAGAGACAACATCTAAAGTTGACACGAAGGAATTGGACTTTTTCATTGAAAGCAAGAAGAAGAGAAGTAAGGCCCAGGAAGTAGATTCCCTTCTCCTTCATATGTTAGATGCTTTGCACAAGCCCGAGGAACTACCTGAAGTGGAAAAGGAGTTTAGCAGTACATTTTTGAGAAAGAGCATTAAACGATGAGGTGCCCAAATTGGAGTACAAAATTGATGCAAAAAACAAGGACTTACGAACGGTGAATGAAGAAATCAGGAGAGCAGTAGAGCGGGGAGATTCTGTTCTCATTGAAAATGCGCAAGGCTTGCACGGTCTTGCGGCTGGACTGAAAAAAGGAACAATTATAGTTGATGGGAATGCTGGGGATTATGTCGCTGCGCTAAATGATGGAGCCACTATTCTCATAAATGGCTACGCTGGAAAGTTCCTTGCCGATAATATGACGGCCGGTAGAGTCATCACCGTAGGTGATGCTGGGTACGGAGCTGGTGAGTACTGCTATGGGGGAACGTTGGTCATTAAAGGTAGTGCAGGAGATTTCTTAGGAGCTCTAAACAAAGGAGCAACAATAATCGTAGCGGGAGATGCTGGGGATGACATTGGAACATACATGGTCGGAGGCGACATAGTAATCATTGGAGACTGTGGAAAAAACTTGGGCAACTATTTTCTTCGAGGTAATATTTACGTAAGCGGAAAATGGTCAAGTTTAGGCAACAATACTAAGGAAGAACAGATGAAAAGCGAGAATGTAAGGAAGCTCACGAGGCTCTTCAAAGAAAATGACGTTAATGTTGATCCTAATCGCTTCAGAAAAATTGTTCCTGTATCAATAAAGCCGTTCTATTAGGAGGATGAGAGAATGCCAATAATAGGCGCATACTGGGTTTATCACGAACGCGGACGCTGCTTAAGTTGGAAACAACCCGGAAAGTGCGGCGCATGCATGGATACATGCCCCAACGCAGTCTTTGCCAGAGATAAAGACGGGCGAATTTACATAGTCAACGAGTTGGCTTGTGTAGGTTGCAGAATATGCATGGACAATTGCCCGTATGATGCAATCAATGTGCGTTCGGCGAATCCCGAAGATTTCACTCGAGGGCTCTGGAACCTCCAAACAATAGAAGAAATCCATTACAAAGCTAAAACGGGAAAATACTTTGTAAGAGGATTCGGGACAATGGGTCCCCTGCCTCACTTCGATAACTTACTCGTCATACCTGCCCACCTGTCTCCACCTGTCCCTCGAGACAAATACCGAGAAGAGTGCAATATGGAAGTTGTAATCGGGGAGGGACGCGTGGAAAAACCTCTTAAACTCAGCATACCAATTTTTTTTGCTGCAATGTCCTACGGGGCGGTGTCAAAAGAGTGTAAAATGGCTTTGGCCATTGCCGCAGCAAAAATGGGAACCGCTACAGACACTGGTGAAGGGGGCACATTCCCAGAAGAATATTACCTTGCGCACGGCTATAGAAACGAAGAAGAATTTAGGAGAGGCATCAAAAGGTACGAGCCGGGTGGATACCTAATTGTTCAATGGGCAAGCGGAAGATGGGGGGTTTCTGCAGATTATCTGAGAAAAAGTGACGCAATAGAAATAAAAATTGGTCAAGGAGCCAAACCTGGAATGGGCGGGCATCTTTTAGGCGAGAAAGTTACAGAAGATATTGCCAAAACACGCGGCATTCCAGAGGGCACCGATTGTCTTTCCCCTTGCAGATTTTATGACATACATGACGTTAAAGAAGACTTAAAGAAACAAGTTGAGCTCCTACGTGATGTCGCTGGATACGAGAAACCTATTATTCTAAAACTGGGTCCAGGGCGAATTTATGATGATGTGCGCTTGGCCGCTGAAGCTGGAGTCGATGCAATTGCTATAGACGGAATGCAAGGTGGAACAGGCGCAGCTCCAGAAACGGCAACGCAAGATGCTGGTATCCCAACCATAGGATGTGTCCGGCCAGCAGTTAACGCCCTCAAAGACTTAGGGCTCTATAGAAAGGTGAAACTCATTCTCTTGGGCGGAATCCGCAATGGAAGGGATGTTGTGAAAGCTCTGGCACTGGGCGCAGACTGTGTAGCCATAGCTTCTGCAGCACAAGTTGCGATGGGATGTCGCGTTTGCATGGCTTGCCACAAAGGTAAATGCCAATATGGAATAGCTACGCAGGATCCCAAACTACGAGCGAGGCTTAAACCCGCAGAAGCTTCACAACAATTAGTCAACTTCCTCAAAGCTACAATCGAAGAAATCAAAATTCTCACAATGCTCGTCGGTCATGATAACATACGTCAACTTTCCTTGGAAGACCTACGGGCTTTGGATGTAAATGCCGCTGCCATGACAGGTGTCAAACTTGCTGGGATGTAAGGTTATTTCCCTGTCAGAGTAAGCAATAACCAAACTTCACCTTATAACATTGACTTAACACATTTTTCGGCAACAAAAAGAGAGGATTTCCAGGTGGCAGGCGCCTCAGTTTCTTAGCGCACGGCAATTCCTTCCTATACTTGTAGCTTCCTGTCTAAACCTTTAGCACGGCTTTTTCTGCTTCTTCCATGCGAGGCAGGCGTCGTTTAGCGCCATGGTCTCGTTTTCTGAGAGTTGACTGATCTGGACGTCTTCTTCAACCTTCATGACCCATATGTCCACGGGCTCGCCTAAGCCGTATGCGTGTGATTATTATCTCTTATCACCCTGTTAGCCACAAAAATCATAATTCAAAAGGCACGGAACATTTAAAGTCCCTATTTGCAACACCAAAAAGCTTAAACTATCCAAGCTCCGAAGATTCACAGAACCCCAATTTTTTATGTCATTAAATCTATGGGTTTCCCATACCCCATTTTTGAAATTTCTAGTATAGTACAAACACACTAAATGCTTGGTTTTGAGCATAATGCGGAGGAATCGAGAAATTGAGGTTTTTTGTGTTGATGAGGCTATAGTCTTGGTCGACCTCTTTCATTAACATTATGAATTTTATCTTTCGAATCCACACCCATTAAGGTCCATCTGAAATAGTGGAAAGCGGTCAAATCTATTTTCTTAGCCCTTCTTATTTGTGGTAACCAAGACCGCTTGAGTGTATCCATAAGCCATGCTCTCCGCAAGTTTGACCTAAGCCTCTGCAAAGGTCATCATGAGTGGTCTTTATCTCTATGGCTATCCGAATCCAATTGGGACCGAGAGCCTCCCCATCAATCTCGGTATTTGCCAAGCTTTATTCTCTCCATGTTTACCTTGAAGCCTTGAGCCTCAAAGTGTTTTTTGATGGCTCTCTTAAGAAATTGCTCACTCATGGGCTCACTCCCTTCATCATCTCATTAACCGCATTCAAGTCTCTGTCTCTTAGGTCTTTTATAGCCGGGCTGAAATAGTGCTTCATGAAAAGTGATTTGCCTATTCGCCCCTGCAGAATATCCGCTTCTTCCCTAATAATGCCATGAGAGACCATGAATGTTGCAAAGAAATCTCTGAGCTCATTTAACCTAAGGTTTAAGCCATGCTTGCGCATTCTCCGCTTTAACCCGGATTCTGATATGGGCTCGCATGAAGCTATTTGCTCAATGAATGGTCTCGGTATAAAGCTAAAGAAGACATTTTTGCTCCCTCTAATGAAGGCGCTCTCGAATCTGAAATGTTCAAGGCTTTGGAGTTCCGGGTTATAATATTCATTGAGGCTTCCATTTTGATGGAGCCTTATAACCATGTTGAATGCTTGGATGGCCTCGCTCTTTCTAAGCCCGGAAATCATTGCGAATTTAATAAAGGTTGCATAGCTATCATCCAAGGTCTTGAGGCTCGCTTTAACTGATTCTATAACTCCCCCTTTCGCATTCATGATTCTAAGAAATGATTCTAGCGAGTTTTGGTTTTCCCATTTTATGCCATAATTTGCCATCCTAATCTTGAATTGCTCATATGCTCCAAGATATTTTGAGAGCGCAATAAGTGCCTTCAAAACATTATTCTTTTTGCTTTTGCTGAATGCATCGAGCTCCCTTAAGCTCCCACTCAGCATTTCATGATATTTCTTTGCATAACCAAATAAGGTGGGAGCCCATGTTTTGCTATATTTGTTTTGCACCCAATCTTTGAAATCTTCCCAATTTAGGCTCATTTCGAGATTTGCGAGCTTAGGCGATGCCTGACGCGCAGAAGGTCGCCGGTTCAAGTCCGGCCCGGCCCACCACAGAATCCTTTTTACTGAAAAAGCTTCACCAAAAGAGGGAGTTTCGTTAAATTTTGTGTTTGGGAGTAGTTTACTGAGATTTAAGCCTAATTCTCTGGCTGTTGCCAATAAATAATTTGCTCTTGCCACCGTTCATCTTCTCGATTTGTAGGATTCGTAGGTCAAGCGGATTTGGTAGACGAGCGTAATCATCATAATTACGAAGCCCAGCTTCACTTGATTCGGCAAAAAAGCCACTATTCCCAGTGTTTCAAAGAATAATGTGGGGTGTAGACAAGAACATAATTCTGATGAAAGAGTTGTGCCGAACACTGAGAAAAACGAGCTCAGGCCCTTTACAGATGTAACGTGCAATTTTGTGCGGGCACTTTGAAGGATGTCTAAAACCACATATAGGCCAGTAAGAGTCACAGATAGAATCAGAGAGAAATGTCTGAGATTTTCAAGCACCGCCCTCGTCGGAAGATCGCTTTCAAGAAGACCAACGATAAGAAACAAAATCCCAATTACGAAAACTATGTCTAACTACGTGAAGCCACGGTACAAAACCCTCCACGCAATGAGAAGAAGAGTCACCACGAATCCTGCTGCTATCGGCAGGTAGACTTGGGTTTGATAGGGAATAAGATAGGAAACAACGCTAAACATGATAGCTGCGGTGCCGTAAAACGCAAGGATTCGAGGATTCTTTAATTCCGCGATGCTTCTTTTCAAATACTTCCAGAACAACGCGAAGAAATTAGCCGCCAACTTCCATAACCTTATTAATGGTCAATTTAAGCTTTCATATAAGTTTAACACTAAAATAATGCGCGAGACGTCGCAGCGCTTATAATTCGATAACAACGATCAACTGAGCCCACTAAAACTCTTTATTCGGCTCAAAATTTTGGGCTATAACTTGATGGGGTTAAGAATTTTGACTCCATACTCCTCAAGTTTTTTAAAGTGTTCTTCATCAATGGTGTAGATTAGGTCAGCTTGCTCTACCATGTTTGCGCCCATCATTGCATCGTTTACCGGAACACTCTTTTCTTTTGCCCATCGAACAGAATTTTGCGAAGCCTCCCTTGAGATTGACAAGAAGGCTAGGCGTTTCAAACGCAGAAGCGAACCTGTCCTAAATTCAGCCTCCTTCCAATTTAAAAGTCTTCTTAAAGCTGAAAAAACCTCAGCAGCTATCGGATTTAAACTTAAGATGTAATCTAGCTCCCCTTTAAGCCCCTTCCCAACAGAATGCGACACTTCCTGTAATACAATTTGTTGGGATAATCTGTTATCATCGAATAAACTATCACGTTCGAGTCTAATAGGGCGAGAGGCTTCATTCCTGCTTTGCCTACTCCCGCCAAACCTCCTCCATAATTTCCTCAAGTTTCTTAGGCGGAATATACTTTTCAGCCTTAACCGGCGTATGAACCACCTTCCAAGCCGTGTCATCTTCCAGCTTTTCTACGCTGGAGTCCATTACAGTGACCCTAAAACTGTAGTTGTCCAGCGGCTCAAGGACCACAACATCTCCAGCCTTAATGTTTGTCTTCCTTCTGATCTGCTTATCAACTACAATTCTATGTTTTTGGTCAACCCTCGATATCGACATGTTATCCCACAAAACATCTAATAAGGCTTGCGCCTCTTTAAATCAAAGATATTTGACACATCACAATGAAAGGTCTGGGCTCAAATCCGCCTGACCACTAGCCAGCCCAAACACCCAAACACCCCAACCCCCTCACGCAACCAAACCAACCCAAAACCAAAACAGAGCCAGTCCCGCTCAGCATGATGGTGGTGGTGAGGAAAAATTCTTCTCTAGCGCACCACTAAGAAAGAAATTTCAAAAACAAACAACACAACAAAAAGGTCCCCATTGTCTAAGCCTGTCTAGATCCCCCTCCCCCCGGTATAGACTAGTCAAAAATTTATTCACAACTCAAACAACATGACAAACCAGAATCAAAGAAACAAAATAGGCTCAAAGATGAGCAAAAAGCTCCTCAGGACGCTTAATCCTCGCCAACTCTTCACCATGAATCAGCGGAATGTCATTGTTCGGAATCTGCTCACCATCCGTTATAAAAACCGACTGAGCACCCACAACCCCACCAACGCTCATGATCTCCCTCGTCCTCTGATCCACATCCCGACCCCTCCTATCCGCAACCCCACCAACAATGCTTAGTTGTCCCCCAGGAAACTGCGCTATAAAATCGAAAGGAGCCCTCCCCGTCAAAGCCACCCTAAAATCGAAATGAACAAATTTCCTTAAAACCATCCTCAGAAAGCGATTCTTAACAACTATACGCCTAGCAGTGGCAAAAAAGCCCGTGCCCTCAGAGTTTCTCTGAAACACGTTAACGGGCTGTACCACCGGAACCCCCAGAACCCACTCCAGGTTGTAGGCAGCAGAAACCGAAGCCTTCGCCATACCCTTTTCATAGCCGTAGAGGGTTCTTCTAGAAATTCCAATCATCTCCGCCAACTTACCCACCGACAACCCAAGCTTTTGCCTCTTTTCTCGAATAACGTTTCCGTCCAAGCTAACATAGTAGCCTCCCGGACCAGCCTCCACCAACGGATGCATCTCACGAAAAACCATGTCTTCCAACGTTTTACAAGTGATCGTACAAACATTGTATCGTAAGTAAACGGTGTCATCTTCGAGCGGTTTCCTACGGTTTCTATCACCAATAAACAACGGCGTAGCGGAGAAGCAGCCGGAGACGGTTTGAAGCTCGGAGGCATCCCTCATGGAAACGCTTCCAACGTTGTTAGGCACCTTGATGAAAGCTAGGTATTTCTCCCTTCGGGCTGCAAAGTCAAAACAGCTCGGTCTTGCAACGCATCTTTCAGAGACCTGGAAGCCAGCTCTTTTCAAAATGGATTCAGTGGCGTCCAGCATCTCCGCCCGCTTCATCATCTTCCCTCAGTCAATCAAACCATTAGGAGAGTCTCATATAAACTTATCATTCACCCGGATATGCCCAAGTTTTGGCTTATTCTCTACCTAATACTGGGCTACGATCATGGCATGAGCCTTATCGTAGGGCTCGAGATGCACAACCTCCTTAACTTGAAAACTCCGGTCCCTCAGGGTGTAGATTTCTCGTTTATACACCTCCGAAGGCTCTTTTGTAACATCGATGCTTTGAGCCTTGATGGCTAACATAATCCACCCTTTGTTTATAAGAAACAGATCGGCGTTATCTGCCAATAACTTGGCCTGCTCAGGTTGAGCTATGTCACAGTAGATATCATCCACCCTTTCCAAGAACGTGAAGTATCGTTCCGGGAATCGAGCATCCGCCAGTATAGGCGACATGTTGAGGCGAAAGGCGCAAACGTTGTTGACGAGCTCTCGAATGACGCGGGGAGCAAACTCCACGCAATACACGTGACCCCTCTCCCCGACGACATCGGAGACATGACTAGCTGTGGTTCCTGAGGCCGCCCCCAGGTACAAAACCTTGTGGTTAGGTTGAATGGGGACGGTTTCTAAACCTTTCAGGATGGCAGCGGCAAACTTACTTCGGAAGGGGTCCCAAATCCTGTATTCTATGCCCATATGCTTGACCAAACGTTCGCCATAGACGTTTTTTCCTGGGGTAAAGTTTCTAGTGGCTAGTCTTCGAGATCCATCCTCCAGGCTGGCCCAGTAAACCTCTGGAAATCTTGGGTGCGGCTTAACTTCTACGGCCACGTTTCATTCTCCTAGGCGGCTTTTTGAATGGTTGAACAGGTGGCTTCGCAGGGGGAGGCTCTTCGTACTTTTCCTGAATCTCCTTAATTCTTCTTTCAAGATCCGCCTTCAGTTCGTCCCCTATGTATTTGCCGCTGAAGGCGTCGGTTCGAGCGGCTATGGCCAGTTTTCCCGCCAACGCTCGAGCCACTTTCCCTCTTTGCCAACGCTTTGCCTCGTGAATGAGAGTGTGCTGGAAGGTAATTCCATGTTTTGGTGGTCGGGTTCCGGTTCTAAGCGCTCTGAATAAGGCTTTTTCAGCACCCAACACTTGGATGGTGCTTGCTGGCATCTTGGCTAGGTTACTTAGCCCACCTGCAATGGCTATGAGTCGTGCTCCCAAGAGCGAACCGGCTAACACACGAATGTTGGGCGCAACCTCGTCCATGATCGAGTCTAAATAGCCTTCCAGTTTTTGCCTTAGGTCGTAGAGTTCCAGCGCGTTTTTGCACATGGCTTGTATTTGGTGTATGTCTCCCTCGTTAAGCTCGGCTCCCATGGAGGTGTTGACGGCGCTGGCTATTTGTTCAGTTTTCGCTTTTGGTAGACCTTCCTTCTCTAGGTTTTCTGGGGTGAAGTTTTCTCTCCTTCCTAGGTTGGCGACGAGGCGCGCGTATGTTTCGTGTTTGTCTATGAGTCGGTCTAGTTCTGGGAAGTGGAGGCCGTACCACTCGCGTATTCTGCTCATGAAGAGGTTTAGTGTCTTGTCTAGGTCGTCGATGGTTTGGATGGTTTGGGCTACCACTAGGTCTCGTTTTTCGACTGCTTTCCTAACTCGTGTTTTGGTGAGTTCCATCGAGACTTTATGAGTCCATTCACGAAGCTCCACTGGTTGTGTTACGAACCCTACTTCTAACGCGATTTTGTCAAGGTTCTTACGGAGCATTTCGCCTGCTTCTGAGGGCTTTGCCACTTCCACTTCAATGTTTAGTTTTTCTTGGGCGTTTCGTGCGGTTTCTGGGCTTTCAAACACAAAGATTGTGTAGCCTTTATCTTGTAGTTTTTTGATTAATGTGGCGGTTTCGTCGATGACTCTTCCGGTTTCGGTTTTTCCAAGCTTTTCTGCTACTTGAGTTGGGTCTTTTGGGAAGAGGACTTTGTCGATGAGTTGGTTGGCTTCAGAGAAGGCGAATACGCCCATTACGGTTTCAATGATTGTGGCTTTCATGTTTTTTTCTCCATCATCGAATTATTCTCAGTGGTTCCTTTCTTAATCTTTGTCTTAACCTGTGCATAACCTTTACCTTTTCCACTTTGTTTGTGAATAAATTTTTGACTAGTCTATACCGGGGGGAGGGGGACTAGAGTTGTAGGTGGCTATAGTTGTAGAATTGTAGGTGTATCCTTACTGTTCTCGGTTTTTCGTTTGAGCGGCAAGGCTGATAGCATTATATGTTGGATAGATTTCTTCGAGGAGCACTATTTAGACTCTCTATAGTTATCCTTTACCCTTTTGTGGAAGGATGCTGAAAAGGTGGGCTGGTGAAAGACTGGAGCGATTTCACGACTAGAAAGCAGAAACGAATATAGGACATGGCTGGGCTACAAGTGCTCAGCTAACGCCACTTTTTTCTCTTTTTAATATAATAGACCGCCAAAAAATCGAAAAAGTTTAACTATCAATTTTTTGTAACAATAGCAAGAAGATTATGTCTATGTCAAGGTGGAGAACAGGGTCAACGGTCTTGTTATGTTTATTGTTAATGATGGCTCCTGTGTATGCCGAAAACACAGACTTTCAAAGCAACCTCTTGACTTATTATGGTCAACAACTCATTGCACATGGTGCTTCTCTTTTTGCACTCTTATCAGCTACTTTCACGTTCATTCGTTCAGTTATGCCGATCGTAAGAAAGTCGCCAAACAAAAGAAACATAATTACATTTCTTCTTTTTTGTGGTATACTACTTGGAGGATCTGTTTATGTCTTATTTAGAATGATACTTTACGGTTACTTCGTAGAAGGAGTTATAATTACTCCTTTCGAAGCAAATTATGGAAATCTTTCTGAATATCGTGCAGAAGTTTACAACAATGTTTGGGCAAAAGTAATAGGACTGAGTGTATTGGGGACGCTTCTTAGCCACTTTACAACCTTACTGGGATTAAGTGATTTTTTAAATGGTTTTTTTCTTTCTCTCATGCTCGGCTTTTTTGGAGCATTTTTGATTTTCTATGCTTTTTGTAAAAAAGAGCATACAATTTTCTGTGATAGAATAGGGCTTGTCTGGCTCATAATTCTCGCGGTTTTTTGGATCTGGGCAGCATACATAAAAAGCCCAGTTTCGATACCACTTAAAATCGTAGAATACGGAAACGAACTAATTTTAAGCATCATTGTTCTTATTTCAGTAGTTGTTATCTTTTTCTTTTCTCTCATTGAACGAGAGAAGGATTAGTTACAAAAGCCTCATTCAATTTTTTTCTCTCTCAGATTATTCACCGGAATCTACGACAAAGCCTTTTGAATCTCCTTTTGAAACTTGAATTTTCCTTGTAATATTTCTTGTTTTCTTAAACGTTGTTGCATACCTTCGAGTCTATAGAATCCATCGGCTTCTAGAATATCACTAAGTATCGTTTTTTGTACTTCCCAAACATAAAATCCAAAACAATCAAAATTGTAATCATTTATCAAAGTATCGAGAAAACTACGAACTTGAACGATTTTGCTTATTGTTCCCTTGCTGGTACCTTCAGGTATATCTTTTGATATGCCCAGAACTAGGAAGGTCTGATCGAGCCCGTGATCAAGATATAAAAGGGATTCCCCTATTCCTTGATAGATAGCTTTATAATTTGCGTCAATTGTCTCATAAGATAAATACTTAAATTCATAACCTCTCGCCCTCCTTTGTCTCAAGTCGATAGCAAGTAAATCAATATCAGGTGAAATCCTTTTTCCACCAATTTCATAGACAGACGGAAACAAACTTCCTTTAAATAAATTATGAAATCTCTTTACAAAATTAATCATAAAATCTATTTCTGTTTCTACTTGTGACATACATATACCTAATTTATCAAAGAAAGACGCAAATAATAAAACATTGCCTCTCTCTAAGCGCACAATAGATCGCATGTGAAAGTAAATATTGGAAGAAAATTAGAAATACCACCTGCGTCTATGGAGGATAGGTGAGTATTTTGACGTTAGGTTGCAGAGCGTTTCTCAATGAATTCTTAACTGAATTTGAAAAAGATAAGAAAGAATGGGCAGAGATTTATAAGTCCAACAAGAAATGGACAGCTAAAATGCTCGGCACTAAGGAGAGCAGGGAAAACGGAGATTACGGGCTTTTAGGTAGAATCGGAAAGAAGTTTGGTTATGAAATTGCGGCAGAATGGAGACGTATAGACCAGGTCTGGTTCCATTATCTTCCAAAACCTGAAAGGTGGAAAGAGCGCCCATGGAGAAACGATGTTGTGGTGGAACATGAGAATGATATTGCCAACTTGGAATATACTTTTAATAAATTTGAAGAGATATCAGCTCCGTTTAAAGTCGGCATTTTTTATCCTGGAAGAAAAGGAGAAAGTCAATCACTAAAAATGGCTCATGATATGATTTTGAAACAAGTATCCTATTATCCAGGTGAGGTGTACTTAATCATTTTTGGGTTTCTTGACAAAGAAAAGGGAGTTTACTGGCACGCTTATGAAATTGATTTCAAAGGAAACATAATCAAACTGCACACATGAACAAATGAACGGAAGGCGGAAATACAAACGACTTTAAGCCAGTCTTTTTTGTTTCATTTCCGCCTCTCCTTTCAGCTTTTTGGCTGGCTTCCAAGACTTACGCACAAATTCTGGGTATGATCCGTGCCTTTTGATCCAGCTTTCCAAAAATTCAAGGGTTTTGGGGTCGGCTGCGTAGCCGGAGCCCATTTCCCCGTACTTCCTTTTTAATTCAGATATTGCTTTGTCCCGTTCCACTTTAGCGATGATGGAAGCTGCTGAAACTATGGGATAGGTTGCGTCTGCTTTATGCTCCGAGACTATCTGAACCTTAAAGGGGAGGCTCTCAGCAACATGATACTTAAATCGATCAGCCAGCACATCTGAAGCATCCACATACGCCACGTCAGGTTTAAGGACTTCTATCACCTTCGCCATCGTTTGAGCCTCAAGCCGGTTTAGCTTGTGAAGCCTCCTCCCAGACTCCACCACCCTATCGATTTCTGCAGGAGATAATGCTATAATGTGATGTTGAAGAGCCAGCCTCCTAACCTCCTCAGCGAGCTGCTCCCGCCTACGAGGAGAAAGAAGCTTAGAGTCCTTCACCCCCAACTCTATCAACTTAGGCAAGTCTTTTTCATCCAGCAAAACCCCTGCGATAACGAGGGGGCCGATCACCGAACCACGCCCAGCGTCATCGACTCCGACTATTCGCATGTCAACAACCTTCATCCAGTAGGTTTAGTCTTTAGGGACTGAAGGACTTTATCAATAATAAGGTTGTGGAGGCTTCCCCTATTTTCAAACGTCACTTCCAGAATTTCTGTATCCTCCCTCGTTTTAATGGCAGTAATTAGCGGGTCTCGAGCCTTATGATGGATGGTTCCCAGAATCGGTTTGCCACTCTTAACTGCTTGGGATACCGCCTCCTTAAAGGCGGTTGAAAACAACTCCATAGTCCCTATCTCATCCACCACAACTATGTCAGCGTTCGCCACAGCATCACGAATGGACTTCGCGCCCACGGTGTCAAGATCGCTTAAGTTTACTCGATACTTGCTAACTTGAGGACCCACCGGCTGATTCACGTGCGCCAACCAACCTCTTCGACCAGTATAAAAATCGACGACCTCAAAGCCTACGCGTACTCCCCCTTCACGAACCTCACGGCTAATCATGCCACCAACCCTATATCCCCTCATCTTCAGAGCATCCACCGCCCGAAGCAGCACACTCGTCTTGCCGATGCCAGGCCTCCCGGTGACGAATATGAACCGCTTCAAACGATCACCACCATGGACCCCTCGTCTCATAAATAACTATCTTAAAAAAGGAGGTTAACGAATTTTGTGGTAGAAGAAACTTCGAGGATGCAAAATTGAGCTTCAGCTTCCCTACGGTGGTCGTGAAGGAAGGGGTTGTTAGCGTTTTGGTTCCCAGACTTGAGGCTTATGTGAAGGAGGCCGGGGAGTACGCCCCGTCTAAGGCGCCGGTGTTTTATAACCCCGCTATGGAGTTAAATAGGGATGTGGCAGTTTTAGCGTTGCAAGCATATCAAAGGACGGTTGAGAGGGAAATCTCCGCTTGTGAGCCCTTAACTGGCTGCGGCATTCGAGGAATCAGGTTTGCAAAAGAGGTTGAAAGCGTTAGAAAAGTTGTTCTGAACGACATCAACCCAGAAGCGGTTGCGCTCGCCCGTTTTAACGTTCATCAAAACAAACTAGCCGAGCGCGTGGTTGTAATGAACGAAGACGCAAACCTTTTTCTGAGTCGATACGCGGCGCCCCGCAGAAGATTCGACTTTATCGACGTAGACCCTTTCGGTTCTCCTGTGCCCTATTTAGACTCTGCCATTCGAGCTTTACGTGACGGTGGCTTGCTGGCCCTAACCGCCACCGACATGGCTCCCTTATGCGGCGTACACCCTCAAGCTGGCGTCCGAAAGTACGGCGGAAGACCCCTACGAACCGAGTATTGTCACGAGCTCGCGGTCCGACTTCTAGCTGGATGCTTAACCATGACGGCAGCAAAGCACGACATAGGAATTGATGTATTGTTCAGTCATAGCACAGACCACTACATTCGAGTATATGCAGTGGCTCACCACGGCGCAAAACAAGCCGATCACAGCGTCCAAATGATGGGATATGTCCTCCACTGCTTCGCATGCTTCCACAGAGAAACATCGAAGGGGATATTTTCCCCATTGAAACAAGCGTGCCCGGAATGCAGCTCTAAATTAAATGTAGCCGGCACCTTATGGCTCGGTGAGCTGTTTGATGAAAAATTTTGTTCGTCGATGGACAAGGAAGTCGAGAAAAAGGATCTGAAGCAGGAAAGGAGGGTTCTTAGGCTGCTATCCTTAGCTCGAAAGGAGGCTGAAGCCCCCATCACGTATTATGTGATTGATAAGATCTGCGACAAACTAAACCTGCCCATCCCACCCCTAACCGAAACGATGGACGAGCTAAAAAAGGCAGGTTTTCAAGCTACCCCAACTCACTTTCACAGCAGAGGTATTAGAACCAACGCTCCTGCAAGGATCGTAAAAGAAATTGTAATGAAAGTATCGAGGGAAGAGGAAAAATAGTAAATATTACGATACGATACATATGTATGCGAGGGTTTCCCAACATGAAAGGCGCGCAGGCTCCCTACAAAACCTTAAGACTTTCCCTCATCTTTGCTGCAGTAGTCTCTCTGACCGTAAGCTGCATAACCGTTGAGGGAAGAGCGAGTCCCTCAGCCTCTCGCTCCTCCTACGACTACAAGTTCATTGTTGACGAGGATGGTTTTACTAAAGCCATGGTAAATTATGAAAGTTTTGAGACTCATGAATCATCTTGGGTTTTTGTGCCAAAGTCTTGGGGCGGTACGCCTAATGTTATTAGTGGTACAATTTTGCAAAGCAGCCTTATCGACACTAAGGAAGTGGTAGGTGAAAGTCAATATTTTTATCAAGCCTACAAGTTCACTTATCGATCAAGCAGCATAAGCCACATTTTCAATATGACTATCGAGTTTAGCATGGATACAGGGGCTCTCATAGTCGAACCGCGGGGAATCTTTTTCTCCCCACTGATAGGCTTCCAAGAAAACAGCAACGGCAAGGCGGAGGTCTTCCTCCCCAGCAACAGCAAGGTGACTGATGCAATCGCGCTAGGAAGCAAGGGCAGTTATAAGCCATCTAGGCAAACTCTAAACTATGTACTCTTTGACCTTCGTGAAAACGTTGTTAGATTACAGATAGAGTTTAACACAAGCACCGCCACGCCTGTGTTGTTGACGCTTAAGCAAGGCGTATTCACCTTTGAATCCGTGAAGAGATACAGGAACTATGCCTCCGATATCCTAAGCCTCTTCAGCGATGTTTACAATAACTTTGTAGGCTTGTTCAACGTCACTCTTGAAAGCGTTGACATAAGATTCTTCTTGCCAGAATTTTACACCCTGCTTTCTGTAGGTGGCTACGTCCCCTTCACTGGTGGTAGACTAGGTGACATAAACATAAACATCTTTTTTGTACGAGCCGTCAAGGGTGTTCTTGAGGTCATTGCGCTGCATGAGCTCGTCCATCATTTTCTATGGAAGACGGGGCTCTCCCCCATGGATCTTCTTTGGTTTCATGAAGGCACAGCCCAGTATGTTAGCATCAAGACCGCAGAGAAGCTGGGCTACGAAGGAGCCTTGTACGAAAGGGACAAGATTGAGCAGGGCGCGTCGCAACTTATCAAATACGGTGAGAACTTCCACTATTTACAAGAATGGAAACCCGAGACCCAACCAGCGGACGTGGCTACCTACTACATAGCCTCATACTATGTTGTCAGTAGACTGGCCGAGAAGTATGGTGAACTTGACTATTATCGACGCTTCTTTAGGTTGATAAAAGGAATAGAAGTGAAGGATAACAATGTTCTCGCGCATTACTTAGGTTTAGCCGCCAACACTTCAATGGTTCCTACCCTTAGAAAATGGGGGTTCAACGTTGTTGAGTTGCATATCTTCGCGACACTCATCGAAGAAGCAGGTAGGGTAGTCTACGGAGTAAACCCAGCATTCCAACCCTACAAGTTCTTAGCAGAATTACTCTACAAGGAAGGATTAGTCAGCCTTGAGAGAGGCGAGGTTGAAAGGGCAAACGAATATTTTGAAGCCGCCATCTTCATGGCAAAACTCGCCCCATTACTGACTTTAGCAACGATAGGTGCTGTTCTGATAGCCATCCTTTATGCTTTCAAAAGATATCGTGCACTACCTAAGCCAGAAATCCCAACTTCTTAAATTATCAATCGGGTTTCAACAATCTGCAGCTTGGATTTTGCTTTCTTTTTCCCTCAAAACTGATTTTTCAGAAATTAAAAATTAGGAAGATTTAGAGCTTAGCGCTTGCTTGTAGGACATTGCTAACAAGTCTGCTAGGTCGTACACTTTGATTTGCTGGTAACCTAATTGTTTCAGTATGTCTTGTATTTGAATATAGCAGAATGGACATTGAGTGACGCAAGCTTCGGCTCCAGAATTGATTATAAACTCTCCCTTGCGTCGAGCCATCATCATTGATATAGGTCGTTCGCCAGCGCGCACTCCTCCGCCAGCGCCGCAGCATCTATCAGACTCCTCCATCTCGACCATATCAACGCCGAGTATCTTGCTCAAAACAATTTTTAGATCGTCATGTGCGTTCAGACCTCTATTTAAGTGGCAAGGGTTATGAAACGTAGCCTTGAGGCTGACGGGTTTCATATCTTTAACGTTTAGGTCGACCCTTCTAGCTAAGTATTCCGACACATGCATCATCTCGAATCCAAGTTTTCTTCCAATCAACTCTGGATAGTTTAGCTTTATTGTCATGGCGCATCCTGGGCAACCTGTGACAACAGTCTTTACGCCTAGTTCTTCTAATATTCTAACGTTTTTGGGTACAAGTTTTTCTCGGACTTCATCAACCATACCGGCTCTTATAAGTGGGGAACCACAGCAAGTGAATTCGGAAGGTACGATTACGTCTACGTTGTTTTTGGGGAGAGCCTCTATTATGGCTTTGCCCACTTCTTGAAGTCGGTAGTCGGTGAGGCATCCTGGAAAGTATCCTACCATGTCTTTTGGTTCCTTCGCTCTGGCAACGTAGCCGGGGATTATCTCGGGAATCATTTCAAGCAGTGAAGTCCCTATCTTGTCTATTGCCCTACCTGACGAAATTGCCCTTGTTACGTACTCCATATGCCCAGGAAGGGGTCCAAGTCCGGTTTTGGCGGCTATAGCCCTCATTTTTTCAATGGCTTTCCCGGGAATGTCTATCTCTTTAGGGCAAACTTCCACACAAGCCCTACAGGTTGTGCATTTGTAGAGTCCCTCTAGGAAAGCTATTTTCACACGGTCTTCTACATCTCTTTCATCGAATTCTAGTCGGGCCAGTTTGGCGTGATACATGGGACCAGAAAATTCTTGCCAAGCCTCAGCAACTGCAGGACAAGCCGATATACATGACCAACATTCGATACATTCTCGAACCTCTTTTATCGGCTCTATAGCTTCTTTGGTTATTATTTCTGGTCTCGACGGACTCTTAAGCCTCTCAACATAAGGTCGGCTTTTTTCAAGTCTCCTTAGGCCTCTTTCCAGGTCTACTACAAGGTCTTTTACAACCGGAAACTGCAGTAGGGGCGTGATGGTGAGCGGTTTATCCTTCTCCACAAGGGTTCGACAGGCTATCCTCGGCTTGCCGTTGATGATGACGGCGCAGGATCCGCATTGTCCTGCTCGGCAAGCCCAGCGGTACGCAAAGAAGCCGTCACATTTTTCATAGATATAATGTAGAACGTCTAGAACCACCATCCCTTCAACATAGGGGACCCTGTAGCTTTCGTAACGTGGAGCCTCATCGACATCTGGATTGTACCGAAAAACCCTTGCTTGAATAAATTCTGCCATTTTCATCCCCCCGGCTTCAGCAAGGTCACAGTCACTGGAACCTTCTTAAACGTCATTTCGCCCAACTGTTGTTGTATAAGGATGTTTACGAACCAGTTTTGGTTGTCGGTTTTCGGAAAATCTCTTCGATAATGGGCGCCCCGGCTTTCTTCCCGCATAAGCGCCGCTTTCGCCACCATCTCCGCCACGGTGACCATGTTCTCCATTTCAAGCGTTTCAATCCACTCTTTATTATACCTCGTCTGCCTGTTCGTCACGCACAATTCAGGAATATCCTTCCTTTTTATCTGATCAATCTCTAGAACGGCTTCCTGAAGCTCATTTCCAGTTCTAAAGATGCCCACCTTGTCCCACATCAAATTAGTGAGCTTACTTTTGATTTCAACAGGCCTTACCCCCTCCTTTTTCTCCAGAAAACTGTGCACCCTTTTGCTTTCCCCTTCCACCTGCCTTCGGTCTATGAGTGGCTGCTCCGTTTTCAGCGCATTCTTTGCAGCGCTTTCTCCAGCCCTCTTCCCAAAAACTTGAGTGTCGGCGAGCGCGTTTCCTCCAAGTCGGTTTCCTCCATGAACCCCACCCGCCACCTCACCCGCGGCATACAACCCCTTAATGTTCGTCTCCGCCTTTTCATTAATTTGTAGCCCACCCATAAAGTGATGAGCGGTGGGTCCGACTTCCATAGGCTCCTTTCTTATGTCCACCCCTGTATCGAGGAACTGCTTCAGCATCGTGGGCAGTCGCTCTTCAATTACGTGAGCTGGCAAGTGTGAAACGTCCAAGTAGACGCCACCGTGTTTTGTTCCCCTTCCCTCAAGAATCTCCGTGGCAGTGGATCGCGAGACCACGTCCCTTCCAGCTAACTCGAGAAGCTTGGGATCGTACCGTTGCATGAATCGTTCACGGTTTATGTTATACAGTATTCCGCCCTCGCCTCTAACCGCCTCAGTCACCAGCTGTCCACGATGAGACTCTGGATAAACCATTCCGGTGGGGTGGAACTGCACCATTTCCATATCAGTGAGGATGGCTCCTGCACGGTAACCCACTGCGTATCCATCGCCAGTGTCTTGAGCAGCGTTTGTAGTTATCTTATAGATTCGACCTGCCCCTCCACTAGCAAGTACGACTGCCTTAGCCCTAAAAACAAGAAAGTCTCCCGTTTTATAATCGATCGCCGTCGCGCCCCCAACCTTTTCCTGCGTCATTAAGAGATTTGTGACAAAAACTTCGTCGAGCATGTTGATGTCTCGACGTCTAACTTCCTCCACCAGCGTGGCCATGAGCTCGTGACCAGTTCTATCTGCAGCATAACACGTCCTGCGATAGGTTTGCTTCCCGAACGGACGCTGCATGATTTTTCCGTCGGCTGTTCTGTCGAACACTGCGCCGTATTCTTCGAGGTCGAGTATGCGCTCAGCGGCTTCCTTCACCAAAATCTCGGCTAGTCTCTGATCGTTGATCCAGGCTCCGCCCACGACCGTGTCTTTAAAATGGACTTCCCAGTTGTCGGCGGTATCCACGTTTCCGAGGGCGGCGTTGTAACCTCCCTCAGCCATGCAGGTGTGAGCCTTGCCAAGCAGCTCCTTGCTGAGGAGGGTAACCTGAAGATTGTAGTTCGTCGCCTCTATTGCGGCTCTGCATCCAGCTCCCCCAGCACCTATCACCAAGACATCGGTGTCCATAGTTTCGTAAGACAAGTTTTCACTTCCAATATATTTAACACGGAATCTACCATCGGATTCATCGGTCCATTATAAGTTTTTCTATTTTCTACTTTGATATGCCCAGCTTTTCATAGATCCTTGGTCTGCTCTCTTCTGTTTTCTTCTGGACTTCTTCAAACAGGTTGTTTCCATGCGCGTCGATAGCAACCGTCATGGGACCAAAATCCTCCACCTCGAAAACCCACAGCGCCTCCGGCATTCCCAAGTCAAACCACTCCACCTTCTTCACCTCTTTTATCGCCTTTGCCGCAAGGACACCAGCTCCTCCAGTGAAGGCTGCATAAACCGCCCCGTATTTTTTCATGGCGTCGGTGGTTCTCTTGCCCATTCCCCCCTTGCCTATTATTACACGAGCCTCAAAGTTCTTGATGAACTCGTCTTCGAACATGTCCATGCGGGTGCTGGTGGTGGGCCCTGCCGCGACCACAACCCATTTGTCATCTTCTTTCTTCACGATGGGTCCGCAATGGAAAACCGCCAATCCGCGCAAGTCGATGGGCAAAGTTTTGCCCTCTTTAAAAAGTTCCAGTGCCCTTCTGTGAGCTGCGTCGCGTGCAGTGACGATGATTCCTGTAACATAAAGAACATCATTCACCTTCAACTTTCGAACGTCTTCTTCTGAGATTGGGGTCTTAAGCTTGTAGATCGCCATTTTCTCACCTCACTTTATGGGTTAAATATTCAACCGTTCCGTCGGGATGAATACATGCTGTTGCTCTTCTCGCCGCCCAGCACTGGAAGGCAACGGCTGCTGGATAGGATGCGGGATGTCTGTGAGCATATTCCACGTTCACGCCTAGCACCGTGAACTTGCCACCGAGTCCCATGGGTCCAATTCCCGTCATGTTTGCGGCTTCGCACAGTTCCTTCTCCAGCTTTGCTAGGTCAAAGTTGGGGTTCGGCTGATCTAATGGTCTCAGCAATGCCGCCTTTGCCAATTTCATCGCGATGTCGGCTCCTCCTCCCACCCCAATGCCTAGGATGTTGGGGGGACAGGGCATGGAGCCCGCCTTTATCACAGCATCCACCACAAACTTTTTCAGCCCTGCTAAGCCTTCGCCCGGCACTAGCATGCCGAGCGTGCAAACGTTTTCGGATCCGCCTCCCTTGGGCAGGACCGTGATCTCTACGCTGTCTCCCGGCACGATTTCCCATTGTATGAAGGGGACGAACCTTCCGGTGTTGTCTCCGGTGTTCTTTTGTGTGAAGGGGTCAACGGCATTGGGGCGGAGGGGCACCTCCTTAGTGGCTCTTTTTGTTGCGTTTTGCAGAGCTTTCTCGATTTTGTCTAAGTGTTTTGCTTGAGCGCCAGCTTTCACGTAGAAGATGATCACGCCTGTGTCTTGGCACAGGGGGGTGTTCGTTTTTTCTGCCAGCTCTATGTTGTCTAAAATTGCTTTCAGCTGGGTTTTCCCGGCTTCGCTCTCCTCCTCTTTATATGCCCGCTGAAGAGCTTCTTTCACATCTTGGGGCAACTCTGTGACCGCAAGTCGCAGAAGGTTAACTGCAACATCTTCCATAACGTTTTCAATCTTCAACGTACTTCCTCCACAGAACATAGAAATTGAAACTTTTAACCCTTATACCTTTTGCGATGTCTACCGAAGATTGTTATTAGTTTCAGCTAACACTCCCACCAGTTCTTTTATCCTTTGCGTGAGAATTGTTAAATACATGCTACTCCAACTTTCTCTTGAATTTTAGCTGAGGCAACGAGGATGACTGAGGAACTTCCTCTAGCGAAAAAGAAATACGAGTATCTGGAAGATCTCCCGGGCATAGGACCAGCAACAGCCCAAAAACTGCGTGAACTGGGATTCCACACCGTGGAGTCTCTAGCCACCGCGACAGCGCGAGAACTAGAGCCAGCTGGTATTAGTGAAAAAAGGGCGCTGGAAGTCGTCCAGGCGGCGCGGTCATCCATTGCCCTCTCCTTCATCCGAGCGGATGAGCTGCTGAAGATGCGTCAAAACGTTCTGCGCTTAACCAGTGGAAGTAAAGCGATGGACGAACTCTTAGGAGGGGGACTCGAAACTCAAACTATCACCGAGTTTTATGGAGAGTATGGGAGTGGTAAGAGTCAGGTATGCCATCAGTTGTGTGTGAATGTGCAGTTGCCGCCTGAGAGGGGAGGGCTGGGTGGTGGGGCTCTTTACATCGACACGGAGAACACTTTTAGGACAGAACGTATTGTTCAGATGGCGCAACACTTGGGGTTAAACCTAGAGGATGTGGTCAAGAATATTGTTTTTGCTGAGGCGTATACGTCGGACCATCAGATGTTTCTTGTAGACAACGCGGATAAGGTGGTTAAGGAAAATAATATTCGCTTAATTATCGTGGATTCCTTAACCTCCCACTTTAGAAGCGAGTATCTTGGTAGGGAGGTGCTGGCGGAGAGGCAGCAGAAACTCAACAAGCACATGCACAAGTTGATTCGGTTGGCTCGTGCTTTCAACGCTGCTGCGGTGGTGACCAACCAGGTGATGGCTAAGCCGGATGTTTTCTTCGGCGACGCGGTTCATCCTGTGGGTGGTCATATCGTAGCGCACACGAGTCACACGCGTATATTCCTTCGGAAGTCTGCGCGTGGTCCGGTGAGGATTGCTCGTCTTGTTTCTAGTCCTTATTTGCCTGAAGGGGAAAGAGTGTTTAAGATTACGGAAAATGGGATTGAGGATGTGATGGAAGAGGATCAGCGGGGACGTTGAGATGCCTGTTTCGTCGGTCTTTGTGACTCGTTTTTTTCAGTTGGTGACGAAGAGGCAGTTTGCGGAGGCGGAGCGGGTTCTGGAGCGGTTGAAGAAGAGGATGGAGAGGACGGAGAGGAATCGGGGTTATTTTAGGGCTCTTCGTGGGATGCTTTTGGCTCGGAAGTCGGATGATGATCGGTATGTGTTTCTTTCGAGCTTGGACTTTAGTGATAAGGAGGCTTTGCAGGTTTATCGGCGGGAGTTTTTGAGGAACGCTAGGGATAGGCTTCATGGAGACTATGATCGTGGTTTCTTTATGGCTTGGGCGGATTTTATGCGGGTTTTATTGAAGATGGAGACGATGGAGCTGGTGGAAGAGAAGACGCCTAGTATGGATGAGAGGAAGGTTTGATTCTGGGTTTGGTGTTGTAGATCGTCAGTCCTAGACACACTACTATAGTCTGGTTTTTAGTGCTTTTGGGTGCGTAGGATCATGCGCACGTGCACGCACAGGCTAGACCCCCGGTCTTGTATATGGCCCAAATAGGCTCCAAATAGAAGAGTGTGGTTGAAAAGTAAAGTAAAAGCATATTACAATCAGAGTGAACATTACAATAATGATGGATGATGTCTTCTAACGAATTTGTTTTTCAAGTTTGCGATGCCTTTAAAGTGGTTCTCTGCAATCTTTAGGTCTTCAGGTGTGTTAACGTTTACGGCGATTTCCTCCCTATCAATAACGAACGTTTCCTCTTCCAGTTCTTTCTCGTCGACGCTTTTTCCATCGATTACGTTTATGCCCGCTGGAACCAAGCGTCTTCCTCCAGTCTCAAGGATGTAATCCGCTTTTAGCCCTAGTCTTTCTCGTGTTTCAGCTGGAACAGCCACGGTTAAGGCGGGTTTACCACACTGCTCATAACGCCCCACAACCTCGTCGATGATCTTGCCTGTGACTAGTGGAAGGTCCGCTGAGATTGTCATAACCGTGCCCAGCTTAAGTTTTTTAACAGCGTATTGTGTGTCGAGTACATAGTCTTTTCCAGGCGTTTCCAAAACTTTAACCGGAAACTTTTCCATCATTTTGGCTGTTTTAGGCGTGTGCTTACTTACCGCAACCACAATCTCGTCCACTTTCTCAGCGTCTTTTAAGGCGTCTAAAACACGCTCGATCATAGACTTGCCGCAGACATTAAGTAGGGGTTTTTCTTCTTGAAGTTTCATGCGGGTGCCTTTACCGCCGGCCATCACCAGCACCGTTACGCCCATCTCACCACCGCCAGAATGGTGATTAAGGAGGACATGCGGGCAAGTTCGTTCATTGCACCCATCACGTCTCCAGTCACGCCTTTAAAATGCCTGTTTGAAACTCCCACTATAATCAAGGCGGTAACTAAACCCACGACCACTGCGGTAAAACCCACAATTCGCAACAGGGGTATTGCTATTCCAAAGGAGATGACGAGCGCGGTTACTAAGCGAAGATTCCGGTATCGGCCATGCATGGCGTTGATGAAGTACGTGTTCATTCCCCTATGGGCAGACCTTCCAACCCAAGCTCCGACCACCATGGCAAGCTTAGCTGAGACCTCGGATACTATTAGACTTTGAATAATGATGCTAGCTTTCAGTCCAGCAATACAGAAGGCTGTTGTCAACAGGGTTATCAACCCCATTGCTAAGCCTCCGGCTCCTGTCTGCTGATCGTGCATGATCTCAATCTTCCTTTCCGGCGGGCCTTGGTACATTACACCGTCTCCGAAGTCCAGCAGCCCGTCAGTATGATGGAGCCCCGTGATTAGTAAGATGAAACCTAATGTTAAGATTCCAACAACTGTGGATGGGAGAGTGTGGAGAAGCATCCAGGCGATGAGTCCAGCGGATAATCCTATGAACGCCCCCACTATTGGGAATAGAAACATGCGGTTTGCTGCGTCGGTTAGGCAGTCCTTGTCCATGCCCACCGGGATGATCATGAGGAAAGCTACCAGATTCTTTATTTCTTTAAGCATTTCGCTGCATCACTTCGATCCTGCTAAATACTCGTAGTTTCTCTCAATCTCCCTAAGCAAAACTTCCTTTGTTATGGAACCCTTAGACTTAACCATGGCAGCTATGGCGGCACCCCCAGCGCCAACCCCCTCCTTTACTACACCCACCTCGTACGCCTTCAAGCCTTCAAACCTAGATTGGCCAAAGTCCAAATCCGCAGCCAAGATCGGGACGTCAGCAATTTGGGTGATTATCCCCTTCAGGTCAGCCGTTTTATCAGTTACAATCCATCTGGTGGTCCCAACCGCCACATTGTTTAAGACATCGTGTTTTAACGCGTTGATTACGGCCAGAACAGCGCCCATTTGAGTCCCGCCAGCCATCAAAACTGGAACCTTGTCAGCGGCTCCTAGAACCAGCCCTGCAAAAGCAGGCAGCATGGGATCTCCAACGCACGAAATCGCTTTCATAGGATCGTTTGCCAAGGCGCCGAACGCTATGCCCGCAGCCTTCAAACCAGCTTCAACGGTTTTGATCTTAAGTTCATGCGGGTTACCCGGCATACTACTACTAACTTTTCCCCTCGCATCTACACCCATCGCTAATAGGACGCCTAGCGCCGTCGTCGTGCCACCTGGAATGCTCTCGCCGACCACAAGATAATCCGCTATCTTGGCTAGGCTTTCTCCGGCGATCCTCGCCCCTTCCAAGACTTCTTCAACATGGTCCACGGCCTTTCCCGTTCTTATGTCTCTTCCAGGGCTTCCCCCTAAGTTCAAAAAGGGAACGTGGGGCTTTACCTTCAACCCTCCGCAGACCACGAGGGCTGGGATGTCCGCCAGCTGAAGGGCTGACATGGTGATCAAGGCAGGTGTTGGTATTCCTTCGGGTGTCACAGGCACGCCTGGGATGCACTTACACCTTCCTAGAAGAAGGAGTTCAATATCTGCAGGCGGCGTGTAGTCGGTCAGCTCGGGGTACTTCCCCGCCGCGGATATACCTGGGATCTTCGCCGTCTCCGTTGTTCCTATGGTGCAGATGAATAACGGGTTTTTATCCTCCAGGCGTCTTAGGAAAGTTTCGCCCTTAGTTTCTTCGTGGATCAGCATTATGTCACCAATTTTCTTCATTCTTCTAGCCTCAGACTGTTATTTTTCCTTCAATTTCATACCTCAAGATATCCAGAAGCCAGAACCTCCAATACCCTTCCCTTAACACTCTCCTATTGTCTAGGACCTTTATGCGACTCTTGAAGATGGGGCCATCTATGACCAGCGTATGGTACTCGCCCGATTCACCGCAAACATGAAAGTCACGCTTGCTCCGAAGCTCCTCCAGGTCTTCAAGAAAGCTCCTATCGACTTTACGCCCCAACCATTCTTCTCCGAATAGGTCAGCTTTAGCGTTGACCACAATCGCCTCAAAGCCTTCATCTATGAAGTCGGTTAGGATCTGCTCAGGGTTAAGGCCCCAGAGCGGCTCTATGGGCGTAATGCCCGCCTCGCCACAGACTCGATCCACCCAATCCTTGTGCTCCTGAACATCGATGTCACCGAAGACGGCGTTGCTTATGCCCTCCTGTTTTAGTTCGCGGATCGCTATTTTAAACTCATGCTCATAAGTGTCCCATGTAGCCTCTCTTTGAATGATCGATATCTTGATCGCTTGCGACTGTGCAACTATCAGTTTGGAGTCTAGTCCGTGGGACATGGACCTTCCATCCTTGGATATAAAGTTCAGGAGGTAGGAAATCTTGAACCCGTCTAACATCGCCTTATAACAGGCAAAGCAGCTGTCTTTACCGCCACTCCATGATGCAACAGCTAGAGACATGACAATCACCCAACCATATCAGATTGGATAAGCGCCGCATGTTCGGCAATAGGTGGCTCTCTCAGCTACGTTAGAGTTGCAATAAGGGCATATTTTGCCCTTCGTATTGATAGGATACGGGACGCCTATAACTGACCTGTAAACATCATAGTAAAAAAGTTGCTCTTTATCTCGGATCATCACCTTGTCTTTCTCAAGATACTGGCTTCTTTTCTCATCAAATTCCGTGTCGGAAATCTTCTCATTAAACATGCTTGGAAGAGTCATGGTCCCCGAGCCTTGCTCAATGGGTGTCTTAGCTCTCCATACAATTTCCTCAGGCAGGATGCCTTCAAACGCCTTACGGAGTATCCACTTGCCCCACGTTCGTCCTTTTTCATTCCGAACTTTATATCGAGGATCAAGCTTCATAGCAAAGGATTTGAAATCTGGATCAAGGTATGGAAGCTTTGCCTCGATCTCAAGAGCTTTAGCCAATGGGATAGAGGAGAACGACATCATGCTCCACAGTTTCTGAAGTTCCAAGTTTAACTGTTCTTTTTCCAAATCAAAGAGGAAGCTGTATCCGGCGAATAGTTCATCGCATCCATCGCCCGTCATAATCGAGCTTAGTCCTTCCTCCTTCGCCACCCTTAAGCCAACGTAAATAGTCACACTGTTGCGTATCTCCATGGGATCGAATGACCTCATCACTTTAACAACCATCCGAATAGCATCGTACAATTCGCCTTCGTCAAAGTAATGAATGGAGTGCTTAAGCTGTAAATTGTTAGCCATTAAGGTAGCGTATTTAACGTCAGGCGCTGGAACCCCATTAAATGCAACAGTGAATGCCTTTAACGAAACGAATTTCGACGCGATGACCGCTAAAACGCTTGTATCTAAGCCGCCGGAAAGCAAAATACCTTCAGCTAAATTCCTCTCCACAGCCTCTTCTAATAAAAGTCGAAGCTTGAGGCAAATTTCATCGACGGTACCGCTCATGATCAATTAGCTTTTCCTCTAACACGTGTTTTTTGCGTCACCATTTCTTGCAATACATTAATTATTCTAGGTGCGACCGCCGTGAATAAAACAGTGTTGTTAATGAGGGCTGTGACTATCGATTTAATGCCTCCGACAAGCGACATTCCAAGTACTATCACAAATGGAGTTTCAGGCATATAGAAGACCCACATATACCAAGCAAACCAGATATTTTGAAGTAACTCACTTACACTAGTCAAAATCACAGCTGTTGTACCCAAAAATATGACGCTGAGATTCTCCTTAAAACGACGAAGCATTCCTCCCCCAATACCAAGCAGACCAATGATCGCCGCTATAAAGGGCGTCCACAGCCCCGGTCCATAAATACTAAACATATCAGAAACAATGATTATCAGAGCACCAGTTATGAAACCCTGTATCGGTCCAAAGACAAAACCACAGATGAAAGATAATGTCTCACTTAGGCCGATTTTTATAAGAACGCCGTAAAAGGCAGGCACTACGTAAGCCAACCAGCCCAACCAGGCCCTCACAACCGCTCCCACGGCTATCAACATAGAAACTACTGAGAGTTGCTTTACCGGAATATCTAATTTCATAGCGTTCACACTCACAATAAGTCTGTTGGATGGATAATCCAACCATACTTATAAGTTTTAACTGCGATTTATCATAAAGAACTATTAAGAGGTTTGGTGGGTATGAAAACCGAATCCGCAAGTTTACCGTTGCTAAAATATCTGGAAGAAAGAGGAGTAACGTTAAAGGATCTCATAGATACTGCTCTGGAACTCTTTGTTCCTCATCCTGGCGTGGAAACGAAGGAGAAGGCTACTGAGATACTTAAAGAGGAGTTCCATGACGCTTTATCGGACGTAAATGTTTCCTGTCTAGAGGTTGCATGCTTCCGCGCAGAAGAAGACGCAAAATCAGGTCTGGTCCCGGGCTTAACAAAGGAGAGGTTCATGGGGCGTCCTGGACTTGTAGCCGACGAGCTCCTAGGACTAACTATAGCCAACTACATTGCTGGAGCGAAAGGGATTTTTGAGTTCATCCGGTTCGATCAAGCCAAGCCGGGAATTTTAAAGAAGTTGGGACCCATTTCCAACGATGCAGTCGGAGGACTAATCGCCGGCGTTTCATCTAACATGTACACACGCGCTCTAAGCAGGAGATAAACGAAAATTGGTAACATTGCCACAATGCTGTTAGCCTAATGGGTGAAGCAGAGTATAGAGTAGGATCCATGTGACAAACCAGGTGACGAAGTAGGCGCCTATGCCCGTGGTCACCAGCTTAGAGGGTTCCTCCACCTTAGCCACGAACTTCCGTCGAAAAACGTAGTTGGTGACTAGGTAAACGAGCATCCCCAACGACATGCTTGTTAAAAAATCCTGAACGTTTAGAGCAACACAAACCACTGCTGCGATGACGCCTAAACTAACGCGGCTCCAGTAAATAACAGTGAGAATTTTCATGAAGGTCTCCACCTCAAGCAGTTTCTTCCCCTTTACCCGACTCGCCTTCATTCTTTATTCTGCGGTATCCAGTTTTAAAGTTGCCTCTTCTATTACGTCAGTCTCGGTTGGCACCGTGCACGCGGACGCAGAGCTGTTACCGCCCTAAGCGGTTATTTGAAAACTTTTCCTAAAGTTAAGTTTTTAGCTGTGAGGACTCCCTATTTCTTAGTGCGTGTCTTTTCCAGGAAATGGTTATGAACATACTTGTCGTCTACAACATGCATATAAATGAGACAGAGACCACCGAGCCTGTTGCTGAGACCCTAAAATCGAAGGAATACGTGGTTGAAAAGCTGGCTGGATATGTAAAGCGAGGATACGTTGACCAGACAAGCGAGTTTCTAGCATCCCTAAACGAGGTTAAGGAGAAGGGAAAAACGTTTGACCTCATCGTAGACCTCCACGCAACCCTCTGGATACTCCGCCTCTACCCACAGCGGGTACCATAGAAAAGAGCCATTCCCACGCCTTGCATCATTGCCACGTACGATAAACGTCTCTACGAGAAAATTAAGGAGATGATAAAGGGGCTGTGGAGCCACGAATGGTTTTTGGCGAGGTTGTGGAAAAAGTCTTGGACGAAGGTCATACTGGATAGGAATACTGCACCCATCATCGAGGATATACGCCTAAGCACAAAGTACATCGAGGTAGAAATCGACGACTATCATATCGCAAGGGAAGTGCTCACGAAACTACTAAAACAAATGGAGCAAAGGCTCTGATAAATCGAGCAAGAGATCATGAACCTTCTTTAATGTGCGTTTGGATGTTAGAGCTTCCTCTCCTTTTGACAGTTTTGCTTACGTTTAAATTTCAGTTTGAAGCATCAACGGTAGCCCTTTAAGGAGTTTGCCCGTGGCTGGGTCAACTCTGAAACCCATCTGCTCCAGCGCGACCACGCCTATGAGGGGTGTGGTGCCCTTTGGTCTGATGATGACCGGGGCTTGGGCTATCCTGTCCTCTATTCCTATTATGGCGTTGGCTGCAAGCTTCACTTTCCCAGCTCCCTCGGCGGTCTCGGCGGGATGCTCACCTAAAGTGGGTAACTCGAGCTCAACAACTTTGTCCTCGGGTAGGGCTGGAAACGTTGCGCCAGTATCCACTAGGGCCTCAGCCTCTACTCTCCTCACGTCCTCTAGTTTACGCTTCTCTTCTAAATATTCAACGTAATCAACGGCATTATAGAACGTCGCCTTCACGTAAACATGCCCCATGTTTATCACTAACTTAAAGTCTTAACATATATGCATAAACGTTTCGTTAAAGGATTCTTTGTTCAATAAGGAAGGGACTGATTGGTTGACCGCTTCTTTCCAATAAATAATGTTTAAAGGCTTCGATTCGACACCTTCTGAGGGGACGTGTGTTGAAGGAGGAGATGACGAGCTTCGACGTTGCCGCGCTCGTTCCAGAGCTGAATCGAGTAATTATTGGAGCTCGTATCGACAACGTTTACCAAGTTGATTCGGTCACCTTCCTCTTGAAGCTCCGTCAACCGAGTCAGCCTCTCCTCCAACTACTCGTTGAGGCGGGAAAGCGAATTCACCTAACTTCCTACACTCTTAAAAAGCCGCTGAAGCCTCCCGCCTTTTGCATGGCTCTTCGGAAGCATCTTAAAAACGGCAGAGTTACGGGCATTCAGCAACATGAATTTGAACGAATTGTAGTCATCAAGGTGGGCACGAGGGAGGGAGAATTCCAGCTCATACCCGAGCTGTTCAGCGAGGGAAACCTCATCCTCGTGGGTCCGCAAAACACAATTCTCCACGCTCTAGCCTACCGAAGGATGCGGGACCGAAACGTTTTGCGCGGTGAAGTCTTCCAGCACGCTCCGCCAAGCGGTAGAAACCCCCTTGCTCTGAGTCGTCAAGAATTTGGCGAGATAAGGCTTCTAGGGCGGCTGGAAGTCGTGAGGGCTCTCACGAGGTTCTTGAGTATCGGTGGACTCTACGCCGAGGAAATTCTCCTCCGCGCACAAGTCGTAAAAAATGTTATGTGCGAATCCCTCACAGAAACCGAAATGGATAGAATTTTCGAGCAGCTTCAACAGATTCTCTCCGTTATCAAAACTGGGAACATAAACCCCCATGTCGTAGTCGATGAGAAGGGCGAGTGGGTCGACGTGGTTCCGATTCCCCTAAAGAAGTACGCTGGTCTCAAGCAAAAACCGTACACGACCCTCAGCGAAGCCCTCGATGAATACTACGTGGAAACGACGATGAAGGGGAGGGTGAGGGAGGTCGCTAAAGAGGCGGAGCGAGATCTGGCAAAACAACAACGAATTCTTCAACGTCAACAAAAGGCTTTGGAGGAGTTGAAGGAGAAGGTGGAACGAAACCGAAGGGTCGGCGACACCATCTTCGCGCACCTCGGCGAGCTTCAGCTCCTCCTTCAAAAGATAATGAACGAGAAGAGAGAAGGGAAACCATGGGAGCAAATCATCTTAAGTATGGAAAAGGAAAGGGAGGAAGGGCGTATTCCCACCGTGTACTTCCACTCCTTGGAGCCTCCACGCTTAACTCTTCACGTTTTAGTGGAAAACTTGGTTTTCCCGCTCGACCTCCGTCGCTCTGTTCAAGCCAGTGCAGCAGACTATTATGGAAAAGCGAAGAGGGCGGAGAGCAAGTTGAAGGGCGTCGAGGAGGCTCTGCAAGAAACTCAAGCTAGGGTTAAGGAACTACGAAGGCGATGGACTGAACGGGTAGAGGAGACAGGCAAGCCCCCAATTAAAAAGCGGAAAAGAGCTTGGTACGAAAAGTTTCGCTGGTTTCGATCCTCCGAAGGTTTTCTAGTGGTCGGAGGAAGAGACGCAGCAACAAATGAGGTTCTTGTTAAAAAACACATGGAGCCTCACGACATCGTTTTCCACGCCGACATCCTCGGCGCCCCCTTCGTTTTGATCAAGACGGAGGGGAAGACTCCGTCGGAGCAAACGATGAAGGAATCCGCCCAGTTCGCCGCCTCCTACTCCCGGGCTTGGCGGGATGCGTTCGGCGCAGTCGACGTTTACTGGGTTACTCCTCAGCAAGTGAGTAAGAGTGCCCCGCCGGGTCAGTACCTAAAGAGGGGGGCGTTTATGATCCACGGGTCGAGGAACTACCTTCGGAGGGTTCCGTTGGGGGTTGCCGTTGGAGTCGTGATGGTGGGAGAGCAGCCAGTAGTCGTCGGAGGTCCTGCGGAAGCTGTCTCCAAGCAAACCAGCGCCTATGTCGAAATCGTTCCAGGCGAGCACTCAAGCCATAAGCTTGCTGAGCAGATACGACACCTACTAGCTGAGAAAGTTCCGAGGGCTCTACAAAAAGGGATTTTCGAAATACCCACAGACGAAATACAAGGGTTCATACCGCTGGGCAAAGGAGCCGTGAAGTCTAAAAGTTAGTGGCTATTCTTAAACGTGAACTACCCTAAACGTTCCCGTAATCGACGCGAACCCCAAATTGTTTTGTGAGAAGCCACTAAATGAGTGAAAGCCTGCGGACATGAGTAAATTATTACTGCACTTCCTTTAACGGTGCGCCACAGCAGATTAAATCACATTCTGCACAACCGCAATCTTTATCGACCACCACAACGAGACCACAAGTCTCACACCTATACCTTTTACCTTTCTTCATCATCCCCCCTCCATAACCTCGTAAAATACCTCTTCGTTTGAAACTATAAGCGCTACCTCCACTTTTATAAATTCTCTTTAGAGACAGGTTTTCTAAGGCGCGCGGCAATTTTGAAAAATAGTTTTAATAGACCATTCAGTTAATCTTGTATGGGAGGATGATGACTGTGGCGGAGATGGGCATCAGGGCTCGGATGCTGGTCAAGGATGTGATGACGAGTCCAGTCGTCACGATCGATGAGGATGACTCTGTGATTAAGGCAGCCCAGCTCATGGATCAACATAACGTAGGCTGCATCATCGTGACGAGTAAGCAGGGGAAACCGTTGGGCATCATAACAGAGAGGGATTTGGTTGCACGGGTTTTAGCCAAAAACACCCAGACGAGCAAGCTAACCGCTAAAGAAGTGATGACTTCGCCCCTCATTACCGTGGACCCCGACGAAACCTTGAACGAGGCTGCTCGAAGGATGAGCCGGCTCAACATTCGAAGGCTGGGCGTCATGTACAAGGGGAGCCTCGTTGGGATTGTCTCCAGCAAGGACATTCTAGCGGTCACGCCTGAGCTTATAGAAATGATACAAGAGAGAGCCCGCATTGAAAGAGAAGCTACGGTAAGAGAGGTTCCAGAATATCCTCCCTTGGCGGGATACTGCGACCGATGCGGACGCTGGTCTGACGCCCTTAAAGAGGTTGAGGGCAACTTCCTATGCGAAGAATGTCAGGCTGAGCTTGAGACGGAATACTAAGAGGTCGGTCGTTTGCGTGTTCAAGACTTGATGGATCGAAACTACCCCTCCCTTTACGCTGATGAGCTGGCCACGAAGGCTCGGGCTGTCCTCCGCAGCCGAGGACTACGGGTTCTTCCAGTTGTGGACGAGGATAAGCGCCTTATAGGCATGGTCTCTCGTAGCGATGTGATGGCTATAACCTCCTCGATTTCTCCCATTCGAGTGAAGGGTATCATGTCGACGCCCAAATTTGTGGCGAGCATGGACGTGGACGCCTTTCAAGCCGCTCGAGAGATGATTCGTCTAGACGAATGGTACGTTCCGGTTGTAAAGTCCTCTCAGAATTATACCTACGTGGGGGTGCTTGGCTTGGAAGGCTTCATCTCGATGTTTTTGAAAAAGAACGTTGCTAGACTCTCAGGTTCCCTTTCCGAGATTATGTCCACCGAGCTTATCATGTGTTCTCCAGAGGACGAGGTGGACAACATCTGGCGTTTAATGCAAGAGCAGTCCTTCGCTGGGTTACCCGTTGTAAAAGGCGGAAGGCTTGTGGGCGTAATCACGCAGAAGGATTTGCTGGACAGCGGAGTGATATTACCCACGTTTGAAGCAAAGAGAGGTCGGTTTAAAGCTCCATCAAAAATATCCTCAGTGATGAGAACGTCGGTGATCTCCCTCAAGCCCACCTCCACCATCAAGGAGGCTGCCGAGCTGATGATGGAGAAAAATGTTGGACGTGTGCCCGTCGTCGACGAGAAGGGCAAGCTGGTTGGCATAGTGGATCGTGAAGATGTGGTGAAAGCACTTCTATAAATGGAGGTTTTGAATTTGGCTTCACGTCCGGGTGGAAGGAGAGAAGTGTTTCGGCGTAGTTTGAGAGAGAAGGGACCCCTATATCTGAGGGCTCATCCCTCTAAGAGGCGCGAAGGAGAGGTCATGACCATCGCAAAGAGCCCAGTGATTACGATGGCGCCCACTACCCCAGTATACGATGCCATACAGATCATGGTGAAGGAGGGATTCCGCCGCATACCCGTGGTTGACCCGGGAAACAAGAGACTTCTTGGTGTAATCACCGCCACCGACATCATCGATTATCTCGGCGGGGGTGAAAAATTTCAGATTATTCAACGAAAGTATGCTGGCAACTTCTTTAAGGCGATTAATGAGCCGGTTAAATCCATTATGGTTCAAACGGTGGTTTCGATTCAGACCCATGCTAAAATCAGCGATGCGATAGAGCTCATGAAAGAGCATAAAGTGGGCGGCTTGCCCATCGTAGATAAAGAGAATCGGGTATGGGCTATCGTAACCGAACGAGACATAACCACCATCTTCGCTGGAAAGATTCGGGGAGCCAAAGTCGCAGATTTAATGTCTAAAAAAGTTGTAACCGCCACGCCTAAAACGTCCATCTTTGAAGCGGAGAAAACGATGATCGAACACGGCTTCAGACGACTGCCCATCGTTTTAGAAAACAAACTTGTTGGCTTGGTGACGGTCATGGACATCCTGCGATTCTTTGGTTCAGGTCAAGTTTTCAAGCACTTACAATCAGGAACCATCGCCCAAGTCTTGCAAACGTCTGTCCTTGAAATAGCCGTAAAAGACATTGCAACGATTCAGCCCGACGTTGACGTGGGTCAAGCGGCTAAACTTATGCAAGAGAAAAACATGGGAGCCCTGCCCGTGGTTGAAAATGAAAAGCTAATCGGCATCATAACCGAACGAGACTTCTTCAAGCTAATCGCTTAATACAGGCTTACCTATTATCTGATAAACATCCACGTTTCAAGCAGACGCTGGGATAAGCTTGCCGGTTGACTTGGTCGTTCATAACGCCAAAATATATACCCGCGGAGGACTTGTCGAGGCAGGTCTAGCCATCGACGAAGGGAGAGTCTTCAAAATAGCCAAGGAGACAAACCTCCCACAAGCTTCAACGAAAATGGACTTGAAAGGACACGTAGTCCTTCCCGGTTTAATAGATCCCCACGTGCATCTTCGGGATCAGCAACTGGCATACAAGGAGGATTTCTTCAGCGGAACCTCCGCTGCCGCCGCAGGCGGTGTAACGTTAACCATCGACATGCCCAACAATAAGCCGGTGACGATGGACACCCAGTCGCTTAGAGACCGCATGAAATTAGCCGAGGTAAAAGCAGTTGTTAACGTTGCCTTTTACTCCGCATTTCCAGAGAACCTAGAAGAAGTGCACCAAATAGTTAAGGAGGGGGCTATGGCGTTCAAGCTTTTTCTTTCCCAAAAAATAGGGGGACTGGACATCGTAGACGATGAGGCATTGCTACGTGCGTTCAATGAGGCTGGTAAATGGAAGGTTCCTGTGGCAGTGCATGCTGAGGACAAGGAGACGCTCGAAAACAAGAGAAAGGAGATGCAACAAGCGGGGCGTGACAACGTAGAAGCCTACCTTACCGTTCACTCAACGAATGCGGAAGCGAGGGCAATACAACGCATGGTTCAGCTGGCAGAGAAATCCCACTTTCGTATCCATTTTTGCCATGTTAGTTCAGCCGCGGGGTTGGAGATCGTTTTAGCCGCAAAACGTACGGGTCTTCCCGTCACTTGCGAAGTTACCCCCCACCATCTTCTTCTATCCTCTAAACACCTGAAACGATACGAAACCATGGCCATCATGAACCCTCCCCTAAGGACCGAAGAAGATATTAAGGAGCTTTGGAGCGCTCTGAAGCAAGGCTCCATCGACGCTTTAGGCTCAGACCACGCTCCCCACACGATTGAGGAGAAAGAGTCCAAGTCAGTCTGGGACTTGAAGCCGGGCATACCTGGAATCGAAACCATGCTCCCGTTGTTACTTACACAAGTGAATAAGGGTCGCTTGACAATACCGGACTTAGTGAGGTTGACTTCAGAAAAGCCAGCGGAAATCTTCCATCTTAAGGGTAGAGGGAGTTTAGATGATGGTTACTACGCAGACTTGGTGGTCGTGGATATGCACCGAGAATACAGGATCGAATCCTCAAGATTCTATTCAAAAGCCAAGTACTCCCCGTTCGATGGCTGGAAGGTCAAGGGAAAACCGATAAAAACCTTCGTAAACGGACAACTAGCTATGGACGAGGGTGAAGTCGTGGCAAAGGCTGGAGTCGGCAAAATCGTCCGGTGGGAGGGTGAGCTCCAGAACTAAATTTGCACTACTCGCAGTTGGCGCTTGGTGAATGCTGTGTTTGACTTGTTCCTTTATTTTTGGTTTGGCTTTGTGGTGGGGTTGTCTGGAGCTTTGATTCCCGGACCTTTGCTAGCCTTTGTTGTTAGTGATTCAACTCGCAAGGGCTGGAAGTCCGGCTTGTTAGCCGCTGTTGGACATAACCTAGTGGAGTCTGTGATCGTGCTCATCATCGTGGTTGGGTTGGCGGTGGTGATGAAATCTATGGTTTTTCAGAGAACCGTGGGGTTGATAGGAGGCGCCTGTCTCCTAATCTTCGGCGCCCTTAACCTTAGGGCGGTGGTTAGGGGTGAGTTAAGCGTTGAGGAGGACGTTATCTCTCATTACGGGTCGATCCTCGGCGGAATTGCTTTCACGATTATTAACCCGACGGTTCCGCTGTGGTGGGCAACCGTAGGTTTGCTCATGTTGATGGATGCGTTGACGACGACCCTTCTAGGCGGTGTATTCTGGGTCCTTGGGCATTACTGCTCCGACATCGGTTGGTATAGCCTCGTTTCCATTTCCCTATCTAGGGGCAAACGATACATTAACGTGAAGCTTCAAAAGCTAATCATCGCGGCTTGTGGGATGTTCCTCATCGCCTTAGGAGTCGTGTTCTTGACCAAATACACTTTGATCATAGGGTGGGGAGGTTGAGGTTCGTAACGGATGGCATGCTGGGGAAGCTTACCCGATGGCTTCGCATGCTCGGCCACGACGTCGCGTACTCCAGCTCTCTCAACGACGAGCAACTGATCGAAATCGCAAAAGGGGAGCGTCGAGTTTTGCTCACTCGAGACCTCCAGCTTTATCAACAAGCCACGACGCAAGGAGTGGACTCCTTCTTCGTCGAGGAAACAACTGAAGCCAAAAAACTGGCTGGCTTAGCAAAGCGGTTCAACCTCAAGCTGGAAATCGACATTACGACTTCGCGCTGCCCGAAATGTAACACCCAGATTAGGCTGGTTCCTAAGGAAAAAGTGGTCGGAAGGGTTCCGAAGACAACCGCCTCCTACTACCACGAGTTTTGGGAGTGCCCCGGTTGTGGACAGATATACTGGCAAGGCGCTCATTGGAAACGAATAAGCAAGACTTTAAGGGAGGCTAAACAAACGTTAGGATAATGAATTTGTTACCGAAAATTATTTTTTATTATTTTCCTTACATACTCACTAAGTTTTATGCCTCCGTTTTTTCTTCCCTTATTATTTCACTGTCCACTATTGTTTTCGATAGATCTTCACCCCGAGTGGAAGGGAAACTGCGAGGTAGACTAAGTGGATTATGACTCTAATCCACTCGGCTTTTACAGCGTAGCCGAACATCACGGCGAGTATGGAGCCTATTAAACCCTTGTGATGTAGTGGACTATCGCTCGGTATGTTTAATACGTACGCATAGTCGCCTAGCCAACCGAGCTCTACTCCAGCATGATTCAGATACTCTGTGAGCTCATGCGCACCGTAGCCTGCTAAACCACCCGCAAGAAGTATTAAGAGTATGCTGGTGAAGTAGAAGAACTTGCGTATGTTGATCTTCATGCCAGCCACAAACACAATGTAAGAGAATATGAGCGAAGTTAACACTCCAATTAGCGTTCCAGCGAGTGTAGCTGTAACATTATCCGGTATTGAATGGTGTTAAGAAAAGCACAGTTTCGAGTCCTTCTCTAAACACCACTATAAATGAAATGGATACCAACCCGAGAACAGCACCACGCGTAGTTATGGCTTCAACCCGTTGCTCAATCTCAGCCTTGATGTATCTTCCCTTAGTGGCCATCCAATAAACCATTGAAGATAATACCGCCACGGCTGTGAAAGCGGCAACAGTTTCGAACAATACTTGAATGGGCTTTGATAAAGTGCCATACACGAACCAGATAGACGCGCCTAAAACCAAGCTAGCGGCTATTGCCAAATAAACACCATACCACACATAACGCGATAGATGCCTTCTACCGGCTCGGATTAAGTAGGCCAGTATTATTGCTGTTATGAGTGCCGCCTCAAAAGCTTCTCTAAAAGTTATTAAATACTGACCAAGCATAAAGGCTACCTAACAATGCGATGAATTATAACAGTGTTATAATTGCAATATAAACGCTGTGTTGCTTTTTTCATAGGGGTTTTAGCCTTGAAGAAGCCATTTCAGCGGGATGTCTTGGTAGGTTCCGTCGGGCAGGGTTCTTCGGATGGTGATGGGGAGTATCCCGCTCTCGAGCTCTTGAAGGGCGATGTCGATGGGGTTCGAAAGGGTTTCTGAAGGCTCGACGAGGACAGGCGCTCCCATGGCAACCTGAAGCGCCCTCGCCCCCACTATTCGAGCCTTCTCAAAACGAGTAAGTTTGGGAGGGCCGATCCAGATTTCCTTTTCTTTGCTCGTTTCGCTAGAACTCCCCGGCACCCTCAGGCCCCATTTCTGGAGCACCAGAAGGACCCCTCGGTGGCATGGGCGGGGCTTTCATCTTTCCAGCCGCGATGATGTCGTCGATCTTCAAGATCATCGACGCCGCCTCGCTGGCGGATTTGATGATCTGCTTCTTGACCGCGAGCGGTTCATAAACGCCCACTTCCCTCATGTCCTTCACCTTGCCTTCGTGAACCTCGATTCCAGCCCAAACCTCACCCTTCTCATGTCGAGCCCTGAGCTCGGATATGACGTCGATGGGGTCAAGTCCCGCGTTCTCGGCCAAGGTGGTGGGCACGGATTCCATCGCCTCTGCGAAGCGCATCACCGCGAGTTGCTCCCTCCCAGGAAGGGTTTCTGCGTATTCTTTCAGCACTCTTGCAACTTCCAGTTCCGGTGCGCCACCGCCAGCTACGATCTTAGGTTCTTCGACGACGTCGCGTGAAACGCATAACGCGTCGTGTACCGACCGCTCTGCTTCATCCACGATTCGTTCAGTTCCACCTCGTATGAGGATGGCGACTGAGCGGGGGTCTTTGCATCCTTCGATGAAGGTCATCTTGTCGTCGCCGATTTTTCTCTCTTCCACAAGCTCGGCGTAGCCAAGGTCTGCCTCGGTCATGTCGTCGAGGTTGGTAATGACCTTTCCTCCAGTGGCTTTCGAAAGCTTTTCCATGTCCGATTTTTTAACCCGACGCACCGTTAGGATTCCTTTCCGAGCGAGGATGTGTTGAGCCAGATCGTCGATGCCCTTCTGGCAAATGACCACGTTCGCGCCTGCCGCAGCAATTTTTTCCACCATTTCTTTTAACATGCTCTCTTCCTGGTGTAGGAAAGCCTCCATCTGGTCCGGGCTTTCAATGTTAATCTTCGCGTCGAACTCGGTTTTCTCGATTTCAAGGGCGGAGTCCAGCAAGGCGATCTTGGCCTTTTCCACGCGTTTTGGCATGCCGGGGTGAACCACTTCTTTGTCGACCACTATTCCGTTGATGAGCTTGGTGTCGGTTACCGATTCGCCGGGCTTCTTCTCCACCATCACATCATCGATGTCCGCCTTGTATCGATCTTCAACCTTCTGGGCAACGTGTAGAATCGCTGAAGAGGCGATTTCAGCAAGGTATTCCTTATTCTCAGCCACCAGCTTGCTTGCCATGGCCGTCATCGCAACCTTTTCCAAAGACTCTTTATCGGTCGGCTTCACGGGGATAGCGATTTTTTCCAGCGTTTCCAGCGCCTTATCGGCTGCCCTTCGGTATCCATCAATAATCACGGTTGGGTGAACGTTCTTCTCGATGAGTTCCTCCGCCTTTCCCAGCAGCTCCCCCGCAATAATAACCGCGGTGGTGGTTCCATCGCCCACTTCGTTGTCTTGGGTTTTAGCCACCTCCACCATCATTTTGGCAGCAGGATGCTGAATGTCCATTTCATCGAGGACCGTGCGACCGTCGCTAGTGATGGTGACGTCGCCCATGCTGTCCACGAGCATCTTGTCCATGCCCTTCGGCCCGAGAGAGCTTTTCACCGCTTCTGCGACGATGCGAGCCGCCATGATGTTTGCATGCTGAGCCTCTCTTCCTCGAGACCGGGCGGCTCCCTCCCGCAATATAAGAACAGGGGTTCCAGCGATTTCTGAGGACAACCTCAAACAATCCTCCTAACTTTTGTCGGAACACTAGAAAACAGCCTTGCAATATAAATTTTTCTAAACTGTCTTGCTCTGTTTAAACCTTAATAAGACGAGAATTGCGGCGTTCCCTACGGTAACCAAAACTCTTAATTTGGTTTTATCTCGTAGAGCATAAGTAAACGTGAATCATGAATGGTCAGGTGGCTTTGGAATGCCCAAGATTATTGTGTGCATGAAACAAGCCTTGGACGTGGCCGAAATAAAGATCGATCCGGCTACACGGCGTCCAATCACGGTTGGCGTGCCTCGCAAGATCAGCGACTTCGACAAGAACGCGTTGGAGGAGGCTATAAGGTTGAAAGAAAGGCTGGGAGCGGAGGTGTTGGTCGTAACCGTTGGTCCAGAGGAGGCTAGGCTGGCTCTTCGAGAGGCTTTAGCGATGGGTGCTGATAGAGCCTATCTCCTGAGCGACCCAACCTTCGAGGGTTCAGACACCTTGACGATTTCCTACATCCTTGCAGAAGCGATACGGAAACTGGGCGGGTTTGACCTAATCCTCTGCGGTGAAGCTTCCATCGATAGTTTCTCGGCTCAAGTGGGACCCCGCTTGGCGGAGAGACTAAACGTTCCACAAATAACGTATGTGAGGAAGCTTAGTTTGGATGGAGACGTGGTGGTGGCTGAGCGGAGTCTGGAGGACTGCTACGAGACGGTGAAGGCAAAAACACCTGTTTTAATCACGGTGACAAGGGAGATCAACGAGCCCAGAATTCCTTCGCTCATGGCGATCATGAAGGCGTCGAGAAAGGAAATCACCCTGTGGAATGCAGATGACCTGAAGGTTCCCAAGGAGAGGGTGGGAGAGGCTGGCTCGGCGGTTCAAATAATGGAGGTGGTTGCGCCGAAGGTGGAGCGGAAAAGGATCGTGATCAAGGCGGAGACCGTTGAGGAGATGGCCGAAACCTTGGTGAAGGCTCTCATCAAAGAGGGCGTCATCGGGAGGTGAGCGCTTTGAGCGAACACAAGGGCGTTTGGGTTTTTTCTGAAAACAAGGATTTGATGCTTGAACTGCTTGGGAAAGGAAGCGAGTTAGCGGATAGACTGCGTGATGAACTGGCTGCTGTGCTGCTGGGATACAACGTCAAGAACTTGGCAAAGGAGCTTATTGGGTATGGAGCCAACAAAGTCTACGTGGTTGACCATCCTCTACTCAAAGCCTTTCATGCTGAGCCATACGCCAGCGCATTAACCCATCTAGCCCAGCAATATAAGCCCGAAGTCCTCCTCATCGGCTCAACGAGAAGAGGAAAGGAGTTAGCCTCTAGAGTCGCTGCAAGGCTGGAAACTGGATGCGTCCCTGACTGCACACAGTTAAGCGTTGACGAGAATGGCGAGCTATTGATGAGTCGTGTGGTGTACGGCGGAAACGCCATCGCCACCGAAGTCTGCCGCGTGAAACCACAAATAGCCACGGTGCCTCCGAGAGCCTTCGAAAAGCCAGAATACAAAGAGGGGAAGGGCGAGGTCATCGAGGCAGAGGTTAAGCTGGAAGAACCGAGAACCGAAGTTGTCGAGGTTAGAGAAATCGAAGCGGCGAGGGTTAAGATAGAGGAAGCCAAGGTGGTCGTTGCTGGCGGCCGAGGAGTCGCAAAGAAGGAGGGCTTCCAAATCCTCGAAGAACTGGCACAAGTGCTGGGCGGGCAGGTTGGATACACAAGACCGCTAGCTGAGGATCGAAAGTGGTTCACTGAATGGATCGGGCTCTCCGGCCATAAGGTGAAGCCAGCCCTCTATATCGCCTGCGGCATTTCAGGGGTGATTCAACACGTAGCTGGGATACGTGATTCTCAAATCATTGTGGGCATTAATAAGGATTCGGAGGCGCCCATATTCGAGGTTGCTGATTATGTGGTTGTTGGTGACCTGTATGAGGTGGTTCCGGCTCTATCAGCGGCTCTGAAAAAATTGCTGACGGGCGGTTAGGCAACAAAACCCGGAGAGCATAAAAACTTCGCGCGCACATTAAAAATGCCATTTTCAACATAGTTTTGAAAAAGAAAACATTTCAAAACCCTAGTATTTGTTTTAAATTATCGAGATATTTCTTTTCTCTAATAAATCTCGGGGGGATACTTCTCTGAATAGAACCATATATCCCTAAAGAAACTTCTATCTTTTTTGAAACTGCCTGATAGGGCTTCCCTCTTTTATCGAATTTTGTCTGACTGATAGGAATGGCTTTTTCTAGCAATCTGCTTCTACTTCTATCTCCAACGACCAAAACTAAGTCTTCTACGTCATAACTCCTTTTTAGGTGGGCATTATTTGGATAAAGTTGGTAACATTTCTCAATCTCTTTCTTTGTTAACTGATTAAAGTCTATAACCTTCTCAACAGTGAAATACCCAATGATATACAAGCCCTCCTTGTACTTCTTGTTTTTGAATGGTGTTAAACCAGCATAGAAAACTAACAGATCTCTATTTTCCAATTTCAAAAGGTACTTTCTTTTCGAAGTAGGGTCGCCATAAGTGAAAGTTTCAAACTCTGGGTCCAAGTGCATTGTTCTGTTTTTAATTGCTTTTGGCACATATGTGGAAAGTGGTTTTCCACTTCTTCCTATAGTATTTCTGTAGGTTCTGTCTTCTTTCGATTGCAGGTCTCCCTCAGAAATTGGAATATATTCAAATGATCCATCTTCAAAAATTGGGGCTAGTGCTCCATCAGTTCCTTTGTCGATTCCTATCCGCAACAACATTGCTTTCATATCGTTACCTCGTCAATAAATCAATCACTAACTCTATACGTGAGTTGCATTAACATTTCTCGCCAACATGAGATGACGCTGGATTATTAGGTTTCCCATAAACCCCATTTTTTCTATAACCGCATTGTTCGATGTATTTTTTCAATTTGCTTAAATCTTCGTCAGACACACACTTGCAACCTTGTCTGTCAATGATGATATGCTTTAATCCTTCTGGTAAGTCTATGGCGTTATCTCCAAAATAATAGAACTTCCTTGAAATCAACACATTAGTTCCTGCTTTTTTTCTTTGCAAATACCGACTTTTACTAGAGTATCTTTTTCTGAATTGAGGATATTTTAAGCTCTCTTCCACTTCCATGGCGTATATTAGTTTGTTTGGTTTACCTGTATTATTACCACCTATACCAATCACCCAACTGCCTCTTTTTGCCCATATCTCAATCGTGGTTTTCTTACACCCACTTAATGTACAGATACCATATTCTATGTTTGGTGCAAATCCTGTGTCATGGTCAATTCTATAGACATAATTTTTTGGCATGTCTATCACCTCTCAAATTGCGTCATTGTAGATAACGTTTTTGCAGACATAGGAAGCCATCGCGACAATATTTAGCGGAAGACCGCAAAGACCCGCCATAGAAACGATACAAGCCTCTTTTTGTTACAATTTTAGTTTTGAAAAAACCTTTGTGCGCGCGCTAACTTTAAAATAAAAAAGAAGGGTTTACTTGTAGTCTATGAACTCCTTACCAAGGAGTTCTCTGGCTATAACTACTCTCTGAATGTTTGTGGCACCTTCGGCTCCGACGATGTATGAAAAGATTCCTCTTAATCCCATTTCAAGATGCGCTTCCTTGGTGTATCCCCAAGCCCCTAACCACAACATCACGTCCTTGAAGATATCAACTGCAAGATGCGGAGCCAGCAACTTTACCGCCGATATGTGCTTAACGACTTCAAGCGGTGTGAAACGCTTCCTCTTATATCTCTCATCGATCATCCATGCTGTTCTATAAACCAATGATCGCACGGCCTCTAGCTTTGCCCAATCATCCGCTAATTCGTACTGGATCATGCCGAATTTGCCGATTGGACGCCCGAAGGCCTTCCTCTGCTTGAGGTACTCTATTCCGATTTCCAGTGCGCGTTGAGCGCATCCCACAGAGCAGGCTCCGATCAGGATTCTGGCTAGGTCGAAGCCCTCCATGGTCATGTAGAATCCCTTTCCTTCCTCTCCCATGAGATAGTCGTTCGGCAATCTAACGTCTTTCATAGAGAAACCTCCGCAGGATATGCCCATCCTGCCCATGTCATCGAATCGTTTGGTTACCTCAACCCCTGGAGCCTTTATTGGAAGATAGAAGGATGTCATGCCCTTATGTGGAGCCTCTGGCGGTGCCGGCGATGTTCTGGCAGTTATCCAGTAGCCCCCACCGAGCTTGAGGGCCTCCTCTGTGCCACTAATATACATCTTCTCCCCGTTGACGATCCATTCGTTTCCCTCCTTTCTCGCCGTTGTTTTGAACGCGGCAACATCGGAGCCTCCCCCAGACTCGGTTGTCGCTATGCCGAAGAAGGCTTTGCCTCGGGTCGCCGGGCGTATCACATCTTCTCTAACCCGTTCTGTGCAGTATCGGTCAGCAACGAAGCCCCAACTGCTTTCAACCAGAAAATGCACCGGGATTGCTATGGAGATGTCAGCATAACCTAACTCTTCACAGGCTATGCAAGCGGTCACCCAGTCTGCTCCTGCTCCGCCGTGTTCCTCTGGGATGGTCATAAGCCACAAGCCGAGGTCAGCCATCCCCTTAATGATCTCGTCAGGGATCCACTGCTTCGTGTCAATTTCCCTAACCTTTTCCAAGGGTAAGTTCTTCTCGCACCACTCCCTCACAGCCTTCCTGAACAGTTCCTGCTCTTCAGTAAAGCTAAAATCTACCATACGTTTCACCTTAGAATCGGAGTTTTGTAAGCATTTGCATATAAGATTTGTTAAATTTCTGGCTAGCTGATTTTCTCTAAAAGTTCATCCACGGGGCTCCGGTTCAGGTGCAAACCCAGTTTTTCTGCTTCAATTCCCATCGTGAAGCCCAGTAGCTGGGTGTAGTACAGGACGGGAAGGTTGAGCTTGCTCCCTATAGTGGCTCCGGCGCTTTTCTGTCGTTCATCAAACATTCGATGGCAAGATGGACAAGAAACCACTAGCCCATCCGCGCCCCGGTCTTGCACCGCCTTGATCTTTAACCCCGCAAAAGTGAGCGCCGCGTCAGGGTGCGATAACATGAGCAGGGCTCCACAACAGTCGAGCTTCTCCGGGTAGTCCACGCTTTCTGCTCCTAGCAGGCTAATCAAGTCATCCAGCTTCTTGGGGTTTTCTGGATGGTCGACTCTTCTGAGCTTGCTCGGTCGGAGGATGTGGCAGCCGTACTGGGAGGCCATTTTTAAGCCGTGGAGTGGTCTCTTTACCGACTTCTGTATGGTCTCCGCTTCGACCGTGTCATGTAGTAGGTCGATGACGTGCAAGATTCGTAGAGAGCCCCTGTACTCGAGGTCTTCTTGGCTAAGGAGCGAGTTTATCTTCCCACGCAGGTTTTCGTCTTGCCCCAGATAATGCATGGCTTCGGAGAAGGATAAATGGCAGCCGTTGCATATTGTGAGTAAATTATTTAAGCCCGATTTCTCGGCTATCGCCAGGTTTCTCGCTGCCAGGTAGAGGGAAGCATACGTGTTTACGCTTTTTATTGGGGTTCCACAGCAGGAAACGTTGTCTAGGTCAACCAGCTCAAACCCCAACTTCGGCAGAACTTCCCTCACCGACAACTCGTACGCATACTGCGTTGTAGGAACGAAGCATCCCCAGTAGACCGCCAACCTCAATTCTGCACTCCCCTAACCGCCTTCTAAGGCCCTCAAGAAAGCTGGTTTGAACTTCTCGTTCGGCTCGGAAACCTTCGGCAGCCCAAGCTTTTCTCGGTTTACCTTCTCCAGTTTGCGGGTCACGGTTTCTTGCGGTTTTTGAATAAACCCTGTTTCAAGAACCGTGCTTACCAGTCGGAGGTAGCTCTCGGGAACTTTAGCCTCCATCTCCAGGGCTAGGTTTCTTAACGCAAGGAGCAGGTCGACGGGTGCCACCTCTTGGGGGCACCTCTCCTTACACTTGAGGCAGGTGGCACAGGTCCAGATGATGCCGGAGTTGACCACATCCTCGATAAAACCCAGCTTGACTAGACCCACAATCTCGTGAGGCTTGATCTCCAGCATCTTCATGGACGGGCAGCCGCTGGTGCATCGGATGCACTGAAAACAGTCGTAGGGCTTGTGCTCACCGATCTTGCTCAGCACCTTCAAGCGAAGGCTCGAATCTGGCTTCTTTGTCGTCGTCAGATCAGTTACGCTCATATCTTCTCAAGATATAACAATAGACTTTATAGGTATTATTATAAAGGGCGGGAAGTGAAGTTCTTGAACCTAATTAACCGCTGTGCTAGGTTGGATGGTGAATGGCGAATATTCATTCAGCCTTGGTAATTGGCAGTGGGGTCGCTGGGCTTCAAGCATCCCTCGACTTGGCTAGAGCAGGATTTAACGTTTATCTGGTCGAGCGGAAACCCCGCCTTGGCGGTTACACGCCACTGCTCTGTAAGGTTTCTCCGACGTTAGAAAACGCTGAGGAAGTGGTGGATCCTCTGCTTCGAGGGGTCGTAAAGCATCCAAACGTCAAGACTCTTCCATATTCTGAAATCGAGGAGGTTGAGGGTTCTGCGGGTAACTTCAAAGTTAGAGTGTTGAGGAAAGCGAGATACGTAGACGAGAAGAAATGCACGGCTTGCGGTGAGTGCGAAAAAGCCTGCCCAGTCGATGTTCCTAAGGAATATGAGATGGGACTCGCCTTCAGGAAAGCCATCTACCTCCCGTCTCCGAACCCTGTTCCGCCCAAACACCTAATCGATCAAGAAAAATGCATATACCTCAAGGACGGTTCGTGCCATGCTTGTCGAAACGTTTGCCCAGAGAACGCCGTGGACTTTGAACAAAAGGCGGGGAAAGATGAACTCAGCGTGGACGTGATCATCGTTGCGACTGGGTTCAAGCCCTACGATGCCGGTAAAAGGGGTCAGTATAAATACGGCGTTTACCGAAACGTGATAACCGGAATCGAGTACGAGAGGTTATGCAGCCCCAACGGACCCACTCATGGAAAAATCGTGAGGGTTGACAACGAGGAAAAGCCGGAATGCGTAGCCTATGTTTTGTGTGTAGGTTCAAGAGAAGAACGAAATCATGGATATTGTTGCCGAGTCGGATGCTTAAACGCCTTAAAACACGCGTACCTATTGAAGAGTCAGTATAGAGACGAAGTAGACGCCTATATTTGCTACACGGATATGCGAGCAGTGGGAAGGAGAGCCGAAGAATTTTATCGAAAGGTGAGGGGGTCAGAGGTCAACCTTATCCACGGTGAACCATCTGAAATTCGAGAGCTTCCAGACGGTTCGTTAACCCTAGACGTTTACGATCAAGCAACCTCCAAACTCCTTTCCGTCACTGCAGACCTTGTTGTGTTAGAAACGGGACTGGAGCCTGAAGTAGACCTACGAGAAAAGCTGAAGATTCCCTTAAATGAGGAGGGCTTTTTTAAAGAGGCGCATCCCCATCTTGCCACAAACGAAACGCTCGCCGAAGGAATCCTTTTGGCAGGGGCGGTGCAGCAACCCATGAACATCGCTGAGGCTATAGTGCACGCATCCGCCGGAGCCATGAAGGCACTTCTTTCAACGCGTAAGCAGGGGGGTTAGATCCCTATTTTAGGTCTGCACCGAAAATGATAAGCAGTTGAGTTTAGGGAATGTAAGGTTGTGGGGAAGGCGAGAAGCGTTGCGGAAGATGATCCCAGTTAATATGCCCCAAATTGGCAGCGAGGAAGTTGAAAGCGTCGTTAAGGTTTTGAGAAGTCGTGTGTTAACGGACCGTCTTGGAAACGGGCCTATGGTTAAGAAGTTCGAGAAGGCGTATGCAAGATTTATAAGAGCGAAGCATGCGGTGGCGGTAAACAACGGAACCGCCGCCCTTCACTTGGCTCTCCTCGCTGCTGGAGTGAACTCGGGAAACGAGGTCATCCTACCCAGTTTCACGTTTGTGGCAACAGCTGAGGTCGTAGCGATGATCGGTGCGAAGCCAGTCTTCGTGGACATCAACCCTGAAACCTACAACATTGATCCTCAAAAAATCGAGGAAGCGGTCACTGCAAAATCAAAGGCGATCATACCGGTCGATTTGTATGGGCTACCAGCGGATATGGAGGCGATTAAGGAGGTGGCTCAAAAGAGCAACCTAATCGTTATAGAGGACGCGGCTCAGGCTCACGGAGCCACGTACAAGGGAAAGCCGCCCGGATATTTCGCGGACGTGGCATGCTGGAGCTTCTACGCAACTAAAAACATGACCACGGGCGAGGGTGGCATGGTCACCACCAACGATGACGATTATGCGGAGAAGCTACGCTGCGTACGGTCGCACGGAGAAAAGGAAGAGTATAGGTCCTTCATGATCGGATACAACTACCGCATGCCTGAGATCGAAGCAGCCATAGGATACGCTCAACTCCGTAAGCTTCCGGGATTTCTTAGAAAAAGACGGGAAAACGCTAGGCTCTTAACAGAAGGACTTGCCGAGACCAAACGACTACAACTTCCCACTGAACCACGAAACTATAAGCACAGCTGGTACCTCTACACGGTTCGACTTCGAGACGCCGATTCGGCAACAAGAAACAATGTCGTGGACGAGTTAAGAAAGCGTGGCATCGGAGCCGCCGTATACTACCCCACCCCGATCCACCTCATGCCATACTACCGTCAATTTGGTGAACATCCGATTCCTAAGACAGAAAGGGCGGCTCAACAGGTGTTTTCGTTGCCGGTTCACCCAGGCGTGACGCCAAAAGAAATCAAATACATTGGAGATTCGGTGAAGCAAGTGTTAAAATGATCAATCTTTCTGTGTAAGCAAATCCTAAGTAAGAACATCAGCTAATTTCTGCGCGCACATGGCACGCTTTAAACATCAGCCTTTTTGCATGTAGTCTCGAATTAAAAACTTAATTTCCGCCTTGTTCTTATAGAGTAAAGATCGGCAAGCAGAGGGTAGACCTGCTTATGATTTCGTGGAAATCTTCCATAGTTCCGGGAGTCATTGTAGCGGTTATCTGCTTAGTTACACTTTTTCTTTTAAAATTTCTCAATGTTGGCAACATGCAATTATTTCTGGATGCAAAGGCTTTTGTTGTTGAACACGGCCTTCTAGGCGTTTTCTTCGCAACCATTTTAGCTGGAACAATTGTGCCTTTAGGAAGCCCAGTCCTAGTGGTGGTAGCAGCCCTCTTAGGAATACCAAAAATCCCGCTCATTTTAACTGCCACAACTGGATTCACCATTGGTATGATGATTAACTACGGCTTAGCCTACTATCTAGGAAGACCTTACATTACGAAGAAAGTAGCTACGGAAAAACTCCAAGCGATTATGCACCTATGGGACAGGTGGGGCTGGACTCTCTACACAATATTCGGGCTCGTTCCAGTTCTGCCCGTGGAACTGCTTTCACTCATTTGCGGATTGTTGAAAACACGCCTAGATATTTTTTTAATCCTGAGCTTTGTACCTAGACTCGTACTCTTCACGATTCTAGCCTATCTCGGAGAACAAGCAGGCATATGGATCGGAATCGTCTAGCAGAAGGACGTGGAAAATTAATGATAGAACTTTACTCCACTGAGCGCATGAATTTTAGGGATATGCCCATACACGTAATGAAATCTCATATGATGCGGGTCCGCAAACTACCCTATCGGAAGAAACGGTATTAATTGCGCGGTTATTCGGGGAGCCTCAGAGCCATGGCTATTGCTGTCTGGGTCCGCAGAACTCCCTTCGTGGAGTGAATTTTATTTATGATTCTCCCCAACGCTTCCATGTCGACATACTCAGCATAGGCAATCACGTCGTACTGGCCCGTGACCGCATGTGCCATCTTAATGCCCTCTATCCTAAGCGCTTCTTCAGCAACTTTCCACAATTTTCCGGGCTCGGTGTTAATTAAAATGTAGGCGTGCAAATTCGATCATCTCATTCAATCTTAATTAAAAGTAAATGTACTAAAAGCTTTTGAAAAGAAGAGTTGGCTCTTCATCAACCTTTCTGTTTTAGCTGGACACTCCAATAAAAGTTCAACACGTTTTGAGGTCGTGAAGGCTTATATGGAATGAAAGCAACGATACTCATGTCAAGTTATACCTTTCCTCCTTAACTAAGGAGGCTCTTGCATGAAAAGGATTAAGGTTATTATAATGGGGGCGGCTGGAAGAGACTTCCACAACTTCAACGTTTACTTCAGAAACAACGATCAATATGAGGTAGTGGCGTTCACAGCCACCCAGATACCCGGAATTGAGAAGAGGGTTTACCCACCGGAGCTGGCTGGGTCAAGATATCCAGAGGGAATACCCATCTATTCTGAAGAAGAACTGCCGACCCTAATTAAGGAGCATAACGTGGAGCAGGTCGTTTTCGCGTATAGTGATGTATCGCATGAATATGTTATGCATAGAGCGTCCATAGCGTTGGGGAACGGAGCCGATTTTAGGCTAATGGGTCCATCCACCACGATGTTAAAGGCTAGGGTTCCCGTGGTTTCGATTTGCGCAGTTAGAACAGGATCAGGGAAGAGTCAAACATCGAGAAGGGTTTGTAGCATTTTGAGAAAGAGAGGCTTCACCGTGGTGGTTGTGCGGCATCCCATGCCCTATGGAGACTTACGCAAACAAATATGCCAAAGATTTGCGTCCTACGAGGACTTGGACAAATACGAGTGCACCATTGAAGAGCGGGAAGAATACGAACCGCATATCAACAACGGAATCGTCGTGTATGCTGGGGTAGATTATGAAAAGATTTTGAGAGAGGCAGAGAAAGAGGCGCATATCATCGTTTGGGATGGGGGCAACAACGACCTACCCTTCTTCATGTCCAACCTCCATATCGTGGTGGCGGATCCCCATAGGGTAGGTCACGAATTAACATATCATCCCGGAGAAACCAACCTAAGAATGGCGGATGTTGTAGTCATCAGCAAGGTGGACACAGCGGATCCAAGGGACATTGAAACCGTTCGAAGGAACATATGGATGGTGAACCGGGACGCAACCGTCATAGAGGCGGCTTCCCCCATAACCGTGGACAATCCAAAACTTATCAAGGGAAAGCGAGTCTTAGTGGTGGAGGATGGTCCAACCATAACACATGGGAACATGGCGTATGGTGCTGGAACAATCGCCGCGGAGAGGCTGGGGGCAAGCGAGATGGTGGATCCACGCCCCTATGCCGTCGGCTCCATCAAACGCACGTTTAGGGATTATGGGCATCTGGGATCAGTGCTTCCAGCCATGGGCTATGGGAAGGAGCAGATAAGCGAGCTGGAGCAGACCATAAACATGACACAATGCGATGTGGTGGTTATCGGAACTCCCATCGACCTGCGTCGGGTTTTGCGCCTCAACAAGCCTGCGGTACGAGCCAAATATGAACTTCAGGAGATTGGCACACCCACACTCGAGAGCATATTGAGGCGTCACTTTCCCAAAAGATAGCCTGAGGGGGCTAAGCCACTCATCCGTAGTTATTTTGTTGTCAGATGTTCTGCCTACAAAGCCGCGCGCACGTTGCTTTCTAACCTCCACATTAAACTGTTCATGTATTCATTCAGCGAGCGGATGGTGGGCTTTTCATTGGCGGTTTGCCTCAAAACCTTTATGAGCGTCGAAGCCAACTCGAGTGTCGTGACGACTGGAATATTAAATTCAACGGCTAATCTTCGGATAACGTACTCATCCTCTAATGTATCTGCATACCCAGCTGTATTCGCCGTGTTTGTCATCGGTATATTGATAATGAAATCTATTTTTCTTCGTAGAATGTATTCGAGGATGTTTGGTATCTTCCTGAGTTCTCGGATCTTATAGAGCCTAGTTATGTTATTTAATCCAGCATCGCGCAAGATCTCTGCGGTATGCTCTGTTGCATAGATCTTGAAGCCAAGTCTTCTTAACGCCTTAGCTAGTGGGACGGCTTTTTTCTTTAACTCCTCACCGCCAACGGTTATCAGGACAGAACCGCCCAAGGATGGTGTTTTGAATTCGGCTGAGTGTAACGCCTTTAAAAATGCATCCGCGAAGTTCTCTCCTAGGCACGCTACTTCCCCTGTACTCAACATTTCAACTCCAAGCACCGGGTCAGCTCCGCTCAGTCGCATGAAGCTAAACTGAGGGGCTTTCACTCCAACGTGCCAAGGGGGCGGAAACTGAGCTATTCCGAGGTCACGGAATTTTTCACCCAGCATGGCTAAAGTAGCAAGTTCTATTAAATTAACCCCTACGGTTTTGCTAACATAGGGCATAGATCTCGATGCGCGCAGGTTACATTCAATGACATAAGTGGTGCCGTCTTTGACAAGATATTGAATGTTAAATGGACCCATGATTTGGAGGGCCCTCACTATCTTATCTGTATGGTCCTCGATGGTTTTCAAGACATTCGAGGGTAACGTCTGCGGTGGGATACACATGGTCGCGTCGCCACTGTGAACCCCAGCCTTTTCAATGTGCTCAATGATGGCGCCGATCAGTACATCTTCGCCGTCGGAAACGCCATCCACCTCCACCTCCTTGGCCTCCTGCATAAACTTCGAGATCACCACGGGATGCTCAGGCGAAACCTTCGCTGCCAACCTAAGGTAGTCTTTCAATTCTTCCTTAGCATAGGCAACCCTCATGGCGGACCCAGACAATACATAGCTCGGACGAACGAGGACGGGATAACCGATTTTTTCCGCAAACCTTTCAGCGTCCTCTATCGTTGTTAGCTTACTCCATTTCGGCTGAGGAATCCCTAATCTATCGAGGAGGGCGCTAAACTTTGATCGATCCTCAGCGCGGTCAATGCTTTCGGCTGGAGTACCCAAGAGTTTTACGCCCAAGCTAGCCAGCTTTAGGGCAATGTTGTTGGGAATCTGTCCTCCAACACTCACGATAATACCTAGGGGGTCCTCTTTCTCATATAAGTCTAGGACTCTCTCTAAGGTTAGCTCTTCAAAATATAGTTTGTCACAGGCGTCATAGTCTGTTGAAACCGTCTCCGGATTATAGTTAGCCATGATAGCCTCGTCTACGCCATGCTTTTTAAGCGCCCAAATTGTATTAACCCCACACCAGTCAAACTCCACACTTGACCCTATTCTAAACACACCAGCTCCGAGGACCATAACCTTTCTTTTATCGGATGCGAAGGTTATGTCGTCTTCGTCTCCACCATACGTTAAGTAGAGGTAATTCGTTTTAGCTGGCCACTCGGCGGCGAGTGTATCTATCTGCTTAACAACTGGAACTATGCCCCATTTTTTTCGAAGTTCCCTTATCGTCATCTCGTCTTTCTTGAGGTATATGGCGATCTGCTTATCTGAAAAACCGAGGCGCTTTGCCTCTTTAATCACTTCAGCAGCTTGCTTTTCTTCCAAATTTAGGGAGTGTAGTCTTCTTTCCATATCAATAATGTTCTGAATCTTGTACAGGAACCAAGGGTCTACGCCGCTTAACCTATAGATTTTCTCAACTGGAGTGCCCATCTTTATTGCTTTAGCTATTTTGAATAGCCTTTCGTCTGTTGGGTTCGATAAGAAGTCCTGTATCGCCTCGGCGGGTTCAGGTTCATCATCTTCGGGATTGCAAACTAGTCCTATTTTCCCAATGTCCAGCATTCGGACCGCCTTTTGTAGCGCCTCCTCAAAACATCTTCCAATAGCCATGACCTCTCCAACGGACTTCATCTGCGGACCAATACGTCGGTCAACCTTCTTGAATTTTTGGAGGTCCCATCTTGGAATTTTGATCACAACGTAATCGAGGGCTGGCTCGAAAAAGGCGGTGGTAACCCCAGTGACTTGGTTAACTAGCTCCGGAAGCAGGTATCCAATTGCCAGTTTAGCCGCTATATAGGCTAATGGATAGCCTGTTGCTTTACTCGCAAGCGCGGAACTTCTTGACATACGTGCGTTTACCTCAATGGCACGAAACTCCTCTGATTTTGGATGTAAAGCCCATTGAATATTACACTCGCCAACTATACCCAAGCTTTGTATGACCCTTATGGAAGCGGAACGAAGCAGGTGATACTCACGGTTTGATAGCGTTTGCGAGGGAGCTACCACGATGGAGTCACCAGTGTGAACTCCCATGGGGTCTAAGTTTTCCATATCACAGACCGTTAGGCAATTGTTAGCCCGATCCCGCATAACCTCATACTCAACTTCCTTCCAATGGCCCAGATACTCCTCGATAAGAACTTGTGAGATCATACTTTGGGCCAAGGCTCGATTAACTATCTCCTCCAACTCATCCTTATTGTAAGCTACACCTGAACCTTTGCCGCCTAATATGTAGGCTACTCGAACGATGACCGGATATCCGATATCCTTCGCAGCCTCAAGGGCCTCCTTGACGGAGGTTGCAGATCGGCTTTCGGGCACAGGAATGTTCGTGTGAATCATGGCCTGTTTAAAAAGTTCTCTGTCTTCGGTGGCTTCTATCGCGCTAATGGGCGTCCCCAAAACTTTTACGTTATACTTTTCAAGAATGCCGCTTTTCGCTAATTGAACCCCACAATTCAAGGCGGTTTGTCCACCGAAACCTAAAAGGATTCCGTCAAGCCTCTCCCTTTTGATAACCTCCTCGACATATTCCGGCCCTACAGGTAGAAGGTACACTGTTCCAGCCAAGTGTGGGTCCGTCTGTATGGTCGCTACGTTGGGGTTAATTAAAACGGTTTCTATTCCTTCTTCCCGTAGTGCTTTTAGGCACTGGCTTCCCGAGTAATCAAACTCGGCGGCTTCTCCGATCTTTATAGCTCCGCTACCGAGTACCAACACCTTTCGTATCCAATCAAAGCTAGGCACTCTCTATCCCTCCATATGCCTTATGAACTGGTCAAATAGAAAATCCGTGTCGTATGGTCCTGGACTTCCCTCAGGATGAAACTGAACGGCGAAGGCTGGCTTACTTGTGTGTTTAACTCCCTCAACGGTTTTGTCGTTTGCGTTTATAAACCACACCTCTAGGTCTGTTCCGTGAAGGGAGCTGGGGTCTACAGCGTACCCGTGATTCTGCGTTGTGATATAGCATCTACCTGTCTCTACATCCAGCGCAGGTTGATTTTGAGATCGGTGCCCATACTTCAGTTTATAGGTGTCTCCACCCAAAGCTAACGCCAATATCTGATTTCCGAGGCACACGCCCATGATCGGAACGTTCTCCTCGAACAGCTTTCGGACACACTGTATCGTTTTATTACATTTTTTAGGGTCACCCGGCCCATTGCTCACTATAACACCGCTGGGATTATACTCCATGATTTCCTTTGCAGAGAAATCGTATGGCACGCGGACGATGTCTAACCCACGTTTGATAAAGCCTCGTAGTATACTGTATTTAACACCGCAATCTATTAGGGCAACTATTTTACTTCCCCCAGACTCGTAATGGACAGGCTCTTTAGTGGTGACTTCCCCGACTAAATCCCTTAAATTCGGATCTGGAATTCTCTCCGCCTCTTTCAGAAGTTTTTCAAGGTTAAGGTCATCTTCTGCTTCGTATACTTGCAGAATCCCAAGCATAACGCCTCTGATTCGAAGCTTCATTGTAAGTCTCCGCGTGTCAATTCCGTATATGCCGGGTACATCTTCCTGTTTAAGCCACTCATCCAAGGTTTTGGTAGACGCCCAGTGATACGGCTTCCTGCACAATTCATGAACGATGAAACCCGTTACCTTGATGCCATCAGACTCAAAGTATAAGGGGATACCCTGTTTAATGTCGCAGGGTGGGACACCATAATTACCGATAAGAGGGTAGGTTAACGTTAAAATTTGGCCCTGATAGGATGGGTCCGTCAGTGCCTCTGGGTACCCCACCATCGAAGTTGAAAATACAACCTCTCCTGAAACTTTCTTTGTCGCTCCGAAGCCGTAACTAATAAAGTAGGAGCCATCTTCTAAAACTAAAATCGCCCTTGCGCAGTTCTGATGTCTGAAATCAACAGGCAAAAAGCCCTAACCTACTTTTACATCTGAACTTTTAAGCTTTGCGTGGTGCTGATTCGGGGTTGAAAAAACCTTAACTAAAGATTCTAGGTTTTTTCCTGCCTCATCTAGCTTCGATTTTTTCTCGGATAGCCAAGTCCTTGATAGAATTGTCCACTGTTCTCGAATCTTTATCATCCTCTCTACTTCCATCGGTGAGGGCCCTCCTCTGGCATTATGAGCCTTAACGAAGTCCAGCGGATTCGTAAATGCGTGTATATCCTCTACTTTGATGTTTAAAGATAGGGCTGACGTATCCTTGGCTATGGTTTGTATTAGCTCAGGTGTCGCATCAGCAAGACTTAGCCCATTCTCAATCAGATGCCTAACCAGTGCGCCAACGATTTTATGGGCTGTTCTGAAGGGAACCTTGTACTTGCGGGTGAGGGTGTTCACCAGCTCAGTGGTTGTGGAGAAGCTGAGGAAGGGCTTGCTGAAGATTTCCTTGCTCATCTTTAAGTGAAGGATGAGTCTCGAGAGCATATCTAATGAGCCTGCGACGCTTTCCACGGACTCCCATAGTTGAGGGGTAACCTCTTGAAAATCTAAGTTGTAGGTAGATGGCAGAGACTTCATTATGGTTGCACACGTTACAAAATTACCTAGTACACGGCCCGACCTTGCACGTATGACTTCTAAGACCTCCGGATTCTTCTTCTGCGGCATTATGCTGCTGGTTGACGAGAAACTATCTGGAAGATCAATTATTCCAAACTCAGGTGAACTCCAAATAATTAAGTCCTCGACGAACCGACTTATATCCAAAGCGATTATGGTGAGGCATGCTAGGGTTTCTAAGATAAAATCTCGACTACCCACAGCGTCGATGGAATTCTCGAGCACTTCACTAAAGCCAAGTAACTCAGCGACCCTCTCCCGATTTAGGGGAAAACTTGAGGTGGCTAATGCCCCAGCACCCATTGGACAGAGATCAACCCTTTGATATGCTTCCTCCAACCTATGCAGTTCTCTCTCCAACATATCCACATAGGACAGGAGATAATGGGCAAATGTCACTGGTTGAGCCGGTCGTAGATGGGTATACCCTGGGATAACCGTTCTGACATGCCTCTTAGCTAATTTGATTAACTGCTCCTGCAGCCTTATCACCAAGGCGACCAGATCTATCATATCCTCGCGTAGCCTCATTCTGATGGCTGTTGAAACCTGATCGTTTCTGCTCTTGCCAATGTGTAAGTTTCCTCCAACCTCCGGACCCGCCCTCTTAATGACCTCCTCCTCAACACCCATGTGGACATCTTCAAGTGATGGCTTCAGTCTCATTCCTTTTTCCAATCCATTTAAGACCTGAAGAAGCCTAACCCCACTCGACCAGTCGATGATTTTCTGCTCCATCATCATTATCACGTGGGCTTTATTGATCTTGATTACGGGTTTCAGTAGCCTTTTATCACTCTGAATGGAGGAGGTGAAACTCGTCACATCCCGCCTTACAGAGGTCAGCCTCCCTCCCTTAAAGAGCAGAGACATCCTAACCCCTTTCAACGGTCTTTATTGCATCAAACAAGATCTCGAGGCCCTTATCGAGGAGTTCCCTTGAAATATTGAGTGGAGGAGCTATCCTGATGCAGTTGTATCCCACAGGTAGAAGAATCAGCCCCCTCTTGAATGCCTCGATGGCAATCATGTCAGTTTCCTTGATGGCTTTGTCCTTGGTCTTCTTATCCTTCACAAATTCAACCCCGATCATCAAACCCTTCCCGCGGGTGTCCCCAACTATCCTACTTTCCTCTTTGATCTCGTCGAGCCTTTTCAGGGTATGTTCACCCAGCATGGAGGCTTTTTCGCAAAGTTTCTCCTTCCTTATGACTTCTATGTTGGCTAATGAAGCGGCAGAGGCCAGCAGATTTCCGCCGAAGGTGTTAGAATGGGCCCCTTCATACCAGTTAGCGATTTCTGACTTCGCCACGGTGGCTCCCATGGGTAAACCTGCTGCTAGAGCCTTCGACAGGCAAATGATATCAGGTTGGACACCATAATGTTCGCAAGCAAACATCTTTCCTGTTCTTCCAAAGCCTGTTTGAACCTCATCGACTATGAACAGGAGGTCGTTTTTATTGCAGATCTTTTCTAATTTTGATAGGAATTCCTTTGGCGGAACTATGTATCCAGCTTCTCCTTGAATGGGCTCCACAATTAATCCAGCAATGTCTTCTCGGGGATAGGACTGCAGAGTAACATCCTCTACGTAGGAGGCACACCAAACATCGCAGTCTGGGTACTCCAACCTAAAGCTGCAGCGATAGCAATAAGCATAGGGAACATGCACCACGGACGGGACCATGGGGAAGAAAAATTTTCTATGGAGAGACTTGCAGGCGCTTAGGCTCAAGGCGCCGAATGTTCGACCGTGAAATGCGCCGATGAAGGAAATCATGCTTGGCTTCCTTGCATGCCACCTCGCCAATTTAAATGCACACTCAACTGACTCAGCCCCGCTGTTTGAAAAGAAAACCTTTTTGTCAAACTCGCCCGGTGTGATGGAAATCAGCTCTTTAGCTAACCGAACCTGCAACACGTTGTAATAGTCGTTACCAGCGAAGTGTATAAGCTTCTCAGCCTGCTCCTTGACGGCTTTAACGACCTCCGGGTGGTTATGACCGACATTGGTAACGGCCACCGCTGATGAAAAGTCTATGTAAACATTTTCATCAATATCCTTCACTAAGGCTCCTTGCGCCTCCACCCCAACGAGGGGATACGGAACCATGGTTGTGGGCATGATAACTTGATGATGCAGGTTCACGATCTCTTGAGCGCGGGGTCCCGGTTGAGGGGAAACAACCTTTGTGCCCTTCAGCATTTCTTCCTCTCCGTCTTCGCTTTTAAGACGTTGGACACCTTTGTTGGTAGTCCCCAAAGCTCAATGAAGCCCGGAGACCAAGATTGGTCAAAGGTGGTACGGATGTCGTAGGTTGCCAAGTTTAGATCATAAAGTGACATTGGGGAGGAACGCCCAACCACCCTGAGTCCTCCCTTATACAGTTTCATCTTGACCTCACCATTCACGCGTTCCTGAGTTGCGTTGATGAAGGCCTCAAGGTCTTCTCTTAACGGGTCCATCCATAGTCCAGTGTAAGCTAGGAGCGTCCATTGAGCGTCAATCTGCTCTTTAAATAAAACCTCGTGTCGTGTAAGGACCATCTTCTCCAGGTCTTTATGGGCTTCCAGAAGGACCGTGGAGGCGGGGCACTCATAAACCTCCCTCGACTTAATCCCAACTAAACGGTCCTCCATATGATCGATACGTCCGACGCCATGCTTCCCAGCGATCTTGTTCAGCGTTTCAATCAATACTACAGGGTCCATGTCTTCCTCATTTATGGCGCATGGAACGCCATTTTCAAAACTGAGAGTGACGTATTCAGGGCTATCGGGTGATTTTTCAGGTGGAACCGTCCATTCAAATATCTCTTCAGGTGGCTCATGATCTGGAAACTCGAGAACGCCGCATTCGATCGAGCGACCCCAAAGGTTTTGGTCTACGCTGTATGGGCTATTTATGTCCACTGGTATGGGAATGTCATTTGCTTCTGCAAACTTTATTTCTTCATCCCTATTTAGCTTCCATTCCCTGACCGGGGCGATTATTTTTAGGTCTGGCGCCAGCGATTTTATGGTCACGTCGAAGCGGACTTGGTCGTTGCCCTTGCCTGTGCAGCCATGAGCAACGGCCACGGCTCCCTCCTTTTTCGCAACCTTAACGATCTTAGACGCTATTAAAGGGCGTGACAAGGCGCTACTTACGGGATACTTTCCTTCGTAGAGGGCGTTTGCTTTTATGGCTGGAAAGACATACTTGGTAGTGAACTCATGTTTGGCATCGATGGAATAGTGCCTCAAGACTCCGAGTTTTTTCGCCTTTTCCTCAATCGCCTTAAAATCATCCTGTTGACCAACATCCAGCGTCACCGTGATTACGTCAGCATCATATTTTTCTTGAATCCATTTTATCGATACCGACGTGTCCAGTCCACCCGAGTACGCCAACACGACCGTTTGCGTTATTTTCCGCCCCCGTTCACTCCTTTAACTTAGAGAACAAACCATAGCCTGCCGCGTATTTCGAATTAGTTTCCACCTCACCGTGTCTATGCACACCTTCGCCAAGTTCTATGATTTCTGCATGAAGGCACCTTAGTTGGTGTTCAGCTTCATATGACTCAACGATTTCCCAAAATTTGGTCATTGCCGCTTTTTCTGTGATTCCATGTCCAACGAACGGCATTTTGACTATCTCTGACTCTGCCATTTTTACACCTAACATCGCCCTTTTACCTACAATTTTTTTAAAAACTTTGCGACTTATCTGTGCCAGAATAAACTTTAAATGTTCTAATTGATACATTTTACAATTATGACCATAGCTCAAGATGTAAGAAACTACTTGAAGAATAAGCCGTATATGCTGGAAGCTCTAGAAAAAGGCATTGTCAACCTCAGCGAATTATCTAGACAAATCCAGAAAGAGCTTAAAATAAGCAATATAGTTGCGATAAAAGCGGCTCTAAGGAGGTTTTCTGATGAACTACAAAAACACAAACATAAAAGGGAGGAAAAGGTTCTGCAACTTCTAAAGAAAAGCACAATCACAGTTTATGATGGAAAGTCTGTAGTGATTACAGACAGACCAGTGGAAACGAAAGAGAGGATAAAAGTGAATTTGGAGGGAAAATTTGTTTATCTGCTAGAGAAGAATGACCTGACGAAAATGCCTGACATATTGAAGATACATGAAAACTGTGCCATGATTGTCATACACTCATCAGAGGAATTAGAAGCCACGCCTGGCGTAGTTGCATTTCTAACCTCATTATTAGCAGAACAGAACATCAACATTATAGAATTCATCTCTTGCTGGACTGACACAATTATTGTTGTAGAAAGAAAAGATACCCTCAGAACTTATGAAATCTTATCCAACATAATAGGTTAGTAGATTTAAGCACACGCTAAATGTGGTTCTGTTGCAATGGGTAACGTGACCTAAATATCCTTGTTGGTGGCTCCTTAAGGTTTAGTTTGGTGTTTCGTAAACCATGAAGTTTTTTTAACCGCAGGTGAATTTCGTATCTGTTTTAATAAGCTTCTCAATTCAAATATCAACAATGTTTCTATTTCCACGCGATACGGCGCTAGTTATCTCCGCGATTAGCCCTAGTTTGTCTTTTCCAGTCGCCGTGATTACCGCAAAATCAACTATTCCTTCCAGCATCTCAAACAGCTTCATTTTTAATAGCGGTTCGTGATTGTTCCGAGCCTAAATAGTGACCATACAAAATACTTAATGCTTTCCACTTGACACGCACCTTTGTGCTTTATACTTCGTCCTGAAAATTTTGAGGAGCTTTAGAGTATGATCCTAAAATCCTCATGAAAACCGCTTTCTTCTCAAGCCCTCTCAGAGCTTCTTGGCATCTTTCCTCGTGCCTGTGCCCCTCAAAGTCTAGGTAAAAATTGTATTCCCAAGGCTTTTGTTTTGTTGGCCTCGACTCGACTTTTGTCAGGTTTATATTCCTTTTAGCAAATTCTCCCAAGGCGTGATATAGCGATCCTGGAATGTGTTTAACAGAGAAAATTATGGAAGTTTTGTCTCTGCCCGTGGGCGGAGAGTCGTTTTTAGACAAGACAAAGAACCTAGTGTAGTTGTTTGGGTTGTCAGCGATTCCCTTAGCGAGAATCTTCATTCCATAGAGTCCCGCGGCCCTTTCACTGGCTATGGCGCCTGCATCCCTCAGTTTCTTTTCCTTCATTATTTTTACACTGCCAGCCGTGTCATAAGTTGGAATAAGGTCACAGCCTAAGCGCTCTAGGAAGTTTCTGCACTGGGCCAGGGCTTGGGGATGGGAATAAATAACTTTGATTGAGTCTAACCATACATTTGGGTTTGCTATAAGACAGTGATCGATTTTGAGGATTGTCTCGCCACACACTTTAACGTTGTGGGTTAGAAAAAGGTCGTAAGTTTGATTTACACTCCCCTCTATGGAGTTTTCAATGGGAACCACACCAAATTCCGTTTCCCCCTTCTCAACGCTCTCAAAAACGTCTGAAAGGTCTCCGCAAGGCTTGATGTCTGCGGATGGTCCAAAGAAGGCATAAACTGCGCTTTCGCTGTAAGCTCCCTTTTCGCCTTGGAAAGCAACTCGCATTCTGTCTACTTTCCCAGCCTTCTCCTTTTTATTAGGCACTTGTTGATTCCGTTTATCATAGCCTCAACGCTGGCCATAACAATGTCTTCTCTGGCTGCCCTCGCCGATACAACATTTCCGTCCTTATCCTCAACCTTTATCACTACTTCAGCAACAGCATCTGAGCCTCCTGTTATGGCTTCAAGGCGATACTCGCTTAGCCTAACGTTCACGAGACTGTGCGTAAGCTTCTGTATGGCTTTCATGGCAGCGTCTACTGGACCCACGCCAGTCTCCGCAGCCACGTACTCTTTTCCATCTAAAATCAATTTTACAGAAGCCGTAGGAATGACTTTGATTCCAGTGACAACTGCCAAGTCCTGTAGGTCAACAATCTTCTCTTCTTTAATAACTTCTCCCATGACTGCACAGGCTATGGCTATCAAATCGGCATCAGTTACGGTTTTGCCCTTGTCTCCCAACTCTTTGACTCTCCTTACAACTTCCTTTAATTGTTCTTCGTTGGGATGTACTCCCGCCTCTTCCAACTCCACTTTGACGCCTCGAGTTCCCGCTAACTTACCAGCTACCAGCCTTCGCCGTCTCCCCACCAGTTCAGGCTTTATAGGTTCGAAGGTTAAGGGCACCACTGTTACTCCGCGGGTGTGGATGCCGGACGCATGGGCAAAAGCGTTTTCGCCCACAATGGCCCTGTTGGGTTGTATGGGAATCCCTGTTAATCTGGAGACCAGTTGTGAAGTGCTGTAGAGCAAACGAGTGTTTACGCCCGTTTTCCGTTTGTAAATCAGATGAAGGGACATTACAACTTCTTCTAAAGCTGCGTTTCCAGCCCTTTCACCGAGTCCATTGACGGTGGCGTGCACTTGAGTGACTCCTGCCTCTACTCCCGCTAGCGAGTTGGCTACAGCCATGCCAAAGTCGTCGTGACAGTGAACACTAATGGGGGCTCTTACCACAGTTTTGATGTCCTCAATAAGTTTTCGCATGCTTATGGGGGCCATTACTCCCACTGTGTCAGGAATATTTATCCTATCAGCTCCCGCCTCCTCAGCCGCTTTGCATATCCGCTTCAAGAATCCTATCTCAGACCTGGTGGCGTCCATGGGTGAGAATTCGCATATCAACCCGTGGTCTTTAATGTATTCCACAGAATCGACGGCAGCTGACAACACCTGTTCTGGTGTTAGACCTACAGCGTATTTCATCTGCACGTTGGAGGTAGAGATAAAGGTGTGGACAGTGTTGACATCGCATTCGATAGCGGCGTTAATATCCTCTCGTACGGTTCGGGCGAGACCGCAAATCTCAGCTCTTAACCCAGCCTTCGCTATCTCCCTCACAGCTCTCTTTTCGCCCTCTGAAGACATAGGTGAGCCAGCTTCAATGACATCCACACCTAACCTGTCCAGTTGATGTGCAATCTGCAGTTTTTCCTCTACAGCCAATGATACTCCAGGAGTTTGTTCCCCATCGCGGAGCGTGGTATCAAAAATACGGATATAGGCTAAATCTCGAGACTTCAACCCTTTTAACCTCCAAACAACATTTTGGTAAGCACTCCTGACATTTATCAGCTCACTTGCTGATGGAAAGACAATTGTTACTTTTCGATCCCAGCAGTCCTTCTGATGAACCTACCCACCTTTTCGATTTGATGGCTCTCAATTTCCTTCATTAAGATGTCTAAAATTTCTTGTGCCTCGCTGCTCTTTTTCAGCCATTCCCTCGCAAAATCGCCGCTTTGAACGGACTTCACTATTTTCCTCATGTTTTCTTTTACATGAGCGTCAATAACTTTTGGCCCCACGGTCAATCCACCATACTTGGCGGTGTCTGAAACCGCCTTAAGCATCCCCACAAAACCCTTCTGATAAATCAGGTCCATTATTAGTTTGGCCTCGTTGCAGGCTTCAAAGTAGGCAAGTTCGGGTTGATATCCTGCCTCCACAAGAACCTCAAAACCGTTTTTAATGAGCTCAATTAACCCGCCCACCAGCACCGTTTGCTCTCCAATGATATCACTTTCAGTCTCCTCCTTAAACGTGGTCTCTAAAACGCCAGCTCTGGTGCACCCAATGCTCTTAGCCATGGCCAAAGCGATTTTCATCGCCTGCCCTGAGGGATTTTGATAAACCGCCACAAGGGCTGGCGCTCCAAAGCCGTCGAGGTAGGTCTCTCGTAGTCTACGTCCAGGAGACTTTGGAGCAACCATTATCACATCTACGTTGGATGGTGGAAGTATCTGCTTGAAGTGAATGTTAAAGCCGTGGGAAAAACCCAAAGCTTTCTCCTCAGTCATGTGAGGCGCCACTTGATTCCTAAAAACAGCTGGCTGCTCCAAGTCCGGGATTAACATGTGCACTACTTCGGCTTTTTGGGCAGCCTCTGAAATGGGGTAGACCTCGAAGTCATCGTCCGTTGCCGTCTTCCAAGAGGAGCCGCCGGGCCTCAAGCCCAGTATAACGCTCACGTCTGAATCCCTCATGTTCTGGGCTTGAGCCTGCCCCTGACTGCCATATCCGATTATGGCAACTGTCTTGTCCTTTAAGGGTTCTAAACTCACATCTGACTCGTAGTATACTTTTGTCATTTTTCACTCACCTCCTATCATTCCTCAATTCTAACATATTCTGGTCCTCGGGAGAGGGCTGTTATGCCTGTTCTAGCAAGTTCTTTTATCCCGAAGTTTTTCATTAAATTGATAAAGGCGTCTATTTTGTCGGATCCACCTGTAAGCTCTACCATCAAAGTTTCAGAGGAAACGTCTACTACGCGGCCTCTGAAAACGTCTACGTAGTTTAGGATGTCGGATCTAGCTCTTGTGTCGGGAACATGAACCTTAACGAGGGCCATCTCTCTCGTTACGATATTAGCTGGGTCTAGTCTACTAACTTTAACTACGTCAATAAGTTTGTTCAACTGCTTGACCACTTGCTCGATGGTTTTTTCGTCTCCTTTAACGGTTATTGTAATCCTTGTCAAATCTCCTTGCTCTAGGGGTCCCGCTGAAATGCTCTGAATGTTAAATCCTCTATGTCTGAACATGTTGGCAACACTATACAACACACCTGGCTTGTTCTCCACAACAGCGGAAATAATGTGGGTTTTTTCATTCTCCATTGATAATCACCCAACCACCGTTTCGTCTAAACCTCGGCCTGGTGGAATTATTGGAAAAACGTCCTCCTCAGGAGAAATTGGAACATCAATGACTGTTGTAACTTCACTTTTCATCGCCTCCCTAACAGCTTTCGAAAACTCTTCTAGGGATCCGATGCGAACACCTTGAGCGCCGTAGGCTTCCGCTAATTTAACGAAATCAGGAACATGCCCCAATTTTACAGCAGAGTATCGTCTATTGTAAAACAGTCTCTGCCACTGGGCAGGCATCCCGAGCATGGAATTGTTTAAAACAATAACTGTAACTGGAATGTTCTCCATAACTGAGCAGGCAAGTTCTTGTTCGGTCATTATGAAACTACCATCGCCGGCAATATCTACTACTGGCCTGTCAAGACAGGCAACCTTAGCGCCTAGGGCTGCTGGGAAGCCGAAGCCCATGGTTCCGAGGCCGCCAGAACTGATGAAAGTTCTTGGTTTAAGCGCCTTGTAATTGAGGGCTGCCCACATCTGATTCTGCCCCACCTCAGTCGTAACTATCGCTTTTTGTGGCAGTATTTTTCTAAGTTCTTTCAGCAAGGTTTGAGGCTTCAAATTTTTTTCTTCTTCAGCGGGTACGGTATTCTTAAGCTGCTCCTTGACTTCTTTGACCCTCCTGAACCACATAGAGTCTTCTCTCTTTGTCAGTTGTTTTATCACTAATTCATAGATTGCCTTCAGAGTTCTTTTAGCGTCGGCTACAATAGGTACGTCAACGTCCACGTTTTTCCCAATCTCAGCCGAGTCGATGTCGATGTGGATTATCTTTGCGTCGGGACAGAAGCTGTCCAGTTTTCCTGTGGACCTGTCTGAAAACCTTGTTCCAACCGCCAATAGAGCATCAGCCTCTAGGATTAGTTGGTTTGCTGCACGGGTTCCATGCATGCCAATGTTTCCGAGGGATAGGGGGTGGTTTTCTGGAAAACATCCCTTACCCATCAGTGTAGTTGCCACTGGAGCCATCAAAAGCTCTGCTAGTTCCAAAAGCTCTTGGAAAGCGTTAGAGCTCGTAACTCCACCTCCAGCGAGAATCATAGGTTTTTCTGTCCCAACCAACAACTCAGCGGCCTTTTTAATTTGCAGAGGATGCGGATCATGCGTGGGCTTGTAGCCGCGAATTTCGATTTCGTCCGAAAACTCCATTTCAGCGGTATCTGTCTGCACGTTCTTTGGAAGATCAATCAAAACCGGTCCTAGTCTACCTGTAGTCGCTATGTGAAAAGCCATCATCACAGCCTTTGGAATGTCAGCAGCCTCTTTCACCTGATAATTATATTTGGTTATTGGGGTGGTTATTCCAATTATGTCAGCCTCTTGGAAGGCATCCTTACCTATCACGTAAGAGGAGTTGGGCGTATACGTACTAACTTGCCCAGTGAAAGCGATCACTGGCGAAGAATCCATGTAGGCGTTGGCGATGCCTGTAACAAGATTAGTGGCTCCGGGACCCGAGGTTGCCATGCAGATTCCTGGTTTTCCACTCGCCCGAGCGTAACCGTCGGCTGCGTGGGCCGCGCACTGTTCATGTCTGCTGAGGATATGTCTTATTTCCGAATCGTACAGAACGTCGTAGACTGGCATGATGGCTCCTCCAATTATGCCAAAGATCACCTTTACATTTTGTCGCTCTAAGGCTTCTATGAGGGCTTGGGCACCAGACATTTTAGTCATTTGACTCATACCTCCTACTCGCTAAGCATCCAACCATCATGAGCTTTAGAGAAGGGCTTGGGCAGGAACTCCTGATCTCAGCTCTCAAGCCCTCTTTGACGATGAGCTTTGCTGCCTCCGTTTCGCCCTCGTAAACAGAGGCAAAGCCAGCCTCGATAACGTCAACTCCAGGTTCGTCTAATTGCTTAGCAATTCTGAGTTTGTTTTCAGGAGTTAGGGAGACTCCGGGAGTTTGTTCTCCGTCTCTTAGGGTGGCGTCAAAAATTCGTGTTCTCTCAGGAAAGCGGGTCGATAAAGTAATACCCCATTTCTGATTCCTCGCAGACAAACCCCTTATTGAAGGGAATACTAAATATAAAACTTTTGGTCTCATAATCTAAGACAGACATTATATTGGAGGCTAAGGCTTGAGAAGCGACGAAATAAAACAAGGAGTGGAAAGGGCGCCACACAGAGCACTGTTAAAGGCTTTAGGGCTCACAGACCAAGACATAGACAAGCCCTTTATAGGTATAGCAAACAGCTTCACAACCATAGTGCCAGGACACATACACCTAAACGAAATCGCCAACGCAGTGAAAGCAGGAATAGTAGCCGCAGGTGGCACGCCCTTTGAATTCAACACTATAGCTGTTTGTGATGGCCTAGCTATGGGCCACGAGGGAATGCAATACTCCCTGCCCTCCCGAGAGATAATTGCTGACTCAGTTGAGATCATGGTTCAGACCCACAAGCTCGATGGTGTGGTCTTGATCTCCAACTGCGACAAAGTTACTCCGGGCATGCTTATGGCTGCGGCTAGACTAGATGTGCCGGCCATAGTTGTGACTGGCGGACCAATGCTATCAGGCTTATTAGATGGAAGAAAGGTTGGTTGCGCCTCTGTCTTTGAGGCTGTGGGGAAAGTCTTTGCTGGTAAAATGAGTAGGGAGGAGTTGAAGAGACTGGAGGACACAGCTTGTCCAGGCTGTGGGTCCTGTAACGGCATGTTTACCGCCAACACCATGGCTTGTGTAACCGAGGCCCTAGGCATGTCTCTGTCTCACTGCGCCACCTCTCTCGCTGGAAGCGCTCTAAAGCTAAGGATAGCGAAAGAGTCCGGAGAGAGAATTGTCAAAATGGTGTACACTGATTTGAAGCCCTCTGCCATAATAACTGAAAAGGCCTTGGAAAACGCTATCATAGTGGACATGGCCTTAGGAGGCTCCACCAACACTGTTCTGCATCTCTCAGCCATCGCTAAAGAGGCAGGTTTTCCCTTGTCCCTTAAAGTCTTTGACGAGGTGAGTAGACGTGTTCCCCACCTCTGTGACATGGTTCCAAGCGGAACCTACGCCTTGGAGGACTTAGACGCCGCTGGAGGCATACCAGCCCTCATGAAAGAGTTAAAGCCCCTCCTATACATAGATGCCCTCACGGTTACAGGGGAAACCGTTAGCAAGAACATTGAGGGCGCTAGGATTCTAGATGTGAAGGTTATTCGTCCGTTAACGGATCCGATCCACAAAGAAGGTGGCATTGCCATATTGACTGGAAACCTCGCGCCAAAGGGAGCCGTGGTGAAAACAGCTGCAGTGTCGCCCAAGATGCTCACTCACACGGGCCCAGCCAAGGTCTTCGACTCTGAAAAAGAGGCCATGAAAGCCATATTAAACCATGAAATCCAGCCAGGTGACGTGATTGTCATCAGATATGAGGGACCTAAGGGAGGCCCAGGCATGCCAGAAATGCTCTCACCCACAGCCACGATAGCGGGCATGAGCCTAAGCGAGTCAGTTGCGCTGGTCACGGATGGCAGGTTTTCAGGAGCTACGCGAGGACCATGCATAGGCCACGTTTCACCAGAAGCGGTTGAGGGTGGTCCAATAGCAGTCATCAAAAACGAAGACATCATCTCAATCGACATCCCGAAAAGAAGCCTAAACGTGAAGCTGGGTGAGGAAGAAATTGAGAGTCGCTTAAAATCGTGGAAACCGAAAAAACCAAGGGTTAAAAGGGGCTACCTCACGCGCTATCACTCTCTCGTGCAATCTGCAGATGTGGGTAGCGTCCTCAAAGCGGCTTTTGAGCACGCGTGAATCAACTTTGGTTTGACGATTTAATCGGCTCGGTTATGGAAGGATTTTTAGTAAATCTGCTTTTGTTACAATGCCGACAACTTTCGCATTTTTAATATTAAGACGGCGGGATAAACCTACAGAAGACTTGAAATCAGTGATGGTCTTCCCCAACTTGCGGAAATGTCTCATCCATAATTTCTTCGATAGGCAACATGATATATTACTTAAGTCTTTGCCAGCTAAGATTTGACTTAAGATCGTTTTTCCGAGATGCTCCCAACCGCATGGTCACCATCAAAAACGGGAAGTTGAGAATAACCGTGATCTGTCATTAACCGCACGGCTTTAGAGACTGTATCGCTTTTTGGACGCCAATAACCTTATTGTGAAGAATTTGCTGTGCGCGGACCTCGGTCTTTATCTCCAGTTGCTCTAAAACATCGAAAATAGCTTTAACTTTCGCATGAGAGGGTTCAATTTTCCCTGACTCTAACTTAGCGATTAAGGACCGACTAACAACAGCCAATTTAGACAACTTTTTTGCGTTAAACCCAGCATTTTCCTTTTTCAAAAATTATTAATAGAGAATTTAGGTTGTTAGTTAACTTCATCTGGAGGTATCAAGACTGAAACGAAATGAAAATGCGAAATTCGGTGGTCAACAACGCTTCTCAACTTCTATAGGCTGCCTAATATTTTATGTCCGAAACTCTTTTATATCAGAAACTAAGTTTTATTGAAGAAGGCTCGGGCGTATGAAAAAGAATCTAACGACTCAAACAATGAACTCTTCAGCGGCATTCTACAACTTTACCTACGAGTATTATTATTTCTATTTTTGAGCCCGGCTAGCTAAAAACAAAATTTTGCATCGATTTTGGCTTTCTGGGCTTTTGGGGGTTTGTGGTCTATGAGCCAGCATGTTGAATGTTGCAAACGAATTGTGGTTAAATATGGAGGGGCCAGCCTAGCCGACCATGAGCGTATGTCGAAGGCTGTTATGGCTGTTGCTAAAGAGGTTGAAAGGGGTACGCGGATCGCCGTAGTTGTTTCAGCTATGGGAAAGACAACTGATCTGCTTCTTAACGCAGCCAAGAACGCTTCCAGCGGAAAGGTTGATAAAAGGGAACTGGACGACATCTTGGCGATGGGTGAAAGAACCAGCATCAGAATCTTCGCTGCAGCATTGAAGGCCAGGGGTGTGGAGTCCCGTTACTTCGACCTCTTAGACCAAGACTGGCCTATAATAACGGATGATTCCTTCTCCAACGCAAACCCTATTCTGAAACAATGCGAGGAAAGTATCCAGCGGTACGTGCTTCCCCTCGTTGAAAAAGGCGTTGTACCAATCATTGCAGGATTTGTCGGCAGAACGGTCGATGGTAAAGTAACAACGCTTGGGCGAGGGGGAAGCGATACAACAGCGTTCATTTTGGCGAAGGCATTGAAAGCGGATGAAGTTATTTTAGTCACAGACTCTGATGGAATTATGTCTGCTGATCCAAAGATTATTGACAATCCCGAAAGAATTCAAGAAATTGACGTTAATATCTTGGTGGGGCTAGCTGACTCGGGCACGAAATTTATTCATAGGAAGGCCTTAAAATTCAAGGATCCGTCGATAAACGTTAGAGTGATTAATCATGCGTACGGTGATTTAAATAAAGAGGGCACCTTAATCACGGGAGCATTGTCGACTGAATTGGATGCAGCTATAGCGAGTCCGTCCCCCTCCGCTTCAATAACGGTGGTAGGTCGTGGCATTTCTGAAAAGTCCATGATTATACAGGAGTTAACTGAAAGAGTGAAAACTCACTCATCGCTGCTAGGATTATCTTTGGATTATAACTCAATAATTTTGTATGTCTCAGAGGAAGGAAACCTAGATTCACTTCTTGAGAAAATCCATGAAACAGTATTAAGACATAAGGAAACCGTCGCAATGTCTGTTAGAAGAAAGCTGGCCTTTCTCAAAATTAGCGGCGTCGGCCTAGAGGAAACGCTAGGAATTATAGGAAAAATTTCAGAGATCCTACGACTAAATGAGATAAACATCTTCGGTATCCTAACAATTACGTCTAGCATCCTTCTTTTCGTGGATTGGAATGAAAAGGAAAGGGTTCTAAACTTGATCAAGAAGGTTCTTTGAAGAGTGACTAAAAAATGATGAAAACGGCAGTTTTAGGCGCAACGGGCATGGTTGGCCAAATTTTCATTCAGTTATTAAATGGGCATCCATGGTTCGAGGTTTCAGTTGTTGCGGCGTCTGAAAGGAGCGTTGGATTGAAATATTCAGAGGCCGCAAAATGGAAACTGCCAACCCCGTTTCCTGAAGATGTAGCTGACCTAGACGTTGTGGAAGTAAGGCCTAGGGCTGTTAAGGATGTCGACTTGGTGTTCTCAGCGTTGCCTGCTGAGGTGGCGCGAGGGGTAGAAGAAGACTTTGCTAAAGCCGGTTACGTTATAGTAAGCGACGCTTCTGCTCATAGAATGGAGCCGGACGTACCCATACTAATTCCGGAAGTCAATTGTGATCATGTTTGCCTTATTGATGAGCAACGTATAAGGAGAAATTGGAGCGGGGCTATTGTTACAAACCCAAACTGCAGTACTACGGTTTTGACTCTTCCTTTAAAACCAATCTACGACGAATTTGGCATTAATAGCGTAGTAGTTTCTACGATGCAGGCTGTTTCAGGCGCCGGATATCCAGGCGTCGCTTCTCTTGACATTGTGGACAATGTTATTCCCTTCATTCGAAATGAGGAGGAAAAGATGCAAAGGGAAACCTTAAAAATTTTAGGTTCACCTTCAAAACCGGCTGATTTCAAGATTTCAGCGAGTTGTCATAGGGTTCCAACCTTAGATGGGCATATAGAAGCTGTTTTCGTTGAGTTAAAACGTGAAGCGGATCCGGAGTCTGTTGTAGATGCTATGGAAAGATTTGTTGGAGAACCTCAGAGGCTTAAGCTTCCAACCGCTCCGGCAAAACCCGTTGTTGTTAGGCGTGGAGAAGACAGACCGCAGACAAGACTAGACCGTATGGAAGGTGGAGGTATGAGTGTTGTGGTGGGTAGAGTTAGAAAGGATCCTGTCCTTGGAGGTGTTAAGTTCATCGCTTTGGGTCATAATACCATTAGGGGGGCAGCTGGATTGGCTGTTCTAAGTGCGGAGTATCTAAAAACGAAAAAGTATATCTAGAGGAGGTGAGGGCTTTGGACATGGGCAAAAAGAGACGATCAAAAAATAAAGAGGAGGATCCGTCATGACCGAGATTGGCAAGAGAATTCGAATTGATCGGGTAATGAATCGGAACACTAGGAAGACCGTTATAGTCCCCATGGACCATGGAATAACTGTGGGACCTATTAAAGGACTGTATGACATGAAGAGCATTGTCAATCAGGTCGCTGAAGGCGGTGCAAACGCTGTTCTACTGCATAAAGGAATCATAAGAGCCGGTTATAGGGGCTATGGCAAAGATATAGGGTTGATAATGCACCTTTCAGGAAGCACGGCGCTTGGACCAGATCCAAATGCGAAGGTGCAAGTAGCAGACGTTATAGAGGCTATAAAGCTTGGCGCTGACGCGATCTCTATCCACATAAATGTAGGATCCGAGACAGAGCAGGGGCAACTTAAGTTCCTCGGTAAAACCGCAAAATTATGTGAAGATTGGGGGATGCCCCTTCTCGCGATGATGTACCCTAGAGGAAAGAAGATAGAGAACGAGTACGATGTGGAGGTTGTTAAGCATGCCGCCCGCATCGGGGCTGAACTAGGGGCGGATCTCGTGAAAACCAACTACACCGGGAACGAGGATACGTTCAGGGAGGTTGTTAAAGGATGCCCAGTGCCAGTCGTTATGGCTGGAGGACCTAAGACTAAGACCGATGAAGAGTTCTGCCAGATGGTCTATGGTTCAATACGAGCTGGCGGTGCTGGAGTGGCGGCTGGAAGGAATGTTTTCCAGCATGAAAACCCAACAAAGATGATTCAAGTGCTATGTGGCATCGTTCACGAAGGCTTAGATGTCAAGGCAGCCTTAACGAAATACATGAAATAGCAACTCACAGGTAAGCCCCAGCTATCTTCATGGGAACCGTTATAGTTCCCATGGAGAAATAGAAATCTGGATTGAGTGTAAATGAAGAACGATCTAACCGTTGCTACGTCGTGAAGGTTGGTGGGATTAGTCTATAGAGGAGGCTAGAAGGCAATTCAGTTAATAAACGACTCCGTGAGGAAATATAAAAGTCTAGAGGATGAAAAATGAGGGAACTATGGATAAAATTAGACCCCTACATGGTCGAAGATGAAAAAAAGAAGCTGATTCTCACAACACGCGAACTCTGCACAGCCTATATAGTTGAGTCTCAAGACGTGGAGTCAGCTAGAGAGAACGGCGCGAGAAATATAGTGACAACATCCAAGGATGGAAACATCTTACTCGTAAAAAGTCCAGATGAGATTTCCAAGGCTAAGAAAGAAAACAAAATTTCATGCGCAATTGTAACGGTTAAATCCAAAGACGATGAGAAGAAGATAATCAATCTAGCCGAGGCTTCAGCCGACTACATCGTAGCCAAATGCCAAGACTGGAAAGTTATACCATTCGAAAACCTCATAGCTCAGATACACGGAAAAAGTAAACTTCTCGCGTTCGCATCGAACGCCCAAGAGGCCAAGTTAGCCTTGGAGACCTTAGAGATAGGCGCGGATGGAATCGTAGCGGAAACCACAGACATCAAAGAGATAATGAAGATCCATGAGGCTATAAAGGAGGCTAAATCAAGAGCGTCTGAGGTTGAGACTGCGGAGAAGATAGTGCTTCACCCGGCGGAGGTTGTTGAAGTCAAGCCTCTTGGCTCCGGCGCAAGGGTTTGCATAGACACGTGCGACATCATGAAGGATGGCGAAGGCCTTCTGGTTGGTTGTCAATCATCAGGGCTATTTATGGTTCAAGCTGAAGTCTATGAAACTTCGTTTGTTGCTTCCCGCCCCTTTAGAGTGAACGCTGGTTCCATCGCGCTTTATGTTCTTGCACCAAGGGGTAAGACAAGGTATCTTTCTGAACTGAAGGCTGGGGACGAGGTCCTTATAGTAGACCGCTCTGGCAGGAGCAGATTGACGAACATTTGTCGAGTAAAGATTGAGTGGAGACCCCTAATTCTCATTGAGGCTGAAAGCGGGGACAAACGGGTCAAGACGATACTTCAAAACGCCGAGACCATTAGGGTTGTAACGGAAGATGGAACGAAATCTGTGGGTGAGCTCAGTAAAGGCGACAAGGTCTTAGTTCACACAGAAGAAGGAGGCAGACACTTTGGCACCCTTGTAAAAGAAGAGAAAGTGATCGAAAGATGAGAATTCAAATCTGCGTGCCAGTGGCAGCAAAGACTCTGTCTAACCTCCCACTCCTGGTTGAAAAGGCTGAGGATGAAGGTGCAGACCTCATCGAGGTCCGTCTAGACTACTTAAAAAGCATCAAAGGCGTAGAAAAAATAGTTAAACAAGCATCAGTCCCGCTAATCGCTACAAATAGGCAGCATGGACAAGGCGGCTATCGCGTCCAAAACGAAAAGACCAGAATTCAGAACTTAATAAGAGCTGCAGAAAGCGGTTTTCAATACGCCGATATAGAATTAACAACGAGAGGTCTTGGAGATATAAATTCTAGGTTAAAGGATCTAGGCGTGAAGCCGATCGTTTCTTTCCACGAATTTACAGGTACTTCCAGCTTGCCCGAGATGGAGAAGATAGTAAAAGCTCAAATGGAGGTGGGTGCGGAGGTTTGTAAGCTGGTGACCACGGCTAACAGCGTAGAAGACAATTTGCCTTGTCTGCTTCTCTCATCTAAAATGTGCAAGGTAACAAAGATCGTTTGCTTTGCGATGGGCGAGGAGGGGCTTACATCTAGAGCACTTTCACCAGTCTTCGGAGGATACTTCACCTATGCCTCGATCGGGAAAGGTATGGAGACGGCTTCCGGGCAGATCACCGTATCCGAGCTTAAGAAGCTCTATAAAACTTTGGGTGTTGAGGTTTGAAGATATCCGGAAAAACAAAGGTTTGCGGCCTTATTGGTGATCCCATAGAGCATACGTTAAGTCCTGTCATGCATAACGCTGCCTTTAACGATTTAAAACTCGACTTTGTTTACGTGGCTTTTAGAGTTAAAAAAGAGGAATTAGGAAACGCATTGAGTGGCGTGCGAAGTCTAGGCATCCACGGGTTAAATGTAACCATGCCCCACAAAAATGCCGTTATCAACCATCTAGATGAAACAGACCCAACAGCGAAATTTATCGGCGCGGTTAACACCGTCCTTAATGATGATGGAAAACTTATAGGCTTTAACACTGACGGTGCTGGAGCATTAAAAGCCCTAACGGAAAATGGCGTAGATCTACTCGGGAAAAAACTGCTTTTACTCGGAGCGGGCGGCGCTGCAAAGGCCATAGCGTTCCAAGCGGCACAAGAGGTGGAAGAACTTAGAATCCTCAACAGAACAGCTGAAAAAGCAAAACGGCTAGCAGAAGTCTTACGCAGAAAATTCAATAAGAGAATAAAAGGAAACTCGCTTTCAGCTAACCTTATAAAAGAAGAGGTGAAAGATTCAGACATATTAATTAACGCGACTTCCGTTGGCATGCATCCAAACATTGACCAGAGCCTAGTCGACCCTGAGTGGTTAAGACCCGATTTATGCGTGATGGATATTGTCTATAACCCGATAGAAACGAGGCTTACAAAGGATGCGAAGTCTATAGGAGCTAAGGTCATTAGCGGTATTGAAATGCTAATCTATCAAGGGGCTGCCTCCTTTGAAGTTTGGACTAATTCTCCGGCTCCAGTTCAAGTCATGAAACAAGCTGTCCTAAGCAAACTTTCGGAGATAGGTGGCATCCATTGATGGAAAAGGCTGAAGCCATATGCCATGGAGCCGCCACGATCATAAACGCGATTGCCATGGGCAAGGGAGCAGCCTTTGGAGTAGATTTATGGACAAAAGCCGAGGTAAAATTAACAGATGAGCCCGGAGTTATTGAAGGCGAGATTGTTTCAGACTCCACCGAGAATCCCATTTTGATCGAAAAAACAGTGGGAAGGGTTTTCGAATATTTCGGTCTTAAGGAAAAGTCCGGCGCCAAAGTGAAAACTTGGTCCAATATTCCAATCGCGAGGGGTTTGAAAAGTAGTAGTGTGGCGGCGAATGCCATAGCCTTAGCCACGGTTGCGGCTTTAAACAAAAGTTTAGACGACTTAACCATAGTGAATCTTGGGGTGGATGGAGCCCTCGATGCGAAGGTTACGATAACCGGCGCCTTCGATGATGCTTGTGCCTCCTATTTTGGCGGCGTTGTGATTACGGATAACGTAAAAAGAAGAATCGTTAAACGTTTTATAATATCTGAAGACTTGGCTGTTTTGTTTTATATCCCTGCAAAGAAAGCTTACACAATTAGTTCTGATGTTCATAGAATGAAGGGAGTGGCATCGCTCGTCAAAATAGCCTATAAGGAAGCCCTGAAAGGAAATTTTTGGTCAGCCCTAACTCTTAACGGTTTAATCTACTCGTCAGCGTTAGGATACGATTCATCAATAGCCTTGGATGCTTTAATGGCTGGGGCGCTGGCAGCTGGATTGTGTGGTAAGGGCCCCTCAGTTACCGCTGTCGTTCCAAGCGAAAAAGTTGATTTAGTGAAGGACGTTTGGCAAGCCTACGAGGGCGGCATCCTACAAACTCAGGTAAATCATGAAAAAGCTAAAGTTGTGGTTTGATTAGATGGTGGACGTTATTATCAGAAGAACTGAAGGGCTAAGCGGCGAGGTCTACGCCCCTCCATCCAAAGCTTATACGCATAGGATGTTGATAGCTGCGTCATTATCGGATGGAGCTTCAAAAATATCGAATCCCTTGGTTTCAGACGACACCCAAGCAACCTTGCGAGCAGTTACGGCGTTCGGAGCAAAAGTAAAACTACAAGAAAGTTGCTGGACCATTGAGGGGGTAACACCACTTAAAACCCCTGAAAATCCCATAGACTGCGGGGAGTCTGGAGCCACCCTCCGTTTTATGATACCCGTAGCTGCTCTCGCACCAGGACCCTCAACTTTTACTCTGGGGCCGTCTCTTAAGAGGAGACCCCTAACGCCCCTCCTTCAAAGCCTCGAACAACTGGGAGTAGAGTCAAGCTTTCAACGGAATGAGGAAAGTTCGTTGGTCAGGATTCGAGGCGGAGGAATGAAGGGAGGAAAAGCGACGATAAGGGGAGACATAAGTTCTCAATTCATCTCCGGATTGTTGTTTGCATGCCCAAGGGCAAAGGAAGACACTGAAATTATCCTCACCACACCCCTTGAATCTAAAAGCTACGTTCAAATGACCAAAGAAATTCTAAATAAACATGGCGTCAGAGTGTTTATATCAAAGGATTTTGGGCACTTGATGGTTCCTTCTAACCAAACGTATAGCCCACGTAGTCATGAGGTTCCAGGAGACTTTTCCTCCGCAGCCTTTCTTCTAGCCGCTGCAGCCATAACGTCTTCGAAGGTGAGGGTTAAGAATCTTGATTATTGCACGACACAGGGAGATAAAGCAATATTGGATGTACTCGGGAAAATGGGTTTAACGGGGAGAGTAAGTGATGAATATGTTGAAGTGGAAGGAAAACTGCTCAACGCCGTAGACGTTGACGCAACGGATATACCAGACCTTGTTCCAGTTTGCGCAGTCCTTGCATGCTATTCAAAAGGAACCTCCAAAATATATAACGCCAAGAGACTTAGATACAAGGAGTCTGATAGACTGTTGTCTCTCTATGTTGAATTAAAGAAGATGGGCGCAGAGATCGTGGTGGACAAAGACGGTTTGACTATAAAGGGTCCATGCACAATGCATGGAACAACCATAGATCCTCATAACGACCATAGAATTGCCATGGCCTGTGCTGTCGCTGCTTTAGGCGCAAGTGGCAAGACAAAAATTCGAAATTCTGAATGCGTCAAAAAATCGTATCCAACATTCTTTAACGATTTACGTTCATTAGGAGCAGATATCATTGGCAGTCAATTCGATAGGTAAAGCATTTGTCGTAACTTGTTTCGGCGAGAGTCACGGTAGATGCATCGGAGTCGTTGTGGATGGATGTCCAGCCGGCCTTCCCCTTTCCGAACAAGACATCCAGGTGGAGTTGGACAGGAGAATTCCACCTCAACCCGAGATCGTCTCCGCAAGGATTGAGAAAGATGTTGTCGAAATTCTCTCTGGAGTCTTTGACGGCTTTACAACAGGGGCTCCAGTTTGCGCCTTAGTGTGGAATAAGGAGGCTATCCCAAGCGAGTATGATGTGATTAAGGACGTGCCTAGACCGGGACATGCCGATTATACCGCTCGAATTAAATATAGAGGCTTTAATGACTATCGCGGCGGAGGGAGGTTTTCAGGTAGGGTCACAGTGGCTTTCGTGATGGCTGGTGCCATAGCCAAGAAACTACTAAGCCTGTTCGGCGTCGAGGTATTAGCTTATACCATAGCCATAGGTGATGTAAAACTAAACAGAATGCTTACCATCGAGGAAATTTGCACGATCAGATACGAAAGTGCTGTTAGATGCCCTGATCTAACATGTGCAAAGACGATGGAGGAGGCCATTTTGAAGGCGAGAAGCGAAGGCGATAGCCTAGGAGGAATCGTTGAGTGTGTTGCCTTAAACGTTCCAGCTGGAGTCGGTGAACCCCTCTTTGACTCTTTGGACGCTGATATTGCTAAAATGTTATTCAACGTGCCAGCCGTCAAGGGAGTCGAGTTTGGAGCAGGGTTCAAGGCTTCTCAATTAAAGGGATCTGAAAACAATGATGCATACGTTATACGGAATGGAAAAATCGTGACCTTAACGAATAACGCGGGAGGAGTTTTGGGCGGGATATCGTCTGGAATGCCAATTCTAGTTAGAGCGGCCATAAAACCAACGTCGTCGATTCCGAGGGAGCAAAAGACTGTTAACTTGTCAAGGATGGAAGAAACCACCATTCAGGTTAAGGGAAGACATGACCCCTGCATCGTACCTAAGGCGGTTCCAGTCATCGAATCAGCGGTAGCAATAGTTTTGGGGGATCACATGCTTAGGGCAGGCATCATACCAAAAGTTTTGCAGGAGCGGAAATAGCTTGGAAAGAATCTGGTCATTAAGGAAAAGGATTGATGAAATCGACGAGCGAATCTTGCATTTTTTAAAAGAACGGATGGAAGTATGTAAAACCATTGGGGCAACCAAACGAAAATATGGAATTCCCATAAGGAACCATTCCAGAGAAAATGAGCTATACATGCATATTAAAGAGAAGGCAACAAAAATGGGGCTAAATCCTCATCAGGTTGAGGCGGTTTATCGTGAAATAATTGCTATGTGTATATCCGCCCAAGAATGCAACGTGAAAACTTGACGGTTCTAATCTGTGTCAGAGAGGTTGATGAAAATGTTGTATGAAATAAGCGAGAAAACAATGAAACTTGAGGGCGAAGGTAAGAAAATAGTAAATCTAAGTTTGGGAGATCCAGATCAGCCAACACCACAAGAAATAATTGAAGCTGCCTATGAAGCTATGAAACAAGGAAAGACAAAATACTCCTCTTCTGTTGGCGAGAGAAAGCTCAGGGAAGAACTAGCAAGAATTCACAAGGTCTCTGTGGATAATGTGGCAATCACGCCGGGTTCAAAGTGGGCAATTTTTTCCATAATGTATTTGTTGTTAAAGGATGGAGGAAACGTAATCATTCCAGCCCCTTATTGGACAGCCTACGAACTAACTGCAAAAAGCCTCGGTGCAAAAACAAAATTTTTGAGGACAGAAATTGATTCAAACTGGGAAATTGACCCTGAAAAAATGGAAGATCTGGTTGACCAGAAAACGCGGCTGATAATATTAAACAACCCTAACAACCCCACCAGCAAGGTCATCGATGAGAAAGTGTTCGGTGAAATCGTCCAGATTGCCAACGATAATGGAATTACAGTCTTATCCGACGAAGTTTATTCTGACATAAGTTTCGTCAAAACAAAGAGCATTTTGGACTATGGCGACGATCACATACTCGTCAAGAGCTTTTCCAAAACGTTTGCAATGACGGGATGGAGAGTTGGTTACGTTGTTGTGAAAAAGGAGTTGGCTGAGAAAATGATGAAACTGAACCAAATAACTTTGACAAATGTTCCAGTTTTTATCCAGGAAGCAGCTTTGAAGGCATTGGAATTAAGGCAAGAAATTGCCAAAAAAATTCGGGAGGAATACAGAAGAAGAGCAGATTTAGCCTGCGACATCCTCTCTAAAGCGAAAATAAAATTTTCGAGACCCGATGCTCCTTTCTATCTCTTCCCAAAATATGATGGCTTAGATTCTGAAAGGTTCACCCTTGACTTACTTGACAAGGGAGTGGCCATAACTCCCGGCACCGCTTTCGGAGACTACCAAGAACATTTTAGAATAGCTTTGACTGTACCTGAAGAGGAAATTGAGTCAGGATTGAAGATGATTTGTGAGGCATTGAAATGAAGGTGGCAATAATAGGTGCGGGAAAAATGGGCAGATGGTTTACAAAATTCTTCCTAGAGGAAGGCGATTCTGTAATAGTTTCAGATAAGGATGAAGGAAGATTATTAAAAATAAGAGACGAATTTGGAGTTGAAACCGATAGTAACGTAAACGCGGTCAAAAGTGTTGACAGAGTCTTAATATGCGTGCCCCTAGACGATTTTGAAGATGTTGTGAAAGAGATTCATTTATACATACGGCCAGACCAAGTCGTCATGGATATTTGCTCAGTCAAGGAGATTCCAGTCAAAATCATGCACAAGTACATAAAGACTGGCACAATATTGGGAACGCATCCCGTATTTGGTCCTGGTGCAAAAAACATCAAAAACCAGAATTTCATTCTTACACCAACCAACAGCAAGGAAAAACGGATCGCAGAAGATTTCAAAGTTTGGTTGGAGGGAAGGCAAGCAAACGTATTTATTATGTTTCCTAGAAAGCATGATGAGCTAATGTCGGTGGTTTTAGGACTTCCCCATTTTCTTGGCTTAGTTGTCTGTGATACCCTACTGGACTATGGTAACTTTCTTGAAACAAAAAGGGTTGCAGGGGCAAGTTATAAAATGCTTCTGACATTAGCGGAAGCGGTTGCTTCCGAAGAAACCGTATTCTACACAAGCCTTCAATTGAATTTACCAGAAATAGAGAAAATTGAAGGATTATTTTTTGAGAAATCAAGGGAGTGGCTAAATCTAATCAAACGGAAGGACAAATCAGCCTTTGCTAGTAAAATGGAACTTGTGAAGTTGAGGTTAACGGAAGCAAATCCTGATTACGCGAAGTCATACGAAGTTATGCACAAATTGTTAGAAGCCATTGAAAGTTAAAGCTGGATTTTTGATGGCTTCCGCCTTATAGGAGCCGAGAATTCACAAATAGTGCCTTATTCTCAATGGCTTCTAGAGCTTTTCGATATTTTCTCCACTTCATAGCCTTCAAAGTCTAGATAGAAGTTGCATTCCAAAGGCGCTCGCTTGGTTCGAGCGCATATCCGATCCAGGGTTTTCATTATCACCTATTTTAAGATGTTAAACGTCCTTTTCCAGCGTGCAGAGTTCATCTCTTGTTGGACCGATACAATTATTGTTATACCTCAAAACTTATGAAATCTTATCCAACATAATAGGTTAAAAGATTTGAGCACGCGCTAAACATTGTAATTTAATTGTGGTTCTGGTGCAAGTTAATGGGTTGGTGACCCTAGCGCGCGAAAATTAGGAGAACAATTAGAAATACACCTAACTCGCTTCTATTAGTTTTTATGCAGTTCAATTAATTTCATTATGGCCTCTCGATACACTTGAATGCTATCTAGGTACTCTTGAATATCGATATGCTCGTTCGGTGTATGGTCTAGACGGGAGTCGCCGGGTCCATATGTGACTACCGGTATTTTCATAGCCCTGCCAAGCACGTTCATATCTCCAGTCCCTGTCTTTCTTAACAGAGTGGCAGGCCTAAGCCTCACTTTCCTAATGGACCAAGATAGGGCTCGGACAAGAGACGAGCCTTTATCTACCTCAAAGGGTTCAGTTAGGTCTTCAATTTTCACTTTCACCGAGACTTTTGGGTTAGCAGCTTGATATTGCTTAATTATCTCGCTAACTTCATCAAAAACTTGCTGGGACGTAAGCTGGGGAGGAACCCGAAAGTCGAGGTGGATATCGCATTTGGAAGGGATGGTAGAGGTTGCTCCGCCTCCCTTTATTTTGGTTAGGCACGAAGTAATCGAGTAAAAGCGACTCCCCAACTTTTCTTGAGGCAGACGAAGTCTTTGGACTGCCCCCAAAATCTCAAATGCCTTTTCGATGGCGTTTTCAAAGAGCCATGGAGCGGCAGAGTGCCCGGTTTGTGTCTCACATGTTATTTTTAAATGCAGACTTCCCTTGTATCCAACGGTTATTTTTTCGACACCGCTTGGCTCTCCAAATATGGCATAATCAGGGAAAATTCCCTCCTCTATGAGGTGTTTGATGCCTTTACCTGATCCTTCTTCTTCAACCACGCCTACAACTAGAACTTTATTTGAAAGTCCTTCTTTGGCAAGTGTGGATGAGGCAACGATCATTGCGGCCAGAGATGCTTTTGCATCGACGGCTCCTCTGCCATACAATTTGTTACTTTCAACTCGCACAGGAATTTGGCCCGCAACTGTATCCATATGCCCACACAATAAAATAACCGGTTTTCCTCGGCCAATTTCTCCAATCACGTTTCCAACCTTATCTTTCCGTACACGAAAACCTAAGCTCTTCATTTCTTCAGCGAGGAAGTTGGAAATTTCTTCTTCCCTAGCAGAGGGACTATAAATCTCCAGCATCCTAGTTAGGAGACGAACCGCGTAGTCGCTCATGTTCTTCTTCCTCTATGACCGTGTCAAGGACAGCAATCACGCGATCAATATGCTCCTTTTTAATGACTAAAGGCGGTAGAAACCGTAGAACATTCCTGCCTGCGTCGAGGATAAGGACTCCCCTATCCATGGATTTAAGGATAATATTCAGGACATCGAATCGGAGTTCTACCCCAATCATAAGGCCCAGCCCACGAACCTCTCTTATGATCTTATGATGAGCTTGGATATCTTCCAGCTTTTCTTTAAAATATCTCCCTAGCATAGCTGCTTTTTCCGGAAGGTTTTCTTCCACCATCACGTCAATTGCAGCACAGGCAGCTGCACACACGAGCGGGCTTCCACCAAAGGTGCTTGTGTGTTCCCCGACCTTGAAAGAAGACATGATATCCTCTTTCGCAATTGTTATGCTCACTGGAAGACCACCCGCCACCGATTTTGCAAGGCAAATAATGTCAGGAATAACGCTCCAGTGTTCACATGCGAAAATCTTCCCTGTACGTCCAAACCCAGTTTGAACCTCGTCAAATATTAAAAGAACACCCTTCTCATCGCAAATTTCTCTTAGTCCTTGAAGGAAACCGTTAGGAGGGGTTCTAATACCCCCTTCGCCCTGAATGGGTTCCACAATGATCGCAGCTGTTTTCTCTGTGATGGCCTCTCTCACCTTTTGGAGATCATAGGGGGGAACATGCTTAAAGCCAGGAACCAGGGGCTTAAATGGTTCACGATACTTCTTATCCCAAGTTGCAGACAAGGCACCCATTGTTTTCCCATGAAAGGCACCCGTCATGGCGATTACCTCAGGCTTACCGGAAAATTTGCGCGCCAATTTAAGGGCGCATTCAACTGCCTCAGCGCCACTGTTTCCTAGAAAAACCTTGTTGAGGCCTTTTAGGGCTATTTGAACCACTTTTTGCAAGAGTTCAGATCTTGCATCGTTGTAGAAGGATCCGTGGCAAGAAATAAGCCTTTCCGCTTGTTTTCTTATTGCCTCTACAACTCTTGGGTGGGAGTGCCCGACGACGCAGACTCCATAACTGCCCGTGCAGTCTATGTATTCCTTGCCGTTGATGTCCCAGACTAGGGCTCCTTTTCCCTTGGTAATGACGATTGGCCTTTTAGCGTATACGTTTGCCATTAACCTTTCTTCAATATTCATGATTTCTTTTTCATTCACGACTTATCACTGTACCGCATTCATGTTTCAACGAAGAGGAAATAGGCAGCCTTTCGAGCCCAGAGGAGATTAAGACTTCATCGACACCTATGTTAAGGGCCTCCATCGCTGCGTAGACTTTAGTGATCATTCCACGCCCAATCTTAGGAAGGGCTCCCTTCACTTCAGAAACGTTCAATTTCGACACCAACTTGCCCTTTAGGGTTAGGCCCTCCACATCCGTCAGGAGGATAAGCCTATCTGCATTAAGAGCTCCTGCAATGTAAGCCGCTGCTCTGTCTCCATCCACATTGAGGGGTTCGAATTCTTCGCTTATGGCAACCGGCGCTATGACTGGCACATACCCATTTTCTATGAAAAACTGCAACAAATGAGCATTGACTTCGCTTATTTTTCCAGTGTACCCTCCATCAACAACCTTTTTCCTTCCCCTTTCATCAACAACAACAAGTCTCTTTTTCCGTTCCGCCCGCAAAAGAAGACCATCCAAACCAGATAACCCAATGGCTGGTATACCTTGACTCTGGAGAGCCAAAACTATTTGCTTATTGATTTTTCCAACCACAACCATTGTGTATATCTCAACTGTATCCTTGTCCGTGTACCGACTACTAAAACCGTCTGGTGAAACCACAAATTTCTGCTCCTTGCCTAGCTTAGAGGCGATTTCAGTGACCTCTATTCCTCCACCGTGAACAAGAACTACCTTATTCTTGGAAAGGACATTCTTTATGTCAGAAACAAGTTCAGGTGAGGTTTCCTTTTTTAATATGCTTCCGCCCACTTTCACTACAATTAACATCTCGATCACATCGGATGGAAACCCATGCTTTCCAATCCAGTTTTTTCGTTAACGCCAAGAACCACGTTTAAGCACTGGACTCCTTGGCCGGCTGCTCCCTTCATCACGTTGTCGATCGCTGAAAGTATAACGAGTCGATTAGCGTGAGAATCTAATTCAAAGCCGATGTCACAGAAATTCGTTCCCATCACGACTTTGGGGTCTGGGAGTCGATAAAGCCCCTTCTGATATCGTACGAGGCGTATGAAGGGTTCTCCTTGGTATTGTGAACGAAAGATTTTCCAAACCTCTTTGTCTGTCGAAGATTTTGTGAGGAAAACGTGAATCGTTGATAGGATGCCTCTAACCATGTTAACTGCGTGAGTGGAAAAGGATATTGTTATGGGTTTATTCGTGAGAAGGTTGAGTTCCTGCTCAATTTCCGCGATATGTCTGTGACCGACTGGTTTGTAAGGTCGTACTCCCCCGAATCTTTCCGGGTGATGAGATGCAAGCGAAGGCGCGCTGCCTGCACCTGAAGAACCGATTTTTGCATCAACAATAACTTTATCTTTTTCTATAACCTCAGCCTTCACTAATGGGGCTAACCCGAGAATTGTTGCAATAGCCATGCATCCTGGACACGCTATTAGGCGGGCATTTCTCATTTTTTGGCGATGAAACTCGGTTAAACCATATACCGCTTCTTTCAATAATTCTGGGTGAGCGTGTTCCCATCCATACCACTTGACGTAATCACCTGGATTTTTCAAGCGAAAATCTGCGCTCATGTCAATAACCTTTAACCCCATTTCGAGGAGTTTTGGAACAAAATTCACCGAGCTACCGTGGGGGGTCGCCGTGAAAACTAGGTCACAGTTGTTTTTGATGCGGGAAAGGTCTAAGGGAAGGAATTTTAACTGGGTGAGCCCTCGAAGGTTGGGATGCACTCCGAAAACATATTCACCAGCGTTTTTGCGGGAAGTAACCATTGTAACTTCTGCTTGCGGATGAGAAAGAAGCAGACGTAGAAGCTCTCCGCCAACGTATCCTGAACCGCCGATGATTCCTACCCTCATTTTTTCTCACCTCAATGATCTGATTCGATGATGCTCTGGGCACATCTAAGTAATGGCATGGCCAAGTTGATTCCGGCAACCAGCCGAGTTTGCTCCCAGAATTCAGGGCAGGAATTTGCTTCATGGAACAATATGTGGTACTTCTTCCTTTCCACGCTCTCCTCGATTATTCTCCTGACGTTCTCATATGCCTCCGAATTCATGTAGTTTTGAAAGGCCTCCTCGAGCCTTTTATTCCAACCTAAAAAGTCCCTTTTTTTAGTCCTTTCATTCTTAACCTCTTTTATTACATTAAAGAAGGGCACAAGCTTCTCGAGCTCTGACTTAACATACTCATCGTTAACAATTTTATCATCACCGATATCAAGCATTGCGTCAAACGCTAAAACCCATGCCTCATCATTTTTTCCAATAGCTTCGCCACATTTCACTGCGATGTCCTCAATGTACGGAGGTAAGTTAACTCCGAACACCATATTTCCTAGATAGGTGTTTGTTCTAAAGTCTTTGAATCCCGCTCTCGCCAACGCCTTTGGATGACAGTATGGTGCCTTTCCACTCTCTTTAGCAACTACTATCCTTAAGTCATAAAACCATTTTTCAACAAATTCTTGAGCGAGAACACCGACTGGATTAATTATTGAGGACTCGACTTCCCCTAAAATCGTTGAGAGATCTTCTCGATTATTGGCAAGTCGAACTTTCTTCCCGTGAGTACCAGCATCCGGTTTGATGACAATGTTTCCGTCACCAAGCTCTTGTTGTATCAAATCGGCGATGTCTTCCTCGTTATGGATCTTGCTCCCATCAGTCTTACTTTCGTGAGGATCGCATGGGATATAAACAGTTCTCGGCGTTTTAATTCCATCTTTCCAGAAATAAAGTAGAGTCCTTAACTTGCTAAAGCATATGTATTCAATACACGAAGGGTTTATTACATATTTACCGAATGCTTCTAGCATGTTAGCTGCGAAGAGCCTACGGTTCTTGCTCTGCGTCCTATTTAATATTACATCAGCATCTTCAATGACTTTAGAATAGCTTTTTCCCTTGCTCCTAACGCTATATCCGCCTTCATCCACGCAGATAGAAATCTTACGAAAGGGGATGTACACAAGGTTTATCCCTAATTCTTCTGCAGTTAATTTTATACCTACTTCATCGGTTTCAGAGCGCTCATATAAGATTGCTATGCTCATCTGTTGTCTTGCGTCCTATCTCAGATCATTTAGCGTCTCTTCGTATGAAGCCTATTTTGCTTCTTTGCGAAAAAGCCATTGAAAAAGAAAAGTCGAGCTACTCCCCCCAATCTTCCCCCTCGATTCCCAGCTCTTGAAGTTCCAAGCGATCTTCCTTGATTTGCTTCACCTCAAGTTCAAGTCCGCAATCTGGGCAACTCAAAATTTCGCCTAGCATAACGTCTTTGGGGGCCTCAAGCTCCGCGTCGCAGTCGGGACACCTCGCTATTTTCACTCTTCTCACCCGCCCATTTTTCCTACCACTATAAACGATCCTACTTATAAAAATTTCGGAATTAAAAAATCCTTTTTTTACTAATTTTAAAAAATTTGTTCGGAATTCGTATCAAAATTTATGGTCTCCTTAGAATATTTTCTAATTTATGTCTGTTTATTCAGCGGTCATATCGTAGAGAACTAGATTGAGAGAGTAACTTAGTCGAAGAGGGATTAGATGGAGTTAAGAAAAGATTTAAAATATGACGAAATTCGTTTTATTTTAACTTTATTTTTCAGAAATCGTTAAATTATTCGATATTGAACTATCTAGACGGGTGCAGAATCTGGACCAAACGGACGAGGAGATAATTAAAATTCTGAAACGTGACGGGCGGGCTACTTACAGTGATATTGGGAAAAAGGTTGGTTTATCGGAAGGGGCTGTTAGGAAAAGGATAAAGACACTCGTCGATTCCGGTGTCATAAGACGGTTCACCGTCAAGGTTGGGCTCATGGAAGGCGCCGAGGCAATCACCCTCATTTCCGTGAACCCCTCTTTTCCAACATCTGATGTTTCAGAGATATTGAAGAAAATCCCCAATGTTGAAACGGTTTATGAAATCGCTGGTCAATACGACATCGTCGTTATCATCTCCGCTTTAAATATCGTCGAGGTTAACGAATGTGTTGAAAAAATTCGTCGAGTGGAGGGAGTCAGAAACACAAACACAATGATAGTTTTACGTAGTTGGTAGTTGAAAACTAAAACTTTATTATGATGCCTCATCTTCGCAATTCTTTTATCAGAGGAATCGGATCTTTAATTAGGGAAGAGTTTTTGGCTAGTGTTTCAAGGTTTCCTATAAGGATCATCGTTGAGGGTGCTGGGGAGGCTGAGGGTGAACTTATACGGTTTTGTGCGCCGAGAACAGTTGATGCAATTCTTAGAAGATTGCCGATTGAGGGTCGGGCAGCCATATGGAAGGAAGAGGTTTACTTTGAGACACCGGTGAAAATGGGGGAGGAGAAAGCGAAACCCACAGTTGAAAGGGGGGACATCGCCTATTGGCCCATGGGAAACGCGCTATGCATCTTCTATGGTGAGTCCCAGCCTTACAGCCCAGTCAACATCGCGGGTAAGGTAACAAAGAATTTGGAGCTGTTTGGGCGGGTAAAGAGCGGAGCTAAGATCCGAGTGGAAAAGGTCTAATCATAGTGTTATGGGAAGACGGTTTCGGTCCAACGCTTTACATATTCTTCGCATTTCTCTCTTACGTCCTCTCTTCGGCTTCTTTTCTGGAGTTCCTTCAGAAATTCAATGCGTTTTTCGACAGCTTTCTTCTCCGCCTCTCCTCCGTAGTAGAGCTTGCCCTCGATGTATTTCCTCATCTGATGCGCCTTTTGAACGAAGAAGCCGGCGGCGTCAACTGGGTCTTCAACCGCGTATTTGTTTGCCCAGATGGCGACTTCTGCCTCGCGGAGCTGGCTGAATCCGTCTACTTCTACGATTTGCTTGATGTAGGTTCGTAGGAACTCGTAGTGCTTAGCTGTTTTTATGAGTTTTAGGGCTTCTTTCGCTTGGCGCTTAAATTCTGGGCTTCCGCGGACTCTTAAGCGGTGTTTATAGCCCCTCTCTAGGAGTTCCCTAGCTTTTTCCACCTCTTTAACCGTGAAGACTCTCTCTGGAAACTCCATCAATACGCCTCATGTTAATCATACATGAGAGCATGTATGAAAAGTTTAGAGTGGTGTCAGGCTTAGCCGTGGGGTAAGTTTAGTCTAGAGGTTTGTATATTTTGAGGTTTTCGCTTCCGGAGACGTATTCGACGACGCCTCGCTGCTCCAGTTCCTCGAGGAGGTCCTTTGCCACGCTGAGACGTAGATTGAAACGAGAAGCCACCGCGTAGGGGGTGAGAACCTTGATCTTTTTTATTTCACCAATGACTTTTTCGCTCCTGGGGTCGGGGGGAATGATCCCCGGTGGTTTCTTCTCCGTAGGTCCACCGCCGGACTTCCCTTCCTTTCGCTCGTCCTTCCTCACCTGCATCTTCTCCATCTGCTTCAGGGTGAGCTTCTTCTTTCCACCCATAGTCTTGCGCTCTCCAACAGCTTAAAGGAGAAGGCAGTTTCTTATAGGCTTTCCTATGTCTAAGAGAAAGGTCTTCTCCTGAGTTTTACGCCAACTAAGAGCGCAATCTTTTTAAAAGAAAAGGTTTTACTAAAAATAGAGAGGTGTATACGTTGGGTCAATGGAAAACCTATCTAATCGTTGTTGCGATAGTATGTCTGTTGGTTGGAGTTGGCATCGGATGGTCTGCAAAACCGATTCCACCACCAGGACCAGAGTGGGTCAGCAAATCAGAACTTGATAAAGTGAAAGCTGACCTTGCGGCCAGCAAATCAGAACTTGATAAGGTAAAAGCTGATCTTGATAAGGCCAAAGCTGATCTCGATAAGGCGTTGAAGGAAATCGCAGAGTTAAAGAAGCCACCCGTTAAACCGACTTTGGTTATAGCCATGGATACTTCAAGCATAGTTTCACTGGATCCCGCCGAAGCCTACGAATTTGAAGGGGTTCTTACGGACAACAATGTATATGACAAACTAGTTGATTTTAGGGGCGCCGATTGTAGCACTGTTTACCCAGAACTCGCTGAGAGCTGGAGCATTTCGCCGGATGGCAAGACATGGACCTTTCGCATAAGAAAGGGAATCAAATTCCCAAGCGGCACACCAGTAGACGCAGACGCTGTTGTTTTCTCGTTGAAGAGAGTCGTTAAGCTGAAGAAAACGCCCTCCTGGGTAATCACGCAGTTCGGCATAACAGAGGCCTCCATTAAGAAAGTGGGCGACTATGATGTGGAGATAACTCTTAATGCTGTTTACGCTCCAGGAATGTTCTTGTCATGCCTCGCCTTCCCCGTGGCGTCTATCGTGGATCCTAAGGTTGTTATGGAACATGAGGTAGGCGGAGATATGGGTAGCGCCTGGATGAAGGATCACAGCGCTGGCTCAGGCCCCTTTATACTAGAGAAGTGGGAAAGGGGAACCGAGATCGTTCTGGTTGCAAATAAAGACCACTGGAAAGGAGCTCCTTACCTCGGAAAGATCACTATAAAAGAAGTGGTCGAGCCTTTAACTCAGAAGATGCTTCTTGAGAAGGGGGACGTGGACATCGCTTGGAACCTTTTGCCCGACCAAATATTAGATGTAGAGGGAAAACCGGGCATTGATATCCTGAGGTCTCCAGGATTCCAACTGTTTTATGTAGGCATGAACGTTGTACTCTCAAAACCACTGAGCGATGAGAGGGTTAGAGACGCCATTCGCTATGCGATTGACTACGACGCGATAATCGATATAATGCTCAAGGGAGCCGCGATAAAAGTTCAAACAATTATTCCAAAAGGCGTAGCTGGATACAATCCAGCAATGCCCTACTATCAAGATTTCGAGAAAGCTAAGCGTCTTTTAGCCGAGGCTGGTTACCCTGCCGGTTTCACAGTGAAGCTAACGACGCCAGCGACCATCGCACAAATACCCACAGCTGACATCGCGGCGAAGATAAAGAGCGACTTGGCGAAGATAGGAATCAATGTGGAGATAGAACTGCTAACCTACGCGGAACTCTTGACCAAGTATAGGGCTCAAAGCCTTGAGATGGTCATAGCGAGATGGGGATCTGATTACGCTGATCCAGACGCCAACGCTAAGCCGTTCGCCCATTGCAACACTACTGGTCCAGAGGCAACAGTTAAGCAGTTGGCATGGAGAAACATGTACGTAAACGCTTACACCACGGAGTTAGTTGAGAAAGCAGCTAAAGAGCTCGATACGAAAAAGCGCATGGAATATTACAAGGAGATAACCGACATAATCCTAGACAAGGGCCCATTCGTGATATTATATCAATTGCTGAATCAAAGAGCCGCGCGCACCTACGTTGAGGGATTCTATGTTTCACCACTGACTCTAGAGGATTTCAGTGTGATCAAAAAGTTGAAATAGCCTTCAGCTAGATGACCACTCCATCCCCTCTTTTTTATAACACACTGGGAGGAATTTCAATGAACTTAGGTGCCTACATCATAAGACGCCTCACGCTGATGATTTTTGTTATATTCGGCGTTTTAACAATAACATTTGTAGTGTCCCACGTAATCCCAGCTGACCCCGTAGCAGCGGCCTATGGAGGCCAGGCACCCCCCGAACTTATTGAAAAGATCAGGCATGAGTGGGGTCTAGATAGGCCGTTACACGAACAATACATCACGTACATGTGGGATGCTTTGCACGGCAACTTTGGGGTGGCCATAAGGACCGCCAAGCCTGTTGTTGAAGATCTGGCACGTTACTTTCCTGCAACCTTTGAGCTGTCTACTATCGCCATCCTTCTAGCCATCGTCGTTGGCATACCGTTGGGCATTATTTCAGCGGTCAAAAGAAACAAAGTATCCGATCACATTTCAAGGGTTTTTTCCATATTCGGGATCTCTATGCCCGTTTTCTGGCTTGGTCTCCTCCTCTTAGCACTTTTCTACTATCGTTTAGGCATCCTTCCAGGCCCGGGTCGGCTTAGCACGCCCATAGAGCCTCCACCAACTATAACCGGAATGGTTACCGTTGACAGTTTGATCACAGGAAACTGGGCCGCCCTATCCGACTCCCTACAAAGATTAATTCTTCCCTCGTTTGTTCTCGCTTTCGCCTCCATAGCTGCCGTTGTGAGGATTACTAGGTCAAGCATGCTGGACGTCCTAAGGCAAGACTACATAAGAACTGCAAAATCTAAGGGGCTAAAAAATCGAGTGGTCATCCTGAAACACGCGTTAAGGAACGCGCTCATCCCAACGACGACAATAGTAGGCTTGAGGTATGGGAGCCTTCTGGAGGGAGCCGTACTAACCGAGACCATTTTCGCGTGGCCAGGTGTAGGTCGCTACATGGTGGGGGCCATCCTCTACAACGACTTCCCTGCAATAATGGGTTCTGTTTTACTCATCGCGATAGTCTATTCCCTTGCCAATCTAATTGTCGACATCATCTACGGATTCTTAGATCCAAGGATAAGAATCGGTGAGTGAGATGGTAGGTATATCTAATCTGCGCAGTAATTTTCAGAGGTGGAAAAGGGAGCACAAATCGCAGATCGAAGACCTTCAATATTCTCTACAATTATGGAGACGTAGCCCCTTATCAATGGTTGGATTCATCCTAGTGCTTTTCATCATAGTAACTGCAATATTTGCGCCATACATCGCCCCCTACGACCCCATAGAGCAAGATCTAAAGAAAAGACTAGAACCCCTCAGCTGGGAACACCCCTTTGGGATGGATAACCTTGGAAGAGACATATTCTCTAGGGTTATCTACGGCACCAGAGTCACCCTAATGATAGCGATGATTGTGACAGCAATAGGAGGCAGCATTGGAACCCTCCTAGGAGTAGTCGCTGGATTCTTGGGCGGAAGAGTTGATGAAGTTTTAATGCGAATAACTGATATGTTCCTCGCGTTTCCCAGACTGATTCTAGCTCTGGCCTTCGCCGCCGCGTTAGGACCGAGTCTAAACAACATGATCATCGCGATAGCGATCGTGGATTGGCCGATTTACGCCAGGTTGGCTAGGGGCCAAGCTTTATCCATTAAGAGGGAGGACTACATCGAGGCGGCTAGAGCCATAGGGGCGAGCAAGTGGCGTATGATGTTTCTTCACATTTTACCTGTTTGTATCTCTCCAATTATTGTGCAGTTGACTTTACATATGGGTACTGTGATATTAACGGCAGCGGGGTTAGGTTTCATTGGACTTGGAGCCCAACCACCAACCCCTGAATGGGGGGTTATGGTCAGCGACGGCCGCCCCTACATCATGAATCAATGGTGGGCTTCAACTTTTCCAGGATTGGCGATAATGATCGCCGTGTTAGGGTTTAACCTGCTCGGCGATGGAATAAGGGACATACTGGATCCGAGGTTAAGGAGATGAGTAAATGGCAGAGCTTCTAAAGGTGAGGGATCTCAGAACTAACTTCTACACTTATAGAGGTGTGGTCAAAGCGTTGAATGGTGTTACCTTAACCATAGACATGGAGGAGTTCTTTGGCTTAGCTGGTGAAACGGGCTGCGGCAAGTCGGTTACGGCTTTATCCATCATGAGGCTTATTGAAGAGCCTGGAAGAATCGAGGGAGGGGAAATCATATTCCATGGTAGGGATCTGCTGAAGCTAAGCGAAGATGAGATGAGGAGGATCAGGGGTAAAGAGATATCGATGATCTTTCAAGAGCCCAAAACGGCGCTTAACCCTGTTTTCAAGGTCAACTTTCAAATAGCTGAGGCCATATCTGAAGCGTACAGTCTGCATACTAAGGAAGCCGTGAAGAAGGTTGAAGGGGTATTGAGAGACGTTGAAATGGCAGACCCGTCTAAGGTCGCTGAGCAGTATCCCCACGAACTAAGTGGTGGGATGGCACAGAGGGTACTCATAGGCATGGCCCTTTCCGCCAAGCCAAAACTGCTCATAGCCGATGAACCCACATCATCGTTAGACGTGTCCATTCAGGCACAAGTTATGAAGCTTATGAATGACCTGGTCAAGAAACTTAATGTTTCAGTGCTGCTCATCACCCATGACCTCGGTCTAATAGCGGAGAACTGTAATAAGGTAGCAATTATGTATGCGGGCAGCGTTGTTGAATGTGGGAACGTGAGGACCATTTTTAAGAAGCCTGCACACCCCTACACTATGGGATTATTGGCAGCTCTAGATATGTCCAGAGGGAGAGGGAAATTATCGACTGTCGAAGGTATTGTGCCTGATCTCGTTAACCCGCCTTCGGGCTGTAGGTTCCATCCCCGATGCCCTTCTGCCATGAAGATCTGCAGCGTCGAAAAGCCAAGAACCGTGGAAATGAGTAGTGGACACTCTGTAGCGTGCTTTCTATATGATGGGAGGTGACTAGATGATGGATGACGCCATCCTAAGGGTGGAGAACGTAAAGAAGTACTTTTCAGTTCAAGGGGGTTTGCTCCTTCGAGTCATCGGATACGTAAAGGCGGTGGATGATGTAAGCTTTGATATAAAAAGTGGGGAGATATTCGGCGTAGCGGGCGAATCGGGTTGTGGAAAAACCACGCTAGGAAGAGCCATCCTTAGACTTATAGAGCCTACCTCGGGGAAAATATACTTCCAGGGAAAAAATATTCTAGATTTGAAGGGAGGGGAGCTTCAAGACATAAGAAGAGATATGCAAATCGTTTTTCAAGACCCATACTCCTCCCTCCACCCCAGGAAAATGGTGGCAGACATCGTTGGTGAACCCTTAATAGTCCACGAAAAAGCTAAGGGGTCTGAAATAAGAGGTAGGCTCATTGAACTTATGAAACTCGTGGGGTTAAGTGAGGAGCATCTCTACAGATTTCCTCATGAGTTTAGTGGAGGTCAGAGGCAAAGGATAGCCATCGCGAGAGCACTGGTTTTAAACCCCAAATTTCTAGTTTTAGACGAACCTACCTCAGCCCTAGATGTGTCGGTTCAAGCAAAAATACTCAACCTCTTGTGGGAACTTAAAGAGAATTTAGGGTTAACATACCTATTCGTCACCCATGACTTGGATGTGATGAAGCATATAAGCGACAGAATAGCCATCATGTATCTGGGAAAAATCGTAGAAATAGGGGCTAAGACAGATGTCTTTTCCAGCCCATTTCACCCATATACTGAAGCCCTCCTATCCGCCATTCCAATACCAGACCCGGAATTGAAAAAAGAAAAGATCATTTTGAGGGGCGAGGTGCCCAGTCCCTACAACCCACCAAGGGGATGCAGATTCTCCCCAAGATGCCCCAATGCTACCGAGAAGTGCATTGAACAAGAGCCTGAGCTAGTTGAGCTTCGTCCAAATCATTTTGTGGCTTGTCACAAACACAATTAGGCCGCGTCATATCAGAAAAATTTCCAGCCGATAAGCATAGTTACCACATGACTGAGGAGAAATCGAAAAATTCAGAGCCCTCTATGAATCTGGGGAAAAGACATATAGAGGAAACGGCTTCACAATATACTAGGTGCCTGAATGGAAAGGAAAATGTTGGAAGACGTAGAACGTGTCGTCTCGAGGTTGAGGAAGGAGGATGTGGACCGCTTAATGCACAGTTTAGACCACTGTTTGTTAATGGCTAACAAATTTTCGGAAACACGAAAACCCGAATATTATATAAGGATGAGGTCGGCGTGCGAAGCGTTCTTAGCAACATTGACAGAACTCGAAAAAGCAAATAGGACATAAACCCCTTAAACCGACATTTTTCTCCATTGGGCAAGCAAGATCAGAGGGTGCGCCAGATGACGTTGACCATCAACGCCCTTGAAGCGCGCACGCCATGCTTCGGGTTTCCGCTACGCTTTAAAGCAAAACCTTCTGACAAGCCACCATTTTACTGTCTCGATAACGGAAGCATGCCAACCTCCTATAATCCTCCCTCTTGGGACCCAGTCCAAATTTTTCTCCACGCAAGACGCGCAACCTTGCGCACCCAAAAGCACCCAAAAACAGACCCCTTCACCCCTTCAGAACCCAAAACAAACAGTCCCGCTCAGCATGGTGGTGGTGAACAAAATTCCAGTCAGCGCACCATCAAGAAGATTATTTTTCAACTGTTGTGTCCCCGTCGTACAAGCCTGTCTATGCCTGTCTAGTCCCCCCGGTATAGACTAGTCAAAATTTTTCATGCTTTGTCCACAACGTTTAAATTCCCAGAGGGAAAACAACAACACGAAAATCCACATGAAGGGTAAAACATATGAGCGAAAAAGTAACCGTGGAAGAGCTTCTAGCTAAAGCAAAAAAACCAGCCAAACTTGCTCCCGCTTACCACCTCTTCTACGAAGGAAAGTTGCAAGTCATGCCCAAATGCGCCATCAGAACCCCCTACGACTTCGCCATATGGTACACACCAGGCGTAGCACAACCATGTAAGGAGATCAAGGAGAAACCGGAACTAGTCTTCCAGCACACCAACCGATGGAATTATGTAGCCGTAGTTAGCGACGGAACCAGAGTTCTCGGCCTAGGAAACATAGGGCCTGAAGCAGGCCTGCCCGTTATGGAGGGTAAGGCCCTCCTATTCAAATACCTTGGAGGAGTAGATGCCTTCCCACTGTGCTTGAGTACCACGAACCCGGACGAAATCATAACAGCGTGCAAGTGGATCGAGCCGACGTTCGGAGGTATCAACCTAGAGGATATAGAGAAGCCAAAATGCTTCTACGTACTGGATAAGGCTAGGGAACAACTTAACATTCCCGTTTGGCATGACGACCAACAAGGTACAGCCACCGTAATATTAGCAGGGTTAATAAATGCTCTGAAGGTTGTGGGCAAAAAAATGGACGAGGCACTCATATCCATCATCGGTGTAGGAGCAGCGAACACACGAACAGCCATCGCCTTGATGAGGGCAGGCGTCAAGCCAAGAAACATCATCATGGTCGATAGTAAGGGAATTCTACACCCCAATAGAAAAGATTTAGAAGCTGAGAAGAAAGAAAACCCGTGGAAATGGGACTTCTGCCTAAAAACAAACGCCGAGGGAAGAACAGGAAATATGGCTGAAGCACTAAAAGACGTGGACGTATGCATCGCCGCGTCTACGCCGGGTCCAGGCACCATCAAAAAGGAATGGGTAGCTCAGATGGCGACAAATTCGATAGTATTTGCTTGCGCAAACCCGATTCCTGAAATATGGCCGTGGGAAGCAAAGGAGGCAGGCGCTAAGATCGTGGCAACGGGCAGATCCGACTTCGAGAACCAGATAAACAACTCTTTGGGGTTCCCAGCCATCTTCAGAGGAGTCTTAGACGTGAAAGCAAAGACTGTCACGGACGATATGTGCATCGCTGCGGCGATGGAATTGGCTAAGTTTGCTGAGGAGAGGGGGATTCATGAGGGGGACATTGTCCCCAGGATGGAGGAGTGGGAGGTTTTTCCGCGAGAGGCGGTTGCCTGTGCTTTAGAGTCGATTAGGGAGGGGGTTGCTAGGGTTAAGTTGAGTAGGCAGGAGTTGTATGATAGGGCGGTGGCGATCATCAAGAACGCTAGGGATTCGGTGGAAGTATTGATGAAACACGGGCTCATTCCGCCTCCTCCACCAGAGGAAAAGGTGTTAGGCGGGGCTTAAATTCCCTTTTGTCTTTAAATGTGATTCATTAAATTAATTGTAATGTTAGTTAAGGACATAATTTACGACAAGAACTTTTCCATTTCTTCGATCTCATAGACTAACAAGTCGTAGTGCATTCTCCAAAGTTTCTCCACGAACAGTTCCAGTTTTCTCCACAGTTCCTTCAGGGTCATCGCTGGTCACCTCAAATGTATTGTATCTTATATCTTCATATTCGATATTAAGGCTTTATCGATGCTAAATCAACATTAACAGTATACGTTCAGCCTCAACTTTTAACTAAAGGAGGGACGTGTTACCAGCTACTATTTGGCGACTTTTCTTAAGGATAAAATATGCGCGAGTTTCATACTGGTCGGACCAAGCTTAGGGAGGGGCCTTTTCATGTCCTCACCTATCGAGATGTCCAGTCCCCCCTTTCGCGTTTGGTGAGACGTTCGGAAAACTTCTTATACGATGTTTCCTAATCTGTAACTTTAAACATCCTACAACCCTTCGTGGTGTTAAGTTGCAGGTCATTAAGGAAACAAAAAGTATATGCCCCGAGTGCCTCCAGGTTTTAGACGCCACGATCTTTGAAAAGGACAACAACGTTTACATAAAGAAGGAGTGCCCTCTGCATGGAAGATTTCAGGACGTGTACTGGTCAGATTATGGGCAATACCTACGGGCTGAACAATTCAGGTGCGAGGGTGAGGGGCTTCGAAACCCACGCACCACCACAAGGCTGGGTTGCCCCTTCGACTGTGGCATCTGCCCTCAACACAAGTCGCACACTGCCCTCGCCATCATTGACATAACGAATCGATGTAACCTTAGATGCCCGGTCTGCTTTGCGAACGCCGCCACCGCGGGATATGTATATGAGCCTTCGAAGGAGGAGGTTCGAGAAATGTTGGAGAACCTTCGGCGTAATGATCCTGTGCCTGCTACGGCGTTGCAGTTTTCGGGTGGTGAGCCCACGGTTCGAGAAGACCTTTTTGAGCTTATACGAATGGCGAAGGATCTGGGCTTTCGGCATGTGGAGGTTAACACGAATGGTCTTCGGCTTGCCCAGAGCGTGGATTATTGTCGTGGTTTGATGGAAGCGGGCATGAGCACCTTGTATCTGCAGTTCGACGGCGTGACTTCCGATGTTTATGAGTTCACTCGTGGCTGCGACTTGCTGGACATTAAGACGAAGGCCATCGAAAACTGTCGCAGAGCAGGGGTTGACAGCGTTGTGTTGGTGGTCACGCTTGTCAAGGGCGTGAATGACCATCAGGTCGGAGATATTATTCGGTTTGCCGTTCAAAACTTTGATGTGGTTAGGTGTGTGAACGTTCAGCCTGTGTCCCTTTGTGGTAGAATTCCGGAGAGGGAGAGGGAGAAAATGCGTATAACGATTCCGGATTTCATGAAGCTTTGTGAGGAGCAAACCGACAGAAGGATAAAGGTTTCCGATTTTTATCCCGTTCCCACTGTGGTTCCGGTTGCTCGTGCAGTAGGGGCGTTGAAGAAGAGGCGGTATGTGGAGTTTACGGCTCATCCTCATTGTGGTATGGCTACTTTTGTCTTCGTTGAGAATGGGGAGATGGTTCCTATCACTCGTTATGGTGATGTGGAGAAATTCATGAGGGCGATGGGTAAGGTCTACGAGGAAGCGGTGAGGGGGCGTGAGAGAAGGGCTAGGCTGCGGTTGGTGGGTGCATTGCGTCATGTGAGGTGGGGGTTTTTAAGGAGGTATGTTTGGCCGATTTTGAAGACGGGAACCTATGAGGCTTTGGGTCGTTTGCATATGAGGATGTTGATGGTTTCGGCGATGCATTTTATGGATCCGTATAACTTTGATTTGGAGCGGGTTCAGCGTTGTTGTATTCATTATGCGGTTCCGGACGGTAGGATTGTTCCGTTTTGTACTATGAACTCGATTCATCGGGCGAAGGTTGAGGAAAAGCTTGGCGTTCCGTTGGATGAGTGGAGAAAGAAGCATAAGGAGGAGATCAGCGCAATAGTGTAGTATTGTTTGTGGTTCTGGAAAAAATTTTCGACCCCTATATACCCGGGGGGAGGGGGGGACTAGACAGGCATAGACAGGCTTGTACGACGGGGACACAACAGTTGAAAAATAAGTTTTCTTGATGGTGCGCTGAGTGTAGGTTTTGTTGCGCACCACCACCATGCTGGGCGAACGAGGTTTGTTTTGGGTTCTGAAGGGGTGAAGGGGTCTGTTTTTGGGTGCTTTTGGGTGCGCAAGGTTGCGCGTCTTGCGTGAGGAGCTACGCAGGCTTTTGGAGGAATGAGCCCGTTGAGCTGTACGGTTCTTCTGTCCAGTTGGAGCGCTATATAAGCATGAAGCCTTCCCTACAGGATTTTATTTTGCCCTCTTTCAAGTCCAGCTCTATTCCCCAGCTCTCCATCGTGGGGGCTCCTATGATGAGATCTGGTAGCTTCACCTCCCTCCCCTCAATCACAGCTTTCCTCACAACATCTTTGGATAGGTAGACCCTCTCCTCCACCATGTATTCATCAACCACTATCTCAGCGTCCACATAGGCGTCAACCATCACCTTCTCTCCATTTGCAAGCACAACCCACCTAGCCCTGATGAGCTTCATCGTCGGGACCTCTCCAAGTAGCTCCCTAACAACCTCATAACCCATTATCGTGATGCTTGAACCTGGATCGAAGAGAGCATCCAACTCACCCGTCCTCCCGCTTACCCTCACCACAACAGTTCTTCTAACCTGCATCTCCCAACACCTGCTGTATCCCCTTCACTACTACAGAGGCAACCTTAAAAATAAAAACATAACCGCTCATGACTTTTTACATGGCAATTACGCGGCGGGCTCAGCCATATAGCGACTACCTCTTCCAGCGGCATCACTCAACTCATGGTGAGTCCTCATCGACATGCACACCATGAGATGCAAAACAGGGAGGAGAGTACACCCTAACCTTGCCTATTAAGATTCCAGATGATTGGTTTTTCCAGAATAGGTAGACTTTTGTTTGGATTAGTTTTTAGAGAACTAGAAAGCCTACTTTTTTCAGTACTCCCTTCTTGGTGTTGGGTGTGTATCCGGCGTCTTCTATTGCTGAGACGCCTACGATTATGTTTTCGGAGAAGCCCATTAGCTTGAGCCTTTCTTTGACCTCTTTGGGAAACCTGCATACGAATAATCTTCTGGGGCCTATTTCAGCGTCTTCCACGATGACGTTGCTGACATCAGCGAAGTTGCACTTAGCGACCGTGCCTAAAGTAACGATTTTTGCTTCGCCAAAGGTCTTTAGCTCAAGCTCTTCAGCAAACGACTCGTCGATGATGATGCCCGTGGCTCTCGGCCCATATACCTTATCCTGAAGCAAGTGGTAATAAAATATGTTTGAATCTACAAAGTGAATCTCCAACTAGGCTTCCTCTTTACCTTTAATCTTCGACGCCACAGCTGCGAGGAACGTTTCCTCCAACTCTTCAGGACTCAACTCAGGTTCAACCCCCTCCAAACCCCCTTGGTCCTCTCCACGACATCCTCCTCAAGCTTAGGCATAACTAAGCGAGTCGCCCCTCCCTCCAACAAGAACTTGACCTCATCACCCTTTTTGAGACCTAAACGACCTCTTAGTTCCTGAGGTATCGTAACCCTACCCTTTTCCAATACTTTGACTTTCCATTCCATACTGGCGCCTCGGTGTATAATTTAAAGTACACCTAAAGGAAAGGAAAGGGGTATCCAATAGCTTTAGTATAACCTAGCATACCTATGTTTTCTCATTTCTGTTTTGTGAAGTTGCTGAGCCTCTTGATGGCGTTGATTCGTTCTTTATCGCCGACTTTGGCTTGTTTTATAGCGCCTTCTAGAACCTCGATGGCTTCGTCATAGGCGGTTTTGTCAACTGGAAACGGAACCCCGTCTTTTCCTCCCACCGCAAAGCTGTACTTTACTGGGTCCTTCCAGCTTGGCTTCTCACCGTAAATCAGCTCTGATATGAGGGCGAGCGCTCGAACAGTGGCAGGACCAACCCCTCGGATGCCAAGCAGCTCCTCGTAGTTTTTAGGCTGGGACTCATACGCCCTCTTTACGGCTTCCCAGTTGAGGTTTTGGGGCAGAGAAAGGACATCGATCACGTATTCTTTCCCTCTGGTCTCAGCGGGCATCCACTCTTGTAAAGACTTTTGATGAGCCGGCCTAATCGACTTCAGCGTCCTCATCACCTTTCTCGGCTCTTCTTTGGCAATGTCCACGGAAGTTTTTTGACATCCTTCGCTTTCCTTCGCCGTCATGTTGAGCGCGATTTCCCTCTTCACATCGCCAACTATGGCGTCATGAGGCTCCACCACAAAGTTTTTGACGTGACTTGAGAGCCAGTGATACCTTCTAGCGGTTCTGTCCCTCACGCTCATTCCTTGCTGAACCACTGCCCACTTTCCGTCCTCAACGATGAAAAACGCGTGATGATAGAGCGGGTAGCCCGCTTGAATGGCCGTGTTGTCCACCTTAGCGCTTATTCGACTCGCGTACCGCAAGCCATCGATTCTGTGGGTGGAGAAGCCAAACTTCTCTCCTACGTCGCTAATTTCCATAGGAGTCTGCAAAGAAGCTTTGCCCTTTCCACCACACACTGCTAGTCCATGTTCTTCCGGCTTTATCGCGCTTTTTAACACGCCCGTCACGACGGTGGTAACCCCAGACGAGTGCCAGTCGTATCCTAGGACACAGCCTAAAGCCTGAAACCAGAAGGGGTCCGAAATCCTCCGCAGAAACTCGTCTCGACCATACTCGTCCACAATGATGGTAGCCATCTCTCTCGCGAGCTGTATCATTCGGACAACTAGCCATCTCGGCGCCTTCCCATAGTGTAACGGAAGCTGCGCGTAGCCCCTTCTAACACCCTTCAAAGACAAGAAAACCCGACCTATGTCAAGAAAAACGGGCAATAAAAACCTTTTCGCACCTCAAAATCTAGTCTTTAGTAAGCGTCCCTCGCGGTCAATTTTCCCTCTCCGAATCCTCGTGGTAGAAATGGGAACATGGTTCTCGGCTGGAACCATCTCAATAACCACCACACTTAGGGGAGGCAAACTCTTAGCCCCCCTCTTCTCATTAATCTCGTAAGCCCGAGACTCCGTTTCCCTACTCACCACGATAGCCTCAACACAACCACTCGACAACGTAACCCCGTAGGGATCATGCAAAGCCATAATCTCCGCTCGATCTAAGACCCTCTGCCCACTCAAAAAGTTCCTCAACTCCCCCAACCGCTCCTCATAAGGAGCCACCCTATGCGGTTTCCTCAGCTTTTTCACAAAGTCATCCGAAGATAAACCGATCAAGACGCGGTTTCCAACCTCAAAGGCCTTCATAAGCAAGGCTCGATGACCCCTATGAAACTCATCGAAGGTCCCGCCGACAGCCACCACACTGAACCTCGTTTTCATTTGGGCTACCTCAGCGTTTCTTTCCCGCCTCTTTTATGGGAGGTTTTTGCCAAAGAAACTTTTGCCCAGTGTATATCATAACTCCCAAAGCAGATAGGACAACGCCACCTCCGTAGAAGAGGATTTGGATGGCCGTCAGTGTGGCGCCTTTAAGGGAGAACAGCTTTCCGAAATCGGCATAGGTTGTGGAAATTAAACCCATGAGGAGCATTATGATTCCTGGAACTAGCATGGCTAAACTGAACGTTGTTTTTGGAAGCTCTTTTCTTAGGCTGTAGGTTCTCAAGTCTTCGGATACAATCGAAGGCGTAGCCATCGCGGCTGCTCTAATCAGAAGGGGAGTGATTAATAAGACGAAGGGAAGCATGGTAACAAACCACCAGATGGTAAGACCAACCGAGATGAATGCCAGAGTAGTAAGGTCGGGATTCACGTATGCACTTAAGTACAGCCATCTATAAGCAAAAACGTAAAGAAAGGCAACTATTAAGTTGGCGACGGTGAGCGTCAAGTTTGAGGCTAAGATGAACCGACTCCAACTAAACTTTTTAACGATGTAGCCAAACAGATAGAAGCCTATGAGGTTGCCAGGCACCGCAGCGATTAGGCTTCCGTAGTGAAGAGTTCCGTGTTTAACCGAATCCGCGGTTAGTGTGCCCATAGCTGCACCCACTGCCGCTGGCCACGAACCAAATACGGTGGCAAAGAAAGCGGGAATGACCACCGCAGGCCTAAATTGTCCAAAACCCCACGGCGACGGAATGTATGCGGTTGCATAGGCTCCGACAGCATAAAGAGCGGCACACATGGAAGTTGCTACGAGAACTAAAGATTTTCTGTGATACGTTTTGACCTCTGTCTTGGTGCTCATAAGTTTTCACGGTTCTCATTCTTATCTTTCGTCAAAGCTTCTTGTTTAAATAAGAATTTCGTATAGCTTGTTTAAACATCTTTATTTTTAACTGAACACCTTTATAGCGTATGGACCCTTCATTTCCGCTTCCTGAAGATCTTGCCACCGTCCATGTATTCGCCTGTAACGTATTCGAAGCCCGTTTCTATTAGGCGGCAGGCTTCCTCCACATTTTTGACGACCCTGACGTGGAATTGGTCATTTCCGCCTTTGAAGAGTACCTTTACTTGTGTTAGGTGCTTGGCTTGCTGTCAAAGGATTTAAAGAGACAGCCTTGAAAGTAGCGCGCATAGTAAAGATTATATGTAACGTCGTTATTGAGGAATACGCCCAAAGAAAAAATCCAAAGGAGAACAGAAGGGCTAGTTTTTAGATACTAAAGTGTAATAAAGAGGATGGAAACCACGCTTGAAGAAGACTAAGGCGCTTAGACTGAGCATAAAAATACTTATCGTATTTGCAATCGTAATTTTAGGCGTCAGCCTTTATAATCTATTTACTTTCTTATCATCCGCTATCTCAAGTGAGACGTTCAGCCTAAACTTGAGCAAGAATGAATCCACTGGAGACTGGATGCTTTCGTTAAGTGCAAATCCGAGAAACAATGGTTTCTTAGACGTGAGTTTGTTCCTCGAGATTACAATTCTTGATCCAAATGACCGAATTATTGCAACAAATTCCAAGTATGTTTATATTAAAGCTGGTGGAAGCAAATCCTTTTCTATTACTTTAACTATTCCAGCAGAATTTGTTCCAGGTGGAGACCTACAGAATGCTAGAGGATACTTTCAGATGAAGATGAGTATCAGAACATTAGGCGACTTAGTTGGACTTGTACAGATCATGAAGATTGGAAGCGGTGGAGCATGAAAGTCAAAAGAAAGTCAATAATTGTTGCTGTTATAATCCTGATTTTTTGCACGGCGTTGCCACTTGCCTCTCCAATGCTTATTCCCTCAGAGTTTTTCAAGGCTTTCTCCATGAAGGGTGGAATCGATATAATGGCTCTTTTGAACAAGGTAGCTGTGATAGGATTAGCAATGTCAGTCCTAGTTCTACTAAAGGGTTCAGTTGAAAAGGATTCTCAGACTGGTTTAGCTCTTTCCATTGTTTCCAAAGCCTTTTGGCTCATGATTGTGCTTTTCGCTCTTGGCATAGGAAAAATCGAGAATTTCGGATTAGCTATCCTCGGAGGAGGTAACGGTGCACTGAATATAGTAATATTTGATTTAAGACTAATTGCCCTCCTTGCCACCATAATAGTAGCTCTAAAAATAGTCTATTCAATTTTAGAGCTCCAAGAGAGCAAACATCCGCCGGGATAGTTAACTGCTCTGTCAAGATAGGTTTGGAAAAGACCCATCCCTTTTCCATAGCGCGCTCAGACCTTTGCGCGCACGATACGATCCACCTAACGAAACCGAAACCAATGTATGCGCGCGCACTTGTACGACCATAAAACTGTAAAAGGTTTTAGATTCTATTTTACGGAAAACTTAGATATTTATGATTCCAACGTCTTTTTCATTTCTATATATTCCTTTTTAGTGATCTCTCCCTTTGCATATCTGAGTTTTAATATTTTTAGCGGATCTTCCACTCCCTTTTGAGCAGGATGCTTTAGGACAGCATTACAATATGGACATTCATTGATTTCTATAGGTATTTTTTCTCCACACTTAGAACATTCGGTAGAAATGGAACTAATTAAACAGAGTATCATTAATCTTCCTTTCTCATGTAGTCTCTCAGCAACATCTTCTAAATATTCTCTGACAATACAGGGATACTTAAGATAAAGTCCCGCTATTTTTTCTTTATTAATCTCTGGCGTTATCACTTCATTTTTTCTCTTTCTGAGGTATCCGCCGGCAAAACTACCTACACCAGAAGGAGAACACCCTAACGCTTAGACTATTCAACAGAATGATCACCTTGTTTTCGTCTGGCAAGATCGGAGTAACCAACACAAGGGACGTGAACGAAGCTCATGAGGTTCTCCAAAAGATCAAAGAAATCATTAACGAAGCCTATTCTGAGTGCCTCAAATTTGGAAAGCCAAATCCAAGGGACACCGAAGCCGTGAGGAAGCTATCCTGGATAGACTTGTACAATTGCTTACCCCAAACCAATTGTGGGGAGTGCGGATACCAAACTTGCTCGGCTCTGGCCCTAAGCGTACTGCAGGGTGAAGCCAAGCTGGCTCAGTGTAGCGCTAAAAGACCCAAAATATTCCACGAACTTGAAGAAACCCCAGAAGACTCTAGGTCCATACCTCTTGCAAGCCCTAAACTGGAACTATAACCTTGATAAACCGTAATTTTATGGAAGAATGGTTATGAGCAAGAAAGTTGATTTTCTTAGGAAAGTAAGAGAGGGTTTAAAATACGTGCCTACACAAAAAGAAAGCGTGGTGAGAAGTTAAGAAATGGAAGAAGTTTTTTATTGTTATCTTTGTAATAAGCCGATGTCACCCTCATCAGAAATTGTTGCATGCTCCTTATGTGGGAAAAGGGAAAGGGCAGATTACGTTTGTCCAGATGGGCACTACATCTGCGAGGAATGCAGACTCGCCCCTCCCGATAGACTCGTTAAAAAGGTATGTGAAGCCACCAAAGAAACAGACCCTATGAAAATGGCGCTTCTGCTAATAAAGCATCCAGCCATACAAATGCACGGTCCTGAACACCACTATTTAGTGAGTTGTGCCTTACTAGCCGCTTTAAGAAATCTAGGTAAGTTTAAGATTGACGATTCCACATTTGATAAAGCCATTTCAAGAGGAAAGAGAATCCTTTTTGGGTCGTGTGGTCTTTGGGGTGTCTGTGGGGCCGCGGCGGGCGTAGGAATAGCTGTTAGCATAGCAACGAAGGCCAATATGATGTCGGACAAGGAGAGGTCACTATCAATGCAGGCTACTTCTGAAGCGCTGAACGAGATAGCCAAAATAGGTGGGCCACGTTGCTGCAAGGCAAGCACATTTGCAGCGATAGAAGCGGCAGCGAAGTTCTTTGAACGAAAATTGGGCATCAAATTTTCCAGCCTAGAAAACCCACGGCCGTGTTACTTTAAGGTTCTTAACGAAGAATGCTTAGGAGATAGATGTCCTTACTTTAGGTGAAGACTTTTGCCTAAGACATGGAGATTACTTGATTATAGCTCGGCAGACCCGAAAATGAATTTAGCTGTTAATGAAGCCATCTTCAGAAGTAGACGAGAGGGTTTAACCCAAGATACCTTGCGCTTATGGCAAAGTCCAAACTCTGTGGTACTTGGGACCTCTGGTTCTTATAGGGATGATGTCAACCATGCGGCTTGTCGAAAGTATGGTATTGAAATTGTCAGAGCTGTTTCAGTGTCCTGCGAAGTGCTTTACCAAGACAGGGGTAGTCTCAATTTTACAGTCGCTGCTGATGCAACCTTCCTCAAGCATCTTATTAAGAATTATCAACCGGTTTTATCAGAGTATCAAATTCTAAATGAGGGCATTGCCAAGGGTCTGCAAAGGTTTGGTGTTAACGTAAAAGCTGATCCGTCCGGAATTTACATCGATAGTAGAAGGATATCCGAAGCCCTACCCCTATGGTTTTATGATTTCCTGCTTTTCCAAGGAACGCTCCAGATTAACACCAACCTTGACGTTTATAACGAAGTAATTAAACCCGAAGGGTATTCTGAGAGAAAGGACGCGTTAACATCCTTAAGCCGTGAACTGCGTAAAAATATAGAGATAGATGAGGTAAAGAAAGCTTTGGTGCAGGGCTTTGAGGAAAGGCTGGGCGTAGGGTTTGAGGAGCAGGGTTTAACAGAGGATGAACAAAAGCTGATTGAAAAGCTGTATAGGGTTAAGTATAGCCTTAGCAAATGGAACGTTAACGCACATCAGCCCTTTTTGGTCAGTATGGGAAAGACAACAGTTGAGGTTTTTGTAGCCTATCCTCCCACTTCAATGTGCCGCAAGCTTATCGAACTTGTTAAAGATGTTACGTCGGATCTGCAAGACGAAGTTAAGGTCATGATCTGGATGAGAGGCAGGGGCGTATACCAACACGGCCCTTATCCAGAAATATCTTCAGCCCTTCAAGCTGCCGAAAAACGGAGCATAATTCCTGTTATAATAATAAGCGGAGAGCTAAAATTCCGCGAGTTTATCCCGTCAAGAGAAGACCTAAGAAAAGCCATCTTGAACGCGTTATAGTTTAAAAGGGAAAGCCGCCTCGGAAGTGGGTTGAGATAAGCGCATGACAATACACCAAAGTTGGAGATTGGTAAATTATAGTTCAAAGAATCCTGCTATGAATTTAGCCATCGATGAAGCTATTCTAAGATGCTTACTGGAAGATCACAGCCCTAACACCCTCCGTCTGTGGCAAAATCCACCAACTGTCGTTATTGGATGCTTCCAAGATCCCAAGTCCGAGGTCAACATAGAAGCCTGCAAAAAGCTGGGCATAGATGTCCTAAGGAGGGTTTCTGGTGGTGGAGCCGTTTATCACGACCACGGCAATCTTAACTACTCGCTGATTGTCCACAAGTCCTCGTTAAAGGCTCGCTTGGAGGATGTTGAAAAGTCGTACGACCTCTTTTGTAGCGGAGTGATCGAGGGATTAAAGATGCTCGGCATCGACGCCTACAATCGAAAAGGAGACATAATGATCAGCGGGAAAAAGGTCTCAGGGAGCGCCCAGCATCGACTTTACGACGTCATACTCCACCACGGGACGCTCATGGTAAATATCAACTTAGACATGCTGGGACGAACATTAAGACTCTCTGACACGGAAAGGCATCTAATAAACCTTAACGATGTGCTTCCCCGCAAGGTTCCATTGAGTAGAGTCAAAAAGACCATCATTAGGGGTTTCGAGAAAAGATTTAACGTGAAGCTTAAGAAGGCGACGTTAACTCCTAGGGAGAGACAAATCGCAAAAAGGCTCTGCGAGGTGAAGTACAGTAAGATTCATTGGAACATTGGAATTAGGAAGCTTTAGTCTAAGCCTATGCAAGTCGCTCCACGAATCCTACCCTTTAGGTGAACTAGCAGGGAATTTCATTACTTTAGCATAAAATATGGAGAAAAAAGCTTATTAAAACCTCCAAAATTAATTATGATTAATTGAATAGTACCCCGTTAGCGGGTAGATTGATACGTATAGGACGCTAGAAGTCCTCGGCCCAGAACACGAGTTCTCCATAGTGGACGAGAATCTACATCCACTCCCCATTGTGGATAAGGTAATTAAGAGCTTGTATGGTCGAGTGGTTAATTACGTTAGGTTAAGTAAATTTACCCTTGGAAAGGAGCTTCAGTCGCATGTCGCTGAGCTTAAGGCAAACACGCCGTTTCATTCTCCAAAGGTATTTGAAGAAACCATGCATGAAGCGGTTGTGAGGGTTTCCGATTTCTTAGAGAAACGATACGGGGCGCATTTGCTCGGCTTAGGGATGCACCCCTTCATAAGATTAGATGATGTAAAGGTGTGGTCACATAGAGACAGACAAATCTACATGGCGTTGAGTAGAGTCTTCAACTTGGCTCAGCACGGTTGGCTCAACATTCAAAGCTTTCAACTCAACCTGCCCTATTCAGACGAGAGGAGAGCGGTGACTTTGCACAATGCTTTAGCAAACATCTTGCCCTATATTCCCGCTGTATCTGCTTCCTCACCCATCTACGAATCGAAAATCGGGGAATTTGTTGACAACCGCCTCCACTTCTATCAAATAAATCAGAAAGAAATTCCGTCCATCGCTGGAGACATCGTTCCCGAATATGTGAACTCCTTTGAGGAGTATGAAAAGGTTACGATTGAGAGGTATTCCCAAGACCTCATGAGGGCAAACGCTCCCAAATGTATTCTATACAAGGAGTGGCTAAATTCGAGGGGTGCAGTGTTTCGATTCGATAGAAGAGCCATCGAGATCAGGATCATGGATGAACAAGAATGTATCAAATCGGACGTGGCTTTAAGCTGCTTCATACGAGCATTCCTTCGAGGATTTATTCGAGAAAACGAGGAGCATCTGCCTCACAGCCTATTAGCAGAAGACCTTAGGGCGGTCATAAAGGATGGCTTAGATGCCAAGGTTCGACACCCGAAAGGCCCCACTGCCCGAGACGTATGCCGCTACTTCCACAAGATTGCTGAAGAAAATGCGTCTAAAGAAGAGAAACAATACTTGCGGATCGTCAAGAAAAGAATCGAAAACGGCAACCTCTCAAACCTTATTTTAAGAGATGTGGCGAGAAGGTCCCAGAAAAGTAGTTTTGAAGAGGCTGTTTTAAACGTTTACTCATCAATGACCAAGAATTTATTGGAGAACAAACCTTACTCGTAAACGTCCAGTTTTCAATTTCAACGCAAGGGTGATGGAATCGTCTCAAGATGTCGATGAGAAATCTAGTCAATCCGACTTCTTTCATATATGCAAGAACTGTAAAATAGGGTGTTGTAAGGGAGCGAGACCCCCGATCACCCCCAGCAGAAGAAGGACTATAGAAAACTACCTAACAGGGGAAGGCATCAAAATTGAAAACCCCTTCGAAAAAACCATGTACACGTTCCCTAAAGAAAACAAGGACGGCTACTGCATATTCTTCGATAAAGGCACAGGAAGATGCATAATACACTTGGTGAAGCCAGAAACATGCGTGTCCGGTCCAGTCACCTTCGACATCAACTTGAAAACGGGAAAAATCGAGTGGTTTTTAAAGACGGAGAAGATATGCCCTTTAGCCGGGGCTCTCTACAAGGATAAAGAAGCCTTGTTACGCCATGTAGAGTCTGCAAAAAAGGAAATGATCACTCTTGTGCACGACCTTAATCCAGAGGAGCTGAGCACTATCTTAAAAATCGAGGAGCCGGAAACCTTTAAGATAGGCGAGGACGAACTGGATCCCAAAATTCTTGCTAAGCTTAGAGTGTCCCATTAACAACATGTTATTCGAAATCAGGATTCCTCCCCTAGCAACTCTCCGCGGTGTTTCTATGTGGTTCAACAGGAACCAATTCAGCCCCAACCTCTTCAATGCTTATTTCAATATCGTTCCCTTCTACAACTTCAACTGAACGAAATCAAAAAGCGCGTCTAAAGCTACGCCAAAAACGTCGAATCCTGCTCCAAAGTTCGCCAGGTGGCGAGAGCAGTGGCTTTAACGTTCAAAATCTTCGTTATATGTAGGCTAGTAATGGGCAAATTTTGGAGATTTGAGTTGTTAATGTCGAGCCGAGATTTCTAAAAAAATACTGCAGCAGAGTACATATGTTTAGATCGTACTTTGAACTTGCATTTGCACTTCGATTCTTTACACGCCAAATATAGAAAGGTTTGTGGTGCAGTCATCTAACCCTACGCGAGGAAGGGACTAATACTAGAACTTACTTACATAAAGTATTTTATATATATTGAATATATTTAAAAGGTTGGCTCTCTCAATGGTGGAGGAGGTTGGACGATCCCTCAAGAAGCCTTATGGAAGAGGGTGTTGGGAATCCCAGAATCGTCTTGCGAGGGACATCACCATCACATCCCGTATACGCTTTTCCATCCATTCGTTTTAGATGAAGCCCTCGAACCCATGGGCTAAGGAGGCGGCGAGGCTGTGAACTTTAAAAGAGAGTTTTCAGTAGAGAGACCTATACCATACATTGAGGTAAGGCGGCTAAACGTGACTTTCCATGGTGGGAAGAAGACGGTCGCTTTAGGCGACTTTAGCTTAGATATCGAAAAGCACGAGTTCTTCTCCATCATCGGGCCCAGTGGATGTGGAAAAACAACCTTTCTCAGAGTCTTGGCAGGTCTGACCGCTCCCTCTTCTGGAGAAGCGTTAATCGATGGGAAAGAGGTGACCGGCCCAGGGCCAGACAGGGCTGTGGTTTTTCAAGAGTATGTGTTAATGCCGTGGAGGACCGCCCTGAGGAATGTGGGTTTTGGTCTGGAATTAAAAGGTGTGCCGCATGAAGAGAGGAGGAGGAAAGCCATGGAGTTGATACGACTTGTAGGCCTCGATGGCTTTGAGGGACATTATCCACATGAGCTTTCTGGTGGGATGCGCCAAAGGGTTGGCCTTGCGAGGGCGCTCGCAGTCGACCCTGAAATCTTATTGATGGACGAGCCCTTCGGATCTGTCGACGCTCAAACAAGGGAGTTGATGCAAGATGAGCTGCTCAAAATATGGGAGCAGCGGAAAAAAACTGTCGTTTTCGCCACCCATAGCATAGAAGAGGCCATATATATGTCTGATCGGGTCGCCGTAATGACCCCCCGGCCCGGCCGCGTAAAAGAAGTGGTAGACGTCAACTTACCGAGGCCAAGAAAGTATAGCCATAGGGTGTCTTCCAAGTTTATGGACCTTAGGCTCCATATCTGGAAAACGTTGGGGTAAGCTTAAAAGGGCTAGAGCTTAAATTGGGGTGAAAAATTGGGTTTGAAGGATCTGTATGAGGTGCATGAACGGTTGTTTCTAGGAACGGCTTCCTTAATCGCCGTGTGTATCGCTTGGGAGTTGATGGGTCAATCGGGGGTAATTAATCCCCTGTTCTTCGCTTGGCCTTCAACTGTAGCAAAAGCGCTCTACAAAATCTTGGCGGGCGGTGAGTTGTACCGGCATCTTTCCGTCAGTCTTTTTGAATTTATGGCAGGTTTTGGTATGGCCTGCCTGGCTATACCTTTGGGTCTTGTCATGGGCAGGTCAAAAACTATAGAGTATCTTATTGACCCGCTTATTTCGATCTTACATGCTATGCCGAGGATTGCTCTTATGCCGTTAATTGTCTTGATCTTCGGGATTGGTTTAAGGTCAAAAATATTTCTTGTGTGGATCGGATGTTTCTTTCCAATTTTGGTTAACGTGTTCCAAGGAATGAAGAACGTTGATCCGTTGATGGTTGATATGGCGAGGGTCTTTGGGGCCAAGAGTCCGTATTTGTTGGCTCGTAAAGTGTTTGTGCCGTCTATTATGCCCTATCTAATTGCTGGTTTCCGCATCGCTTTGTCGATGGGCTTGATCATGGTTGTGGTTGGCGAGTTTTTGGCAGGGACGGCGGGGGTGGGGTATATGATCGCGTTGGAAGCGGGGTACTTTCATGCGAGCGCGCTTATGGCTTGGGTTTTGGTTATATCTGCTTTAGCCATCTTTTTCACAGAGGTCATTAAGTACTTTGAAAAGAGGATGAGGTACTGGAGATAAGCTTCATAAATCTTTTAGGTAGCTTGTGGTAAAAAAGTAGATTATATGGGGAGCAAATAACGTGAAGAAGTCTACTCAGATCGCGATCATCGCAATAGTGGTTAGTGCTCTGATCGCAGTGCCCACTTTGTATTATTTTGTTTACCTGCCGACCATTCCATCTCCTTTGAAGAAAGTGAAGCTTCTCATGGGGTTACCTCCAGAACAAGGCAACTGGGAATGGATTTACGCTGATTACGCGGGAATCTATGAGGAAGAGGGCATAGAGATGGAAATCACACCAACGAGGGGGTCACATACAGAGGTGTTGCAGGCCTTTCTAGCAGGTGAATCAGACTTTCTTCTTGGGGGTGAGGATTGTATTCGGGCTCGCTTGATGGGTGTTTCCGTCAAGGTTGTTCTATTGACCGGCCGTATTCCGTGGGGGTTGTGGGCAAGGCCCGGAATAGAGTCGATTCAAGATGTTAAATCAATAGCGGTAGGTCACGGTAGAGGGACGGGGGGTCATATATTAGTGACGGAGTACCTCCTTCGTCACGGAATTAAGCCAGAAGATGTCTCCATAAGATTCATGGACATGGCCGCGTTGGCTCCAGCACTATTGGAGGGTCAGGTCGATGCAGCAGTAGTGAGTGCCAGAATCGGACTTGAAGCTCTACGGTCAGGTTATAAGCTTCTCTTTGGAGGCGCAGAGGAATTTCCAGATTATTACGCGGGGGGGCTTTCCGCTACAGAAAAGACGATCGCAGAGAAGCCCGAAGTCGTTAAGGCGATGGTGAAGGCACTTTACCGAAGCCTGGTCTTCCTGATGGAGCATAAGGAAGAAGCCATAGAGTATGCGGTGAATGTCCTGAAGTTGGACCCAGAATTCGCCACCTTTCTCTACGAGTGGCACTATGAAGGCAAACACATTGGGGAAGTAAGAATTAAGCCTGATATCCCAGTTGAGGGCATAGAGTACACGATGAAGATGTTAGCCAAGTACAACGACTTAGAAGAGATACCTGTAGAACAGTGCATAGACACCAGCTTCATAAAGCAGGTCAAAAAGGAACTCGGAGTTAGCTAAACAGTTCTGAAGCTGTATTACATTCCTAGTGTGGACACGGATATTTTTGTTCTAGGCCCAAAAGGGCAGATTTATTATCATACAGTTACATAAAAAACATTCATAAGGCTAATAAGGATGTTCTATACCGTTGAGTGTGGGAAGAGAAAAGGATTAATATGCTGCCCAGGGTTTTTTGGTACTACTATCAGCTTTCGAAGAGTCAGTGGCTTAAGCCCCCTGAGCTGAGGATGCTTCAGAACAAGAGGCTGAGAGCTATTCTCAAGCATGCTCATGAAAACGTCCGAATTTGTCATGAAAAGTTTGATTCTGTAGGCGTTAAACCCGATGACATTAGAACGGTGGAAGACCTATCAAAACTACCCTTTATAACAAAAGAGGAAGTTTGGAGCGGCATACCGGATCGGAGCATCGCAAAAGGATACGAAAAGCGTGCTATAAGAACAACCACGTCTGGAACAACCGGAGGGCCCATGCCAATCTATCAGGACAAGAAGGTTCGGGATTACTCCCATGCCTCTAAATTTAGAATGGATAGAGCTGTAGGGATCAGCCCTTGGGACAAAACTTTCCGGATAAGATTTATGGGGCCACCAGAGAAACCTGAAGCAAAGCAATCACGTTGGAAGACTCTTGCAAAACACTGGAAAAGACGTGGGATAGATTACTATTTATGGGATAGGTGGTTCGAGAAGGAAGATCACATCACCTACGGTGCCGATAAGATCGTCCCAGACATCATTAGGTATCAGCCAAAATTACTTTTTAGCAATCCTTCATGTCTCAGGCTTGTTGCAGAAGCCATAGCCGATATGGAAATCAGAAGTTTACATCCGAAGGCGCTGCGCTCTGGGGGGGAAGTTTTAGATGAAGCCACGCGAAAGTTTTTAGAGTCCTCCTTCGGATGCGATGTATATAACGGATACGGGTCCAATGAATCCGGCGGCGCCATAGCTTGGGAGTGCAAAAGGAAAGAGGGGCTACACATAAATGCGGATCTCTTGATTTTAGAGGTCGTTCGGAATGGAGATCCCGTTGGACCTGGCGAACGAGGGGAAATCGTGATAACTGGTCTATTAAACTACGCTATGCCACTTATCAGATATCGGATAAGGGATGTCGGCGTGCTTAGCGACGAACAATGCTCCTGCGGAAGAGGTCTCCCGCTTTTGAAGTCCGTGGAGGGGAGGGAGGTCGACTGTTTCACTCTGCCCAACGGTAGAACAGTCCCTCCCAAGGTCATCATGACCGCGATTCAGGGCACGCCTGGAGTTTCAAGATACCAAGCGGTACAAGAGAGCAGGAACAAGGTTGCCATAGAACTCATGAAACACAAGAACGACCCAGACGTCTCCATCAGCGACCTCAAGGCTAGATGCCATAAAATCCTCGGCGATGACGTAGAAATCGAAGTTTTCCTTGGAACCAGAGAAAACCTCAGGGCCAAATTCAGACCAGTGATCTCAAAACTCCGCGTGAGCGAGGAACCAAGATGGATCAAACCCCGCGGCTAACCCATTTTCAACCTCTAACACGATTGCTTATAAATAATGTGTAAAATAATGATGCGCCGAGAAATCGATCGAAGTTTAAAGGATTTCATTTGTATGATCACTGGTTTAGGGCGCAAAGGACCTCACAGCTTGTGAAGGGAAGGAGTATGGGGCAGAGCGGGTTATGCGTTATTTCCAGTGGACAAGCTATGAAATGGTGAAGGCCTGCGCCAAGATGCTTGGGAACTCTTGGTTTAACAACATGGCCCCTTTTTGGGTAGAGCATAAGAAAAAGAGTAAACTTACCTTTTCAACCTTTCGAAAATTTTTATTACCGTAGGGCTACACTAACGTATAGTCGCGCGAAATCCTTTTCAATGGCGTTCGCTAAATAAGACACGTGAGATCTTGGTGAAATTTGAGAATTTATTGTTTGCACTTAGGTACCCTCTAGTTACGATGGAATATGTGTATGGAAAGTATTATAAGAAGAAGAGCGATCGCTTAAGATGGCATTTGACTCGTTCCAAGGTTGCGTACCTCAAGACACGTAGCAGTCTAGCTGAACTCTTTGATTGTTCTCTGTCTATGGTTTCGCGTGCGAAGGATGATCTTGACTCTTCCAGAATCTTAAAGGAACTTTCCAAGATTTCACATCAGGCGAAACCTCCGCCTCTATCTTTTGCTGAAATGACCATCGTCTATCTCACTGTGCGACTTCTCAAGCCAGTGATAGCGATAGAAACGGGTACCGGTCGTGGATTTGCGTCAAGTGCCATCCTACAAGCTCTCGAAGACAACAATATGGGTATCCTTTACAGTATAGACATAAAACATGGTTCAGGAGATGTGATTCCTCAACACCTGAAGCACAGGTTTGTTCAACATATAGGAAGCTCTAAAGACATGTTGCCGAAGCTTCTTAAAGACCTAAAAAAATGTAACTTTTTCCTACATGACTCCATTCATACTTATGAGTACATGATGTTTGAATATGAATGCGTGTATCCCTACATGAACGAAGGTGATATCTTGGCCAGTCATAATGTCAAATTCCCGCCTAAAGGAAAGACAGCATTTGAAGAATTCGCGCGCGAGAATACTAATAATATAAGTTCGGTCTTCATCTACCAAAACCTTGGTCTGATGAGGATTGGGCAATCGCATTGAACAAGTAGGGCGATTGCCTCACGCACGGTCTTAGGGCATTTTGTCCTTAAGTGTCATTTTGGGCTCCCGCAAAATTCTATACAAACGTAGATAATAGCTATGTGAAAGTAAGAGAGTGTTCCTATTTCCCTTTTAGCAGGTATACCCGTATACACTAATTTTAGGCTGATTCGAGATCGTTTTGAGACTCGGTTTGGGTTTTGGGTTTATAAAATTTTTATCCCAAACCCAAACTAACTCTAACTCCTACTCTCCTGCTGACTCTCTCTCAACAAAAAACAAACAAATAAAAAACACTCAAAACCCATGTGAGAAATGCAGAACTGTTATAGCAAGAAAAAATAGGGAGTAGCTGGATAGTTTAAGTAGCTGGTTAGGTTGTTGTAATCGACCACTCACATGGAACTTTTCCTGTTTTCGCCGTTGCTTTCCATCCCAACACTTTTGCCGTCTCCACAACTCCTGCAGCACAGAATTCGCATAATGGCGATGGTGTTTTGACGCCAATTTTTGACGGTCCACATGTGGTTACTTGATAAACAACCTTCCTAGGCGACTCCTCGAGAACTTTTATGTCGTTGCCTACAATCTGAAATAATGCACGAGCATTGTTCAGAGCCTTTAGCGCCCCCTCTCCAGGCATTTTCTTCCACTGCTCCGACAAGGGCTCCGCGAAAACTGCCAAAAATTTTTTGACCGCTTCATCACCGTAATTGCTTCTGATGAAGACTATGGCATTTATTATTCCCATATATCCTAAAGATCTGGCACCTGCAAGCTTCTCCTCTAAAGAAAGAGCTTTAGCCATATTCATCCCTCTATAACATCTCTGGTTTCCACTTATAATATTTGTATTCAAGTAGAAGCATTAGTTTGGTAGTAATTTGGCACAACAACTCTGGGAATCCAATTTTCCCTTTCGTTTCTCAAGTATTTGGCAAAGAGCAGAGCTTCTTCACTGATCAGGGTTTCAAGCGTCTGGCGGCAGCCATGTTTAATTCGTGGCACTTCAACCTTAGACTCAAAATAAACGCTTAACCTCTTCATCAAATCTGTGGTTTTAGGTTCACTCAAATATTCCCTCTTCCCCCTCCTCATCTTAGACAGTCTCTCAGCCTTGACGGCAAAGTCTTTAACCCTGAGGCTCTGACAATACTGAATAAGAAAATCGTCTATGAGACACCGATACAACTCTTGAAAGTCACATACCAAACTAGGCTTCCCGAAAGCTGTTGAATGAAGGAAACCAAGATAAGGCTCAAGCTTAGCCTTAATTATGGCTCTGTGAACCTTCCAAGACAAGACTTCATAGGCTAGGTTAAAAGTATTGTTCACTCCATCATAGGCTAAAAACGTCTCTCTTGAGGAAGGTCTCAGCTTCTCAGGAAACAGCTCAAAGATTTGACTGAAATAGCGTTTAGTGTATTTCGATTCAATCGGCAAAAGCCTTCTTCTAGCCACATCCAGACTTCATAGGGCCCAATCTGCTTGGCAGATTTTCTTATTCAGTCGGTACCAGTACTACCATTAAGTCTGATCGTCCTCCGCTTGCTATAGGAAGAATCGAAATCTCGTCATCGTCCTTTAATGGAGTTTCAAAGTTTTTTAAAAAGTGTGCGTTCTTACCATTTATGGAGAAGTTCAAGAGCCTTCTGGGTCTACCAGAGGATTCTAAGATTCTATCCTTAAATGTGTCACCGTATTTAGCCACAAGTTTATCGATGACCCCACCCAATGTTGGGGCGGTTACTTCGACCTCCCCTTCTCCAGCCGTTACCTTAATTATTTGAGGGATTCTTCCTGCTTTCCCAACCATTCCCCTATAAATAATAAGCACGCCTTCAACTCCTTGGATGGATAAGGCCCTGTTTATTCCTCGCTCAATAGCCCCACGGCAATCTTTACCTTTGATCAGATTTCCAACAGCTGTGGCTGCGGCGTCAGCCAGTCCAGCGTTTGTGGAGAAAACCGTAACTGCCTCGGCTTCGCCGAAACTTAGCGCATGGCTGAATAAGCCAGAACTCGTAGCGACGCCTATTGGAAAATCTTTTAATCTGAAACCGAAAGTTCTTGAAAGCGGCGAATCTCCGGCTGAAAGGGCCACGTCGATGGGTCTATTGGAGATGGCGGAGACTTCACCCCCATTTTCTACGACGGCCACCTCGCTTCCATCAAGAGTCATTTCCTTGACGGCGAGATCAGCCAACACTCCTGCAACCGCGGCCATTGGCCCCACATTCGCCTTTTCAGCTGCCTCGGCCATTAACCTCCCTACCAAGGGACCCTCGTTTACAGGGACGGGACGGAGGGAATAGAGAAACCTTGGATGATTCCTAACGTATTCCTCCAGCTCCTTTCTATGACGCTTGATTGACGATATGGCTGTTTTAACGGCTCTTTCATTATCTGCTATTATGGTGCAGTTCGTTTCTTTATACTGGAAAACTTCCTTGAATAGATTTTTTGTCTTCATTTTTTAAGTATCCTTCATCGTTGCGAATTATTTGGAAGGGAACATCGATTTATGGCTACTTTGTTTAATCAATTTTATAGCCCTCGTCGGACATGCATCAACGCAAGCGCCGCATGTGCTACCGATGCATTTTTCTTTGGTAAATACCACCGAGAAATCTTCTGCGAAAGCCATAGCGTTTACTGGACAGAGGGAGAGGCAAGCTCCGCAGTCAAAGCATTTTTCGCTATCTACCTCAATTAGTTCGGGTATCGTAACGGTGACGCCCTTCTCACGGAAGGTGTTAACTACTTTCTCGAAGTGTGTTGAAGGTATTTCCGCGAGGATTTCCCCACCTTGGGAATCAATGTGGGCGCTTATGATGTTGATAGGGATTCCATGTTCAAGAATTACTTGGGCAGTTATTGGTTGTTCAACTATTTCCTCTGAGAATTTAAGTAGAACCCTAACCAAGGTTTCACCCTCCTAAAAGTTTGGAGATATCTTCAGAAGTAATGATTCCTAACACTTTTTTGTCATGGTCTATTACGGGCAAGGCGGATATATCATGTTGCGCCATCTTTCTTGAAGCTACTTCTAATGGTTCATTAGGTGTTGTCGTCACCACTTTCCTAACGATTATTTCGGCTAGCTTTCTTTTTCCTTCAGCGACGGCTTTAGTAATGTCCCATGAGGTCACGACTCCACTCAGTTTTCCTTGGTCATCAACTACAACTACGTGATTAACTGAGCGGGTTATGATCCGCTGAGCGACCGTCTTTATTTCTTCATCCTCCTTGCAAGTGACGGCGGAGCGCATTACGCTACTGACAAAGGCAATTTCCTCGGTTTGTTTCATCGGCTTGAACACGGTATCGGGTTGAAGTTGTTCAACAGGGGCAGATAGATAAAAGGAAGCATTTTCAATCCAAGACTTCAGTGTTTCTGCAATCTTCCTTGCCATTTTCAGACTTGAAAGAGGGCTAACCCTAACTTTTTTGTCGCTGATGGTTATTAAACCCGACTTCAACTCTTTATAGCTCACCTTCCCAAGCTTTGGGCGGTCTCTGCGCGGGATACCGTAGTCGATTATGTCAGTTAGGATTTCTTCGTCGTGTATAGCCGTCTTTTTGGCTAATCCCTCGTTTAGGATTGGGATGGGTATACCTATCCCAACGTAGATGGTTGTTCCATACTTGGTAAAGGATGCTCCGCGAAGGAATTCTGGCTTCATTTTTTTGCAGTCTCCTCGAACCATGAGAGTACCAAGGCGGTTTCGAGGGTCATGTTGGGTACCCTCTCCTATGACGTAGCCTTGAGCGCCACCTAGGAAGATGCGAGTTCCAATCCCTATGGTTTCATAGTCGGGATCATTCATTAAGGGGTTCAGAGCTCCGGAGCCAGAGAAGGTTGCATTTCTGAATCTAGGGAGAAGCTTGCCCATGTAGGTGTAAAGAGTCTCATCGCGGCTATTCGTGGCGCAAGCGTAGCGTTGATAACAGTTGCGAAAATTTAGTAGATAAAATTCATTCAAGTCATCTTTTGTAATCGTTGTTTTGAGTTTGGTTCTTGGGTAACAGTCAGTTCCATACGCCGTGGCTCTGAGTTCGACCTCTTTTCCACTCACTAAATCTTCAATCACGTGGCCGCCTCCATATTCGAAGGGTCTCGTTTCGGACATGCACGTCGCACCAATGAACAAGTCTACAGCCGCGCCTGGATGGCAGACTTCAACGTCGTTTATCCATGCTCTATGAATCTTTATAGGCGGGTCAGCGTGTCCAAGGTTAATGATAGCTCCAGATGAACACATCGCTCCAAGGGTCCCGGTCGTAACGACATCAACCTCTTTATACGCAACTTCAACGCCGCTACTTTCCACTAGCTTCTTCATTTCCTCAGCGGTTAAAACCTGGACATCGCCCCTCTTTATCTTTTCATTAATTTCGGGTATAGTCCGCCTGTTTTTCTTCGCATTTTCTTTTCGTTTCAGTCTTGATACCTCCAGATGAGTTAACTAACAACCTAATTCTCTTATTAATAATTTTTTGAAAAAAGTATTCCAAAAAGAATATATGTAATTCGTGGTAAAGTTAAGGGTATGTTGCCTATTCTGGAGGAAGTGGTTAGGAAAAGGAAAATGTTGGGCTTAACGCAAAAACAGTTATCCAAGCTAGCTGGTGTGAGTCAGTCCTTGGTCGCTAAACTAGAGTCGAGGAAAATTGATCCCTCTTATACGAAAGTTAAAGCCATATTCGATGCGTTGAAGCAGCTGGAGATAAAGATGGAAGTCCCTGCAGGAGAAATTCTTCACGACAAGGTTGTTGGCGTTAATAAAAACGATATGGTCTCTAAAGCTGTGCGGTTAATGGCTGAACATGGTTATTCTCAGCTTCCCGTCTTTGATGAGGAACATGCGGTTGGGAGCATCTCGGAGAAAACGATTTTAAGTCAAATCTTAGCTGGCAAAGATTTAACTCGTGTATCCATGTTGCCTGTTGAGGAAATTATGGATGAGGCGTTTCCGCAGGTTGGAGAAGACGCTCCCTTGTCAGTGATTTCAAGTCTTCTAGAAGTTTATCCTGCTATCTTAGTATCGAAGAAGGGGAAGGTTGTCGGCATCATAACGAAGGCAGATTTATTGAAAATACTTCCATGAAACGAATCGATTAAACCGCTGAACACCTATAATAGTGTGGTTAAAACACAGATTGTCACATTGAGAGGCGTGGAAGTGCCGCAGAACCAGGGTTCAGTGACGATTCTTCGGTTAACGAGGGAGCAACTGCATTTGTTAAGAGAAGCCGCTAGAAAGAGTCATCCGGTCGAAGCTTGCGCCCTCCTCTTTGGTAAGCTGGTCAACGACGAAGCGACCATAACGAAGGTCGTAGTAGCGCTCAACATTTTACAGTCGACAGTGAGGTTTGAGATGAACCCTCAAACTGTTTTTGAGGTTTTTGAGCAAGCGGACCGAGAAGGAATACAGTTCATAGGCTTGTTTCACTCGCACCCCGCGCCCGCCAGCCCCTCAACCGTTGATCTACAATACATGAGGCTTTGGGGTAGAGCGGTTTGGCTGATTCTATCCTCTGTTAACGGTAATTTAGCAGCGTTTCAAATGGTGGACGGTGAGGTTCGTGAAATCACGCTAAAGGTTGAATGACCACACTTGGCGATCGCAATGGATATCACTCACAATAAATAGAAGCCCCTGCACAAGTTTTCATTGCGGTGGGCATCTTTTAAAATGGAACAAATACTCTTGTGCGTATCCCGCGTATTCTCCAAAGTACTTTCTTCCGAACGAGCTGATTTCTTTATATTCGTGAGGCGTGATCGACCTCTTCCTCAAGGCTTCTTCGATAAACGTTCGTTCAAAATATTTGGAGTAGGTTTCAAGAACTATGCGCCTCATCCAAACGTCCACAGGGAAGGCCTCTAGTTTATCTAAGGAGAACAGAAGAACACAGTCTGCGACCTTTTGCCCCACGCCAGGCAACGACAACAGTTCACGTTTGGCTTTTTCATATTCCATTTTTCTTAAGGCTTCCAGACTGAATTCTTTTTTGTTTATGATTCTGGAGGTTTTTAGGACCCGCTCCGCCCTCAGCCCCAACTTACACTTTCTTATTTCTTCGAGGTTGGAGTTTGCTAAGTCTATGGGCCTGGGAAACGTGTAAAATTCGAAGCCGTCAAACGTTATCTTCCTCCCAAATCTTTTGGATAGGTTGAGAATCATGTTTTTGATGGCGGGGATGTTTATGTTGGTGGCACAAATATAGGATATTAAACACTCCCACGGGTCTTGCCGGATGATCCTTAACCCACGCAAACTTTGAACCGCCCTACCTATGTGCTCATCCTTGCTAATTTGATGGAGCACGTGAGGCAGGTTGTCGTCCAGCCTAAAGTAATTCCTAACAAAATTCACATCCATGCCCTCAGGAAAAATTTGAAACTGCAACCTGTCGTTAGCCTGCCTTATCTTTACAACCCTTTCATTAACAACGCCATACCACCAATCGCCACATTTCTCCCATCGAAACACTTGACCACACCGCAACGTATGCTCCAAATTGAAGGGCATAGCCAACTGATCCAGCTGAATTTTCATGGTGACATCAACGGTCTTGAAGGAAGCCCATCAATTAAACGTTCCTTTTTTAAGAAACATTGCTAATAGGTGCTAATTAGTAGTGAGGCGTCCTTAAGCATCAGTTTGCAAAATGAACATATATCGTTAGTTTTCCTTTATATAAAGAAAAGGTGGCGGCCTAGCTATAACTAATTTGGAGGAGGGTAGTGTGCCAGCAAAAGTGGTTAGCGTTATAGGTCTCGAGGGTTTTCCGTTAGTAGAGACTGGAGACGATTTAGCGAAGATAATCGTTGAAACAGCGGGAAGGGAGGGAGTGTCCATCGACGAAGGGGACATCGTGGTGGTTGCTCAGAAGGCGGTGTCGAAGGCGGAAGGCAGGGTGGCGCGATTAAGGGATGTGAAGCCCTCGGAAAGAGCGGAGGAACTAGCGAAGATTACCTTGAAGGATGCTAGATTCGTTGAGTTAGTGTTGAGGGAGACAAACCATATTGTGAACGCCTCCCGAGACGCACTCATCGTGGAAAACAAGCGAGGCATGATCTGCATAAACGCAGGAATCGACAAGTCTAACGTGCCCGGCGAAGACTCTTACGCCCTTTTACCCGTAGACCCAGACGAATCCGCGAGAAGAATACGATCTCAAATCATGAAATTAACGGGTAAGAGGGTGGCAGTGGTCGTGTGTGACACGTACAGTCGTCCGTTTCGAAGGGGTCAGGTTGAGTTTGCGATAGGAATAGCTGGCATCGCCCCTTTCAAAGACTACCGCGGTCAGGAAGATATGTTTGGTTATGTGTTGAAGGTGAAAAACGTCGCTATCGTGGATGAGATTGCTTGTGCTGCTGAGTTGGTGATGGGGCAAGCGAAAGAAGCCGTGCCGGTCGTCATCATCAAGAAACTGGGGCGAGCAGAACGAAGCGAAGCCTCTTCGATAAATGAGTTGGCTATTTCAAGGGAGGAGGACCTTTTTAAAGAAACTTTGTAACACTCTGTGCTTTATTCAGAATTTTGAAAAGAAAGACAATTTATAGAGGTTTAACGGCAACCTTGTGTGATGAGAAATGTCGTTGATACTGATCGATTTAAAGGCTTGTAATGGATGTGGAGTGTGCGTTTACGTCTGTCCCATGATGGTTTTAGAACTTCGCGATGGAAAAGCGAGGGCGGTGAATCCTGAAGCCTGTCTAGGAGTTAGGGCAAAACAGCTCTGTGCAGAGTGTATAAAGACAAGGGAAGTATGCGAGGGATGCGTCGCTTGTGTGAAAAACTGCCCAACCGCTGCCATCTCACTGGTCTAAAAGCCTTTTGCAATTTTTCTCTAGCGACAGTTTTCAGTTTATAAGTCTGTTAGGTCATCGAGGAGGCCGGAGAGGTCTTGCAGGAAGGGGTTTCCCCTCTTTTCTTCGCCTATCGTGGAGGCTGGTCCGTGCCCCGGATACACTTTTAGGTGATCGGGCAACGTTGCCAGTTTGCTTTTGATCGAGTGGATGATTTCTTTGAAGGATGCTCCAGGGAAGTCTGTTCGTCCGATGGAGCCTGCAAACAAGGTGTCTCCGGTGAAAACCGCTTCATCGCCTAGTAAAGAGATGCTGCCTCTGCTGTGTCCTGGCGTGTGAAGAACCTTCAGCGTGACTTCTCCGATTTGAATGATGTCTCCTTCGTGGAGCAGTCTGTCGGCTGGCGGAGAAACGGTACGAAGTCCAAATAGTCCAGCCAAACTTTTCCCAGCCACGGTCAGCACCGGCGCGTCATACTCATGAATCAGAATCGGGGCGCCTGTCGACTTTTTGAGAACACCGTTGCCAGATGTATGATCAGGGTGACCGTGCGTGTTCACGATGTACCTGACCCGTAAATCGTGTCGATCCACTTCCTGGAGAATTCTTTCGGCTTCAACATTCCTGTCAAAGCCCGGGTCAATTATTAATGCTTCCTTAGTTTCGGCGCAGCCCACGATATAGCAGTTCGTGTACAACATACCAACCGTAAACATTTTTGTGAGCATTGATACTCCCTCTTATGAATGCTTTAGGTAAGCTAGATAAAAGTTCCCATGAAACGGTAAGTCCTGTTAATTTTTTCGAAGAAGTTCGATGACTTCCTCGTCGGATAGATCGCACCATTCTTGATAAGCGTCTGCCACTGCAAAAATGGGTCCACCCCTAACGTTTAAGCATATCAACTTATCTACATGCGGTGCTACGAGTTCTACGGCGCTTTTCGATGCTGTAGGAACAGCGACAACGACATTTTCTGGATCTTGCTTCCTCACCGATTTTACTGCAGCCAGCATCGTGAACCCTGATGCTAAACCATCGTCGATTAGAGTGACAGTTTTGTTTCTTAAGTCGAGGAAAGGTTTGTTTCCCCTAAATTTTTCAAGTCTCTTCTGGACAGTCTCTTGGGTTTGAGAAACACACCAGCGAATGAGTTGGGTGGTCAACCCTAACTGAGCCACCATCATCTCGTTAAGAAGTACGGTTCCGTCCCAGGCTACTGCACCGAAACCTGCCTCTGGGTTCCATGGAATTTGTATCTTCCTAACGAGAATCACGTCAAATGGGACATTCAGCTTCTTCGCTATCACACAGCCTATGGGAACACCGCCAGCAGGTATCGTCAGTAACTGTACGTTTCTCTTATCTATATGACTCTGAAGCTTATCTGCCAAGAGTTCACCAGCGTGCAGCCTGTCTTTAAATACAAACTTCCTATTTCTGTAGGCTGGCTCGTCAATAACGTTTGGGTTCATACCCTAAACCTTGAATCTCTAAGAATTGTACATTATCGGGGGCTTCTTTAATTTTTATGTATGGTAGCGTTAAATCTCGACCTTTTGATCGGCTTATAGATCACCCTGCTTTTAATGCCCTTTTTTGTACCAAGTCAGAAGCATGATAACGAGGAGAAGGATGGCAGTCATTATGCTTCCTGGTGTTACTGCCGCCACATTGGTCACAAGGTTCGGAACTGGGATTTGCTTCACCCTCACCGCTAAGTAAGGCTGTATCGTCGGAATGACGCTATGTTGATTAACGATGATGCCTACGTTTAGTCCGTAGCCGAGGCTGGTTATGGGCCAAAAGATCGCTACGACTCCTGTGAAGAGGTCGAGGAGGATATGGCTACAATAGTACGTGGTGGCCAGAAACATTTCTTGTGTTGGTAAGATGAACTTGAGAAGGCCTCTTCGTTTGAGTTCATATAGAAGCAGGCAAATTATCACAGCGGCTGTTGGTATAAAGATGGTGTGCAGATATACTCGGTGAGCGACAAGCAGCACGTCTAGGTCTGGGATTATGGCAACGGGGGCTAGCATGAGCGCCTTCCTTCGATTCACACCGGCTATTAACAAAAGCATCAGAGGAATGAGCAGGTGAAACAGCAGATCCACGAAGCTTCCCCGCGTTACAGCTCTAAACATCATTTCAGAAAATTAAGCCTTTCGTTAGCTAGTCGATGTAGATTCCGGATCTGCACCAGTATTCACCAGAGTTATAGGAAACTTAGATAAAAATATGAAGCACGAAGCTTGACGTTGCACCACTTAAAAAGGGTCAAGGGGATAAAGATTTTCTAGATAAAGTCGGAGTGTTTCTCCCACATTTCCCTTTCTGTTACACCTTCCCTTTGAGCTAGGGCGTAGATGAAGCACTCAAGGGAAAGGAGAGTTCTCAGCTCGAAGATGGATTCCTTGGGATTCGTGGGAAGATAGCTGCTTCTTAACCCTCTCATTTTTTGAATAGTCCTTCCGGGGATTATCAACCTAGCGTCGGCTATACTTGCTAGGGTGGAGTTGGGGTAGGAGGTTATGGCCGCCACCTTGGCGCCCTTTCCCTTAGCCTTCTCAGCCAGCTGAGCTGGGATATTCTCTCCTGAGCCTGAGATCACTATTGTTAAGTCTCCGTCCTTTATGGAGATGCTTCCCCTGTCTTTCCAGAAGTAACATTCCCTTTCCTCGTCTTCCTTAGCGCAGTGGCGGAGTCTAGTAACAAAAAACCTTCCAACCATCCCAGATAGGCCTTCGCCTATCACCACGGTTTTTCCAGTCAGGGGTTTTCTTAACGACCTTGGTTTGGGTAGGAGGTCGTATAGTTGTTGAAATTCCTCGAAGCTTGGTGTGAAGCTTTTGCAGAGGGATAGAAGTTCTTCGAAGCAGTTTTTAACATCTTTCTTTTCTACGAGGGTGGTCACCAAGGAGAGTTCAAAGAAGAGGGTTCTGAACTCGTAGAGGGTTCCCAGTGGTGTTAGGGGTGCGTGGACCACTCCAATTATTTGTCTTCCAAAGTAGTCTTCTTCATGACCCACCTTGGTTTTTCCTGGTATGTAAAGAACATGGTCAGACATCTTGGTTAAAGGCGAGTTGAGGTTGGAGGTTAGGCTTAAAACTCTTGCCTCTGCTTCCTTGGCTGTCTTCGCTGTTTGGAGGGTGTATGTTGAGGAGCCGCTTCCTGAAAAAGCTAAGACGAGGTCGGAGGATTTAAACACGTAGGGAATTTCCTCGGGACCATACATCTTTTCGAAGCCTAGGTTTCTGAGAAACCTTGCAAGGGTGTCGGCGTTGTCCCCTGAACGACCAACCCCGACACAAATGATTCTATCTGAGGATTCGATAAGGTTGACAAGCTTATCGACGTTCTCTTCTTTAGGAAGCCTGAAGCCCCCTATTAGGTCACAAAGCTTTCGATAATCCTCAGGAATGGCCTCAAAGGGGTTCATGAAAATCCTTCTAGATAGAGGAATAACACTTGTCTATTAACCCTTTCGATCTGAGTGCCGAGCCAAATTCTCCTTAAGTGTGTACTCCCAGCATGTTCAATTTACCTCGAAAACGAATGAAAACTTTGAGCAGCACCCGCTTTACCGTATTTCAACGTTGTTCTTTTAGCCATCTAGCCACCTTTTGAAACAAGGAACTTGGAGACATGTCAATAACGGGAACCATGATCCTTTCTTTTGTCTCAATTATTGGGCGGTAATCGGGCATCAGCGCGTAGCTCAAAAACGCCCAGTAGACTCTTTTCTCCTCGATAAGGTCCTTCGCAGCTATCTCGGTTGTGGTGGGTAAGGGATAATAGACGAACGCAACTCCTCCTGCCCAATAGATGCCGGTTGGCTTTCCTCCAGCAGCGACGTTGGCAAAACGCGCCAAGTCATCGGGCGTTGAAAATTTGGTACACTCCATGATCACTATCTCTTTAAAGGGTTCATATCGAACGACGGTCTCGCCTTCCATACATAAACCTCCACTCGCAACTGATATCATGAACGGAACTTCTTTTTATTCTCTTTGCCAAACTGAAGAATATTTAAAGGTAATTTTATTTAATTGATATGAAGATTAAGATGCAAGAGAATGAAAAACTGAAAACTGTTTCGGAACAGAAGAAATTTACTATTTATGATTCCTGGGAACGATTCGGCCTCACCAAGCACTGGGGTGGTATCTCTGCCACGCGACGACTGATCGAGTTCTGCGATGTCACCCCAGGCCAGTACATATTGGATATTGGATGCGGAACGGGCTATACCGCCTGTCTTCTGGCAAAGGATTATCAGGTTGACGTTGTTGCAGTAGACATCAGGTCGAAGGTGTTAGAAGAGGCGAAGAAAAGAATTACAAAAGAAAATGTTGGCGACAAAGTAAAAACATTTGAAGTAGATGCGCATAGGATACCTTTTCCATCAAATACCTTTGATGCTGTAATTGCCGAATCAGTGCTTGCTTTCTGTGATAGTGTGAAGGTATCTTCTGAAGTGTATCGGGTTTTAAAGCCTGGTGGTGTTTTCGGGAATAATGAAGGAACGTATTTAAAGCCTCCCCCAGCCCAACTGCCGTCTTTTCTATCTAAATCATACGGTATGGATGTTAAACTGTTACAAGAGGACGAATGGCGGGCAGTCTATAGGGAAGCAGGATTTGAAGTTATATCTTCAAACCTTTATCCATTTAATTACGTAGAGCAGTTCCTCGGCGAACTTCGGGTGGATGGAATTCGAAGACGCCTCTCGGCTTGGTTGAAAGCCTTTTCTGATCCAACCATGAGAAGAACGATTTTTAAAATGGACAGAGATACCCGCCGGGGACTGCGCCAATTTTTATCATATATTGATTACGGATTATACGTGAGTAGAAAGGTTTGATGAACGCATAACTCTTAAATTGCCGAAAAAAGAGCCAAACAAAATCCAAAATAGACTTAAATGGAAAACATTAAGAGGTAAAATCACTGTTGATAAGTTGAAACTCGCTATGAAGGGATAGTTTTGTCAGAAATTCGCGTTGGAATCGTTGGGGTGGGTAACTGTGCATCAGCTCTTGTTCAAGGAGTTGAATACTACAAGAACGTAACGGAAGAGGTGGAGGTTCCGGGGCTGATGCACGTAAACTTTGGAGGATACCACATCCGTGATATCAAGTTTGTGGCTGCTTTTGATGTGAATAAGTATAAGACTGGGAAAGACGTGGCTGAGGCCATTTGGGTTGAGCCCAATTGCTGTGCCCAGTTCATCGAAGTGCCCATGATTGGTGTGAAAGTTTTGCCTGGTCCCATTCTTGATGGCGTTGCGCCTCACATGACGGAGCCATTTCACGTTTATGATGAAGGGGAAATGAAGCCTGTGGATGTGGCTGAGGCTCTGCGAGAGGCTGAAGCAGATGTGCTCGTAAACTTCATTCCTGTTGGAAGCCACAAGGCTACTCGCGCTTACGCGGAAGCCTGCTTGATGGCTAAGTGCGCCCTAGCCAACTGCATTCCAGAGTTCATTGCTTCCGACCCTGCTTGGGCTAGGAAATTTGAGAGGGCTGGTTTGCCCGTGGCTGGTGACGACATAAAGAGTCAGTTGGGCGCCACCATTCTCCACCGCAACTTAATTAAACTTTGCGTAGACAGAGGCATCCAAGTAGACGAAACATACCAGCTTAACCTTGGCGGCGACACCGACTTCCTCAACATGACGGTGGAAGAAAGACTACACACCAAGCGGATAAGCAAGACCGAGGCCGTGACCAGCCTCCTGCCCTACAAAGTTCCAACACGTATAGGCCCATCTGACTACGTGCCGTTCCTAGGCGACAAAAAAATCTGCTACATCTTCCTCAAGGGACGAAAGTTCGGCAACCGGCCAGTCACAATGACGGCGAAACTGGAAGTTGAAGACTCGCCCAACAGCGCAGGAGTCGTGATCGACGTTATCCGAGCGGTGAAGCTGGCACTCGACAGAGGCGTAGGCGGTCCCCTAACCAGCATCTCTTCCTACGCGTTTAAGCACCCGCCAGTTCAAGTTCCCGACGACGTGGCGAAGCATTGGGTTGAAGACTTCATCGCTGGGAAACGTGAGCTATAATCAGAACGATTCCTTGTTTTTCTTAAACATCATGCGTTGTCATTTTTCAATGGCTATGACACGAGCTGGGGCTCCTTCAAGTCCAAGTAGTGATATCGGAAGAGCGATTATAGTAAAGCGTTTCTTGATCAATCTGTTAAGGTTGGTTAAGTACTCAATGTTGTAGATGTTATGTGAGAGCAAGATCGTGTGAACTACGTATTCTTCAGTATAAAATTGGGCTTTACGAACAGCATATTCTTGAGCAAAGTCGAATCCAGCAGCCTTAATTTTCTTTTTAGCAAGCCATTGCGCAGCGTCCTTATCGAGGTATGGGGAAGCGTCAAAAAAGTCCGGTTTTCCCCATTTTTTAACCGTCCAATCAGTCCTCAACACGGCGATATCTCCCTCTCTAACTTCGTGACTAAACGGCTCCAAATCCGCTTCTGTGATGGCTTCGCTGGGACCTTTAGAAGTTAAATCAACAACAATAGCTTTACCAACAAGTCTTTCTAACGGCACTTTTTCTATACTATCCCCGCCTTTTATGAAGTGCAGCGGGGCATCTACATGAGTGCCCACATGTACTGGTAGATATGCTGCTGAGATTTGACGCCCCTCCTTTTCAAAGGTTTGAATCTGCTCAAATCTTATATTGGTTCCTCGCCTACCCATTCCATGAACCATCGGCAAGGTTAAGTCAACTAGTCGCAACCGCATTCCTCCAATAAATTCTCTATGAAACTGAATACTTAAAACTACACTAAAAACTTGCCATACATAACATTGTAAAAATAAATCTTAAGAATTGCGTCTAGGAGGGAAAGGGCTTTGCTGGAATGTTTAGTCGCTTTTCGATTTCCCTTGCCAGCGTCACAGCGTCGCCAATTCGATAGTTGTCTGTGATGACCAATTTTGGTCTGCTTTCCTCCACGTATTGAAGCAACCCGTTGAAGTCAGAGTGATCACTTAAGGCGATGACGTACTCATTCTCAGTTCTTTTGCGGCAAGGGCTTTTAAACTCCCAACCACTCACGCAGACACGGAACGCATCCTTTCCCACGTACCGTCGAGAACCCATGTGGTAGAAGGCAACGCAGGGGACGCTTTTCTGTAGCATCACCTGGGCATCTTCATCGCTAGATAACAAGCACCCTCCCAGCCTCATCCCATGCTTTTTACAAACCCTTGAAACTTGAAAGACCTTTTCTGGAACGATAAACGGCACCTCCACCCTTGCATCGTTCAACATTTGCATGACTTCCTGAAGCTTTCCATGATAGCCAAACACGTACACGGGTCCCTTCCGTAAGCCCTGCTCCACTAAAGAAACGAGGACATTTTCAATAGCCTCTCCAAAAGGCCTCAAATGGGCAGGGTTCCCATACGTAGCCTCCATAACAAGGATATCGGCTTCAAGGATCGGCGTGTTGGGCAGCCGAAAGTCGCCGGTATATACGATCCTTGTTCCATCAGCATCCTCCAAGAGAACTTGAGCAGCGCCCAAGATATGATCCGCATAATGCAGGGTTATTTTCTCCTCCTCATACGTGAGCGTTTCTTTATACTCAAGGATTTTTATTCTCCCTTCTGTCAAAAACGAGGGGCCCTTTAAAACTTCTATCAAGTCTTTTGTGGCAGGGGTCATCACAACCGCTTCACCTTTTTCCAAGCTTTGTTTCAGGCCAAGCATATGGTCATAGTGAGCGTGGGTAACCACCCTTAAGGGCTTGGCTTCATCAAACGCATCGCAAGCTACGTGTTTCCCCAGGAGAACCGCTCCACTCGCGCTTATAGAGACTTTCATCAACATACACAATACCAAGATGGATAATGGGTTTAAACAGTTTTCGAAACTCCTGTAAGTAGGATATACGTGCTGTGAGAATATCTCGTATCGGATTATATCAGATTTCGTAATAACGCTTAAAATAAGGGAGGGACAAGGTTCCATATATTGCGTTACCAAGAAGGTCTGTATCATGAATGAAGAACAAAGAGGACTTGATACGGGGCTCAAGACTCAGCGCTGGACTTGTTTCACTTCGATGTATGAGGTTCTTAGAGAGAAGGAACGGAGAAAAACTAGGCTAGCTAAATGTCCAACATGTAAACGCGTAAGGTTTTATAAACTTGCACAACTTGATGAAACGGCAACCACACTTCAATGTCGAAAATGCGGAACCAAAATTCCAATATGAAAATCATTGCATAGAAAACATTGTTTTTTACCTTAAAAGTTAGCACGTCCCTAACCCTAAAGGTTAACACGCGGCTTACTTTGTCCTATGCATCTGGACCCTTTCTCAAATTTATTGCAGAGCATGCGCACACAAGAAGCAAACAAAATCTTCGTGTGTACTCCTCCTCGTCTGATGCCTTGAGTATCTATTTCAAACCCCCTTTGAAAGATCATCACATAGGAAGGATACGATTCACTGTTTGCCTCGCAGAGAAAGTTTATAGTAAACAGAGAACATTAAGAGAGTTAGGGAACATCAATGGTAGAAGAAAGCGATGTCGTAGGATTCTTGAGCGATCACGAGTGTCAAGCTTCATTAGATGAAATTTCTAACGGTCTAGGACTGCCGAAGTATGGCCCCAACTCAGCTTACGCTCTGCTTCAATCCTTAAGGTCTAAGGGCGTGGTTGATAGGAGGGGAGAGATGTGGGTGCTACTTCTCGCCCCTGAAGCAGTGATTTCTAAGGTAGCTGCACCGCCTCGAGTTCCGCCAGAGGAAAGGAAGCCAGAAGTCGCGCCAGACGTTGAGAGAATAATGAAGGCGATGGCAACGACGTTAGCTGAGGCTATGAAAGGGGCTAGAGCGCCCGCTGACGAATGGGAACTAGCCACGAAGCCCATGAAAACCGAGATCGAGCGAAAGGAAGAGAAATTGAGCACCCTCGTTCTTCGTCCAGACATGGCCGCTGAGGCGAAAAAGCCACTCATTGGACTGTCAACCGGCACTTTTGTAGACTACTTATTTTTAACGCCAGAGGGAAAAACGCTGAATGGCGTGCCAATCTGCGGGCAGTTTGCGATAACGGGGCTCCCCGGAGCGGGCAAGTCTATTTTGGTGGAAGAGATCGGCGTTAGGGTAGCAGCTGCCGAAAGGAAGGTTCTTTACGCTACAGCAGAAGACACTTGGAAAAGCGTCACCCCACGATTTGATCTGCAGTCTCGCATGAAACAGAAAGCCGATATTTTAGGCTTAGATTGGAGCAAGGTTATGGAAAATTTGTATGTGCTTGACACAGTCTTGTACCCGGAGTTGAGAGACTGGAGCACCTTCGCCGAAACATATCGCTACGTCGTGGAGAAGGAAGGAATAGAACTAGCCATCATCGACTCGGTGACTGTTTTAGAATCGTATAGAGGAGCCTTAAAGTATCGAGTCATGGAGCTAGCGAGGTACAACCAACTGCACGGGGTCACCGGACTTTACGTGAATCAAAGGAGCGCAGAAACATGGGACAGCTACGACATGGCAGGAGGCATCGGACTCGCCCACAACCTCGACGGAACCATCATCGTAGACTATGGACGCGTGTATTGGCAAGATCAGCAAGTGGACCTCGATGCCAACAGAGGACAGTTTGTGAGAATTGCACGAGTCCTAGACTGTAGAATGTGCAACTTTGAGAGAAGAAGAATTCGTATCGACATTACACCAGACGGCTTCATTCGAGCCCTTGAACCCATCCCGAAACCTCCGAACTGAGACATGCGCGCACGCTGTAAAAAAAGGAAAGGGGTGTTTAGGGCTCATTTCTTAAGCTCATATACAAATTCGCAGTATGGGTCGCCACGTGGTAGAGCCTTAGTGATCTTGCAAGTCAGCTTTGGATTGATTGCCTTAAGTCCCTCTTCAGTCCAAGCCAAACAGCCAGGAACGCAATCAGCTTTGGCGGTAAGTCCAAACTCTTTGACCCTTTCCCACCATGGACACTTAGTTACTCTGTCTACAACTCTCTTTTCGGTTTCCTCAATTCTCTTTCCTTCCATTTCAGGACCCATGCTCAGAACTGCGGCGACCGCTGCTACGTTCGCAGCTCCCACGGCATCTTCCACGGGTATCTTAAATGCTTCCTTGATCATCGGGATAAACGTCTTCCCACCTTCGCCCCACATCTTAACTCCTATCTCGATCGATCGATCTTTCCCTACGATCTCCCGCAGAACTTGGCCGTAGCCTACCATTGCCCCAGTAAGGGTCTTTGTGGCTATTTCCCAACGCTTCTCGGCCGGAATCTTCTTCAATATTGCTTCAGCCATTACATCCTCACTCTCCTAAACTTAGGTGCTTTCATATACAAATTCTCAATTAATATATTTTTTTACTGACAGAATATAAGCTGAGAATGAAACCTTTAACGCTTAACTTCTCATCCACCACTCTTTAAGTAAAATGGGCAACGGAGTTTGGAAATGGCTGGCGTGCACCTCTTAGTAGTTCCACTTCTTGAAGGTTATTGCGCGCGCGCCTAAAGGTTTTGCCGAACTTGGTCGTAGTTTTTATCTTAGTTTATCGCTCGCAACTAGAACACTTGATTATTGCTAGAGATATGCCTTTAGAAACCACCCATGTTTGAACATACCAGATTCCCATTAGTTTGTTCACCAAGTCAACTATGATAAATAATTGTAAAAAGACTTACTATCGGGATTGAACAATCAAGGATATGTATACACACAGAAAAAAGAGGGAAGATATTTTCTTGGTGATGCTTCAAGCTATTTCTTCATTTTCTGATAGAGTTCTATGACCTTCGCTGTTTCAAGTATGGGCACGAACTTTAACTTCATCTCAGGCGTGTAGTGAAGCACCATGTTCATGAGCTGCTCCGGAGTGACGTTCTCAAACAATGAGAAGCCTTTATGTTCTCCGCCCATTCCATGCGGTGGAAAGAGTCTCTTTGGAAACTTCTCAGTCCCCTTTTCTCTTTCTACTTGCTTGTATTTTTCAATTACCTTATCGAAGTCCTCTGGGTTGTACTCCCAAAATGCTATGTAGTTCATTTCCTCACCTCTCCCTTTCTTATTGGTGCTTGTATAGCTCCTCACTATTTAGATTTAATGCGCGCGCAACGTTTTAATCGTACGAAAAGTTCAACTAAATAGGTTAAGAAAATGACGGTAGTGAAGCCCCCCACCTTCGAGGAACTAGTTCAAGCCTACGGCAGCCCCAAAGCCGCCGTAGAGCATCTTATCGAGTCGGGGTTCACCCCAGAGGAAATCGAATGGAGAATGGGCATCCCCTACTATCTAATACGCTTGTTCATGGCGGGGATACAACCCACAAGTCCAACCCCCTTCTCAAGCGTCGTGAAAGTTTATGAACGCTTAGCGGTGTTGCGAAGCAAGAAGGGGAAGGAAACCGAGCTCGCCCGGTTCTTTGAACAGAAAGATATGGGTCTTGAGGTCAAGGCGCGTATTGCTCTTGGAGTTCTCACAGATGAAAGTCTGAAGGTGGGTCCGGGCATCATCGAGAGAGCCATCTGCCTTGCTGCTGGAGTACCTGTTCGCGAGGTGAGGAAACTCCTTATCGAATATGGGGAACACGGCGAGGTAGCTTTTCTTTTAACTAAGCCAAAAGAAGCAAAGTTGACGGTGGAAGAGGTTTACGAGGCGATTAGGCTTCTGCCAAAGATTCCCAAAATCCTAGAGCGCGATCTTCAAATCTCAAGCCTGTTACGAGTGAGCACTCCGGAAGAGGCAAAGTACATCGTTCGGCTCATTCTAGGCGACCTAAAACTAGGCTACTATCAACGAACTGTAATACGAGCCGCCGCGAAAGCCTACAACGTTTCGCCAGAGGTTATGGAAAGTGCCTGCGCTATACTGGGACTAACCGAGGGCATCATGCTCGCACCCACGGGTGAGCTGACCCTCTCCACCATAAAACTGCGACCAGGACAATTCTTGAAGCCCCAGCTCGCCCACTTATACGAGCCTGACAAAGTAGAATACCCTGTACGTGCCGAGTTCAAGATCGATGGTAGCCGGTTACAAATCCATAAATGGGGAACCCAGATATGGCTTTTCTCTAGGAGGGCAGTTGAAAAATCTCAAACCCTACCTGAAATCGTGGATATTGCTGCAGGGTTTAAGGCGCATAACTGCATCGTGGATAGCGAGGTTGTTGCAGTTGATCAAAGTGGGAGGTTTCTCCCGTTTCAATATTTGCTCGAGAGAACCGTTCCCAGAGAACTTTCTGCGGAAGAACTAGAACGAAGAAGGGAAAGAGTCAAGTTAACTATTCGCGCCTTCGACGTTCTTTACTTGAACGGCACGGAACTCACAAGTCTACCCCTTTCAGAAAGAAGGAAACATCTACTGGAGGTTGTGCCAGCCGAGTATCTCGCTGGAGGAAAAGACTGCAAAAACGAGGTAGAGTTGATGAAGTTTTATGAGGAAGCCCTACGCTCGGGTTGGGAGGGCATCGTCGTCAAGAACCTCAACTCAACCTACGAGGTGGGACAAAGGACCTACACATGGCTGAAGCTGAAGCCGGAGCGCGACACCATCGACTGCACCATCGTAAAGGCTTTGTATGGGAAGGGGAGGAGAGCCGGATTCTACTCCTCATTCTTGCTGGCAGTTCGAGATCCTAAGGAGAGAAAGCTCTACACCATCGGAAGGGTCTCCAACCTGCCGGAGGATGCCATGGAAGCTCTTCGAGACATCGTCGAGCAAACAAGAATCAGCGAGGATGATGAAGGGGTTCTGGTTAAACCATCGGTGGTGGTGGAGGCAACATACCAAGAAATCCAAGAAACCGATGAGTACACGAGCGGCTTTGCGCTGAGGGTACCGAAAATTGTAAGATTTCGACCAGACAAGAAGGTCGAAGAAATCGACGATTTCGAGAAACTACATAAACTATACGAAATGCAGTACGAACGATATCCGCTTCAAAGCTTGTGAAGTAGACTACAGCAACGCAAGATACCAGATTAACAAAAAGAGGGAAAGAGGTTTCGATATTTAAAAGCTATTCGTGGGTTTCCTCCTCTTCCGTTGTCTCCTCCGTCGTTGCCTCTGTTGTCTCGGCTGTCGCCTCCCCTTCCTCAGGCTGAAAGGGAGAGGTCTCCTCCGCTGGTGCCTTTACCTCCCCCACTTCTTCAGTGGGAGCCCCCTCCACAGCTTCTCCCACAGCTGCTTCCACAACACTCTCAGCAGTGCTTTCACAAACAGCCACGGTTTCTTCCACAGCCTCCTCTGACGGTGGAATTTTCTCCTCGGCTGGTGCCTCCTCCACTGGAGTCTCTGGCGTTACTTCCACCTTTTCTTCTACCGGTGCTTCTTCTACAGGCGCCTCCTCTGCGGGTGCTTCGGTTGGTTGCTCAGTCACGGCTTCTGCTGGCGCCTCGATCAGTGTCTCAACTGGCGCCTCGGCTGGTGCCTCAATAAGTGTCTCGGCGGGCGCTGAAACGGGCTGTTCTACCGGCACCTCAGTGGGCGCTTCAACAGGCTTCTCAACAGGAACTTCAACGGGGGCCTCAGTCGGTGCTTGAACAGTTACCTCCGGTGTCACTTCAGGCACTTTTTCGACAGCTTCTACAGTTGGCGGTGTTTCCACAACTTCGACTGGCGTAGGCGTGGGCGGAGGTGCAGGAGCTACCTCTTGGGGAGCGAGCTGGTTGATGGTCTCTTTGATTTCGTTCAGCTCTCGTTTTGTGGCTTCAAGACCGAAGGTGAGGACGCTGCTTTCATGTGTATACAACGCTTCATCGATTTCTCCAGCGGCGTATCGAATTTCTGAGTTGGCAAGAAGCACTTCCAGCGTCTTGATTTGTTGTTCAAGTTCGTTGACTTTTGAGGTCATCTTGTCGGCGAGGGCTTTCTGGCGAGCTTCAACCTCGGCGATGGCGTCGGTGAGTTCCTTGTTAAGATATTCATAGGTGGTCTGTGAGATTTTGCCTGCCTTGAACAAGTCGTCTAGAGCTTGTTTCTTTTTGCTTGACAACTCCAGTTCCTTGTTTATTCTTTCGAGAGAATACTTCCATGAGATCAATTTCACACACCCGTTGATGCTAGCATGAAAGAGCAAGATAACTTTTATTAACATGGAGATATATCGGAAACTGTTAAAAATCGCTTCTTTTCCGTTTTTATTCAAAAATTAGCTTTAAATGTGCATAGGTTAGCGATGCAAATATAGTCTTAAACATGAACACATCATTGATGATGAATCGGCATTTTCTTGTTTTTCTTCAATCGTTTCACGGTCTCCAGAGAGGCAAGAAGTATATATAGGGAAGACGAAAGTACCTGAAGATGGGTTGGTTCTTCGCAAGAAGCATCTCCTCTCCACCCGTGACATTCGGTTTAACTGCGGAAGTCTTCTGGGTTACTCTTGTTTTATAAGAACTTCTGTAAAGTTTCGCTAGCGTTTCATAGACCTTGCTTTCATCGTGACGACACTAAATTGCTCGATCTTCAAAGATTTTAATTAAATCATACATAATTATTATGACTTGTATGTAGATTCGGAATCAGATTTCAATATAAGTTTTAAATTTGAATAAAAAATTAAAATATGATTAAACACAATTATACATGATTGGTGAAGAATTTTGGAGGCATCTGTATTAAAGAAAATGTATAGAAGGCTGATAAAAAGTTTCCTGGATGTGCTGATTTTGGCGGAGCTAAGAAACGGGCCTATGAGTGGCTACGACGTGATCGCGTTTATTCATCGTAAGTTTCGTCTCTTGGTGAGTTCAGGCACTGTGTACTCTTTGCTGTACTCTCTAGAGCGGGACGGGCTAATAGAAGGAAACTGGAACCAGAGGAAGAGGGTTTACCTGCTTACTGATCGAGGGGAAGAAACCATTAAGGCTATTGTGGACGCGAATGAGAAAATTAAGGGCTTCCTCGTGAACCTCTTAAGGTGTTGAAACGGAAAACCGCACCACATGAGAGTGGATCAGTAAGGGTTAGTTACGGCTTATGAGCCAACCTTAAATAAGTGGACGCTGAGTTTTAAGGCTAGGAGGAGGATGTAGATGGTTAGGTGCCACTTTTGTGGCGGAGAGATCGTGAGAGGCAAGAAGAACTTTTCAGTTACGAGGGGAGACTATTGCGTTATTATTTGGGACATTCAAACTGATGTCTGCTCTCAGTGTGGGGAAGCCTACTACGATCCTGAGCAGGGAAAAGCCATTGAGGAAATCCTAAGGACGATGGACGACCAGGTGAAAAAACTTCAAGCGCCTATGCCACCTACGAGGTCGTAAAGGCTAGGACTTTTAGGGGGGCTCCTAATTCGAACCATCTGCAGCTTTTGATCTCTCCTAGAATATTATTATCTTGGATTTTTCCAGAATAGGTAAACCTTTGTTTTGTTGGTTCAAGCTAGGGTTTAGAAGCCCATTCTTCGAGGAAGCGTTTGAGGATTTGGATTCGTTCGTTGTGGGTGTTGGTTTTGTATAGGGTTCTTTTTCCGTATTGGACGGTGGTGATGAGGTCGGATTCTTCTAGGGGCTTCATGTGTTTTCTTATGGTGACGTAGTTGGAGCCGATTTCTTTGGCGATTCTGGAGATGGGGAGGGGCATGTCTTGTTGGATGAGGGTTCGGAGCACGGCCATCGCTACCTTGGAGCGTAGGACTTCTTCAGCGGCTGGAACCTCGATTTTTTTGGACATGACTGATCAAGAGTTATGGTTTAGTATTAAATATTAAAAGTTTATTCTCATTTTAGTTCTGAAAAACGGTAACTTTATGCATAAAGTTAATGGCGGGTCATGAGGTTTAGTCCTTCGAGTATTTCTTTGTGGTATTCTATTAGGTCCTCGGTTAACTCGTCTAGGCGTTGCTTTGTGATTTCTTTGCCTTCTTTCTCTGCTCTTTCTGTTATGTATTGCCTGATGTTTTGTTCGAGTTGTTTGAGGTCTGAATGATCAGGGGGTAGGGTTTTTTCCTTAACTATGGCTATGATGCTGTGTGCTAGAAAGGTTTCTTTGATGTGAACGAAAAAGTCGTCGGGTTTTGGTGTTTCTTCTTGGGTTTTGGCGGATTGGCGTGTTTGTTGGATGATGCCTTCTTTTTTGAGGAATTCGTATAGGGCTTTTTTGACGATGGCTGCTCGGCTGGTTCTTTGGTCGAGGAGTTTCATCTCTTCTCGGTGGGCTTCTATGTACTGGTTGATGAGGTCGTCGAAGAGTTTGGGGATTCTGACGGTCACGTACTGGTTTTCTTTTTGTTTGCTCATTTGCGACCACGAGTGGTGTTTTCAAGCCATGTGTCTTTACTAGGATATAGCCTTATCGCTTCGGTTGTTTGTTGTTCTAGAATATTGTTCCATAAATGTAATATTTATGAATCATAAGTGATAATAATTAGAATCAATAAAGTATCATAAATGATGCTATGGGGTAATCGGGTAGGAGGGTGGGTAGTGGTGGTGGGTAAGAGGGCTGTTATTGTGATTCGTCTTGTGGAGGAAAGTGTGGAGAAGGCGAACGAGGAGATTGAGAGGGAAATCTTTGAGGAGCTTTCTGGTTTTCCCACGATTCCTTGGCTTGAAAGGGTGGAGAAAGTCACGGTGACGGAAGCTCAGGAGTTTCCACTTACCAGATGAACCAGATAAGCCAGACGTGATTCGTTTGGAGGCAGGAAACCGCCTGTCCGTAACTGAACGGATGAAAGAGACCAAAATGAAAAACTATTATGAAGGAGAGTGAATGGAATGAAAACAAAATTGATTACAACAATAATGATATCACTGTTTCTGGCAAGCATGATAGTGATTGCGGTCCCGGTAAAGGCTGACCCGACGGAATGGCATGTTTATTGGCCTGGACCAATTCAGGATGCCATAAATGGAGCAAGCGATTGGGATACGATTATTGTTCACACTGGGACGTATGTCGAATATATTACCGTTAACAAGCGTGTGACTGTAACAGCAGCCTTGGGTGAGGTGCGGCCAGTAATCGATGGTAGCTTTTGGATTTCTGGTGTAGGAGCGACAGTGGAAGGATTTGAAGTTCGCATGCCGGAAGTGCTATCTCCTTGGGACGGGATTGCTGTCAAAGCGAATGATGTCACAGTTCGGAACAACGTGGTGAAGGGCCTTGGTCTGTGGTTGACCACCCCCGGTTATTATCCGCCTAAGGGAGCAGGAATTTCCGTCATTGATTGCGTAGGAGTGCTTGTGGAGGGCAACTCCGTCCACGAGACCTCTGGAGTTGGGATTTGGCTAGGGTCCATAAGCGACTGCACCATCAGGGACAACTATGTCTCGGAGACGCAGTATACGGGAATCCTACTCACAGACTGGTATTTCTTCGAGGGTTACCCAGAAAAACCCCCTCACCACAACACGATCGAGAATAACCGTGTTGCGAGTGTGGGCACAGAGTGGAACTATGACGACGGCATTCGCCTTGGACGTAAAGCCCATGACAACTGGGTCCTGGGGAACCGCGTGACCGCTTCAATCAGAGACGGTATTCGTGCTGTCGGAACCACCTATAATAATGAAATTGCTTTTAACAAAATGCGTGGCAATGGCATACCCGCGACCGGTGGTGTAGACGCACGTGACATGACGACTCCCCCGGGAGCCAATGACTGGCACGACAACCACTTCAGGACCAGCTCTGGTCCGGTACAAGGGTAGAACTCAAAGTCGTGGAAATGAAGTGAAACTATACAATTCCCTCCTTTTTTGTTAAATCTATAACATTATTAAACGATTCTCTTTTGTTGTTGCTGATGCAATAATGAACACCTTCAACCTATTTACTCTCTTGTGATCTTTTCTCCCTTTTTTGTAGAATCTGTGACATTGGAGAGGTGATAGGAGGCGTGAGGAAGCTTGCCCTCGTCGTGGCTCGGCTCGTAGACGACCCAGAAGCCTACAAGGGAAAGACCAACACCCACATCGAAAACGACATCCAAGAAGAAGCACCAACCATCCCACACGTGGCAACAATAGAGAAGGTCACAGTCCTAGACATCAAACAAACAAAGACCCCCTAACTGCAAAAGTCAACCCGCCCCAAGCCTAACACAGCCTACATGCTCCCCCCTTGTAAAATCTAACGTCAAACGCCAAGTGACGCAAAAGATCATCTCTTAATCAAACAATCAAAGAATCTTTATAATGCTTTCTTGTATAGTTATACATTGGGTATGGGCATGTCCACGGAGAAATTGCTGAAGGAAAAGGAAGCCTACGGAGAGTTAAGATCAAAACTCTTAGAGAGGTCCAAAGGCAAATGGGTTGCAATATGCAACGGTGAGGTAGTGGTTCAAGGCGATGAATTCGGTGAAGTGGTCAAGAGGGCCTACGAGCTCACTGGCGGAGAAGTATTCTACGTAACCAAGGTTGGCGAGGAACAAAAGGTTGAGCGAAAGCTCTACAGGAATAAATGAAACCTACTATCCCCCATTCCCCTGGTGTTCAGTCGATATCTACAATCTGCCGAAAACCAAAAATGTGACCGTCAAAGGTTATATAGACACCGGAAGCGATGGAACAATCGTACCAATAGACATCGATGAAAGACTGGAGCTTCGTAGCCAGCCCATCACCCTCGCTGAAACCATGGGTATCGGCGGAAAGCCAGAGTTAAGGGCACTATATGCCGCAATCTTTACCGTAAAAGGGATAGAGATAGTGACAGCCGTGGACATAAGAGACGACGTAGAAGAGGTTTTGATAGGACGCCAACATGAGGCTCCCCCTAAAGAATGTGATCAGACAACCCAATCAGGTTGTAGTGTTGCTACCCTTAGGAGACGCAAAATACGACGTACTAAGCTATCTTAATGCACATCCAAACATCCAGATACTAGAGATGTCTACTGGATAGACCAAGATAAAGGTCAAATCGAAAGAAAATAAGATTATAAACAGATAATCAAAGAATTGGCTTCAATGAACAATTAGCTTAAAGACTCGCTAATCTCCTCACTCCGTCGAAGTTTGCCGATGAACCCTTCAGAAAAGCCTTCTCTTCCCCTTCCAAAGCAGCGGCGCACACGCCAAAGCAGCCAGCAAAGCCAAATCAGTTCCAGAAGGCACCTCCGGCACAGACGGCGGAACCGGCGGCAAAGGACTCACCACAAAGTGCACCGGGTCGGTCAAATCTGTCCCAGGCAGCATGGACGCCCCAAAGACCATATCTATCTCATCGGGGTCACCTATCCACAGGAGAGGCACAGCCATCTCCATCACGTTTCCAGAAGGCTGACCAGAAACCGCACCTACGAACTCAAACTCTTCCTCTGTAAGACAGTGGTACACCATTGGAGGCATCGTGATCAAGGGTCCTCCAGGCGGACCCCACGGCCAAAAAACTATGTAGTCAGCACCAATGCCCAAGCTAATGTCAGTTTCGGGGAGTATGCTAATCCCAGTGGCTAGGTTACAATCAGTGTCCAAACACACAGCGACCATAGTAGGCCCAGCCTCGAATAACCCTCCCTCAACCAAGTCTATGCGCAGGTAAAGAGTCTCGCCATCAGCCACAGCATAACCAAAATGAATGTCCTCGTTGTCCACCACTCCCGCCTCTCCAGTATCGTCTGTCACTACGGGAGCGATGCCTACCCAGTCGCCTGGGTCTCCATCCGCCAAAATGCTAGGCAGATCCACGACGTACGTCACATGCCCCGTGTCCGGAGCCCAGTCCGTCTCAGCTACGATCTCAGCCTCAAACAACATGTCCATCGCCCCAGGATAGCCAATGACTGAAAGCGGACAGCTAAACTCCAAGACCCCACCCGAGAAGGACGCCTTAGACAACCCAACGAACTCAGGATCGCCGTCAACCCACTTAGCAATAATGCTGACGTACTCCATGCCAAGCGGAGCCTCCGGGCCCATGTAATAGGGCCCGACGACAAGATAGTCAACTCCAATGTCACCAAACACCCCGCCAGTCCCTAAAGCTTGATCCACGTCAAGCCCAACAATATATGGGGGCTTCACCTCGCCTTCAACGTATCCTATAGAACCGCTCACCTGCACCATGAAGTACAGGTTAGACCCATCGTTAGTCACGTAGCAAACGGTAATGTCTTCATTAGATGGCGCATCCCCAGTAGCGTCTGTTACGATAGGATCAACGCCTGCCCAGTCACCCAAATATCCATCAACAATTATAGTAGTCGATGAAACAGCGCTAGTCACCGAGACCATCGAAGACGAAAAGACAACAGAAACCATCAAAGCAAAGATAGCACAAACTCTCAGTCTCATCTTTCTCATATTTTTCATATATCTAACCACGAAGTATATTATATTATTTGTGAAGAATCTATATAGAAAAGTACCCTAGAAAACCACCACCACTCTTCTAATTTAGCAAATTGTCCTTAAACAATCGAAGAATTGGCTTCAATGAACATAAAGCTATAAGAGTACATTAGAAACTAAACCTCACGCCTCAAGCATCCTTCCTCCTCAACCAAGGAACACCATCCAAAGCCTTATCAAAGGACTAAACGCCTAAAATGCTGCCTCTTTCCATGACCACAACGTTTACGGCGTCATTTTATTTCATCATTAACCTTCTTCACAACCTAGTATGGAAATGTTTCATCCGTCACAAACGCTTTTCCACGTTTATTATCATACACGAACAAATACTTGTTAAGCATGTCTCTCCCGAGAATGCTTGGAAGCCTCAGAATCTTCTCATCCAAAACGGCGTGCTTCAAAACGTAAATCCTTTCAAAACTTTCAACATGACTCCTCTCATCCTCCCTACGGAAAACAAGTTTGACGTCCTTTAAAACGTAGGTGTTGACAACTCCGCCTATTCCAAGCATGCCTTCACCAAGCTTCTCCAACATGCTAAAATCTATTCCCAGCTTTATCGCATCCTTATCGCAGATTGTTGTCCTTGAAGCACCAGTGTCGACTAAAAACTCCACGGTTTCACGTATGCCAAGAAGCTTGGACTCCAAAACAGCCACAACATAAGCTGCCTCAAAAGGTCCCGGCTTAAAAAAGCATGGAACCCTCAAAAAATCGCCCTGCTCACAATATTAACTCTATCTCTTTAGCTGTAACATATTCCACAGCAATCTCGTTGTAGGCATCCGAATACTTCTTCCGCAACCTTTCAACAAGCCTAGCCAATTCACGGTCATGATCAACCACCGTCTTGTTCAAAACAGCAACCCACTCATCCCTATATTTCTCCTTCATCTTTTCATAGTGCCTGCTAAGCCACCTAACGTTCTCCTCATACCGAGAAAGCAACACAACAACCGATTCCATTCCCAGCCACCAACACACAACCACAACATACTCAACAAGCCTTAAATCATTTTCGAAAACAACAACATCGCACACACTATGTAGCGCGCTAAATTTCTAAACCCTATACCTTAGGCATTTTTCCTCTTCAACCAAGGAACACTATCAAAAGTTAGATGCCGACGTTCCCCGTTCTAGTGCAGAAGTGCTTAGAAAATTCAGGCACCAAATGCGAGACGCAAGAGACATTAACTTTTCTACACGATCTCTATCGTCGGTGGAAACCTTTTGAACCTAGCTTTGCCCTCCTTGGCATCCACCTCGACCTCATAGGGTTCCATTAGATCCATCCCTATGATAACATCATGGCTAAGATCCTCAACGACTCCAAACACATGACTCAGTGGAAGCTCGTACCCGAGCATTATAACCCTCGCCACAACCTCTCCAACCATCAATGCTGTTTTATCCTTGGTTGCCAGCAGAACCTCCTTAGGCTCATCATACTTTCTGTAGCCAAATTTCTCAGCGAGCTCGAGGCTCATGAAGCTCCTCGTGGCACCCGTATCGAAGATAGCTTCCGCCTCAATGCCTTTGCCCTGTACGTTCAAACCGACTCCATCGATCACTCTTCTAACCATGATCCACCCGTCTTCATTGATAGTTAGCCACCATATATGCTTATCGTTGTTAAGCTGGTTGCTGGGACCATCGCTCCTATTTTTCCCCCCCAACCGCTTCACGATTCACGCACGGTTCTGAGTCATCAAAAGCGTAAAAACCGAAGAATTGGTGAATAACGTAACAATTGTGGAGCTTAGAAAATACAGGATAAGAACATTCTAATCTGCAACGTCCAACACCAAGAGCGATGCAAACAAAGAAAGGATTAGCTCTTAAACAAGTAATCGAAGAATTGGTTTCAATGAATACAGAAGCTAACGCCTGTCTACGACTGCCCAGTCCCCTCCCCCCGGTATATAGGTCTCAAAAATTTTTCTTCAAAAACCACAACAACACAACCAACCACTAAAGCTTAGACGCCAACTTATCCACAGCGTTCTTCACCTTGTTCCACTCATCTAGGTTCCTAACCTGAAACTTATGCTTCCTCTTCCACTTCCCATCCCGAAACTGCCACATATACATGGCAACAGAACGCCTCCCAAACGACTCCACAACCACCACTGCTTCCCACCACTTCTCACTCCTAAAAATGGTCACGTAATCCACCACCTTATAAAAATCTGAAATAGGCAACTTCTCACTCATCTTTCCGCCTCCCTCCATATTGTCTAGAAGGATGTCCCCATTTAAGGTCTTTCATAGACAGTCAAAATCACGCCTCCCATAAGCTTGGTGGTGATGAACAAAATTCCATCTTAGCGCACCACCAAGAATTTATTCACATGTCAAACCAAAAACAGCGTCAAGCTCCGAACTTCTTCACTTTCCCCAGCAAGTTCATGATGATCGGCATCAAATTAACGCCCCTTATCCTTCCCAACCCTCCCCTCGCGCAAGCTCTTTCACCAAACTCCTTAACTTCATCTATGCGCACGCCAGGTCCTACTATAGCGACGGGTACTGGGTCACCTTCATGCTCCCTCGTGGACAACACAGTGGTGTGGTCAGCGGTAACAACCACGACGGTTTCATCTAGGTTTACGTTCCGAAGAATGTGTCCCATCATCTCGTCGATTTTTTCAATCATCTTAATCTTCTGCTGAACCTTACCATCATGGCTAGCGATGTCGGGATCCTTCACATGCACAAACACCAAGTCATAAGACTGTATTGCTCGGACAGCGGCGTTCGCTTTCGCCACGACATCGGTGTCATAAGTTCCCGTGGCGCCGGAAACCGCAAGAAGTCTCATCCCCGCCGCTTTACACACACCCCTCACCAGAGGCATGGCACTTATAGCAGCTGCATGAACCCCGTACTGGAGTGGAATCAGCGTCATATCGGGCAGTTTCCCCGCACCTCTACATAAAATAATGTTGGCTGGGAGCAAGCCTCGCTTCTTTCTCTCCTCGTTGACAGGATGATTCTTCAAGACTTCATGAAAGTGTTGCGTGAGTTCATTGACAATTTCCGCAGTTTTTCCAGCCTCAGAAGTGTTATTGAGGGGATGCACCCTCAAAACTCGCCTTCCAACTGTTTGCGGGTCAGAGTCGGACACCATCGTGGACAGGTGGGGTCCCCTAAGCAGCAATACTGCACGATGCTGAAGGGTATTTTTGAACACAATCTGAACTTTTGGATGTTCCTCGAGGGTTATTTCCTTGAACCCCTCAGCAAGACGAGAAGCATCGTCGGTTTCAATCCTCCCCGCTCTTCTGTCAATCACCATAAGGTGGTCGTCAACGGTGGCAAAATTACATCGGAAAGCGATGTCGTCGTGGAGAATTTCCACTCCCGATCCTAAAGCCTCCAGTGCTCCTCGACCAGCGTAGACCTTGTAGGGGTCGTATCCTAGCAAGGCGAGATGGGCTGTGTCGCTTCCGGGAGGAACGCCAGGAGCGATGGGGTCGATGATGCCGCAGACGCCGTTTTCGGCAACCCAGTTGAGTGAAGGTTTTTCCGCTGCTTCAAGCGGAGTTTTTCCCTTTAGTTCCCGAAGGGGGCGGTCAGCCATGCCGTCTCCAACTACCATGATGGCTTTCATACGTCTAGTCCTCAACCAAAACAATTCATTAACGTGAAAAGCGTTAATTAGGGTTGCGTTAGCTTACACAACGGGTTTTATACGAGGCTTTTCTCCTTGCTTACGCTCTCTATGGTCCTAACTGATGCCAAAGCAAACTTCAAAATAGGAGGAGGTTTAAGAGATGGCTTGCAGCCTAATACGCTCTCGCGAAGAAAACTACCTCCTTCGCTTCACTGCCGCAGTACATGCAGTTTGAAAACAAGTCTTCTTTTTGGAGGGGAACCGCCCTGATCGTTGCTCCGGTTTCCTCCTTTATTTTTTCTTCGCATTCCCCGCAAGAACACCAGCAAGCTTTGATGAACCCGCCCTTTTTTCTTAGAACCTCCTTGAATTCTTCATAGGTTTTTACAGGGGTGATGTGGTCCTCTAGGAACTTCTTCGCCCGATTGAAAAGGTTCTTTTGAACGTCTTCAAGCATCTTATTTATGGTTTCAAGAAGCTCTTCCTCTCTTATCTCCACTCTTTCAAACGTGTCTCTTCGGGCAGCGACTACCTGCTTTCTTTCGATGTCCCTTGGGCCGATCTCGATTCGTATCGGCACGCCCCTCAGTTCCCATTCGTGAAATTTCCATCCGGGTGTGTACTCTGCTCGGTCATCAAGGATGGTCGTTGTTCCGTTTTCCTTCAGCTTCTTGAGGACTTCTCCAGCCTTACTCAAGATCGTATCCTTTTCGACTTCTTTATAGAATATTGGAATGATCACCACTTGATACGGAGCTATTTTCGGGGGAAGCGCCAATCCTTTGTCGTCGCCATGGACCATCACCAGTGCGCCTATGAGTCGGGTGGATATGCCCCATGAGGTTGTCCAAACATGATGTTCCTTTTCGTCTTCTCCGATAAATTTGATTCTGAAGGCCTTGGAGAAGTTTTGTCCAAGGTTGTGGGAGGTTCCCATCTGCAGGGCTTTTCCGTCGGGCATCATTGCTTCTAGAGTAGTTGTATAGAGGGCTCCTGCGAACTTTTCACTTTCAGTTTTTCTCCCGACTAGCACAGGAATGGCTAGCTGGGTTTCCATCAGGTCTTTGTAGATCATTAAGATGTCCATGACTTCTTTGTCGGCGTCTTCCTTGGTTGCATGGGCTGTATGCCCTTCTTGCCAGAGGAATTCTCTTGTTCGTAGGAAGGGTTTGGTGGCTTTGGTTTCCCATCGTACAATGTTGCACCATTGGTTTAGGAGGATGGGAAGGTCTCTCCAGCTTTTGATCCACTTCTTGTACATGGTGTAGATGATGGTTTCCGACGTGGGTCTCACCGCGAGCCTTTCTTTTAGCTCAGTGTCCCCGCCGATGGTGACCCATGCGCACTCGGGGACGAACCCCTTGAAGTGTTCGGCTTCCCTCCTCAAGAATCGTTCGGGTATGAACATGGGGAAGTAGGCGTTCTTGTGTCCGATTTCCTTTATTCGCTTGTCGAAGAAAGCTTGGATTTTTTCCCAGATGGCGTAGGAGTGTCCCATGAAGACGATGCAGCCTTTTATGGGAGCGTAGTCAGCTAGGCCAGCCTTCAAGACGACCTGAGTGTACCAGTCGGAAAAATTTTCAGCCTTTTTCACGGTGATTCCTACTTCTGACATCTTCTCTTCTCTCCTCTTGACACATGTTTTTAGAAAAACTAAAGACTAATAAGAAGTGGGCGTCGCGTAAGAAGTCAGCGTTGTGGAACGTAGTGCATAATAGCACCACCACCGAGAAGTAGATAGGCAGTTCTCAATATAAGAGTTGTGATTAGCGGCATCTTCTTTTTAGGTCTTCATACTTTCTTAGGAATTCTTTTGTTAAGAGAGGTTTTAGGCGTGCTACTATTTGCTCGGTTCTCTTTGTGCGGACTCGCCATCTTCCTTTTCCATCTGGTGGAAATAGGTGTGGTGGGCACTCTATTGTTTTTGATTTTGCTCGTCCTATTGTTGTTCCAAAGACTCTTGCTACTGGTTGTAGTGCTTCTTTGTCGCACATTTCGATTGTAAATTGTGGATAGCGCCATTCGCCGTATCGGGTTTTTACTTTAGCGCATTCTGTTGCTCCTTCATCAACGAGACGGGTGGCGGTTATTATTTCGTCTATAGTGAGTTCTTGAGGGTTACGTTTCCTTTTCACCCCGCACACACACCTTTTTCCTTTTTCGGGCATTTGAACCGAATTCCATGTTGTTTGAGCCAGAGACTCCGCGCTATTGGTGTAGCGCTTTTAATCTTGCTGTAACATCATCTACGTATTGGTGTAGCGCTTTTCCCAGCTGGCTTGGGTCTTTTCCTCCAGCTTGAGCGATTTTAGCGGTTCCTCCACCGCCTCCTTGAATGACCTTCGCCGCCTCCTTGATCGTCTCGGCCATGTCGACTCCTTTTTCCACAGCCTTTTGCCCAGCCGCCCCGATAATGCAAGCTTTTTCCACGGCACTACCAAGGATGACAATGAGGTAGGGGTCTTTGTTCGTGAGCGTAGTGGCCATCCTCTTCAAGCTTTGGGCATCGACCTCGGGAAGCTCCTTCTTCAAAAGCCTAAACTCGCCGAAGGACTCTGCTTTGCTGAGCAGTTCCAGTGCTTGTGCCTCCACTAGCCGGCTTCTAACCTTTTCCAGGTCCTCCTTAAGATGTTCCCTCTCTTCGAGGAGAAGGTCCACTCGGCTGACGACCTCTTCTACGGGGGACCTGAGCCGTTGAGCCAGCTCACTTAAAGTCTGCATCGAATCCTCGTAGTGTCGGTAGGCTCTTTCGCCGGTTGTGAACTCGATTCGTTCCACGCCCTTTTGGAGCCTAAACCTTTCCAAAACCTTGATCAGCCCAATCTCCGCCGTCGAGCTTACGTGGGTTCCACAGCATAACGCTACGTCCCAGTCCTCCACTTCCACCACACGAACTGTGCCGAAGGGCGTCACTTCCGTTATGCCGAGTCGTTTTCCATAGGTGCGTTCCGCCTCGTCACGAGTGGTAAACCACGTTTTCACCTTTCGATTCTGGAGGCAGCCTCTGTTAGAAAGCTTCTCTATCTCCCGCAACTGGTCTGGAGATATGGGCTTGCCGTAGCTGATGTCCATCCTCGATGTGTCTTCCTTGATCTGAACGCCCATGTAGATGAGCTCCTCTAAGCCGAGAACCTGCTTTATGGCGGAGAAGAGCACATGAGAACCCGTGTGTTGCCTCATTCTATCACACCGCACATTCCAGTCGATGGTTCCATGAACAGACTCCCCCTCTTTGATCTCTCCGCTCACTGAAACAGCGACGTGCACGATAAGGTCTTCCACTGCCTGTGTATCCACCACCTTCAGCTGACCAGACGGACTTGTGAGGAAGCCTGCATCGCCAAGCTGACCCCCACCCTCCGGGAAGAAGCATGTCCGATCCAAAACCACGTAGCAGTTCCCCCCAAAACTAACCACTTTTAGGACCCTAGCCTCAAACTCGCGGAGATACGGATCCTCATAGTACAGTGGCGTAGTTCTTGGCAAGCCTACGATTTCGCTCTCCACATCAAAAGGAACCTTCGCTTCCACGAATGTTCACCCTCCTCTTGGCAATACACGAATAGAGCTTCAGATAAAAAGCATTTCATTTTCTTTTATGCGTATTTCTCCGCAAACTCTGGAAACTACAAAACTAGTCTAAAATCCCATTATTTCAGACATTTACATGTCTAAAACGTGTCTAAAATCAATTTTGACCAAAATAATGTCAAAACACAATGTGAGAATAGACAAGTAATAATGTTAGAACAGACAAAATTGATTATTTAGAAGCTAAAATTAAGCTTCTTTTAATGAACAATGGATGAATATTAACTTAAATAAATTACAACACTTTTTTAACGCTTATTTTTTGCACAAAATTTAAATACGCTAATGATTATTAAGAGGGCCTAAAAATTTGAAAAACAACAAAAATATAAAACCTTTTCATTTAGTTGTAAATCTGATGAAGCAGAGAAGATAAATCGATCTTGATCCTTCTAAGTGTCGCAAATATGCTTTCCCTTTTCAATATCTCAGCAAAACGATCCAATACAGGTTATTGAATTAAAAACCCTAGCGAAGGGGTTGGTGAGTAAATGATGCTCTGCATGATTTTTAACTAGGAATTACATTACTATTTTTAGGGGTTATATGAGGTTTCTGGTAGAATTGGAGGCTTTGGGGGACTATGTTTATGATTTAAAGTATTATCATAAGTTGCAGGGCTTCGTCTATGGACTACTGGAGGGTACGCCTTATGGGGGTTTACATGATGGAAGGGGTTACAAGTTCTTCTGTTTCTCGAATATTTTTCCTCCCCAGGACTTTAAGAGGGGCGGTATTAGGCATTTTATGATTTCGTCGCCTGATGAGGGGCTTCTCAATGCCTTTAGAGATAGGTTGACTAAGACGGAAAGGATGAATGTTGGTGATATGTCTTTCGTTGTGAGGGGTGTTTCGGTGCTTAGGCCTAGGGTGGCGCGTTCTTGTAGTTTGATCACGGCCACACCGATTATCGTAAGGATTCCTAGGGAGAATTATGGGCGGTATGGGATTAAACCGCCAAAAGATTATGCCTACCTCTACTGGCGTAAGCGTTATCCGTTCAACGCCTTTGTCAAGCAGTTGGAGGACAACCTAGTCAAGAAGTACAATGAGTTCTGTGGAACAGCCTTGGAGCCGATGCCTTTGTTTGAGCAGTTCATCTTCCAGAAGCAGGTGTGCAACCACGTGATCATAGGCGGTAAGGAGGTTAGAGTCTTCGGCTCCTTATGGAAATTTATCTTCAGCTATTTAAGCAATGAACAGCAAAGAATACTGCAGTTCGGTCTAGACGTTGGTTTTGGGGAGCTGAACAGCTTAGGCTTCGGATTCATGAACATAGTTAAACAACGGGCAAATAAGGATGCAGTTGTCCAGTCACCGTAAAGCTGCTTTCAATTCTACTTTAGTCCTATTGAAACATGATGGCTCCTCGTTGGCATAAGCTGTTTAAGTGGCTTTCAATTCTACTTTAGTCCTATTGAAACCGAAAACGGCATATTCAACGCTCTGCATAAATAAAGTCTTTCAATTCTACTTTAGTCCTATTGAAACAATCTTGTCCCTCGCCGAAGCTGACGGCGAAGCCGACTTTCAATTCTACTTTAGTCCTATTGAAACAGTTCAGTATGTGATCCAGGACTGCGGATGGCAATGATCTTTCAATTCTACTTTAGTCCTATTGAAACGATTTTTTCTCCTTTCTAGCAAGGAATAGCGATCAACTTTCAATTCTACTTTAGTCCTATTGAAACCTGCTCCTCCCTGCTGGGTCCACCGCCGTAGCTGTTCTTTCAATTCTACTTTAGTCCTATTGAAACTGAAGGCAATATTAATCTATTCATTCAATTTTCATGCTTTCAATTCTACTTTAGTCCTATTGAAACAAGGTTTGCAAGACAGCAAAAAAATACTTCAAAAGTACTTTCAATTCTACTTTAGTCCTATTGAAACCATTTTCAACTATACCCCAATTGATATTTGATAATACTTTCAATTCTACTTTAGTCCTATTGAAACGGAGTGTCCTAGATGCGGTTTAAGATTCATCAAAAAGCTTTCAATTCTACTTTAGTCCTATTGAAACATAACAGGTTTCTAGTCTATAAAATTCTTTATCTTTTCTTTCAATTCTACTTTAGTCCTATTGAAACCATGTGCTTCTGTCGGAACATCAACACCCATAATCTTTCAATTCTACTTTAGTCCTATTGAAACCATTTTCAACTATACCCCAATTGATATTTGATAATACTTTCAATTCTACTTTAGTCCTATTGAAACTATTATATGCAGTTGATTTATATCCTGAGGAATACTGCTTTCAATTCTACTTTAGTCCTATTGAAACTGTCGGAGATAGCGTTTTGTTTTCTCTTGCGAATAACTTTCAATTCTACTTTAGTCCTATTGAAACCGGGAATCAAGTGTATTATACATTCGCTTCCGCACTCTTTCAATTCTACTTTAGTCCTATTGAAACCGATTCCATATTCTTTCTTAAGTTTTTCCTTTAACTCTTTCAATTCTACTTTAGTCCTATTGAAACGAAAGCCAAAAAAAATCACCCTCATACAAAAAGATGCTTTCAATTCTACTTTAGTCCTATTGAAACGTGAATCAAGAATGAAATACAAACCGAGTAGGGATTCTTTCAATTCTACTTTAGTCCTATTGAAACAATGGCACTTTCGAAGAACTTGATACGGTTAAAACACTTTCAATTCTACTTTAGTCCTATTGAAACAGGCGCCTAATCTACCTTATTTTTGTTAGATAATCGTGGATTTAACCTTTTTGTGGGTGTCTAAAAGTCAACCCTCGGTCATGCGCTTTATTTATAAATGTTGACTAGATGATGCTTGTGACCTATCCTTTTCCTGATTTCATTAGCCTCTCGAGTTTCTCAATTAATGCCTCCACGAACTTAGCGTCTTCCTCAACCACCTTCGGTGGCATCCAGTTCTCGTAGAAGTTTATGTGTAGACCGTTGGCTACATGGAATAGTTTTAGGACCTCCCTGTCCTCTGTTTCCTCGCTGAGTTTTGCTATGTATTCCCAGATCTCTCCGTGGCTCCTCAGCTCAACCCCTCTGTGGAAGGCTAATGCCTTCACCATCTCAGCAGTGGCGCCCCAAAGCATCTCGCCTGCCTTAGCGTAGTCTCCTCGCTTCATGATTTCGAGAGCCTGCCCCAAGTACTTCCTTGACAAATTCGAGTATTTCTCAGCCGACATCTCGATCTTTCCCTTACAAATGATAGTGCTGTGAGCAACATATATCTTTTATTTATACCCCTCAGTTCCGGTTTGCGCATCTAGGTTAAGAGGTGCAATGAGTACTACGGGCGAATGTTGAGCCTGTTTATTTTCAAGAAGCAAGTCTATACCACGTGATCATAGGGGGAAGGGAGGTCAGGGTGTTCGGGTCGCTTTGGCGTTTCATCTTTAACTATTTAAGTAGGGAGCGTGTGGACGAGGAACGTGCGAAGTACATGACTGAGGCTGTCTGGGGTCGATTAAAGGTGGAGAACCTTGGACTATGAACGTTTAGTAGCATGTTTTTGACGTCTTCCCTTCAGCCTCTTCCCGATTTTATTTTATGTATCCAAAGTAATGTTTAAAAGATTGTTTCAATTCATTACTTTTGGTGATGCTATTGTATACCGTTACGGTTAAGGTTGATGAGGATTTGAAGAGAAAAATGGGTGTAGTTAGAATTAATTGGTCTGAGTATATTAGAGAGGCTATTCGGCGGAGGGTTGAGTTGGAGGAGAGGAGGAGTGCGGCTGAAAAGCTTCTAGAAGGCTTAAAGACGGGGAAGCATGTTATTCCGAAGGGGTTCATAAACGAAACCATAAGGGAGATGAGGGAAGCTCGTTGACGGTTTACGTTATAGATGCTTCTGTTGCATCCAGGTTTCTGTTGGTTGAAGATTTATCCGACAAAGCGGGACTGATTTTGGAGGCTTTTCTTGGGGAGGCCCTTGATTTGATGGCTCCAAAACTGGTGGTTTATGAGGTTGGAAACACTTTATGGAAAGCCGTTAAGCAGAGATTCATAAATCTAGACGAGGCTGTGCAGAAGTTTTCCTACTTCTTGGGGCTTAGAATAGATTCCATTGAGTTAACTGAGGAGGAGCATAAAGAGGTTCTGGATTGGGGTGTGAGGAACGACGCAACATACTATGACAGTGTATATGTAAGGTCCTCCAAGAAGATTGGAGCAACCCTCCTAACAGCCGACGACGTCCTTTACGAGAAGGCCCATAAACAAGTTCTGGCCCTACATTTAAAAGAATACCAAAAATAGGGGCTTCAAAGAAAAAGTTTAAAGGAATAGGGTTTAAAATTCGCGCGCTCTAGGTAGAAAGGAGGTCAGGGTCTTCGGCTCCCTATGGAAGTTCACCTTCAACTATTTATTTAAGGAACAACAAAGGATATTGCAGTTCGGCCTAGACGTGGGGTTTGGGGAGCTGAACAGCCTAGGCTTCGGATTCATGAACATAACTACAAAATGACTCTTAGATTTGAAGAGGTTTGAAAGCCTTGGATGTAGAAGTGTTTAATGTAACTGGAAATTGTTGGGTGGATTTGGGCATAGTCACTCTATGGGATTTTTTGGCTTCTAAGGGTGAAGTAAGAAGAGGAGCGAACTTCTATGAGGTGGAGGTGAATGGCGTCACCATTAGACTTCAGCCTAACTTAATGATGTTTGAAGGTGATAAGGGAAAAATTGAAGACGAGCTAAGTGATGCACGTGATTGGTTGCGAAGTGAAATTTGGCGTGAAACAGGAAAAGGAAGGATGCTGTGGAGTGGTGTAGCTTGGTTTTTCTTTAGACAGCATAACAATCCTGATAAATTCTTGCTAACTCCTAAAGAGCTTATCCAATCGGGCAGATATAGTAGTGGAAGATGCGATTTATGCGGTCGGTCTGATCTTAAGGTACGAACGGCTGGTACGTCTGAGAACCCTTTTATTGTTACAGCGGATAAAATGATGACTTTTTACTCTTATTTACGTGGTGAGATCAAGATATGTGCAAATTGCGCATTCGCTTCACATTTTGCAGCTTATGGAGCTATTTTTTATACTCGGGGGGCCATCCTTAACATGTTCTTAATGGAGGGAATGGATTTGACAGATCTATCCATGGGTCTAAGGGGATTTAGCCGATTACGCGCTGAGGCTGGTTATAGAAACTTTGAATCCTCCATTTACAACGTTCAGAACTGTTTGGAGGGTTTTTTGGATTTCTTGTTTACTGCTTGGCAAAAGCTTGGAAAGATGGCTCTTCTGTCAGACGACCTCCTCAAACTTTCTAAGAAGCGCTTTCACATCGTTCAAGCTGAACTCGGTCCTGATAAGAGGACTGTTATGCTTAAAAACTATTATCTAATCCCAGACGTTTATCATGCCCTTCGCGCTTTTAATGTCACAGAATGGAAAGACAAAACTGAAAAATTACATAACGCTCTCCATCAAGTTCTAAATAGTTTCTACTTTAGCAGGGATAGAGAAGTAGATACATTTCCGCGGGAAGAGCTATCCCGTTGCATACTGTACCGTTCTGACATAGTTGACATAATGGAAAACTTCCTCTATAAGTATGCCCTAGTAGAATCTAAAATCATGGACGGGTTCTCTATTTTAAATTTTTATATATTTATAGAAAGATATGAAAAAGAGGTGGTTAAAGTGGATGAAAAAGTGCTCGAAAGTTGCAGAAGCCTAGGAAGAACACTTGGCGATTTAGCAGCCAGTACCGAGGACAAGGGAGTGCTTTATTCTTTACGTAGTACGCGCAACATGGACGATTTCTTGGGGGCCCTTCACCAAGTGTTTACGAGGTACGTGGACGAAATTGCCGTGTATAGAAAAGGAGTGGATGCTATCTTGGAGGAAATTGAAGACACGAACTGGAAGAAATATAGGGCACTCGTAGGCATATACGCTGTGCTTAGGTACATGGAAAAAAGAGGGAAAGGAGGTGAGTAGGTGATGAGTAAAAAGATGTTAACTCAAGAGTTTTCCAAAGCCGCTGTTCTTGGGGCTCTATTAAAAGTGGATGTTGGTAACCCAAATGCGGGATGGACCGAAGGGATAGTAACTGTTATTAAAAAGGTTGAGCGCCCTGATGGTAAAACCCATCCCTATATATCTGGACAGGCGTTGCGAAGATATTTGCGTGATACATTAGGTGAGTTACCAGAGGTGAAAAAGGGGGAAATTTCACCTATTAAACCAACGGCAGATCCTAAGGCGCCAATCGTAACTGAAGGTGATCCTGAGAAGTATATAGACGATGACATCTTCGGTTTTATGCGGGCAATTAAGGCTGGAACAAAGCGTCGTGAATCTCCACTTCGAGTTTCTCCGGCATACGGCCTATTTCCATATACTGGAGACAGGGATCTGGGTACTCGAAGTGCGCTTGAAGCTACAGGCGAGCTTAGGGGGTCTATGTTCGAGACAGAAATTACAAATAACATTTTCCGCACGATTTTACTCCTCGAGCTGGATAGAATAGGCAAGTGGAAAGCATACGAGGTCGCTGCTGAGGAGGCAAAAGAAGGTGAAGTTGATGATGATGAACGCAAAAGAAGGGCGTCTCTCCTGTTTAAGGCGGTCAAATATCTATGGGGAGGCGGTCGGCGTTCAAGATTGTTAGTGGATTTAACGCCGCAATTCCTAATATATGCAAGAATGAAGAGAAAAGTGCCAATCTTCTTAAACAATCTGCATGCTGAGTTCGAAAATGGTAGATATAAGTTGGATGTAGAGTCTCTCGATGAAGTTATCGATGACTATAAGGCAGATATTCAACGACTGATTGTTGGTGTAAGGAAGGATTTCATAACTAATTTAGATCAAATCCAGAAAATAGGCGCGGGTACTATTCCTGTCAAAATTTACAGTGTTGGTGAAGCTATAGACGAGATTCAGAAGGATATAGAGAGTTCCTCATTCTGAGGAAAGAGAGATGCAAGCACTGCGTCTGCACGTTATAGGCAGTTTCAACTCCTTTCGTATGCCACAAGAAATGAGGTATCATGGCACATATTTATTTCCTCCAAAAACTACTCTTGTGGGCTTATTAGGCGCAGCTCTTGGTCTCGAAGACAGAAAGCTTGGAAGATTGTATGACAGCACACTGATAGGCATTGTAATGGAAAAGTTTGAGGGCCGTGTGAGGGATCTTTGGAGAATCACAAAGCTCAAGAGGACCGAGGCTGAAAGCGCGGTTATTGTAAGGGAGATGCTTTTTAATCCAGTATATTGGTTTTATCTTTCCTCCTCTTTGGAAGAGTATCAGCTAGAGAAATTAAAAAAAGCTTTCTACGATCCTGTTTACCCTCTTACCTTAGGTAGGAGTGATGAATTAGTATCTGTACGCTCTATAGAGATTGTTAACTTGCAGGAAGCGGAGAACGACATGTGTTACAAGTGGACTGTACTACCATTCGACTATAGAGAGAAAAAATACAAATTTGAAGAAATCGATTTCTCTAAGCCTATCACGGTCCCTCAGGTGTTCCAACTTCCAAGGAGCTTCGAGTATGGAAGGGATAAGCGCGTACCCGAGAATGTCTTATTCTGCACCCATGTGTATGATGTTGGAGTGAGGTTTGATGAGTGTAGGGGCTGGAGAGATGGCGATAGATGCTTCTTTATGTACTGAGATTCTTGCAAAACCAAACGAATCCCTTGAGAAGCACACGGACAAGGCGATAAAATTTCTCCTTGAATACTTTAAGTGGCAGAGAAAAAATATAGATAAAGTGGCGGGGATCGCGGGAATAGATGGCAATGAACTTAAATCCAGAGTTTTTGCTACCGTATATTTGCATGATATAGGAAAAGCAAATCCAGATTTTCAAAAGCATATTCGAGACGAAAAAAGGCATGGTGGTAGAAGTGCAGGGATTCCACATCCTCTTCTTTCGCTTCCCTTTTTGCTTTCAGCGGTTCCTCCCCTAAACGACATTCGTTACGAAGCATTGGCTGTTATGTCACACCACACCCCATTCTATGATGATCTCTACAGCAACCATAGAAAAGCCGTCACTAGTGGAAAATATTGCCTAGAAAAGGCTGAAAATTTCTATAATCACCTTCCCTCCGTCCATGAAAACAAGATGGGGTATCCATATCCATTTAAGTTAGAGAAGCCTAGGCTCGATGAGGCGGGAGGAATACTAGATAGCGTAAAGGATTTATATTTTCCTCCTCAAAAAACTCGAGAAATATTTTCATTTTTTGTTACAGCTATTCATTATGCTGATTGGTTGGCGAGTGGAGATTTCTCTACGTACGAGTACTCCGAGAAGCGTGTTAAAGAAAAAATTGCGAGAAAAATGGCAGAAAATCGCGATTTCAAAGGTTGGTATGATTTTCAAACAAAAGCAGGGAATGTTAGAGGAAATGTCTTTATTCGAATCCCCACCGGTCAGGGTAAAACTGAAGCCGTGTTGCTTTGGGCGAATACGAATGTAAGCGACGGAAAACTGATGTATTTTTTGCCGACCCGTGTCACAAGTAACGCTATGTATGAGCGATTGCAAGGATTTTTCGGTGAAAATGTTGGAATTTCTCACGGCGCATCTGCCTTAATAATCGCTGAAGAGAAGGGTTGGGGTTCGAGAGGGTATTGGGATAAGAAGCTTTTGTCTTCTGTGTTCATGATGCCAGTCATGGTTACCACTGTCGACCAACTGCTTCTTGCGGGGTTTAACTGGTTTCATTGGGAACTTATTGAGCAGAATACCGCATCCTCAACCATGATATTTGATGAGATCCATTCTTATGACACGTATACCACTGCACTCATTTTCAACTCTGTTGAGGACTTAAAAGAGAGAAGTACAAAATTCGCGTTTATGAGCGCTACATTTCCTAATTATCTGTTAGAGGGTTTGAAGAGTATTTTAGGAGAAGCGACTATAATTCAAGATAAAGATTATGATAACCTATGTCGACATAGACTACACCTCATAGGAGCGCCTATTGATGAAGGAATCTCCAACATCTTGAGGAAATATAAAGAAGGGAAAAAAGTTCTTGTAATTACCGATACCGTAGGGAAATCGATTGAAATCTACGGAAAGCTAAAGGAAAAATTGAAACCTGATGGGATAGTGCTGTATCATTCCCGTTTCATAGAGCGCGATCGGCGCAGGAAAGAAAAGAAAATTTCAGACGGAGCGAAGGGGTCAGGGGGGTTTGTCGCTGTTACTACCCAAGTTGTAGAAGTAAGCTTGGATATAGACTATGATATTCTATATACCGAGGTGGCTCCTATCGACGCCTTGGTTCAGAGGATGGGGAGAGTTAACCGAAAGGGAAGGAAGAATATTGTAGACGTATTTGTTTTTGAGCCGAGCGAGGGAGGCGCCTATGTGTATGGTGCGGATAATCTAAGGAGAGCAAGAGACATTTTGGCTGAGGTAAATGGAAAGGAAATCACAGAGGGAGATATCAAGTCATTAGTTGAGCTCCAGTATCCTGTTGATGAGACGTTAAAAAAGTTAGAGATTGGACGGAAGAAGCTTAGGGCTGATTTGAGGAAGCTACGAAATGATTTATGGCAGATTCAAACTCTTCAGCTGAGTGAGGAGAGTAAAATACTTCGCAAATTTGCTAGGACGCGAGAGGAGCGTTTTCCTGACATTGAGGTGATTCCTTGGTGTTTTAGAGAAGATATAGAAAAAGTTTCTCATCCCGCTGAAATAATCCAATTTGTGGTAAGGGTGCCTCTTAGAATGGTGATAGGCCATCTTAATCGAGAAGGACGTAATGTTTACGCTAATATTGGTTATGACTGCGAATATGGGGTAAAGGGTGATGAAAACGAGGCAGTTATAATTTGATGATTTTCAAAAAGCAGGAGGGAAGCTCCACTTTAATGAAGGAGTAGGTAATGTCAACTGTGGATTTGGCATCGACCACCTTGCCTAGGGGTTTGGTTTTTACTGGGACGCAGGTTAATTATTTTTTTGTTTGTTGGCGGAAGCTTTGGCTCTTCTCCCACAACCTGGACATGGAGGTGGAGTCCGACTTGGTCTTGTTGGGTAAGCTCCTTCATGAGGCGGGCTATGCTCGGAAGTTTAAGGAGGTTCAGATTGGTAGGGTTAAGATTGATTTTTTGGAGCGGGGTGGGGAGATTCATGAGATTAAGCGTTCTAGGCGCATGGAGAAGGCTCACTTGTATCAGCTCCTCTACTACCTGTATTACCTGAAGAGGTTAGGGGTTACTGTTCGCGGTGTTTTACATTATCCTCTGCTGAGGAGGTTGGTGGATGTGGAACTAACGGAGGAGCGGGAGAGGGAGATGGAAAAGATTTTGGAAGATATGGGGCGGGTTCTCGCCTTGGGGGAGCCTCCTCCGGCGGAGAGGAAGCCCTACTGTAGGCGTTGCAGTTACTTCGAGTTATGCTGGTGTTAGGGCATGGCAAGGAACTATTACATCCTTAGGAGCGGAAGGCTCAGGCGGGAGCAGAACACGGTCTACTTCGAGAACGTGGAGATGAAGAAGGCTATTCCGGTTAATGATGTGGACGCCCTCTTCGTCTTCGGCGAACTGGACACTAATACTAAGCTGTTGAACTTCCTTTCTCAGCACAGGATACCCGTCCACTTCTTCAACTACTACGGTTTCTATTCGGGCTCCTACTATCCTCGGGAATACCTGACCTCAGGCTTCCTCCTAGTGAAGCAGGTGGAACACTATTTAGATAAGGCGCGGAGGCTGGAGATCGCTAGGGAAATTGTGAACGCCGCCAGCTACAACATCCTGAAGAACCTGCTCTACTATAGGAGACATGGCAAGGATGTAGAGGAAAACGTAGAGGGCATAGAGGCCTGCCGAAAGGAGCTGGATGGGGCCAACAACGTTTCTGAGCTGATGAGCATAGAGGGGCGGATAAGGGACCACTACTATGGAGCCTTTAACGGAATTTTAAGGGAGGGTTTCGAGCTTGATAAGAGGGTGAAGCGACCGCCTGACAACATGGTGAACTGCCTCATATCCTTCGGAAACTCCCTGCTGTACACCGTGGTGCTTTCGGAGATTTACCATACACAGCTGAACCCCACGATAAGCTATCTGCATGAGCCCCGGGAGAGGCGTTTCTCCCTCAGCCTAGACATAAGCGAAATCTTCAAGCCCATCATCGTGGACAAAATAATCTTCGATCTAATTAATAATAGGAAGATTAAGCCTGAGGACTTCCTAGAGGAACTCAACTACTGCTACCTGAAGGAGAAGGGCAAGAAAACCTTCATCTCGGAGTACGATGAGAAGCTCAGGACGACCATCATGCACAAGGGCCTAAAAAGGAAGGTCTCCTATAAGCGGCTGATCCGCATAGAGTGCTACAAACTAGCGAAGCACCTCCTAGGCGAAAAGAAATACGACGGATTTAAGGCCTGGTGGTAAAACCATGTACCTAATCGTAGTTTATGACATAGCCGTGGAAAGGATCACTAGAGTGCGCCAGTTCCTTAAGCAGTATCTAAACTGGGTCCAAAACTCAGCCTTCGAAGGAGAACTAACAGAAGGCGAATACGAAAAAATAAAGATAGGCCTAAAGAAACTCATAGAGGAGAAGGAGGACTCCATCCTCTTCTACAGGGCATCAAGCCAAAAATGGATAAAAAAGGAAGCCCTAGGCGTAGAAAAAACCGAAGTCACAACCATCCTATAATCAACATTTATAAACAAAAAGCACCACCGGAGGTTGACTTTTACACCCCTTCAAAAACAGTTAAATCCAAGATCATCTAACTAAAACAAGGCGAATTATACGTCTGTTTCAATAGGACTAGGGTAGAATTGAAAGGAAGTGAAAGAAAGAAAGAGGCAATACTGTCAGAGACGTTTCAATAGGACTAGGGTAGAATTGAAAGATGAACAAGATAAATGCTGATTCCTACCGCCAAACCCGTTTCAATAGGACTAGGGTAGAATTGAAAGTTTTGTGTGCTTCCTCATAACTCATGCCTCTTTCATGCAGTTTCAATAGGACTAGGGTAGAATTGAAAGATGCTTTGTGTGCATGGTTATGGCATCATGGCATGAAAGTTTCAATAGGACTAGGGTAGAATTGAAAGACCGATAAATCGCTTACTTGTTACGCTATTTGCAGGTTTCAATAGGACTAGGGTAGAATTGAAAGAGATGTGGGTCAACCGACATTGCAGAAACAAAACAAGTTTCAATAGGACTAGGGTAGAATTGAAAGACTTTTGTTCTAGGTCTTCAAGTTTTGCGATGAGATGTTTCAATAGGACTAGGGTAGAATTGAAAGAGGTGTGGATCAAGCAACGTCGAAGAAACAAAGACAGTTTCAATAGGACTAGGGTAGAATTGAAAGTTTTCTTAATTGGAATCTTAGTTTTATTCCTTCCTAGTTTCAATAGGACTAGGGTAGAATTGAAAGTGCATACGGTTACTCAGAACGGACAATTCCAAGAAAGAGTTTCAATAGGACTAGGGTAGAATTGAAAGAAAAACTAACAAATGTTGATTATTTAATGTATATTCGTTTCAATAGGACTAGGGTAGAATTGAAAGTCCAGCTCGGCACAATCGCATCACAATAATCACCCGTTTCAATAGGACTAGGGTAGAATTGAAAGAGAGAAAACCGCTGCCAGTACAGAGCTTTGGAATTGTTTCAATAGGACTAGGGTAGAATTGAAAGAAAAACTAACAAATGTTGATTATTTAATGTATATTCGTTTCAATAGGACTAGGGTAGAATTGAAAGTCCAGCTCGGCACAATCGCATCACAATAATCACCCGTTTCAATAGGACTAGGGTAGAATTGAAAGAGAGAAAACCGCTGCCAGTACAGAGCTTTGGAATTGTTTCAATAGGACTAGGGTAGAATTGAAAGAGAAAATGGGAAGTTTTTCCATTCATCTGGGTCACGGTTTCAATAGGACTAGGGTAGAATTGAAAGCCACAATAAGGACATTGTTTAATTTTCATCTCCATCGTTTCAATAGGACTAGGGTAGAATTGAAAGTATGCATATCCCGGTGCTGACATTTTTGTTACACCTGTTTCAATAGGACTAGGGTAGAATTGAAAGCTTAAAGTCGCAGTTAAGTCTTAAACTCGCCGCGGAGTTTCAATAGGACTAGGGTAGAATTGAAAGGAAGATGCGAAAGAAAAAATACTGAGGATTTTGGCGTTTCAATAGGACTAGGGTAGAATTGAAAGGCAGGAACAGCGAGCCACAAGACACGTCTAAAAAGGGTTTCAATAGGACTAGGGTAGAATTGAAAGTTAGGCTTGAAATTCTAAAATTTCATCCATTTTTATGTTTCAATAGGACTAGGGTAGAATTGAAATCGCGTTTGACGTTTTCATTGCTGACGATCGGAAACTAGTTTCAATAGGACTAGGTAGGACCTATACACCCCATAAGTTCAAAAAATTATATGTTATAATAGAATATTAGACAGAAAAGAAACCTAAATCTTTCCTCTTTTCCAAAAAACTAGACAAACAGAGTTTCTGGAAACAGCTTGTAGACGGATGGTCCCTTGTTCGCGTTGTTGCGCCCATCTCTCTGACGGCCGTTGCCACCACCGCGTCTGCCACGGCGCGGGCTGGAAACACTTGTGGTGCCTCCTCTATGGGTCCGTACAAAACATAATCACAACAGAAGGCGTGGCAGAAGATTACGGGGCCGACGGATATGCTCCCGACGCTGCAGATGCCTTAAGGCTTGTCACAAACCTTATTGGACAGCTAAAAGACGAGAAAGAAGGGGTTCATAGATTAAAGTCCGAGTATTCTCCTCACATTCGGGAAACGGTCAAGTTCTCGATGTGGGAAAAACAAAGCCTTGGTGAACTCCCCTTCGAACTCTGGGTCTGCCCCCAGCTCTAAGTACTCGACCTTGGCTCGGATTTCCTCCGCTAGTCTCCTCGCCTTAACTGAGGTTAGTGCCATTCTCGCCCCGGAGCCCGCTGCGTTTCCCACGAATTTGACACGGTCGAGGGGAACATCGGGATACATGCCTATTACTTTGGCGCTTCTCGGGTCTACATAGGTGCCAAAAGCCCCTGCTATGAAGACATGCTGGATGTCGGCTGCCGTTACCCTCATCTTATTCATTAATATTCTGGCGCCCGTGTAGATCGCTGCCTTTGCCAACTGTATTTCGCGCACGTCCCGTTGTGTTATCACTATGTCTTCACCGCCTTCTGTTTCGTTGCCCCAAGCAATTACAAGTTCAGGCATATTATCCTTCAACCTAAGCCTCGCAGTCTCAAGCTTTGTGTTGATCTTGCCACTTCGGTCTATCACCCCTACCTTAAGCATCTCTGCAACGACGTCCACTATGGCTGAGCCACAAAGCCCTCTAGGTTTTGCATCTTCTATCGTTCTGTATGTAACTTCAAGGGTTTCCGGGTCTATAAACACTCTTTCAATGGCTCCAGTTGCCGCCCTCATCCCATGTTTAACGTGGGCTCCTTCAAACGCTGGTCCAGAAGCGCACGAACACGCCATAAGTCTTCTCTCGTCTCCCAGCATGATCTCTGTGTTGGTTCCGATGTCTATGCACATCGAAAGCTTGTTAAGTCTATGTATTTCCGTTGCAAGCATGTCAGCGATGGCATCCGCCCCAACGAATCCCGCCACGCACGGCATCGTATATACGTATGCTCCTCTGTTGATGCAAACCCCAAGACTTCTGGCTTTCACGTTCAACGAGCCCCCAGTAACCGCCGGAAATGGTGCCAAGGAGACGTATTTCGGGTTCAGGTTCAGGAATATGTGGTGCATAGCGGTGTTGCCGACGACAGCCATGTCATAAACCTCTACAGACTTGATACCTGCCTTCTCACAAGCCTCTGAGATCAACTTGTTGATTCCACCGACTATAACCTCATGCAACTCTGCTAGATGCTGGGCACTTTCTGAGGAGTAAGTGATCCTTGAGATAACATCCTCGCCATAAGGTATTTGCGGGTTAGGCGCTGACGTTGTTGCCAAAATTTTGCCCGCGTTCAAATCAACTAAATAACATGCAAGCTTCGTCGTTCCGATGTCGACAGCCACCCCATATAACCGGTGGGAGGTAGACCCCGCTTCTACGCGTATCACCTCCCGACCGCCCCACAAGGTTACGGTCGCCGTCCACTCCCCCTCACGGACAACCTGGGGTAGTGCTTTCAGCGCTTCGTAGTCCAGATGCGGTTCCTCGATTTCCCGTGACCCCTTTAATGCTTCAATCAGCCTCTCCATGTCCGGCACTACGTCGACTAAGGTGGGTTTTGGCATCTTCACTACAAACTTCTTAACAACGGGCGAAAGCTCCATGGGGACCTCGATGCCTTCTACAAGAAGCCTGTGCCGGCCAATACGAGTCTCCATAGGAATATCAACGATTATGAAACCTGCTTTGGTTATTAGCGCACAGCAAGCAAGGCGATAACCAGTTGCCAGCTCGGCTTGAGATAAGAACTTAAACTCAGGTTCTGACACCGGACTCAGGAGTTCACTTCCCTTTCTCATGACAACAGTGCATTTCCCACAGCGTGCTTTGCCACCGCAGATGGACTGTATGCCCGCTCCCGCTTTTCTAGCCGCCTCGAGTAGCGAGATGCCTAATGGCACGTGACTTCTAGTTCCTTCAGGCTGAAAGGTTATCCTTGCCTCTGTCGTTATTCTTCGTCACCTCGTTTAGAACCATAGGTTTCAGCAGCGTTTACCATAGCCCTAATGTTTAGCGTCCACTGACCCATGGGTTTCCACTCTGAAATTCTTCAAGGCTTAAGACGCCTCTTCGCTTCTTAAATATTACTGTGAGCGGTTTTGACTCTTAACTAAAGCATGATTTACGTTTCCAGTTTGAAATGGAGTCAGTGGCGATTTTGGTCGAGTGCCCCTCTCTAACCCTCATCCCTAAAGATGAGGGTGGTTGTTTAGGCTCTAATCGCTTGGCTTATAGACCCGTATAGGTGATGGAGGCGTAGGGGATCACGGTTACGGTAGCGTCCCTTCTGTGCTGGCTCAGCGAGGTCTTTAAGGCTTTATCAATGGTGGGGGCGTGTTCCATCCCTATCTCCCCCAGTTCTTCCCTTGACATGCCGTCGGTTACCACCATCGTTGCGAAGTTTTGCATCATCCACATGAACTCGTAGCTTACACACGACTCAAAGGAGGGTATCTCACCCTTTTCGGTCAGCTCCAGAACCTCCTCGGGATCTCGGTACTGTAACAGGGCCCTCTTAAACTCCTCCTTCTCGATGCCCTCGTATATCCCCTTGTAGCAGGACGAGACTAGAATAATGGTGCCTCCCTTCTTGACCAGCCCCTCCACCGACGCGAACATCCTAGACGCAGACTGGTAGAGGCTAACCTCATGTGTGTAGACTCCTGGGCTCACCACCACTATGTCCGCCTTCCCCGAGACGGGCGCCGTCATAGCCTTTTTAGCGTGCGCCAGTGCCCTCCTAAAGGCCTCAAGCACGTCGCCAGCGTAGACTCCTAGGATATCCTCCTTCGCATTTTGGACCGTATTTACGCTGAGGTTTGCCCCAACCCTCTCGGCGTAGTCGTCGATGTCTCGCCTGATCCAGTTGTCTTCCATGAGCCCGAACATGGCTCCTCTCCTCGCCTTTCTAACGTTCCTAACGAATAGAGTATGATTTTGGTTGATGCTGTGCCTACTTGAAACGCCGGGCATCACGGTCTTTCCTCCGCCACTCCAGCCAGCTAACATACATGGTCCTACAGTTCCTGTGGTCACTCGTACATCCGCATCCGCAAAGAGCTGGTTAACCTCCATGTCGGTGCCAAGCTCGGTCCTTCCGAGACCTGCGAGGAGCTCCCGATGGTCAGGGTTGTGGTTTACTACCCTTACTCTTCTTAAGGCCTCATCGCCCACGTTTCGTCTAATCTCCTCGGGGCTGTCCGGCTTATGCATCCCAGTTGCGATGATGACGGTCACGTTCTCATCCGTAATCCCGAACTTTCCCAGCTCATCTAGAAGAATTGGGAGAATCTTGCTGTTTGGGGTTGGTCGTGTGCTGTCGGTTACGGCTATGGCCACCTTGTCTGTAGGCTTTAACATGGCAGATAGCTCCCCTTCGTATATGGCTTTGGCAACGGCCTCCCTGATACTTCGCTGCTCATCCTCCACAGGAACCCCGAAGGGTGGTATAGCAGTGGTTAGCAAGTTCCTCTCTGGAACCTCGCATTCAAGAAGACGGCCGCCGTAAGGGAGGGGTACCTTGACAGAACCTATCATATGTCTGGCCTCCTTACAACTTCCTTGGTTATGCAGCACAGAACGCCCTCCTTCAAGCCCCTCTTAACCATCCTCCTCTCCTGCCTCGATGTTCATCTCTACCTTGTCCGTGAAATTAAAATTCGAATAAGCTTAAAGTATTTGTGCTGTATCTAAGAGGGGAAAGGCTTGGCTAGTAAGCACGGGCATGAGGTCAAGTGTTTTAGAATAGGCAAGGAAATAGACGTCACCCTTCTGAAGAATCTAATAATACTAATCGATGGATATCAGGTAAACTACTTCGGCGACCCGGCACCCTTTGAAAAACCCATCAGAGCCGGCAAGCTTGGTAGGGAGATATCCGTCGAGTGGAAGATGATTCAACGCTCCTTGATGAGGATCGCTACCACCGTCAAGGCCATCCCGAGAATCGGAAGTCTTCTAATCATCCAGTCCCTGATGCGCTCGTTGAGCATAGCCGTTTCCATGGGCGCCATCTTACTACCCCTTATTGGTACACCTCCAGCCTTTCTTGAGAGCCCCCTCTTATTCACTTTTATGCTCATACTCATCGCCTCAGGAATGCTAGTTACCTCAAAGTTTGCAGGTAGAGAGGTAGCAAAGAGGATCGAGGCATACTTCCATGAACACAAGCAGAAGTATAGGTTCGTCCGCCAATATTTGAAGCAGACCGCTCAAAAGCTCTTGTACACTCTCTCCCATTACCTTAAGACCACTGGAGAAAAACCGTCAGACCACGTCATGAAGCTTTATAGAGCGGACTACGATGGAATAAAGATCCTAAAAAAGCCTAAATGGTTTAGAAGACGCTACGTCGTCGTTGTTGAGTTGACTGAGTGAAGGTCTAGCCGTAGACCCTCCAGTGCTTCTCGATTCCGGACGGGGACAAATCGAGGATGTAGGCCCTGAACACGCCCATATCGTACTCGGAGCCTGGGTTCAAGCACAGCGTCCGTCCAATCATAATCTCCCCCGCAGACTCATGGATGTGGGCGTGCAGCCCGAGCAAGGGTTGATACCTCTCGATCATCTTTCTCACAGCCACGCTCCCGACGGGAAGCATGATGGGGTAGCCGCCTACCATGATTGGCTTCCTTTTCTCATCCAGCTTTGGAGCCATGTCGATCATCGAGTCGTAGGGTGGACAGTGAAGGTTGCAGACTAGGTTCTCGTAGTCATCTACCATGTTAAACACCTTCTCCAGCCTTTTCTCTAACTTGCTGTCAGGCTCCTCCCGAGGAGAGTTCCAAGGGGTCGAGTTGGTCCACTCGCAACTTATCATGGGATGATGATCGTCGAGGTAAACGACCTTGTCGAGGGGGTAGATAACGCGTTCACACTGTTTGATGGCCTCGTCGACCTCGAAGGTGTCGTCGTTGCCCGGGTTCACGATGACCCTAACCTTGGGGTCCACTTTCTCCTCCACGAGTCTCACCCACCTTTCAACTCCTCCCTTCATCAAATCGTCGAATAGGGCCTCCCATCTCTTCCTGTCCTTGGCTAGCTCCATAACCTCGTCGTAGGTCGCACGATACGGATACATGCCCCCAAATCTAACCTTACGCTCAAACTCGCGGATCTCATCTTCGGTCCTCAGCGTCCACTCTCTACCAAAGACAAAGGGGGTACGACAAGTCCCATCCCCCATTTCACATATGGGAACTATCTTCTTGCCGGTTAGGTCTCCATTCATCATGATAATGTCTGCCTTAAACTCCCTGTGGGAGGCTAGAAACTTCAGCCAGACCTCCTCACTACCATGCACATCGCCGGAATAAACGATCCTAGTCATGCTCACCCCACATACAACATCAATTTTTATTTTGTATGAAAAATCTCTTATACTTTCCTAAGGAAACATCTTAAATGCTGGTGGTTTATTTGGCAGGAAAAGAGAAAATTCCATTGTTTGAAAGAGAGGCTACAGGTCTGGTTAGAGAGGTTGGACCCATTGGTCTGTTAGCGGTCACAATGACCTACGCCATTGGCGGTGGAATCAACCTTCTCTCAGTGAAGAATGGATACATGTACCCGGGTTCACATGTCGGCTTAGGTTTCTTCATGGCAGGAATCCCTGTGATCATCATGGGCGTATGCTACGCCTTCCTGGCCATAACCATGCCCAGAAGCGGCGGAGCCTATGTCTTCATCAGCAGATTAGTATCGCCGAGCTGGGGGTTCCTCGCAAGTTGGGTATCCTTCCTCGGAGGCTGGCTTCTAAACGGCATCATCGCCTACTACGATGCCTTCTTCTGGGGGCTTATGTTACTGGCTATTGGAATGGCCTTCAAGAACCCAGGTATGGTAAGTGCCGCTGAGTGGATGATGGCACCGATGAACGCTGTCTGGCTTGGCATACTCTTCTTGGTGATAGCCCTCATAATCTGCTCCTTAAGACTGGGTATCCTCATACGCATCATCCAAACAATATGGATTATCCCTGTCATCGGCAGCATCATGATGATCGCCACATACTCCATGAACTGGGGGCTCGCAACAGCCACCCCCACAGCCTTCGCGGCTAGGTGGGATGCGGTCATGGGCGCCGGTTCCTACAACGAGGTCATGAGCGTTGCTTTAAAAAACGGATTCGACCCAGCAAAGTGGACTACGTTTAACTGGGACTCAACTTGGGCAGTGGCAAGCTATGCAGCCATATGGGCTTACGGGTCTCCAGGGACGCCGCCAACGGCGGTAGCTGGAGAGGTAAAGACCCCGACTAGGACCCAGCTTTGGGGCACGGTGCTTGGGTGCATATTGATTGCTGCTTACTATACGTCGGTGAGCACCGTGATGTTTGGCGCGTGCGATCCCTTCATTAGGGCCTATTCGTTTAACTCCTACAAAGGATTTGCCGGGCAGTATAAGATAACACCAGCGGCCACGCCTTGCCTACCCCTGTTCGCTGGTGTACTCTCGGGAAACCTTGGGTTGGCGGCGTTCTTTGCGGCCTCAGCGGCTATATGGCTCTGGAATGACATACCGCCGTTCTTTCTATACATGACGAGGTTCATCTTCGCCTGGTCGTTTGACAGGAGCTTCCCAAGCGTGTTCGCTAAGGTTCACCCGACACTGCGCAGCCCCATATACGCCAACATCTTAGTGTTCATACTGTCTGTGCTCGCGTGCATCATGTGTTGGGGATGGTGGATCTACGGCATCTTTACGTTGCTGGATCAAGTTGCATGCCTAGCCTGGATCTTTCCCGACATGTTCGTGGCTATAGCCGCGGCGGCACTACCGCTGGTGAGACCCAAAATGTATAAGGAGTCGCCCATCTCAGCATGGGAGATAGCCGGGGTGCCGCTGTGCACCATATTCGGCATCTTAGGCTTCTTTGGAATAGGGCTGTTCGTCTACCTCGTAACTGGGACAATAACGCCTGGTGGGGCGCCAACCCCAGACGTAATCTTCTTCGTGGGAATGATGGCCATAGGCTTGCTTATATCGCTGATATACCAGTTTAGGGCGGCGAAAAAGGGAATACCGGTCTCCGATGTCTTCAGCGAGATCCCGCCAGCTTAGGCGGTCCTCTCCTCTCCCCCTTTTTTTTGCTTAAAAGGCAGCTAGCGTATAACCTCTTCAACGTCTCTATACCACTTCTGCTTCGTGCCTACTTTTGCGCGCATCTTCCACTTCAAAGATTTGGGCTCCCTCTCAATATCTTCTAGAAGCTCGTTTATCCTAACCTTAATCCTCTCCGCGTCCTCCTGAGGGATGTCGTACATCGAAATGAGGTGGTCTCGAAGGTTCTTCAAGTTCGTAGTTGACGTATGGTAAAAGCCCCAGTCGTTAGCTAAGAGGCAGGCGATATACTTGCCGTTAACCACATCTTCGTCTGTTTCCTTAATTGGATGCTCCCTAAGGAGAACGATCATGTCTTTGATGTCCTTCTCATTCAGCTTCACGATCTGAAGCTTCTCGAGGAGCAGATCTGCGACCGGGATCGTCGGGTAGTCAACCTCAAGCCTCCTCTTAAACTCGATGGTATGACACATATGCAACTTATCATAGAAGACATCAACCATCCTCTTATTCATCGTGTCGTGAAAAATGTCCCTGTACTCAGACACCCTAGCGATCACCTCATCCCAAACGTAGTGAAGCTCCTCAAACAGCTTGCGCACCTCCCGAACGTGACGCCCATAGGTCATAAAGTCTAGGTCTGATAGGGACCTTTTTAACACACACTCGTGAAGCCTTACCGAGCTTGGGCAGTGCACTCGCATGGCCGTCGCTCCCATTAACCGTATTGTTATCCTGCGCTCCTTCGCGGCATCAAGTATTCTCATCGCCTCTTCTAGGAACGTGGTCTTTGGCATCCCATAATTAGTCACGCTTAAACCTCCAACCGCCTGAACTCATGTGATTTTATTAACGATCAAATGCAATGAAGTCATCATAATGGCTTACTCAATAACGATAATTAACATTATTGACCCTTAAATAATTTTAAGCTAGTATTCCTTCTAACCTCAAATACCTTTTCTAACTTTTCCTAAGACCTCCCCATAGGCTAGTCTGAAAAAACTTCTTTATCTCGGGATGGTGGGATGAGCAAAAATCTCCTCAGCGCACCACCAAGAAAGATTCTTCACACATTTGAATACATCTTGCTCGTTAAAATTCACCAGTGGATGCCCACAGCTTTTGCAACAAGTTCAGCTATATCATAAATCTGGACCCTCGACCCTTTCCGCTTAGCTACTTCCAAGAATGCAGTTTCACAGAACGGACACGCTGTAACGACTGCCTCAGCGCCTGTCTCCTCAAGTTCTTGAAGTCTCCGCAGCGCTATCTGCATGGCAAGGTCTGGGAAGGCGGACAAGAGCCCGCCTCCGCCGCCGCAACAATGCGAATTATACTTGTTAAACTGTGCTTCAATCAACCTAACGCCTGGAATATTTTCAAGAACCCTCCTAGGCTCCTCGATCACCTTCATGTGGCGACCTACGTGGCAGGGGTCATGGTAAGTAACCAGCAGGTTAACCCTCTCTTTAAATTGTAGACGGTTTTCATCAATTAGCTTCGAGAGGAGCTGAACCCCGTGCAAAACCTCGGCTTCAAAGCTTTCGGCATGCTCAGGGTAGTCTGCTCCGAGGGTTCGGTAGCAGCCGGCGCACATGGTTATAAGCCTCTTAGCCCTGGCTTCACTAAACGACTTAACGTTGCCGTTCACCTGTTTTTCAAACTGAGACAGATGGCCGGTTCTATGCATCCAGCTTCCACAGCAGTTTTCTTCGGTTCCAAAATAATTCATTTCCACGCCTGCTTCAGTGAAGACAAGCGCACTGGTTTTTGCTATCTGAGGATAAAGAAAGGAGAAAGTGCAACCGGCAAAAAACAGCGTATTCGATCTGGACTTGAATGGAATCCCCTTAGCCCATAGATCGCGGTTCTCAGGCTTAGCCTCCCTTTTATAATAGGGGTTCTGGTATTGAACAGTCCATTTTATAAGAGACTCGTGTTCAGGAATTGCGAGGCCAGCGTCGACGAGGTCTGCTCGTAAAGCTTCAATGAGTTCGATGTTGTTTAACGCACACTTATACTTGCAGAAGCCGCAGGTCGTACATTTATAGATGCTCTGAGCGAGCTTTGAGGAAAGCCCGTAAAGGTTTTCTAGGATGCCTCTCGCCACCAGCATTTTCCCTCGACAAGAGTAAGATTCAAAGCGGAGCTCCCGGTAAACTGGGCAGTCTTCTCGGCAAAAACCGCATCTGGAGTGGTTACACGTGTAAATATCGTCTCTAAACTCTGGAATCCTCATGGCTTCACACCCCTTGAGGTTTAACCCACTTTGGCGGTCCAAACTTTTTCATGGAATTCATGATACCGTTGGGATCGAAAATGCTTTTGATCATCTTCATGTATCGGTATGCTTCACCATGCTCATGTCGGCAGAAGTCACCCAGTTTTTCCCCGTCCCCCTGATACGAGGTCATTGAACCTCCAACCGAGACCGCGTATAAGGCCATATCCCGCACATAGTCATAGAAACGTTGAATCTGACTTGGATCCTTATCGTCAACGTAAACAGCGAAACTTATGCTCGTGTGAACTGCGTAGGGAGCCTGAACATAAATGTTCATTCCAAGAACCTTAACCCCGTGCTTTGTCGCGAGCTCCTGATATTTTTCGAAGGCTTCATCCAGCCTTCCCTGCGGAATGCTCACATCAGCTGCTCCAAAACGTGTGATACGCTGAGTGTCCGGCCACTTTTGCTTAAAGGGGGTGAATTCTAGTGTGTGTTTGCTTGTCCACCAAGCATCAACGATTTCACGTTCCTCGATGGGCGAACCACCGAGCTCCTTACAGATTCTAAGCGCATAGCCTCTCGAGAAGCTTACAACGTCGGGGTCCCCGTTAAGGGTTATGCATAAAACTCCTCTCGTCCATTCAGGCACCTTGGCTTCGCGTCCATGTTTGATTCGATACTCGTAGGTATAGTAGTAAAAACGGTTTTTGCACATGATGTTGGCCGACTCCACGGAGATTCCCGCCTGAATTATCTTGTTAAGAGCTTGAACAGCCTTCGCAAGGCGTGGAAAAGCGATCATTTCCGCAACTCTATCCTTTGGTTTTGAAAAAACTCGCAAGGTGGCTTCAGTTACGATGCCTAAGGTTCCTTCCGAGGCGATGAGAAGCCAGTGAAGCTTATAGCCGGATGAGGAAACTAGAGTTTTTCTGTGCCCCACCCTTATTATTTCACCTCCCCCTGTCACAAGGGTGGCGCTTATCAGCGAGAGCTCGATTTTCCCATACTTCACGCCGAAGGTGGTGTCGTTTCGGCAGGCGATGGCTGCCCCAACCGTCGAAGCTAGTTTACTTTCTGGGTCGTGGGGAAACCATAGGTTGTGTTTCTCAAGCTCTTCATTCAGTTTCGCTATGGTTATTCCGGTCTGTGCGGTTACGGTCAGATTGTCCTCGTCGACTTCAAGAACCTTGTTCATTCCCTTTGTGTCGACTAGAATTCCGCCGTGAGTCGCGACAGCCCCGCCAGCCATGCCGGTGAGACCACCGCAGGGGATCAGTGGCACCTTGTATTTATTCGCTATTTTAACGATCTCAGCGACGTCCTCTGTGGATGTGGGTCGAACAACGATGTCGGGGAGACAAGTGTCAGAGGCCGTTCTCACGCTCCAATCTCGGCTGTACGACATCCTTTCAAAGACTTCCGTAGCAACCTTCTCGGCGCCTATAACCTTCCCTATTTCTTCAGCTATTAGCCCGTAATTAACTTCAAGCATCCTGCCTTCCCTACATCTTCATTTATATAGTATTGCTTATTGAATTTAATGAATGATATTTATAGTGTTACCTTTAAGCTATTCTCAGCTCATTTTAAACTAATTTGAGGAGATGGTCAGGTACAGCGCCTCAAAACACTCGCAATCCCTAAATGCCTTTTTTTAAAAAAACATCGTGAGCCTAGCCGCGCGCGCCTATGCTGTTTTTCATGTATTAAAATAAATTTTTATTTTACCAGCCTACAGCAAGTTTCGTAACGACTCCGGATTCGACATCCGTCAGTGCCTGCTCGAGAATTTCTAGGCCTCTCTTGGCTATCTCCTCCGTTATGGTGAGCGCCGGGGTGATTCGTATCACGTTCCTCTTTAACCCGTAATATGGGAGTATTAGGCCCTTCTCAAATGCCCTATAGCAGATCTTCATGCACTCCTCAGATGCGGGCTCCCTTGTTTCATGATCCTTCACCAGTTCAACGCCAATCATCAACCCCTTCCCCCTGGCTTCTCCGATGAGTTCATGCTCCTCGCTCATCTCATGAAGTTCTTTCATGATGAAGTTTCCAACTTTAGCTGAGTTTTCTACGAGCCTTTCCTCACGTAGGATCTCAAGGGTCGCTCGTGAGGCAGCGACTATGATTGGGTTTGCGGCTGGGGTTATGGCATGTGAGCCCGGTGGCATGGTCATAATCTCGGCCTTTCCCACGATCGCTGCTAACCCGATGCCTGAGGCCAGGCCCTTTCCCAAGACCATGACATCCGGCTCAACGTTGAAGTGCTCCACACCCCAGAACTTCCCGGTTCTGCCCCAGCCCGTTTGGACTTCATCTGCCACAAAAAGTATTCCATGCTTCTTGCATATTTCCATGACCTTGCTGAAGTAGTCGGGTGGGGGAACCACTATCCCAGCGTCTCCTTGCAGGGGTTCAGTGAAGATGGCGGCAATCTCCTCTGGGGAGAAGAGGTTTTCAAACACGATCTCTTCAATGTACTTGGCGCAGTATAGATTACATTTCGGATATTTGAGACCGAATTGGCATCTATAGCAGTAGGCGAAGGGCACGTGAAAAATTCCCTCAACGATTGGCCCGAACCCCCTCTTCATGTTTGGGAAGACCCCTGAGAGTGAGAGTGCCCCGTAGGTTTGCCCATGATATGAGCCGAGATAGGCAAGAACCCTCGGCCTCTTCGTGTGATATCTCACAACCTTTAATGCGCCGTCGTTGGCGTCTGACCCCGCCAAGCCCCATATCAGACTCTTAGGAAAAGAGCCAGGGGTAATTCTGCAAATTTCCTCAGCAAGTTCTATGATGGTCTTACTGAAATGATAAATATCGCATATGTGTGTGGCAACCTTCGACTGGGCTGTGACTGCTTCAACGATTTTGGGATGACAGTACCCCGTAATTGCTGCGGCAGCACCTGAAAGAAAGTCTATGAAAACATTTCCATCAACGTCTTCCATGAACGCTCCATATTCTTTTTCAATGACTACTGGAAGCCATCTAACGCCTATGGCTGGAGCAATGCAAGCTTTGTCTCTTTGAATATATTCTTTCGACTTTGGCCCTGGAGGAGGAGTTCTTATCCTGGGAAAGTCCACAGTCATCTAAAAGACCTCCGACTTTAAATAATGTGTTATCATCTCCTCTTAACTTCTTTTCTCCCATTTAATCTCGACTTTCTTCTATGCGACGAAGCAAATGCATCACGAAACGGGTATGCTCATCTGACACCGTGTCCGACGCTAAATGCGTGTCTCAAGAAGTCGATTAGATAGGAGGTTACAGCTTATTTCAATCATGTTATGGTACTGAGGATGTTTAAAAACAGGAATGGTAAGAGCAAATGAGAATGAGCACAAGAGTTTAAAATGGGAAATGCGTGCCAAAATAATACTAGCAAGAAATGTATGCCGATGTAGAGGAACTAGGCAGAGAATAATTTTGCGTTTGACGACTCTGCCTCAGCGACGCTTTAACTTAAAGAATTACATATACTTTATTATTACAGAAATACGCTTACCTAATGTGGTAGATTAGTGATGGGTAGTCTACTTCAAAAGTCAATTGCAGTTCTGGGCGGAGGAGCTACAGCTCAGACATTTGCAGCAGATCTAACCTTAGCTGGGTGTAAAGTTAGGTTATATGAATTGCCCCAACTGGCTTCCCAGAGCTTAGGAGAAATACTGGAAACCCATCGGATAGAGCTATCTGGACTGCAAATCAATTTTAAGGGTATCAGGAGAGCTGGAATAGCGGAAGTAGATACTGTTACCACTCATATGTCTGAAGCTCTAACGGGAGCTGCATTGATCATCGTGTCGGTTCCGGGATATGCTCACGAGGCATTCTTCGAGAAGATGGTCCCTCATTTAGAGGATGGTCAAGTGATAGCTATATTCACGGATAATTTCGGATCGCTAGTGCTGAGAGAACAGATGCACCGGAAAGGCTGTGATGCCAAAGTAGTGATCGGCGGGATAAATTCCATGCCTTATGGCACCAGAAAATTGGCTCCGGAAAAGGTGGAATGCATAGTAATGATCAATAGGTTATGTTATGATGCGCTTCCGAGCAAGGATGGGAACTTGTTCCTAGATGCAATAAAAGATCTTCCTGCGCTGGATAGGTTGAGTAGTTTGGAGAGAGGGGATACTGTGATCGGGATCGGGTTCTCCAATCCCAATCCGCTGGTGCATGTTCCAGGTTCGATCTTGAACGTAGGAGCCATGGAAGTATCTCAGTTAGAGGAAGAGGTCTTGGGGATACCCAGAGGCAAGTATTCCATGTACAAACATGGAATGAGCCCTGCGGTTTCCAGAGTACAGTACGCATACTATCAGGAGCTCTGTAAGATAGCGGATGGCTTGGGCATAAACATCCCTAAACATCCTAGGGAAGACTTCTTCTGGAAGCTCAGCATCATGGGAGTGGAATATTGGGCTCCGTTTGCGGATGTGATTGTGCCTCCCATCGTGGGACCGCTCTCGGTCGAAGATCGATATTTCACTGAGGATATACCCATAGGGTGTGTAGCCTATTATGGCTTCGCTCGGAAGCTAGGCATACAAGTGCCAGTTATAGAATCACTGATTAAGTTGGGATGCGTGATCTGCGAGAGGGATTTCTTCAAGGAGGGGAGGACTCTAGAGCGGATGGGGTTAAAGGATATGTCTGCTCAGCAGATAATGCAATACGTAAGACAAGGTGAGAGAGATTAAATTCCAAGCTGAATTTACTAACGCGCGCAAAATAAAATTTTAAAAATGAAACAAAGTTTAGTTTAACCAAAATTCCTAGTAAGCCATAAATTTACTGTATATCACTGCACTGCTCTTTGCAAAGCATTTTGGATTTAGGATAATGACGGTTTCAGGCGGGTCGAGCATTGAGGATACGACAAGGGGAGATTAGTAAAACAATAATGCTATACTTCAAAGAAGACTAAAGCAGGGGCATCTTCCAGATAGTCTGCTTAAAGAAGCCGTTTGATGGCTTCCTTCCCTTTCATTCCGAGCTTTATTCCCTTCATTTGAGCTTTGGAGGTAGCTGCCTTAACCTCCGCCTCAAGAACATCGTCAAAATCTTTTACTCCGCTCACCATAGCCGCAAGCACGTTTAACCTCTCGGCTGTGTCCATGTTGAGAAAGCCGCACATAACAAAGCCTGTTCGTCCAACAACCATGAGGAAGGGCGGAGAGTCCGGCAAATCCACCTTCACGCCCAACGCTACTTTATCATCTATCCTCAACGGTGTCACGTCAATCACGACAACCGCCTCCTATAAGCTTTACAGAAGCTTCTATAAATAAACATTAAGAATATAAATGTTTGAGATGCCAGGAATCGAGGAATGTTGACAAAACTCAAGGAAAGAGTTCAATCTTGGATAGCCACTGAAGCAAAGCTAGCCCATAGCGTAGGTTTTACTCCTAACCAGATAAGCGCGGTCGGAATAACATTTGCTGTATTTTCGGCGTTTGCATACTGGAACTGGCAGTCTCATCCACTCTTCCCGATACTGGCACCTGTTTTCCTTCTAGTCTCAGGCTTTTGTGACGCTTTAGACGGCGTGCTCGCAAGGATGTACGGAGAAACCACGACGTTCGGCGGTTTCCTCGACTCCTTACTGGATCGTTACGCTGATGCCATCGTTTTTTGCGGAATCATTTTCGGTGGGTTATGTGATCTATTATGGGGGATCACTGCACTCGTAGGCTCACTGTTAGTGAGTTATGCTCGAGCTAGAGCGGAGGCGGCGGGAGTGAAGATGGAGGCCGTAGGCATAGCTGAACGAGCAGAACGCTTAATCATATTGGCGACAGCGAGTTTTCTACAGGTTGTGTGGAAAGAGGCGCTAGGATGGGGCGTAATTATTCTAGCGGTCCTCACAAACCTAACCGTGCTTCAGCGAGTGATTTATTTTCGCAAAGCGTCTCAAAAAGGAAGAGTAGTGGCTACTAGCTAACTTTCAAAACTTTTCTAAGACCCCTTACATGGTGGTGAGCAAAAATTCTCCTCAGCGCACCACCAAGAAAGTTTATTCATAAAGCAAGCAACACACCAAACAAAACTATCGGACGAATTCCTCCAGCTTCCTCCTCAAAACCTCACTAACCGACTCCGCCCTCACCCTTCCCCTAACCCTCCTCATAACCAAACCCATCAAAACACCAAAAGCACCCAAACCCCTCTCTCGAACGAGACCCATATTCTCCTTCACTAAATCGTCGATCATGGTCTCCAGCTCCTCTCTCGAAACCATCGCCAAACCCAAGCCTTCAACCGCATCCATCACCGCTGCACCCTCATGCTTTGACAGCCAAGCTATAATCTCGGGTATCGCCTCCTTGGCAACCTCTCCCGAGTCTACGAGACGAAACAGAGCCCTCATCTGCTCATCCCCCACCTTCTCCGTTTCAACTCCAACTCGCCTCAACGCCTTCAAGGTCTCCGTCAAGGCAACCGCTATGACCGTGGGCGAAACCTTGGTTTCTTGGGCAATCGTTTCAAAGAGGTCGGCGTACTCAGAATCGAGAATCTGCCTCGCCAGCTTTGGATTTAGCCCGTACTGCCTCATCAAGCGCCCCATTTTCTGCTCGGGCAGTTCCGGGAGGCGAGCACGCAGTTGTTCAAGGTAGTCCTCTGTTAATCGAATCGGAGGAACATCGGTTTCAGGATACATCCGAGCAGCCCCCGGTCTTGGTCGCATGTATCGAGTGGTTCCTTCTGGGTTGGCGGCACGCGTCTCTTCAGGAACACCCCTCACCGCCTCTCTAGCCCTCTGCGTCACGGCCTTCAAGGCATCAGCAGCGTTTTCTGGGACATCTGCGACAAACACCACAGCGTCCTGCGGCTCTGCTTTCATGAAAAGCCTAAGCTGGTTGTTCTCTTCGAAGGTTATGCCGTAGGCGGGAAGCTCGTCGGTGTGAAAGATGCCCCCCACCCTCCCCCAGAAGTGGGCGATGTCCGCCATCTCAGACCCGAGTCTCGTGCCGGGAGTAAGCTCCCCTTTAAGTAGCCCAGCGAATTTAGGCAACCTAACCGCCAACACCTGCTGATTTTGGCTGAGAGCTTTTTGAATGACTCGGCACTTCGTTTGGGTAAAGACGGGAGTGACGTCAACAAATTCGTCTTGAATGCTTTCTTCCGTTATTCCCCGCCTTTTCAACTCGTCCCGTATCTGGAGAAGGCTGACTTGACGCTGAACCTCGTATTCAACCACCTTCGAGACTAGCTCCAGCTCTTGAACGCCCTTGATTTCGATGAGGGCTCCTTCTGGGATGGAGATGTTTAGGTCTTGGCGGATGGTTCCTAGTCCTCGCTTCACCCTTCTCGTGGCCCTTAGGATGCGGCCAATAGCTAGGGCAGCCTCTTCCGCCTCTTGAGGAGAGTAGAGCACAGGAGCCGTGGTGACCTCAATGAGGGGAATTCCCAAACGGTCGATGCGGTATCGAAGGATGAGGCCTTCCTCGCCCATCTTTCTTGCGGCGTCCTCCTCAAGGCCGATGTGTTGTATAGGAATCTTTTTCTGCTTGATGTCTGTTTCTCCGCCGAGGGCGATGACGCACGTCCGTTGGAAGCCCGTGGTGTTCGAACCGTCGATGACGGTCTTACGCATCACGTGGATTTCTTCCACGGGCTTTGCCCCCATTATAAGGGCAACGATAAGAGCGATTTCCACGGCTTCATTGTTGAGGTCGTGGGGTGGTTCTTCATCCATTTCTACGAGGCAGGAGTTTTCTCGGTTCGCTTCGTAGAGAATTTTCACACCCTTTTGAAACTCGAAGAAGGCAGCTGGGTCGACCTGGCCCAGCTCGCTTTGGGTGGGTCTCAACCTTCGTAGGAAGGTGATTTCTGGCTCTTCTTTGAAGAGCTGGGGCTTACAGGAGCAGAAGAGCTTGGCTCGTGTGTCTAGTTGTTGATGCACCTCGATTCCAGCCTTCAAGCCGATCTTTGAGTAGTCGATGCTCATTTTGGTCTCTCCTGGCATCATACCCTTTTTGGCGATATCTCATAGGCGATGTTGGTGGTGAGGAGCCTCTTGGCTTCTTCAGGGTTCTTTGTTTGTCCGAGGACCCACATGAGCTTGGCGAGGGCGGTTTCAGGCAGCATGTCTTCGAGGGGGATGACTCCCATGGCTAGGAGGTCTCTGCCCGTGTCGTAGACGTTCATGTTGACGCGTCCCCAGAGGCACTGGGAGGTCATGGCCACCACCACTCCGTTTTTGACGGCTTTCCGGATGGCGGGGAAGCAGTAGTTGCTTACATGACCGAGTCCGGTTCCCTCGAGAACGATCCCTCTATAGCCTTTGTCGACGTACCATTCGATGACCTCTGGGTCTAGGCCTGGATGAGACTTGATGAGGGCCACTTTTTTTTCGAAGTCTGGCTTTAAGAGGAGTTTTCGCGCTGGGTCCCTCTTCCTGTATTCTTCGGTGAGCATCGTTACTTTTTCGTCTTCTATTTTGGCGAGGGGCGTGGCGTTGATGGATTGGAAGGTGTCTCGTCGGCTCGTGTGGCATTTTCTCACCTTGGTTCCACGATGGAGGATGATAGACTGGTCTGAGGGGGTCTCGTGCATGGCGAGGACCACCTCGGCGAAGGGAGCCTTGGCAGCGGCTAGGACGGCTCCCATGAGGTTGGTGGCTGCGTCTGAGCTGGGGCGGTCTGCGGACCTTTGAGAGCCCACCAGAATGACAGGTACGGTTAAGTCTTGTAGGGCGAAGCTTAGGGCTGCGGCAGTGTAGGCCATGGTGTCGGTTCCGTGTGCCACCACTACTCCAGCCGAGCCGTTTTCCATGTGTTTGGCGATGGCTTTGGCGGCTTCTGACCAGTGCCTTGGGGTAATGTTTTCGCTAAACAGGCTGAAGAGAATTTCAGCGTCGATGGTGGCGATTTTTGAAAGCTCTGGGACCACGCTGTAGAGGTCGCTGGCTGAGAGGGCTGGGCGGACTCCTCCGGTTCGGTAGTCTACTCGGCTGGCGATGGTTCCGCCGGTGCTGATGATGGCTACTTTGGGGAGGTCGGGCTTCTGTTCTGGGAGGGGAGGGGGAACAAAGGTGGGCTTCACTCCTACTCCAACTTTTTGGACTTGGGTGGTGGGGGTGACTTGAACCCCGATGTTGTAGCCGCTCTTCATCTTAATCACAATGTGTTTGTCGTCGCCGTACTCGGATCGGGGGATGAGGATGCCCTCGTAGCTGGCTTTGTCTTTGGTGATGCGGATGATGTCGCCAATCTCCGCTCCAGCCTCTTTCAACACTCGTAGGGCTTCTCCCTTATAGCCTGGAAATTCTTCGCTCAATTTTATTCCCTCAGTATTTTGGGGTAAAGCTTCTTTTCAATTCCGTTTAAAGTTAACACGTAGTTGTTTAATAGTTCTCTCCCTGCTATCATTTCTCTACATCCTACGAATGTTTCTATTAGGGTTTCGATCTTGACGTTGATGAGGGGGATTGTGGCGAATGCCCTTGCTATATAAAGGTCCTCTACTTCGCCTAGCGGTGTTTCTATCTTACCCTTTTCGGGTGTTTCGAACCTGTTTAGGTGAAGTATGTCGTAGTACACGTAGTCTGGCACAAGTATGGAGCCGTCGTAGCCTGTGTCCACTTCGACCTCTTTTTCTTCACCAAGATGCGTTGGATAGGAGGTTTTTCCGTCAGGTGTCACGATGGAAATTTTCATAACTGGTATAGGCGGCTTCCTAATCTCAGAGTAGTTCCAGTGTGGCACTAGTGTAGCCTCCTCAACCAGCTTCCACGGATCTTTCTCACTCTTACCTCTTCGTCTTCTCCAATTTTCCATAATATTCTGTGTTTAGCTTCGGGCTCTTTCTCGGCCGCTATCTTCGCAGCTTCTTCTGTGGAATCTGCGATGCAGATCACTTTTCCGTGGGCGATGGCAGCGACTTTCCCCTTATATTTTTCGACGAATTCATCTTTGGCCTTCAAGTATGCTTTGTAGTTTGCCTCCCTCTCTTCGCTGTAGTCAGCTTCTTCACGAAACTTTTCGATGATCAAGCGTCCGCCTTGCACATAAACCAAAGCGTCACGCTTTTCTTTGAAGGGGAAGGAGGTGTCTCCAGCCACTTCTGCTGGAACGTAGATGTAGACGCCACCACGTTTATGGCGGATTACACGACCCCTACCTTGAGTTGTCAGAGTTCTCACCGAATGGTATTTGATGGAACGTTTAGATAAACGTTATGTACAGTGTACTTAACATTTTTCTGAGCATTATTGTTCTACGTAGAACATTGTTATCGCAACAAGGATATATGAAACCACTTCGCTGTCCACAGTGAAAATAAATGAAATGCAGTTGAGAGTATTATGGTAATAGTTGCCATATCTAAACCAAAGTGGGAAGCTTGGCATCCTCACACTCTTGCTCGTTTTTGATATTCAAAATAAGAATAAACTGTAGTGTAGGCGGCAACCAAAATAACAGGCAGAATTATGAAATGTATGGCGATTTTCTCGAAGATCATTCCAAGGAACGCTACGACTCCGCAGGCTTTGAACAGTTTGCCGCCTATTTTGTGCGTCTTATCCCACACTTCCTCATTGCTCAGTGTCCAAGGTGTTCTAATTCCGATAAACCAGTTTCTCTTAGCGTTTTCACACAGAATGCCTGTAAAATAAAAGAGAATTTCAAGGGCGGGTGCTAATCCCTGAATCATGCTAAATTGAATATTTAGGTTCCAAAAGATGGTTAAAAGATACAAATAGAAAAGAAAAATAATGACCAGTACCACAAACCCCTCATAATGTTTTCTAAACTTCTCAATATTCTCTCTCAAGGGGTCTATCTTGGGAATTGTCAAGAAAAGTAAGAACAGCCCCACAGATATAAACGGCTGCAAAAATAAACCCCAAAACTTAGAAACGTAACCATCAACTTGCCCCTCAAAATTCCAGTGAAAAGCCATTTTCTCGGGCATCTGAGGATAAAAGTAAATGCCCACGACAAGTGAAATCAGAATTATTCCTAAAACAAGGATCTGGCTTTCTTTCACGCAGATCCCCAACGTTCACTATGCCTATTCTCATTAAAAAAATTCTCATCATAACCGTTCCCCAAACAGAAAAGAAGGACAAAACGACTTAACACTACCTTCTACTGAACGCAAGTTCTGTTAGAGTATGTACGGGTGTGTGATAACCATAGTCATCTTTTTAATGCTAAAATTCATAATAATGAATGATGAGCTATGTTTGAGGGTGAAAAGACTTTCGTGTTTTGGATTGGCTTACTCATCTTAGCTCTAGCTTCGGTAGGGCTATTCAGCATAATCTGGTTTAACATCATCATAGCCATGAAAATTTATCCTTATCCTGTTGGGCCTTCCATCGAATTCCAAGTCCCATTCATCGTAGCTACCATAGTTTTCATCTCGATAGGACTATACATGATGAAGTCTGGTGTAAAAAAGGAACAAAGCAAAACTCAAAGTAGCCCTGACTAGTTGTGAAGCCCATAAAAGTGTCCACATTCCACCAGTCAAAATTTTGTTCACGCATGACGCAGGATCTTGCGCATCTAGAAGCGCCAAAATCAAGCTCCTTTACGCCTTCAGAGCCCAAAACAAACGCTTCAGCCTCAGCATGGTGGTGGTGAACAAAATTCCATCTTAACGCACCAACAAAAGTTATTTTCCAAGCACAACAAGACTGTCCCGTTGTCTATGCCTGTCTAGTTCTCCTCCCCCCGGGTATACCGGTCTACAAAAATTTATCCACAAAACAAAACCACATAACAATATCACGAACAACCCATTAGAGGTCAAAATATCATGATACACGCAGACCTCGCCCTAATAAACGCAAACATCATCACCATGAACCCCACCCAACCCCAAGCCCAAGCCATCGCCATCAAAAACGAAACCATCGCAGAAGTCGGAACCAACCAAGAAATCCAACCATATATTGGAAAAAACACAAAAACAATCAACCTAAACGGAAAAACCGTCATCCCCGGCTTCATCGACACCCACGTACACCTCATAGAATTCGGAAGATCCCTAACCTCCATCAACCTAAGAGACACCCAATCCATCCAAGAACTACAAGAAAGACTGAAAAAACGCGTAGAAGAAACACCCAAACAAAAATGGATCACAGGTCATGGATGGGACCAAGAACGCCTCATAGAAAAACGCTACCCAACCCGATGGGACCTAGACCAAGTCTCACCCAACAACCCCGTAGTCCTCAACCGCGTATGCGGTCACGCCTGCATCATAAACACCAAAGCCCTAAAACTAGCCAACATAACAAAACAAACCGTTCCTCCACCAGGCGGAAAAATCGACAAAGACCCAAAGACCGGCGAACCCACGGGCATCCTACGTGAAAACGCCATGAAACTAATATGGAAATCGATGCCAACACCCAGCCAAGAGGAACTGATGAAAGCAGCCAGCTTAGCATGCAAAAAAGCGGTGGAAGCCGGAATAACCAGCCTTCACTGGCTAATCCACTTACCCAACGAGGTACATGTCATCCAAAAGCTTCGAACACAACAAAAACTGCCCCTACGAGTATACATCGTAATCCCAGCAGAACATTTAGACCATCTAGACCATCTAATCAGCTTAGGCTTGCACACCGGCTTCGGAGACAACACGCTAAGAATCGGAAGCATCAAAATCCTTGCAGACGGCTCTCTAGGCGCACGCACAGCAGCCCTACACGAACCCTACAACGATGAACCCTCAACCAAAGGAATGATGCTGTACAGCCAAGAAAAACTAAACAAACTTGTCGCAAAAGCCCATAAAGCTGACCTTCAACTAGCCATACACGCCATCGGCGACCAAGCCATCGACATGGTGTTGACCGCCCTCGAAAAGGCGCTGAAGGAAACGCCAAGAAAGAGCCACCGTCATCGTATAGAGCACGCGTCAGTTCTTGATGAAGGGCTCATCCAACGCATGAAGAAGCTGGAAGTTGTGGCGTCCATACAACCCCACTTCATCATCTCCGACTTCTGGGTAATCAATCGTGTGGGCCCAAAAAGAGCTCGATGGGTCTATCCCTTCAAAACCCTCATTCAAGAGGGCATACTGATCATTGGCAGCTCCGATTGTCCAATAGAACCCATCAGCCCGCTCTTTGGTATCTACGCAGCCGTGACAAGAGAATCCTTCCCTGAAGAGCGAATTACGGTAGACGAAGCCTTACGCATCTACACAATTAACGCAGCATACGCCTCCTTTGAAGAGCACATCAAGGGGTCTATTGAGGCTGGCAAAATGGCTGACCTTGTGGTCTTATCTCATAACCCCAGAGAGGTTCCGCCCAACAAAATTAAGGATATTAGGGTGGAGATGACAATCGTGGGTGGAAGGGTGGTATACATTTATGATCATCGTTTCCTTCAACATCAAGTCTCTCCTCAATTTTAGGTTGTGCTTCTTCTGAACAGTGCACTGCTCGTGAACATCAATGGCATGGTTAAGAAGGTTAAGTGATAATTTTCCAAAACAATCTATTCATGCCTTAGGGCTTCCACGGGGGTCAGTTTTGATGCTCTCCAGGCTGGTATGAGACCCGCCAGGGTTGCGACCCCCACAGCCATCATAATGGCTTCCCCAATCAAATCCGGCGATATAACTGGGACGATATTAAAAGAAGTCCCCGCCGAAGGCCCCATGGGGCCCGTTATTCCCGGGCCTTGAAGAGGACGGCCAGCCATTCCCCCAGTCATTCCCCCGGTGAAAAATTTGATGACGACGAATGAAAGGCCAGCTCCCAGTGAGCTGCCGATGATTCCACCGATTAAGCCGGTGAGGATGGCCTCGGAAAGAAATATTAGCATTACCAAGCGATTAGTGTAGCCCAAGGCTTTCAGTAATCCTATCTCCCTTGTTCGTTCAGTCACGGTGGTGAACATCGTCGTCATAATTCCAAAGAAGGCAGCAACAACAGACATGAAGGCTACAGAGCCCAGCAGGAGATTCACGCCTCCTATGATGGTTTCTATTGTGGACACAATTTGTTGCACAGCCATGACTCGGAAATTCTTTGAAAGGCTCGAAATAGCTTCCGATACCTCACTGACTACCTCCGGTCCATTAGCTACAACATAAATCCCCGCAATGTTCGTTGATCCAGTTAAGGTTTGGCCCGCTCGAAAAGCGATAAATATGCCATCATCAATATTCAAGAAGATCCCTTGACCAAACTGATTAGCAATTCCCCTGACAGTAAAGGAGCGCGTAACTTTCTTCACTTGGCCAAATTGGCGGATAGAATAGGTTGTGGTGACAGTTTGACCTACGGTTATGGGAGGGGTACTCGTGTCGGTTGGGTATGCCAAATTATAACCTATAACAGCGCCTGTTAGATCATAATCCTCAGGTAGTTGCCCATTCAATAAGGAGAAACCTGGCAAAAGATTTGGAAGTTCGCTGGTTTTAATGGCGGTTATGCTAACAGTTGATGTAGTTCCACCAGTAGTTAGCGCAACTGAAAATCGATAGAAGGGGAGGGCGAACTTGACGTTTTCAATCGCTTGAATTTCTTGAACATTGCTCATTGTGAGATTCACCCTTGGGCCACTTGGCATCACCATGATCGTACTTACACCCATCTTTTCGAACTGCTCTGTTAAACCAGTGCTGAAGCCCTGCGTAATGGCCAGTAGCGTGACTATAGTTGCAGGCCCTATGGTTATGCCTAATACTGTGAGGGTGGTCCTGAGCTTTCTATTTTTTAATGCGTGAAAAGCCAAGGAGAAGAGCTCAACCGGATTCATCTTCGGCTCCTCCTACGCCTTCGATAGACCATGAAGACGAGAAAGACAGCAACGATGGTAATTATTATGTAGGGAATCATTTGAAATATTGAGACCTGCGTTGGCGTCCCTGTTGGCGTTAGCGTTGGCGTTGGCCTTGGGGATGGGGCAAAGGTGCCTCCAACAATAACGTCAAAGTTCTTCTCAATAGTATACTTATCGCCATAGTCGTCTCGATAGGTAAATACTAAAGTCAAGGGATATGTGCCATTAGCAGCTGTTGTTCTAACGCCAACGAATATGCTGAAGGGCATTAATGTATTCGGAGAAATTTCCCCCAAGTATATGCTTCCCTCCACAGTTGGGATAAAAATGGGAGAAGGCTTTGCCGTCACTGTGGTGTATAGAGCCCGTGTGTTGCCTGTATTCATTAAGTCTCCTGTCACCGTTACGTTTCCTCCCGCAACCGTCGCTCTAGGAATCACTTGACTGCTAAAGACCTCAAGGTTAATAGCACCTCTGACAGAAAAGCCCAAACTCATAGTCTCTACATGGCTAATTCCATACTCATCCACATAGCTTACGGATAACTGGGCTTGGTAGGAGTTGTCCATTGAGTTAAGTGAAGCGAATATCTTTGGGGAGAATGTGATGTTCTTGTTTGGGAGAAGAAGATCAAAGTACCACTGGTTGCCTGCGGGCAAGATGATAGGTGAAACGCCAGCAGCGGCTGCCCCAGCTCCTGTAGCAGCTAAGAAGGACAAATTGATAGTGATGGAATGTACAGGTGCTTTTCCAGAGTTAGCAACCGCAATGGTGGGTTCATTGAAGGAACCAGCTGTTAAGATGCTCTTCGTTACTGAAACGATAATAGGAGTGGTCCATGCTCTAAAAATGAGGCTTATCGCCCTCGTCTCAGCGTGCAGATTTCCCAGATAATCTTTGTAGCTTAAAGAAAGTTGGACTTGGTAGGAATTGCCAGCAGCAGTTTTGGGAGCAAAAAGCATAGCTGTAAACGTTACGTTCTCATGAGGGTTAACCGACTCAAAGTTCCATTGGTTATCTCCAGCTGATACTACGATTGTGCTGGGAGTAGAAAGGGCTACCGAGAGGGATGAAACGGTCTGTTTACCTACATTGCTTATGATGATTTTAAGCTCGTTCGTCGTCTCGCTAGTTAAGACGTTTTGAGCTACTGATACGAGAAGGACACTCTCAGACGCTGGTAGAACCTGCACCCCAAAGACATGGCTTTCAGTGCGCGTTATGCCGAAGGGGTCAAGATAGGATAGGGTTAAAGTCAATTGGTAATTTAAACCGGCCGCGCCTGATGAAACCATCAATGGTACATTAAAGGTGATGCTTCCGAAAGGATCAATGGAGGGGAAGAACCAACGATTGCCTTGACCCAGTATAATTAGGGGTGGCGTGCCACCGGCTGATGCGGTTGGAAGGGTCAACAGGGCCTCAACGGAGGAAACAGACTTAGTTTGGTTGTTCAGCATACTAAAGGTGAGGATATTCACGGTGCTAGGAAGTAAACTGCTTTCTTTAACAGCCACTGCGATGGGGATATGAACGATCTCGAGAACCTGCACCCCAAAGACATGGCTTTCAGTGCGCGTTATGCCGAAGGGGTCAAGATAGGATAGGGTTAAAGTCAATTGGTAATTCAAGCCTGCTGCGCTTGATGAAACCATCAGCTTCGCACTAAACGTGACGCTCTCCGAAGGATCTATAGATGGGAAGAACCAACTGTTGTCCTCACCTAATATGCCTCCTAGTCCGGACGGGATGGTCAATGTTGCCTGTACGAAGGAAACAGGGTTTGTATCATTATTTAGGATACTTAAGGTAAGAGTGTTCACTGTGCCAGGCAGAAGATCGCTTCCTTTAACAGCAACTGTAAAGGGGACATTGACAATGGGTAAAACTCTGATCCCTATTGTCCGGCTTACGGCCCGACTTGTGCCGTAAGCATCTGTGTAGGTTATTGATGCTCCAATTTGTGACAACGAACCAGCAAGGCTGGACTGGGCAAAAGCATCTACAATTATGGTTTTTATTTCATTAGGCGCTATGGACTGAAGGTACCAGTGATTATCGCCTCCTCCTATCGTAGACAGCCCGGGCGGAAAGTTCAGTGTAACGCTTACCCCCGATGCGTATCCAGTTCCTTCATTGGAAACATTAATCATCAATTTATTGACGGAACCCGGCAAAAGAGAAGGCGGGTCAACAGATACCTTCAATTCAACTCTGCCAAGAAGAAGAATTGGTACAGTGAGTGTCTCCCCCAAGGCGAATCCAGACCCATAGCGTAAGCTCATTATCATGGAGTATGAACCAATCGAAGCGCTCGCATCTATGTTAAGCTGAAATTGTAATGTGGCTGTTTGACCGACTGGAATGCTACCAGCGTAATACCCTTGAGCTACATTTTCTCCCATAACATTAGAAAAGGGAGCTTGCAGGTAAAGGAGGGCATCCAACCCTGAGTATGCTTGCCTACCTATGTTCTGAATTATTACGCTAAATGGGACACCCCTATCGCCTGGGCCAACCTCTAATGGGTTATTAACAGAGCCCCAAAAGGTCTCGACGACTCGAAAATCAGAAGATGAAGCACCAACTTTCAGGGTTAATGGGTATAAGATGGCACTAAACACTATGAACAACATCATAACTGCTTTCTTACTCGTTCTCTTCATAGATATTCATCCCTCTCAATCATTCCATCACGAAGATGGATTATCCTTCTCGTGTGCTTTGCTACCTCCAGATTGTGCGTGATAAGGACGAAGGTCTTGCCTGTAGCCTCATTTAAATGCCTTAACAATTCAACCATTATTGCAGTGTTCTTTGTATCGAGGTTTCCCGTGGGCTCATCGCCGAGAAGAATGGATGGCTCAGTAACTAAAGATCTAGCCACAGCAAGTCTCTGCTGCTCACCCCCGCTAAGTTCTGATGGTCTACGATGGGCCTTATCAGCCATTCCTAACTCTTTAAGCCATTTTAATGCCATCTCTTGGCGTTTATTCTTTGGGATTCCTCTCACCAATAGAGGGAGCTCCACATTCATTAGGGCTGTCATTCGTTGAACTAGATTGAAGGATTGAAATACGAAGCCAATCTTTTCATTGCGAAGACTTGCCAGCTCCCCATCGCTCAATTTTGACGTATCAACGCCATCGATAAAGACTTTGCCTGAGGTTGGTCTGTCAAGGGTTCCAATCAAATTCAAGAGAGTAGACTTGCCGCTTCCCGAAGGACCGATGATGGAAACGAACTCGCCCCCCTCGATTTTAAGGGATATGCCTTGCAAGGCAGGGGTTTCCACGCCATCCCCTTTGTACACCTTTACGAGATTCTCGGTCTCTATGGTGATCATCAGTACACGACTCTACTTAAGGTAATGAGCACCTTAAATTGCCTAATAAGAGTTTTGTGGACGAATGATTCAGCGCGCACATCCATATGTCCGTTCTTTTAGTTAAGGTTTTTCACATACTCTACTTGGGGGACAGTTGGCTTTGCTCGGGTTCTAATCACTATGGTATCGCTAGACGAGCTTTAGATGGTCTACTATTAAACAGTTTTTCAGAATTAACAGACTACCAGAATAACCCCACAATCAAATACCACCTCTTTTTTCCTTCATCTCCTCCTGAACTTCTTGAACACGACTATCAGAGCTACCACCATCACGGCAGCTATCCCTATCCCTATCAGTCCCCATGAGGTCGGAGCCGTGGCCGTCACCCTTATTTGGACTTTGTCTGACTCGACTTGGTCGCTTAAACCCTTCAAGGTAAGTAAGTAGTCACCAGCCACGGTGTTATCCGGCGTCTTTGCGACTATGGTGAACGTGAAGGATTCGCGCGGTTTAAGTGACTCTACCTGCGCAGGGGCGATGGATGTCTCCCATCCTTGCGGAGTGTCAACGTTAAGCCTGAGACCTGTCACAGGCGTTTGTCCCGTATTTGTAATCCTTGCCGTAAAGGTGGTGGAGCCTCCCACCGTAGCGCTGGTAAGGAGGGTCGAGGACTCCAGGCTTAGGGCGTAAGAGCCGATGATGATGGCCTTAAGCTCCAGTCGAATGCGAATGGCGCCGTCCTCTGATTCGGCTTGAATTGGTATCGCGTAGCTACCAATTTTAACTGTGCTTGGTGGGGTGACTTCAACAACTAGATTCTCGGATTTGCCGGCTGTTAGGTATAGGCCTGACACCTCGATGGTTTCAGACTTGAAAGCCACCTTCCAATCTGCGGGGGATTCCACGACAGATAGCAACAGAAGCCTATCAGTCTCACCTGAGTTTATGATCGTAATTGGGTATCGCACGACCTTGCCCGCCTCAACCGTCACTTCTAGAAATGTTGTTACAATCTTAACCTCCTCTTCCCCGGCTTCTGCTAAAGTCTCTGCTAAAGTTATGTTTAGTGGGAGGAAGGTGGTTACCTTTCCGTCAGAGGATTCTACTTTAACCACTATTCCATATTCCCCTATCCTCGCAGTAACTGGTGGAGTAACCTCAATGATGAGGTCTACAAACTCGCTACTGTCCAAAGTCACTTCTGTCACAACCTCGCCTCCTACGCTTTCAACAAAAGCCGTCCAATTGAGCGGGATGGAATCAACAGCTACTCTAAACCGCGTTTCAATACTGAAGGGATTTTTCACTCTCACCTGGAATAGGACAGTTTCACCAGGCGTAGTTGACTTTCCGGGGAATTGACAGGATATTATGGGCTTAATTGATGGATCAACCGTTATCGTGAGGTTCAACCTAGAGCTTACTACTGACGATGACGCCTCGAAAATAACGCTGTACGTGGCGTCAGGCGCTCCTGTGGATACGTAAACCTCTACGGTTAGGTCTATGAACTCGCCACTGTCCAGCGTCACTCCTGCCACAACTTCGCCGTCTACATTCTTAATGAAGGCCGTCCAATTAGGGGGAACAAAATCAACAGCTACTCTAAACCGCGTTTCAATACTGAAGGGATTTTTCACTCTCACCTGGAATAGGACAGTTTCACCAGGCGTAGTTGACTTTCCGGGGAATTGACAGGATATTATGGACTTATTCGCTGACTCAATAGTTATCGTGAAGTTTAGCATGGTGTTCGTCTTTCCAATGGCGGTGAGCGACAGGCTGTTGGTTCCGGTGGATGTCAGAGGAGTTAAGGTCTCTAACTGGAGGGTTAAGGTCTCTCCGGCGAGTAGGTATACCTTTGTAACCTCGCCGGTTTGATCTAGGATCCTCGTGAACCAGCCCTCGGGTCTTGACACGGAGAACTCCACCACTTGTGGCTCCTCGCCGATGTTACTCACGGCGAACGGGATCAAGAGCTTGTCCCCGGGACTTGCCATCCGGCTCAAGACTAAGGAGGACAGTCTCAAGGCTTTGAGCAAAACTATGTCTCCGAGGTTGATCGCCTCACTACCCAGGGTAATACTTTTTGTTACCTTGACGTATCCTGATTTAGAAAAGTTAAGGGTATATGTGTCGTCTTCCGGCAAGTAAATACGGAACTCACCGGATATATATATTGTATATACCCCCCCGATCCAATAGAAGGCATCCTTTAAAGAATACACTTCAACCTTAACGTCACTCAGCCCTTGGCCTTCTTCGTCTACAACCCTGCCGAATAGAACAGGGCCTTCTTCCTCAGGTCCCGCCACATAGACTGGAAACATCGACACACACAGAGTTAAAATTATCAAAAAGCAAGCAACTAGTTTTATTGGACGACTTACCCCATGACTTCTCTTCATCGTTCTCATCATCCATTCATGTTCTCACGTAATCAACGAACCTAAAGCGGGAGCATTCATGTGTGCCCTTGTTCATTTTGACGATGTCATTTCCACTATTTTGTGTCTAGTTGCTTCGCTTAGCCTCCTGGTCTGATCTCTGAGCGTATGAAACTCATGTAGGACACGGCAAAGCAGACTACTAGACCTACTGCTATAGCAACGACGTTTGGCCAGCTCGCCGTGACGCTCTGGGTCATCGTTGGGGTTCTGAAGCCCAAGCTAAACCCTCCTCCGCCCCGTGTCGCGCCCAGAATCGACGAAGCCACTTCGCTGTACAGCTGGGTGGGGGACAGTTTCGAGATGCTGGACTCTATGACGGATCTCTTTTGCATCAGCGCTTGAAACTCGGAGGTTAATTGTTGCGGGTTCGTCTGAGTTTGGTTGCCCGGTCGAAGCTCAATTGAGAGAGGCACTAGCTGGTTTGCGATGAGCATCGCGAGCATAGAGATCATTATCGAGCAGAAGAGCCATGTTGCAACAGATGCCAACGTCGATGTTGATGTCTTCTTAGCTAGCACGGAGAAGAGCACCCCTACGCTGAGCCAGAAAGCTAGGTAGAGTATGGTCAGCGACGAGAGGAGAACGATGCTCAAAGCCTCTTCCAAGGTCGGCCCAAACCCTAAGATCGGTATTACCAAGCCGCACATTATGCCGATCGTGCTCACCGTCAATGTCGCCAGCGCCGCAGCGCCAGCCAAGAACTTGCCGTTGATAACGCAGTCTCTGAATATCGGCTGGGAAAGAAGCACCGAGAGGGTGCCGCTGGTCCTCTCCTTGTTTATGGCGTCGAACCCTAGGGCTAAGCCAACTATCGGGCCAAAGAAGACCATCAACTGAACAAACGAGAAGCCGAATCGTGCTCCGGAGAAGATGCCCAGAAATCCAGCTTCAGGGTTGTTCCTTATATAGTCTGCTCCCTGATACGCCGATACGGCGGAGAGAAGCAGTATCAAAGCAAATAATATCAAGTAGCGTTTGCTTCCGAAGTGATCTGAAAGCTCCTTCCTACACACAGTAAATACGCCGGCCATCGTCATCACCTCCCTTCGAACCCTTCATAGTATTTCATGAAGACTTCCTCCAACGTGTATTCTCGGGGTTTCATGAGCAGAATTATTGCCCCATGCTTCGTGATCGTTTCCGATACTTCTTTAGTGTTATCCTCTGTCATATACACGTATAGCCTATCATTTTCCTCGGTTACGGATGTTACCCCCTCGAGGCCTTTCAGTTCTTTCAGAAGTTCAGGGGTCACCTTACTCAGCTTGAACTCTATGCTCTTTCCCTCCTTTCCCGTCAACCCCTTGGTGAGGTCTTCTACCGTAGCTGTTTCCTCCAACTTTCCTTGACGTATGATGCCTACCCTGCTGCATGTCAGCTGGACCTCATGCAACAAGTGCGATGACAAAAACACCGTTAAGCCTCGATCCCTGTTCAAGCGGAAGATGAGGTCACGTAGTTCCTTTGTTCCCTCGGGATCTATACCAATTGTTGGTTCGTCGAGGAAAACGATCTTTGGGTTCTTTATCAATGCTTGGGCTATGCCGAGGCGTTGTTTCATTCCTCGAGAAAACTTCTCCACTTTCATGTCCTTCCACTTCGTTAGGCCCACGTCAGCTAGGAGATCTGTTATGCTTTTCTCTCTTTCAGTTCTGGGTAGGTCGTTGAGCTGCCCGATGTAGTCCAAGTACTGCTTGGCGGTTAGGTCTTCGTAATAGCCTGCAAATTCAGGGAGATTTCCCGCAATCTTCCGTACCTCCTTGGAGTTTTTGACCACGTCATAGCCACCTACCATTGCGGTTCCAGATGTGGGCGTTGAGAGTCCCATGAGCAAAAGGATGGTAGTTGTCTTTCCAGCACCGTTTGGGCCCAAGAAACCGAAGATTTCCCCCTCATTAACTGTCAGGTTCAGATGATCGACCGCTTTAATGTCTCCATAGACTTTTGTTAGTTCTTGGGTTTGGATCATGGGTTGAGACATTTCCTTCGCTCCTATTCTTCTTTTTATTCCCTTTACTTTTTACGCCTCAGATAGTCCAAGCTTAGGTTACCTTACCCAGAGGTTATTAAAGATTTTTCAGAATTAGACTCAATTCTAATCTAATTGCGTAAAGTCCGCGTCTGTATTAAGGATGATAAGGCTAGCAAAGAATGTTTACCCAACAGTGACACGTCTACTTAGAGAATCAAAGATATAGACATCTCCCAATTATAGGCAGCCACCTTCTCCAATCTCTATTTCAGTCTTGGTCTACATCTTATCGGTCTATTTGGTTTATTCAACTCCTCATCATTTGGTTTATGGAAGAGCGCTACACGTTCGCCACCACGGCACGGCTCCATAGATATGAGCCTTCTCCTCGGAGAGAAACTTATCCTTGTATCTTCCATTAGATTTTCCTTTTCCTCAACGGACAGAATTTAATGTCAATTACTTCCATGTTAACTGTTTTATTGATTCCTCTGTCAATTTAGCGTTATAGATACACGCTTCTTTTAGCGTTTCTAGATTTGGGTTGACTCGTTTCCTACTTGCCATTAACGCTTCTATTTTACTTAATAAATCGATTGTCCTCATGTCCTCATAATTACATATCCAATCTTCTAGGTTTATCCTCTCTAAGAACTCCGAGATTTTGTTGTTGGACGGCGGAACGAAGTGGTTTATTCTACCTACTAAAGCTATCATAGGCGTGTGCGTTTTGGCGGCGAAGATTAGGGGGTGAAGCCTCATGGAAACAACTAAATTTGACGCTCTGATAATGGTCATAACCTCTTGCGGATTCAGCCTGTCCTTGATGAGTTTAATCCTTCCATGATTCTTCATCATCCCAATTATTTCAGTCGATATTTTCCTGTCGTCGTCGAAGACCGATGTCGACATGGGTAAGAAGATCACTTCGGCCCCGAATTTTTCAACAAGGCAATCGTAGACCTCGGCCATAATCCGCTTAAATTCTACGCCTTCCCCATTTCCTCTCCATCGCCTTAAACATACGACAACTCTAGGGCCTTCCGATATGTCCATTTCCCCTCGCTTTAACATCTCCTCCGCTCCCATACCATCGGCTGGTTTGAGAATGAGGGATGGGTCAGCCGTAACGTGGATGGATTTAGCTAATCCAAGTATTTGCAAAGCCCTCTTCGACCTAGAGCCCCTAACCGTGATCAAATCCACTCGATCAAGTATCCTCTGTGCTAGGAGCTTTCCAAGCCTTGTGTAAAAAGGCTCAGCTCCCACAGCATAAAAAATGACTGATTTACGCAATACCTTGACCCAACCGATGGCGAGGATAAGATAAAGAAAGAGGGGTAGGGCAAGCTGCCAGTCGGTTAACAATGTGCCCCCTCCAACTATGAGGGCATCGACCTTTGGGAGGATTTGAAAGAATTTATAGTAGGGGAACGCCTTCACCCCATATTGTCTGGCGGTTAATTTTGGATGCCACGAAAACGTTATGAAGTCGCTATCTGGCATCACGCTTTTCAGGGAGGTTAGGATGCCTGAAAGTATCGTCTCGTCTCCCACGTTAAAGTCGCCATACCAGCCAAGAATAGCCGTCTTTCTCAAGTGTATACTATCTCCCTTTTCTCACCTTACTTAAAAGCGCTTCTCTTATCCGTCTCACAAAGAGCAGGAGTCTTCTGTGCGTTAACGTAAGAACGAGTGAGGCAGATAGTAGGCTCATGGAAATTAGTGCGATCAGTTGGCGGTTCTCTAAGATTCTAGGCGTTCCTCCGCCACCCTCATTCTAACTACGTGTTTGAAATTGATGAAAACGTACTCCCTTTCCAATTTTATGGCCAGAATCGTCGGATTCGGCATCTCAAAGGCGTCAAAGGTGCCGTAAATTATTTCTCCGCTGTCCAATTCAACTTCCGCTCTTTTGCCGACGCTTCTTGAGAACATAAGGTGGAGCTTTGTTTTGGTTCGAGATTTCACCCTTGCGTTGTCTTCTCTGTTCATAGTTCTTCCCTGCAATGGGGGCACTCAACGAAATCTGGTTGAATACTGCTCCCGCATCGGGGGACAAACGAGCTTTTCCTCAAGGTACAGACCTCTCTTCTCCTTTTTCTTCAGCCTACATCTTCTGGAATATCCACCTTACAATCTCCGCTCTTGCGCTTCCCATAATCTAAGTAACTGACATCGATTACGTATTTCCACGCAGATTTCCAACTCTCGGTACCCTCTTCCTTAGTGCCAATGACCCGAACATCGACAACAACATCTTCAAGGTCCTCCCTTGCCCTGACTTCTACCTTGATGGTGATTCTATCGCCGGGATAGGCTTGGGCTGGGGCGGTAACCTTCACCTCGATGTATCTCTCAAAGTAACCCTCATATTCCCAAACAGTTTCTTCAACAGCAACAACACCTGGAGCTAAAGACAACAGCAACGCTGTCACTAACACTGATAAAGCTATAATTTTTCTCCTTTCCATATTTTCACCTCGCGTTCTTCCATTTCAGTTACGTACATTATTAAAGAGTTTTTCAGAATTAGACCCAAATTTATCCCCTAATCTAATTGCGTAAAATGTGCGTCTTTAAACAAAAGCAAATACTAAGTAACGCGATGAGGCGAGAACCGAAAGGACATATTTATTACCATAGTCTAAATAGTTTAGTGAAATGAAAAGTCCTTAAGTTATGTGTTCGGAGCGGTATGGATGTCTGCTCGCTTGCGCCCGTTGAAGTATTTGCTTGGGTGGCTGATTGCAGGCACGAGAGGAGGTGTCACTCGTGCCCAGATAATTAAGGCTTTAAAGGAGACTCCGCAAAATGCAAATCAACTGGCGAATCTGCTTCAAATGGACTACAGAACGATAAGGCATCATCTCGAAGTCCTTCAGAAGAACAGGATAATCACATCCGCCGGAGACAGGTATGGCGTCACGTATTTCTTGTCTCCTGAAATGGAAGAGAATTACGCTTTGTTCGAGGAGATTTGGAAGAAAATTTGGGAAAAAGAAAAAAGGGAGGAAAACAAATGAAGCGTAGCATGAACAAAAGAGTGAGAATTTTATTAATACTGGCAACGTTAGTAGCGGTGGCTCTGCTGGCAGCATTCTGGGCCACCATACGTATGCCTCTACCTTCTCCGTGGGAACCAAGGGAAGCTTGGCGCCCAGGGATTGTTCGTGGAGATATCGAGTTGTATTATACGCTTAACACGGTTATTTCGTCGATCAATGTGACACTTTTAATCTTCCTGTTGATCACATACATTAGCATATATAAGAAGATAAAGTCAGAGTTCACAATCGGATTAATTATATTTTCAATGGTCTTGCTTTTCTATGCTCTTGCCTCCAATCCCTTGGTGCATTCGGCTTTTGGTTTCTATGCGATCGGTCTTGGACCGTTTGCCATGTTGCCAAACCTATTTACATGCGTAGCATTAGCTGTACTGCTATATCTCAGTGTCAAATACTAAGAGTATCACTCGTATGCGCGTGCAACATAAGATTGTGCCCAACTTCTTGGTACTTGGGTTCGATAGTCCCGATTCGCGCCCTAATTGCAAAACATGAAGAAAAATCATGGGAAGCCTTTTGAGATAAAGTTTTGAGAAAACGCATAATGTTATCGTAGGGAACAATCGCTTCGCTGGCCTTGCTGCATGCCAAGAAGCAAGAAGGCTGCTTTAACTCGATTTTTATATCTTCGATGGTTGAGGGGGAAGCGAGACACGTGGGAACAGCTTACGCAGGAATCATGAAAGAATTTTAGATTCTAACAATCCAATTCCAAAGCCTGCTGCCCCGATCGCTGGAGGAGAAACCACCGTCACCATAATGGGCGTGGCAAGTGTGGACGGATTTTCAATGATTAGCAATGTTTGTTGAAGACGGAATGAAAGGAAATTGACTGCTCCAATGCTTACAAGCTTCAGTTAGAATCATGCGCGAATTTATTTCCCATTAAGTGCAATCGATAGAGTTCCTTGCTTATTTTTCCTTGAGTTCAAATTTACCTATCTTCATTTAGCACGATTAACATGCCTACTTTTTATTCTACGCTCTAGAACTATCACGATGAATATGCCGATGGTTAAGACTCCAGCTAAGACTACCCACAACGTTGTTGGGGATCTCAAATATATTGTCACCGTGTGTGGGATGCTGTGGCTATAGGTGAAGTGAAGGAGCCATGAATCGTTTATGAATTTGTGCGTGTAGGTTAGTCGATCATCATCAAGATAGACATTGACATCTGTGATGCCGGGAGCTAAGTCCTCAGCGATGGTTACACTGCTGTACCCCATGGTGCCTGGCTGGCCGCTCACCGTAAATCTCAATTCTCTTCTTGTAGAATCGTATACAAGGTCTGACACAGTAGAGTTGGATAAAACAGAGAAAACATATTGATTTTCGAAAGAGGTCACAGCTAGATTCCAGAACAGTTCTCTACCGATCCATATACTAGGTTCCAAGACGGCCCTAATAATGTAGTTGCCTCTGGCTGAAGGCATCCAGACAGCGGAATAGCTACCCTCAAGATTACTAGTGACTGAAGTGATTTCAATCCACGTTTCCCCGCCATCAACACTATATGAGAGTAGGACCCTTGATCCCGAGATGCCACTGCCATTCAGGTGGGTTAAACCACCGCCAACATCGACCTTGAATCCGGTGTAAGACGACGAGGGAGTTAAAGAAATAGTGAAAGTGGTAGGTATATACCAAACTATGGATTGGGGACCCACCATGTCTTTGAGGGCCGTAAGGTCATACAGAATATCAGATACATTCGAGACTGTGAATGTCTTAGCACCAGGGATATCGAATCTAAAGTCGTGTTCCCATCTATTGTTTTTTTCTGACCATGTCATGGCTGAACCATTCACGTACAATGTTCCCTTAGAAGCGTTAAAGACCACGTTGTCATACTCATAAGCGGCTTGGAACCAGACGGTCTCTGTCTGATTTACGTAGGTTGAGTTGTGGGTTACTCCTCCGTCCACTATCTTTATCCGATCCCAAATGCAATAGACCGAGTTTGATCTAAACGCGGTTAAACCATACGTAGGATCGTTTATGGAGGATATTGTGTATCCTCTTCGACCAACCGTTTTATAGATAGTTTGGGTGTTGTTGTACGTTACAGTACCATTAAAGGTTGTACTGTCATATTCATAAATACCTGTCCAAGATAAGGGTGCCTCCGATCCAACGTCGATCCTATTGTCAGCGATAGAGAGGGTAATGTTGACCCTGTCAAACACAACGGAAACAGCATTGGATCGGAACACGGTTAGCCCGTACTTCGGGTCTGAGATGCTCTTAACCTTGTATCCATACTCTCCAACGACATTTTTTGTTTTGGTATCGTTAAGTGAAAGGCTTCCGGTGAACGGTGTTCTATCGTACTCGTAAACACTGGTCCACGTGATATCGGCTGTGTCTCCGATATTTATTCTAGCGTCAGAAACAGTTAATTTTACGTTCACTCTGTCCCAGATGATTGACTCTGACCCTACCTTGTCATTCAGCACCGTTAATCCATAGACCAAATCTTTTACGGAACTCACTTGGAAATAATACTTGGCGACTCCCGTATATGAGTAGGCTTTTTCCCACCTGCTATTTTCCGCACTCCAAGTCATACCTAAATCATTGACATAGAGCACTCCTTTGGTGGAATCAAAGGTGATACCATCATATTCATAAACGGCAGTAAACCAAACAATGGAAGATGTACCGACATCGACTCTATCATCAGTTACTCCCCCATCGGTTATCAATATTCTGTCGCTTACAAAGGAGACATGGGCGCTCAAGGGTCCTACATTTCCAGCCTTGTCAACAGCGCATACACGCCAATACCACTTGCCAACAGTCAGTGAATCTTTAAGTGCATAACTGGCGGTTGTTATTCCAGTGAATACTTTCAGGTTCTTAGAATTGAAGGCAGATGAGGTATCAATTTGAAGCGTGTATGAAGCGATCCCACTCAATGAATCACTAGCTGGGCCCCAAGAAAACGTAGGACCCACGTCTAGACGAGTTCCTTCTCCCGGAGACAAAGGCGTAGGAGTGCTAGGTGGGCTAGTGTCTATTTTTATTCTGTAGTGGTCTGTTGACCCCCAGTTTCCAGCATTATCTTTCGCCCTAACGTGGAAGTACCAGGTTCCATCCTCTAGGTTACTATATGATTTGGAGTTTCCAGATGCGTCTATGGTTATGTCTGGGATCGTGGAGGATGAGTGGTCTATGCTGTAGCTATATCCGTCAATACCCGACAAATCCAGGGGAGTTGTCCAAGTGAATGAGGGGTCATCGTTGGAATACCATGCATCTTCGTTAGAGTGAGTAGATGATGAGATCACAGGCTCAGGTGGGGGCGTTGTGTCAATTTTAACGGTTATCATGTTTGACCAACTGCCTGACAGACCAACATTATCAACGGCTCGAACCTTGAAAGTGTGAATACCATCCTCCCATGTGGGATGATATGGGCTTGACACTGTGAAAGGCGATCCCCCATCTTTACTGCCCTCATAGTGGCTTACACCGCTACCTGCATCGCCAGGATCGTTCCAAATAAAGTAGGGCGAGTTGTGAGAAGTCCAGTTAGGTCCACAGTGGCTCTCACTCAAAGAGGGGGTGCCCGGTGGTGTTGTGTCTATGTTAACCTTATAGTGGTCCGCGGGCCCCCAGTTTCCGGCACCATCCTTGGCTCTGACGTGGAAGTACCATGTCCCATCGTCCAAGTTGCTATAGGACTTGGACGTTCCAGGGGGTTCTATGCCTTCGTCAGGAATTGTGGAGGAAGATTGGTCCAAGACATAACTGTACCCTGCGATACCCGACAAATCGGTGGGAGTCGTCCAAGTAAAATATGGGTTGTCGTTGGAGTACCATCTGTCCTCGTCAGGGTGGGTAGAAGAGAAAATCGTGGGTGGAGGGGGAGGAGCGGTATCTAAGATGATTGAATCGGAAACCTCCGTAACAAGGCCCGCGTTGTTTCTGACCTGGTAATAAACGGTCTTCGACCCGTCCCCAGGTGCTAACGCCCATGACTTTGTAGTGCTACAGTTCTCCCATGACGTCCATGAGACATGATCATTACTATACTTACAATCCTTGACGCCAGATTCAGGGTCTGAGTAATACAGCATCAAGGTCACTGATACCGAAGCGGTATATGCATCGCCGTTATTGATTAAAATGGACGCTGAGGGAGGGGTAGTGTCATTTGCCGGGGTCGGGTCAGCCAATGAAACCGTAGATGTCGATTCATAGTTTTTAGAAACATCGGCTCCCCCGGCAGTCGACACGCATTGGGGCAGTATGAGAGAAAGCAGAGTAATGGTAAAAACGCTGAAAAGTATAGATATAACCTTTTTCTTCATATTCCCAACCATACAATAGTTTATGAATGTTTTCTTCCTATTATTTCCTACGCTTGGTAGCCAATCCGAGATGACATCATCGATTCTAGTTAATAACTTTAAAAATTTGGTAAAGGTAAGAATTATTATTAGAGATTGTGGCTGGAAAATCAAGAGTGAGAAATAGAACTTGGCTAACAATTAAGATCGAGTTCTTGTGGGTATGAGCTAGGCCTTGAGAAACCGGCGGGTTCGATCGATAACTCTTACCTAGCCTGAGCTATCATATCGGGAAATGTCATGACTTTCTCGTTTTACCATCATAATAACAAGAGCATTTATAACGATTCCCTACAATACTCTCTTAGTAAGATACACTTATATTTGTATTTTAAATATTCTGTAATGAGAGCATATGTTAAGAATAAATTTTATGAACGTGGTTCTTAAAATCTTAATGATACTCATCGCGATGTCTTGTCTCACCAGCCTCACATTAGTATCAGGAGAGGCGGTTACGTGGATCACGAAGTTAGAAATTAAGGAGTCTGAAACTGGAAAAGTTGTCGGTGAAGGAGACCCCCTTCTCAGCGGGGGTAATTATCTGGTCCACGTGGAAATCACTGTGCCCCTGAAGGCGGACATCGAAGTTGTAGCTTACACACAACTCGAATGGGATGGAGTGCATGCGTTATGGAAGGTGATGGAAGATCCTGCAGGTACGGTGAAGAGTTTCGATCCTCGGAAATCTGATATTAGCTTCGTCCCGAAGGCTAAAGACGTTAAGCTTGTGCTCGATATTGTGGGTAGGGTCCCAAGAGAGATCACCATGAAGAGCATAGACGACTTGACGCTACACCTTAAAACCCAAATTACGCTGATCCTCCTTCAAGTTAGGGGTGGTTCACCGCTCGAGGAGAAGAAGAAGGTGGTAATAGATGCTAACATAGCGGCTTTCGACAATAAACTTAGACAGAAAAAGGTCTTCCTCGAGGAGATAAGGAATGAAGTTGACGAGAGGTGGTTCAGCCTTACTTCAAGTGTGGTAGGCTACTCTGAAAGCCTTGCAGCCAAGGGTTTCATCGACATGGCGTCTGAAATCCTTGAGTTCATACCGAGTAGCAGGGATAAAGTACCGTTAAAACCCGTGGAGAAAAATCTCTTGATGGCTAACATTCCCTATTTGGGTATGGGTATATTAGGGATCTTAGCTGTCATAGGGCTGGTTCAATGGTCAAGGACCCGAAGCAAAAGCTCCGCTTACGAGTATGTGCTTAAGGAGCAGGTGAAGAAGCTTGAAGTCCTTCGGGTTAGGGGTGAAAGAGTTGACAGTCGTTTCGCATCGGAGCTGGGGGAACTCAAAGAAAGCATTAAAAAGGTCTTGGAGGGTGAATAACGTGTCGTCTAGAAGACTCTTCAATTCAATACACCTAATAGGACTCGGAGGAGCAGGGGTCAACATCATCGAAACCTTCATCTCCGATGAAAGGACTCGGAGGATTGTCCAGGACACGGGCGTTTACATATCGACGCTTGCTATAGACGTGGCGGACGGAGACATCAAGAAGCTAAGAACAGCCGGGAATAGAGTTCTTAAAGGACTCGCCGAGCAGGGGGTGCCGCCAGATAAGCTACAAATCATCACTGAGTCTGTTAAGTTCCCTACACCCGATGCCATGTTCAAGTTCGTGGATGAAGGGTACCCGAGGTTCATGAGTCAAGAGGGTCTCAACACCAAGAACTATAAACCGTGGGTGTCTACAGCGATGGAGATACCACCGTTAGTCGGTGGTGTGGCAAGACAGAGGGGACTCTCAAAAGCCATATATGCGTTGAACTACTACCAGCTCGGTACGATAAATAGGCTTTTGTCCAACTTTAGAAATCAGTTGAGCAAATGCCTCGTTACCCCTCTCGTCTTCACGATCTTCGGGCTAGGCGGGGGTACAGGGAGCGGCATAATTTTCGACTTCATGAGACATCTGCGCTTGATACTCGGTAAGCAGGTACCTATCATAGGACTTATGATACTTCCATGTGACGCAGACGATGCCGCCGCTAAGGGCGCTTCGGCCTACGCTGCCATAAACGAGCTCAATTTGTTAATGGGCAAAGAGTATAGGGGTGTCGTGGAAATGTTCGGTTCGCCGTATGAGAACCCCTTCAACAGTATGTTCGCTGTGGCCTTATCTCCAGTCTATTCAAAGATCGGCGAGTTACCAGAGACGCATAGGGCTATTGATCAAGCTATAGTGGACATAGCTTATACATTGTCGAGCTTTGACGTGGCTGATATGTTCGATCATATTAGTTCCGGCCGGCGTAGAGGTCCGGATGATAATCTCAACTTATTAACCATGACCAAAGTTGTGTACCCAGTGAACATCTACATAGAGGCGGCTAAGACACAGTTGTCAAGGTTAGAGCTCTATAGGGGAGTCCTCTCTGAGGAAAACATCGTACTTGAGGGCGATAGGAGAATTCTAAGCTTCATCGAAAATGAATTAAAAGAATACTACAAGGATTACCTGAAGGCTATGAAAACCTACTCCATAGAGAGTTTTGACAGAGACATTGAAGACTTCATATACTCGGCTCCTAGTAGGGAGCACGAGATAATGATGCGTATGAAGGACCTCGAGGAGGGGCTCAAACCTTGGATAGGGGACCTAGGACAGACCATCGGGCCGATGGCAGAGGCGGCTAAGGAGGGGACGACAGAGTATGTCATAGCTAAAAGGGTTAAGGAACTCTTAGACTTAACGCTAAACATCGCCAAAACATACGATCGGTACCATGAGGAAGCAACTGCGCGGTTTGAGGAACTTGATCGCTACATTCCGAGTGCAACACGCCTCAATCCTAGGCAGAGAATACTCCTACAAACGTTCTCCGAAGCTATTAAATTTGTTGATAGGCTAGTGGGCACCCTTAAGAGATATATGAGGGTTTACACTCTCGGAAGCCAACTTTATACCACATATTCTGGGATGTCTCAATCGGAACAGAATGAGGCAAGAATGAATGAGATTAAGAGGATGGGGGAGGCTGATCTCAGGTTGATTCTGAACACGGTTATGACTTTGGTGAGCCAACCAAAAGATAAAGTGGAGCTGTTGGATTCTCTTTCAATGCAACAGAGCATGGTAAAGAACAATGTCCAGAACATTTATAATGATATGAGCAAAGAGCTTGAGGCCAAGGAGGAGTCTATGAGGATATATGAAGAGGAGAAGGCGGAAATTGGGAGAGAGCTAAGAAAAACAATAATTGGATTTGGTAAAATAATTGATTTTCTCTCTAGTAAGAAAAGGAAACTTAGAATGAAGCTTGAGAGCGAAATAGAGCCAAAACTAGCAAGATTGCAAGAGGAGAAGAGGTTCATAGAGGAGAGGCTTAAAAAGGTGGGGGATCTACTGGGTGCTTACAACGACGTATCCAAAAAATTGGAGGCAACCTCAGATTATAGAAGGACATTAAATGAAATAGTTATGCTAGAAAAGAAGTATTATGAAAATCTTTCGGCTATAACAGGCCTCGAAGGAATATTTATGAGAGTAGCTGAGCTCAGCCGAGAAGAGCAGATCAAGATATTATATAAAATTTTAGCTGGTGAGGAAGATCAGCTCACAAGAGAAGGAATACTCAGGGAGATACTCGATAGGAATAGGGTTAAGGAATTTATGAGGAGCATCATATCTACATTTAAGAATCCGGGATCCTTCGGCTTGAATCGCGAGTATAAGACCGACCGCATGTGGGCCACGATAGTGACGCCTGAGGGAATGTGGGATGAGGACCTCCACAAGGACCTCCAAACAGCTTTGGCCGGTTACATCGAGGGTGAGGTAAGTGAGTGCATGAGCGCACGCATAGTGAGCTCCCCTGATCCGTGGACGATAACGCTGATATTGATCGCCGCTAAGGTTAGACCAGAGGAGATCGAAGTGTACCCGACAATGAAGCAACTCTATAGGAGGGCAAGCGAACAGGATAAGAAGCTGAGGTATTCATTTCTGACCGAATATGGAGTCAACTTCGAGCAGGTTCTTAAGAAAGTAGAAGTGGCTAATACAAGTTGACCCTCGCGAAGTCCGTTCTTGAGATAGTCGAACAAGAAATTAGGGATATAAAGCCATTTAAGCCTGAGAGGATAGTCCTTTGCTCTACACCAATAACCTGCACCGTAGCCTCCGAGGCTTTCAAGGGTCTAAGCGACACTCCTTTTCTTATAATACCGACTAGCATGGACATCGACAGTGATATTTATACGGATTTTCACTATTTTGATGTACAGTATATTGCGCATGAAGAAGCTTTATTATGGATGAACATCAGTCAAGGGCTTCTAAAACCAATCGGCGATATGTTAAATAATTGGATGACGAAGAGGACTAGGATCTTTTATTTACTGGCTTCTCTCGAAAACAGTTTCGAGGAGGCGATACTCTACCAAGCATTATCTTATCTCAAACAAACTCGCGCAGACTTGATGAAGATTCTCATAGTTTTATTGCCATCAAGGGTTGAGAGTGTTTCTTTAATCTTTAATGCATACACATGGCTACTAAAGGTTTTAGGAGATAAACTAGCAGACATGGTTCTCTTATTTGAGAGAGAGAAAGTGGAGAATTATGAGGCGATCAGCATACATGGTGAGCCTTTAAAGGGATTAACAACCCTTAGCTATGCGCTAAGGTTGATAGTTAAGCGTGACTTAGATCTCTTGGGCTATTTCAAATCTACAACAAAATTTGATTTGAACGCTCACATACCCCTCCTATCCCTTGGGCATAACCTCGCAATATATGATAATATTCAAAACGTCTTAACAGCATCCACATGTAGACCCTTAGTAAATTTCAATGCATTAAGGGCAAAAACCATGTACATGATACCCGAAATACCCATCAACCTTAAAAACAAACTCACCATGGAGGAACTCAGAAAAGGACTATCGAAGTGGATTGAAAAAATAGGCCTCTCCCCCCTTTTCTGGGATGTCTCTGAGCCTATAGTCAAGGACGTGGAGACCACAAGGATCAGTATAGTAGGTGCCTTGGGCGGTATAGACCTCAAACCCGCCCTAAGCAATATCGCAAAGGGATACGCCGAGTTCAAGGAGATAGCATTAGTCCAAGAAATGATTAATAAGGATTACCTTGAATCTATCCAAAAGTTGGAGAAAGAGGTGATTGATTGACCACAGATTACGAGAGAACCTTCGTAGATGAAGTTAGGGATAAAATGGTGAAACTATTTTCTTCGTTCCTAGCGGGCTTGGTAACAATCTTAATAATGTACATGATACCCTTCATGCCTCAAAATCTAATTTTCACCGCCTTAGTTGGCGGTTGTGTGGCGATCTTAGGCTACAAGTCACCCAAGTCGTCTGCCTTTATAGCATCCCTCATAATGATGATCTCAATGCTATATCAGCTTGCCCATGCAGGCTTTCTAACATTTTTATATAAAGGTGGTTTCATCTTGATCATTTTTCTATGGATAATATGTATTTCATCTGGCAGCTTATCTGTTGATCTCCACGAGTCTTTGGCTGCGTTCTCCTTAAGCTATCTCGCATTTTTAGTGTTATTTACTAGTAGCTGGTACCTAGCTATACCCATGATTCTTTTACCTAGCGTCTTATCGAGAGGTTTTAGAACGGGATTTGCAACAATAATGTTTATACTACTATACCTGCCATTCCAGATCACTGCCTATGCTGCGAATAATTTAGGTGCCCTCGCACAAACTGGCATTTCTGAGTTTGCTAAAATGCGCCCCGAGCTGCTTTCGCTCAATCCGCCTTTCGACCCTGCGAATAAAGGGATTCAAACGGCCCTCGGCCCTCTGAAGCCATTCGCTGAGCCGCTGAGTAAGCTAACCCTGGATGAGTTTTTTAATAAGCTAGGGGTTATACCGCAGGCGCTTAGCGGTGGAAGTGAAAGATTCTTTGGCATAAACCTTAAAGTAATTAGCATAAGCACGTATGACATCTACAATAACACCATGTTCGTGTACCTGAATAACATCGGCTCTATAATATTACTTATAATTGCAATAGTATTCTCGATCTCCCTAGCGTATATCACTCTCAGAGTCCTCTCCCGTTTCAAGCCTAGGTTTAGAGATCCACTTAAGGAATTAATATATGGGTATTTTAAACCAGTCATCAGCGCGATTGTTAGTATGGCGCTGTTCATAGGGCTTTTCTCGGGGTTAGCTGATACGTTAAACTACGTCTCACCGTTCCTTAAAAGCTCCATTCAATATACAACAATGGGTTTTGTAATAGTGTTAACGGCGCTTCAATCATCGGTAAAAACGGTTTTAGATTACAGCGAGATGAAAATTAAACTGGAGGAAGAATTTTTAGCATCACTAAAACAATATGACGACGATATACTTGAGCTCAAGGCTTTTCTTAATAGACTTAATAAGATCGACAAAGAAATAGGGATAGTCGCCCTTAATAACCCTCTGCAGACCCTTTCTGCTAGAATAAACAGCTTCTCGATTAAGGTTTCCAGACTGGGTCTAAAGAATCTCCAAGAGATGCGCGAATTAATTAATCAGGTTGGTAAGGAAGTAAAAGCAGCTAGGAATGACGTGATAGGATTCGCTAACAATTATATCGTTCAAAAAATTAGGCTTCTTAAGGCAACAACCATTTGGACCCTGGAGATGGAATGGTTAGAAGAGGACGACGAAATAGTTAAGGCATTAGAGAAATTCGATGAGAGCAAATTATCGACACAAAGCATGGACGAAATTGAAAGCCTTCTCGCAGAGATCACAAAGGTAGCGGATACATTGACGCATAGACTTATGCGCCTACACGAGGAGATCAGACTAACGCTACAAAACGTATTTCAGGTGGAAAGCAAGCTAATAATCGATATAGAACAGAGCATTATCAAGAGCATTGAGGTTACGCTGGGGGAGGGGAGAATATGGTCTGCTCTCCAAATAATACGTAGGGAAATAGAGGGTATGGAGGCGACCTATAGCGAGAAAGTTCGAGCACTTAGGTCTAGGCTTACACTGGTTGTTGAGAGGCTGAAGAGGGATGCGGACGAATTAGTTTATTTAAAACTAAAACTTTTGTTCGCTCAGCGCTTTCCTAGTTTTCTAAGCTTATATGACGGCATTACTACGATTGTGAAAGAAGAAGTCGGAGGAGTTATTAGTGTTATAGGGCTTCGAAAAGTCTTGGACAACACCAGGGAACAAGCACTCGCGCTGACCAAGACCACATATGAGTTAATCAAAATCCTCCAGAACGATGTTGCCAAAAAAAGTCCCGTGGATTTTGATAAGCTCATGCGGATATCGAATATACGCGGCATCCCTCATGAACTTTATGAGAGAACGGAGAGATCGCTAGCAATAGAGTTAAAGTCTGGAGAGGAGATGATATCAGATCTCCAGAGGGTATTGCATAGGGATCTGCTAGTTCTTCTAGAATTATTGTGGGACTACGCCATTCTTTATGAGAGAATTTTAAACTATCCTAATGCTGAAGCGGCGATCTTTTCGATCCTAGAGGATAAGAAGAAGGTGTCAATAGAAGATCTGCCTTTTGCGAGAGAACACTCTATATGGTACATGCGGCTTTACGCTATGCAAAGCTATCAAAACGTTGAGCTTAAAGGCACTGAAGAAATGTGTACATTAACTCAGAGAGAGAAATGAGCATTGTACAAAATCAAGCTGAAAGGTCAGAGTGCTAGGTTATACTTGGATGATATTCTAACCATAGCCGTTCTCAAAGGTCTTCTGTTCAAAAAGGAGGAGGTTGTTAATAAAGTGTCCTTCAACGATGTGAAAGAAGTTAGCATGATTAATAAAACGCTGACAATAACCTATGGAGAGGGTAAGAAAACATCTACACTAACGATCGAATTTATCAACGATGAAGAAGGTAGAGATGTAGAGGTTTTCATTAAAAAGCATTTAGAAAAAAGGGAGGCCATAGCAAAGAAAATAACCAATAAGATGGGTTTAACTTCTGAGGCCATTTTCGGCTTAGCAATAAGTCTCGACAAAAATTGTAATTGGCAGAAAGCTAATGAAGAATATCGAAAGCTCGTTGACGAAGTCGAAGCATTATCGAGCACGGGATTAAAATTAAATAAAAAGATACTTGAGGAGATTAAGCCGGAGATAGAGGAGAAGGAACCCGAAAGAGTGAAAGAGCTCATATTAGATTTCGTCAAGGATCTGTATAGTGTTGTTAGCGACATCGAGGAAGCGGAGCCATTGGTAGAGATGAGTCCTAGCTGGATGGACTTAAAACAATTTATGGAGTTTCTCCTATTAGTTGGAGCATTGAGCCTCATTCTAAGAAGAGGGCTTATGGAGAGAGCTGAGGAGCTAAAGGAAACAATCTATCTCAAACTATCCGAGCTGGAACCCCTCGTAGATAAACAATATATCAACAAGATCAGGGAAAACATCGCATCTGGCAAATACGAAATGTTAACAGAGGTTCCAACCTTGATTGTTAACGGTATAAAAGCCGGATCTAAAAAACTTTCCTGATAAGCCACAAACGCTCATTGACACTGAAAGTCTTAACCTAACACTAAGTTATTCGATATTTTATATTTTTTCACTCTTTAAGCTTAATACTTATTTCTTCCATTTTTTTCAGCTGTTCAAGAGTACTCCAACTTCTTTTAAGCTTGTTCCTAAAATTTCCTCTAAAACCATTCGGAGATTAGAGGATCGTCTGACAGGTTCTTGAATTTCACGTAGTTTCTCACAATAAGGGCCAAACCAGAATCCGCCAAAGAGTAAGGGGTGCTAAAAACTCTAATCTCAACACAATCTTAACATCTCTCTAATCTCAACTGACGACCAGTCATAATATTACCAGAAAGAGATATCGCACTTGATATCAAACGTGACATGCTCGTGATACGGAAATGATTTCATGGACCCTACGGAAACGTTTTATAGAATCACAAAAGAGAGTTTGCGGAGCAAACATCAATCTAATTCAAGATAGCATATATCTCAGTTAAGAGTCAAAGCATTAAAGAGATGTTTCACACTCAAGTAATTCTGTTTGTAGAGAATCCGAGAAAAGCTTTTATAAGTAAGTTTGAATCAAGTGTGATATCAATGGTGATAAGATGTTTCCGCCGCCACCGCTTCCGCATCATTTCAAGTATTGGGTGAAACATACTGCTGCTGTTCCTAAAGGCTTCCTTAGATACTACGTGCTCAGATTACTCGAGGAGAAGCCTATGTCAGGCTCTGAAATCATGGACGAGATCGAGAAACAAAGCAAGGGTTTCTGGAAGCCAAGCCCAGGGTCCATCTACCCCCTAATGGCGTGGTTGCAAGAGAAGGGATACATCAGCGAGGTTCCGGAGAAGGAGGCGGGAGTAAAGCGTTACTCTCTTACTCCCTACGGCAAGACCCTTCTAGAAGAGCAATTGAGAATGAGACAGGAGTTTCGTAAAAGATTCAGATTTTTTGCGCCTCCATTCTTTGGACTCATCTACCCTGAGAAAGCACACGAAGTACGCGAAGCAAGCAGAAAATTGGCGACAGCAGTTTGGGACCTCTGGGACAGCATGCAAGAGAAATACTCAGAGGAAGCCGTGGCTGAAGCTAAAGTTGCCTTAGAACAAGCTGCTCAAAAAATCGACGAGATAGCAAAGAAATTGAAGGCGAAGTAAAGTGTCATCTATAATAATGGCTGAACGAGTGCCGATACGTCTCTGCTGGCTAGAAAAGCCCAACCACCCACGACACAGGGGGTTTGAGCAGAATTAGCATCATCGAAGTTAAAGCGCTGACTAAGGTCTTCGACAATGAGGTTAGGGCAGTAGATGGCATCAGTTTCACTGTAGAGGAAGGCGAAATATTAGGGTTCCTCGGTCCCAACGGGGCAGGTAAGACCACTACCTTAAACATGCTGGCAACTCTATTGCGACCGACCAGCGGTACTGCTACCGTGAACGGCTACGACATTCTTGAAGACCCCGACGGGGTCCGCCGCAGCATCGGCTTCGTCTTCCAAGACCCCACTCTTGACAATGAATTGACTGGCCGCGAGAACCTAGACTTTCACGGCCGAGTTTACGGCCTCAAGCGGGATGTGCGGCAGCAGCGGATCAAGGAAATGCTAGAAGTGGTTCGGCTCACGGAGCGCGCCGACGACCTCGTAAAGACCTACAGTGGCGGCATGAAGCGCCGACTGGAAATTGCCCGGGGACTACTCCACTATCCCAAAGTCCTCTTTCTGGATGAGCCGACTCTGGGCTTGGACCCCCAAACCCGGCGCGCTATCTGGGAACATATCCAGCGCCTGAACCACGAAGAGAACGTCACCATCATTCTAACCACTCACTACACGGAAGAAGCAGATTACCTTTGTGACCGCATCCAAATTATTGACTTTGGCAAGATCGTCGCGCTGGACACCCCGGACAAGCTGAAGGCGCGCCTAGAAGGCGACATCGTGAGTTTAGCCTTTAAGGACCCGGAGGCGATTACGAAAATCCGTCCCCTATTGGAAGAAAAGAACTGGATACGCCGTGTTGATACGGTCGCTGGTGGCAACAGCCAAGCAGCGGTGAGCCGCATGATGCAGATGATGCGAAGAATGTCCGGTGGTGAAGACATGAGCGGAATGATGCCCGGGATAAACCCTAGCGACGCTGATAGGGGTGGAAAGATGCCTAAACACGTGCAACAGATGCTGGTCCAGGGTATGGCTGGCGAGAACGGTCAACGTGGCCGCAATGGAAGTCCGAAACGCCTGAATCTGTTGGTAGATAATGGTGGACATCGAATTCCCGAGATTGTGAAACTGGTTGATGGAACCGGTGTGTTTCTCGAGTCAGTGGAGCTACATAAGCCCACCCTGGACGACGTCTTCCTCTCAGTGACCGGGCGAAACATCCGTGACGAACAGGGCAGCTTCATGGAGACTATGCGGCGCCAGCGTATCGTCCAACAAGCCCGCGGGCAGCGGGTCACGGGTTGAGATACCCAAGGGATAGAAGGAGAAATGTGAAATGGTACAACCACTGTCTGGACAAGCAATCTACGTAATCCTGTTACGCGAATTGAAACGCTACTGGCGAGCTAAGGCACGAATTATCTCGTCGCTAGCGCAGAGCTTCTTCTTCCTCGCTATCTTCGGCTTGGGACTCGGGGGCTTCATCGGCAGATTCGGCGGCATCAACTACCTCTCATACTTGGCACCCGGCGTTATAGGCATGGGGCTCCTCTTTGGCTCTGTGTTTTCTGGCGTCTCTGTCATCTTTGACCGCCAATTTGGCTTCATGAAAGAGATGCTCATCGCGCCCGTTAGCCGCACCAGCATTATCTTAGGCAAAATCCTCGGTGGGGCAGTGACTGCGGCAATCCAAGGCATAATACTGATGACAGTTGCTGGGCTTATGGGCGCCTTCACGCCAACTCTCGCGCTCGTAGTGGGCGCGCTTTTAGCGGTAGGAGTTATGTTACTCATCACCGCCGGCTTCGTCGGCCTAGGCGTTGCCATCGGTTCAGTTCTCAGCGATTTTCATGCATTTCAGTTGCTGGCTACCTTTGTGATGTGGCCGTTGTTCATGCTCTCAGGGGTGTTCTTTCCTATAGATGTGGCGCCCTTTCTGCTTCAGGTCGCCATGTTATTTGATCCCTTGTTTTATGGGGTCGAACTGTTGCGGTGGTGTCTGCTGGGAGCCGGAACGCCCCTGCTGGGTCCGTTTGGATGGCTGATTGCCTTGGGGGTGCTGGTCGGCTTCACCGCGCTGATGGTGGGCATCGGTACTTACCTCTTCTCACGCGCCCAAGTCTAAAAGATGGAATCTGTTTGGCTCCGGGATGCAGCATAAGGGGTGCATGGCTTTCCCGCGCTGGAGGGAAAAAAAGAAGGTATATCATATCGCAGACCATGAAAAACAGGTTCTGAGGTGGATACAGCAAAGCATAGAAGCTGTTGACAAACAGCTTAGTAAGTTAGAAGCTGCCTTGAAAAAGTAAAAGAGGAAGGGGAGGTTCGCTTTTACCCTAACTACATAGAGTATTTTATCTGAAGGAACGTAATGTTAATTTTGGTTGAGCCTAATGAGCAAAGTTGCCTGCAGAGAGATCATTGAACGCTTATCGAAGATCCCAAGCCCGACTAGGAAGGACGTTGACCGAATCAAGATGCAGGTTGCAGGCAAGCACGACTTAAGGAGGGTTCCTACAAACTCTGAGTTGATGCGTTGTCTGAAGCCCGATGAAAGGAGTAAACTCCTTCCGCTCCTACGTAGAAAAGTCGTTCGTACAATTTCTGGAGTCACCGTCGTCGCTGTGATGACAAAGCCTTGGCCGTGTCCCAAGAAAAACCCGTGTGCATATTGTCCGGGTGGTCCACCCTACGGCGTTCCTCAAAGCTACACGGGACATGAACCAGCTACGATGAGGGGTATTCAAAGTGGGTTCGACCCTTATAGGCAGGTTAGGAATCGTGTTGAACAGCTGGAGGCGATTGGGCATGCTGTTGATAAGGTGGAGTTCATTATAATGGGGGGGACCTTCCCAAGCATGCCCCTTGATTATCAGGAGCGCTTTGTTCAGCGATGTTTAGATGCTATTACCGGAACGAGGTCTCGGTCACTGGAGGAAGCTAAAAAGAGTGCAGAAATAAGTCGGATTCGTAATGTTGGAATTACGGTGGAAACACGTCCTGACTGGGCGAAGCGAGGGCACGTTGACCACATGTTGTCGATGGGAGTAACTCGTGTGGAGCTGGGTGTCCAAAACATCTATGATGATGTTTATGAGCTGGTGGATCGAGGACACAGCGTTCAAGAAGTCGTTGAAGCTACTCGCGTGTTGAAGGATGCTGGGTTGAAAGTGGTGTATCATCTTATGCCGGGGCTGCCTGGTTCTAGCTTTGAGCGAGACTTGAGCGCGTTTAAAAAAGTCTTTACGGATTCCAGCTTTAAACCGGACATGATTAAGATCTATCCTTGTCTTGTTTTGAAGGGGACGAAGGCGTATGAGTGGTGGAAGATGGGGGACTATCAGCCGTATACGACGGAGGAGGCAGCTCAGCTTATTGTGGAAGTAAAGAGGATGATTCCTCCTTGGGTTCGGATTATGCGGGTTCAGAGGGATATTCCTGCCTATCTTATTGAGGCTGGGGTGAATCGGAGTAATCTTCGACAGTTGGTTTTGCAGAAGCTTCGAGAGCAGAATAGGCGTTGTCGTTGTATTCGTTGTCGTGAGGTGGGGCATCGTTGGTTAGTGGACAACGTGAAGCCTAACCCGGACAACATTCAGATACAGACTGTGAAGGAGGAGGCTTCGGAGGGGGAAGAAGTCTTCATTTCGGCTGAGGACTCGGTTAACGATGTTCTTGTTGGTTATTTGAGGCTGAGGGTTCCTTCAGAGAGGGTGCATAGGCCGGAGATTCTTCCTGGGATAACGTCGGTGGTTCGTGAGTTGCATGTGTATGGTCCTTTGGTTCCTGTGGGAAAGCGTGTGGCGAAGGCTTGGCAGCATAAGGGTTTTGGGGGCGTCCTTCTTTCTGAGGGTGAGCGGTTTTCTTGGGAGGACTATGGTTGTAGGAAGGTGGTGGTGATGAGTGCGTTGGGGACGAGGCAGTATTTTGGGCGTTTTGGTTACAGTGATGACGGACCATACGTTTCGAAGATGTTGAAAGGATAATGATGGTTAAGTTATTTTTTTTTAGAAAAACGTTGTTGGTGGTGCGCTGACTGGAATTTTGTTCACCACCACCATGCTGGGCGGGTTTTGTTTTGGGTTCTGTTTGGTTGCGCAAGATGGTGCGTCTTGCGTGAGGAAAATTTTTGGACTGGGTCTGAAGGGGGAGAGTGGAAGGGTTGGAAACGGGCTTGGGGATGGTTTCTGGGTTAGAAATGGGGCTGGTGGCGGGCTCGGATGGCCAAAATCAAGCAGCACGGAAATGACGCTACATCCAGTTTTGTCCCGACTTGCGCTGGAGAACCACTCGTTTTTCGTAGTTGCGTCGAGACCGTAGTCTGGGGATGCGCCGTTTCTTAGGTGTGGGCGCGATTTTTGGGGTTTGTGAACGGACTTTCCCGGCTTTCGCGAGGCTTCCGTGCGTTGGCACCTTGGACACCTCTCTTGTTCAGTTGAGTTATAACATCTCTTATATTTAACTCTTACAACTAAGGGACTACTTGATTGCTCGCCTCAAATTGTGTTCTTTTTCATAAGCTTAATTTTTAGTTCTTCTTTTTCTAGAATGCCGATAACTTTTTGCATATGGCGACATATCCCTTTAGCTGATCGTTTGTTTTCATGACATAAATTTCCAACTTTGCCTCGTTAAGCAGTTTCGTGAAGCTTTCTTGGGTGAACTCTTTCTTCAGCCCAGTGACGGCAATAACCGAGCGATGCTTGCTGACTCGTTTCATTTCATGAAGCGTTAGGAGGGGGTTTGGCGTGTTTTGTAGAACTGTTATAGCGAAGACCATGTCGAAGGTCTCGCTGGGAAAGGGGATGAAGTCAGCGTCGGCGCGAAGGACAGCGACGTTAGAAAATTGTTTCGCCCGCCTTTTTGCCTCCCTAAGGATCCTCGATGAAATGTCTAAGCCCACAAGAAGTTTTACTCGGTTCCCGATGTGTTCAAAAAGGAGCCCAGTTCCGCACCCCACATCCAGCACGAGGCTGTCCTCTTTCAGAGGTATGCTGCTTAACGCTGCCCTCATCTTGGCGCACTGTTCTTCACCGTATTGTGCATCGTAAACAGTCGCTAAGCTGTTGTAGTGATGCAGAACTTCACGCTTTTTGCGCCACTCTGCCATATTTCTTCAGGAACTTATCTGTAAGGTTTCCTTCTAAAGATTGTTGATTCTTAGGGTGGCGCTAACGCTGGTGGATGGAATAGGGAGATGAGGGTCTCAGTGTGGACGACGTTGGGGTGCTGCTCAATCATCTCATAGATGATCTTCCTAAGGTCCTCGAGGTCCCTTGCCTCGATCACCACCACCGCGTCGAACCTCCCGAAGACAGAGTTAGCCATCACCACCCCCTTAATGCGCCTTGACCTCACAATCTCCTCCGAGGTGCCGGGCTTCATGGTGACCATGACAAAGGCTCGTATGGCTTTACGGCGAAGGTCCTTGGCTAAGGACAATTGGCTCCTCTCCTTTAGAAGAGGGTTATAGATGTCTCGGTATGAACGATGTTTGGGTCCTTTTCCACTATCTTGTACACGATTTCATTGAGCTTTTCGAGACTAGGCGCCTCTATGACCACGATGGCGTCGAACCTACCATAGACGGAGTCCGCGTGTACTACTCCCTCCACTCGACGTTTGATTTCGTTAACCACCTTCTCAGAGGTTCCTGGCTTTGTCCTAATCAAAATGTACGCTTTCATATTTCCTCACCACCATTATAATTTAATAGTCCAGGTACTTCATGATTTCCCAAGGGGTGACGTAGAGGCAGTATTGGTTCCAGTCGTTAGTCTTGTACTCGATGAAGGCATCAAAAATATGGTTTCCAAGAGTTCTGTGGATGACTCCGTCACCTCTCATCTCATCCAACGCTTCCTTCAGCGTTGTCGGAAGCTCCCTGATACCGAGAGCCCGCTTACGCTCCGGAGTCATCTTGTACACGTCTTCGTCCACAGGGTCGCCTGGATCAGTCTTCTTCGCTACGCCGTCGAGCCCTGCCATGAGAAGGCATGAGAAGGCTAGGTAGGGGTTGCACGATGGGTCGACGGAACGAAACTCCACTCGCTTCTGTGAGGCAAACTCGGCTCCTTTAAAGTAGATGGGGACTCGTGCTAGGGCTGACCTGTTGCGGCGTGACCACATTATGTAGATGGGAGCCTCGAAGCCGGGAACAAGTCGCTTGTAGGAGTTGACCGTCGGACAGCATACAGCGGTAAGAGCTCTCGCATGTTCCAGTAGTCCTCCTATGAAGTATCTGCCCGTCTGGCTTAGCTCAGCGTAATCGTCGTCCCCGTCGTACATGGTGTTTAGCCCATTTTTCCACAGGGAGACGTGAACGTGCATCCCACTTGCGTTGTCCAGGTACACTGGTTTAGGCATAAAGGTGGCGATTATCCCGTGTCTCTTGGCCACATTTTTAGCTACAAACTTGCAGTATACGGTTCTATCGGCGGTTTCAACCAGTCTATCATACCGAAAGTTAATCTCCAGCTGGCCAGCTGTGGCAACTTCGTGGTGGTGCCTCTCAACCGTGAAACCAAAATTTTCTTCGAGTATTGAAGCAACTTCGTTACGGTACTCAATGGTTGTGTCTTCTGGCGGAGGCCTAAGATAAGCCTCTTTTGGTCTTAGTGTGAAACTGCCTGGCGAAATCTCCGGGGACTGGGGCACCACCCTGGGTGCACCCCAGGAGTCTCCCTCTCCACCCTTCGGGCTGACCCAAAGGTCCCAAACCAGTTTCGTGGGGTCGATGGACGTAAAGACAAAGTACTCGAGTTCAGAGCCAAAGTAACCAGTGTGACCCATCTCCTCTGCCTCTTTCACCGCTCTTTTTGCAACAAATCCTCTTGGACACACCTCGGACGGTTCACCACCGCCATACGCCTCATATACATCCCCTAGAACTATGGCGCTCTTCTGCTTCGCGTCACTGACCCATGGAATGATGGCAAGGGTTTCTGGATCTGGCTTAAGGACCATATCAGATTCTTCGATGGACCTGTAGCCTCGAACAGAAGAACCGTCAAAGCCGATCCCTCCGGTGAAAGCCGACCCGTCTATGTACTGCTTCGCAGGTACCACCACGTCATGCATGAGACCGCGAATGTCCACGAAGGCTGAGTGCACCCAGCGAACGTCGTTCCTCTTCAACAGCTCAATGGCTTTTTCTGTCGCACTCATGTCACTACCCCTTTGTTACACACGTCTTGATATAATATCAAATACTTTGTATTATATATAATTTCTTTTCATTTTAATAAAAAAACATTCATTGATAGGAATAAAAATGAAACGAATGCTCACTCATGATGTTCATTGTTTATGAAAACTTGAAAAAATGTACTTCTGCTGGTACTTCCTCAGAACTTTTATCTACGTTTGTCTTCTTCTAAGATTGTTGGCGAGCCAATATGTTTAGTCGAAAGCCTTCTTTGACGATAGAAAATCCAACGGTTGAGAAAGCGGCGGAACTGGTTGGGCGTGCGCTTTCAGAAAGGAAGGCTTTAATTATCGTTGGGAACTGCTGGGTGAATTATCGGGGGAGGGCGAGCTCCACGCTGGAGCCGGGCGAGCGTATCGTGATGATCAAGGAGGACGGCTCAGTGCTGGTTCATCGACCCACGGGTTATGAGCCAGTGAACTGGCAGCCTCCAGGTTGTTTGTTTCAAACTCGTGTGACGGAGAATGTTCTGCAGATACGGGCTCTTCGAAGGAAGCCGTCCGAGTCCGTAAAGATATTTTTTGATCGCATCTACCTACTCTCCGTTCTTAGTTTAATCGACGCGGGAGAGTTCTCCCTGTACGCGAGTGAGGAAGACATGCAGAAAGCGATACTGCTCGAGCCAACTCTCATAGAGTCTGGCTTCAAGCCGATCACGTACGAGAAGAAAATCGAGCCGGGATTTGTGGACGTGTACGGAATCGACAAGGACGGAAAATTTGTAGTCATCGAAATTAAGCGAAAGACAGCTGGCCGTGGGGCAACTCTTCAACTGGCAAAATATGTAGAATCCATCAAAGGCATGGTGAACCGTGAGGTTAGGGGAATACTTGCAGCTCCCAGCATGGCGAAGGGCGTCCAAAGGCTGTTGGCAACACTGAGGCTGGAATTTAAGCCCTTAGACCCTAGGAAGTGTGCAGAAGTTTTAAGCAAGCCTGAAACGAAGAAGCTTGTCGAATTTTTTGAGGGTCGTGCATGATACAGAATATTGTCCCGCTTGCCTACGACAGCTTCGGAGTACGTTCGATGGCTACGTTTGTAGAAACCGACAACGTGAGGATTTTGATCGACCCCGCGGTTTCGCTGGCTCCTCTACGGTATAGTTTGCCACCCCACCCGATGGAGTGGAGGCGCATGGAAGAGTCTTGGGAAGTCATCCAGCAGTACGCTGAGTTAGCCGACGTGCTCATCGTAACCCATTATCACTATGACCACCACGACCCAAGCGAGCCAGAAGTTTACAAGAACAAGGCTGTCTACGTGAAACACCCCACCCAAAACATCAACCTCAGCCAGAAGGAGCGGGCTGCCCTTTTCCTAGAAGCTCTGAAAGGTGTTCCGAAAAGCCTCGAGTATGCGGATGGCAGGGAGACGGAGATTGGAAAAACTAGGATTCGCTTCTCCAAGGCGGTTTGCCACGGAACCAACCCACGACTGGGCTACGTGACTGAGGTAAGCATATCGCATGGCGAGGAGAAACTCCTATACACGTCGGACGTGGAGGGACCATCCCTCGACGATCAAATTCAATTTATCTTAGACGAGAAGCCCGACGTGCTCATTGTGGATGGTCCGATGACATACATGCTAGGCTTTCGATACTCCTACAAAAGCTTAGAAATCTCTAACCGAAATCTGATAAGAGCCATAAAGGAAACAAACCTACATACTCTGGTTCTGGACCACCACTTCCTGCGAGACCTAAACTACCGAAAGCGAATAGCTCCTGTGTACGCCGCAGCAAAAAGTAAAAACGTGAAAGTTTTAACCGCAGCCGAGTTTGCTGGAAAGAAGATCGAGATGTTGGAGGCTTTGCGGAAAGAGCTCTATGAAAAATACGGGGAAGGGGGACCCTCAGAGTCGGCAAAACGGAAATATTTAGAAGAATAAGCAGCCTACGTTCGTTCTAAATGACACGATGTTCGATGTTTTCGTTGGCCTTTCGCTCTTTTATAAAGTAAGTATCATTGACCGTAAAGCTTATCAGCTTGAGGGGATTAAGTGTGGGGTGGGAATTAAAATGGGAGAATTAATCATAGATGAGCGCGGTAGAGTCGTGATTCCTAAAGAGATCAGAGAGAAGCTTGATTTAAAGACAAATCAAAGGCTTATCGTCCAAGTTCGTGAAAGAGAGATCATATTGAAACCAGCCGTGAACGCTGAGCAGTTCATCAACAATCTAAAGGGCTGCGTGCATGGCTCACGCATCAAGCCGTCTGAACTAAAGGAGATTTGGGGAATTGAGCATACTCACCATTGATTCCTGTATGTGGGCCTATTATTTTGATGAGGATGCTCCAGAACATCCACTTGTGACCACGCCCATCGACAAGGCTTTACGTTCAGAGAGAATCGTTATCAACACTGTCATAATAATGGAGGTCGCACATTTTCTCATCAAAAACCTGGGTCCCATCCTTGGGAAGGACAAGCTCGATGTCTTTCTTAGTTTTCCATTTGTCATCTTAAACCTCGACTACGACGTTACGTTAGAGGCTATAGAACACTTAAGGAGTTACTCCCACCTCAGGATAGGCGGTAGAGATGCCACCGTTATAGCCACCATGAAGCGCCTCGGTTTCAATAAAATAATGACTCACGACGAAGCCTTTAAAAAATTGGATTGGCTAGAGGTTATCGACCCTTTACAGAAAAGTAAGTGAACCAACTACCAAACTTTAAAAACAGGGATAACGGTTGCCCCCCTTTTACGTTTGCCGAAGAAAACCCAAAGAGTGTAGGGATTGCGGGTTCTGCACCGAATACTTCTATTGCCCAGGCGTTGGAAAACCTAGCATCGACCGTTTCGAAACCGCTTGCATCGACTGTGGCGTTTGCCATGCAGCTTGCCCCTACATGGCGGTTGAGCGCGTATTAGATACGATTCCTAGAAGGCAAGTCACGATCGTCGTGGACGGCAACCGCTTTGTCGTGCCGGAGCGAGTCACAGTTAAGCGGGCTCTCGAAACGCTCGGGCTAGAGTTTGGGAAATTCCCCAGCACAACCACGATTTTCGCTCCATGCGAAACCGGCGCGTGTTATGCTTGTGCGTTGATGATTGATGGGGAACCCCAGCCATCTTGCATCACACCTGTCCGCGACGAAATGGCTGTCGGTTTGACGTTGCCCAAGGATTATGTGCCTCTTCGACGAGTTTCAGGTTACCAACCCCATCCCGTTGGCGGTGTCGGAACGCCTTGGTGGGTGAAGAAGAGCGGACGGCGCTACATCGAAGTTGCCTGCTTTACGCACGGATGCAATCTTCGATGTCCTCAATGTCAAAACTATACGGTTACGTATGATAACGTGACCGTGGCTTCCACACCATTAGAGGCAGCCGCGGTATTAACAGCCCAACGAAACAAGTACAATGTGGAACGGATGGCCATATCCGGCGGGGAGCCCACGCTCAACCAAGCCTGGCTGATACGATTCTTTCGAGAACTACATCGACTGAACCCTGACCCAAATGCTCGACTGCACCTCGACACAAACGCGACGATACTAACGCCTGATTACGTGGATCAACTTGTGGAGGCGGGGGTTACAGACATCGGACCAGACCTTAAGGGACTGAAAACCGAAACCTTCATGAAAATTACTGGCATCATCGATCAAAGGCTGGCGGAACAATACTTGAAGAACGCTTGGGCCGTCACCAAATACATAATTGACGAGTATTATCCGGAGCCCTTGTTCGTTGGAGTCGGCATCCCCTACAACCGGTTCTTTATAACGCTGGAGGAAGTTCGAGAGATGGGTGAACGAATAGCGGGCATGAACCCGGAGGTGCAGGTTTGCCTCCTCGACTATTTTCCCACCTTCCGCCGAACCCACATGCAGCAACCCACCGTAAACGAAATGCGGGAGGCACGAGAAACACTACTCGAAGCCGGACTGAAAACCGTGCTAGCTCAAACCGTGGTAGGGCATCTTGGACCATGACTCCTCGCTAGTATATGAGGTAGCATAGGTTGTTTCGGGTCATACTGTATCTTTGTTGAACAATACCACGAAAAGATTTATTAAATATTGCGATATAAGAAATAGTGGTCGTGGAACAAACTACACTAAACGAGGTATTGAAAATGGCTTTTGGGAAAGGCGTAGCCGTTTGGATATCCAGCTTCTTTACCTTCCTGGCGGGTCTGAACACCTTCAACGCTGTAATGTTATGGGTGTACAAGGGTGCTGACTTAATCATAGAGCCTTATCTCATGAACAATATCCTGGGAATAGGCGGAATGCCGGTGACGAGATACTTCTGGGCGTCCCTAATCGCAACGTTTGGCTTTCTAGGTCTAACCTCTCTCGTTGCATACAGTGGGCCTTCACCGTATCAAGGCATGCTAAAGATGATTGGTGAGGTAGAGGATGGACTAGCGGACAGCCGAAGGAAGATAGAAGCCACAAGAGTGGGGTTGTTCGCGAAACTAGAAACCGATCGGATGGAACGTCAACAACTCGTTGATACGGTCAACGCAAACATCGGCAACGCTAGGAAAGAAATGCTGGACGCGGTGGATAGGCAGGGGAAAGCCCTACGAAAGGATCGTGAAGACCTGCTCCATTCCGTCAAAACGAGCTTCGACAACGCTAGAGAAGAGACGCTGGGGGCGTTGGAGAAGCGAGGGGAAGCTATACAAAAAGAAATGAGGGATATACTAGAAAAACATGGGAAAGCCCTGCAGAAGCAAAGGGTGGAGCTAGAAGATGTGAAGACGAGACTGGAAACCTTGGAGAGGGAGCTCACTCTGCCGAAGCCGAAGCTGAACAGTCACAACGCGCCGGAAGAAATTAAGGGAATTGGACCCCGCTTAGGGGCAGAGCTCCGTTCCATAGGCATCACCAACATCGGAGAGCTTATCACCGCCGACCCGCTCGTCGTCGCTGAAAAAACGCCGATATCCTTGGAGATGGCAACGCGCTTCCAGGCAAGGGCACAACTGCTGATGGTTCCGGGCGTTGACGAAAGCGACGCAGAACTGCTGGAAGAAGTGGGAATTCGGAGCAGGAGGGAGCTTGCCAACCAAGACCCCATCCACTTCAGCAGGAGAATCGCGGAGGTCGCTAAAGTCTACGTGGAAAAAGGCAAGATCACGGAAAGCGAAAATCCCACCATCGAAGAAGTGTCCTCATGGATAAAACACGCAAAACTCTAGTATCGTATCTTTCTCTGGCTTTCTTTCGTCTCAATTCGAAGTGTAAAGACGAGCACAGTCAGTTCACTGTTTTGTCATCGGCTTTTGTTGCTGTCTCCTTTTATGAGTCAGTATGAGTACTCCCATGGTACAGATGACTGCCGTGGTTATGATGATGACAAGGGTTATGTTTACGTAGATGTCGGCATACGGGAGGTCATATTGCATGGGCAGAGTGGATAGAACCGCCGATGCTAATCCTCTGGTTAACACTACACCCATTATGGGGCGCTCATCTTGTAGTGGACTGCCGATGGTTGACAACGCCACAGCTGCATATCTGACAAGAAGAAGTATAAGGGACAATATCACGCCCAAGAAAAGAAGTCTAACATCGATGATGGCGGCGATTAAGCCTAGGTAAACAAAGAAGAACGTCCGTATCAAGAATGCTATCTCCGATTCAAATCGCCTCATTCCCTCATCGATCAGGGTGTCCCTCACCCTCTCACGTCGAAGAATTTTGAATATTTCCCTTTCATTGCCTAACACGACGCCAAAAAGTAGCGAGGATAAGGCTCCACTTCCGCCGAGGTATTCGGAAACCGCGTAGCTGGTAAGGACGATAGCCAAGGTGAGCATATAGGCATAGGGCTCCCTCGCCACCCTCTTAAGGATGCTTAACCAAAAAACGCCTAAAATGACCCCGATAACAGCGCCTGTGGAGAACTTACTCGCAATCTCTCTACTGACCACGGCATGATCTGCCTGACCCGTTAAGATGATCCCAATAACAGCCAACGAAACCACGATACAGAATATATCTGTTATTGCCGACTCCAAACTTAACGTAGTCGCGCACTTCTCGCTCACGTTTATTCTTGTGGCTAGGGTCACTACCACAATGGAACTACTTCCACCAAGAATGCTTCCAAATAAGATACCATGTAACAGCGGAATGCCCGTTAAGTAGTGCATAAATAGGGCTACCGCCATAACACTAAACACATAGCTCAACATAGCTAGCAACGCTGCCCTCGGGCTTTCAGAAAATACTTGATAAATGTTCATCCTTAACCCGCCATCAAATAATATGAAGACCAAGGCCAATGCGGCAAGGTAGGGAGCCAAACTAATGATGGTGGTTGGATCAAAAACGCGCAGTATAGGCCCAAAAATCATGCCTAAGACTATTAGAAAAAGCATATCTGGTAAGCCTGTTCGCTCAAAAAGGTAATTACTTATAAAACCTATCACAATGATTAAGCCGCTTATCACCAAAGCCAGCATAACTGCATCATTCAAAGCTGAACCCTGACCCTGTACATTAATAATCAGCACATTTAAAGAGTTTTTATATTTCTAATCTAAATTTTCTGTAAAGGTGCATCGGGCGCCGCTATTCTTTTAAAAGCTTTATTATTGACTTATAGTCAAGCGGCTTAAGGTTTTTAGTAATTATTGACGTTGATATACCCGATGCATAAAGAACGGCGTCATCAAGAAAGAATCTGGAGCTTACATATTACTAAAATGAATGGAAAAGAGGCAAGAAGAGGCGAAAGGCGGTGAAGAAAGCGAAGAAGGGGTTACTTATAATAGTGGTTGGAATCCTGTCTCATTTGTAAGTGCCTATCTGTACAGCGCACTACAGATAGAAACACAGTCTCTGTTATTGAAATTTAGCTTTACGGGTGTGATAGCTCTTGGGATGGTGTTGATTTCCTTAGGAATCATCCTGATTCAAAGGGCAAAATGATAACCATACCGCGGGCTATCAAGTGAAGACTTATTTCAGTAACTGTCATTTTCACGGGTGCTCGGAGTGGCTTTACATGGAACCTTCATGGGTGGCTAACGGAATAGTGATCAACACGCTCATCCTACTCATCTCTTTGATAGTCTTAGATACGGCTAGCCACACCACCATCACCAACGCGGTAAAAACGTCGGAAATAACTGGGATTAGAAAAACAACGATTGGCTTCACTTTGATAGCGTTTTAGGCGTCGAGAGGTTTGGGGTAACGAGCTGGAAATTGTTGATGGAATCGTTACGGGTGGATAAGGATGCCTCTTGGATGGGCGAAGCAAAGAAACTGTCAGAGAAAGTCTGCCTGCAAGCTTCATGCGATGTGTGAGTTAGCCAAGGAATACTCCGTTGGGAAGAAGAAAACCTTAGCTGTCGGGGACTCTAAGAGCGACTTATGCATGATTGAAAATGCAGCCATCGGTGTTACCTTCCGACTCAAGGACCCAGAAATCATTAAGGTGGCGGGCATTATCGTGTATACGGATTTCTTTGAACTTATAGAAAAGTTGAAACCCTTTTTAGAGGGCTTTGAAAACGGGCAGTGAATGATGTTATGTCAATCGCTAATAGAAGTGCCCTTATTGCTTGATTCACAAGATCCTCTGCTTCTATGATGGATAACTGCTTGTCCCTGCCTTGAAGTGCCCCTCTTTCTAACTGCGCTCTCCAATCGTTTTTCTCACTCATCTACCTGATGGCTCTTTTTATATGCACAGCCGCGCTATGTTTTGAAAGCAAGCTCTTCTACTCTTTTACGGGATAGCGTGAGCACCCCTACGGTGCAGATGACTGCGGTGGTCATGATGATGACGAGGGTTATGTTTACGTAGAGATCTGCGTATAGAAGACTGCGTTGCATAGGTAGGGTAGAGAGAACAGACGCTGCCAAGCCTCTTGTTAACACCACGCTCATTATATTACGATCATCGCGCGTAAACGGGCTGCGGACGGTTGCTAACATCACAGCTGCATACCTAGCACATAGAAGTAAGAAAGACAAAATCACGCCCAAAATAAGCAAATTAATATTAGTAACAGTGGCGATTAAGCCCAAATAAACGAAGAAAAATGTCCTTATCAAGAACGCTACCTCAGACTCAAATCGCCTCATTCCCTCGTCAATGAGGGTATCCCTTGTCCTTTCACGCTTAATAATCTTGAAAATTTCTTTTTCATTGCCCAAGATAACGCCAAAAAGCAAAGAAGATAGGGCACCGCTACCGCCGAGATACTCTGAAACACAGTAAGCTACGAGCACAATAGCCAACGTAAGCATGTACGCGTAGGGCTCCCTCGCCACCTTTTTAAGGATGCTTAACCAAAACACTCCAAAAAGCACCCCAACGACAGCACCGGTGGAAAACTGCGCTGTAATTTCCTTACCAACGATAGCGTAATCTGTTTGCCCAGTCAAGATGGTTCCAATAACCACCAACGAAACAACGATGCACAAGATATCCGTAATCGCAGACTCTAAAACCATTGTAGTTGCGCACTTCTCACTCACCTTCATCCTTGTGGCGAGAGAAACAACAACTACGGAACTGCTTCCCCCACAAATGCTTCCAAACAAGACTCCATACAACAACGGAATACCCATTACGTAATGCGTAAACAAAGCTATTACGGTAGCACTCATTACAAAGCCTATCATAGCGAGCAACTCTGCTCTTGGAGTTTCAGAAAAAATGTAATAAATATTCATTTTTAGTCCGCCGTCAAACAAAATGAAAACCAAGGCTAAAGCCGCGATATAGGGAGCCAAACCAGCAACAGTGGTGGGGTCAAAAAAGCGCAGTACCGGCCCAAAAATTACTCCTAACACTATCAAAAAAAGCATGTCAGGTAAGCCCGTTCGCTCAAAAAAGTAGCTAGCAAGAAAACCTATCACAATAATTACGCTAGCTGTAACCAACGCTAGCATGACCATGTCATTCAAGGCTAAACCTCAAATAGCTTTTCTCATATTTTAATGCATTATGTCAAATAAAAGTTTAAAGAATTTTAAATATAGTTGAGAGAAAAATCTTCAGGGAAGTAGATTATGTGTGCGCACACATACCCTACCCCGGTTCTAATATGACGCTAAAACAGAGCTCTTTTCAAGTTCCTTCAAACCGACGGGCTTAGGAAAAGACGCCGACGCGCCGCAGAAAATTTGTAACCGCCTTAGGATAGTTATATTTCTGAAAAAGCTTCTGTTTTGTCAAGTGCCAGTTCAACAATTTTGATGGCAAAATCGAGACTTTAAAACTGACACTGTATATAAGTCTGAGCGTGCATTACACATTCTAATAAGGGATGTTTGATGCCGGGAATCGTTTCAAGAAGCAGAATAAAGTCTCCTTGGCTATTTCATTTAAATACTGGGTCATGTAATGGGTGTGACATTGAAATAGTAGCAACTTTGACACCCCGCTACGACGCTGAACGTTTAGGATGCGTACTCGTTGGCTCACCGCGACATGCAGATGTCCTTTTGCTGACAGGTCCAGTTACTCGTCAAATGATTTCCCGTGTTATTAGGGTGTATGAGCAAGTACCGGAACCGAAAGCCGTGGTTGCTGTAGGGTCTTGTGCAACTTCTGGGGTTCCCTTTATTGGAAGCTACGTGATGGAGGGACCGGTAGATGGAATCATTCCAGTGGATGCTTACGTGGTAGGATGTCCTCCCAGGCCTGAGGCAATCGTAAAGGGAATCGTGATGGCGATAAGTAGAAAGTTTAGGTGAGGATTCGGATGAATGAAAAGCTCAAAAAAGTTGAGTATGACTACACTCGATTGCTTATTCCAGTTGGACCAGTGCACCCAGCACTTAAGGAGCCAATTCATTTCAAAGTGGTGGTTCGAAGAGAAGAAATTTTCGATGTTGATGTGCGCTTGGGTTATGCTCATAGAGGAATAGAGGCATTGGCGGAGACCCGAAACCTAATTCAAGCCTTATATTTAATCGAGCGAATTTGTGGAATCTGCTCCCATAGCCACACTACCTGTTTCACTCAAGCAATCGAGGAGATCGGGGGAATACAACCTTCTGATCGAGCGCTACATCTTAGGACGTTGATAGCTGAGCTGGAGCGCATCCATAGCCACCTATTATGGCTTGGAGTCCTGGCTTATGAAATCGGATTTGATACCCTCTTCATGTTTACATGGCGCATAAGAGAGAGAGTTATGGATTTATTTGAGGAAATCACAGGCAATCGAGTTCATCACTCCATGAACACAATTGGAGGGGTGCGCTGGGATTTGAATCCCAGCCTAAAAGAAAAAGCCACGGTCTCTATGAAGGAAATCGCGAAGGCTACTCAATACCTTCGCGACGTATTCCAAGATAAAACAGTGGAAAAAAGGCTTTGTAAAGTAGGATTATTAACACATGATATAGCTCGAGAATTGTGTGTTGTAGGTCCTACCGCCCGCGGGTCAGGGGTGAGAATGGATGTTCGTAAAGATGATCCTTACGCAGCCTATGGCGATCTGAGAGACGATTTTTCGATGGTTGTGAGATCTGAGAGTGATGCCTATGCAAGGACAGAGGTTCGAATCTTCGAGTTATTTGAGGCAATTAATCTGATTCTAACGATCTTAGATCGATTGCCAAATGGTACCATTGCTCCAAAGGAAAGTGTTCTTAGGTTGATGAGGAGGGTTCCGGAGGGGGAGGCTGTTTCGAGGGTGGAAGCTCCTCGTGGAGAGCTCATCCACTTTGTGAAAACGAATGGGGAAGAGGGCTTAAGGCGGTTGAAGGTACGAACCCCTACGCTCGCTAATATCGTGAGTTTGAGAACCATGTTGGTGGGAGGCGAGATTGCTGATATACCGGTGGTAGTTGCTTCCATTGACCCCTGCATTAGTTGCACCGATCGAATAACGATCATAGATCGAGATAAAGGGGAAATCAGGATAGTTGATTCTAAAGGTTTACGGAGGAGGAAATGATGATCGACATATCAGCGGTACTTTTGGCTGCATTTTCATTTCCCACAGTATTCTTCCTCAGTCTTCTTTTTGAGGGGATCGATCGGAAACTTCATGCGCGAATGCAAAAGAGGATAGGCCCCCCAATCATACAACCATTTTACGACTTTGTTAAGCTGTTTAATAAGGAGAGAATCGTTCCGATGACTGCCGCGTCGGGGGTTTTCACTACAATTACCATTATCGCCGTAGTTTGTTCGATTCTCGGCGCGGCGATACCGTTAATTAACTTAGCCTTTCAGGCAAGCCTCATCGGCGACTTAATCCTAATTCTATATTTATTGGCTATGCCTTCCTTAATGATGATGATTGGTGGTTCCTCCTCAGGGAACCCGTATGGGGCAATAGGATTTTCACGAATGATGACCATGGTCATTGCTTATGAGGTGCCTCTGCTTACGTCAATTATTTTAATCTCGTTAAAGTCTGGGTTTTCTCTCACATGTTATACCATTATTCTTGCTCAGATTGAAATGAAATCCTGTTTTGCCTTCGCTTACCCCAGCATGGCATTTGCGGCGGCTGCATTTCTGTTATGCATACCAGCAGGGGCAGGTGTCGTACCATTTGACATCCCTGAGGCTAAAACCGAGGTTATTCATGGTCCGTTTATTGAATATGGTGGACCATACCTAGCTTTAATGAAGCTGGCTAAGAGTGCTTCAACCTTTGCGTTAACTTTTCTCACATCAACGCTCTTTTTCTTTGTGCCAGCGCTCTTGGGTAGTCCTATTTTATCAGAAACATGGGTATCTCTTGGCGTATGTTTACTGGTTGCTTTAATTGTTATGATTTGTACAGTGACCGTTCCTCGCACCATCTTCGCTCGTTTAAAGATAGGGCAAGCTTTCAAGTTTTACTGGTTGATCCCGTTAGTTCTAGCTATACTATCGGTGGCGTTGTTTCTTGTGGGAATGTAGGAGGGGATGCTATTTTGAAAATCGGGCATATGCTTCGTGATGCGTTGCGGTCGTTGTTCGCTAGGCCAGTTACAGTTCGGTATCTCACTAAGCCAGGGGAGATGGTCCCGGTTCCGGATCGGTATCGAGGTAAAATGGTTTATGATCGAGAAGCTTGTATCGGTTGCCTTTTATGTACTAAAACCTGTCCCAGCGGAGCAGTCATTGCAACCGAAGAGAGGAAAGTGGTCATTAACATTGATCGATGTATATTTTGTGGTCAATGTGTGGAGACATGCCCAAAAGATGCTATTAGCCTCACTTCGGATTTTGAAATAGTAGTCCATGAGAAGGAAGGATTGTTTGTTCAATAAGGTTTATTAGAAGTGAGGTAAAATGATTACACTGGTGATGGGGGAATATTTTGTCAACACCGCGCGAAATCGTCGTTTTGGTGTTGAAAAATGTGGTGTATCGACACACAGAGTTTCCTTTGTTAGGGGAATTTTTAGTTGAAAAGTATGGATTTAAAAAAATCGAAGAAAAAGCGCGTGAAGTTTCCGAATTAGAGGAAAAAATTCCCATAGATAGGAGAGAGATCCTTCTCGAAGAAGAGATGAAAGCTCCCATCGTTTCGGAGGAGATCGAAAGGAAATACTCCTCTCTAAAAATTTATGAGGGAAACTATCTGGATGCTGAAGTCAAGGTCTACATTCTGGGCGTCATCGCTCAGAAAGAGGACACTGTAGAGATCAGTGAGGAAGAACGTTATCCCGTCTACACAGCTGAATATCAGATGATTAAGCTCGTTAGCGAAAGCGGTTACGCCTTACAGCGGTTAATTGAGAAATTAAGTGTGGATCTTGGACTGAAAATTGGGGAAAAGGAATGGTTTTTTCACAGGTGTAGAGAGGGCTAGGGCGGTCTAATTAAGCTGAGGAGAAGATGGGGTTGAAGGCCTAATATAATGGCGGCGCTTGCTAAAACCAGCGTTGGAAGCCACATGGTAAAGGGAACCTCGTCCACGTCTTTTAGGTTTTCACTTGATTGACCGAGGAAGATTCGATGAAACGCTCGTATCAAAAATATGAACGGTATCATGGATATGCACAAGAGTAGTATTATGGCTAAAACTGATGCAAAAACCCCAACTTGGGTTAATAGGAAATAGTAGGCGACGTTGTAGAAGAGCCATTTGGCATAGAAACCACTTAAGGGCGGAACACCAGCCAAGGAGAGAGCGCAAATAATATAGCTCCATGAAGTTTTCTTCATCTTTTCCCCCAAGCCTCCCAGCAAGCTCATATCCCGAGTCCCGCTGCTAATCAAGACCGAACCCAGACATAAGATGACTCCCGCTTTCATTAAGGCGCCGTTTACCACATACATTTGCCCAGCTGTGAAGCTCAATGGCGTGAATAAGCCCAATGCAAAAACCATGTGCCCGAATTCATCTATGCTACAATAAGCTATCATTCGCATGAAATCCGTTTGCTGATATGCCAATAAAACTCCGAACACCATAGACGCTAGTCCTACCCCCGCCATTAATAAAATAATGATGTTGGATGGATAGATTGTGTAGAAGGGGTAAACCAGTTTATAAAGAGCAAGGATTAAGGCTATCGGTTCCGCGCAGAAGAAGCCGTTGATGATTGGAGTGGAGGCGGGAAATACGTCGGGTACCCATCCATGAAAAGGAACAAGCCCGATGTCCGCCCCAATACCCACGATAAAACAAGCCACCACTAACAAGAGAAGGCGCGAGTTTTCAATTAATGGGCCGGGATTACTTACTATAGCAAAGATGTTTGAATTATGCGTTAACATGAAAACTATGAGCACCCCCAGCAACACGAAGAGCGCACTAAGGGCAGTGATTATCAAATATTTGAATGCCGCTTCAGGCGATAGTTTGCCTGGGGCGTGAGCCACTAATATTATTGAGACCCCGATAGTTAGTTCTACAAAGAGGAAGATGCCAAATAAATCGTATGAAAGTAGGAGCCCTAACATGCAAACGGCAAAGAGTAGCACGAAAAAGTTGTATAGGCCTGGTTTTAAACGTCCGCCCTTCTCGGCTTTAACATTGTAAATGGATACTAAAAAGAAAATTACGGCGACTCCTATAACACCTGCCATATTTGTTAAATCAACCTGGAGAGAAAGCATCGGAGTTTCTAAAGTTTGACCAGCAAGGACGTCTGGAATCATCAATAATGCTAAAAGCAGAGTTAAACCAGTACCAAAAAGCAATAAAGTTTTTTCGATTTTTCTAAAAAATGGTTCTAAGAACCAGAATGGATGCATAAATAAGCACAGGGCGCCTATGAATGATGGAGATATTAATAGGAGGAGGGGAAACAGTGAGTACATTAGCCTGCCCACCTCCATTTTGTAATCAACAAGGCTCCATACTCGCGATAGGCTTCCACGATAACGAAGACCGCCACGAGATTAACGAAGATCATCAAACCCAACATGAAGGGAATCACACTCAATGGGCTTTCTGCAAGCAGAGGATAAAGCGCATTTTCCGCCATGTTTAATCCCGCAAGGATTTTCAGAGGGTCCTTCCGAGTAGCCATAACAAAGACTGAAAGAGAAAGCATAAGCGCACAAAATGGAAGAGTCTCAAGTCTTATGGGGAGTAAAAACATCAACCACCACCCCAAAGTTAAATGGGATAGCGCTATGGCAACAACCAATAAAGCAGCGCTTCGAGTGCCCGTAAGGGGTTGGTCAACAAAGTTCTCGGTGTGTGTCATCCCCCAATAAATTATTAAGGGAAACACCACCGCGCAGGAGAACCATTCCGCAAATGTAGCGAAAAAATCGATAAGAGCTTCAACATGTAAACCTAATATGAGGTTGATGAGACAGTACATTAGCTCCACAAACCCGACGGCAGCAGCTTGCAAGGAGAGGAAATAGATCATTCGTTTTGTGGTTTGAGCGAAGGAAGCCAAGGCTGTGAAAAGTGTAGCCGTTGCTAAAGCTATGACGACTATTAACTCCATGTTATTACCCTGCCAAGATAGCGATTAAGATAACAACTACAGTGCCTACTATGAAGGATGAAACAGCAGGGAAATATCGTTGTTGTATGTCTAAGCGAAGCAACTTCACGCATAGGTTAGAGAAGCCCTTCGACAATGCATTATACAAGCGGTCTACGTTGGATACGTGGCAAACACGGTCGATTCTTAATACACGTAGTAATGTGTCGTAAAAATGGTAAGCACGTGCACCATCCAGCAACTGGGCGTCCTCCCCGCAAAGGAAGGGCTTAAGCGCTTCCTCGCTTATCACTCTCTTATAAACAATTCCTTCCTCAGTTACCACCCTTCTATAGACGACTCTCTCCCTTGCCAAATAAGTTACCGCAAAAATCAGAAATAGAAACAGCCCAAGGGCAGATGCTGCCACCGTCATGGGGTTCCAAAAGCCAACTGAAGTTATTATTATCCCGGGTGGTTGAGTAACGGAAAAATAGTAGCCAAGTTGGTAAATACTAGGAGCAATCAGAAATTCTAACGGAATTGTTGGCATAATACCAAGTATGATTATGGCACTCGACATAACAATCATGGGTATAAGCATAGAAATTGGGGGGTCGCTAGTTTCGGGGCTCGAGTTTAATTCAGATTTAGTTAAAAAAACCGAGTGCAATAGCCTGGTTGCAATCGCGATGTGCAGAACTGCTCCTAAAAGTGTGATAATAAGGAAAAATGGTGAGTTTGCGTCAAGGGTCGAGTGAATGATCATGTATTTGCTTGCAAACTCGCTGAGCATCGGTAAGGCGCCGATAGCCAATACGCTGATCGTACAGCAAGTTGTGGTGATCGGCATACGTCGATGAAGGCCCCCTAACTCGTTTAGGTTGTATTTGCCTGTTGTATAAATTACAGCGCCAGCGCAAAGGAACAATAGGGCTGCAATGAAGGCGTGCGACATTAGATGGAACAAACCAGCGGTGACTCCTAACGGGGTGGTTAGTCCTATTACCATTACAATGTAGCCCAGTTCAGAGATGGTGCTGTAGGCAACTACTCTTTTGAAGTCATTCTCAATGATACCGTTTAGTGCGGCAACCAGCAAGGTAATTGCTCCTGTCATCGATATTACGAAGCTCCAAATGCTAATGTTTCCAAATAGCGAGGAAAAGGGCACGAGCGATGTATAAACAACGTGTGGGTGGAAAACTTGAAAGAAAAAACGTATAATTGCGTAAATCCCTGTTTGGAAGCCACATACATGAAACAGAACAGTAGCGGAAGTGGGTGCCACGGTTCCATCCGGCAACCATGTGTGAAAAGGGAACTGAACGGTTTTTGGTAATGCCGCGATGAGGAGGAGGGGCATAACAATGAAAATGATGGGCTCTCCTAATGGAATTTTTTGACCGAGCTCGAGGATCTCCAGTGTTCCTATTGATAAGAAAAGGACAATGGCAACTATCAGCAAGGCTATGCTGCCGATGTGAGTCATGATAAAGCATTTGAGAGCAGCCCATAAGCAAAATGGATCTTCATTCCAGAATGAAATAAGCGCGTATGAACAGATGCTAACCAATTCCCAAAATATGAGGAGGCCAATTAGGTCGCTTGAAAAAAGGGTCCCGATCATGGCGCCCATAAAAAGTAGAATGAATGAGTAGCTTCGGTTAAAGTCCCAGCCAACTTTATAAGCCCTGTTCTGGGGGGAGAGATAGTATACGTTGTATGTAAGAGCTAGCGCGCCAAAAAGTGAACAAAGGAGGGCAGGTATTAGCGCTAAATAGTCTACGTATAGACCTATATTAATCGTAGTGATCTGCAAAGGGATAACAAAAAGTTGTATCTTAATAGGTCCAGACGCCACCGCGAGAACCAATAAAAACACGCAGAACAAGGTGAGATAGGAAACCAAAATGCAGATCGCTTTTGCAAGCCTCGCTCCGACCTTAGGCAATTTTGCAACTAAATGAGATAAAACAGCCACGGCTATCGGCAACAATATTCCTGCAAATGCCAGCAAAGAGTTCTTAACCAAACTGGCGAACCTCGGCTCTTTTGTATCCTGACTTCAAGACGTTATGGCTAACATACAAAAAAACTTTGCCTCTCTGGAAGGCTAGGTAGACATCGAAGTCACCTAAGAAAGTGTGATAGGGCATCTTGGACCATAATTACAGTCAGTTCACCGTTTTGCCATCGGCTTTTTTCTGCGATGAGGCTTATGCTTTTGCTTCGCGATACAGTTTTTGGGAGGTTGGTTAGAACAACTATCGTAACAGTCCGAAAAAATGCTCGATCGTAAACGTCAGAACAACGTATAATATTAGCAAAAGGATCGTGATTAAGAGGTTCATGACCCATTTACGACGGCTCCAAGCGATCCCAAATGGGACTCCTATGAGGAACCCTATGGCATGACCCGCATATGATACGGCTCCCTGCGTCATGTAGTAGACCGCTAACAGGTTATAGAGAAAGTAGAGGATGGCCACGAGCCCTAGAGGCATAAGAAACAGCCATGAAAATTTCAGGGGTTTGATGAGCATGACCGTGGCTGTCAACGTGAAAATTGCCGCTGAGGCTCCCACCATGCTAACATCTAAACCGTAAAAAGGCACGCTGAAGATGAAAGAGCAGACGCCTCCGACGAAAAAGGCGGTAGCCATCTCCTTCGCTCCCAAAGCGTCTTCCATTGTGTTTCCAAACACGTAGAGGAAGATCATGTTGCCAATCAAATGAACAAGGTTAGCGTGAACAAACAGAGCAGTGACAGGAGTCCAAACCTCCCCCCGAAAGAAGTCGGCTGCCCTAAAGACGAAAAATCGACTCGCCATTTTCGGGTTTATGAACCAAGAGAAAAGACTAACGGCGATGCATAGAAGTATTATTATATTAGTTGTTTTCAAATGACCCATCTCTACGAAGCCCTTTTCTAGCCTCTATTTTCTTCGCTTAAATACTTTATGAAGCCTGATCATGTGCTACGATGAAAACGATTCTGTAGGCAACCGGCTCCTTTTTAGCGCCCTAGCCAAGTGCACTATAGCGGTGGAGAGAAGGGAATAGTGCGTGCTTTACGCACGTGAAGGAAAAATACCATAAGGTTGAATTCAAAGGGTCAGCCTTTTAAGGTCCTCTTCACCTTCAGCGTAGCCATAAGCAATCAGCAGGTCTCCGGCTTCTATCACTGTGTCAGGTTTTGGGCGTAGCCACTTGTCCCCTCTTTTTATACATAGCACCCACATACCGGTTTCCTCTTGAACCTGCGCTTTCCGCAAAGTTTTTCCAACCAAGGGGGACTTTTTCGAAACTTGCGCGTAAACCACGGTTTCCTCCGCCTCTTTGATGGCCAATTTCAGAACGGGATGCGGCTCCAAGCCCCTAAGCACAACTTCGGCGATCTGCGCTGCGGCATCGGCTATTTTCTCTGTAACCACACCCAGCCTAATCAATCCCAAGAAGTCTTTGGATTCTTCTGGAGTGATGCATCTAGTCAATACGAGAAGCTCAAACTTGGTGTGCAAGTCGTCTACATATTCTTCAAGTGTTTGCACTTCCTCTGCCAATTCCTTGCTGTTAAGGAATATTGACGAATATGCGAGGTCTACCATGAGCTCAGAGGTGTCCTTCAGTTCCACGAGCATATCGATGATTTGTTTAAACGGTTCTTCTGTTGTCATAGCCCTCAACTCCTTTATGTTTGAAAGGTTCCGCCAGCAAGTCTTTCAAACTCTTCTACACCCATTGGGGCGCCTCTCGCAATGATTATGTCTCCTACGAGGATGAGCTCGTCCTCTTTTGGATCAATTATGAACTCTTTGTCGCGGCGGATGGCGATTATGTCCACACCCATCTTTGCAGCCAAATCGAGTTCACCTAGTGTTTTGTTTGTCCAAACAGAGCCTTTTTTGACCTCGGCTCGGGTTAGTCGCTCCTCGACTTTTTCAAAGGCTTCTCTGATTAGAGGGTGAATACCTATTCCTCTCAAAACTATCACGGCTATGTCTCCAGCAGCATCGGAAATTTTATCGGTGGCTGAGGCTACCACTGTAACTCCGACAAGCGATTCTGCGTCTTTTCCGTCTCTGGCGGCTACCATTGCACTCATGTTTAAAAGGTAGGCGAGAGTGTCTACCCGTCTCTCCATTTCGATGACCTCCTCAGCTAAGGGTTGATTGTGAAATAAGGCAGCGGAATATGCTAGATCTATCATCAATTCTGAGAGGTCTTTCATCTCGACTAATAGGTCTCTAACGGGTATGGGTTTGTACTCTATCTTCTCTAACCGAACCATTTGATTAAAACTCCTATCTTTTAGGGAACAGTTTGACTCTTGTGGTATAACTAAGATAAACGTTCGGTTATAGATAATTTTTGTCCTATTCGCCGTAGGGAAACTCGGAACAGCATGGAAACAATTTTATAAAGGAAATGCAGAGAGAATCATTTAACGTTTAGGTGAAAAGGATGCTTGATCCGCCACGGAGGGGTCAAAATGGCTCATCTGCAAAAAATGGTCAAGGAAAGTTTTCTTTCAGAAGTGCTCTCCATAAGTGGCGGCACCATAGCAGGCTTGTTTCTAGCCAAAATAACTAACGTCATTGAGGTTTTTCCAGGCCTTTTGATCATGGTTCCAGGCTTTATGGGGCTCAGAGGAAACATTTTAGGTGCTGTGAGCGCACGCATCGGGACTGGGCTTCACACGGGTTTGATTGAACCCAAGATAAGTTTTAGAGGGATCACGGTTACCAATTTTTTTGCCTCTCTGCTTCTTAGTACGTTTGTCAACATGCTAATCGGCACCTTCGCTTATCTTGTTTGCCTCCTTTTAGGTGTGGAAGGAGCGGTGCTGTGGAAGCTCATGGTGATAGGAGCCATAAGTGGCGCACTCGCCTCAATTATGGTTGGCCCCCTCTCGATAATCCTCACAATCTGGGTTTTTCGAAGAGGTATAGATCCAGACAGCGTTATGGGACCACTGGTTACCAGCATAGGCGACATTACTGCCATAATCTGCCTCTTCCTATCAGCCCAATTAGTCTTGTTTGTGGGATAACAATGCAGAAACAATTGTTCAAGAGGATAATAAATGAAAGCGTTCCAGCCCTCGTTTTGGCCGCCCTCATCGATGTTGCCGCGGGCACCGCAATGCAGCTAAACATAGAAATCTGGTTGGCGCTTCCGATTTTTCTAATGTTGGTGCCACCGATCAGTGATCTTGGCAACGATGTGGCGTGTATAGTTTCCTCCAAAATTTCCACGCTTTTGGCGTTAGGTGTTATAAAGCCCAAGTTAGAGAGGAATAAACCGCTTGAGGAAAATTTCGTTGCAATTATGATTATTGGACTGCTTTCCTCCGTTTATATGGGAGTGATAATTTTCGTCATAGCCAACAGTGCAGGGTTAGGGTCGATCCAAACATGGTCTTTTCTTGCGGTCTGCGTCATAGCGGTAGCAATGCTAACCTTTTTTGTATCCATAATTGCGGTTGGCGTAGCATTTCTTTCATGGCGCAGAGGAATCGACCCAGACAACGTGACAATACCCATAAGCACAAGCATCTCCGACGTTCTAGGAATTTTATCACTATTACTAGCAGTTCAGCTTGTAAGGACCGCTGGACTGCTTTAACCCCAACTACTACCACTAATCCTCCTTTTGTTTTGCCCACTCTGAAGACATTAAGCCGTCCTTTTCAACGACGCACTCAAGAAACTTGGGACAGCTAGAATAGGCCAAGTTCGCTGAAAGTGAAAATTGTTAACGCAAGGGATGTGATGAAGACTATGCCCCAGACTTTTTTGTTCCACCCAGAAACCTTTGATCCATCTAGCATGCCAAGGGGGATGAGGTTGAAAAGGGCTATCCACGCGTTGAAGGCAGCGCCCAACATCGTGACAATTTTTGAAAACGGGTTTAATGGATACGCAAACATGAGGAACAGAATTGAGAGTATTAGATTGGTTAAGGGTCCTGCGAGAGCTATTTTTCCACTCGTCTTCTTACTCATAGGTCCCATGATCAGCACTGCCCCAGGTGAGATCAGCTTGATGGGAGAAACTACGGAGAGCAGGGTGATGAGGGCGCCGAACATGGTCAATCGAAACTCGGCCCAAAATCCATAGTGTTGCGCCGTCAGCTTATGGGCGAGTTCATGCAGGAGAAAGACGGATGTGAAAACAGCCGCTAGGATCACCAGAGTTCTCAACCCGACGTATCGAAGACTGATCATCTGCAGAACGGTGGATAAACCAACGCCCATGACCAGAAATGCCGCAAGAGCTAGGTGCTTTAGCTCGGTAGGGCTGAACCAGAAAATTTTAGCCTGAGGTCTGGGCACGTAGGGGAAGGGGTACTCATATGGGATCCTCTCGGGCTCTCCTTCAACAATGATCGGCGCCTCCCTGCGAGGAGCTCTAGCCCTCCAAAACTCTGGACACGCATGTTTCTCCGGCAGTCGATGCTCAACGCAGAAGTATTGGTTACAAAACGGGCACTTGAAGGGGAGGGAGACTTCCTTACCGCAGTATATGCACTCCACTGCTCGTTAACTTCCTGAGGGCGGCTAAACACTTCATGAAATCGGTGACTTAAAGGTTTAGCTTTCAAACCACCGTCTTAGATAGCGGCTTGAAGTAATCAGGGCTATAAACCTTAACAGAACATCATCAGAAAAGCCCAGAAATAACGTAAAACTTGTGATGGACAGAACTAGATAATAGCTATCACTCAAAATGTCCTACATCAGTATACAGGGAAAAAGAGTATTAAATATTACGACATAATATTTGTTAGTTTATAAATAAACTCATCAAATTTAAAGTGGTGATCGATATGGGAAGAGGTGCGATAGTAACACCTCTTTACATCTCTACTGCGTGGACCCTGCTGATTAGCTATCAGTTATTCACGGAAACGGCTGTCAACTCTGCCGTTCAAAAGATTGGCATGTCCTGGCCTTCGATTGGGGGGTGGCTGAACCCTCGTATTGATGTCATCGTTTTTGTGCACGCCTTTGCCTGGATTTTTGTGTTGGCTTCCATGACCCCCTCACTTATCTTAGGAAAGGGAAGGAGCGTGCTTATGCAGTTTATGGTTTGTTTGACGTTGACCCTCACTGCTGTCTGGTTTCCAGAAATCTTTTCCCTCGTTGTTGGAAGGGAGTTTGTGGATCAGGTGCTCAGACTGGCCGTCTGGCTTGAAAACCCATGGTTGGCCAGCCTCTACCTCTCGCTTCCATATCTCACGATGCTCTCTGTGGACTTGCGCGAGAAAAGAGGGCGCATGCTGGAAAAGGAGCCTAAGGAGCCCGAAGTGGTTCCAACAGAAGAGCAGCAACCGTCGACGGTCGAGCAGACAAAAGATGAAAACCTCATGCAAACTTGGCAGTCTTAAACATCGCAACAAAATGAAGAAAAACACCAGTTGAATTTGAAAAACTCATCCTTTGTTTGGGTTTGAGTTTGGTACTGATTTAGTCTTAGATTTGTCGGAGCAGTAAGGGCGTACTTATATCTATTTTGTGTCTTTTGCAAGCTTCGAGGACGGTTCTGTGCAGTTCTGCGTCTATTTCTGGCAGTCCTTTTACGTCGTTTATAAACGCATAGAGGGTGTATTCAACGGCATAATCCCGAAACTTTGTTATCCAGACATATGGCTTAGGCTCCTTTAAAACTCTGGGAACCTTTTCAGCAGCCTCTAACAAGACTTTTTCCACATCTTGACTGTTGTACTCAAATCCAGGCGTAACCGTCACATGTCTTCTTACCACTTTCTTCTTTCCAAAGTTATCAATCTCCGCCCTGAGCAACTCTTGATTTGGAACGGAAACTAAAACATTGTCAAGAGTTAGCATCTTGGTATAGATTAATTCGATGTCTACGACATCCACGAATTGACCGTTAAAGAATATTCTGTCTCCAACCCTGAAGGGTCTGCTGGTCATCACAATCAAGCCAGCGATGGCGTTTCCAATGGTGTTTATGGCAGCAAAACCTATGATAGTCCCGCCGAGAATGGTTAAAAGTCCAGATATCAAACCCAGCGTTACTCCAAACTGCGCCAAAACGGCTGACAGAACTATAAGAACTACGAGCCATTTGACGATCCTATTCAAAGCGTAGGCAAGATGTTCTTCTAGCCTCTTCTGATCCTTCAGCCTTTTGATTTCTCTTGCAATAACCTTGTAGAGAACATATCCCACAATGACGGTGACAACCGAAAACAAGACACTATAGAAGTTGGATAAGATCCATTCACCTAGAGCTTCAATATAATCTAATAGGCTCATGTGGAAGAACCCTCCTACTGATTCTACGCGCCTGCTCTCTTAAAGTATTTTTGTAGAAGCCGCTGTGCCTATGATGTTACAGGAAGAAGGTATCATCGGAATAGAATACCATAAGATTTAACTCACCCAATTACGTTGACGAGGTTTCTTCGCGTTTTTTGTGAGCTCCTTCCGGTTTTCTTCTATCGTCCAGTGTTTGCGTAACGGGTGGACGCCTTCAGGCCATTCATCCGGCAGGATTAAAGGCGTTAGGCTCAGATGCCCCTGAAACTCTACTCCGAGCAAGTCGTGGACCTCCCGCTCATAAAGAACCGCCCCAAGGATAATGTCAGTAATCGAGGGAGCAACAGCTTCGTTTAAAGGCAATTTAACCCGTAAAGTTAACTCCGTCCCCTCTTTGTTTAGGTGGTAAAGAAGCTCGATTCCATCCTCCACCTCAAGGCCCGTTATCGTAGACAGGTGAATGAAGCCTTCATCCCTTAAAAATTGGATCGCCTCCCTCAACTTTCTTCCATCAATTCTTGCGAAAACCCGCCTAGCCCTAGGGACGGACACCTCCAACACATTTTCATCTCCTATACTTTGATTTAGTTGGTGAATGATCTCTTTCTCAGACATTGTGCTCCCCATCCTTTTCCTTCAAGTTAGCTAGCAAACCCAAAGCCTCCTAAGTCTTGTTGTAAAATTAAAGGAGCAACATCTAATAAAGTTCGCTGAATTTGTGAGACATATGAATTGCCAAGATATTCATTTTCGCTGTTGTTTTCCCATACTTGTTCAACCCTTTGCATGTAATTATTCCAAGACTTTAATCCCCACTTTTTAATGTGCCATCTCTTTTCTATCGTGTCACTGATTGGGTGAGCGATATTGTAAGGCAGTTTCCAAATGCTATCATACATCAGCCATTTTTCAATTACTTCATGAATGGCCAAAGATAAAAACCAATTTCTTTCTCGGATTTTATTGTCTAATCTTATTATGTTTTTTGTGCGCTCTTTCCACCATGAGCCAACCCATTCTTCTGATTCAACAATTTTAATCCTGTGTTTAGGTAAGATTGTGTCTTCAAGATAGGCTATGACATAATCACTTTTAAAATAAGCATGCGTGATGCTAAGTCTTTTTAGAAGATTGATCAAATTTTTTGTGAGCATCTTACTTCTCTCCTAGCTTCTTTAATTACTTATAAATATTACTAAAAAGCTATAAACATTTCTTTTAAGATATATTAATTGCGCGTTAGAATTCTTATAAGAGGGATTCTCGAATTCCATATGCGAAAAGAAGGTGTCTGTTTGGCGTTAGAAGAATTGGTGGTAACAGGCGAGGAGGCTTTAAAGGTCGCTGATGCGCTAACTTCGACGAGCTTCAAGATACTGCAACTGCTTTCGGAGGAGCGCCTAGATGTTTCGACTATCGCCGAAAGGCTAGGATTGAGCGAGGCCTACATGAGTGAGCAGTTACGTCTCCTAGAAGAATTAAAGCTGATCAAGGTGGGCTACGAGCGGGGCAAAAGAGGAATCAGAAAGGTATGTGAATTGGCGGTCAAAAAAATCACCATAGTGATTAAGCCTGAAGTTTGATTATGCGCAGGGTAAAAGAGAGACCCGTAAATGGACGTTGGAGTAGAGGATCATTGCCTGAAAGAGAGAGGTACTCCTATGAATACACGGTTTTTACTATTCTCGAATATTTACTTGAGAGGAAGCAAATAGAGCCCGTGAGCAAATATCACATCATGACCAGGGTTCGTCTTCCCAGCCAGAGACCTGACCGGGTGAGTTCTGTTTTAGACTTGTTAGTGGAAAGAGGGTGGGTTTCCTTGGTTAAGACTGAACATGCCTCTTTTTACAAGATAACCGAAGAGGGCGAGAAAGAGTACAAGCGATGGATTAGAGACTTTTTAGAGTTTGCAAGAAGTCTTTACCGTAAATAGTTTCATGTCATCGCCGAAACAACAATGTATCCCTTTGGGCCTTTCTCAACAAGGTCAAAGGACTTGCCTCCCACCCAATTTCTCCTGTCTTTAACAAATGTCTTCGCCGACTCAGTGAATGAAGATGTAGAAACGATCAGTATCCTATTTATCTTGGTCCGCATAAACGGAAGGAGCTTATCTATTTTTAGAATTTGTAATAAGCGGGAACGAATTGTCGTCAAATCATTTTCGTCAACAGGATCCTTTTTATCAAAGCATTTTGCGAGTATAAGCCCATGTCTGCTTAACGCCTTTCTTAATCGGTCAGCTGTTTTTCCTCTAACCTTGATTTGCTCTTTTCTAATACACACGTCAAAGGTTTCCTCCGCCTTGGCTCCGTAGATTTTCACGTTGAGGAAATCCTTTAGGGCAGTTGAATTTTCTGCGAAGAGTTCCTTCAAGGGTGTTCCTAGTTCAGGAATGCCCTCTAATAATTGGTTCATTAGCCTCTCCTGTGGGGTCTTCCCTCTTAGGGGACTCGTCTCGAACCTTACCACATAGGAGAAGGTTGTGAATTTTTGAACCCAAGCCTTTAGCATTCTCTTAGCCATCAGCCCATAGTAAACGGTCATAGGAGCCAAAACAATGAAGACAACAACACCCAAGGGAATAGTGATTCCTAGGGGAAGGGTGTATATAGGTAGGAAAGAACGAGTGACATAAATCGCAACCAAGACGACAACGCATGAACTAATAATTATTGCCCAAGTGAGGACTCGACTAACCCTGCTCAATATCAAATAGGCTGTGTCGGCGAACATCATGGAAGCTATTATGGGATTTTCCCTCTCCAAAGGATCAACCACCAAGAGTTCTTATCTAAACATGGAACAAAACCGAATATAAGGAACCATGGAACTTAGTTCTAGGCATTCCAAACTTTGTTCTTCCATCCCTTATAAACACCCCAAAGTTTGTATAGAACAAAAAATGTGGGAGGTTTAGTTGTGGCCGCCAGAAAAGAAGAGGAACGTAAAGCAGAAGAGAAAAAGCCGGAAGAGTTTAGCACTGAGACGTACTTGGAATCAGCAAAGTAATTTCTTTTACTTTTTGTGAACTTTTTTCTTATGGGCTTCTAGCTCTTCCTTGCTCTTGAAGGTTTTTCCACAGCACTTGTATTCTTCTTTCTTCTTAGCCATTTTCCAAACCACCCCTCCTATGCACTTGATTCACAGAAAAACTAGTAGAGGAGAATATAAAGAGGCATAGAACTAAGTTATGGGTTCCGTAAATTTTGTTCTTCCATCCTTTATAAATTTGGGTGAAGTAATTCATCCAAAAATGTGGAGGGTCACAAATGATCTGGAATATGGTTAAGACGGGTTTACTCTTTGCGGTCTTGACGGGTCTTCTGCTAGGCATCTGCGTCCTAGTTGGGGTCGATCCTATAATCGCAATTGTTCTAGCAGGTGTGGTAAACTTTCTGGTCTATCTCCTCTCTGACCGCATCGTGCTCGCGATGACCCGTGCAAAGGAGGTCTCCCCCAGCGACGCCCCCCGCCTCCACAAAATGGTAGAATCCCTATCCGCTAAGGCGGGAATACCAAAACCCAGGGTCTTCATCGTCCAAAACAATACGCCTAACGCGTTTGCAACAGGAAGGAGTCCTAGTCATGCAGCTGTCTGCGTCCACACGGGCCTTCTAAACATGTTAAACGAGGACGAGATAGAGGGGGTTCTAAGCCACGAGCTGGCGCATGTGAAGCATCGCGATACTCTCATCATGGTTGTGGCTGCCACCATCGCCGGAGCCATCGCCATGGTTGGAAGAATCTTCTTCCTTTCCTCCCTATACGGCAGAAGGGAACAACGTGAAGGCAGCCTCCTCGGCGCTCTAGTCATGATGGTCGTCGCCCCACTGGCGGCCATGTTTATCCAGCTTGGAATTTCAAGGACGAGGGAATACAGCGCCGATGAAGGGGGCGCCAAACTTTGTGGCAAGCCCCTTGCATTAGCCAGTGCCCTGAGGAAGATCGACTATTCTGTTCACCATCGGCCCATGAGCTCGGTACAGAACAATCCTTCGCTTTCCTCACTGTACATTGTTAATCCCTTCAAAAGTAGCGCAATCGTAGAACTTCTATCCACTCACCCTTCGGTTGGCAAGAGAGTAGCAAGACTTGAACAATTGGCCCACCAGATATAACATCGAATACTTCGATAACACTTAACCAAGAGCTGCTACTTTTGTTAGAAGCCATGCAGTAGCTGAACAAAGTATAAGATAGAACTAAGTTACAAGTCTCTTCAACTATATTCCTTCACTCTTTATTAATTGTAACATAGGAACAATCCTAACAAAGTTAGTAGGAGGAGGATTAGATGGGAAGACTCGTTAAAAATCAAAGTCTAAATTATTGGCTTTGCGGGCTGATCTTCAGCATAATCTTCGCGATTATCGGCTTCATAACATCCTTTGCAATGGACATCGCAGAAGTCATTCTAGGAACTATTCTAGGTTTCATCTTGTACATAATCGTCATGCCATACATCACTGGCCGTCTAGTCGACTACATCTCTGATAAGTGGATGGACTAGCCCACGTAGAGCCCATAAGAGAACCTGTCCTGACAATGCTGTGGTGGTTGTGAGCATTCCATTCTTGAAATCTTATTCGATTGCAATCGCCTAGAAATTGCGAATAAGACGCACTTGAGGAAAAATGAATATTAAGCCGCCCTGAAGTAGATGATGGAAGGTGTTGGTAATAATGACTCTTGAAGAATTAATCAGCTTTTTCAATCAGCTTCATCCAGAGATGGTACGTCTAGTCATAAGCTTAGTCGTTGTGGTGGCGATAGCGATAGCCTATAAAATATTTAGCCGGTCTCTTTCTAGTGTTGGCAAGAGACTTGAGTTCGACCCTCATGTACAGAACTCCCTCCGGCTCATCCTTCGTGTGGTGGCGATAGCTGTCCTCACTACCACATTATTTACTATATATGAGCTTCCAACCACGTGGTTTCTCGGCGGCTCAGCCCTCGTCGGGGCAGCCCTTGGTTTCGGTTCATCCCAGACGATAAACAACATAGTTGCAGGCTTCTACGTTATCGTAAGTAGGCCCTTCAAGGTGAAGGATTATGTGAAGATAGGTGACGTAGAGGGCCAGGTCGAGGAGATTTCAATAAACTACACGAAGTTGTATACTCCCTCCTTCAACCTTCTGGAAGTGCCGAACGTACAGGTAATGAACAGTAGGATCCTGAACTGCACCCATGAAGGCTTCATAAAATACACCTTCTCTTTGAGCCTACCACACGGCGTCTCGAACGAGGAGATCATGAGGAAATGTATAGAGCCTGCAATCGAAGAGTTCCACAAAAAATATCGTGATAAGCAGCTTAGAAAACCAGAGTGCTACTTCGAAACAAGCACCCATATGGGCCGATCGTTTAAGATCCGTATATTTATACCAAAGGGCGAGGCGAAGACCCTATATAATCTGCAACCTGAGCTGTCGGATATGATCATAAACCGGTGGGACATAGAAAGGAAAAAGTAGGGAAACATGAGACTGAACACTAGAAAACAGAATCAAACTCGCCTAATTCCCCTAAATTCCCGGAATGCATTCTTCTATGAACAACAAGTTAGCTGATTGTCGCGCAAGGGTTTAGGCTTTTGAATCTTTGGGCGCTTAATTCGCACAGTTAACTCGATCCCCTCCTGTTTAAGTGATAAAGAAGCTCGATTCCATCATCCACTTCAAGGCCTGTTATGGTAGACAAATGCGTAAAACCCTCGTTCTTCAAAAATTGAATCACATCTTTAAGCCTCTTCCTCTCTATATCCACGAAAATCCTCCTAGCCCTAGGAATAGTCGTTCCCAAAACACCACCTACGCCCACACCCTGCCTCAATTTATCAACGATTTCTTTCTCAGACATACAATATCCCACTTTGCTCTAATTTTAGCTTAAAACCACAATTTAAATAAACTCTGTTAAGCCTAGTTGCCAATGGGAGTATTTTCGGACTTAGTGACATTCTCACTCATCTCTAATCTCCTTTGTGGTACTTCTTAACAATTAAGAGAATGAGGCGGAGGGAAGGAACGATCTTATTATTCATATATTTTCTGTTTCTGGCGACCACCTTCGGCGTAATACGGATGGGTGGTTAAAATGGGTCTCGTATTACACGCTATGACAGTAGAAGTTATTTCAAATTTTTGATTACAACGTTGATGAGCGGGAAAGGTACTCTGTGATTTTCTTTTGGTATAGGGCGTTTTGTATAAGTTGGCTTTTTGTGATCCATTGGGATAGTGGTATGTGGAATTGGCTGGTGATTCTTTGGAGTGCCTCCTCCAGTGTATTATACTTTAAGGGTAGTTGTCTCATGGCGTTTCTCACGTTTTCACGGACTTGCCAAACTCCGACGGGCATGATGTAGCCAGGATGAGCCTCACGAAGCACCACGACGGTTGCTTGGCGCCTCTCTTTCATCAGCAACTCGCAGACTGCTAGTCTTGCTGCGTAGTAGCAGCCTCCAATCTCTGCGTAGGTGGTTCGTCCCTCGTATCCCTCCCAGTCGGAATACATGACGATGCTGCGTCCAGTCGGGTTCCAAACCGTGCCGGGGTACCAGGCCTCCATCGCCTCATAGCTCCACACACCTGGCATCATCAAAACTTCGAATCGGTTGTCCAGGTAGCGAGACTCGTAAACTCGATACTCATTGATTTCTGGAAGCGTCTTGATTCGTTCGATCAAGTCTTTTGAGAGGATGCTGTCGACGGCGGTGATGCTCCATCGTGTAGGAACCAGCCTCCTGTTGTCTTTCAGTCCGAAGGCTCCGATGCTGAAGGCTCGCTGTATCCTTGTAACTAAGACGCTTCCCTCATATAGCGTGACGACTGCCTCCGCCGCCTTTAGGTCCGTATCCCCGTAGGCTTTCTCGATCTGATGATCCCAGCGAGCGGTCCCAACCCTCATGTCTAAGATGGGCGCGGAGGGACCAAACGGCTGGACCTCATCGTCTAAAACTAGGTAACGGCGAGGCTTGTTCTTGAGCGCCAACTCCACATCCACTGGACCAATCGATAGAGCAAGTTCCCGAGTTTTGTCCATGATCTTCCCAGCTCCTTCAAAGTTTTTCACGTGAACCCGATGCTTCCCACGAATCAGCATCGACCGGAAGCCCACAATCTCGTCGATGGACTTTCCAAACCAAAGCTCGGGTAGGTCAAAAAGGCTGGTGTCTTCATGAATCGGCGGAACTAATGGACCCGCGTACACGTAGGGATAGCCTATTCGACCCACAAAAACACTGGGTGGAGAGGCGCCGTCCACATCTGTTCCTTCGATGAGGGGCATCGTCCTAAAGTACGAGTTCAGCCTCACCATGAGGGGGCAGCGGGTTTTCCCACACAAAAACTTAGAACCCTTACAAACCACGCAGAGTCCCTTTCCCCAAGCCATCCCTGAGGCTTTCGCCAATAAATAATCTGTGCTGTAGTTCAAGTCTGCAGCGACGCTGGGGTTATCTATGAGCCGAAGTATCCAAAGATTCTCTTTCCCACTCATCCTCGTCTTTCTTGTTCCCTCAGTTAGCCTTTTCATGTTTATGCCGCCGATGACTTCATTTAATAATTTGGTCATGAAGCTTAAAAACAAGCTGACTAAAGTTAAGCAGTTATGTTTCTTCGGGTATGGGGTCGAACACTTTCACGATGCCTTGTTTTGCGAGTTCTTTAAAGCCTTTATCATGCGTGAAGATCTTTCTAATGCCCTTCTTCCTCATCATCGCTAGGATTGTGGCGTCGCGTCCACCAATTGGATATGCCCATGTTTCAGAAAGGATCTTTAGAGATTCGTAGAGGAGGCTGAGATCAAATTCAGCTACTGTCATCGTGGATAATCTCGTGAAGCTTTCGATTCTTCGTTCAAGCATGTGCCTAGGAAGCTTGGAGACCTTATATAGGTAGTGTGCAACCTCCATCCATATTATTGTGCTCGTAAGGATCTCTTCTGTTTGAATGATCTTCTCCAACTCGTCTTTGACAAACTTATGCTCCTTCATGGTAGGATCGAGATAATAGTCCCACATGCACGAATCCACAACTATCATCTTTAGGGTTTCTCCCTCCAAATCTCCTTAACCTTTAACGGTTCTAACGTCTCGACCTTGAAGGCTTCGACCTCTTTCATAAACTCGTGAGCTTGTTTAATGAACTCCTCTGGGCTTAGGGGCTTTAGCAACACGACCTCAGATTCTCTTTTTTCCAAAATAAGCTCAGTGTTAGCTCTGATTTCTAGGCTGTCTCTAATTTCGGTGGGAATCGTTACTCGCCCCCTCTCATCGACTTTTACCTTCATACTTATTCCCCAATAACCCACATAATGGGAAAAATATAAACTTATCTTCTATCCAACGAGCGTTCGTCTCCAAAAATCTTCGGTTCCTTTCCTTATTTCTCGAATCAAAATGAAGATGAAGAGCGCAGCAAACATGGACTGAACAATAATGGTTGCATGGATCCAATGGTTTAGAAGCACAAAGGCGTCAAAGGATTCGTTAAGGAATGGGTATAGTAGAGGATTGAACTCGTGATGCAAAGAATCCAAAAACACGTGGGCGACACATCCAATAAAACATGATGCAACAAGCTTGCTGGAAAAGCGGCATCTCTCCTCCACCATTTTTCTATCAAACCCGAGAAGGGGCGAGACCACAGCGGGATAAAGAAAAACGGTGAGCAAGATTGAGAGAAGTACGCCGAGGATGGATGCGCCTAACAAGCTATGGAGAATGAGTCTTCTATGAAGGCCGCCGGTCATGAGATAAGTGAACGGGTTTTCTACATCTGGTATCATGGAGCTCACGATGAGAGCGGGTAAGCTCAGCTCCCCTTTCCGTTTGTTAGCGAAATAGGCTACGCAATAGTGGAGAGGAGGCAGAGGCATAGTGATTGCCCCTAAAGCGTATACACATGTTCTTAGGGTTGATTTAAATGCTTATATCTGCTCCAAATTTAATATATCAGCAGTATTCAATGACTGGAGAACTATAAATTGGATTGGATGCTCCTCGCCCCAATATCCGGAATAGCCGCACTAACCGTAGCCTGGATTTCAGCTCGTTTAGCTCTGAAAGAGAGTCCTGGTTCCTCACGAATGATGGAAATAGCAGAGGCTATTCAAGAAGGCTCAGTGGCCTATTTAAAAAGACAGTATACAACCATATGGACCTTCGTGGCAATCATCGCCGTCCTTCTCGCCATCGCCCCAAACCGATGGTCCTTTGCATCCATTGCCTTCGTGGGTGGAGCCCTCTCCTCCACAATTGCAGGCTTTCTTGGGATGCACGTAGCCATACGAGCAAACTCAAGGACGGCAAACGCCACCGTATTTGGTTTAAGCAAGGCACTAAAGGTGGCGTTTCGTGGCGGACTTGCAATGGGGATGTTTGTCACCGGAATCGGCCTGCTCGGAATCCTTCTATTCTACTATTGGTCTGGGCGTCCAGAGCTTGTCCTACCGTACAGTTTTGGAGCGAGTGCTGTTGCCCTCTTTGCTAGAGTGGGAGGAGGAATCTACACAAAAACGGCTGACATAGGAGCTGACCTGGTTGGCAAGGTGGAGGCTGGCATCCCTGAAGATGACCCAAGAAACCCAGCTGTAATAGCAGATCAAGTCGGCGACAACGTGGGCGATGTAGCAGGCATGGGTGCCGACTTGTTTGAATCGTATGTGGCCAGCACCGTGGCAGCGATGGTCGTAGGTTACGTATACTACCGCGAGGCAGGTGTCGTATTGCCATTACTAGTCAGAGCTATCGGCATAATCGCGTCTATTCTTGCAGTATTTTTTGTTCGAGTTAAAGAGGGGAAAGATCCAAGTTACGCCCTCAACAGTGCAAGTGTGGCTGCTTGCGTCTTCACGGCCATTGGCTCTTGCCTCATAGCCCAATACGTATTTGGCTGGGAGGCGGGGCTGAAGTTGTTCATTGCTATAGTATGCGGATTGGTGGCTGGATTGGTTATCGGATTTACATCAGACTATTTCACGAATAGAATTCATCGCCCAGCTCAGTTTACTGCCAAATCTGCACAGTCGGGCGCAGCCATAGGCATATTGACAGGCTTCTCGATGGGGTTACTTAGTACAGTTCTGCCAATAATAGCGATAGCGGTAGCCGTGGTTGTGGCATATTTTGCCGTGGGAAATATATATGGCATCGTAATGGCTGACGTAGGCATGCTTGCAGTCACGGGAATCGTGGTTGCATCTGACGCGTATGGACCCATAGCTGACAACGCTGGAGGATTGGTTGAAATGTCGGGGTTGCCTGAGGAAGCTAGAAACGTTACAGATGCCCTAGACTCTGTGGGCAATACAACAAAAGCGATTTGTAAGGGCTTCGCCATTGGCTCAGCGGCTTTAACAGCCATAGCACTTTTCGCCACATATTCAGAGGTGGCAAAGGTTTCAACGTTGGATTTGTTAAATCCCAGCATCGTGGCAGGCTTATTTCTCGGAGGGTGTATGGTAGCATTGTTCTGCGCTTTAGTTATTTTGGCTGTGGGTCGAAACGCGTTTAGAATGGTTGAAGAGGTACGAAGACAATTTAGAGAGATACCGGGGCTGCTTGAAGGAAGGCTTGGTGCTAAGCCAGATTATAAAAAATGCGTCGAGATAAGCACCCGTGGAGCCATAAAGGAGCTAATAGTTCCTGGTCTTTCAGCTTTGATAACGCCAATTGTCGTAGGTTTCATTCTCGGAAGGGGGGCACTAGGAGGTTTCTTAGCTGGAAGCATTGCGGCTGGCTTAATATTTGCATTATTAATGGCTAATGCCGGCGGATTGTGGGATAACGCCAAAAAATTCATTGAAATGGGACACTTTGGAGGAAAGAGGACGCCAACGCACGCGGCTGCGGTTATTGGCGATACCGTTGGAGATCCATTTAAGGATACAGCCGGGCCATCGATTAACATCCTAATCAAGCTGATGGCAATCGTAGCAATAATCATAGCTCCTTTCCTAGTTTAATCTGCACAACTTTTTCTAGCTTCGCCTTACTATTCATGTTTTCATTGTATTGTTGGTAAAGCCTGTGACTTCCAGAAAATTAAGGCATGGTGAAACCAATATAAAGATAACCTTCCCAAAGTGTGCGAGAGTGTATCTGTAATATTTAGATGGGAAAATTTTTGGTCAGATATAATAAATAGATTATGTAAAGCGAAACGTAACCGATTCCCTCTATTTTATTTATTTTTCCCTTCATTAAATCAAACTGAAACCAGATTGTGATGACGAATAAAAATAATAGATCTATTGCTATTGCTTGGAAACTCGCAGATAGGGGTTTTAACATTGATGCAAATCCAAGAATCCATAGAATGTTAAAATAATTTGAGCCTACAATGTTCCCGATGCTTATACCCATTTCCTTTTTCTTAGCAGCGATTATGCTAACCACGGTTTCTGGTAATGATGTTCCAGCCGCAACTATAGTAGATCCAATCAACCATTCAGTCACTCCAGCCAACCTTGCCACATTCGCCGCTGAATCAACCGTATAATTCCCACTTATGAGAACTCCAGCCAAACAAACCAATACTGTTAACATTATTTTACCTTTTCGAAATGGTTTTATCCTCTCCCATAGGACCAGTCTCTTTCTCATGTTTAACAATGTAATACGTATAACCTACGAGTGCAAGAACCATTAAGAAACCTATAATTCTCCCGATCTCCCCAAAGAACAATATAATGCTCAAAAATAGTGGAAACAGTCATGAAGCTGCCATCCCTTAACCATAATAACCTATTTTTATTTTCTATCAAAGTTATTTTAGCTTAGTTTTGATGGCAGCTGGCTACAGCGGGAGTTGCACAACCTTAATCGCTGCTCCAAGTAACGTAATAGCAGTGTCGATGTGTAAGAAGGAGGTGAAGACGTTCTCCACTACGCATTGGCAACCCTGCTCCTTGCGTACCTTCTAATCATCCTTATATGGGTCGTCCCAGCGTAGTTTAATAGTAGTTGAATATTTGGGGGTTTCACATGACTAAGGAAGCAGAACAAAAATTTGACATCGAACAAATAGAAAAAGAAGCAGAACAAATCATAGAAAAAGCAAAAAAAGAATCCGAACGGATCCTGGCAGAAGCTAAGAATAACGCAGATTTCATGCTCTCAAACGTTAAAGTCGATATACTTAGTATTCGTGATGCAATAATTAAGGACGCCCAAAAAAGAATAAAAATAGAAACACTTATACCCTCTGAAAAAGAGCTGGAAGAGCTTGAGAAAAGAGTTAACCAACGATCAGCTAAAGTTATCCAACAAGTAGTTCGCGCTGTGATGGGGCTTCAATAACGTGTTATCAAAGCTTTTTTTAAATATACCAGTACGCATGTTTAAAGTGAAAGTCTACACCTTAAAGGATGCGGTAGACCCAGTTCTAATAGCCCTCCAAGCGTCAGAATCCCTTCACCCAGTCACAACGAGACAGTTAGATCAAGCAGAGCTTATGGCAATCCAGGAAAAAGTGAGGCAGGTTAAGGAATCGCTCGCCAGAACCACTGAAATCTTAGCCTCCTTGGAAAAGGAAAAAGTAGTTGTGATCGGGAAAGTTGACCCTTACACACTCAACAATATAATCGAGAAATATGGGAAGCTCACCGAGGAAATCTATAGGAGTTTGAAGGGTCAAGAAGAAGATTGTCGTAAGTTGAGTGATGAGATAGCAAAGGTGTCGGAAGAAGTCAAAATCCTTCAGGCTATCACCGAAGTTTATCCAGAGCTTACAATTTCAAGTTTAAACTACGATGGAGATTTACTGTTTTCATCAACAATTATTGCGAATCGAGAGACATGTGCAGCCATAGAAAAGACCCTGAGTGATAGATTTAGCCTGATACTAAAGGCAGAGGAGCAAGATCAAGGCGCAGTTGTGTTTACGGTTTACGGATTCACAAGAGATAAACATCGGCTGTTAGAACTTGTCAAGACATTTGGTGCGAGTTTCTTAAGCCTACCGAAATCTGATATACTGGTTTCTGAAGAGGTGAAAATTCGTAAACGGAAGTTGGAGGTGCTGCAGAGTCGCGAGAGAGAACTAAGAACTGCCATGCAGGCCTCTATAGAAAAAAATGTGGATGAAATAGTATTATATAGAGAGATATTGGAAAATGAGTTAGAACGGCTGAGGGTTCTTGAGCTAGCCTCGAAATTTCGCTTCTCTATAGTAGTTGAGGGTTATATTCCAGAAAATGAGAGAGATAGATTATTGGCATCCCTGAATAAATCGGTGAGCAACTACTACGTGGATTTCGAATATCCCAAGGAGAGAGATGTGCCGTCTAAATTGGATAATTTGGGGCCGATTAAGGCTTTCGAGATGATAACAAATTTTTATGGCACCCCTGAATACAACGAGTGGGATCCAACACCATTAGTTGCCTATTCCTTTACACTCTTTTTTAGCCTCATGCTCGGTGATGTAGTTTATGGAATAGTTTTATTGTTTGCAGCTGCATTCGTGGTAGGCAAACTCGTTGACGATCCTGAATCTCAAGGCTTTCTTTTGTTCAGAAGATTTTTGTACATCATTGCTCTGGGGTCGATAATAGGAGGTGTTTTATCTGGCTCTTATGCTGGAGACATGCCGAGGCTTCTCGGTATTGAGGTAAAACCTATTTTGAGCTGGTTTGCTGACCCTGTACAGCTCATCATTTTTTCCATGATTATAGGTATTTTCCATGTTAATATAGCTCATTTTGTTAGATTCGTCAATTTTGCTAGATCTAAAAACATGTTTGGAGCCATCGGAGTTATTGTGTTTTTCATTGTAGAGGTATTTGGGATATCTTACATATTGAGAACACTTTTGCGGTACAACGTTGCGCTTTTCGAATACACACCTAAAGAAGTGCTCCTTTATGTCACTCTTATGGGATTAGCAATCTATGTGCTATGCAAGGTAAAGGCAGAGGGAACATTCGGTGTATTTTTGTGGATATTTGACCTGTCGACTTTGCTTGGAGACGTACTCTCATATTCGAGGCTCGCTGGTGTGGGACTAGCCGGTGTCCTTTTGGCTTCATCTTTTAACATACTTTGCAAGATGGTATTTCAAGGTATGTATGGTATTTCACCGGGCATAGTTGGAATTGTTCTAGGCATGGTATTCGGTATTGCGGTTTTTGTATTGGGACATTTAATTAACGTTGCTTTGAGTGCTCTGGGTTCATATGTCCACTCGTTAAGGTTATGTTTCGTCGAATTCTTGCCAAAGTTCTGCTCCGGAAGTGGAAGCAATTTTAGTCCAATGAAATTAGAAATAAGTAAGAGAATAGTAGTCGGAGCTCCAAGACATGAGTAGACTTAAACGGTCAAATTTATAAGCGGATGCAGCTATGCTATAAAAAGTGATGGCATATGGCAATTGAGATGTTACCCAAGCCTATTCCCGAGAGGGATTAAAATGGATAGTGTAAACGACTATATTAAGTGGGAGATTATATTTATAATTTTTTGTGTATCAACCTTAGGAATGTACATTCTTTATGGATTCGCTAAATCGCAGGGCTGGATAACTGGGGATGTGGTTAATATTTTGATCGGAGCAGCCGTTGATCTAGGTTACGTCGGAGGTGCTATTGGATCGACATTAGGATGCCTAATTACATGTAGAGCAGGTGTGAGCATGTTAAGTGAAGATATTAAACAGGCTAGAAATGTAATCATATTGGCTGCTTTGCCAATTACACAAACTATGTACGGCGCGATATTCGCGATTTTTATCTCAACAACGGTGATGCCAAAAGCCGCAGTTATAAAACCTATGGCTGCTATGGGAATTTTTGGGGTGGGAATAATTGCTTTTATTCTTGAACTGTTTTCAGCTTGGTGGCAAGGTGTAGTTTGCGCACAGGCTATTTCGTTGCTTTCAAAGACTAACGGGCAAATAACAACTTCTTCGCTTGTACTTGCAGCTTACCTCGAATTCATGGGCATACTTGGAATGGTTTTTGGAATCGCTATAAGTTCTCTGCTGATTATGGTATGAGCTGATGAACATGCAGCCAAAGTCAATTAAAGAGGCCATATTAGAGCAAGCCAACGATGAAGCCGAGAAGATCGTTGAAGAAGCTAGGAAAAAGGCCCAGCGGATCTTAAAAAATGCTGAAGAAGAAAAAAACAAGATGATGGAGGCCATCAGATCAAAGGCCATCGAAGAAGCGAATAGAATGGTTGAACGAATACAATCAGAGGCAAATGCTGACGCTAAGAAAATAATGCTAGAAAAGAAAGCGGCACTTTTGGCAAAGATAACCGAAGAGATTAGAGAAGTGATCGAGCAGAGAAAGTTCAACTACGCTGCTGAAGAATCCATCAAGAGTCTTCTGTTAGAGGGATTGCCCATGTTCTCTAAGGAATCAAAACTACGTGTTTTTGTGAATTCAAAGGATTTGAGTGCTGCAAAGCGAGTTCTCCAAGAACTTAAGCCACCTAATTCTGTAAGTGTAGAAGCAAAGAACGACATGCTAGGAGGCGTTATAATAGAGTCCTCTGACGGATTATTAAGGATTGATAGCAGCTACGATACTCGAATGAGAAATTATTTGGAAGCCTTTCTCCCAGACATAAGGAGAATTCTATTTGAGTCGTGATCAAGCGATGAGATTGGAGGGTGGAGTCCAGAGTTTATACGCTAAAATAACCCCATTAATCGAGTCAAAGAAGATTAGAAGTATCGAAAAAAAAGAAGTACGTGAAATTATAAAGAGTACAAGCATAGCTGAAGCAATTGATAAAATGAGTAAGACAGATGTAGGAGCCTACTTGATTGAAAGATTTCGTCAGGGTGCTAGTGCAAAGGATTTGGAATTGTTTTCATGGAGGTTTCTAGCAGATAAAGTGTATGAATTCTATGAAGATCTACCCAGTGACGCGAAGCTGGCGATAGACTCATATTTGAATAAGTATGACTTGTTGAATGTTAAGGCTGCTATTCGAAGGATCATAGGCACCTCAGCTGAAGCAGTTGTTGGAGTGCCTTTGGGCTGTATTTACCGATATGGGAAACTTGAAGAGTTATTACAGTGCAACTCTATGGGAAAGGTGTCTGAATTGTTAGGTTCGTTGTCCATGGGAAAATATGCTAAGATAATTGAAATGGGAGGAGATAGAATAAAGCTTGAGCATGCCTTAGAGGACGAATATTTTCGTAATCTATTGAGAGTAGGCAGGGCAATAGGAGATGCGCATATTCTCCGTGTTTTCGGTGTATTAGTTGATTTAACAAATATTCTAATACTTTTGAGGAGTGTTGCGAGAGGCAAGAAGGCGACAAGACAAGACTTACTGAGTCAAATTTACATGTTGAGTTCGAAAGAGATGGAGAAGTTTTGTACTTTCTTTAATGTTGAAGAATTTCTGGCAGAGCTTACACGAACTTATTACCATCACTTGGCTACAAGGCTGAATAAGGCTTATATGAGCAGCGGTGATCCCGCATTACTAGAGAGTCTGATAAATGAGTACGCGAATTATGTAGCAAAGCAGGAATTTTGGGTTTCGATGTTTACTCCTGCTTACATGCTTAGCTATACTATGTTTAAGGAGAATGAAATGAGGTTGGTTACTTCAGTGTTGAAGGTGGTTGAGGAGCAAGTGCCTTCCGACATGTTTGTTAAGTATTTATAGGTGAGTAGGCATGAGTGAAAAGAAGGAGATTGCGGTTGTTGGGGACGCCAATACTGCGATAGGATTTAAGCTCGCTGGTTTAAAAAGAGTTTACGCAATAGAAGACAACGTTGAAGATAAAGTGCTAACCGAATTACTTAAGGAGCTATATACCGATAGCAAAGTGGGCATTATTGTACTAACGGAAAATTTTAAAAATCGTGCAGAAACAGTTACGAGGAATTATGAAGGGTCTCCGATAGTCGTTGTAATCCCTATGTTGCATAGGCCTAAGTTCCCAGATGCGAGAAAGTATTATAGAGAGCAGATAACGAACATCCTCGGATTTGCCATACAATTGTAGGTGGGTACGATGGTAGTTGGCAAGATATCCAGAATCTCTGGGCCTTTAGTTGTTGCCGAAGGTATGAACGGGGCAATGTTCTATGAGGCTGTTAGGGTCGGTGAAGAGAATCTGATAGGCGAAATCATCGGCTTGGAAGGGGACAAAGCAATAATTCAAGTCTATGAAGATACCACAGGCTTAATGATTGGAGGAAAAGTTGAATCAAGTGGAAAACCCCTAACGGTCGAGCTTGGTCCTGGAATCGTTGGTATGGTGTATGATGGTTTAGAAAGACCCTTAATCAAACTTGAAGAGCTCACCGGTTTCTTTTTGAAGAGAGAGATCACAGTAGAACGTCTGTCGAGGAGTAAGAAATGGCACTTTAGACCGGTAATCAAGAAAAATAGCAAAATTTCTGGTGGAGATATACTAGGCCTAGTAAATGAAACTAACCTTATCCAACACAAAATAATGGCGTCTCCGGGTGTGAATGGAATGCTTGAATTCCTGGCTAGTGAAGGAGATTATACAGTTGATGAAGTAATTGCAACTGTTGGGCAGGGAGGGAAAAAAACAGAGCTTAAAATGTATCAGGAGTGGCCTGTTCGAAAGCCAAGACCGTATGCTGCGAAACTTGACCCCTACGATCTCCTAATTACAGGAGTAAGGGTAATTGATTGTCTTTTCCCAATAGCAAAGGGAGGAAAAGTAACCGTTCCCGGAGGTTTTGGAACGGGTAAAACGGTTCTTCTACAGAATCTAGCCAAATGGACTCGCACCGACATGAATTTATTCGTTGGTTGTGGTGAGAGGGGAAATGAAATGGCAGATGCGCTTACAAGTTTCTTAAAACTTAAAGATCCTGACACGGGTGTTCCATTGAGCGAAAAAGCAATTTTCATAGCAAACACGTCAAACATGCCAGTAGCTGCAAGAGAAACTAGCGTTTTCATAGGAATGACTATTGCAGAGTACATCAGAGATATGGGATATAATGTTTTGCTTGTGGCCGACTCTACCTCTCGATGGGCTGAAGCGATGAGGGAAATATCTGGGAGACTGGAGGAAATGCCCAGCGAAGAAGGATTCCCCGCTTATCTTGCTTCGAGATTAGCCGAATTCTATGAACGCTCTGGAGTAGTCAAATGTATGGGATCTCCAGAAAGAATAGGCTCAGTGACGGTCTTTGGTGCAGTTAGTCCACCCGGTGCAGATTTCAGCGAACCAGTGACACAAGGCACGTTGAGGATAGTAAGAGCTCTACTTGCTCTAGATGTTTCACTGGCAAATCAAAGGCATTTTCCAGCAATAAGTTGGCTCTCGAGTTACAGCTTGTATAGTGACAACGTCAAAGAAAAGTGGACTGAAGTGTATCCTGAATGGGCCCATCATAGAGAAATAGTTTTAGATTTGCTCCAGCAGGAAGCCAGGCTTCAAGAAATTGTAAGGCTGGTTGGTCCTGAAGCTCTTCCTGCTGAAGACAGGTTAATTCTTGAAGTGTCTGAAATGATCAGGGAAGACTTCTTGATGCAAAGCGCATACAGCGAATCAGACGCTTTCTCAGGTCTCAACAAAACCAGCCTCATGCTCAAGGCAATAATAGAATACTACAGAAGCGCCAGTGAAGAAATGGCGAATGGAGTTTCTATTGAGCGTATCAAAGAACTGCCGATCAGGCAAAGAATAGCTAGAATGAAAGAGTTAGAGCAAGAAGTTATAACCCCTGAAATTGAAAGCATTATCTCCGAAATGTATAAAGAGTTCGGCTCATTGAAAAAAGGAGCCTAAAATGTCCTCTCCAAAGAAAGAATTGTTTGTAGCAGAAACTAAAGAGCTCAGAAGTGCACGTGGCTCACTGCTCATCGTAAAAAGCATACCAAGAACTAAGTATGGGGAGATGGTCGAGGTTATAGATCAAAGTGGAGGAATTAGGTACGGGCAGATAATTGAGGTCAGCAAAGATGCAGCAGTAATACAGGTGTTCGGTGGTTTGAGTGGCGTCGATCTTGAAGAGAGCAAGGTTAGGTTCAAGCGTGAAACATTAAAAATGGGCGTTTCTGTCGATATGCTCGGAAATATTTTTGACGGACTTGGAAGACCTCTCAAAAAGAAAGAGGAAGAGATCATTCCTGAAGATTATCCTGATATCAATGGTTTGCCAATAAACCCATACTCGCGTCTTCCTCCTTCCGAATTTATTGAAACTGGAATTTCAGTGATAGATGGACTGTTGACGTTAGTAAGGGGTCAAAAACTCCCGATATTTACCGGTTCCGGTCTCCCCCACAATGACATTGCTGCGCAAATAGTTAGACAAGCAACCGTTAAAGGTTCTAGAGAGGAATTTGCAATAGTTTTCGCGGCGATAGGCGTTAGCTACGATGACGCTAGATTCTTTATTAATGAGTTTGAGAAAACTGGAGCGTTAGGGAGAACGATCACATTCATAAACACCGCTTCGGACCCAATAGTGGAGAGAGTTGCAACGCCGAGAGTTGCTTTGACAGCCGCTGAACACTTGGCTTGGAAGCATGACATGCACGTTCTGACAATTTTATTAGATATGCTGAATTATTGTGAAACCTTAAGAGAATTATCGGCTGCAAGAGACGAGGTTCCAGGGAGGCGAGGGTATCCTGGCTATATGTACACGGACTTGGCAACCATATACGAAAGGGTAGGCAGAATAAGAGGAAAGAAGGGTTCTCTGACGGTTTTCCCAATTGTAACTATGGTGGACGATGACATCACTCATCCTGTTTCGGATTTGACTGGTTACATCACAGAAGGACAGATAGTGCTTTCAAGAGAGCTGCATGCGCGAGGAATCTATCCGCCAGTGGACGCTTTCCTATCTCTCTCTCGGATGCTAAAAGATGGTATAGGCCCAGGAAAGACCAGAGAAGACCACTATGACGTGTTTATGCAGTTGTTCGCTGCCTACTCAAGAGGACAATTTTTGAGAGAGCTGTCCGTTATCGTTGGTTCTGAGGCCTTGGGAGAAGAGGACAAGAAGTTTATGAATTTTGCAAGCGAGTTTGAACGACAATTCATAAACCAAGGAAAATACGAGAGAAGAACCGTTGAGCAAACTTTAGATTTGGCCTGGAATTTGCTAGCGATACTGCCCGAATCTGAGCTAACGCTGGCTAGGGAATACTTCATCAAGACGTATCATCCGAATTGGAGAAGTAAGAATGTCGGTTCGAGCCACAGAGGTTAGGCCAACAAAGATAGAGTTCATAAAACTTCGAAGAAGACTTAATGTGGCCAAAAGGGTTCATAAGATACTTAAGGAAAGAGCGACTATACTTGTTTCGGAGCTGCTGAGTCTTACCAAAGAGGCCATAGCCAAAAGAGCTGAGCTCAACGAGGAATTAAATGAAGCGTACATGGAACTCATTATAACATATGGACAAATTGGGGCTGTAACCTTGGCTGTTGACTCGATGGCCACCCAGAGGGACTTAGAAATAGAGTTTCTAAGCCAGAGCAGCGTTGGGGTAAGAATTCCGCTGATAGAGGCATCAACTGTTATGAGAGTCGCAGGCGCGAGAGGTCTTACTCTACTAGACGAAACTATATCGTTACAAAGGGCTTCCGAACATTTCGAAAAAATCACCGGACTAATAATCGAGTTAGCTGAACTTGAAAAGGGTATAGAGTTAATTGGGCTAGAAGTAAAGGCGATGAGGAGAAAAGTCAACATCCTAGAACATTTTATTATACCAAGAATGCAAGAAAAGGTCAGCTATCTTTCCATGAAGTTTGAGGAAAGAGAAAGAGAGGAAAAAGCCAGGCTCAAAAGGACGAAGGCTGTTCTCGTCAGAGGTGGAAGGCTTTGAGCAATGATGCTTTGGAAGACTTAGTGAAAGACATGGAAAAAGTTCTCAACAAACAATTACCCAAGACGAAAAGAAGTCTCTCTGAACTGCTGAAAATGGGGCATCCACACGTCATCTGTAGAGATGGTTCGGCGCACTCATTTAAATCAAGAGAACTTGAAACCTTGTCGTCGCTACTACCTACTGAAAGTTGGGATAAACTTATGCTTCCTATAGTTATTACGAGTAATGCAAAGTATGGCGAAGGGGCTTCGATCGTGTCAGGAGAATATGAAGTTCAAGTTACTGCCAAGGTGTTAAACATCGAAATTGAAGAACCAAAAAAAACGCTCATAATTTATAGACCGCAATTAGTAGAATTGAGAAGAAGACTCAGGACAGTTACTCAGGTAGCTGTTGAACAGTCTCAGCTCTAGATTGAGCCTAAAAGATAGGGGAAAATACCTTGATAAGAAAAGTCACAAAAACCTCAACGAATGGATATCTTATCTGTCTTCCGAAATTCTGGGTGAAACAAATAGAAGAACAAACAGGAAGAATTATAACTCATGTAAGCATGCAAATCAGAAAAGAAGGATTAGTTATCATTCCTTATTTTATTTCCGATACAGAAGGAATCAAGTTGTCGCTTGTCCCCTAGTCGTGATATCTCTCTCACTCAAATAAGATGTGGCTAAGCCAGAGGCCACGGTACTTCCCCGCGTTGCCTTCTCAAGCTTAAGCTCTTAGGAAAGGAAATAACTTAAGGAAACTTGGATGTATGTTGCTTGTTTCTGTTAGGCTTCGTCTATGAATTTGTCGGCTGTTGGGATTTCTGGCGGCAGTCCTCTTCTTTTCCTCATTTCTTGAATAACCATCAGAGCTATGTTTTCGGGCACTTTTTCCCAGCGGTCGAAGGTTAATTGCCAGAAGGCGTGACCCGCTGTTGCTGATCTCATTTCGGCGGCTAAGCCGAAGGTTTCGGCGACTTGAACGTAGCCAGAAATCATTGTTATGGGTGTCCCTTCTGCTCAAAGGACAGGATTCTGCCCCGCTTGCGGGTTATTATGCTACTCATCTCGCCCACATATTGGACTGGAACCGAAACACCGATCTTGTATATGGGCTCCAAAAAACAGGGTTGGCTGTGAGAAAAGAGCCAAACATTGCTCTCCTGATCGCGGGCATTATCTGAGCTGGTCCACGATGCATTGGGTCTTCGTGTAGTTGGGCGTCCATCAATTTGACCTTGACTCCACGCATTGGTTCTTCGGCTAGGGTCCGTTTTCACATCCCCATCTGAAACCAGAAATACCTTGAAGAGGCAAACGAAGAAACTGCGAGCTCTGGAAGGGACGTACCATAGGCTAAGACGGTTAAACCGATTAGGGTGCCAGAAACACCCACTGCTTTTGCGAGCTTTGCAGCAGAATCCACAAGTTTATCTGCGAAGAACAACAGACAAACAAGACTAACAATCAAAATTGTATCAACAGTTCCATACGTTTAAAGTATTTTGTATGTATAAAAAATTTTAGTTATTAAATTGCATGAAATAGTTATTGGATTGCGTTAAGAAAATTTTGAATCTCCTTGGATGCCTTACGATAGAAGGCTTATAAACTGTCTAACTTACATGAAGAGGCTAAGTCGGCTATGGATAGACTCTTCTGCGTACGAGCCGTGGAAAGGCTATGGCGTCCCTTATGTGCTTCAGCTTGCAAACCCACATAACCGTCCTCTCGACGCCTAGTCCGAAGCCAGCGTGGGGCACAGAGCCGTACCTCCTTAAGTCTATGTACCATTGATAGTCCTCTGGGTTGAGTTCCTCCTCCCTCATCCTCCCCAGCAGTTCTTCGAGGTTATGTATTCTTTGACCCCCGCCAATGATCTCGCCATAGCCCTCGGGGGCTAGCAGGTCGGCGGATAGAGTTACTTGAGTTCTCTTAGGGTCCGGCTTATGATAAAATGCCTTAACCCCCTTCGGATAATGTGTAACAAAGAACGGCTGATCAAACTTCATCGCTAAAACCTTCTCCTGCTCCCAGCCTAGGTCGTCTCCCCACATGATCTCCATCCCGTCCCTCTGTAAGATCTCTATGACCTCATCGTACGTTATCCTCTTGAATGGAGTCTTGATGCCAAGTAAGTCCGTGGGGTTCCTCCCAAACATTTCCAGTTCTTTAGATGCTCCTTTGGCTAGTGTGTGGCAAACATGGGTGACCAGTCCCTCTTGGGTCTTCATTGTTCCTTCTAGGTCGCAGAAAGGCTCTTCCACCTCCAGATGCCAATACTCCGTGAGGTGCCTCCTCGTCCTAGACTCCTCAGCCCTGAAAGAAGGCGCTACTGTGTAAATTTTTCCCAAGCTGGCGATGACCGCCTCAGCGTACAACTGCCAACTCTGCGTTAGGTACACTTTCTTACCGAAATAATCCACTGGAAACAGGGTGGCTCCTCCCTCGCAAGCGGCAGCGGTGAGGATCGGCACATGCACCTCTGTGTAGCCTTGTCCCTCAAGCCAATCCCTCGCAGCTTGAAGCAGCTTCGCCCTAACCCGGAGGATAGTCTGCATTTTCTTGCTTCTAATCCATAGATGCCGATGATCCAGAAGGAAGCTCGGACTATGATATTTCTTCGCTATCGGGAAGCCCTTAGCGGCCTCATGAACGACCTTAATGTCCTCCGCTAAGAGTTCGTAGCCCCCGGGAGCGCGTGGATCCTCCCTAACCACTCCATTGATCCCCAAAACAGACTCCATCGGCAGCTTATCGATCCTCTCGTAGGTTTCCTCACCAAACTTATCCTTCTTAAGGACGCACTGAATGACCCCTGTGCCGTCTCTTAATATTAGAAAGAGGACACCGCCGCTTGACCTCTTGTTGTAGAGCCATCCACGGACGGACTGCCTACCTCCTTCACCAGCCAGTATCTTAGAGATTTCCGTAAATTCCTCCATAACTGCGACCCCAGGATTAGTCCCCACGGGATACTCCATGCGGTATAGCGTAGACATTCGATAAACCTCTTCTATCTAGCGCTCCGCTCCTTATTTTCATGATGGTGCCCATGTTTCCTTCCTAATCTTTCAACACTCTAGCCTAAATATTTACTTGTGCATAGCCTTAAATGATCCGTTCTCCTTCTGTTCAATCTGGAGGAATCAGCGTTGGACATTTTCGAGGCTATTCGAGGAAGGAGATCAGTTAGGTCGTATGAGTCTACTCCCGTTCCTGTTGAGAAACTCAGTAAGGTTTTGGAGGCGGCTAGGCTGGCTCCTTCGGCTGGGAACCTTCAGCCTTGGCACTTCATCGTGGTCATGGACCCAGATAAGAGAAAGACTATAGCTAAAGGGTGCAGTTTCGGTCGTTTCCTAGCGGAATCGCCCGTAGTGATTGTTGGATGTGGAGATCAAAAGGTGTCGCCGCGATGGTACGCCATCGACACTTGCATCGCCATGGAGAACCTCGTGCTTGCCGCTACTGGCGAGGGGCTGGGCACCTGCTGGATCGGCAGCTTCAATGAAGCAAAGATTAGGGAGATGCTAAAGATACCTGGCCACTTAAAAGTCGTCGCCCTTTTAGCGTTAGGCTATCCGAGGGAGAAACTGGACATATCGGCTAAAGTGGCTCACCTGATAAGGCCTAGGAAGAAGCTGGAGAAAATAGCTCACCTTGAGGAGTTTGGGAAAAGTTTTCGATTCGTCAGCACCTAGTCACGATATCCTTTTAGGTGTGATAGATCAAATAACTGGTACTGCAAAAGGAGAATAGCACAACATCAAAGCACGTGATAAAATGGCTGAAAAGAAACACGAGGAAACCAGTTACAGAATGGAGGGGGTCGCCTTTGGCTTAGCAGACGGAATCATCTGTTTTATAGGCCTAACCATAGGTGTTGCTGAGGCTACCTCCAACCCCACCTTAGTTATCATCTCGGGAATCATCGGCGGATTAGCCGACGCATTTGGAAATTCGATAGGTTTCTTCGTCTCACAGGCAACGGAGAGGGGCGTGCAAATCCACGAAACCAGGGAGCATGGAGTAAAAACTAGAATTCACTCTACGAAGGAGGTTTGGACGAGTGGAGTATTTTCATTTTTGGCCACAATTCTCGCGTTGATCATCTTGCTTTCTCCCTTCTTATTTTTCGACATCAACACGGCCGTGGTTCTCACCTTTTCCGTCGGAATGATCTTGTCGTTTGTTTTAGGTGGCTATGTGGGTAGGTTAAGCGGAGAAAGCCCCTACAAGACAGGACTTAAGTACGCTATGCTAGCTCTTGTAGGAGCCGTCATCTCCTACCTAATCGGAGACTTCTTAAAACACTTGCTTATCGAACATACCATTAAAATATTTTAACAACAGGCTGGTTCAAGTCGTCATCTGCCTTTAGAATTTCTTGTGGTTTGAAGGAGTTGAATGAGTTAATAAGCGGTAAGTTCAAATCGTTGAGGAAGATTATTGTACCAGATAAAATTGGGCAAGATAGCCATTAAAGATATTGGAACATGAAGAAATATGGGAGCAAATAGGATAATAATTCATGTGGATATGGACCATTTCTTTGCTGCTGTAGAAGAAAGGGAGCATCCTGAGTATAGGGGTAAGCCGATTGTTGTGGGAGCTGACCCAAAAGAGGGAAAGGGACGCGGCGTGGTCAGCACGTGCAACTACGAGGCCAGAAAATACGGTGTCAGGTCTGGTATGCCAATCACAAAGGCGTGGAAGCTGTGTCCTCATGCGGTGTTTCTACCCGTGAACCATAGCTTATACCTTCAAGTATCTGCCAGAATCATGGATATTTTAAGCCAATACGTCGACAAGTTCGAGTCTTGGGGCGTCGATGAGGCTTTCTTAGACATTAGTTCAAGGGTCAAAGACTATGAAGAGGCGAGAAGGCTGGCGCTTAGAATAAAGAAGGAAATCTATGAGAAAGAGAAGTTAACTTGTTCAATTGGAGTTGGACCAAATAAACTGGTCGCAAAAATGGCCAGCGATTTCCAGAAACCAGATGATTTGACCATTGTTGAAGAGAAGAACGTGAAGGCTTTTATCGATCCGCTAGACGTTGATAAGTTATTGTGGGTGGGTAGGAAAACAGCGCAGAAACTGAACAAACTGGGCATCAAGACGATTAGTGACTTAGCTCGCTACGATCCGTCTGTTCTAGTTGAGAAATTTGGCGTCATGGGAACACAACTTTACCTCTTCGCTCAAGGAATCGACCGAAGCGAGGTGGGGTTGCGAGGCTCAGTGAAGTCGATTGGCAGACACCTAACGTTTGAAGAAGATACGTCTGACTGGGTATTTGTGCTTCAGACACTTGACAAACTCTGTGAAGAAGTCTACGAAGAAGTTACGGAATATAATTTTCTCTTCAAGACGGTCACCATAACCGTGCGATACGAAAACTTTGAGACCCACACCCACAGCAAAACCTTGCTCTTTCTCACAAACAGACTCGAAGACTTTTTGAAAACAGCGCACGAACTTATGCAACCTTACCTGCGACCAGAAAGAAAGATACGCCTTGTAGGAGCAAGAGTCTCCAATCTGGTTTCCGGCGAGAAACAAAAGACACTGATTTGATTCATAAAAATGCTATATCAGTATCTATGCCTTGAACCACTAGTAATGCTTATAGTACTTACCATGGTATATACATTGGGTGATTTGATGAAGGCTGCGGTAATCACAGTAAAAATTTCGGTGAGCTGAAGGATAGAATGAAGGAGGTTGACGTGAACTGGAGCGAGTATATTCGAGGGGCCATCGTAAAGAAAATCGAGGAGCAACAGCTGAAGGATGCCTCCGCTAAGCTTGACGAGGTAAGGGCGAGGGCTAAACCAGTGTCTACAGACGAGCTAGTTTCGTGGATCAGGGAGTATAGGGAGAGGCAAGCCTACGCCTCGATACGTGATAGACGCCAGTGTCCTAGCAAAGTGGGTTCTGCCCGGAGAACCTTACCAGGAATCCTAAGGTTTGAGATTGAAAAGATCAAGTCCCACTTCGAGATGGCTATCGAAAAAGTTGCTGTAATTTCTGAAAAGTGAAAGGAATGTTTATAGAGTTTGATCGTTTGGAAAACTCTATAAATAGGTAAGTGTTATTCTTTGAAAAACAATGAATAAAGATAAGAAAAGAGAAATGAAAGATATCTTTCCTGTTTTTTTGATGGGTGGTCTATTTGTCCTCATTGATGCTTTGGCTTTGTTGGTAATAAGACCGTTTGAAGTCGCTGATATAGATGTATTTGAAAACCCAAATGACCCGATGAATCTAGTATATTTCTTTTTGACATTATTGCTATTTACAGTTGCAATATTGTTGATTGCAAAATTTTGGAAGAAACAATTAATACAGGGCATTGTTTTAGGAACAATAGGGTTTACTGCCTTCTATATGTTTTATCCTTTGTTGTCTTTTGTGGTTCCAGAGATGTGGTCATTATTTCTCTCTGTAACAGCCACGGCGATTCTAGTTATAACACTTGCCAAGTATCCTGAATGGTATGTAATAGACATCTGCGGAATTATGATAGGAGTAGATGCTATTGGGATGCTTGGTATTTCATTGAGCATCTTTCTAGTGATTGTTTTGCTTATCGGATTAGCGATATACGATGCAATATCAGTATACAAAACTAAGCATATGATTAATCTCGCAGACACTGTTTTGGATCTAAAATTACCCGTTATACTGGTTGTACCAAAAATCAGAAAGTATTCTCTAATTAAAGAAACAAAGAGTTTGAAAGAAAAACTCAAGGATGGCGAGGAACGGGATGCATTTTTTATGGGATTGGGAGATGTTGTAATGCCTGGAATTTTAGTTGCATCCACCTTTCATAATATTACTAGTAACGGTCTGCTAATTGCCTTATCAGTAATGCTGGGTACACTTTTTGGTTTTACGGTACTTATAACATCTGTCATTAAAGGAGAACCACAAGCAGGACTGCCATATCTTTGTAGTGGCGCTATATTAGGTTACTTAGTATCAAGCTACCTATTATTTGGAGAATTGGTTGGTCTTACCTTTCCCATTTAAGAGTATTTTATAGAAATTAACAAAATGTCAGAATTTCCATTTCTGCATTATTTTACTAAAAAAAGGATTTTCGGTTTCCGCTTGAAATACGCATGTCTCTCTAGGCGTTTGTATTGAGATTAATGAAAGATACGACGCTGGAACAATCACTATTATTAGTGATGAAAATAAAATACAATACTTCATTGTAAACCAATTTTACCAACCTTAAGGTTCTGGTGGAACAAAAATAACTCTGACACGGGGTTATTTACCAAAAACAACCCTGCAAGTGGTTTCTCTACTCGTCAAGCTTTAAACCACTTGAAGATGAGGTATTGTATTTTTTTGGTTTCTAGGTCGGGTATGGCGATGATGAATCGTTTTCGTACAGTGGTGGCGAGTCTTCCGGTTTTGACGATTTCGGTGGCGGTAACTTCATCCTTTGTTTTTTTGACGGAGACCATGTAGGGGGCGTGTTCAACGCCCGGTCCGTGTTTGTACACGGCGAAGTCGCATCCGTACTTGATGCCCGGAGTGACGATCAGCCCGTGGTCACGTAGGTCTCGATACACCGCATACTTTAGGTCAAACTCTTCATACAGCCTCTTGACTCTTCTTCGCAGCTTTTCAAAGCCGACCTCAGCCCTTTTTGGTCCCTCAGTCACGGTAATGACCCCCTTCTCCACTAGGTATAGTCCTTCCATGAGGTCGAGGATGAGTGGCACGTTGAAGTCCGTGACCTTGGGCTTAGGAATGCCGATGGGCTTTCCATAGAAGCCCAGCTTGTAGAGTTCGGACCCCCTCTTTGGGTCCCACACAACCAGAAAGTTTTCGATGAACTCTGCCTCAATCTTCTCAGACATTTTCTTCCCTTATTACATGGCAAAGGCCAGTATACGGGCGGCATCCGCGGCGTCTTCCGCCTTGTCCGCGGCGTCCTCAAAGAACAAGGTGATGTCCCTCAAAAGAAGCAGCAACGGAATTTCTATGCGGCTGTTGATGATTTTTATCTCCAGCTCTCGATAGAGGTCGTCCACGGTTCTTTCAGCCACTTCCACCTCCCTAGCTTTCTCGAGAGCCTTCGCTGAGCCATAGCCTAGAGTGAGGGCAGTTTCTCGAAGCTTGGAGATCGTTTCAAACGCAGCCTCTGAAAGCCTCACTAAGCCTCCCTTTATGTCTGGAGGCACTTCCCAGCCCCTCTCCATGATCTCCATCAGCCGAAACGCTATGCCCTCGCAAAAGTCCGCGATTTCGCCTGTTAGGTTGGTGAAGCGGAGGAAGTCTTCTCGGCTTATGAGTATGGCGCCTATCTCAGTAAGCTCCTGAGCAACTGCACGTCTCGCCACGTCCACGCCGTCCTCTAACTCCCTGATCTGGGCGAACAATTGGCGAGCGGAGTCTCTGTCCCCCTTCATAAAGCAGTCAACCATCTGCGAAACCTTACGGGTAACGTCCATCACTCTTCTTAAATGATCTTGACTAACGCTGAGAGCTCTTCGTTTTACCCGCTCCTCAGTTTCCACCGGAAAAACCATAGACTCCGCCCCTCAAACGTCCCTCATTGACACCTAGAATACAATTGTAGCAAAGCCTTAAAAGAGTAGCGAAGGAACAGAAAGACATTCCGATCGTAACTGATTAACGCCGCTAACCCTTGATCAACTTCCCCAAATCTTCGAACCCGATTTTATAACGGAAGTAGTCGCGGAAGAGTTCGGGAAGCTTCTTAATCTCGTTTCTGACTTGTCTCCACGTGTCACGATCACGAATAGTTACGGTGTTGTCCTCCAGTGTTTGATAATCCACGGTAACCCCTAGCGGAGTTCCCACTTCATCTGCACGGGCATATCGCCTTCCAATGGATCCCGCCTCATCATATTCCACCGTGAAACCTTCGTTCACCAACATTTGATACACCTGCTTTGCTTTTTCAGGCAAGCCATCTTTACTCACCAACGGAAAAACACCTACTTGTATGGGCGCAAGATCGCGGGGAAGGCTGAGCAACGTTCGTCCTTTCTTCGTTCGATAGGCATATTCGACGGTAACGTAAAACAATCGATCTGAACCGAAGCTCGGCTCAATCACGTGGGGGATGAATCGCCTCCCCTTCTCCTCCACCCTTTTGTGGGTAATTTCCACGTGTTCCGGCAGAATCTTGAAGGACCCCACGACGTGGAAGCTCTGCTTCTTAAACGACAACTCCACCTCCCTGGGGTCGATGACGGAAAGCATGTCGACGATCCTCGATGCGTTGTCTTTGAAGGCGGGGCCAATTTTAGACATGACGGGTTTAATCGTCACTTCTTCGGTCACTACCGACTTTTCATATTCTTTAAATGCCCTCATATCCACGCCGCTGAACTCCATGTGACGCTTCAGATCATAATCTGTTCGATAGTTGTGGCCGGAAACCTCAACCCACCCCCAGCTTTCCAGGTAGACTTGCTGATCAAACCCTTGCGTGGAATAGTGAGCCCTCTCCCAGTCTAGCTTTTCAACGAAGCGCTGCTTCTCTTCCGGCACTCCCAGTTCTACGAGAAAACGCTTGGCTAAGGCCATGAAAAAGGCTTGCCACTCCGCCTTTATGTGTCCCTTACTTAAGGCTTCGTTAACGGTGACCTCGACGGGTTCCTCTATGCCTTTCAGCTTGTTTTCTGCCAGTACCAGTTTCAGAGCTTCGTTCTCCACTTCTTTCAGCATGGGACAGTTGGGGTCCTCGGAGTCGAAGAAGAGCTCGAGGTCTATGATCGTGAACTCTCTCAGCCGTATCGGACCCTGCCTAGGCGAAATCTCGTTTCTTAACGCGTGTCCAATCTGAGCGACTCCAAAGGGAAGCCTTTCTCGGGCATACTCGTATAGACGCTTAAATTCTATGAAGATTCCTTGAGCAGCTTCAGGGCGACCATAACCGATGGCTTCAGAGTACGGTCCAATGGTGGTGGTGAACATTGTCATAAAATGTCTGGGCTCACCGAAGTCTCCGCCACACTCTGGACAGCGAACCCCTCGCTTATCGATTTCCTCCATTAACTCTTGAAGGCTAAGCTTTTCAGTCTCTGTCTCGCTCATTCCCGCAAGTTCTTGAAGCAGATGGTCGGCTCGAAACCTTCGTTTACACTTGTTGCATTCTACCATGGGTTCCTTGAAGGCATCCACGTGGCCTGAGGCTTCGAAAACCTTTCCGGGCACGATCACTGAGGACTCGATCTCATAAAGACCGAGGCGGCGGAGGAAGAATTCTCGGAACTTGTCCTCGATTCTTCTTTTTAGCAGGGAGCCTAACGGACCAAACGTTACGAAGCCGCTTACTCCACCATAAATCTCGCAAGAGGGCCAAAATAATCCTCGACGCCTCGCTATTTCGCTGATAATCTCGAACTTGTCGGGGTTTTTCACGAGCCTTCCACTCCACATCTATGATATTTACAACTTTAATTGTTACTTAATAATAAAGCAAACGTCCTATCTTTTGCACATTCCTTTTACCGGACATTTTTCGCATTTCGGGCTTTTTGTCCGACAATAGGATCTTCCGTGAAGGTAAGTTAAGGTTTGAACCCAACCGCCAAGCTTCCCAAAATGAGCTAGTCGATTCTTTAGGCAGTTTTCAGCTTGAGGACATAGGGTTACCTTAAATCTTTCTGCAGTTTCCTTATCGCATACGAAGTGGGAGCAGAGGGTTTTTTGAGGCATTCTTGTGCTGTCCACGTTGCCTAATTCCAGTCTTCTTGCCACAGAGTATAGATGAATGTCACAGGGGATGATGTGGGTCGCCTTGGAGGTGGACAACAGAAGGGAGTCGACGACCTTCGGTCCAAGCCCCCAACAACATCGAATCAAGGTTAACCTCGCCAATTCTGGAAGCAGCATAAGTATAAACTCTTCCGTAGGAGCCATGGGCGGACCCACCCAGTCCAACACCTGCTTCGGCAACCTCTCTGTATTCTCCGATAATTCCATGAAGCTTCTCATGATTTTTGGAAGTTGAAGAACCTGATAGCTGGTGCCGATTTCCCTTAGTTCTTGAGTTCCAAGTTGAGCGATTAAGTCGATTCTTCCGTCGTACTTCTTCCAGATTTTTCGACACCAGCCTACGACTAGGGGCTCGTAGTTGACTCGTTGAGACAAGGCGGTGGCAACCAACATGTAGGGAAAGTCCAGGGGGGCGATGGGCAGCCGAACCCCGCTGTATGTCTCGGCTAACGCTTCGATCCTTGGCTGTACGTCCTTCGGAAGCGTTTCCACCAGTTTTTCATATGGTCCTTGCCATAACCCTGTTTCCAGCATGACTCTTCTTTGAAGTGCAGCCTCAGTCAACCCAGCCTCACAGCGGACCGTGAGTACGTTGGGTCGGCTTTGTCTAAGGTCTAGTTGACCACCGAGGTGTCCCGCGATCTTGACCCAGTGGCCTGCCTCCACTTTTTGATATAGGCTGGATACAAAGGATGGAGTGAAGGTGTTGTCGAGGCTGAAGTGTTCAACTTCGATCTCCAGCTTCATCTCATGACTCCCCTTGCTATGTTTCACTGAGTGTCTTGTTCTTTTATTGGCTTTGAAGCGCCTTATCTCTTTCCTCTGTCCTAGTTTTCTTTACGCTATTAAAGCAGTAGTATCCTTGTCTCCTTAAGTTTACCAGTGGTTGGGTCAACGGTTAGGCCTAGGGCCTCGAGCGTTAAAACTCCTATTAGCAAGTCCTTCAAATCCTTCGAAACCAGTAGGGGTGTTAAATGTGAGTTTGGAACTGCCCTAATTCAAATCGAGGATAGGGAAGCGCCCGTGACAGTTATCCTCCTTGATTGTCCAGAAGCCACTTTTAGGTGCGGAGGCATTGGAGGCTCTTGGTCTTAAAGTAAACCCTGAAACTGGTCAGCTGGAACCCACCAGAAGCTACACCGTAGCAGCACTCCGAACACAGCATAGGGCTGCATTTCAGTGTGGCAGAAAACATTGTTAGAGGAATAAGCATCACTCGATTGGAAGCGAAGAATCTTCACGTTAGAAGGTGCAGAGTGTCATAAAGCCTAGTACGCCTCGTTTGTTATAGCGTCATCGCTAGAGACAAACAGAAAGTCAGCTAAATACCATCTGGATTATACACTTTTATGATTCCTTGTCTCCTTTAATGAGCACTCTTACAGCTTCTATACTCATTGAAACCAATTCTTTATTTGTTTAAGAGTCAATCTCTTCTTCATTAGAAAACCATTCAATTCATTTAGCACTTGAGGTAATTTCAGCTAGCACTTTTTCTCGATATTGTCGAATGATTTTGATGATTTCTTCAAGCCTCCCAGAAACAGTAAGGGGTTCCCTGCCTACAACATGAATCTTAAATTTGCCTTGAGGATTGACAAAGAAGAGGGCTAAGCCTACGAGACCCAGAAGCAAAACGATTAGATCAAAAAGCCAAGAGAAGATTTTTCGTGTCATAGAATATAGAATAGGGAATAGAGAAGGGAATAAATACCATACACCAAATGCAAAAATTAAAAGCATAACTCCACCTATAATATATCCCAATCGGCTTTCCTTCTCATACTCAATTGAAGAGATATAGCGGTAAGAAGCTTCAATAATTTTCTTGCCCCACCCGTTCTTCTTGAATATAACTCTTCGATCTGTGATATAGATTTCCCATTCCCCATTCCTCCCCGTCTTTAACAGAGTCTCATCAGATGTTAGATAAGATTTAATATCGGAAGGTATCGACAATATTCATTGGCCCCTTGGCATATTAAATTATTATTTTTCAGTAATTAAATATTTAATCCGATTTCAAGCAAGTTTGTAAGGAGGCATTGAGGTTACCCCTTCATTTTATATTTTAAGATTCAATAGTATTCATGGGGCTAATGAAATGAGTAGTGAAATTCGGAATGAGGATGACTTACAGGCTCATATCATGGAAAATCATTACTTAGAACCAGGGTCATCTTATGCTAAGGTTAAAAGAATAGCAGGTGAAATCATCTCACCTGAAATTGATCTTTTATACATTTTTGAAACAAAAGAAAAACAAATACTTACTGGATATGAATTTAAATTTCTAAGATACAAAGACAACGCAGTTAACTACAGACATATCTATGAAGGGATAGGTCAAGCGATTCTATATTTTCAATATGGTGTTGATGTATGCTATCTTTTCTTAGGATTTTCTAACAGTATCACCTCACAAAAAGAAAAGTTGCTAAATAACAAGATAATGTATCTTGGAAACATATTATATAATCCACCAAATAAGTGGGGACAGTTGGGAAATCGCATGAACGGTTTTGGAGTTAAAATTTGGTTAGAAAGATCCCCTCACATTATTAATCTTACTATTAAACATGAAGGAAGTTTTCCATTTCATAATTTCGATGAATACAGATTGAACAGACAGAATTTGCTTAGTAGAAAATTTGCTTATGATTCAAAGTTTTTAGAGAGATATAAAAGGTAAGATGTATCAAATGTAAAACATTTAATGAAATATTCTATCTAGAAACTAGGAAACTATATAAAAACACTCTCCTATAATGATGCCTATGTGCCAATTTATGCGTGCTCAAAATGAGTGCAGTTTCTGTTTCAACAGAGATGGTAAAAAAGTCAAAGGCAAGGAAGTTAATAGATGGTTTTCTAGCAGGTATTTTTACATTAATTATCAATGCCCTAAATGTGGTCACAAATGGTCAAATGAGATTGAAACGTATTTTTAATTTCTCAAAGATGGAGATGTAAGGTTAAGGACATAATTTATGACAAATACTATAAGATAGAGAAGAAAATAACTCTTTATTTCCCCATAATTCTAATCAGTTCTTTTGGTTCAGCAATAACTTTACCATATCCCTCTCGCTTAGAAACTTCCAAAGGACTTCATGCATAGGAACGTAAGCCTTGACCTTAAGGCTCTGTGTCTTCTGCTCAATGAAAATACTATTCCAACGACCACAACACCCTTCCCTCTAAGTCTCTTCGTCACCGCCACAACTCAACACCAAGATTTCCTGCTTCAGGACAACAACTCAGAAAGCCTCCCAGTGCACGCACAGTCAAACTTCTTCACTACCAAAACAGCAGAGCTATTTATGATTTGCAGACGGGTTCCCATAGTTTAGATTTTAAAATAGAAAGGGGGTGAGTTAGAGGGAGGAGGCTGGGTCAAAAGAGGCAATTTTGGTAGCCTCCTCCCAGAAAAGTTATTGATAAAACAAAAGGCTGTGGGTTCTAGGTTAAGCCAATCTTTCTTTTAGATAACAGCCCTCGTTTTCGGAGTTCTTCACGGAAGTCACAGTATGATATTCCTGCTATTTCCGCCGCTCCTCCGAGTGAGGCCCTTCCATTAACATAAGCATCAATAGCCTCTTCTACTTCCCTTGCGCTCTTTTCATAACTCTTGGCTTGAACTTTGATCATGACTCTTACTTCCCTGCGATACGCTTTATTCTGGATTCAGCCTCTCTTAAATCTTTTTCACCATATTCGCCTGCTTCTCTGAATTTGTTAATGTGATTTAATGCCTCGGAAAGCGAGATCGAACCCATTTTTGCGGAGTTAATTAAAATATCTAGTCCATGGACTACGCGAATTCCTTCTTTTTGAGCAACTTTAACCGCGTCTTCGTCATCGATGAGGAGCAGATGGGTGTTTAATTGTTTGCATAAAACTATGGATTCGGCTTGGGCTTTACCGAGCTTGGGAGGCCCTGCCATCAATTCCCCAATTCTATTACAAAAAATTTGATCCACCGATATTTCTGTGAGCCAGCCTTTATTCACAGCTTCTAAGGCGTTTCTTGCGTCTTGATATTTTCCAGCTCCTATCTCTAGTTCTCTTTTAACTTCGGTGGGCACGTAGACGCTGGCATACAAATTTACAAGTAAATCAAGCCTGTTGATGATCCCTAGGGCTAGGAGGGGACCAGTGTCGGCGACTATCCTGTGCATATTTACCCTATTGTAGAGTGTGATTATGAGATTTAAATGCTTGATTGTGAACTGCCACGTCTTAAGGTAAGTGTATGCCTGCTCTGGCATCATTTTCCTAAAAGAGAATGGAAAATATGCTCGTTTGGGTTCCTCTGATTTATGTTTGGGTTTCAACAATCCCCGTGGTGTTCTTTACGGGTTTTTGAGGTGTTTTCAGAGCTATAATAAAGGAGGCTGGCTAAGCATATAAGATTTCCTTAAGCTTTTTAAAAAAGATAGGACAGAGCAAAACATGAGGCTTCCCGCACCAAGATTTCTGATTCTAGCCCACCCAAACCGAGCTCCTCCCCAACCCCAGTTCCAAAATCAGAGCCCAGAACAAACTCAGTCCCGCTCAGCATGGTGGTGGTGAACAAAATTCCATCTATAGCGCACCACCAAGAAAAATTATTCCAAATCTCTTGTACACCACTGTCTAGTTCTCCCCCTCCCCCCGGTATACCGGTCTACAAAAATTTATTTCAGAAAAACATATCGTCAACCAAACACCCCACTACCTTTTTGATAGCCCCTCCAGCTTTCTTCCTTTACCACCCAATAAACCAACAAACCTTAAGTAACAATTGACGAAGTCACTGTTCTCTCTTTCCATGAATAAACTCCTCAAACCACTGCTCAGCCATTTCCAGCCGAAGCATTTGCGGTGGATGTTTAAAGGCAAAGGCGGAAAGGCTCAAGAGGGCACCAGCTACTCCTCGATCGAGGGCGATCTTAACTCCCCGTATAACGTCAAACAGGACAGAGCCCGCGTTGGGAGCATCAACCGTGTTGAGCCTTATGTCCAATTGTAATGGAACCCTTCCAAAGTAGAGCCCCTTGACCCAGAAGTAGCTGTCTCGCCGATTCTCCAAAAAGTCAACGTAGTCAGTGGACCCAGCCACCACCGAAGCCTTGTACGGCAAAGCCGTCTCCACCGATTTTGTCTTCAAGACTCTTTTTACGTCTCTCGCCCTCTCGAGAGTGTCAAGAGACTCGGTTCCTCCGCCCACGTCGAGTTGATAGGTCTCGGAAACCCGCACACCTCGGTCAGCTAACATTCTTAGGAGGGTTTTATGAAGAACTGTGGCGCCTACTTGATCCACCAAGTCGTCGCCGACAACCGGCAACCCCGCCTCTTTGAAATGTAAACCCCAAGCGGCGTCGCTAGCAATGAACGTGGGCGCGGCGTTCACGAAGGCGCACCCTGCCTTCAGAGCCTCCTCAGCATACTGTCGCGAGGCTTTTATAGCTCCGCTAGGAAGGAGGTTAAGGACTAGATCGGCGTCGCTTTCCCTAAGCTTTTGGGCCACATCAACTTCTGAAGACTCGCTAATTTGGATCACGTTTCTTAGGTATTCGCCCACGCCATCCAAAACGGGACCCTTCCAAACGGGAACGTTCATTTTAGGTACGTCGGCGAATTTTAGAGTGTTGTTGGGCGGGAAGAAGATGGCTTCCGATAGGTCCTTTCCTACTTTTCTAGCCTCGATGTCGAAGGCGGAAACGAATTCGATGTCTCTTGGGTGGTAGCCTCCAAGATAGAGGCGTCTCAGCCCTATTGCCTCTTCCTCCTTTTCGATACCTCCGTAATAATAGACTCCTTGAACGATGGCCGAAGCGCAGTTTCCCACGCCGATTAACGCAACCTTGATTCTGGACATCGGCATACACCAACAATTATTAGGGTATACGGATCCTGCTCAAAAATTTGCCGTTGTGCGTCTACTTTAATAGCTCTATAATCCTTTAGAAATGGGTGAGGTGTGAGCGAAGATGAGCGAAAAGGCTTGGCTGGACGTTTCGGTCATTCGGTGTCCAAGCTGTGGACGGTATTATGCGGATGCTTCATGGTATGTGGTTGAACTTGAGTCAGATATTGAGTGTGGTAGTTGCCACGAGACATTTAACACCAAGAGGCAGTTGACGGATCGTGTAATGTTAGAATTCCAGATTGACGAGAAAGGGAAAACTCTAGAAGCTAAGGTAACGGAGCATTTGAAGTAGACGACATGTTAGTGATGGTCATTTTCTCGCGGCGAAGTGCATTCGTCGACTGTAGGGCAATATTTCAGGCATTTCACGAATGGATTTTTCCAGTTCAAGCAGGAGTTCTAAGACTTCACTGCTTCGTTCAAGGTCTTTGGGTAAGAAATGGGAAAGGGTGATGGTAGATTCAATTTTGTCCACGTGAAAGCCGACCTCTTCTAGAGTTTCCCTTAGCTCAGACGGGGTGAACAGGAAAAGAAGAGAGGATGGATCGCTTGGGACTGCTAAGTATTCACCCGTTTTAAGGACTTTAATTGCGCGTTTCACATCCTCGATGGTGGTGGCACTTTGTATCTCGGTGGCTGCAATCGCGTATCGACCGGAAACCGAACCCACCATGAGTCTGTTAGGCTTTAAAACGCGATGCAACTGACGCAACGCAGCCGAAACTTCACTTTTGGTTCCACCTTGAGTGAAGGGGTCAGCTTCAACAAAAACAAAGTCGAATATTTCTGGGGAAAAGGGCAGATGCTGAATGTCTGCTAAGATAAGATCAGCCTCACCAGCTTTAAGTAACCTCCCAATTTTTTCCCTCGCAAGGCTGAGCATGGGTCGAGAAAAATCGAGCAGAACCACGTGATGCCCAAGATAGGTGAAGTCAAGGGTCCATCGACCGCTTCCTCCTCCTGCGTCGAGAATTAACGATTTTTCCTTAGGAACATAGGGCATCGTGAACGCCCAAACAAGGTTGTCGTAGACTTTGCGGCGGAATAGCGACCTCCATTCTCGTTCGGTATATTCCTTAGCGTATTCCTGGCTTCTCCAGAACATGTTGGGTTCCTTCTCGGAGTGATTGTTGGTTTGGGGTGTTTGGTTGATATATGTTTTTCTGAAGAAAATTTTTGACTAGTCTATACCCGGGGGGAGGGTTGCAGGTTTATTGTGAATAAACTTTCTTGGTGGTGCGCTAGGATGGAATTTTGTTCACCACCACCATGCTGAGCGGAACTGGGTTTGTTTTGGGATTTGATTTTGGAACTGGGGTTGGGGAGGGGCTCGGTTTGGGTGGGCTAGAACCAGAAATCTTGGTGGGGGAGGCTCCTGCCTGGCTCTGCTGTTTTGGTGATGAAGAAGTTTGACCGTGCGTGTAGGGGTGAGACTTTCTGAGTTCTGAAGCAGAAGATCTTAAAGAGTTCTCATGTCGGAAGCACCAAAAAGAAAAATCAAAGAGACAGTTAGAGATGCTGATTTGCTTAAAGTTCAGATATACGCAGACTACTAGAAGGTATATATACACAGACCATTAGAAGGTATTCTTGGGTGTCAATTTGGCTAGATGTCCGTTCTGCGGAAATGAGTATTACACAGTCATAAGCTTAAATTGTCGAAAATGTGGCGGTCAAATTAAGGAGAAAATGTACTGCCCAAATTGTGGGGAGTCTCATACTTTTACAATATTACGAGGAAGGCTCGGTTGTTGGGGTTGCAACAAGGTTTACAGCTCTTGGCGTGAATACGATGATTATAATCGTGACAGATATGAGCGAGGTCTTTCTCATGCTCCCGTGACTCAACCATGTGTGGTAATAGAAAAAGAGATCGTACAACCACAAGTAGTAAAAGAAAAAGAGATACGTATACGTGAAGTAGTGATGATTCCATGTCAGTACTGTGGTGGTCTAATGCCTCAAACTGCAACTTTCTGTCCAAAATGTGGAGCACAAAGAAGAGCTTAGTTTCGCTTCATAGTATTTATAAATTATGTCCTTAACCTTACATCTCCACATCTGGATTAAGCGTTATCCTTTATATGATAATATTAAAGGTGAATCCAGCCCATTTCAATGGCACTTAACATGATTTGATGAATACCAACGATCAGAAGGATGGCCATTATCAGAATCAAGAGTATCTTGAGATTTCTCTGCAGTGGAGGTATGACTATTCTAGGTGGAATAGACAATAGAATGTAGACAGAAGAAATCATGTAGAGCATTGCCCAAAATATTCTTACTAAGCCAGAAGACCTCATGATCTCAACGGCTGAAGATACCCACAGGTTACCCAATACTCCAAGAAGTATTCCAAGGAACCACAGCCTCACATTATTTTGTCTATGTAACTCTTGACGTATCATGTTTCTTAGGGTATTTTCGTATTCTCTCATACGTTCCTCAAATATATTTTCTAATTCTTCAATACGCTTCTCGATTATTTCTGCCCATGCTGGTTTCTTCTCTTCAGACATGAGTATCAACCTATCATTCCTAACATTCGACTCCCTTCTAAATAAAGTGTTTACATTCGATATATCTACGATTTAGTAAACTCTATTTATATAGATGACAATTTTCTATTAGGGAATAAAATGCCACATGATTTGTTGATTACGTACAAAATTGAAGTAGAAGATAAATTCAGTCCTTTTCTGAAGCCGAACGATGCGGTTAGAGGAGAACCTTATTTACTCACCTTAGCTGTCACCAATTTGGGAAAAGATAATTTTCCTGGAGGAACGATCAAAGACCTAAAAATAAGATATAACATGTCAGGTGGCGGTACTGGAGCAAAAACAACGTTTCTAAGTGAAGAACTACCTAAATGTCCAAAAATAGAACCAACAAAGACTGAAACCTTATTTTCAACTTCTCTAATTGCCTTAGACGAGGGGGTTGCTCGGATCTCAGTAGTATTAGAGGCAGAAGATAAAGAACCGATTAAATATTATCAAACACCAAACGTCCCTCTTCCTGGAGAATGGTTAAATTTCTTTCATGTAGTCAATAGGGAGCAACTTTTAATTGTCATGTATTTACAACAGTTATTAGAGTCACTACATAAATCATGACAAGAAAAATTATGAGGGAAACAAAAATGATGGAGGAAGATATCAAAACTGAAGAAAAATTGAGGGTTAAGAAATACGGAGCTTTGGCGTATTCAGAAGAAATAATCTTACCACCAGAGGCAATAGAACTCATAGATAAGCGAATAAATGATAGACTAAAAGAGCTAATGATCTTGGAGAAAGGGATGAAAACCACAAGAGAGAGGATGGTCAAATTATATGATGTTTGGACAGGTCTTCTAGCCTTCACAACATTTGTCTCAGCTTATTTTACGGCGACTTTTGTTCTGCCACCAGTTCCAGGCATTTTAATCGTTATAGCATCCGTTGCTACCCTTATCCTGTTTATATTACCTATGGGTCGATAGAAATTTGTCTTCGACTTTCAAAAAAATAACTAAGAAGATGAGAGAGGAACCTGACCCATTTGAACAGGGGTTATGGACAATTTTCGCAATGTTTTTTGGGATTATTTGCGTATATCCGGACATAAATTTTGTTGAAAAAACAAAGTCCGGCATATTTTTTGTCATTTTAACAACAGCAACGTTGTTTTGGTCTTATTATCAAAAAGTTACAAAAGAAAGGATTAACTCTTAATCAAATAATCAAAGAATTGGTTTCAATGAGTATAGAAGCTGTAAGAGTACTCATTAAAAGAGACAAGGAATCATAAAAAGGGTATAACAAATGAGGTATATTAGGCTTTATGGCATTGTAATCTGTATGTAAGTTAAAATGGAAAACTTTATTTGTATTACTGATATTGTAATCTATGCTGGTTGTTCATTATGGAGGTTATTTCCATTCGTGTTCCAAAGGAGCTGAAAGAGGAGATGCGCAGGCTTGACATTAATTGGGCAGAGTATATACGGAACCTCATTGAGGAAAAGGTTCAACTAGAAAAGATTAGGCGAGCATGCCAGAACATAGATAAGATCAGAGAAAAAACTGTTGGAGTTAAGTTTGACAGCGACAGAGCGATCAGAGAAGCCAGGGATTCCCGATGAAAAGGATTGTGCTTGACGTATCGGTGATTTTAAAATGGTTTATTGAGGAAGAGGACAGCGACAGAGCGATTAAGATTCGTGACCTTTATGTGCAAGGGAAAATCAGGCTCTCACTGCCCGTCTTAGTGCTATTTGAACTTGGCAACACGTTATTGAAGCACCCCTCAATAACATTAGAAGACTCTGAAACAGCATTTCAAGCTCTTTTAGACCTAGGGATGGAATTCAGGAGCTTCGTGGAGGCAAAGTTACTAAAAAACGCCTTCAAGATCTCAAGGGAATTCAACATAACCTTTTATGATGCAGCCTATGTCGTTTTGTCTAAATTATACGGAACAAAATTCATTACTGCTGACAAAGGACTCTACGACAAAATAAAGGACTCCTTTGACGTATTGTTATTAAGGAACGTGGAACCTGAATCACTCCTTTGAACATCTATCGTGCTGCTTTCCCCTTCATATGCGATTGCGCGTAGTGGTTGAAGCCTTTAAGTTATTTTTGAAATCTCTGCTTTCAGTTTCTCTACCACGTTAAGCCTTTTGCCCATTTCCATTTTTATCTTATCGATGATCTCTACGGGCGCTGGGTCCGTGTCTCGTAGGATGGCAAGATAGATGCTTGCAAGGTCTCCTACCTGCGATACAGAGAACATCTTCGCCAGTTTTCTCCTCCCCTCCGCGTAAATCTCTAGGACCTTTTGAGCCTTACGCAGTGCCAACGCCTTGGTTGCTTCGATTCTATGCTGGATTTCGGGTGGTTCGTCACGGTCTCGAATGAGGATGACAGAAAACTTTTTAGTGAGGGCTTCGGGTGCTTCCCATCCCACGACCTCGTTATGGTTCAGCTCTGGAAAGACGTCGTGCTTGCTCAGAACCTTGCTGTTTTCATTCAGTTGGGTCTTCAATCGACGGGATATGGCTCCATACTGCCTAAATCCATAAACCACGGGCACGGTTTCCGCCAACTCTAACGCCAACTTTTTGGATGGGTTTCTTTCAGTAGGAGTCTGGGGCGAGTTTTCCTCACTCAACATTTCGAGAACATGTATAACCTCTTGAACGTCGTCTTCTACGTTTGGAAGGATTCCCATCCTTGTCATGAGAACTGGCATCGGAAAGAATATGTAGGGAATCGCGACACGTGGGGAAAGCCCACTGGGTATCGTGACGTGAGGTATTCGCAGTTTTTCAGAAAAGGAAAGTAGGTGTCCTCCAGAAGTTATAGTTATCGTCATGCATCTTCGCCTAATGGCATCCACGAACGCATTGAGCGTTTCTTCCGTGTTTCCCGAGTAGCTAACTGCAAAAACCAGAGTGTTCTCATTGGCATAAGCGGGTAAGGTATAGTCTCTGCAAACTTCTATGGGGATAGGGAGCTCGTCTCGCAGCCAGTCTCGGAGAATTTCTCCGCCTATGGCGGATCCACCCATACCCACAACTATGATCTGCTGAGGCTTTCCATATTTGATCGAAATTCCCTCGGAAATATTCACTTCGCTTGGTATCCTAACTTTTTTAGCCCGTTCTACCGCATCTTCGCAATACTCGGGGGTTTGCATGCAGAGTCCCAACAGACCACTCTTGTCGACTCTCTTAACCTCCTCCAGCTGATCCAGAATGGTGGCTTCACGCATTTTCTCACTCATGCTTCTCCACCCCACTCTCAGAGGTTTCTTCTTCCTTAAGCAGGTTTAATGCTTGCTCCAACACCTTTTCAGCTATGGCTGAAGCCTTCACTATGGGAAGTATCGTGGAGGGTATGTTGGCGGAACCCTCCACTCGAACAGTTTTGTTGTAGGTAGGCATGCTGGCGACGCAGCTCTCAATCACGACCAAACGTGGCTTTCTAGGATAGAACTTTATTTCATAGCAGAAGAGCTTGCCCTTATTCCAGAACAGTGGCTTCACGTCTTGACAGAAGGCACACCATGCAAGGTCCTCAACAGACCTTTGTTTAGCACTGTACACTTGTATTTTCAAACGACCCTTCTTCTCCATCCTTTCTTCCCCTAATTTCTGTGATAAACTTTAGAAATAAGCTTAGCTGTAAAAGCTTTGGAGGTCAACGAAGTGAACATCGAAGGCGGAGTATTTATTCCTTTAAAAGGTAACCGTGGGTTGTCCATTGCGATTCCTGCATCCCTGGTTTCGGATGTTCCTCATCTTAGGGAGAAAACCTTCAAGGTCGGGTTGGTTGGACGAGCTGCCGCCATCTTCTGTGTAGACAAGATTATCGTGTTTCCCGACCTTCTCGGTGTTGATCAAAGACGAGATGCCAACTTGATTGCTACCATCCTCTCTTACATGGAGACGCCCCAATACCTGCGTAAACGACTGTTTAAGATCGAGCCTGAGCTGCGGTATGCGGGGGTTCTTCCTCCTCTACGTACACCTCACCATCCATTGTCGGATCGCATAGAAAACTTAACGGTTGGGGAATATCGCGAGGGGGTGGTCGTGTCCTCTTTCAGGGGTGGATCACTTGTAGATATAGGGGTGGAGCAGCCCGCGCTGGTTTCTGGTGCACAACTTCCAATAAATTCTCGAGTTACGGTGAAGATCACCAAACTTGGGAGGCGTCCTAAAGCCGCCCTAGCGAGCCGTGATGAAGTTAAAGTATACTGGGGTTATCACGTAGCCGTTTCAGATATTCCCCTTGGGCGATTGCTAAAAAGCCGACTTTTCGACCTAGTGATTGCAACATCCCGACATGGGCGACCCTTCATGGAAGTTAGAGACGAGCTGGGAAGACGCTGGAAAGAATCTTCCAAAACGTTGGTGGCGTTTGGCGCACCAACCCAGGGACTTTACGAGATTGCAGCGCAGGAACACCTCCAACTGGACGAGGTCGCTCACTTCATAATTAACACCATTCCCAGTCAAGGAACCGAAACCGTCCGAACTGAAGAGGCAATATATGCCTCCTTAGCAATCCTAAACCTGCTTGACGGGTAACACGGATTTTTAGCGTTGCTGACATTTTGGCACTTTCTGACAATAGTTTAGAACACCTAAGATTGAACTATTGACTGCGACTTAGAGGTTGTTATGTTGTTTGTGTTGGTGAATAAATTTTTGTAGGCCCTCTATACCCGGGGGGAGGGGGGACTAGACAGGCATAGGCAGCCGTGTACAATGGGGACACTCTACTGGGGATTTCGTGTTGTTGCGGTGGCTGGCTTTTCATTGAGATGTGTTTGGGTGAGAATTTGGTTTTCGACCCATAGGCGTGGGCGTGGTGTGATCAGCAAACTTTGCGTCGGCGGGGCAGTGTTAGCCAGGGCTCCTAACTGTTACGTTGTTTGCGTTATTCTTTTATAGACTCCCTATAGCCTCCTCGCCTGCCCTTTTAATGGCAGAGAAGGTTAAGATGCTTACAATGTATTTTGCGTGGTGTTCTTTTTTGCCGTCACCAATCGAGACATACTTAATATGTAATTTTAGCGTCCGCATGATTTTAATACGTAGTATAAGCTAACTTAAGGTGGATGGGATTTCGGTGGAATACGTCTATGTGGCGACTGTTGGGAAAACTCCGGAGAAGGTGTTGATGGGGTTACGGTCCCGGCTGAACATCAAGAAGGTGTGTTTGGTGGGCAGTGATGACGATGAGGTTAGGCAGTGTATGGAGTATGTTAAAAATTTCTCGGAAAAGCTCGGTTATGCGGTTGAGATAGTGGAGGCAGATGCCTTTAGCGTGTTAGATGTGGCGGATCGCGTGAACGAGGTTATTCAACGGAACAAAAACTATGCAGCAGTGATAAACGTTTCTAGTGGCACCAGGGTCATGACTATAGGCGCCCTCATGGCTGCTTACATAAACAATTCGGAGGCGATTTATGTTCCACAACAGGTGAGCGAAAGAACTCCGCTTTACATCGATCTTCCTTCCGTAGATCGTTTGTTGGAGAGGGTGGTGTTGCCGAAAAAGGTGTTGGTGCGTGAAGAGGAAGCGTTGCCGGAGTTATTAAAGCGTGTAAGGGAGGATTATCCAACGGTTCATGCTGAAACGTTAAGGCAAGTGGTCGGAAAGATGCTTGAAAACAAGTTTGAGTTTAATGCGTGGGACACCCGCTTTGAACGCTACCCCAGCCTAGTCCATGTTCATGAGAAGACAGAGACAAAAATAGTGCGGGAGGATGTCGGGCCATATCAGTTGTTAATGCATTTTGACGCTCGTTGCAGTCGCTGTCAATCGTGGTTTACCTTCCCAATAAAGATCGGTCTAGGGTATATTCCCACCGCTACGCTCTTGGGCCAAGGTGAGATTCCTCCCACCCCAGAGTCGGCTCCTCCACCATTCGGCTCCCAGGAATACGCTGGTCTGTTGCTTCAAAGCCGCCGAGACTTCTACTGCCCGCGATGCACCCTACTCCTAGGATTGAATAACGTAATCGACCGATTAAAGAAAACACAAATGATCATATAACCAACATAATCTTTATCCATAGATTTTTCTCTTTCTCATCGACAAGGGTGCATCTTTCATTTTAACCACTATTTACTAAAACCGTAATCTGTTATTCTGAATTGATTCATTAGGAGTGTCAAGGTCATTAGGGATGTTTGGCGTGTTTCGGCCTTTGTTATGGTATTCTTATAGGATTTGACATTTTGTTGGATAATCCAGCTTCACCAAGGGTCTCTATTTCTATACCAGCTAGAATCTTACCCAATGTTCCTTTTCTCTTTTTTAAAAGAGCGGGCAACAAAAACCTTAAAACTAAGGCTGCTACCCATTCTTTGAAGCCCAATCACTGATGGGGGTATAAACAATCGGACATCGCAAGAAGCACGCACCCAAGAGAGGTTCCCTAGCCTATCTTCCTAGGGGACGTGCTGCTCGGGAGGTTGGTAGAATACGCTTTTGGCCCGAAGTAGAGGAAGGACCCGCTCTGCTGGGCTTTATAGGGTATAAGGCGGGTATGACCCATGTTTTTCTAGTGGAGGACCGGCCGGGTTCTCCAGACTTTGGCAAGGAGGTGGTTCATCCCGCCACGGTTGTGGATGTCCCCCCTGTTCTGGTGTGCGCCATTCGAGCGTACATGAAAAACCAGTACGGTTTACAAACGTTCACGGAGGCGTGGATGAAGGACCCTCCCAAAGACTTTAATCGAATTATCACTTTACCTAACAAGTCTGATCCTAATCAAGGCTTAAAGAAGATAGAGGAAAACCTTGATAAGGTCACGGAGCTCCGCCTCATAACTGCTACACAGCCTAAACTAGCCGGCGTCCCTAAGAAAAAACCCGAAATCATGGAAATCAAAATCGATGGAGGCTCCGTCAAGGAACAGTTTGAATATGCAAAAAGATTGCTGGGAAAAACCGTTTCCGTCACTGAAGTTTTTAAGGAAGGCCAATTCGTGGACGTGGTTTCTGTTACCAAGGGTAAGGGTTTTCAAGGGGTTGTAAAGCGTTGGGGCGTCAGGATACTGCAAGACAAATCTCGGAAGACCAAGCGGGGTATCGCTACACTAGGACCATGGCACCCAGCCCGGGTCACGTATAGCACCCCTAGGTCGGGTCAAATGGGCTACTTCCAAAGAACCGAGTACAACAAGCGCATACTAAAGATTGGCACCGACGGAAACGAGATCTCTCCGAAGGGCGGATTTGTACGGTATGGTCCTGTTCAAGGAACCTACCTCTTGCTAAAAGGAAGCATACCTGGACCTGCAAAACGCCTAATACGACTGAGATATCCCACCCGACCCCCCAAAAGAGTTCCTGAAGCTCCGCCAAAAATCACCCATATATCACTGGAGTCGCCACAAGGATAACAAGAGGGAACGAAGCGTGGGTAAAATTTCAGCGAAGATTTTTGATCTTGAAGGCAAAGCGACGGGTAAAGTTCGTCTCCCAGCTGTTTTTAAAACCCCAGTTAGGCCGGACGTTATAAAGCGAGCCGTTGTTGCAATCCAATCCCGTCGTTTTCAGCCGCAAGGCCGCAATATCCTTGCTGGTAAACGCACCACAGCGGAGTCCATGGGTGTGGGCCATGGGATTTCACGCGTTCCAAGAGTAAAGGGAAGAGGACAACAAGCCGCCCTTGCCCCAGGAACAGTAGGCGGTCGAGCCGCGCATCCTCCCGTGGTGGAAAAGAAAATCGAGAAAAAAATTCCTCGAAAGGAAACGCGATTAGCCTTACGCTCAGCTATAGCCGCTACAGCCTCTAAAGAGACCGTAGCCTCTCGAGGACATGTGGTGGACGACGTCCCTGACTTTCCACTGGTTGTTGTAGATGGAATCCAGGATTTGAAAAAGTCTCGGGAAGCGAAAGAAGCTTTCATCCAGCTCGGGGTGTGGCCTGACGTCTATCGGGTTAAGGAAAGTCAAAAGGTTCGAGCGGGGAAGGGTAAGATGCGAGGTCGAAGGATAAAGCGGGCAGTCGGACCCCTACTGGTGATCACGGAGAACGCGGGTGTTGTTGAAGCAGCCCGCAACATTCCCGGAGTGGAAGTCGTCACTGTCAACGACCTAAACGTTGAGCTTCTGGCTCCCGGAACCCACCCCGGAAGACTTACCATATGGACCAGCTCCGCCTTCGAAAAGCTGGATCAGCTGTATGGAGGATGATAGTCATAGATCCCTACAACGTCATATTGTATCCAGTGATGACAGAGGTTACAAGTCGCATGCTGGAAACTCAGAATAAGCTTGTGTTCATGGTGAACACGCTTGCCACAAAAAAGGACATCAAACGGGCGGTGGAGGAGCTTTACGAGGTGAGAGTGGAAAAGGTTAACATCATGATCACGCCGAAGGGAGAGAAAAAAGCGCTCGTGAGGCTCCATCCCGATTATAAAGCGGTAGATGTAGCGATCAAACTTGGTATTCTATAAGAGATGAGCTCTGTGGGTAAGCGAATAACTTTGAAGGTGAATATCTAAGGAGGGGTTAGGGTGGTTGATTATTGGCGTCAAATATTAACTGGGCCTGATCCTCCCAACATCATCAATGTTGTTGTTGAAATGACTAAAGGTAGCCAGAATAAATATGAATATGATAAGGAGGTTGGAGGATTTAGGCTGGATCGGGTTCTCTACACATTTTTCCCTTGCGACTATGGTTTTGTTCCACAAACCTTAGATGACGATGGCGACCCACTTGACGCGATTCTCTTGATTAATCAACCAACCTTCACGGGTTGTATCGTAATCGCTAGGCCCATAGGAATCATGAGAATGCTAGATGAGGGTAGAGAAGACGACAAGATATTGGCTGTTTCGATAACAGACCCATACTACAAACAGATAGTCGACATAACTGATGTACCTGACGCTTTAATTAAGGAGCTTACCCACTTTTTTAACCACTATAAAAAGGTGGAGGGAAAGGAAACAAAAGTATTAGAATGGAGAGGTGTGGTGGAAGCAAAGAGACTGCTCGAGAAGAACATGAACTCTTATAAAAAAGAGATTAAAGAGAAGACATAAAAACTGCTAGACGATCTTTCTGATACTACTTAAATTGTTGATTAACCGATTTTAATTTCCTAAATCATCTTGAAGGAATCTTATGAAAGTGGCGATTGCTGGTAAGAGTGTGTTAGAAAGTAGATTGATGAGAGGGACAAGCCCCCGCTCAACCAGCCTTCGAAAGACAAAAGGCCATCACAAAACTTGCCACAGCAAAAGCCCTAAACCCACCCACCCCCACCCTTAAATACCAAACCACCCACAAGATTAACCCGCCAACACCAAGGAGGGAACAAGCGAATAAGTGTTTCACGTTTGCGGCTATTTACCTTTTTTATATATAATATAAACTCCTAACAGCATTGTAAGTCCAGCGATTAATTGAATTAGGGAAAAATTTTCCTTGCGTATCAAAAACGCGAATGCCGCTCCAAATAATGAAGATGTTGAGAAAATGACGCCTGTCTTCATTGAACCTATTTCTCTGAGGGCAAAAAGAAAGAAGAGAATTGAAAAACCGATACTAAAAGCTCCTACGGAAAATAAATAGGGTACCGAAAATAACGGTATTTGAAAATTAAGTTTTAGAGAGATGGAGAGAAGTAATGATGCCCCTCCTCCGATGGAACATTTCAACGCAGTTATCAAGACGAGGTCGCGTTTCTTACTCACTAATTTGCTCAAATTGTTGTCAATACCCCAGAACACACATGCGCCTACAATTAACGCATTGCCTAAAACTTCTCTGGTTAAAGTAAGTTTCTGGAATTCAGCGTTTGTCGTTACAAAAATGGCCCCGATGACAAGGAGAAGAATACCAACATAGTCCTTACTTGTTCCTCTTTCCTTAAGGAAAAGAAAAGCGATAAACACCGTAAATAATGCTTCAGTGTTTGAAAGTAAGGATGCATTGACTGCAGTTGTTTCATTAAGGCCATACAAGAATAGAAAAGGAGCGATAACTGCCCCGGATAGGATAACGATTGCAAGTACCTCAAAATCTCTTCTCCCGATCACGGTTTCCGTTTTAGTTGGCGTTTCCATTATTGACAAGACTAAATTTTGAAGAGGGGATAAACGAACGCACAACAAGACTATACCAGCAATAAAGTAGATTAGTCCAGCAACTATCAACGGATGAATATCTTCCAGGATAATCTTGTTGAGAGTTGCAGCCATTCCAAAGAAGATGGCGGATGTAATGGCGCCCACATATCCCCAATGACGAGTCATTTTTAACCCTTGTTACTAAGATTAAGGAAGATTTATATCAAACTAACTTTACTATATGGCGTGAACTGAAAGTGTTGAGAAAACCATCTTTCTGATGTGAGGAGAATAATTGCGTAAACGGCTTCAAGGATTGTTTAGGAAAGTTAAGGTTTACTTGGATGTCACGCGTGCTAGAGGTATTGCTCGAAGATATTTTGTTATGAATGGGTTTGATGGTTCAATGACTATGTTTGGTATCGTCATCGGTTCTTGGGCGGCGCGAATCACTGAGGCTGGAATAATTGTTGCAGCAGGCTTAGGAGCCTGTCTAGCCATGGGAGTCTCTGGCTTTTTTGGTGCGTTCATGGCTGAAAGGGCTGAGAGAAGGGGACACCTGAGAACGCTTGAAGCCGCGCCTACCCAACCTGATCCCATACATTACGAGGCTTCTAGATTCGTTTCAGTATACGTTGCACTAATTGACGGAATATCACCGACGCTAACGGCCATTGTTTCTCTTGCACCTTTCGTCTTTACTCGAATGGGATTGCTTACAATAGGGAACGCATACATAATTTCGCTCGCCCTCACGTTAGCTACACTGTTTTCCTTGGGATTCTATCTTGGAAGAATCGCAAAAGAAAAAGTCTGGTTATACGGAGCTCAAATGCTCGCCGTTGGAATAATTACAGCAATAATAATCTTCCTCTTAGAAAGCATCATTTAGAAACATTTCTCTTATTTCAAAAGATAAAAAGCCATCACAAAACTTGCCACACCAAAACCCCAACCCCCACCACCCCCAACAATTAAATATATGCGTTTGCTCTATACCATCGGAAAAAGAGCACGTGCAAGGGGGAAACCACCATCGGCAAAAGAATCCGTGTACAAAGACGCGGCAGGGGGACTACCACCTTTCGGGCGCCCACCCACCGGAGGATCGCTCCAGTTCAGTATCCTACCTTGTCGAAGGATAAGCAGGAGGAAGGCGTTCAAGGTCAAGTGATAGAGATTCTTCACGAGTCGGGTAGGGGCTCCCCTCTGGCTCCGGTGAAGCTGGAGACGGGTGAGACCTACTACACGGTGGTTCCAGAAGGGGTCTATGAGGGGCAGTCGATACAGATTGGAAATAACGCCTCCGTGGACATCGGCAACGTGCTTCCCTTAAGCAAGATTCCAGAGGGCACCATGATATGCGACATCGAACTTTCACCAGGCGATGGAGGTAAGATCGCGCGTTCTTCCGGGTCCTATGCAACGGTGGTGGCGCACACACCTGAGGGGACCATCATCAGGCTTCCTTCCGGGAAGACCCGATACCTCCATGATCTTTGCCGAGCAACTGTCGGCGTGGTGTCTGGGGCGGGACGTGTGGATAAGCCGTTTCTCAAGGCGGGTGTCAAGTTCCATTGGAAGCAAGCAAAGGGGCAGGTGTATCCACGAACACGAGGCATCGCCATGGTAGCCGCGGCACATCCTTATGGAAGCAGCAAGAGAGGAGCAAGAAAAGTCACAACAGTGTCACGTCAGGCTCCACCCGGAAAAAAGGTGGGCTTAATTGCGGCGCGAAGTGCTGGCCGCAAACGAAAAGGAAGAAAGAGGTAGAGTAAATAGCCCTTTTAAGAGTAAGCTGACCGTAATTATAAACTAGCCATTCAGCTCGTGAAATTAATATATATTATAGATACGAAATAGAAAAATGAAGTGATTAAGCATGGCCATCAAAAGCGTAGAGGAAAAGATAAGTGAGCTTAGGGAAGTGCTTGGAAAAGCGAAGCTTGGAGGTGGACTAGAGCAGATTGAAAAGCAGCATAAGAAGGGCAAGTGGACAGCGCGTGAGAGGCTGGAGAAACTTTTAGATCCTAACAGCTTCGTCGAGTTAGATCCGTTCATTGTTCATCGATGCACTGAGTTTGGTATGGAGAAAGAAAAGGGTTTAGGCGACGGTGTAGTTACCGGATACGGAACCGTGAACGGAAGACTCGTATACGTTTTCGCTCAAGACTTCACGTTCATGGGCGGCTCTCTAGGCGAGATGCATGCTAAGAAAATCTGTAACGTGATGGATTTAGCGATGAAAATGGGAGTACCCCTCATCGGGTTAGATGACTCCGGCGGGGCGAGAATACAGGAGGGAGTAGACTCTCTCGCTGGTTACGGCGAGATATTCTACAGAAACGTGTTGGCTTCAGGAGTGATCCCTCAGATATCAGCTATCATGGGTCCCTGCGCAGGGGGGGCGGTATACTCTCCAGCGTTAACAGACCTCGTCTTCATGGTCGAAAGGACCAGCTTCATGTTCATTACTGGGCCTAAGGTTATAAAAGAGGTAACTGGTGAAGATGTTACTTCTGAGCAACTCGGTGGACCTGAACCCCAGTCTAGATTTAGTGGAGTAGCCCATTTCGTCGCAAGAAACGATGAAGAATGCTTACAGATGATCCGAGAACTTTTAAGCTATTTGCCCTCAAACAATCTAGAGGATCCACCCGTCGTGGATACGGGTGATTCTCCCAACCGGATGGATCCTGAACTTGCAAACATCGTTCCAACCGACCCAAAGAAATCCTATGACATGTACGAGATAATTAATCGAGTCGTAGATAGGGGCGTATTTTTTGAGGTTCATAAGCACTTTGCACCTAACGCTATAGTGGGTTTTGCAAGACTAAATGGGAGAAGTGTGGGCGTCATCGCTAATCAACCAATGGTGTATGCAGGTTGCTTAGACATAGATTCCTCCGACAAGATCGCGAGGTTCGTTAGATTCTGTGACGCATTTAACATTCCTTTAGTCACTTTCCAAGATGTTCCGGGATACCTTCCCGGCGTCAAGCAGGAGTATGGAGGAATAATAAGGCACGGAGCAAAAGTCATCTACGCTTACTCGGAGGCAACGGTTCCAAAAATTACGGTGATCGTGCGAAAATCCTACGGAGGGGCATACATTTCGATGGGTAGTAAACATCTAGGGGCAGACGTCGTGTTCGCGTTGCCCACCGCTGAGATAGCAGTCATGGGACCTGAAGGCGCTGCGGAGATCATATTTAGAAAAGAGTTGGAGGAAAACCCTGAGGCGAAAAAAGGGTTAGTGGAGGAATATCGTGAAAAGTTCGCTAACCCCTATGTAGCTGCTTCACGAGGATACGTTGACGCTGTTATCGAGCCTCAGGAGTTAAGACCGAGGTTGATCAGCGCGTTAGAGATGTTGTTAAGTAAAAGGTCGATTTCTCCTCCATTATCAAGAAAACATGGAAACATTCCGGCATGACACGGAAGGCATAAGAGAAAGATACCCGCGTTCCAACATTTAGAATACCATCGAACCAAGCTAGCTTAACTAAACCTAGCCCATTCATCTTAGAACTGGTGGGGAGAGACATCGAAAGTTAGAAACGATAGTGAATTAGATCTATCCATGCCTTTCACATAATTCCAACAACACGCCACCTGTGCTTCTTGGATGTAAGAACGCGATCTTTATTCTATGAGCGCCGATTCTCGGTTTCTCATCTATCAGTTGAACCCCACGTTTTTTCAATTCTTCTAATTTCTCTTCGATTCTATCGACTTCCAAGGCTAGATGCTGTATTCCTTCTCCTCGTTTTTCAATGAATTTAGCGATAGGCCCTTCAGGGTCCGTGGACTGCAGCAGCTCGATATTGCTTTCCCCTACTGGAATAAAAGCAACCTTTACCTTTTGTTCCTCGACTTCCTCGATGCCCTTAATCTCTAGATGGAGATTCTCCTTGTAGAATTTCACGGCTTCATCTAGGTTCTTTACAGCGACACCGATATGAGCAATTTTCTTTATCATCTTGCTTCCCTTCAACTGTCCTTATGTGTCACGCTACGCATTAAACAATTGTCGTAGCCTTATATTCTCCGAAAACCTCCCTCAACGTATTAGATACCTCACCGTTAGTGGCATAGGCCTTAACTGCTTCAAAGATATAGGGCATTAAATTCTCGTTTCCTTCAGCGGCTTTCCGAAGTTTTGTAAGCGTCTCCGTTACTTTATGACTATCCCTTTCAACTTTAACTTTCCGCAACCGTTCTAGCTGTCTTTCCTCCGCTTCGGGGTCTACCCTAAAGATCTTGATCGGCGTGCGAGTCTCTGTAACAAATTCGTTTACACCTACCACGGTTCTTTTTCTTCCTTCAACCTCTTTCTGATATCTATAAGCACTGTCAGCGATCTCTTTCTGATAGAACCCTTTCTCGATAGCTACTAGTGCCCCGCCCATATCATCGATTTTCTCAATGTACTGCGTAGCCTCCTCCTCTATCTTATTTGTTAGACACTCCACGAAGTAGGATCCTGCTAACGGATCCACCGTGTTTGTTACCCCACTCTCATACGCGATAACTTGTTGTGTTCTCAAGGCGGTGAGCACCGCGATCTCTGAGGGTAGCGCTAAGGCTTCATCAAAGGAGTTTGTATGAAGAGACTGCGCTCCCCCAAGGACTGCAGCTAAGGCTTGAATGGTCACCCTCACAATGTTATTATAAGGCTGCTGCGCCGTTAAGGTACATCCGGATGTTTGTATATGATACCTCAGAAGCATGGACCTTGGATCCTTCGCTCCGAATCTTTCCTTCACGATTTTGGCCCATAATCTTCTCGCAGCCCTAAATTTGGCAGTTTCTTCAAAAAAGTCGTTGTGGCATGCGAAGAAAAATGAAACTCTCGGAGCAAAATCATCTATGGGCATTCCTCTTTTAAGAGCGGCTTCTACGTATGCGATGCCGTTCACCAACGTAAACGCTAATTCCTGAACCGCGGTTGCCCCTGCTTCTCTCATATGATACCCACTAATGCTTATCGTGTTGAATCTAGACGCGTTCTTGCGGCAGTATTCGATGATGTCGATTGAAAGCCTCATGGAAGCCTCAGGTGGATATATGTATGTGCCTCGAGCCACATACTCCTTCAAGAGGTCATTCTGAACAGTGCCGTCTAAATTACTGAGGGGTACCCCTTGCTTCTCAGCTACTGCAAAATACATCGCTAGAATTTGAGGAGCAGTAGCGTTGATGGTCATGGACGTGCTTATTTTAGCTAAGGGGATTCCATCGAAGAGGATCTCCATGTCCTTCAACGAGCTTATGGGAACCCCTGCTCTGCCGACTTCTCCGCTCGCTAACGGATGGTCGGAGTCGTATCCAATCTGAGTGGGTAGATCGAAAGCAACACTCAAGCCAGTTTGCCCCTGCTCAAGTAGATACTTGTATCTCTTGTTGGATTCTTCAGCGGTGCCGAATCCTGCGTACTGTCGCATAGTCCATAGTCGACCCCTATACCCTGTTGGGTAAATTCCTCTAGTGAATGGAAATTCGCCGGGGAATCCTAGATCCTCCATGTACTCAACGTCTTTTACGTCCATTGGAGTGTACATTCGCTCGATGGGCATGCCTGACACGGTGGTAAACTCTGGTAGACGCTCTGGAAACTTTGCAATAGTTTTGGCTAAGGTGTCTTTTTCCCAACGTTCCTTCTCTTTAGTAATGGAGGTTAATTTCTGCTGGTCAAACATCGTGCTCCTTCCTCTTTTCCCATCACTTATCCATTAGGATAAACAAATATATTTTGCGCAAGACAATTCTAAAGCTCTATCATGTGTCCCCTAAAGCGAAGTTGCGATGTAATAGTTCATTTTTAGCCGATTTTTTAGGTCCATTTCACAAACCGCTTTTAATGAACCCCTCATGCATCGACATCGAAATTTTAGGAATATTGCACACATCTTGAATCGCTACCTAAAGTAACGATAAAACATAAATTCAATGGAAACTCAGTAGAATCCAGTAAAATGCTAATCAATTGTGAGGAGGTCGCTTTACATTAATGTCGTTGGAATTTGGGCTCACTATGACCCTGTTGGGAGTATTAAGCATGTTTTCAGCCCTCGCATTAATTGTGGTCGCTTGCGAGATATTGAAAAGATGGTTTAAAAAAGAAGAGCCTACATCTGTGCTAACAGAGGCGCTCATCGAAGTGACTCCATTGAGGAAGGAGGAGATGAGCGGGGAAGAGGAAGCAGCTGTCACCGCTGCCATCGCAGCCTACCTCAGCGAAGCACCAGCATCACGGAGAGTAGTTGCGATTTCGGAAAAGGGCACACGGCCCATGATGTGGAGCATGGCCGGTAGAATAGAATTGATGGATAAGCGAATTCGAAGGGGATGGTAAAATGAGGAGGAAATTCAGGGTCACTATCGGGGAAAAAACCTTCATGGTAGAGGTGGAAGAGGTCAGCGTAGAGGCGATATCGCCCATGCCGATTTCCGAGGCACCGACGCCTCCGGCTAAGCCAATGGCGGAGAGAAGGGCGCCCGAAGCCCCTGGGATGGGGATTACGGGAGAAGAAGGTGTGGTGAGGGCTCCCATGCCTGGAACAATCCTATCGATAAAATGCGAGGCCAATAGCGAGGTCAAGGCTGGTGATTTGTTGTTGACCTTGGAGGCCATGAAGATGGAGAATGAAATCTATGCCCCTAAATCGGGTGTTATTAAGAAAATTGCGGTCTCAGAGGGACAAAGTGTAAAGCATGACGAGGTTTTGGTTGTAATAGATTAGTTTTATTTATGTGCGAGGGTAAAGAATGCTGCCTTTCCCCATTGGCAATGCAATAATGATAGGAGCGGGATGTTTACTTATTTATCTCGCGATCGTGAAACGCTATGAACCGCTTTTGTTGCTCCCGATAGGTTTTGGGGCTATCTTGGTTAACATACCCTACACTGGGATCATGGAGCCTGGGGGTCTTTTCCGTGTTATTTATGATCTAGGCATCGAAAATGAGTTGTTCCCATGTTTAATTTTTGTAGGAATAGGTGCAATGTGTGATTTTGGAGCTCTGCTAGAACGCCCTTGGGTTTTGATCCTCGCCGTGCCAGCGCACTTAGGAATATTCGTGGCACTTATCAGCGCTTTATTAATTGGGTTTGGGCCGCTTGAGGCCGCTTCTATAGGGATCATTGGCGCCATGGATGGGCCCACAGCCATCTTTGTTACATCAAGGTATGCTCCCCACATGCTCGGGGCGGTCACCGTGTGTGCATACTCATACATGGCGTCTATTCCAATTCTTCAAGTCCCGATATCCAAAGCACTTACCACTCGTAAAGAGAGGCTGGTTAGGATGAAATATGAACCTAAAGCATATCCTAGGGTTGTCCGGATACTCTTTCCAATAATAGTGACTTTAGTAACGGGCATCATAGCGCCGATGGGAACTCCGTTAATGGGTAGCCTAATGCTAGGGAATTTCATGAAGGAAAGCGGGGTTGTGGAAAGGTTAACAAAGTCATCGCAAAATGAACTAAATAACATCGTAACCCTGCTTTTGGGAATCACTATAGGTGGAACGATGAGGGTTGAAGAATTTTTAACAATAGAAACCCTGTTGATATTTGCTTTAGGCATGGTGGCTTTCGTTTCAGCGCTTGTTCTTGGCATCACATTCGCTAAGATAGCGTACTTCCTTACACGAGGGAAAATAAATCCTTTAATTGGAGCCACCGCAATATCCGCATTCCCCATGGCGGGAAGAACGGCTCACATGATAGCTAGGCAAGAAGACCCTGACAACTGGCTGCTAATGCATGCAATAGCGTGCAACACCGGAGGTCAAATAGCCTCAGTGATAGCGGGAGGAGCAATCTTAACCTTTGCTCCGCTCCTTTTAGGGCTCTCCTAGCCATTTTGCCAACGCAAACCAGCGTCATGGTCAGCCCATAAAACGCATGCTTGTTACAAGCTATCTATCACATTTCATCGTAACCATTTTGTTTTTCGTGTTCGTTAATGCTTAAATCCGAGGCTGAGAGCTAGCAATGCAAACAACACATTTTTAAACTAAAATAAGGTGGAGTGGGACTCTTGAAACTTAAGCCACGGGATGTATTCAACGTTGCTTTGTTTTCTGCTTTGACAGCAGTTGGAGCTTATATTTGCATTCCCTTTCCATTTAGCCCGGTGCCAATTACCCTACAAACCATGTTTACTTACCTGGCTGGAGCGCTTCTAGGTGGCAGCTTGGGGGCGTTAAGCCAGCTGATTTACGTTCTTCTCGGTATTTCAGGGCTGCCTATCTTCGCGGGAGGAAACGCAGGATTTTGGGCACTGATTGGTCCAACAGGCGGCTACTTGGTTGGTTTCATCGTGGGAGCGTTTGTCATTGGAAAATTAGTTGAGGTGAAGAAAAACCCTGGCCTTCCATGGTTGCTGACTTGTATGACGGTTGGCACCATACTCATATATGCTCTGGGAGTTATCCAGTTAATGAACTGGATGAAAATTGACGTGACAAGCGCCATCGTCACCGGTGTCTTACCATTTATAGCTGGAGACTCTCTAAAGATGTTGGCGGCCGCCTACGTGGTCCATCGGATCAAAAAAGCATTGCCTGCTTTAACGTAACATTGCCGACTTGTCATGAACATTTTATTCTTCTTAGACAAATTAGGAAGTTAACCTCTTAACTGCTTAGAGCAGAATTCCATAAGCTTAACTAATGTAGGATGCTCTCCTGTGGGACTTGAAATATAGTAGGCGGCAACCGCGTTTGCCAAGGCTAGCCTACAAGAATCTGGGAGACCAAAAGCGTCGCCGAAAATGTTTCCCGCGTTCCAAGCATCTCCCGCTCCGGTAGCCCTTAAAACAGGGACCCTAAAAGCGGGCACGATGACCTCGGTTTTGCGAGTGAACGATCCGGTGAAGGATGTGGTGTGAAGATCAATTCGGGCTGAAAGATGCTTCGCTAAAATTCTTGCGCACTCCTTCGCCAGTTCGTCGAACTTCAATGTCTCTCGAAGGCCACCCACTTCGTCGCTTAGTTGTGAGGCGTAACAGACAGCCTCGTTTTCATTGACGCTAAAGATGTCGATTAGATTACCTAAAAGAACCCTTTGTACAAGCCGCGGAACATCCTCTTTCCTGGGACTAGGGTCCGAAGTGTCATAATATGTTTTTCCTCCACCCTTCTCCTTGACGTAGTTAAAGACCCCCTCAGCCAGCTCGGTTCCCCAACGTCGAGTTGATCCCCAGTTGAGAACGCACACATAGTCGGCTTCTTGCAAAAGTTGAAAATCCTCAGAAGTAAGATCGTCTAAACCGAAGTCGGGCAGTGATCCAAGATCGCTCATCATCACATTTACCTTTTCGTCTTGATAGGTCAGCTCAAAGGCGGTGGTGATCGCCATCGTACCATACGTTTTTACATGGGAGAGATCCACCCCCAGAGGGTCTAGGTAAAACTTGAGCAGGTGAAGTCCGAAGGGACTCGTGTTAATAATTGGATAAGCCTTGGCGCCTAGGGTAGCTAGAGCGGCGGCGGTGTTCGTAGCGTTTCCACCCCTCAACTCCATTTGTCTAATCCCATGGATGCTTCCTCCCTTTCGTCTTGCAACTTCCATGAGAGATTTGGAAAAATGTTCAACGTCCCCCTTGTACGTCACGAGGCGGTCTAAGAAAAAGTCTGGCATGACCACCACGCTAAGTTCCCTCGGTGACTCTACCTGCTTTAAGAGGTGAAGCAACTCCCTCAAGCATTGAGAAAGCAAAATCTTTGTCCTCCGGATGTCAGAGCCATTAACGATAGTTGATTCGACTGCTTTAATTTCTTCCTCCGTCTTCAAGGCTTCGAGCCTTAAGCCCTTTTTACGATAACAATTGGCTTATGTTCCACTTTATTAAGCATGTCCCATGTCACGCAGGTTATGGGGACCCTAAAAGTTTCTGCCATATCCCAAACAGTTCTTCCAGCGCCGAAGCCTCGAGCTCGATTGGCGATTTCCGCAATTTCAAGAGCCTCTTCTACTCGCATTTTAGAGCCTGCAACCGCGATGGGTGTGGCTCTTCGATTCATCTTAAAGAACCTTCCAATCCCATAGGCAATGAATCCTCCAAACGAGTGTATTCCTTTTATAGGTTTTGGGCGAGGTGTAAAATGGAACCCTCTTAAAGAATAGGTCTTGTCCGTGTCTACGATCATGACAACCACGTTCTTGCCCAGCTTAGACTTGATATGCCTACGAATTTCCTCCGCTATTCGGGAAGCGTTTACCAGAGGAAGACTAACGTAGAAGTATGGTAGATTACTTGCGTCAATTCCTCCCTCCGACCCATGCATTAACGCTTGCAAAATACCTGCATGTTCTAGAGTTACCTGCTTATGGGCGCTCCCCTCCTCTAGAGGATAGGATCGAAAACGCTGAATAGTTTTCTTTCTAAGACGACAAAGTGGTCCGAGAACATAACCCCAAACAACGCGCATCCAGTACTTAGCGAGAAAACGGGCGAAGGAGCTAGGTTGAACAGCGCTCTCATCCACGATGTTGCCCAGAGCGGTGGAAATTGCCTTCTCAGAAATCGTTACAAGATCCCCGTCTTCTATCCTGTTTTCAATGTGGTCAACTATTTGTTTAAGGTAGTCTTCCCCCGGTTTCCAGTAGGGCGTCGCTACCGCCACGATTTTATACCTACTAACCACCTTGTATCACAAGTATTTCAAACACTAAAAGCTTCTAAGCGTTATTCAAAATAAATATGTAACCCACCATTGTTATACAATTGAGCCAGAGCTCATGTAAAGGAGGAAGCCTAAAAGGAGCTGAAGAGTATGCTCAAAAGGAAAGAAAACGATTCGAGCATAGATATTTACCAGCTCCTCCTAGAGGCCTCCAAAAAGCAGAGGAAGGAGAAGAGAACTCAGCTTCTACAGTCGGTCGGGGTAAAAGAATTTTTTGAAGATGGACGCATAAGAATCGACAAGAGAACTTGCAAAGGAGTGGAATGCAAATTATGCATCAAAGCCTGCCCTACTAACGCCTTGTACTGGAAATCTGGGGAGGTCGGCATCGTGGAAGACCTCTGCGTCTTTTGTACCGCCTGCGTTCTGAGTTGCATCGTCGACGACTGCATCGTGGTGGGTAGAGAACGTCCCAACGGAGAAACGGAAAGGTTTGGCAAACCCGCGGATGTTTTAAATCTTCTAAATAGCATTAACTCCCGAAACAGAACAAAGAGGGTGGAGACGCGCTTCCCAACAGTAGAAGACTACCTAAGACGCTATGGCAAAGAATAGACACTTGATTCTTTGTCGTCCCTTTCTCATTTCCATCTTTCTTGTAGGAACTTTGGAATGTCTGACGAGTCTCTTGGTCCGACCAGAACCTCCCATCCGGTGAGTTCTTCGATTTCTCCGCTTAGTCGTGCTGCCTTGCCGGGTATGATCAGTTTCTTATGTTTCACTTTTTCCTCTGCACGGTTCTCTTTGATGGCTTCCGCCACCTTCTCAGCGGTTAGTTTTCTGCCTGCCACTGAGCTGTCGACAGCGATTCCTTCGGTATCCACAACGAGGAGGTAGCAGCTTACGCCAGCGGATTCGATGTCGGACGCCACTGTGTAATAGGTGAGGGCGAAGTTGGTCGTTAACATAAACGGCGAGTTCTCGTCCGGCTTTCCGAAGGTTCGTATACCTGGCTCAACCGCCACTGGCTTTCTCGGGTCGGTGTAAATGTTTTGTCTCAGCATGACAGTTGGCAAAAGAACCCATCCGTCTATGCTATGCATTATCAGGATGTCGGCATATCGAGTGACCAGCATGGAAGCGATGTAAGCCTCCCTCCAACTATTCACCTCTGGTACCTCTGCTCGCTCTGCCCACGCTATGATGGGCGTACCTATCAACGGAAAGCCTAAAAGTTCATCGCCCCTCTTACAGGCTACTCGACGGACCATGGTGAAATTATTAATCGTGTCGACGAGGCCCTCGCTGGGGAAGGTGCCAAGATCCAGCACTATGTCTTCTACGCCGTACTCCGTTAAGGTTTTAGCTAAGGATCGAAGAAGCTTAAGGTCGTTTGGAGCGAAGACGGTTAGGGGACATTTATACATTAATGCCAGCTCGGCCATGTCCCTCCAATTATCCTTGTTAGCAGCATAAATGAGAGTTCTCTTATTTAGGGCAGCAACCAAGCCTGCTTCGAGAACCTCTGGGTTAAAGGAGCAGAGGACAAGGGGCAGATTTGTATTCTCTGTGACCTTCTTCACCGTCGATTTAAACTTTTCAGGGGCATTGGAGGTGGATCGAACGGCTATCATATTGAGTTTTAACTCTTGACCAATGTAACCGTACGTGAACTCCTCGGTTTTCTTCACCTTACTCAACAGTTCGTCGTCAGACATCTCGTCGGTAACGTCGATGGCGATGGCGGCTGGGTTGAAATAGGTGAATTCATGGCGGTACATCACGAGTTTTCCACCGACCTTAACCGCTCGGTCGCCTGTTCCGATGGTGACCTCCTTAATCGGCGGCTTAAGCATCTCTGACAGCTCTTTGTACGCTTTTTCATGCTCCTTCTTTAGAAGCGGGGGACACTGCTCTATAGCAACCTCCCTGTTCACTACTTTGGTGGCGAAGGCCATGCAGTTCTCTTCACCGCACTCTTTACAGTTCGTTTTAGGAAGCAGCATGTACACGTCGATGGGGCTGAGCTCCCGTATCCTCGCTCTCTTAATTTCCCTTTCAGACACGCCTTTCCCCTCCTCAAATCTTTATGGTAACCCAGTCGGCGAGCTTCTCGGGTCGTCCCTTACTTCCGCTAGTCAGCTCCTTAATTACGTCCTTAACTGTTTTGACAGCAGCGGGGTGCATCATCATAAACAGGTCGACGCCGGCTAGGAGAAGGGTTAGTGCTGTTACTGTTTCCCAGATCGGCCCTCGAAGTTCCCTTGGACCCCACTCAGGAGCCATCTTCATCCAAGCTTCTCTAGCAGCCCAAGCATTAGTTGTTCCCGATGACATGGGGTGCTGGAGTTCAGGATCGCCCATTAAACCGGCTAGGCGGGCACGCTCCATCGTGGTGAAGGCGTAGTCCAGCCCGTATCCAAGAGCCGCGGTCGTTGTATCTATTACAATCTGTTCCCTTGGCAGAAATTCGTATAGCCTACGGTTGAGTTCCCTGGCTCGGTTTAGATCCATGGGACTGAAAGCAAGCGCAACGTGTCCATGTTTTTTCACGGACTTCGCTATCCGTTCAATCTCCATGTCTTGAGTTACTGAGCTGATCAACAGTCTTTCGCCCTCCGTAACCTCCGCCACTTTCTCGAAAACTTTCAGGTCTTTCTCCGGGTCCCCGCAACCCCCAACAACGAGGGGCACATCCACGGCTTGAAGCACGTTTTCAACGGTTTTAGCTGCTTCTTTTGGCGGCGTGTCCTTCAGTAGAGGATCAATACTAACCAGGTGCAAGGTGACCATATCCGCCCCAAACTTGTCGACGGCGAGCTTAGCCCACGCTGCGGGGTCATCCAAGACCTCCTCCACATGCATTTTTACCGCTTTTGCCAAGGGAACTCTCATGTCGAAAACGTCAAGAGAAATCACCGGAGGATGCGGCGTAGGGTTCTCGAAGAGATAAAAGGCAGGAGATTTTTCTCCCCCGATAACTATGGACTTTCCACGGGTTCCTCCATCACCTTTGGTGGCTCCAAGCGTTACCTCCACGATCCTTCCCGGGTATTCTTCGATAGGTGGAATGAAATCCACTTCAAGAATTGTGGTCGGTTTTACTTTCATAGGAGGCGTAACAACTTTTGGGGGAGCTACTGCAGCTGCTGGTTGCAGCCAAATCTCCATGTCTCCAACCTCTATGTCCACGTCTTCAAGTTCCACCTCCTCAAACTTGCTGAGGAGTTCAAGAAGTTTTGGGCCAAAGGCGATGGCGGCTTTCCTCTTTTCCTCTTCCCCCATTACTTTTCTCTCCCCTTCTCGGTTCTCACAATGACTTTTTTTGCGTGTATCTTCGCACCCTTGAGGATAATCTTGAAACCGCCTGCGGCGATTGGCATCGTAGGAAGCGCAGCCACGGGCACCTCAGGGACCTCAGGCGCGACCTCGACAGGCACCGCCGCCCAACGTTCAACCACGGGGTGTCCACGGTCTTTGAGGAAGTTCTTTAGATCGTCGATGGTTTTTGCCTCGTTTTCTGTTGGAATTTTATCCACTAACTCTTCGGGTATGAAGTTTTTGACACGCTCTTTGACGCTGTAGGGCATCCACACCACGCGGTTCCATCCTCCATCTGCCTGAAGGAACTTAGGCGACCTCATGTACTCGATGGATATACCGTGGAATCCGTCTACCTGCCTGCCTCCAGCGGTGGAGTCCGCTATAGTGGAGAAAGGCAGCCCGTTTACGGTTACCTCCTTGAAACCGCGATGAACGATTCCGAAGCCATCCGCCTCGGGGATGTAGAAGGCGGCTCCCTCGAAGCAACCGCATGAGGTGTGTGGATAACCAAAACCGGTGTATAACCAGACTCGAGTGATCTCTCCCAAGGATTTCTTTTTCACAGCCTCGTTGACCCCTGTAAATTCGCCCTTAACCGGATCAGTCAGCTCACCTCTCTCAATTTCAAAGACTGGTCCCTTAGGGTCCACCCGCGCTGAAGCCCTTCCGTCAAACCAGCTGATGGATCCACAGTTAGAGTATCGTTGAGGCGTGATCACGCAAACGTGGGTTGGAGCAAACGATTGACAAAGTGTGCAGCCGTAGAATTTGTCGACCTCTTCATCTCGCAGTCCCCTTGCTTTGGCGTCACGCGCCTCATAAATCTTCATGGCTTCCCCGAACATTTCCCGAACTTTCTCAGGGTCGGTGATGAACGTAATCTGTATTTTCTCGATGATGGGCAGCTCGCTTTTATACAGCCTTTGCAGCACCTTTCCGATGAAAGCGAAGGAGTTTAATCCCCTTTGGAAGGATTTCTTGTTTAGTCGTAGCCAAATGTCGTAGCGTTGGTTTAGGTGCATGAAGCCCTCGATGTAGTTGCAGTATGCGTGGATGCGTCGTTCAATAACGCCTTCAAGTCCCTCCTCGAGTTGTTTGCCCGCAACTTCGACGTAGATGCCAAACGGATGGCTGGTTTGCTCCTTCATGTCTTTTATGTCCGGTCCAATCACCACTATTTTTCCATCTTCTACTTCGTCTAAGCCTCTGACCCTCACCAGCTCAAACTTGGTGTCGATGCGTTCTCCTCCTAGTTCCACTTGCGTGTCTTGCCATCGGATTCTTTCCCCTTCGTAGATTACTCCAACGTCTACTGGAATGTCTTTAAACATCGACATGCTCTCACTTCCCTCCCAACTTGTTTATGATTACTTTAAGACTTTCATCCCAATCTTTAAGGGAAAGGTTTGGAAAGGACCAGGTTGCGTGTGGCTGATAAAACCTGTCTAAGCTTATGGTCTTAAGGTTTGAGGAAAAGTGCTTAAGTGTGGAAAGTACCAACCACTCCATGTAGTAGGGAACCCCCATGAACAACGCAAGATCATACTGCCCCACGCCGTCCAGCCCCCTCCAATCCGGATCCTGAAGCCGGTTAGCGATGTCCACCGCAGGCATCCAAGCGGCGGGTTGGAAGTCCCTTTTGACAAAATCACCGACTATGTGCGCTGTAGCAACCACCGGCGTTTCCGCGACTTTAGCGATACGAATTGCATAGTCAATTAGTTTTTCCTCACCGAGGGCGATGTCAACAGCCTCGTGCCCAACGATAAGGATGGGACGCCTTGCCCTCTTTACCATCGCAACAACAACTTCGGGCTTCGTGATCACGAGGGCTTTCGTTGGTCCCGGAATCTCCGCCTTCTGCCAAGGTTCCGCGCTCATACTCACTCCTTCCTCCTCCTAATTAATCTGCCTCTAGTTGATGTGAATCTGTCAATGTGATGTAAACCTTCTAATTAATATTACTATTTAAGGGTGGGGGTGGGTGGGGGGTGGGGTTTTGGGCTACAAGTTTTGTTGATGTTTTTCTGCTTGTAAAATTTGGCTGAAAGGGGCTTGTTTTGGGCTTCTTGGCTTGGTCAATCTTAGCTGGGAAATTGTGGTTGGTCTTAACTGGGAAAAGTGAGGGATAAGTTTAAGAGGCTAAAAGTTGGTAGTAGTAGTTCGGTGGTTGAATGCCGAGAGGAAGAAGGAAAATTGCTAGGGGCTTAGACATTGGTCGAAAGTCTGGCTTGATGGGTGAGTCGGCTACTGGCGCTCCAGAGATGCTCGGAAAGTATCGTTGGGACAAGGAGTTTAGGCAGGTAGGTGTCCCCAAGTGGATCTACCACATGCAGATCGTTTCGCCGTACACGAGTGGTTTCCTCGGGGTGCATCCTGACTTGACGGAGGAGCAGAGGCAGGTCGCTGTAAAGGAGTTTTTGAGGCGGTATCGTGAAGGCATTCAGGTGTTTTTGCAGACAATTGCAATGGAATCCTTTAGCTTAGCTAAGGCGATCGTGATCCCTATTCCAGCGCGCAGTCCGAAGCCCAGCGCTGGCTTCAGCCCTGAACTAATCGTGTAGGGGGTTTGGCGATGAGTGTAGCGGAGAGAAGCCTACCTCGCTCCAGAAGAAAGACCACTTCTTTAAAATGAGCAAAAGAAGATTATACACGCGCTAACTCCGTCACCGTCGGTGGTCGAGAATCTAGGTAAAAAATATGAGCCTTCTTACGATCAATCTTCCGCATACAGTTGGGACAAGTAACAAACATCAATTTGCTCCCGCACTCCCACTCATGCCCACAACCCTTCTGATAACACTTAACCCATTCCTTATCTTTCCCCACTCCACTACCACCACCAATAGAAAATTATATGGAATTGGCTAGAATGAATATAAGACTTTCGGAAAGTGTGAACATATGATATCGTAAGTCTAGCGCGCGCAAAAACGTTTTTTCCAAAACTAAAAGTGTAGCTTAAATTAACCACATTTGCACATTGGACACGTTGTAATAAAGGGCAATTTTTTAAGTGTATGTGGGTAAGAAAGGTTTTCTAAAACCCTCAAGCATTGTACCCTTTAGTATTAATACTAAAAATGTAAGCCGTAACACAAAAATCTTTAATGCTTAGTTAAGATCATTCTAAAGCGGAATCTATTCCGAGTGGTTAAGTTGAGTGATAGGATATGTCAAGTTGAGATGATGCTCGGAGAATTGTGCGGTAGACAATCACGCAGGAATGGGAAGTGTATCTTTCACCTTGAAGATAAGTCATATGAAGAAGCCAAAGAATTTGAAAAGGAGATCTTTGAAGAGTTAAAGAGGATGGAAGAAGACGAGAATATTCAAGTCTTAGACTTTACAAAATTTGAGTTCCCCGCCACCCACTATCTAGAGGGAAGAGTCTATATAAGTTTCAGATCTCGTATTTTTGAAAAGCCTGTACGTTTCTATCTTTGCCGATTCCGTAGTGCAGCAGATTTCAATAATGCCACGTTCAAAAAGGCAGATTTCTGGCAGACGGAATTCCATGATGTAGCTGACTTCACAGATGCTAAATTCTATGATAGAGCAGACTTCGTATTTGCTAAATTCTATGGTAAAAGAGTACACTTCAATGTTGCTACATTTAAGGAAGTGTACTTCAATTTTGCTGAATTCAGAGTCAGAGAGGAAGTATACTTTGATAGGAGTGAATTTCTTGGTATAGCTCAATTTGTTGACGTAAAATTTCGTTCTGAGAACAAGAATACAAATATCATTTCGTTTAGAAATGTTAGATTTCATAAGCCGAAGGAAGTAAAGTTTGTAAAAGTAGACCTACGCAATTTTCCTTCTTAAATACTGATGTAACAAAAATTGAGTTCTTGGATGAGACATGGAACAAAATAAAGGGCAGATCCATAGTCGTAGATGAGAAACTCATAGGTAAAGAAGAATTTGTCACGTATGGTGCAGTCGCCCAAATTTACCGTAGACTTAGACGCAACTATGAATCAAATTTAAGATTCGCTGAAGCAGGAGATTTCTTCATAGGAGAGATGGAGATGAGAAGACTTGATGTCAATACAAGATTCAAGAACAAGATACTGAGGGAGATTATATTATGGCTCAAGCGCAATCTTTCTCCTTTAGGCATCTATAAGCATCTGAGCCTCTACGGCGAGAGTTATGGTCGTCTAGTAATTTTGGCTGTATTCATAATATTCTCCTATCCAATCATCGATTGGTTATATGGCTTGTCTTTCAATTTGTTATCTAATTGGCTATACAATACGCCGTCAATCAAGTACAACTTTGTCGATTTCATTACAAAAACGTATCCAAGCACAATAAGAAACAGCATCGCCTCTTTCTTCCAGTTGGAGAGCACGTATTTAGGTGAAAGGTTAGTAGGCATCCCCATACTTGGCTTGCTTTTCATTGCTCTAAAGAGAAAGTTCGAGAGGCGGAAGTAGCGGCGGGGACCGACTAGGAAAAAGGCTAAGTTACCTAGTGCCCTACCATATAGAAAATGAAGAATAGCGCGCCCTTTTTGAAATAAGGACATGGTCACGCTTTTAGTCAAAAAGCCGAAAATGTTGTTTGCATCTGTGTAGTACAGTTCGATGGTAAGACTTAAATACAGGGCTAGGAAATATCGAATCGTGAGTCTTAATACATATACTTAATCCACCTTGACAAAAAGTGTGAACCTATGTCGGAGAAGAAGGTCACCGTGATCCTGACCGAGGAATTGTTGAAGAAGCTACAGAACTACCGAAGGGCTCAGCCAACCATACCCTCCAGAAGCGAAGCCATAGCGAGACTGCTGGACAAAGCGCTAAAAACAGAGGGCTTCTAGCATATGTATAGAGCACGCGTGGAAGTTCTTCTTTTTATGGTGTTGCATTTGGGTGACAAGAGGGAGTGATTCTTCTAGGGTAAATTCTTTTGGATCAAACAAGCCTCAGCCTAAAGGTTCTTACTTCCCTCTAGGAACTCTTCATCGCCTTCAATTGGCTTGAGAGTATAGCCCATCTTTGCCTTGCAACTTCCTCAATATACTTAAGTAGCTTGCTACCGTATCCTCTTCTTTTCACCGTAGAATGGATGTTTAGCAATATGCTGTAAGGAAGAGTTCTCGCCGTGCACACCATCTTTCCGTCGACAATAAGTTCATAAGTGTGCTCGTCGTTCTCTGGGCTTTCCTTAATTTTCATCTTGGATTCGTCCTACATTTGAATTATTTCTTCGGTTGAATTAAAGGTTTCAAAATGGACGCTTTTGGGTTACTGGATACGACTCGTGTTTATTCCGACAGATGAATATAACTTTTGAAAGAACTTTAAAAATGAGATAAGCTCATATTTATATAGAAACATCCTCATAGAAAAGGAAGGTTAGCTTTAATGTCATCTGAGGAAGATTTCATCTCTCAAGTTTGTAATGCTTTCTTAACAGTGAACAAGAAGATTTCTGGCGTAGCTCTTGAAGGCTGGGAAAGGGAGTATAGACGTGGTCTTGCTCAGCATCTTTTTGATGAGGTTCTTGGTTGGAGGGGATATTCTAGGGTTGGTGAAATTTATGACATTGTATGTCTAGATGATGAGGGTTTTTCAATAATCATAGTGGAAACAAAGGGTCCTGGCATTGAGTTGACACATGAGATTAAGGAAAAACTGAGAAGGCGTATTGAGGAGTTAGGTTCTGTTAAGTATGGAGTTTTTGCAAACCCTAGCAGATTTATAATTTTTGAGTATATACCTTATGAGTTGAAGGAAGTTGCTAATGTAAACACAGCCTCTGCCATCGGTGTTGCTGAAGGACTATTTGGGCTATCAGAGGCAGAAAAGAGGCAAATTCTGAAACTTGAAATGCTTAAGAGAGAACGCCTAGTGTGGATCGAAGACCCTACTTATTTTGAAAGAACCTATAAAGAGGTATCTGTAGCAAAGGGAGAAGGAGTTAAGCTACTTACAGATAACCTGAAAAGTGTTGTGAAAGACCTAACTGGCATTATAATGAACTTTTTTGATTCTTATTGGAAACGGAGTGATTATAGTGGAAGGTTTTTACAGAATGTGTTTAATGATTGGTTGAAAATGTCGATGAGGGACGAGGAGTTTAGAAAAGGTGACGAAAAGAAAAGGCGAGAAATAATAGACGTGTTTTGTAGGGAAACAGCATATGTACTCGTTGGTAGGATGTTGTTCATAAGAATATGTGAGGATAAAGGTATAAGTGAAACAACAATTTCAGGAAAGGGACTTGCTGAATCTCTAAGATATTACGGCAAAAGAAGGATAGAAAATGTATATCTACGTCTTTTTTATGAATCTCGTGAAGAAATTAAAAAATATTATAGCCATCTTCATGAACTAGGCTACTTCGATTGGTGGTGGATTTCACCAGATAAAATAGAACTTCTCACACGTGACGACAGAAGAATTCAAGATAGACTTGACGAAGACTTGAATTATCAAATTAAAAAATGCTTAAGAAGGCTTAACAGATTTGATTTCACAGAGGTTAATAGAGATATTCTTGGGGATGTTTATCAAGGGTATCTTCCACCAGATGAGAGAAAACGATTAGGAGAATTTTATACTCCAAAAGAAGTTGTAGAATACATTTTAGATGCTGTAGGGTATAAACCAGAAAATGAGGTAAGGGGAAAGAAAATTCTTGACCCAGCATGTGGCAGTGGTAGTTTCCTTGTAGAAGCTACGCAGAGACTCATAGAAGGATATAGAAGGATCGGATTTAATCTTAAAAATCCAGATGATGCTAAGCAGATCATTGATGGATGTGTAAACTCCATTTATGGTTTAGATATTCATCCCTTTGCTTGCTTCATAGCAGAAATGAACTTGCTGTTCCAACTTGTAGACTTATATGATGCGGTGAGACAAAAAGATAGATACTATGAGTTGCCAAGGCTCAATATTTACCGTACTGACTCTTTAGCACCTTCAGAAGAACCCATCAAGTTAGCTGAGTTTCTGGATAATTCAAGACGTATAATGCTCATCGAAGAAACTAGAGGAGCGGATAAAGTTAAGAATACTAAATTTGATTATGTTGTAGGAAATCCACCTTATGTGAGAATCCACAAACTAACTGAGGACCAAAAGAGGGCTTATGAAACTGAGTATAAAAGTGCACGAGGGCTGTATGACCTTTATATTCTCTTCATTGAAAGAGGGATTAGGTGGCTAGAAGACGGAGGAAAATTCGGTTATATTTGTTCTGACCAATTTATGATAAGAAGTTATGGAAAGGCTTTACGGGGCTTAATTCTTAATAACTATAGAATACTGCAGATAATAGATTTCAAGGATTCAGGTGTTTTTAAAGAAGTAACTAATTATCCATCAATAATTATTATAGAAAAGAACGACCCAAAAGATAATTTCGTGAGATGTGCTGTAATTTCAAAGCCTATGGACAATATACTTGAAGATATTAGTAAGTACATTATCGAAGAAAGTTTTTCATGTGAGTCATATGACTTTTTTAGGTATCCACAAAATGAGTTGAGTGATAAGATTTGGGTATTAACACCTATTAGTGAGAGAAAATTAATACATTTATGTGAAGAAAAGGCGGATTGTAGGTTAGGCGAACTAACTGACCGCAAAATCGCCGTTGGGGTTCAAACAGGGGCAGATGAGATATTTATGGTCAAGAAAAATGCTGTATCTAAATTTACCTTAGAAAGAGAGCTATTAAAGAAGTTCCTTGCTAGTGCTGATGTTAGGAAATGGAAAATAAAGTGGAGTGAAAACTATCTCATATATCCTTATATGGAGCAGAATGGCAAAACGAAACTTATGAATGAAGGTATATTTTGGCAAAAGTATCCTAATGTATACGGTTACTTACAAAAATTTAAAGAGAAATTAACCAAAAGATGGGGTATAAAAATATGGTACGAATTACCAACCTCTAGGAGCATAGAACTTTTTAATGTTCCAAAGATTCTCACACCGACCATTACCGATAAAAACAATTTTGCGTATGATGACGAAGGATACTTCTTCTCTAAAGGTGGAAAAGGGCATTATGGAATAATTCTTAAAAAGGAATCAAGGGATGAACATACCTACTTCTATCTTCTAGGTTTGTTGAACTCGAAACTCTTTGAATTTTACATCAAACACTTTGTACCTATTAAATCAGGTAAATGGTATGAGTATATGACGCAATATCTTGAACGACTTCCCATAAAATTAATCACTGAGCAAAATGAAGCTACTACTAATCAAATTATTCAAAACGTAGGTCAAATCATAAAGATTAACAAAGAAGTTGATATAACTGGTATAAAAGTTAAGCAATTTCCCAATTCTTACTTTGAAAATGAATGGGCTTTTGATAAACTTGCAAACGTCATAAGGGCACAGTCCCTCTCAAGAGAATCCTATGCTATTTCTGAAAAATCGCTCAGAACAGATTATCTATTGAGAGATTTAGATGGTAAAGAAACATTTAGAATTATCTTGGCTCCGAATGAATATGTGGACTTTTACTCTGATGAAGTTGCTTCATATGTTTTTGAGGTGCTTAAAACTATGAATCGAATCACAAAACGTGAATTTCTCGAATTGAAAATACCTTCACAACCACACTTAAAGAGACTTATGAATCAGTATAGAAAGGATAAGGAACAGATAGTCGAAAATGAAAAGGCAGTTAAAGAGCTAGAAAAACAGATAGACGATTTAGTTTACAAACTTTATGACATAACCTATCCTGAAAGGCGAATCATTGAAGAATATTTGGCTAAATTCTAATAGAGAAGTCGTAAATTCTTTTATATTTTCCATGGCTCTTGAATACGTTCAACTAGTTTCTTCTTTACATATCTTGCCTCTTCAAGTAGTCTATCAGTTTCTCCGAGTATGGATTGATAGGTTTTATCTTCTTTCATTCTTTTTAGACATGACCCCCAAAACTCATCGAATTTGTCCTCAACACTACGATCAGTGGGCACTTGTCCAAACATGATGTGAAACTCTAGAATGACGATTTCTGGGTTGCTTCTCAAGACATAATCTTTAGGATGAGTCTGAGAAATCAAACATTCAATGATGTTTGGACTTGTTGAGACAATATCAATTCCATCTTTGTATCTAACGTCGAGTTTAATTTCTTGCACGCTTGTTTTGAAGATTCCTTCAGCCTCTTCGTTGATTATGCCTGGCAAAATTTTGGTTCGAAGTTCATGGACTGAAACATTGTATCTTCGCACTCTTTCAAAAAATGCATCCAATTTGTCCCTGAATTCCTCGTCAACCATGAAATATCTATAGTCTTCTTGAATCCGTCCCCATTCTTCAAAATGTAAGGGTGAGAGGTGTTTCTGCTCCAAATACCATATGACCCACTTTGCATCTCGATACAACGAACCATAAACCGTTTCAGCAATTTTGATAGAATACTCTCTTTTCCACACTCTTTTTTGGGTTCTCGTTTGAACAAAATAGGAGATGCCAGCACCTATAAGCACTGAAACAAGAGCGACAACTATTCCAGACTGAACCATCCAGCCGATAATCACAGCAAGTGCTGTCAATATTGAACCTATTATCCAGCCAAGATTCTCACGTAAATCAGTCATAGTTGTTTCACGATTTTTATTAGTTCTTATAGTTGCACTATAACTTTTCCATGCTATTAATCCTGTCCGCAACTGCCAACGATGATATCCAACGTGCTATTTCGAGATAAATCCATTCACCATGCATTTCAATCAAAAAAGCATTTATTAGAACCACTAATAAAAACGATACGAAAACAATGGTAGTCTTAAATGTTATAATCTTAATAACGTCCCACACTTGGCGAAAGAGCATCGAAGGATGGAATAGAATAAAACTGTGAGTTCTCTTCATAGAGGATGATTGTTAACGACTACTTTTTCTTTGAGGGAGGAGGAACAGGTACGATGGCGTTTGTAGATTGAACTTGGTATATAGGATAACCAAATTGGTCATAGCGTTCTTTTATTTTGTTGATGGATGAAACAACTAGCTTAACTCGAAGTTTCAAACCACTATCTGGAATTCTATATACGTTCCAATCTTCAGAGAATGGAATAAATTTGATTTCTTCTTGTGGCAACTTTTGAAACTCAGAAGGATGAATAGGTGGACTTGGGTCTCCCATAAGTTCAGGAGGACAACTTGATACTATGACAATGTTTTGGAAAGACATCTGAAACTCTTCTTTTCGTGCACCTGGAGGAACTCCAGGTGGAGGGGTTTCAGGTTTTATAATTCGGGGCTTTAAAAGTTTGGTTAGGATCGTCCTCATTTTTAATGTAACACGATGCCTACCATCTTCAAGTTCATAGATATTCCATACTTCCTTTTCTACTTCAAAATCCACTTCTTCATATTGAGGAAAAATACCTTTGGACACTTAATACACCTCTGAAAGCATGATGGGACTAATCATTTCACTGGCTCCTCTAAAATTATCATCAAAAGTTGCAATTGCCTCAGCGTTTACTGAAAGAGCGAAGGCAACGTGAAGTGCATCAGATCCTTTGATACAATGCCATTTTCCATCTAGTCTTCCTTTGAAAGCCGTAGATCTTTCCACTATATCCTCACACTCACTAAAGACTGCTGTCTTTCTCGTGAGTGAGTCCGCATCATACAATATGATACCCATTCGCGTTATAAATTCCTCTATTTTCTCCTTAATCTTGCGGATTTCGTTATCAAACACTTGTCCGTTTCTCCTATTGCATAATATCTCTTTGACCACACCAATGTACTCGGAAATAGTATAGGTTGAGATGATGCCTATGTATCTACCTTTTTCGATGTCCTTAAAGAAAGAGTTCGCTTTTGATGTAAGCCGATAGGTTGTATAGGAATATAAAAAATGATAAATAAAAACCATCGTATCTATATATACAACTTTGGGAACACCACTTTTCAGACTTTATCCCTCATCTCTTTGATCTCTTCTAATTCCTTTTCCGATAAGTCTTTTAGTTCAGGAAAAATCTCAATCAAACAGCCCTTAAAATCATCTGTAGCTCCTTTTGATGCACTATGCCAAGCTCTAATCGGTTCTGGTAATTTAACAGTTTTCTCGTACATGCCTGCTTGCGTAATAGATGATGGATTGACAAATTCTAGTCTTGGGAAGAAATCATTAGTAAATGGAGAAGGCTTAATAGGTGGATCGTTTATGTTCCCTTCTCTACTAAGTAGCTTCCTTTCAACATGGACTTCGGTGTTGATAGACATTTTAAGCCTCCTTATCCTGTTTGATATCACTAATTATAATTATTATAGTTATTCTAATACATTGCGACCAATGCTAATATAATTTTCGCAGGAATGGATAGAGGGCTTTTAAGAAACTAAGTGCTTTCCTCGTTAAAAGGGTATTGGAGATGGTTACAACTAATTGGTATGTATGATGCTGGATAGGAAGCGGGATGTCTATGAGCATATTCAACGTTCACGCCTTACGAACACGTATCAATCTTGGTAAAAGGGTGGGGTCTGGGATCCTTCCCTCTGTCCATTTTTTCTCCTCCAAGATTTTCATGATTTCATCCTTCAAGGTGATGGGGATGTCAGCGACCGTACGGACAAATAGATGGATGTCGTCGGGCATGATGCCGTAGAGGCGTTTATGCAGGTCAATGTAGTGGGTGAGCTTTATCGCCCGCCCCTTCGTCGTGTCGTTTGGTCTCATGCAAAGCTTCGCAATCATAACCATGGCCTCCTCTCTAGTCTCAGCTGTATAAAAGAGGTGCTCGGGCGCGGGTCCCACATAAACGCGGTCTCCGGTGCGGGCGTCGTAGACGTACCAGTTGTCTTCGCGGTCCTTTCTGCCAAGAAGCATGCGTCTGTATTTGGATCCGTGAGGCCCAACCACTACAGGAATCCCTAACCGCCAACAGCCGCTGGCTATGGAAGCGGCTTTCTGAGAATAGGCGCCCCATGCAACGCCGACGGCGCCAACTCGGTTTAGAATGTAGTCAGCAATTTCCTCATAGTTTGCGCGCAAGTTGCGCTTAGCAAAGATGCTTGCGATCTTGATTGCGGCTCCGGCTATGTGAGAGTTAGCGACGCAAGAACCTACATTCACGACACATCCAGCGTCAAAGGCGCCCGTGTATATTTCGTAAGGTGTTTTTCCTTCATCGTTCTTGTACATGGCAGCGGACATAGCGGCGCATCCAGACGTGACCACGATGTATCGACGGTTAGCGAATTCGGAGCACATCTCCGCGACCTCTTTTCCACCATGAGGGTAGTTGGCACACCCCACGAACGCCACTACGCCTGGTATCTCTCCAAGAACGATGGGGCTACCTACATTTCGTATCTCTACGTCTTGTATGGCGCCTCTTCCGGCTCGAATCTTGAACTTCTCCTCCTTCAGTTGCTTTTCAGCGGCCTTTACGATAAAACTGTGTATGGGCAGACCACGAGGGCAAGCGTTTTCGCAGCGTCCACACCCTACGCATGCTTCGTAAAGGTCTGCGAGACTATCTAGGTTCCCTGTTGCTGCTTCGCTTATTGCTTCTGGAATCAGTAAATCTTGGGGGCATGCTCTTCTACAGTCGTTGCACTTGGTGCATCCTTTGGCTCTCTCGATGATTTCGTCGACGTTTGGGATTGCTTTAAACTTTTTTCGGTTGGGGGCTATTTCCACCACTGTTCTTGCTGCTACTTCGCCTACTTTAGCCGGATCAAGAATAAGAACCCCCGGTACCTTTCCGCTCACCAAGTCTGATACGATTGCATCTACTGGGTCACGGGTTCGGTTTTGTAGTCCTGCACAGTTTTTCTCACTTGTCACGATTACTGGCGCCTTGATCTTCTGGGCTTCGATCAACGCGTCTGTGCGGATGCACTGTTCGTCGAGGACCACAACGTCGGGGACGCCGCTTCTGATGAATCGAAGCTGCCAAGAAATGGGTCCAACGATCTTAGCTTTGGGGTTGTACCGAGTAACGTCGTGGGCGGTGCAGCATAGGCCGCAGACTTCCACTTCGCCGTACAGACCGTTTTCTTTGAGGTAGTCCACGATTTCGGTGGCGGGTACGACGTTGTGACCAATGCATAGAATAACTGGTTTAAAGGAATCTATCGTGCCGTACCCTAATTCCACGAGGGGAGATTCGGGGTCTGCCTTGGGGAACCCGTAGGCTGCGATTTGTGCGATATCTGCGACCTCGAGTCCCACGTGGTCGATCATCCCTGCGTGGAACACTTTGGACTCGAAGTCGAGGTTGCTACTTTCTTGTCCAGTGTGTGTGGCTGAGAGCAGGTGGGTAAGCTGGTTTTCGAGGTAGTCTAGGACGTCTTCGAGGTCGCCGAGGGTTTTTGGTCGGATGCCGCAGACTAGTCGGGTGATGGGGGCTTCGACCTCGATGTTTATGCCTCCGACGTCGATGGGATGTCTTCGTCCAAACTTTTCGATGAGGTGTTCCACTAGGTGTCTAGCGTGGCCGATGTGGGTGGCGGCTCCGATGCAGCAGGCGAGTAAAACGATGCGGGACTGTTGGGCTGCCATGTTGATTCCGCAGGCTCCTCTTTTTCCGGCGGTGAGGTCGCATTTTCCGAAGGTGCAGAGGCAGCAGACGTCGCAGAAGGGCATGTAGAGGGGTTGGTATCGTTGTAGGAGTTGGTGGTCCCATTCTCGGAGTTCGGTGATGGTGGGGAAGGGGGTGGGTCCGAGGGTTTCGGTCCATGTTTCTTCGTAGATTCTTCCGAGGGAGATTTCGAGGTCTTTGATGGTGGCGGTTTCGGTTTTTAGTTCTTTTATCTTCATTTGTAGGGCTTTTTTGGACAAGGGTGATGCACTTCTGTGTAAGTTGTAGATTCACGGAATATTGAGGTGCTTCCTATTTAATCTTTCTGGCATGGCTGAAACTGTGAAAATTTTTGTAGACCTATATACCCGGGGGGTATGGAGTGTTTGGTTGGTGAATAAATTTTCTTTCTTGGTGGTGCGCTGAGGAGAAATTTTGTTCACCACCACCAAGCTGGGGCGTGAAGCGTTTGTCTTGGGTTCTGATTTTGTGGCGGGTTTTGGTTTGGTTTGTTTTGGTTGCGCAAAATCGGCACTAAGAATTGGAACTAATGGCTTATGGCTTTACTTGTGCTTGTTACATCTTTTTGGATTTTTGAAAAATCCTTAACTACTGGTCTAATTGCTTTAATTAGGTCTTTCGCCCTCATTTGAATAGAAACTGTGTGTAATCCAGCATTAAAGTTTACCATGTCGTTTTCTAATATAAAGCTGTCCAGGTAGGTGGGAAGTCCGTGCAAGTTTCCAAAAGGATGCACGGAGCCAACTTCACAACCAGTTATCTTCAGCACCTCACGTGGCGAAGCTAGTTGCAATTTTTTAGTTTCAACGATCTTTGCTAACTTTTTAAGGTCTATTTTCCTATTGGCAGCAACCAGCCCCATAACAAAATTTCCTTCCTCAGTCTTAAGAATAAGAGCTTTTACACCAGTTTTCAATTCGACTCCCCTAACTTTTGCCGCTTGCTCTGAAGTGTAAACTGGTTCATGTTCTGAAACTTCATAAGGTATCCCATTACGATCTAATAATCTCCTTATCATTTTTAACTCAAGAATCCCCATTTCGCACACAATCCAACTCTTAAGGATTATTAAGGGTTCCTCAGAATTTTATTTGTTTTTTCCTTCCAACAAAAATGCTAGTGATTAATAAATTAGAATTAACTAAAGCAGAAAGTTACGATTATGAGACACAAACAGGGATTTTTTGTGAAGCAGATGTGTTCAAAGTGACTGTCTCCAGCGAATATGAATATCAAGAATAAAATCAAACATTTACTGTCCAACGTTTAAGATTCCATTTTTGTGATATCTTAACATAAATGGCATAGTGAACTAAAGTTGAATGATTAGAATGTTAAAACAAGTGATGATAAGTTTGATATACTGAAAAATTGAAAAAGTATTACGGGTTAAAGTTGCGCCTTTCTACGGTTCTCATGGTGTGTGGCGGTTTCCTTGAGTTGGGAGTGATGGGTTTTGAATGGTTTGACCTGATTCAGCTTCTTTATCAGCACCCCGAGTACCTCCACCTCATGGGATGGCGCTTTCTACTACTGGCATTTACTTTTGTGGGCGTATGCTTCTTAATCAGCCCAAAGTACCTAAGCGAAACCGTACGAACCGGACCTATCGGCACGTTAATTACGATATCCTTCATCGGAACCCTATCCTCTTTTCATCTGCAAACCTACTTTAGTTATCCGTGATTTATGGGGATGGCTCTCTTTGTAGCTTCCCTCCTAACCTTGACTGGAAGTATCATGAAGTACGGCGAAATAAAAGAACGTCTAGGAAAAAGCAAATGGACATGGGAATAACCACAGTCTGGGCTTCTTTTCTGCAATCTTTGTAGAAAAGGGTTCTGGTAACTCTTAGGCAGATGTCGTATTAATTACCTTTGTTGGTAACTTTTGGCAGATAATTGGTCTAAATCTTATGAAACGATGTGTTAAGTTTTCGGGTGGTTGAATTCTGTTTTTTGCTTCCTCTTCCTAAGCAGAATGCGTAAGATCCAATCAGTTATGAAACCCATAATGAATGAGCATAGTATTATGATAAAAAGTGAAAGAGGGCTTCGAGTCAACTCCCTAAATATTATACGGAAAGCAACCCAAGGATTTTGAAGAAGATATTCGAGGGTAAAGGAGTAAACGGTAAGGTGTAACTTAATTAAGTATAAGAAATAGACAGTAAATGAGATGACATAGATGAAGAAATAGATAGTTGCAAAGCTGAGAACTCTTATCCACCGCACCTTATCCATGCATCTCACTCATTTCCAATAAATATCAAATACATCCGATCATTTAACAGTGCCTAGAAAAGGGTTAATTAAAAGCACATGTGGTATTATGGTAGGTGGCAGTCTTGGTGACGATGAAAAAGGGGTTGGTGGTGGCGGTTTCAGGAAAGGGAGGTGTTGGAAAAACCACCACAACCGCCCTGATGATAAAAGTTCTGAGCGAAGCAAAACAAGGAAGCATCTTGGCTATCGACGCGAACCCTGACTCCAATCTCCCCGACGTGTTAGGGGTTCATGTCGCCAAAACCGTGGGTATGGTGACCGACGAGCTGAAGAGGTCTATCGAGAGGGCTGAAATCCCGTATGGGATGACCAAGGAGGACATCCTCGAGTCCCGAGTTTTCGGGGTTCTCAAAGAAACGCCTGACTTTGATCTCCTCGTGATGGGACGGGGAGAGGGTGAGGGATGCTACTGTCCTGTAAACGCCCTGCTCACACGAATCATCGACAGGCTTTCCAAGAACTACGACCTAACTATAATGGATATGGAGGCAGGTCTCGAACACCTCAGCCGAAGAACTGACCGAGACGTGGACATCATGGTCGTGGTCACGGATCCCAGCTCCATGGGACTGCAAACCGCGAAACGAATCAAGGAGCTCGCCGAGGAGGTCCACATCGAGTTCAAAAAAATCTATCTCGTCGGAAATCGGTTTAAGCCAGAAATGGCACTCATGCTGAGGGAGGAGGCGCAAAAAATTGGGGTGGAGTTCGCAGGAATCATCCCCAACGACGACCATGTCTTCGTCCACAACCTCTCTGGAAAGCCTCTACTCCAACTTTCACCAGACAGCCCCGCAGTGCCCGCCGTCAAACAAGTCTTGAAGAGAATAGGTCTCTTAATATAATAATAGATTCCTTCTAGAGCTTCTTTAGCTGATCTCTCAAAATTCTTGGGAATTTATACAATGTAGTTGCGTAAAGTTTGTACTCAAAATGGGTTCATAAGGGGATGAATTTCAAATCCATACGTATAGAACAATGTTTCATAAGAGATATATAAAAGAATGGAACAATCTATAAAACAGTGATAGAATGGTTAGAAAGTTAGCGATATTCATAGCGGTTTTCATCGTTTTTTCCCTTGCAGCAGCAATCATCCTCTTCCTCCACAAGCGAAAACTATCCCTCACCCTACCCCACTAGTATCGTCAAAGCGAAGCAACACGACAATACTGCCGAAAGTGTCAGTTAGTAGAGATATCAATTATTCTTAAACAAATAATCAAAACGAGTCTTGAAGAAAATAGGTCTTCTGGAAAGTCTAAAAACAGTCTGAATCAACATTATTTGAGACAAAATCATGCCTAAAATTGTCTAAAATCAAGGTAGGGAAACATGTCAAACCTTAATAAGCACAATTCAGATCCCTTCATGAAAATTAACCGTTTTAGCATTCTAACCTATGTCGGTATCGTATATGCTTTTGTCCATTAAGGGCGTTAAATCTCATAAAGCGTGCGTTGATATTCGTATTCGGAGAAAACAGCCATTAACAACAGGTGTGAAGCTGCCGTTTGTTCCATGATTTTAAATAGAAGCGATATAAGAGTGAATATATGTATATGAGATTTGAAGGAAGTGGGAGATTTGGCGATTAAGGAGATGCCTCTTGAAGAGAAATACGACAGGCTCCTTGACGACTACTTATTAGCCATCGCAACGGGATATGCTCTCCATAAAGAACTAGGAGTGATAGACAAGTGCAACGATTTGTCGGTAAAGGTGCAGAAGAAGATGCTTCCAAGCGTTTTAGGTCCAGTGTTTAAACTGCTGAAGGTGCTTGCTCCTGGTAGAACCTTTAAACAAGTTATTAACCAATCGGTGTACACTTTCCAAATCACAGAACCACTGTCAAACATTGAATTATCCTGGGTCTCGGATCGTGAAGCAGTCATGAGGATCAAGAATTGCGAGAGGCTAAGAAGATCAAGAGAGTTAGTGAAGAAAACTGGTCTCAATGTTGACCCAAAGGAACTTTGTGAAATAGAATACCAAACTCTCAAGGAAATAGGTAAAGAGTTCGGAATAGACCTTGCTTGGGAGCTTGAAGAAAACGGATGCCGATGTACAGGAAAACTGAAATGAGTTTAGCTAGTTCTTCTCCTCCCCTTTTTTCTGTGTTTACTTCATCTTAGCGCATGCTAAGAAGGCATCAGTTGTACGCGGCATATGATGTGGACGGTGCCCAACTAGGCTGAAGCCTCACGTTTGAAAAGCAGAATCTTCTCTCTAAACGTTGGTGTTTTCGTCCTCAACAGTTCGTTTACAAGTGGATACTGACGTTGATAGACGTGGCAGTTTTTAGAGTGCATGATCATTTTTCCAGTGTAGACTTCCTCCCACCTCTTTCTATGCTTTTTTCTTCCCGCAACGTTAAGTTCTTTAACAAACTCCTCGCTGAAAAGCTGCAAGCCTGCCAAATTAGCTGGTAGACCAGCGTAGGCGTCCCAAGACCTAAAGTATCCCGTCAGAACCAGCTTCAGTTTCTTGTCCTCTTCATCCCTGCCGATTTCTGTGTCGAGAATGGTTAAGCACGGCGGCTCGTGTCTCCTCCCCTCAATCTCCTTGAGGATGTCCTCTGGTATCCTCACTACCAAAGTTATCTGCCTGTCAAAAACCTCGTCCACATACCTACGTATCGCTTCTTCTATCTGGTCAACAGGTTTCCTCAATCTACTAGAATAGGTGTAGGTCTCGTCGGGTCTTTTTTCACCAAACCACAGGTACTCCATGAAATAGTTCATCACGTACTTCATGTCGCAGGGAGCCTTCTCATGGACCAGAGGCTTGTTTTCCGGATGCAAAATCTCCATAGTAACGTCCAACTTCTTAGTCTCAGCCGTTTCCGAACCGTACTTAACAAAGAAGGTCTCCCCATCCTCCCAGATTCTTTTCAAAACCTGATACCAAGCGTCAGGGATGTCAAACGCCGTGATTTTAACATACCTCATTTCCCTACACCCCTGAAGCCCACTAACTCTAGCGCGCCTATCCTTTAATAACACAAGAGCGTCAGCATATAAATGTGGTTGATATGGCGAAGAGGAAAAAACCCGTGGACTACGTGAACGAGCTTCGCCTCAGCTCTAACACGGAGACTCGCACGCTGGGAGAAAACCTGCTGGAGCAGTACCGCCAATGGACCCAAACCCTGCTCCTAGAAGACCTACTCGTCTTCCTACAAACCATCCAAGACAATAAAAACAAGATTGGCGCAGCCCAGTTCTTCGGAAAATTCCGCGCCTACTCGCTCGAAGAGTTTGTATACCGCCTAATTCAAGCCAAAGTGGGTGCTCCTCAACCCCTAAACGCTTACTGGGGTGAGCGGTGCGTAGTTTGGAAGGGAAACGGTCAGGAATATGGCATGGAGCTAGACGTCCTCGTGGGCAAAAAACTCGACGGGTTTGTTCAGCCCGCTGTCGCCGTCGACACCAAGGTGGAGCTAGACGCTTCAAGACTGAAAACAACGCTGGCTTCTTTCCTTCTGCTCAAGCGACGCCACCCTTATGTGAGGTGCTTCTTAGTCTATATGCTAGGAGAAGTTGACCCTCTCTTATTGAGGTTAACAGAGCCTTGGATCGACGGAATCTACCAGTTCAGCGTGGAAAAAGACGAGACCGCCGCGTTCGTGAAATCAGTTCAAGCCGCCATACAGCAGCTCTAGACGTGGGCGTAGATACGCTCGCGGGTATACCTGCCACTTGTCATCTCCTTGTCAATCTCCCGCAGCAACAAGACTCGTTGGAAGGTGGGGGGATGCGTGGCAAACCAGGTGTTGATGGTGGTCCACGTGGACTTCGCCTCCCTCTCCATGGCGAGTTCCAGCTCCCTCTCATCCAAGACGCCGTCTTTGTCCAGGTCGTACTCCTCCTTTCTTCGGAGTATGCCTTGGCACTCCTGCCTCGCTAAAGCTGGATCGCCTATATACAAGGTTCTGGCTCCGTGCGGTGGCGTGGGCGAAAGGGACAGCCCATAGGCGATCTTGGTTAACGCGCTCTCCAACCCTCGAGGCGCTCCGGTCACGTAGGCTGAGTAAGCGTCCGCGTAGTGCTCTCGCAGTCGGCTCAACCTCATGACACACAAAAGCGAAACAATATAGACCATGTAAGAGATAGCGGCAACCGCCAGGAGCGCAGCCCCGAGGCCTCCACCCTCCTTTTTCCGAGGCCTCGCACCGAACCTCACCGCTTCAAAGGTTCCTCGTGCGATCAAGTAGGCTAAAAGGGGTAGCGCGGAAAGCGCGGTCATCACCAAGTAATCTTTGTGCTTGAGGTGACCCAGCTCGTGTCCGACTACCCCCTGAATCTCCGCCTGATTCAGTTCGGTAAGCAACCCCTCATGAACTGCGAGAGTGGCGTCCCGAGTGGTTCTTCCGAAGACGAAGGCATTGGGCGTTCGATCAGGAACAATAGCCAGCTTGGGTGAGGGTATTCCGCTTTTTTGAGCCAAATCCTTAACCGTTGATTCTAGCCATGGGTGCTCCCCAGAGCGAAGATATCTTAGTCTCGTTGAAGCCCCAACAATCACGGGTCCTATCCAGTATTGGACGAGTATGAAAAGGAGGGTTCCGACCACGGCGTAGATCAGGGGGAGCCGAACGATCACCATTATGACGGCTAAAAAGACGGAGAAGATGACCGCTACGAGCAGGACAGAAACAGTCATGGAGAGCCTCAGTTGAGCCAGCCTAGCCATGACCTTGATCTCCCCTAAATCTCATCGAAGCAGATGACTTATGGATAATTGAGAAGGGAAACGTGAATTAAGCGTTATGGTTGGCTGACCGAAAAGGTGTTCCTAATTTTCAAGATTAAAGAAGCCGTAGTATGGTCATCAGAACTGCTGACCCGAGGGGAATGGAGATGTTATCGTCTATGATCTCAAGCTTTTCTACGATGCAGGAGAAGATTCCCCCCACCACCCCCACGTATCCTAAGATGAAGTATCCTAAAAATGCGCAAACGGGAAACATGGCGACGTTTCCCCAGATGCCCTTCGTCCTCCTCTTGTAGATGATGTTTCTAACGACTCCGGTGATGCCGTCTCCCCAAGCCATGAACAGGCAGGACAGAACTCCTATCCACACGTTGTAGTTCCAGAACAAAGCTAGAAGAAGGGTGCACATGAGGTTGAAGTATATGTCTGCGTAGTTGCCCTTCACCTGAAACCAGCCGTAGAGCCTCCAAACATGCCCGGCTAGAGTCAGAAGAATCATGAGCCCAGCCAAAAAAACGGGTAGATACGCCTCCTTAAAAACGAAGGGAGCCAAGAGAACACTCACTCCAGCAGACAGAAAATGGATGGTTTTCCTCGCCATGTAGGTCCCAAACCTCTCATACACCTTGCGAGAGACGAGGAAGATGATGAAAAGGTTGTACACTAACAGCCAAAGAGCATTAACTATTTCATCATTTGCTAGATACATAGCATTAAGTGTGTGGGCTTCGATTTATAAAACTGATTCAATAACGGCGAATAGGGACTGAAGCCCTCTACGTGGATATGCACATCTTAATTTTAAGGAACACGAAGCCCTTTCCTTCTCCTTAAAATCGGAGCTAAAGCCACTCCCGCTACGAAGCCTCCGATGTGAGCCCAGTACGCAACTCCGCTGGGCACACCCAGTCCCAGCGTTAACATCCCTTCCAACAACTGAAAGATGAACCAGAAGCCGAGGAAGAAGACAGCCGGTATACGGGTGATATAGATCCAGTAGACAAGCACCAGTGTAAGAACACGCGCCCTCGGGTACAACAAGATGTATGCGCCTAGAACTCCCGAGATGGCGCCAGAAGCCCCAACTGCTGGAACGAGCAAATCCTCCGTCGCGCCTGTCGTGGTTATGGATAATATGTGTGCCGCGCTGGCGGCTATCCCGCAAAAGAGGTAGAAGGCAAGGTACTTTCCTCGTCCAAAGGCATACTCGATGTTGTCGCCGAAGATGTGAAGGTACAGCATGTTTCCAACCAAGTGAATTAGGCCGCCATGCAAAAACATCGACGTGAAAAGCGTGTACAAACGTTTGCCGCTTATTATATCGGCGGGAACCATTCCATACTCCCAAATAGCCTCTTCAAGCGCTATGACCTGAAAGCCAGACAACAAAGTGATGTAGTCTGAAAGCCAGATAACCAAGAAAACGGTCACGTTAACCAGTATGAGGAGCCTCGTAACATGAGGCGGAGACAACGTAGGGTTTTCGTCTCGAAGAGGAATCAAGGCACTTCACCTAGACTGGCTTTCCAGAAGCTAAACAATATTTCTCGTGCTGCTAATATTTAACACCTTATACCTCTTTCATTCTCTCGTAGAAGATCAATAAACATTTTGGGCACTCTCGAACAACGACCCTCATTTCCCTAGTCTTGCCCACCTTAATTATCGGAGTTCCCAGTTCAACGGTTTCGCTGCCACACCTTGGACATTTTTCCTCCATCATAAATACACCCAAACAATGTTATTTTAGATTTAAACATAAGAAATCTGTCTTACGTGGTAGGAAAGTTGATGTTGAACCTCTGCACTACATAGTTTAAGGTGTTTGCAGTGTCAATCGTTCGAGAGATTCGATGCTCCCATTGTGGCGCACCCGTCGTGTTTAATCCAGGCGAGATCATCGCCACTTGTCGATACTGTGGCTTCACTCAAGTCATAGAAACGGGTAAGGCATTTACGTTTGAGCACTCCATGATTCTTAACCAGTATGACCCTAATCAAGTGGAGAACCTTGTGCGCAACTGGATGCGATCCGGCTTCTTAAAGCCTGCAAACCTCGCTAGATCATCAAAGATTTTAGAGAAATCATTAATGTACTTGCCCTTTTGGATCGTTCCAGTAACCGCCACCAGCACCTATAAAGGCGTTTTTGAACGGTTGACCCCTCCCGTTGTGAAGGAGGGGAAAATCGAGAAAAAATACAACTGGCTAGTCTTGGCAAGGAAAGCCACAAAGTTCCCCACAAGAGAATACGACGTTCCACTCGAGGGAAAAGTGCCCTACGATTTTCGGAAGGTCGAAGGCTTTGCCAAAGTTTTGAATAGCGAAATGGAAAGGAATGAGGCGGTGGAATTGGCTAAACAGCAGATTGAGAGCCATCATCAATTTTTAGCTCAGCAAGAAATCGACAAAATCATAGAAATGAAAAACGACCTAGCCATTGGCGAATCTGTTTATCTACACGCGCCTATATGGTTCATCGTCTACGAGTACAAAGGTGAACGATACAACATCATTTTAGACGGCGCCACGGGATCGGTCATTAAAGGAGACATCCCCGTGACAAGGTTTGGTCTATTTTGATGAAACTTTAAAAGCTTCTAGTCCCACCCTTTATGATGCATAATAAATGAGAGGAAAAGGGTTTGAGTGAAAAGAAGGAACTGTACGAGAAAGCAAAGGAAGAGATGAGGCTTTCCGAGCGAATTCTAGCAGAGCTTCCGGGCTTTAGAGGATACAAGGAGAAGGAGATACGGAGAGAAACCGACAAAATCGTTCGGAATCACCTCTACCGAAAACTGACAGAAGCCAGAAAAGACCTCAAAGAGGTTTTTCAACAACTTTCCGAACGCCGCCTTTACGAAGTGTTAACAGAGATGGATCGGTTGGTCATGAAGTTTGATCGAGTGGCGGAAAAAATCAATCACGCATCCTACGGTTACGCTGGGTTCTTCAACGTTTTAAAGGTTCAGGAGGAAAAGCTCGACAAAATGATCGCCTTCGACGGTGGACTCATCGGTCACGTGAAAGAAATCCTCGATGAAGCTACTGCTTTTAAGGGAGAAGTGATGAAACACGAATTTGAAAAAGTGAGGGAGCACATCCAAAGACTGAGCGACTCCCTAGAAGCATTAGAGGAAACCTTTGATGAAAGAGAAGAGATCATATTGGGGGTGAAATAAGATGGCTCAAGTGATTGAGTGGAAGAATCCAGGACCCGAAGACATCGTTTGGAAATACCCTATCGAAGACATTACTTGGGGCGCTCAACTCATCGTCCACGAATTTGAAGCCGCGGTTTTCTTCAGGGATGGAAAAGCCTACGACGTGTTTGGTCTGGGAAGACACACTCTCACAACCTTAAATCTACCATTGCTGACCGGCATCCTCTCCCGAATCGCGGGGTACAGGGAAACCCCGTTCAAGGCGTCGGTAATCTTCGTCTCCACACGCGTGTTCGCGGGCAAGTACGGAACTCGAGCACAGACAACCGAGCTGGCACCACTGCAGGTCCACGGGACCTTCTGGTTCAAGGTTGAGGAACCGTCTCTCTTTGTTATGGAGGTCGTGGGCGGGCAGAACGCCTACACCACCAGCGACGTAAACAACTACCTTCGAGGCTTCCTCAACGAGAAAATCATCGACGAACTCTCCAGATACGACCTGCTCACGGTCTTCACGAAACTGGACGAAACCTCCCTTGCCACGAAGACCGCTATTCTAGACGCCTTTAAAAGGATCGGGCTTGACCTCACCGACCTTCGCTTCGAAGGAATCGACACTACTCCAGAATACCGCGACCGACTCTTCTGGCTGAGAGCCACGCGAGCCGCGCCTGAAGAGGTTCTGCGAATGGAAACAGTGAAGGAGGCGGCGAGGGAGCTGGCTAAGTCTCCAGGAGCGGGGATAGGAACCGGACTGGTTCTCATACCTCAGATCATGGCGCCGACTGGTGTTCCGGCTCCTGTACCCTCTGCCGCGCTGATCGTCTGCCCCAGCTGCAGTGCACGAATACCCGCTGCCTCCAAGTTCTGCTTAGAGTGTGGAGCAAAGATCGCGGCGCCGACCACTGCAACTCGGAACTGCCCCAACTGCGGACACTCAGTGTTGATGACGGCGAAGTTCTGTCCAGAGTGCGGCCATAAACTGGAGTGATAGTTGGAGGGCGTCCATGCCGAGGAAACCACTGGAGCTTCTCTCGTTCGGCGTACTCATAGTAATCGTTGCGGTTAACCTCCTCGCTTTCTTCCCGAGATGGGAAGTGATTTTCCCCTCGGTTCTCACTTTGTTCGGCGTTTGGGTCATGGTCACTGCAGGAATTAGGGCAAGGAGCCCAGAGAAATACGAGCGTGGAGCCTTCAGCACGTTTGCTTGGGGAATCCTCCTTACGGCAATCGGAGGCGCCTGGTTCATGAGCGTTCAAGGCGTGTCTGTGATATTCGCGTTCGCGTTAGTCTTGATTGTCATCGGAGTCTTAGCGGTGACCGCGGCACTTCGTGCGTGGCGAAAATAACCCTACGACGATGGTGATGTTCCGATACGGTGCGACTAGAATAGAGAGCCGCTTTTTTCATTTTACTTTAGAAGGTCGCTTTTCACTTCTTCGACGGTCGGGAAAGCTGGAGCCGCACCCAGCCGAGAGCAGGTTGGTAGGTGAGGCTGTCCGTCTTCATTCTCCTTAAAATGCTTATACCTACTCTCGATTGGAGGATGCTCCAGATTAGCCTGCGCTTTTCGGCGTCTAGTGGGAATGGGAGGACGTAGGGCCAGACTTTCTCCGTCTTCATTTTGTGGGCTCCTCATTTTATCAGCGAGTTGCTTTGCATTAATAAGGTTCTGTTCTTTGATTCTGTATGGATGCAGACGCTGGGATACGTATTTGGGGGTGTGGGCGGAGAGAGGGGTAGAAGGGTTAGATGCGTTCTTTCGGGACCCCTTCTGGCGTGTAGGCAGTATAGTAAGTTAGGCGGTGTTTTTCGATTTTGTGTTGGACGTTGGGGTAGAGGATGAGTTCCTCGATTTCGAGTTCTTCGGCTAGTTTGGGGCTGATGCGTTTTAGTCGTTGGGTGAGTTGTAGTAGGCTTTGTTGGGGGGAGAAGGAGATCATGACGGCGGGGTGGCATCTCACACCTGCTCGCACTAGGTTTTCGAGTGCCTTTAGCTGAAGGTTGAAGCCCTCTGGCTTTGCGTCGGTCAGCGTCGCAAACTCTGTTTCGTTGCATCCTTTCAGGGAGACTCGGACGTGGAGGAAGCGGTGTTTGGACAGCTCTTCGGCGTATTGGGGTTCATTTCCGATAAGGATGCCGTTGGTTTCTAGGATGAAGAGGTGGGGCGGTCCTTCTAGGTTTTGGAGTAGTTGAAGAAGGTGTGACTTCCCGATGGTGGGCTCTCCCCCGCTCACCCGCAACTGTTTTAAGTTTCGCTTCCTCGCCATCCTCGTCAAGATTTCAGCGACATCCTCTGGCTCGTAGAACTTTCCTACGGTGGCTGGTTGGAACATGACGGCGTCGGAAACCCAGCAGTACTTGCAGAGGAGGCCGCATCCCACGGCGTCGGCGGTGACGATTCCTCCGTACCATCGGTCGTATCGGAAGCGCCAGTACTTCCTCTCTTGACCTCGTGGGGTATCATGCACCACGAGTTTTTCGATGGCTTCGTGGCGGATAACCGGGTCGTATGGGGGCGAGGTGGGTTCCTCCGAGCTTCTTAGGGTTCGATTCTTTTTATTTCATCGACTGTGTCGAAATTTTTATCATAACTTATTATGTTCGTTATTTTGTTTTCTAGTGCCACTGCGACATGGATGGCGTCTCTTTGCTTCATTTTATATCTCTCTACCAGCTCTTGTGCCTTTAAAACCGTGGATTTTTTAATTCCTAGTAACCTTAGATTCGGAAAGCTGAGAAACTTCTTTCCTTCATTTATTGAAAAATTGATTCCGAAAAGCTTTCTGATGGTCCAAGTTAGTTCATCCCAGGTGATGGAGGAGGTGTACGCTTCAACTTTTCCCAGCGCTATCTTTAGGAGGAAGGCTTTTGACTTCTTGGCCTCTTCTATGGCTGTCTCGTCGTAGATAACTGGGTATATGAATATGTTTGAATCAACGTAGAGCAAGTCTTTCCTCAACCTCTTCCTCTAGTAGCTTTTTTAAGTCGACTTTTTTCGTTAACTTTTTCTTGGTTAAGGAGCAGTAGTCTTCCACAAATGTCTGGGGGTTGACGCTGGGCTTAATTAGCACCTCTTTCTCCCTGACTTCCATCATAACCTCGTCTCCAGGCTCGATTCCCAGTGATTCTCTGATGACTTTGGGGATCACGATCTGGCCTTTCGGTCCGAGTTTTCTTTTTATGTTCATTCTAACCGCCGAGTAGAAAGATGTTATACTTATTATTTTAACTTTTTCATACTATCATGTCATCCAAACTTTAGGTGCTTTTCGGACTATCTATACCGGGGGAGGGTTGCAAATTTGTTATTTTTGTTTGCGAATAATTTTTCTTGATGAGCTGACTGGAATTTTGTTCATCATCACCATGCTGGGGCGTGGCCGGTGAGCGTTTTAGGTGTTTCCTTCGGCAGCTTCGTATGCAAAACGTTGTATGAAATGTGGAAAGGAGGTGTTGCGCAAAGTGGGTACCGCTATTTGCCTTTTTCGAGTTCTTTAGTGTTTCTAAGAAGGTTTTGTATGCCGACTTCATTTTTATATAATAACATTTTGGAGAGAAAATTGTTTAATAGATGCGTCGGCTAAATAATTCGCTGACTGAATGAGGGCGAGTTGGATGCCCAGGAAAATGTTGGAAGGACTAAATATTGCGCCTAGGGCAGTTAGACAGTTTAAGACTGTTGAGGGAAAGGTCATAAAGCGGGAGACGGGGGTTGTGGTTGTGGAATTTGACGGTTTGGAGACGGTTGCTGAGGTGGTTTTTGAGGAAGAGGGTGATGGGTCGGTCATAGGCGTTACCACCTTAGAGAGTTTAGGGTTTCGGGTTAATCCCGTTACTGGAAAGTTGGAATACATTGGGCTGCTTGCAATCTAGTTGGCTAGAGATAGCCAATCCACGTGTAGTGATTAATTAGATAATTCGTCTTGATTTCAATTGTCTGATTTTGCTTACGGCTAGTTCCTTCAGTTTTTCATTGAGTCTTAATAATCTTTCGGTGTGTTTGTTCCACAGAAATACACATCTCAAGAATATACCGGAGGATTTCAGGGATAAACGTCCTAAAATTCTCTACCAAAATAAGTCTTATCGTTTCCATTATTCATTTTTATAAAATTTGTATTGAAAGGATTATCTCTTAATTAAATATTCAAAGAGTTGGTTTCAATGAATGCGGAATCTGTCTATAAGAGTGTTCATTCATCGCTTAGGGAAGAAACCCGAAACCCGAAAATGCAACAAACGAACGTAACCACACGTAAAAGACTGATTTTCCAACTCTTCATAACAAACCTTTTCAAAACCTAGAGGAGCAACAACATAACATGAAGTTCTACGTTCACATAAAGTCACCGCTTACCATTTTTCAGAATCAAAATAAGAATAAACTTTTAATACTAGACATGAAACTTAATACAAATTTCATAAGCGTGGATTAGCCATGTCCAAAAAAATCGAAGATACAACCACTCAAGAAATCCTACGCTCTAAGGTGGCGATGGCCGTGCTCCGAACGCTCATCCAACAAGACATGCCCTTGCCCATCTCCAGAATCGCCAAGGAAATCGGCTCCAACTACGTCACCGTAAGAAAGCACATGAAACTCCTAAAAGAAACAGGCTTTGTCATCACCGTCGACTACGGAAGAAGAACCCTATACAAAACCAACATCAACAACGAACGAATCCCCATCCTCAAACAATTCCTCGAAGCCTGGAACAACCCCAAACGCTGGCAAAAGGAATCTTCAACCCAACCCTAAACCGTGCAAAACACAAACCTACAACCTTAAACACGTGACTCTGTTTTCCTTCCCCTCTACATCGTGGCCAAGACCCTACCCTATGAAGAGACCTATAACCACATTCTCCCAACAAATAAGAGCGTAGGCTTATCCTCAAAGACGCCTCTCGACCTCAGACACACTCTGCTCCAAGATGTCTAAGCCCTTGTCCATCTGCTCTCGAGTGATGATCAAAGGCGGCACCACCCGTATACAGTTCACTCCACACGGCAGCAGAATCAAACCCCTCCTATGAGCCTCTACCAGGATATCACTAACGCCGAGGAACCGCTCCCTCGTTTCTGTGTCCTTCACAAACTCCACTCCAATCATCAGACCCCTACCCCTCACATCCCCAACGATCTCATGCTCCTCCCTCATCTCACTCAAGCGCTTCAGCGCGTACTCCCCCACCCTAGCCGCGTTCTCCAGAAGTCCCTCCTCCAACAAAACCTCGATGCCCGCCAAGGAGGCAGCACACATCACCGGGTTCCCACCGAAGGAGTTCGAGTGAGCCCCCCACTCCCAGTCAGCCACCTCCGCCCTAGCAACCGTAGCCCCAAGAGACAGCCCCGCCCCCAAAGACTTCGCTATACACACAACATCCGGCACCACTCCCTCATGCTCACAACCGAACATCTTGCCAGTCCTACCTAAGCCTGACTGAACCTCGTCGCAAACTAACAGTATGCCGTAGTTGTCACACAGTCTTCGAAGCCCCTTTAAGAAGCCTAACGGCGGAACCACAAAACCACCCTCACCTTGAATCGGCTCCACAAACAACGCCGCCACCTCAGACGGGTCGGACACGTGGCGAAAGAGCACCTCCTCTATAAAGTGGACACACCAAAAGTCGCAGTCGGGAAACGCCAGCTTGAAAGGACACCGATAGCAGTAAGCATACGGAGTGTACAAAACGCCGCCCATAAACGGCTCGTAATACTTCCGATGAACCGGCTTGCTGAAGGTCAGGCTAAGCGAGCCCATAGACCTACCGTGGAAAGCTCCTATAAACGACAGAAGCTTCGGTCTCCTTGTATGCCGACGCGCCAGCTTCAAAGCCGCTTCGCAAGACTCGGTCCCACTGTTCGATAAAAACACCCTCTTATCAAACCCTCCCGGAGTAACCTCCTTCAACTTCTCCGCCAGCTCCACCTGCCACTGGTTGTAGAAGTCGTTACCCGCGAAGTGCATCAGCCTCTCCACCTGCCTCTTCACCGCTTCCACGATCCTTGGGTGACAATGCCCCGTTGGAAGCGAGGCGATGCCCGCCGCAAAGTCTAGGAAGACGTTACCGTCCACGTCCTTCACGTAAACTCCCGAACCCTCCTCAAACACCATCGGGTAAGCAACGATCGTACTGGTCATCAACGCCTTCCTATGCCTCTCAATAATCCTCGAAGCTTTCGGTCCCGGTAATGAAGTAACAATTTTCGGCCCATCAAACTTTGACATCCATCAACCTCCTTTACGTGTATCGTATTATTGGCCAACAATTTTTTAACTTTTCGTAACGAAAGCAAAGAGAATCGAGGTGAAACGCAAAGCCCCCTACAAAATTCTTAACTAAGAGCACTATACGTAGTCATATGAGAGGAAGAGGAAACGTCAGTCATGATGGAAAAAATTATCGGACACGGCACATGGTACGACAAGGTTGCCGTCGAAATCGTGGAAAGAGAGTACCAGCTCCGAAGGAGCCTTGATCTAATCAGGACCGAGATGGGAGTCGGAGCTTCCGGCCTCCCCCACATCGGAAGCTTCGCCGACGCAGCAAGAGCCTACGCAGTAACGATGGCTTTGAGGGAGCAGGGATACAGGTCAGAGCTGATCGCCTTCTCCGACGACAAAGATGGCTTAAGAAAAGTTCCAACTGGGCTCCCCAGCTCATTAAAGAAGTATTTAGGCTATCCCGTGACGTCTATTCCAGATCCCTATAGTTGTCACGGGAGCTACGGGGAACACATGGGTTCCCTCCTCCTGGAAGCCCTAGACAAATCCGGAATAGAATACAAGTTCATGTCTGGCGCAGAAGCTTACAAGAGAGGACTCTTCAACGAAGAAATCAAGACCCTACTCATGAACGCTCAGCGAGTCGGGGAAATCGTCAGGGAGGAGGTTGGACAAGAAAAGTACGTGGAGGTCCTCCCATACTTCCCCGTGTGCTCTAACTGCGGTCGAATCTACACCACCAAGTCGTATGAGTTCCTACCCGAGGAGAATAAGGTTCTCTACGCTTGCGAGGGAATGGGATTAAAGGGTCGATGGCTGGAGGGATGCGGCTACAAGGGCGAGGCTGACTACACGAAGGGGGAAGGAAAGCTCAGCTGGAAGGTGGAGTTCGCAGCTAGGTGGAAAGCCCTCGACATACGATTTGAAGCGTATGGAAAAGACATCGCCGACTCCGTGAGGGTGAACGACCGCATATGCCAAGAGATTCTAGGCTGTGCCCCGCCCATGCACGCACAGTATGAAATGTTCCTAGACAAGAGCGGGAAGAAAATCTCTAAGTCGATTGGAAACGTGCTCACCCCGCAGGTTTGGTTCCGATACAGCTCACCCCGGTCTCTTCTTCTACTCACCCTAAAACGGTTCGTAGGAACCAGGGCGCTCTCGGTCACGGACATACCCCAGTACATGAACGAACTCGACGAACTGGAAGACATCTACTTCCAAAAGAAGCCCGTCGCTGAAGAAAAGGAACTGGCCAAACTCACCGGACTATACAAATACTGCTGTCTGCTTAAGCCTCCCCCCAAGCCCAGCATCCATGTACCCTACAACTTACTCACCTACCTAGCCAAAGTGGCCCCAAAGGGCTCCGAAACAGAATACACCATCCAAAAACTTCGAGACTACGGGTATGTACGCGATGAAGTGCCCGAAGACCTCAAAAGAAGGATTGAGTATGCGCTCAACTGGACACAAGACTTTGCGGAGATCAAAGAGACCACCATAAAACTGAGCGAACAAGAAAACGCCGCCGTCCAAGAACTTATTAAAACTCTGCAAGTTGAAGCCGAGGAAAACCAGATACAAGGCGCCATCTTCCACATCGCAAGAAAACACAACGTCCCGCCGAAACAATTCTTCCAAGCTCTGTACACCATTCTCCTGGGGGTGCCTGAAGGACCAAGACTCGGCCCCTACATCGTCGCCATGGGAAGAAAAAACGTAATCGATGCACTGAAAAGGGTAGTTAAGACGGATCTTTTAGACTTAGCCGGCGTGGACACGGGAAAGTATGATCCTCAAAAATTGAAAAAAATGTTAGATGAGTCGAGAGAAAAATGGCGTTAAAAGCCGTTCTTGACACCACTCGCTGATGCCATAATCGCCGCCACCGCTGAAACCTTCACAAACTCGCTGGTTCTGACCGATGATCCTCATTTCCAAAAAATAAACGGAATAAAAACTCAGTGGATGGAGTAAAATCCTCTGATGGACGAAGAATTAACGAAATGAAAGATTTCATCGAAAACCCTTTTACTTAGCAAGAAGTTGTTGTTTACGGGGCCCGTAGTCTAGCACGGATTAGGACGCTGGTCTTTCCTCTTAGTAATTCTATTAGTTGTTCTTGGTTTTGTTTGATTTCCGTGTTTTCACTAGTCTTTCCTCTTAGTAATTCTATTAGTTGTTCTTGGTTTTGTTTGATTTCCGTGTTTTCACTAGGTGTTTTCTGTTGTTGATTTGTTTGGCTTTCCATTTTTGTTCTCCTGTGCTATTAAAGTAGTAAGGTCTTGCTTATAAAAGTTGCTATTATTGTAGTAATATTTAAATGATTAAACTGTGTTCTTCTCTTGTGGTTAAGATGCCTGAAATCTGTCCTACCTGCGGTCAAATCATGCCTAATATTAAGTGTCCTAAGTGTGGTAATCGTTGGTTTACTAAAAGTGTTGCTAAGTATGTGAGTTGTTCTAAGTGTCATACGAAGTTTAAGCGGTCTGTAGATAGGATAGGGCATTCATATAGCCACGTCCTTGAGGGTGCACAGGGGGGACTGTAGGGGCATGAGGGGCGTCGTTCACTTGTTTGCCTTTTGCGTTGTTGTGGGTAGTTTTGCGAAAATATTGTTTATAAAGCTGAGTTGGTGTTCTATTGGTTAGTAATGGGAGTTGATTTCGATGGGAAGACCTCGGGGCTCTAAAAACAAATGCTCTTCTTGGGCGGGAGATCGTTTTAGTGTTTATTTGAGTAGGCGAGCGATAAGGTCTTTAGTGGATGAATGCATGCGGGATGGTTCTGTTGCTGTATTTCCTGATAAGGATAAGGGTTTGACTATTCCTCGTTTGATTGCTGAATGCGTTGATTATGTGATTGATGAGGGTAAATTGCAGCATCTTCCTTCAATCAAGCGTAAATAGGTTTTTTGACATTTTTTTGTCTATTATGCATAATATTAATAGAATGCTCGTATTTCTCTCACATATTTTATGTTGTTTATTGTTATTTTTAATCATAAATGTCTCACATATGAAAATTGATTAGGTTTGAATGTCTTTCTGTTTATTCAAGCATCTGGCGTGAGCTGGATGCGGGGTTATGGTCGTAATCCACGACTCGGCGGGGGGGCTTTTTGTTCCTCCGTCGTATTTGGGTGATATAAAAAATGGAAGAATATGATGATGGTGCTTTAGCTTTCCGACTTAGGCAAGAACTGAGGGGTAATGATAGTTTTGATGAGCCTGAGGTTGAAAACCGTTGGGCGTCTTTTGGGAATTGGCAATTGGTTGGGAATGGTGGCGTTACGAATTATTATTGTGGACGGTTTTTCGGTGTTAAGGCTTGTTCTCGGGTTGAGTTGCATAATCGTATAAAGTATGTAAAGGTGAAGGTTGGTGATAAGGAGGTTGTTGAGAGGGTTGCGGGTAAGGTGGATAGAAAGATTGTTCTTCACTACTGCAATAAACCTTCTTGTCCTGTTTGTTATAAGTATGGTTGGACGTCGCGTGCTTCACGTGAAATTGAGTCACGTTTGGCTGAGGCGTCTAAGCGTTTTGGTTTGGTTGAGCATATTGTTGCTACTGTTCCGCCTAAGTTTTATGGGTTGAGTTATGGGGTTTTGCGTCATAAGGCTATTAAGATTTTGCGTGATCGTGGTGTTATTGGTGGTGTGTTGATTTTTCATGGTTTTAGGTATAATCTCCGTAAATGGTGGTATTGGAGTCCTCATTTTCATGTTTTAGGGTTTATTTTTGGGGGTTATAAGTGTCGGAATTGTAAGATAGAGAAAGAGAAGGGTAAGTGCGGTATTGAGAATCGTGATTGTCACGGTTTTGTTAATCGGAATTATAGGTGTTATGAGAGGGATGGTTGTATTGTTAAGGTTGCCTCACAAGTTGAGAATGGTCGGAGGGTTGTGGGTGTACGTAAGACGGTTGGGGGTACTGCTTGGTATCAGCTTCATCATGCTTCGATTGATGTTACGAAGAAGCGTTTTCATGTTTATACTTATTTTGGTGTGGTTTCTTATCGTAAGTTGAAGGTTACGGTTGAGAAGCATAAGGACTTATGTCGCATTTGTGGTCATGAGTTGGTTTGGCATGATTATTTTGGTTCTAAGCGTCTTGTTACGGATAGGAATGATCCTGATTTTAAACGTGTTTCTTTTGAGGATTTAGAGGAGAATGGGGTGCGTGTGTATGTTAAGCGTGCGCCTAAGTATGAGTAGTGGTAACTATGAAGAGTGAGAAAACTGTTTTGCGGTTGAATATAAAGAAAACGGCAAGTGGAACATCTTACGTTCCTAGTTTGTCTATGAAGGATTTGGAAGCGTTGAATGAGAAGCATAGGCATTGTCATTTTCCGAGAAAGTGGCGTTTAGCGTTAGATGGGTCTGCGTTGATTTTGGAGTAGGGTAACTATGTGCTTGGTGGATGGTAAGCGTATATGTCCTTTTGATGGTAAGGATTGTTCGTCTCCTGATGCTGTGTGGTTTAGTTATGCTGATTTCTGTGGTTGTAGAGTTTATGGTGGTTCTAGTCATGGTCTGGTTTGTGCGAGGTTTCCTAAGGGTATGAGTATTACTGCTTGTCGTGATGTGTGGTCGAAGTTTTATGAGGAGCATGAGCGTAAGCAAATACGACAAAAGGCTGATACCTTACAGAAATAGAAAAAAATAGGAGTTATCAAATGTTTTTGAAGGATGGTTGGTATGTTAGGGTGGCTGATCCGTTGCATGAGCGTAAGTCTGTTTTTTATACTGCGAAATATGAGTTGGGGCATGGTTCGGTAAAGGTTGGTGTTAAGCATTTTCGTGTTGTTACTTATTTTGGTGTTTGTTCTTATCGTGAGTTGAAAATTTCTGCTGATGTTCATAGAGCTTGGGATGATTGTAAGAAGAGTGTTTGTCCGTCTTGTCGTTATGATTTGGTGAAGATTCGGTATGTGGGCGTTAAGCCTTTTGTGACTGACATTGGTTCGCCTGATTATAAGAATAGGGGTTTTTCCGTTTATTTAGAAAATGGATTTCCTGCTTGGTTTGCTGAAGAAGGAGGTTAGCGGTAGCTATGGATGTTCGTAATGTTGAGGAGATTCCTGAGTTTCCTCATTGGTGTCTTTTGTTGGTTAGGTTTGTTTCTTGCAGTGGCAGATGTGATAACTGTTCTGTTGGTTATTTGAAGACTCGACATTCTGTGGTTGGTGGTTGTTGATGAAAGACCAAACCAAAGATGTCTCTTGGCCTAGTAACTATGAAGTTAATCTAGAGGATGTGGTGTGCCCTAAGTGTAGTTCTAAGCAGGTTGGTTTCTTTTTCACTGCTTCCGAGCTTTTTGAGAATGATTTTAAGGTTATTAGTATTAGTAAACGTAATGTTGATTCTGTTGATTTTGATAATGCTGATTGGGTTTGCGAAAAATGTAATCATAGATGGTTTTCTCGTGCATTTGTTAAGCGACTCCGAGTTAGGTCTTTTGGTCTAAAAAGAGAAAGAGGGTTACCGAAGAAGCGAAAGCTGATGAGGAAGCGAAAGCTGATGAGCTATGAGCATGAACTAGTTGTGGAATAGAAAAAAAGAGGGGTTATTTGTGTTTTCTGAATAGTTTTAGTCCGTCCATTTCGGTTATGTATTGGAATCCGTGTTCTATTAGGTCGGTTGCTTCTTTGATGTTGGTGGCTGTTTTGCATGTGTATTCTTCTTCTTCGTTGAAGGCTACTAACTGTGTGTAGATTAAGGTAGTTTCTATTTTCTTGTGTCCTAGTTGTTGTTTTACTAGTAAGATGTCTTTGGTTTTAGCGTATAGGTTGGTTGCGTAGTAGTGTCTGAGGTCGTATAGTCTTATGTTGCGTATTGCTGGGTCTTGTAGTTTTTTAGCTACTGTGTTTCGGTGTTGTCTCCATAGTTTGCTCATCCATTGGGATTGTGGGAATTTAGAGTATTTTGCGAAGTATGTTTTGAGCATAGCTGTTGTTTCTGGTTGTAGTTTGAAAGTTCTTGATGTGTGTCGTTTGTATCCTTTAGCGGTTAGGATTCCTTTTTCAAAGTCTATGTCTTTCTGTTCTACTTGGCTTAGTTCGTAGGGCATTAGTCCTGTTTCCATTAAGACTTTGAAGATGGTTGAGTATTTCTTGGCGTGGCTTATGATTTTCATTATGTTTTCTTTGGTTGGGATTTTCGGCATATTGCGTTCTGTTGGATACTTTGCATGTGTCCATTTAATCTCATTGACTATGGTGTAATAGTTGTAGGCTTTGGATAGGTTTGTTTTGTATGAGTTTTCTACTTTCATGTTTGCGATTGCGAGTTTAACTTGTTCGGATTCGTTGAGGTCTGCTAGTTTGTCTAGTTTTGTTAATGAGTAGCTTATGTTTCTGAGTGTTCCTTCGGTTAATCCTGATGCTTTGAGTTTGAGCAAAGTGTTTATTACTTCGTTTTTACGTCGTAATCCAGTGGAAAGGGCTCGTGGTCTAGCACGGATTAGGACGCTGGCCTGCGGACGAGGGCGGAGAGCCGGAGATCCGGGGTTCAAATCCCCGCGGGCCCGCCATCTGATTTTAGCCCACCCATGCTATTGTTTGAGGCTTCTTCTAGGTAAAGAGACACTTAGGTATAAGCCGAGGATGAAGGCTACAGCCAACCCCATAACCTTGTATTTTGATATAAAGTCTAAGAAATTTGCCTGCAATCCTTTGGGCGCTGTCCATGCACGTTAGGCTAATTGAATACGCACTCTGAAGAGGTTAAAATTTACTCAACAGTGGTGTCTGCTTCATAATGCTTTAAAATATATTGTGGACGCCTCCTCTACCCTACTTATCAACGGGTCGGTGGTCACAAGAGTGGCCTTCAACACTTTTGCGGTGGCCAGCGCGTAACAATCAGCCAAAGAAAGTTGGTTCTTGTATTTTGTTTTCAACGCAGCAGCCACTCTGCTTGTTTCTTCATTAGGGGCAACGACTTTTATCTTAGAATTTCTGATCATGATATACCTTATTTCCGCCGTCTCCAACCCAAGTTTCTCAGCGGTCTTATAATAAAACTCTGCAAGATTAATCTCACAAACATAACCCATGCAATCCCCAGAGAACACCTTAAGAAAATATTGCCTTATTTTTTCCTCGCCAGCAAAGTATAAAGCAATTGCTCCAGCATCAAAAACAAACTTACTTACCTTCAAGCTCTAACTCCTTTCGTCTCGATGCACTAATTTCTCTTGCAATTTCCCGCATGACCTCACCATCAATACCAAAGGCATCTTCCATTGCCACCATTGGAACTACCATCACCTTATTATCCTCCTCAATGAAAGCCACCTCACGCCTAATCCCAAATTTTCTTCTGATCTCCGCTGGAATCACAACCTGCCCCTTCTTTGAAACTTTTACCACGTATCTCTCTACCATAGCATACACGCCACAAAAACAAAGTAAAAACTCCAATAAAAAGTTTTACTTAAACAAAAAATAAAACATAACCAAAAAAGTAAAACTCATTACCAAAGATGGCAGAATTTGAAGAATATAGGGTTCATTTGATTTTGATGGGGCACTTTTAGTGGTGTAGCATAAAATAATTTGAGAATTCTAGAATTGGGCGAGTGCTGATCCAAGAAAGAGATATCGCGGAAAAGATCGTTAAACCATTTCTTCCAAGGAAAAGTCTTGGCGAGAAGATGATTTTACCTTAAGACTCAGTATTTGTTCGGTTTAGATTGTTAAGAAACTCTCTTCGCTAGCTTGGTTAGAACATCAGCTTCTTGAACATGCTTTGAACATGATCTTCCACTCTTAACCATACTTTCATTACGATCCGCCGCCAACGGGCGGAAATAGAGCTACCACGTCTCCGTCCTTTAGGGGCGTCCTTAACTTTTGTAGAAGTTCCACGTTGCAGCCGTTGACTAGAATCTTGTTTAGAGACTTTAAATCGCCTGTTTTAAAATCCAGCAGAGTGTCCTTAACTTCCTCGCCGAGAATTTTGGTTAACTCTTCAATTAAGTCTATGATCGTGGCTTCTTTAGGTAGTTTCACGTCGATTTCGCGTCTTCCTTCGGCCATTTCCCGAAAGGTGGCAAAAAGTTTTACTTTGACGGTTATGGTCATGTTTAAACCTCGACTCGTCAACTTATACCTAGCTCTCTTAACTTGCTTTTTAGGGGAGCTCCTTCGCTGTCCCATCCTCTTAAGTCATAATATTCCTTTAGCATCTTGTCTAGAAAGACGGTTCTTGCTCTGGAGCCACCTTCAGGAAGGGGCGTTTTCAGAAATCTTGGTGGAAGGGTATCGTCTCTTCTCCCGAACCCCTCCCTTATGTTGAAGAACCTCTCCAGGTTCCATACTCGCTCTCCTATCTTCATCAGGTCTTCGTCTGTGAACGTGAGGCCGGTGATCGTCGTCAAGAATTTCGCGTAGTGACTCGGGTTTAGCGCGAAGGAAGTGAACACACAGAGTATCATGGAATCGAGCGCGGCAAACAAGTTCTGAAAATTGAAGACGAGGTCCGCCTTTCCATCTGGTTTGAATCGGTCAACTAAGGCTGGGGTGCCTAGTATTTCTGGACCAATCAGGTAGGCACGAAGGTGACAGCCGCCCCTGTTGGAAGTCGCGTAGGCTAGCGCGTGTCCCTGCGCCCCCCTAGGGTCATAGGCCGGTATCTCCAACCCCTTCACCTGCATCGCAAGTTCTGGGCAACCATATTTTTCTGCAAAACGCTTCGACCCATCGGCAAGTTCTTTTCCAATTCCTTCCCTCAGCGCGATTTTTTTCACTAACTTAACCAGCTTGTTGGCGTCGCCAAACTCTATTTTTTCTTTTAAGAACCTTTTTTGGGACATCTCCATTGCGCAGCCTATCGTATTGCCCGTTGAAATGGTGTCCAGGCCCAGTTCGTTGCATAGGTAGTTTGCATGGGTCACCGACGTGAGGTCGTTTATCCCGCACTGAGCGCTGAAGGCCCAAGTCGTCTCATACTCAGGGCCCTCCCCTTCTTTCTCAGAAGTTTTTGTAGCTCTGCCGCAGGCTATGGGGCAGGCATAGCATGCCCGCCTTCCAACTAAAATGGTCTCGGTTATTTTCTCTCCGCTTACCCCCTCCGCATCCTCAAACACTCCCTCTTGAAAATTTCTGGTAGGATACATTCCGTGTTCATTGACGAGGTTTACTAGAACCGCGGTACCCAGTGTTGGAAGAGACTTATCCGTGATTGGATTTTTTCTGATCACCGTTAAACTTTCATCGAATACCTCGCTAAATTCTTCCTCATCCGCGACATCAACCTTGCTTGTTCCCCTCACGACAACAGCTTTGAGGTTCTTAGAGCCCATCACCGCTCCGAGTCCACCACGCCCCGCAGCCCTGTGCTTATCATTTATTATCGCGGCTAGCAGGACTTGCCTCTCACCAGCCGGACCTATACAAGCAACCTTCGCGTTTGAATCCGTTTCTTTCATCAGCCTTTCCGTGGTCATGTGGGTGTCTTGTCCCCAAACTTCGGAGGCGTCACGAATCTCCACTGTTTCATTGTTTATCCAGATGTAGACCGGTGTCTCAGCCTTGCCTTCTATGATTATGGCATCGTATCCTGTAAACTTTAGCTCAGGTCCAAAAAACCCTCCGGAGTGCGAGTCGAATATGGTGCCCGTTAGAGGGGACTTGGAAACGACGCAGTATCGTCCAGATGTCGGCGCTCTAGTTCCGGTGACCGGCCCTGTAGCGAATATTATCTTGTTTTCTGGGCTTAACGGATTCGTTTTTGGCTTTAATTCGTCGTAAAGAACCTTAACTCCGAGGCCTCTTCCACCAAGAAAGTTCTTTGCAACGTTTTCATCCAGTTTTTGATGGAATATTTTACTGGTACTCAAATTTACTCTTGCGATTTCGCCCATCCATCCGTTCATGTTGCATCACTACTTTTCGTAGAACCGATTGTACTCCTTGTCGGGGCAGGTCTTGCACCTCTCCTTGTAGTATAGGAACACTTCCTTAGGCTGTTTGGCTAAGCTAGCATGTCGACTAGGACAAATTTTGCAGGGAATCTCCTCTATAAACCACGACTTACTAAATTTCATCCACTCCAGGCCTTCAATTATGGGAACGCTGGCACTGGTTCCGAGTCTATTGGCGCCAGCTTGAATTAACCGTAGGGCATCCCTGAAGTCTCGGATGCCGCCCGCCGCCTTCACACCCATCTCATCTCCAACAGTCTTCCTCATCAATTTCACATCGCTGGGTAGTGCTCCCATGGGTCCAAACCCTGTTGAGGTCTTGACAAAGTGGGCGCTTGACTCTTTAGCGAGTTCGCATGCCCTCACTTTTTCCTCGTCGGTTAAGAATCCGGTTTCGATGATGACTTTTACTGTTGCGCCTCTTGCCGCTTCCACCACCGCCTGTATGTCTTTTTTCACTAATTCGTAGTCCTTTGATCGTAGGGCGCCGATGTTAATGACCATGTCGATTTCTTGTGCTCCGTTTTCGATGGCGTTCCTTGTCTCAAAAGCCTTTACCTCTGATGTGGTTGCGCCGAAAGGGAATCCAACAACGCAGCATACCTTCACGTTGCTACCGTTCAGAAGCTTTGCAGCACGTGCAACATGAAACGGGTTCACACAAACAGAGGCAAAGCCGTAGGTTAAGGCTTCTTTACAAAGTTTTTCAATTTTTTCGTACGTGGCACTTTGTTCCAATAATGTGTGGTCGATCATTTTTGCTAACTTTTCCTTGGTAATTGTGGTGTCAACTTTCATTTCGACCAGCACCCATCCATTCTATTGTCTCATTAAAATGATAAAAGCCTTCAAGTTTAAAGTTTCCTCCAATAATAATAGCTGAGGAGAAAATGAGCACAAACGGATATAAAATCATCCGTTTGATTTTAGGCTTTCTTTATGGTTAGGAGATCATTGAACAGAACACTCCAGAGCCTAAAGTCAAGGCTTATATTCCTATGTACAAGCCTCTACAAGTTTCTAAATGTAAGAAATGTGGTAAAGTTATTGCTGAACCTAAAGAACTGATTAGAATTGTGGGAATAAAGAGCCTATTCTGTTTTCTATCTCATAATATTTGTCACAAATTATGTCCTTAATCTAACATCTCTATCTTTAGGTTTTATATTTTCATTAAGTGTTTACATTCGATACATTTCATCGTATTAAATAAAGGGGGGAATTAGTTGATGAGTTATCTCACCGCAAGAATTGTTGATTACCTGAAGTCCTCTGAGTCTACTATCATCAGCGGATAGATTCCGTCTACAGGAAGCTCTGGAACCTTGGCGAGGACTTTACGGACGGATTCAGCGTCTACAGCGTTCCATTCACATAATATCTTAACTATCTTGCCCTCTTTGTTCAGTTGACACCAACTTCTCACCCAATAGGCTTCGAGCGTGGAGTTCGCTTTTACCTTCTTACCGATCGGAGTAGCTTCTTTCTCAACTGTTGCGGGGGCTGGTAGCGTGTGAACAACCAAGAACTTCGGCATAGATATACCTCCTTTTGTAAATTGACAGCTAAAAGATTTAAGATTTATGTATCAAAGTCTTTGGTCTCTTTCTATAGATAGGCTTCGTTGTTAAATGATGAAGAACTCTCTCTCCCTTTTTATTTTTTGGCGGAGAAAATAAGCAGATTAGCACCCTTGACTATCCAAGAATTGTTTCAATGAATCTACATTCTTTCAGGAGCCTCTATCCCAAGAAGGTTGAGGGCGTTTCGAAGTATGATCCTTGTGGCTTCGACGAGAGCGAGCCTAGCGTCGCTCAACTCTGGCGGCTCAGCCTTTATCACGGGCAACGCAGTGTAAAACGTGTTAAACTTATCCGCCAGCACATTGGCAAAGTCAGCGATAAGGTTGGGTTTTAGGCTTTCCGCTGCCCCTACGAAAACTTCGGGAAAGCGAGCCAGCATCAGAGTGAGGTCGTGTTCTAAGGGTTCCTTCAACATGGAGTAGTCGGGGTTTTTGGGCTTCCTAGAGGCTTTTCTCAAGATGCTGCAAGCCCTTGCATGTGAATATTGGATGTAAGGGGCGCTGTTCTTTTCGAAGTTCAGCACTCGGTCCCAAGTGAAGACCACGGGCTTCAACGGATCTACCTCGATAAGGGCGTACTTCACCGCTCCGATGCCCACGATGTTGGAGATACGATTCCTTTCTTCCTCCGACAAGTGGGGGGACCTCTTCGAGACCTCTTCGTACGCTCTCTTAACCGCCTCATCCATGACCTCATCGAAGGTGATGTAACGACCCCTTCGGCTGGACATTCGATAACCGGGGAGGCTCACCATGTTGTAGGCGAAGTGGACCAGGTTTTTCGCGTGGTTCACATGTCCCAAAGCGCATAGGGCAAGCTTCAACTGCAACTGAGACAGCGCTTGTTCCATCCCAACCACGTTAATCACCCTCTCAGCCCTCTGAAACTTCCACAAGCTGTAGGGAATGTCCCGTGTGGTGTACAGGGTGGTTCCGTCTGCCCTCACCAACGTTAAGGAGGGAATCTCATAATCTTCCCGTAGGCCCAGCGCTTCCTTGAGGTTGAGGTCCTGAGCCACTTTCTCCGCGTTAAACTCTAGGACCCCGCCTACGTGGAAAACGTATGGGGTCATCTTTAGCTGGTTAAGAACCTTCGTGACATCGCTGTTCCACGCGAAGTCGCTCTCCCAGTCCCAAGAGTTGAAGAAGATTCCCGCCTTATCTAGGGTTTCCTTAAACCCAGCAAGGCATAATTGGCAAACTTCCCTGACGAGTTGCTTTGCCTCCTCCCTGCCCGCTTCGTATCCGCGGATTAATTCGCTTACTCTGGATTCGGGGTCCTCCTCTTGGCTGGTCTTTTCGAGGAGTTGACCAAAAAGCTTGGGCGACTTGCCCTCCAGCTCAACCGCAACTGACACCCAGTCGTCCAGCTCCCGCTGCAACCGTAATGTTTCTTCGGTTGCTGAACTTTCCCTTGCTCGTTCAACCTCCCTCTTCAGCCGGCGGATTTCTATTATGCAGCTGGTGATCGTGTAGATCAAGCCGATGAGGTGGTCGGGCTTTCCCTCGGGCTTAGGCCTGCCCAGCTTTTCATATCCGTAGGCGATGACCGCTGTCTGGCGACCCACGTCGTCGATATAGTAGTGCCGAAAAACTGTGTGGCCGCGAACTCCCAGGATGCGTGCGATGGCGTCTCCCAGCACGGGGTTCCTCGCCTGCCCAATGTGAATAGGGTGGATGGGGTTCACACTAGTATGTTCCACCACAGTTTTTTTTGGCTTGTCCACCCTCACGTAACCATATTCGGTGTCCAGAGTTCTAACTGACTCCATGGTTAAATGAGAGAAACCCGCAAGGCTTACGTAAAAATTGACATAGCCCTCACCGGCCGCCTTCACAGATTGAATGAGCGGAAAAGGCGATACGACAATAGCCTCCACGACCCGCTCGGCGGCTTCAAGCGGCTTCCCTCCAGTTTGCTTAGCGAGCTCAAAGCACACCGAAGACGACAACTCGCCAAACTCCGGGCTTGGAGGAGACTCAAGGATAATGGAGGGAAATAAAACTTCAGGGAATAGTCTACTCAAAGCACTCTTTAAAGCGTTTTCACACTCACCACGAAAATCTGCAAAGGGGTTGACAGAAACCATCCGATGTTCACCTTTATGGCGGGCCCGCGGGGATTTGAACCCCGGTTCTCCGGCTTTCTTCCCTGGTCCGGAGGCTTGCGCACTGCTTGTCTAGGCAGTTCGGCGCCTTAATCCGGGCTGGGCTACGGGCCCTTCCCTCACCAAAATCAACATCGATGTACATTAATATTGTTATGCTACCAACCGCCTCTTCTTAGAGGTTTAAGCGCCAATAAGCGTGCTCGTTTGCTCGATTTCCGGGATCTGCCGTATGTCAGTTATAATTTTATCGAGTTTTCCTAGGCTCTCTGTCTCAACGCGGGCGATGATGTCCCACATTCCATAGGTTACAAGGACCTCTGTGATATCCTCGAACTTTCGGAGTCTTTCAGCCACCGCATGTTCGGTTCCTCGTTTTACGATGGAAAGGACATACGCTTTTACGGAGCGTTTAGACATATTGTCACCGCTCACTATATCGGCAACAAACCTAAAATAGTTTATCGGTTGAGAGGAGGTTTCACGTTTCAACAAGTTCTTCGCTGATCCACCAAGCCTTTCTTTTCCCCGACCTCGCCCCAGCATAATACTCGATGATGGGTTTTCCAAGCTGCTTCTTAGAGAACTTTTGAATCCTCCTAAGACGATTCAGGGCAAGCCAACGATTTGTCCCGAGGTGGTCAGCCAGCTCAGAGGTTGTGGCACCTCTATAATGCGTAAGGTAATCCACTATCTTGTGATCTATGTCGTCGATGCAAAAGGTGTGGGGGTTGATTTTGCCTCTCTCATACGTGAGGACCTCCAGCTCAACCAAGTATTTCTTGACCTCGGAGAGGTCTGCCTCCAGCCTGTCAATTTTTTGCTCTAACTCAAAAATTTTGTCGGGTCGAGGAACCTTCTGCAGCTTTTCAAGGATAGCGTCACGAATGAAGTTGCTTCTTTCTCCTTCAGGAACGCGGAGAATCAGCTCCTTATAGACCTCCTCCGGTATCTTGGCGGACACCACTGTAAGTTTGCCCATGACAACCCCCCTATTTAGTTTGATCTAGGAAATAAAAACGTTACAATCATATTTTGAGTTCAGAATCGGATAAAAACATAAACGTGTTAAATGAAAACATGGAAACATTGACTCATTTCCTCTTTATATTTAAATAGTTGGGGAAGTCTCTTAGAAGTTGTGAAAGTGGCGTTGAAAAAGAGAGATTCAGAAGGTGAACGGAGTGCCTAAAACGACCATATCCTTGATTAAGTGTGACGTGGGATCCTTAGCTGGACACCATACCGTACCCAAGCCCCTACTAGACATCGGTGAGAAGCGTTTAAGAGAGGCGCAAGAAAATGAGTTCATCAACAGCCACCACGTTTTCCACGCTGGAGACGACCTTGAACTCCTTATGGTCCACACCCGGGGAGAAAACAATCCAGAAGTTCACAAGCTAGCTTGGGACATTTTCCAGGAGGCTGCCAAAAAGGCTACAGACCTTAAACTGTATGGTGCAGGACAGGACATCTTAAGGACAGCCTTTAGCGGAAACGTTCGGGGAATGGGTCCCGGCGTGGCTGAGATGGAAATCGAGGAGCGGGGCTCAGACCCCTTTGTTGTCTTTGCCGCCGACAAGACAGAGCCCGGTGCTTTCAACTATCCTTTGTTTCGCATATTCGCTGACCCCACCAACACCGCTGGACTCGTAATTGATCCGAACATGGCGGGAGGCTTCAAATTCGAAGTCCTCGATGTGAAGGAGAATAAGAAGATCGTTTTGAAGTGTCCTGAGGAGATGTACGAGTTAATCGCGTTGATCGGGACGCCTGGGCGATACGTGGTTTCCCACGTTTGGCGGGCTAGAGACGATCTCATTTGCGCCGCGACCAGCACAACTGTACTAAAGTTGATTGCAGGTAAATATGTAGGGAAGGACGATCCTGTCTCGATCGTGAGGGCTCAGCACGGCTTACCCGCCCTCGGAGAAATCTTGGTGCCCTTCATGCACAGCTACTTTGTGGAGGGCTGGATGCGGGGCAGTCACTGGGGACCCTTGATGCCCGTGGGTTTAAAGGATAGCAAGTGCACCGCTTTTGACGGACCGCCGAGAATCGTGGCGCTGGGTTTCCAGGTTGCCCACGGCAAGATCGCTAGCGACGACGACGGCAACCCCTTAATAAGTGACCTGTTCGATGACCCGGCCTTCGATTTGGCTCGCCGTGAAGCCGTCGAATACGCTGTTACCTTGCGTAGAATGGGGGAGTTTGAGCCCGCCCGTCTCAGTGCAGAAATTATGGAATACACCACCCTACCTAAAGTCTTAGAAAAGCTGAGCGGAAGATTCAAGCCAGCCTAATTTCCTTTCAAATTAATACCCAGCGCCGAACCTTTTCATTAAATGGTTAGAGAAAACTTTCAATTTTTTGTCCATATTTCTCCAATAAAACGTATATTTGCCACATCTATTCTTACAAAGGAAACTTTAAAATCGTGGACGTAAAGCTTGTGCGAAGTTGGATGTATGAGAATAGCTGTTATGACGGGTGGTGGTGGCTGTCAAGGCTTTTAGAATGAACAAAACTGCAAAAACAGTGTATGACTACCTTATCAAAAATAGAATATTAAAGCCGTTTTAAGTAGAATTTAGAAGAAAAGGACAATACACAGGTAAATAAGTGGGTTTTATTGATTGGCTTCAACCTAGTCCACGAGACAAACTTGCTAATTCTTCGCAACGAGATTTAACGGTCTCGTAAACCTTTTTTCTAAGATTCTCCCCTGACAAACCCGCTTCTCTGATTAAATCCATTCTTTTAGCTAATTCTAAGTCTCCTAAGTCGTGAAACCAAAACTTGAAGTCTCCGCGTGAAACGTGGAATTCAATGGACCTGAGGTCAATTGTTTGAATCTTGCTACAAAGGTCGTTCAAACTGCTTGCAGAAACGCCCATATATCGGTCAACCTCGGTGTAGAAATGAAAGGCCTTTTCTGAGGGCAAAGGACTTAAGATGCTCAATGCTCGTTCTTTATCCAATTTAGGTAAACCTAGCGTCTCTTTACCTAGATCTGTGATAGCGTAATAGCCTTTTTCGGGTGTAGATACGTATCCCGCCTTTCTAAGCCAAAGCAGATGCATTGTCGATGAGGGGATGCTTAGCCCTGTCTGTTTTGCTACTTCCTGAGACTTCACTGGCTTCCCGGCTTCCCATACTACTTCCAGAATTCTCTTCCTAACTCGACTCATGCTCATTGTACCGCTCCTCTAATATTATTCCAATAACACTATATTAAAATCTAAAAGGTTTTTTAAATATGTATTGAATAGAAGTAAGCTTCATACCTTATTAATGCTTCATTATATAAAGGGATGCTTTCAGGAGCGGTCTAAAATGAAGATGGCGGTGCTGGTTTACGAGTATCCTCCTAAGATCGTCGGAGGCTTAGGAACCTATGCTGCTGAGATCACGAGGAAGTTTGTTTTACTCGACCACGACGTATCCGTTTTCACCATGAACGACGATGTGGGAGGTCTTCCCACGAGGGAACTGTGGCGGGGTATCGAAATCCACCGACCCATCCACATCGACGTATCGGATTCTCTGCCAGATGTGGTTGCGGAGGACGTTAGAAAATGGGGTAGGGGCATACAACTTTTCTCCAAAATCCTTGTATACAACTATCTGAGCGCCTCCAAATTAGTGAACGAGCTGGTTCGAAAAGAAGGTTTCAAATACGATATAGTGGTCGCCCACGACTGGCTTTCGGTGATCTCTGGCATCGCTATCAAGAGGGAACTGGGCTTACCGTTTGTCTTTCACGTGCACTCCACTGAAAAGGGGCGAACACTAGGCAACGGGTCCGAGGTCATCAGCAACATTGAATATCGCGGTGGACAAACGGCAGACTTGGTGGTCACGGTTTCTAGCGCCATGAAGGATGAGTTAGTAAAATCAGGCTTCCCCGCGGAGAAGGTTCGAGTGTGTTATAATGGGGTGGATCCGCAGAAATATTGCCGTGAAGGAGTAAGTGAAGAAAAGGTGAAGGAAGTGAGGCAGACGTACGGAATCGGGGACAACGACTTGATAACACTCTACATAGGGAGGCTTGTCTGGATTAAGGGGGTAGACAAACTAATCATGGCTATGCCCCACGTTTTGAAGGAGGTTCCCAACGCGAAACTGGTGATTGTCGGCCTAGGCGAAATGCAAGATTACCTAGAAAAGTTAGTTCACAACTTGAAGCTTCAAGACGTGGTGAAATTCCGTTTTGAATTTATACCAGAGGAAGAGCGGATTGCCCACTACGCAGCATGCGACGTGGCGGCTTTTCCAAGCATGTATGAACCCTTCGGAATCGTCGCGTTGGAAGCGATGAGCATGGAGAAGCCCGTGGTTGTGGGAGCTACTGGCGTCAGCGGGATGAGGGAAGCTGTAGTTCCAAGCGGTCCAGATCAATGTGGCTTCCACATCAACCCGAACGACCCGGTGGACATCGCTTGGGGTATCGCCAACGCCATACAAGACCCTCAACGAAAAGCGAAGCTGGGTCAAAACGGTAGGAAGAGAGTTCTTCAAGAGTTTAGCTGGGACGTTTCAGCGAAGAGAACTATTCAGCTTTATAAAGAGCTTTTAGAATCCAAAAACCCTAAAAGTTGCGCTACATGATGTTGCGTCTTGAAGATGCCATGTCAACCAACGAGATGCGGAAGGACTATCTGTTAAATCGATGGGTCGTTATTGCGACGCAACGGAAGCGGAGACCCACCGACTTTATGAAAAGAGTGAGAGAAAAACGGGTCGGCGTCTGTCCACTCTGCCCAGACCATGAACACATGACTCCGCCAGCTGTCCTAGTTTATCTTCTCTCTGACGGAGGAATTCAAAAAGACAGGGACCCTGATGGTTTTCGTCATAAAAACTGGTTGATACGATGCGTACCAAACTTATATCCTGCGTTTACCCCTCCGGAGGGTGTAAAAAAGATAAGGGGTAAGGAGAGTTTCACCCTTGCCAGAGCGATTGGCCATCATGAGGTTCTCGTCGAATCGCCTCGTCATAATGAACATCCTGGCGTGGCCCGGGTTTCGCAGCTTGTCCATGTGATTAACGCGTATCTTGATCGGCTGAGGGATCTTTCTGCGAAGACCTACGTAAGGTATGTTTCCATCTTTAGAAATCACGGGAGGGAAGCCGGTGCGTCCCTTTCTCATGCCCACACCCAGCTGATCACCATCCCCTTTGTTCCGAGGATTATGAACGAGGAGCTGGAGGCAAGCCGAAAATTTTGGGTAAAAAACGGGGAGTGTATATTTTGCGATATTTTGGGCAGGGAGAAGGAGAGCCCTCGCTTCATCTGGGAAAACAACAGCTTCATCGTTTTTGCACCGTGGGCGAGCGTCCATCCCTTCGAGTTTTGGGTTTTCCCCAAAAACCATCAATCCACATTGTTAGATATCTCGCAGAACGAGACAAGGTTCTTAGCCAAGGCTTTAAGGGCTTGTTTTGGCGGGTTAAAGTCGCTGCTGAATAATCCTCCCTACAACTTCGGCTTTCATATCGCACCGAGCCAAGAGGCTCACGGCTACTATCATTGGCATCTGGAGGTCTATCCTCAGCTGGCTATCTGGGCGGGTTTCGAGAAGAGCACCGGAATGTTCATAAACGTCGTGCCTCCGGAGGACGCCGCTGAAAGTCTGAAGGAAGCGATTCACAAAGAAGAGAAAATCGCGTAATCATTAAGAAATTGCATGCGTAATACAACAATAGGTTTGTGCCTTATTCTTGTTTGCGGGAGTGAAGATGAAGGCGATTATGGCAGTGATGCTCGCACTCCTTCTATTCAGTATGTCGAGCGTAGCGTTCGATGCTGTGTACGTAACGGCGAGTCCAAAGACGATACGCGTTCCACAAGATTACCCAACTATACAAGAGGCAATAAACTGGGCGAGTGCGGGAGACGCTATACTGGTGGCGGCTGGAACCTATTCTGAGAACGTGGTTGTGCATAAGTCCGTGTCGATTATTGGGGAAGACAGAAACACCACCATCATTGATGGGGGAGGAAGTGAAACCGAACCCGTTGTTAGCATAGAGGCGAACAATGTCAGCCTCAGCGGCTTTACAGTACAAAACGGGTATCATGGCATCATAGTGTTCTCCAAAGGGAACAGCATAATTAACAGCACCGTAAAGAACAATCGATGTCACGGCATACTTCTATCTCTTGATGGCAACATCCTCAGAGATAACAACATGAGGGGCAACGCTTACAACTTCGCAGTCCAAGGCTGGTCCCTTCCAGATTTCATAAATGATGTAGACATTTCAAATACGGTGGATGGAAAGCCAGTTTACTATTGGGTAAATCAACATAACAAGGAGATTCCAGCTGACGCAGGGTATGTAGCCGTCATAAACTCCACAAACATCACGGTAAGAGACTTGGAACTGACGAAGAATGGGGAGGGAGTGCTATTAGCATATACAAATAACTCTACCATAAAGAATGTCAAAGCCTCAGGCAATGGGGTTGGTATTAACCTTATCACCTCCGGTGAAAACATTGTCAGCAGTAATGTATTAGCGAACAATGTTTACGGCATATTAACGAATAATTATTATGGAATGTTGCTTTACAGTATAGCGCGAGCCCCTACCAAAGGTAACAAAATCATTGGCAACACGGTAACTAACAGCAGTTATTGCGGCATCGCGCTATGGTCGTCTGGTGGTAATATCCTCAAAGGCAACAATATGACTGGCAATCGTTACAACCTTGACATTAAGGGACATGATCTTTCAGATTTCATTCAGGATATAGACGCTTCAAATACGGTGAATGGAAAGACCATTTATTATCTGGTTAATCAAAGCGGTCTCACTATAAGTTCACACACGTTCCCAGAAATAGGGTACCTCGGAATCGTAAACTCAACAAACATCACCATAAAGGACTTAGTTATAACGAAGAGCGGGGATGGTATCCTACTTGCATATACGAGGAAGTCCGTCATAGAAGATGTGACCGCCTCAAACTGCTCCAAAGGTATTTCGTTAGTCTCTTCCGAGAGCAACACCATCAACAACAACACGATGACAAACAACGAGATAGGCATCCACCTAGAAATATCCAACAATAATATGATCGTCAATAATATTGCGTCAAACAACGACTTTCGTGGTATTCAACTACAAGAATCCGAGGGCAATAGCATCATCGGCAACACGATATCCAAAAATCGGTTCGGTGGAATCGGACTATGGTATTCTAGCAACAACGTTATTTATTATAACAACTTCATCAACAATACAAAACAAGTAGAAAGCTCTCAGTCAACTAACACTTGGGATGGGAGTTATCCTTCTGGAGGCAATTACTGGAGCGACTATGCGGATGTAGACTTCTATAGCGGCCCACATCAAAACATAACAGGCAGTGACGACATAGGTGACAAACCCTACATTATCAATAAAGACAACCAGGACCGCTACCCACTCATGATTATGAAAAAACTTGACTTCGCTCTCTTGGTACGTCCGTCAATTCAAATAGTCAATTCTGGACGGTCAACAACCTATGAAGTCATGGTTATTCCAATCGGTGGCTTTACCTCGGATGTGTTATTAAGCAGTTTTGTAGATCCAAAAACGAATGAGATATCAGCAACTTTCAACCCGACGACAGTTACCCCACTAGGCCGCTCAAATCTCACTGTTACGACATTGGCGTCAACAGCCTTGCAAACATTTGAATTAGTCATAGCTGGAACTGGTGAAGGGAAAACGCATACGGTTAAGGTGAAACTCGCGGTAGAATGCAACGTAGAAGTGCCTTACCAGGCGCAAGGCAACACGAACTGGTGCGGACCAGCCTCACTAGCCATGGTCTTGAGGTACTATGGATATTATAAGCACAGTTGGGATGTTGCCGGTGATATGAATTTGACGCGAAGGGAGGGCGTTACGTGCGAAGAACTGTATGATTACGTCCGAGAAAGGTATCCAGAACTCACCGTTCAGCTTGGAAAATACTCAGCTAAATCAGACCAGATTCTCTATGACGTGAAGGGAAACGTGAGTCTAGGATATCCTGTGATTTTGCTTATTGAACATGGGGTTAAGAAGCACGCCGTTGTAGTGGTAGGATGCAACGCTACGGGATTCTTTATCAGCGACCCGGGCGGTATACTACCCACGTGGTCTGGAAGAATGGGGCTGTCAGAGATACATTTCTTTATGACATGGGATGAACTCTATCAATTCATATATGTAGTCGATACCGGCACACTTTTAATTGTTAAAGGAAAACCATCACCCCTCAGCGGCACCATGCACATCAACACGTACATAGAGTTTAGTCAAACACCTCCAAGCGACATATATGCTAGGCATGAGGAAACTTCACAATACACTTACCTTGATCTGGACAGAGGTCTGGTTTGGAAAGATTTAGAATCTCATAACGCACTCGACGCCCAAGACAACTTAACGCTAACGGTACACGTCAGTAATCATCTACCCTATGAACAACACTTTACAGTTGCAGTGAGCATTGTTGGAGAGGATCAAGTTACCTATTTCTACAACGAATCCCACACGTCGGTAGCCTCATACTCAATTCGTTATTCTGTTAATACTTGGAGGATTAACCTTAAAGGCTGCCTCACCAAAAGTCAAAATTACAAAATTTGGATTATGTTAATGGATTCGGCAAGAAACCATGTGGACTTTTTCACTACACCAGCAATATACTATTCTTCAGAGCTTAAAGTAATGCCGGAACTTCCATCAGCCATAATCTTCATAATCGCCACCTTAATTGCAGCCGCGGTATTCTCTATTGTTTACCACTTCCGAAGAAAAACCAATATCTAAAATCTTCGGGCTTCTACGGAAGTTTGATCTTGTTGTTTATAAATGTAAAAGAAAAAGCGATTTCATCTCGCGCGCTAGTTATATGCCAATCTTTTGTATTATATTGCTTAATTTTGCGCACCACAACTTGTTATTGTCCAAAAACCCCCAAACACGACAAGAAATAAAGAAGGGGATACGTAGGGCTCTAGAAAGAGAGAATGTCCCCGTGGTATAAGCCTGTCTAGGACTGTCTAGTCTCCCCTCCCCCCGGTATACCGGTCCACAAAAATTTTTCTTCACAGTCACGCTTAGCATGGTGGTGGTGAACAAAATTTCCTCTCAGCACACCACCAAGAAAAAATCAAGAGTATAGGGTGAGCACTTTTGTGATTCCACTTGGAGTAACGTGGTATTTGTCAACTCCCTCAGCTTTAATGAGCTGAACGTAGCCTAGCTCAGTCAGTTTTTGTAGGTGGACCCTCAACGCCGAGGCTTCCATCAGGGTCCATTTGCAGATTTCTTCGATGGTCAACGACTTTTCCGATGCGATGGCGCCGACGTTGTGCAACATGCAGAGGAGGAGAAACTCTTCAGGCAGGGAGCGTGAAAAACCGAATGAGGAACTCATGCACATTTCACCCTACAACTTCTTCATAAACCTTGATAGTTTTTATAGCGATCGCTTCCCAACTATAAGTTTTTTGGAGCATTTCTCGAGCGTTCTGGGTTAACCATCTGGAATAACTCGGGTCAGATAAGACTCGGTCAACCCCCCAAGCAATCGACTCGGGGTTTCTTGAATAAACCAGAACTCCAGTTCGGTCATGCTCGATCACCTCTGCGAGGCCACCGACTTGGCTTGCCACCACCGGAACACCCGCGGCCATGCCCTCTAGGGCCACGATGCCAAACGGCTCATACACGGACGGAATAACTAAAATATCCGCGCTCATTGTGAGGGCTGTTAAGTCCGTGTCGGGAAGGAACCCGGTAAACAACACTTTCCATCGATACCCGGTGGATTGGGCGAGATTCTCTAGGTGGTCCCTTTGCCACCCTTCCCCCACGATGACGAATCGGACTTCGGGATGGCGTCGAATTATGGCGGGGATTGCCTGAATCAAGTACTCCACCCCTTTTTGAGGAACTAAACGCCCCACGCAAAGAACGAGCTTCTCGTGGGAATGAACCCCATAACGTTCCCTCACCGACCAGCGCTCAACGGATACGTCATACTTCGTCAAGTCGATTGCGTTCGGGATGATCTCCACTTTTTCCCACGGCAGACGGAAGTGGTCGCAGAGTTCCCTTCTCATGAAGTTACTTGTTACGATGACCTTGTTGGCCTCGTAGGTTGCCCACCATTCGATTCCGTCGATGGTGTACGAGTCGGGGGTGTGGAGAGTTGACCGCCCAAACTCGGTGCTGTGGACAGTGAGGACCATTGGCTTTTTCATTGAATGCTTGAAGGAGATGCCGGCGGGGGCAGTTAGCCAGTCGTGAACATGAACGAGGTCAAACTCCACGTTTTGGCTTATGTCCGCTACTCGCTTCTCCATGAAGTGGTTGAACAAAAGAGCCCATGTGATGAAGTTGGGGTGTCCCAGCTCTGTTGCAGTACGATAAACCTTGACCCCGTTGACCTCTTCGTAGCTGGGTGCACCGGGAAAGTCCAACGTGATTACATAGACTTCGTGACCGTTACGAGCAAGAGCCTTAGCTAAGCCATAACAGTGACGAGCGATTCCTCCAACTATTCGAGGCGGGAACTCCCAGGTCAGCATGCAGACCTTCATCTATCATCGCCTAGACGCTAATTTAAACTGTAGCGGCATCCCCCATTTCTTTTTATTCTAACAAATAATAATTTCTTTATGGATATATGTAGAGTTGTAGGGGTTTAGCTGGAATAAGGTAGAAAGGGGTTTTGACTGATGACGAATGGATGCGGGAAGAAGTTCGAGGTAAGGGTGGTGGATGTGTTTACAAAAGAGGCTTTTACAGGAAACCCGCTGGCGGTAGTGTTGGACGCTCAAGACTTGACTGCTAAAGAGATGCAAAAAATTGCTGCAGAAATGAACCTCTCAGAAACCACGTTCGTTTTGCCTACCACTAAACCAGGGGCAAACTATAAGATACGCATATTTACTCCCATGAAAGAAATCCCCTTTGCTGGGCATCCATCCATCGGCACCGCCTTTGTCCTTGCTGAGGAAAACAGGTTCAATCTTAAGGAGCCGGTGACTACAATTCATCAAGAGGTGGGGATAGGGGTTCTGCCCATAGACATATACGTCCAAAACAAAACCGTGCAAATGATTATGATGACTCAAGGGCAGCCTCGTTTTGGACCTATCATTGAGGATGTTAGCGCGGTGGCAAAGGTTTTAGGGGTGGTTCCTGAAGAGGTCACTAAGACAGGCTTGAGCCCTCAAATCGTTTCCACAGGCTTAAACCAGTTAATGGTACCGATTAAAAGCCTGGAAACCTTAGTCAATCTGCAACCAGATTTTCCGCTTACAAAACAACTAGAGGAAAGGTTAGGGTTCTTAGGCTGCTCTGTCTTCACCCTTGAAACGTTAAATCCAAAAGCTTCGGTTCATGTTCGCTTTTTTGCACCCAGTGCGGGAGTTAGGGAAGATCCTGCCACGGGTAGCGCGGCTGGAGGACTCGGAGCCTACCTGCTTAGATGGAGATCCCTACCCATCAAAGAGCCGTTAACATTCATTATTGAACAAGGCTACGAAATGGGGAGACCAAGCACGATTCACGTGGAAGTTGAGCACAAGAACTATCAACCCACGAAGGTGCGAGTCGGTGGACAAGCCGTGATGGTGTTAAAGGGCCAGATAATTTGTTGAGGAAAAACTTTAGCGTTTCAAAGCGCACCAGATGCGCGCTTATCGGTCATGCTATTAGTCCGTGGATTTTCTCTACATACCCTTGGATTAAGCGGTCTGCCGCTTCCCTGCTGGAAGCCTCGGCATAAAGATGGATAACGGGCTCTTCTGAGCTGGGGTGCATCAAGACCCAGTTGTCGTCGTAGAAGACTTTGATTCCGTTAATGGTGTCAATTTGTCGGTCTCGAAACTCCTCGATTAGGCTTCGCATGATTCGTCCGCGAAGTTCCCACGAGCAGGGAACCACTTGCTTAACCATGTAGAAACTGGGCAAGTCTTCATGAAGACTGGATAGGGTGGTGGCCTCTTTCGCTAGGATCTCGATGATCTTCGCCGCCGCGAAGATGCCGTCGTATCCTCTTTGAAAACCGGGAAAAACGAAGCCTCCGCTCTCCTCCCCGCCAAAGACAGCCTGATGATGGGTAATGGTGTCGAGGAGGGGTCTTGCCCCTATCCTACATCGAATTACTTGTCCACCGATCGGTTCAACGATTTGATTTATCATTCGGGAGGCGCTTATGGGAACAACCACCTTGCCTCCCCTCCTTTCCTTAATCATCTCTTGAGAAAGTAGAGCAAGCGAGACATCGCCGGAGAGAACATTTCCCTTCTCGTCGATGAATATGGTTCGATCAGCGTCTCCGTCTAAGGCAATACCGAGGTCAGCATCGAGAGCCTTTACCACCCTAGCCAAGTTAGAGATTGATGAGGGCGCCTGCTCAAAGGTTCTGGGCCCAACAAACTCGTCTAATCGAGCGTTGAGGGTGGTCACTTGACAGCCAATTTCGCCGATGATCAGTGGAGCTATCAAGGACCCGGCTCCGTTAGCACAATCAATGACCACATTCAATTCAGCCTTTCGTACGGTTTCCCAGTCTAAAAGCTTCAGAAAATCCTTCCGATAAAAATCAACTACAGTTGCTGGATAAATAAGGTCTCCAACTTCATCACTAAGCACCCTTCTGAACTCTTCTTTAAAGAAGATTCCCTCCACCTTCTTTTCTGAGGATCGGTCTAACTCCATTCCATTATGGTCGTAGAATTGTATATTCACCGATCTTGGATCGATCGTGGGAGTCTTCACCATGATGCCCGCATCGACCCCAAAACTCCGAATCATATATCTAGTGACTGGCGCGGGGCAAATCCTTAAATTATAAACGTCTATGCCCGCTGCGTTTAGACCCGCGATTATAGCCCTCTTTACTGTTCTGGAAACTCTATGAGTGTCACGACCAATCACCACTTTTGCGCCCCTCCTTAGAAAGGATCCGAAGGCAACACCCAGCTTTGAAGCAAACTCAGGAGTGATTTCGATGTTGGCTAGGCCGGTGATTCCATAGGTGCCGAAGAGGGTGGTCATCCACCGCATCCCCCACTTTAAGTCCATGTGAACGATGGCTCCGGCCTCGATCATCTTGCCGGGCCAGACTCTGATCCTCGACTTGATCGTGGCGCCGCGGCCAACGACACACTCGTCACCTAACACTGCTCCCTCTAGCAGGGTTGCTGCGTCGCGAACATGGCACTTCTCACCAAGGATACATCCAACTAAATCCGCTTTAGGTCCAATGAAACTGTTGTTCCATATAACCGACCGCTTTATCGTGGCCCTCCCATCCACGGTAACACCATCTCCGATGACGGAGAGAGCTCCTATAGTGGAGTTCCTTCGAATTCGGGAGCCCCTCCCGATAAGAGCCGGCGCCTCGACCCCAGCGTATTCCTCGATGTCTGCGGTCTCTTCAACCCATATGCCATTTGTCTCACGACCCGGAACCTTCACTTTTGCAAGACCTCGTAAAGCATCATAGTTAGCCTGAAGGTACTGGACCGTGTTACCGACGTCGCACCAGTATCCGTCGGCGACGTACCCGTAGGTTGGTTCACCTCGCTCCAGCAGTTTTGGGAAAAGTTGTTTACTAAAGTCGAACTCGGTTTCAGGTTCCACGTACTTGAGGGCGTCTGACTCTAAGACGTAGATTCCAGTGTTAATCGTGTCGCTGAAAACTTCGTCCCATCCCGGCTTCTCCAAGAACTGCTTGATCCGACCTTCCTCGTCAATGATGATGATTCCATACTCGATAGGGTTGGGAACGCGAGTTAATACGATAGTTGCGATGGCTCCCTTTTGCTGATGGGAACGGAGAGCCTCAGAAAGGTTGATGTCTGTTAACACATCCCCGCTGAGCACGACGAAGGTTCCGTCAAGAAGGCTTTCCGCCCTCTTAACCCCTCCGGCAGTTCCAAGAGGTTTCTCTTCCGTCAAGTACGTGATCTTAACGCCGAACTCAGACCCGTCCTGAAAATGATTCCTTACGACATCAGGCAGGTAATACAGCGTGACAACCAAGTCTCGCAGCCCGTGCTGTTTCAAAAGATGGATTGTGTGTTCCAGCATCGGTCGGTTCACGATGGGAACCATGGGCTTAGGACGACTCGTGGTCAAGGGACGAAGCCTCGTCCCCTCCCCACCCGCCATCACCACCGCTCGCATAGCTCTTGTTCTCCACGTAACTTTGTAGTCAAATTATTATATATACCATAAGGACGCGTCAACAAATTCTGGAGATGTCTCCCGCAAACTCCCTCTTTTTTATTAAAAGAGAGGTATTTGCCATAAGAGTTGGTTCCAGTGCAGAAAGAGAAGGAAGATTGAGGATGGAGTAATGTTTTGGCTTCTTAACATGATGTATCCGAATAGTAGACCTTGGGGGAATACCAGTAGGACACTTGCTAAGGCCTCCAAGGCAACTCCAGAAAACTGGTAGTAAAACTTTGGAAAATGGATGAGGGCAAAAAGTAACGAGGTGGCCACCAATCCCTTGAGTGTGCCACTGTAGGCGATTAGTCTTGTTTGAATATAACCTCTAAAAACTATTTCTTCACTAAAACCAACGATTGCATCAACAACGAGTCCGTAAGCTAGTGAGGGAGAAAAACCTTTGAAGCCTCCACCCAAAGAGGGGGCAAGGAAGCCGGTAATTGTGAGCAGGATCGCGCTAAATATGAGTCCTAGTGCAAGCATTCGCCCCATATCCTTTTCGCTTATGCCTATGCTTCCAAGGTTTTGCCCAGTTCTTTTCATGGCCATGATCAAGGGCAGCGCCCATGACGCGTAGAAGAATGTTACCCACAACACGTTGATCATATCAACAGTGAAGGGTGGGCGCTTGTCAAGTTGAAACGCGGGATTAAGAACAGCATGGTAGAATGCAATTAGTGCAAACGTTGCCACAAACATAGCTATAAACACCAGAAAAACTGAAGTCGACTCTTTTCTTGGATTTGCAATTGTTATAGGTTTTGGACGTAACTTTAAGGCTTTTGACAACAGATAGACTATGGGAACTCCAACTACCAAGATGCCAACTGAAATTATGACGTTGAGCAAAGTTGGGAAAGCCAAGCCAGCTTTCACTTCTCCATACAGAGATATAGCCGACTCAGCAGCATATTAGATTTACCCGCGTATGCACACACGTATTGTAGATATCGGTAATCGCTTTACTGACTGCTCCCGCAATCCTCTCTCTTTCTAATCTTGCTCTGTTACGTCTTACAGCTGATCTGTTTTTCTTACGAACCGGATTTCTTTATTAGATTTGTTTGCTGCTATGTCGTTTACAACTATGCTATTGTTTAAAGACCCACAGAGATGATGCAAGCTACTTCGCTGTCACAACCAAACGTCGATCCTAAAGATTCGAAAAGAAATCTTCGCTTATTTCAAGCTATGTTGCTGCTTTCGACGCAGTTTCTTCCAGTTCCCTGATTCTACCTTCAACCGCCTCCAAGATTCTTTCGCGTAGGAACTCGCCACTCAGTTTTTCACTCGATATGTTTACTAGCTCATCCGATAGCTTATCGTCGCCAACCACTTGACGCAGCCAACGCTCAAAGTCACCCCGCTTCATGTGAAACTGAACGGACTTGAGGTCCACCACCTTGAGGGCTGAATAAAGCTCCTTTAAGCTGTGAACGGTCCATTCTGTAGGTCGAGCAAACTCGTAAAAGAAGGTGAAGCCCTTCCCAGCGGGAGGTGGTCGAAGAATTCTTTTCGCCACTAGCTCCGGGCTTTCCAGCTCTCGCAGAACCCTGGCTTCAAGGTCGGAGAGAATCCTTGAGTACACGACAAACGCCTCGACAGGGCTGCCATACGGGTTGAAGTAGCTGTGCACGTGTCCTGGTCCGCCCCCCTTCACGCTCATGTAGTAAAGATAGTCACTCATCTGAAGGTATCGCCACAGCTTGATCAAGTCCTCGTCTCCTATTCCTTTCACCACTGGTTCCAGCTCCCTCAAAAGGTTGTAGGAGACCATCTGCATTTGGTTGCCGATCCAGGCGCTGGGGTCCCGCTCCGTGTCCGCCCAAGAAATCGTGTTGTACTCGTGAACATCGATTTCTCCGACCGGAGCGTGTCGATGGATAACCTCCGACGGAGTGCTCCAACGAAGATGCTCCCACTTGCTTACTTCTTCCGGTAGCCACCGTAAAAATTCGTGAATTCCGCTTTCTGGCCACTGGTGTTCGCCAAAGGTTTCATAATCCAAGAAGATGGTAATCACTTGTCCTGGGGTGGTTGCCAGCCAACCAGCGTACTTGTCGGCGGTTAGTGGCCACTCGCTCCACCACGTCGAGGAGAAACGAAAGCCTATGTCGTCGGAGAGGCGGTAATTGCGAAGAAGAACACGAAGAGACCCGTCTTTAGCCTTGTACACATAGTTGGGGCTTCTCCATCCGAGAACTCTCTCCACGCCCTCCGTGATGATGCCTTCATAGCCCAACCCCTCAACTGTCTTCGCTATCGCGTTGTTGTACAAACACTCGGTGTTTCCAATCACCCTCGGTTCGTGGTTGAACAGTTCCTTCATAAGCCGACGATGTATGTTAACTTGCTCGATGAACTCGGATTGATCTGTGCCGTAAAGGCTGGCGAGTGAGTGATAGTATGTTTCGTCAAGAAACTCGACGCAGCCGGATTCTGCAAGCTGCTTAAAAGAATTGAGAAGATTCGGGTTCCACCGCTTACATTGCTCCACAAACACCCCGGACAAGCTATAAGCCACCTTAAACGGCTTCCGACTCCTCTTATACCTATCAATCTGCTCTAAAACGATCTCATTCGCAAGAAAGTAGCATTTTTGAGCAGCCCTATTAAAAATATACCGATTTAACTCGTGATCAAAATAAAGATCAAAGAGGTCCTTTTTCGTCACTTGCCGACGTAGAAGTAGGTCTGAGTGAAAGTTGCGGTTCAGCCTCAGTGGTTGATGAACCTCAAAGACGAGGCAAACATCAGTCATGCACGTCACCTATTCTTCGTCGCACCTAACGTCTCCCAACTCTTATTAACCTTTATCCCTCGCCTCTTAAGCTGAGCTATGATCTCGTCGAAGAGCGGCTCCCTCACGCCAAGCCTTTCGGGAGGAATAATCCCCTTTTCCTCTATGGCTTTTCGGGCTGCTAACTGGGCTATAACCGAGGCAGTGTATGCCGTGGTTCTTGCCATAGCTGTTACACCGTGCTCTTCGTCATAACGGTCTAGGAGGTGATAAAGGCAACGATTCCTTAAGCCCTTTTTCACTCCGCTTACCTCTACACTCATGATTATTACGTCCTTAATCTCAGGTCTCCTCAGCTTCTTCTCTAAGAGTTTAATAGTAAGTCTCCGCGGAGAAACGCGGGTGTTTTCAACCGCTACTGGTTCTTCATCGAAGAAGCTTAGAGTCTTTAGCAGCTTTATCTTTTCAACATGTCCTGGATACCTAAGCGTTTTCTCCCACATACTCTCAACCCCCTTCACTGTGTGGAGCAACGTTCTAAGCCCATCGGTGTAGAACGCCTCAAGCTTACCAACGCCCGGGAATTCAACCTCTTCCAGCCCACTTAATGCCTCCACCTTAATCACTTTGCCATCCTTAACTATTTCCGCCTCCCTAGTGTACTCTTCGACGAGGTCCTCCACGGACCATGTTACAACATAACCTAAGGGGGGCACAGTCTCCTCTGGGAGACCACCAACCATTATGTGAACAACCTCAACCTGATCGAGCTTGCTAATCGCATGACCCACAAGTATGTTGCTTAATCCGGGTGCCACTCCGCAGTCGGGAATAATTGTCACACCCGCCCTTGTGGCGTCCTCACTTAACATGAGGGGATCCTCCGGCATGTAGGATACATCCACCATATCTACCTTTGCATCAATGCATGCCTTAATCGATTGATAACCAACCTCGCCGGGTAAAGCTCCCACCACTAGACCGAACCCATCACAAGCATCGACGAGCTTATGGCGATTGGACGCATCCAGTTGAATCCAAGAAACATTATCTCTATCGATTGTGGTGGCTATCTCCTCAGCTCGACTTCGACTCCTACCTGCAATAACCACCTCCACTGAGGGCATGCTTTCAGCTATATCTCTCGCTATAACAGAACCTATGTTTCCATAACCTAAAACGAGTATTCTCGTATCAAGCTCCTCCAGCTTCGCGTAGCATGTCATAAGTTATGCAACAAATCACCTATATACATAAAGTTAATGTTTAGAGGATTGGAACCGATATAATATGGTGACGCTTCATAACGTCGCTAAGAACTCCTCGCTCGCGCCTTGCTATCAGAATTCCTAAGATATTGAACGTGTTCTTTCTATAAAAGTGGGAGAAGAGGCAGAAATTTATCCGGAAGGAAAAGACAAGATCATCATTGAAAAGATAGTTAACGTTATTGATGTTGATTTTTTCATTAAGAACCTTTATCCTGCGTCCTAATTAATTATACCAGAAGTCATCTGCTCAACATGGACTAAAACTTTCCAAAATTTGTTGTTCACATGGCGGCCTTTTTAACATGATGTCTTCCACAAAGGCTCTTAACGGTTCTGCCACGCTCCAAGCTTGCGATACGCACCCTCGTGGCTCATGAGGTGGGTCGCCATCAAATATTTCGCTTATCGTTCCAAGTCCAGCTCGGAAAATTTCCTCTTGGAAGATGGGCTGCAAAAAGTTCTTAAAGGCAAAGGTTCGCCAACGTTCCTCATAACCCTTCACTTTTAGGAAGGCTGTCGTAAAGGGTCCAAGGAGCCAAGCCCAAACGGTCCCGTTGTGATATGCGTTGTCACGATGAACCCTGTCCCCCACGTATTTTCCAATATACCGCGGGTCATCCTCGGGTAAGGTCTTCAGCCCGTAAGTACCCCAAAGTTTTTTCCAGACGGCTTCAACAACGGCTTCCTCCACCGCTTTGTCGAGCATGGAAAAGTCCAATGCAACTGCAATTACTTGGTTCGGCCTCAACGAGGGGTCCCTTTGTTCATCCTGCACCATGTCAAACAAATAGCCCTTCTGCGGGTTCCAAAACTTTTCCACGAAGCTCTTCCTAGTCGCCTCAGCCATGCTAGAATATTGTTCTGCCTCTTCCCTTTGGTCGAATCGGGTTGCGAGGAGTTCCATGATTTTTAAGGTGTTGTACCACAATGCTTGAATTTCCACAGCCTCCCCTTCTCTCGGCGTGACGGGTTGATTATTCACCATCGCGTCCATCCAGGTTAGCTGCGGGCCGTGAGCAATTAATCCGTCTTCATCCACGCGTATATGGTATAGAGTCCCCTGAATATGATGTTCAACAATGGACCTCATAGTGTCCCATAGTTTCTTTCGAACAAAGTCTAAATCCGCAGTGTACTTGAGATACTGCAGCACTGCGTGGAAGTACCAGAGGGTAGCGTCCACGGTGTTATAACTCGGCTTGTCTCCGGCATAGTCTGGAAACCGATTTGGAACGATTCCTTCGTGGCAGTAGTGCTTGAACATTGACAAAATCTCCCTCGCGTCCTCGAATCTCCCCGTGACGAGGGTCAACCCGGGTAAGGAAATCAGCGAGTCTCTCCCCCAATCTTCAAACCAGTGATAGCCCGCAATCACCGACTTTGTCTTAGTTGACTCACGACGCACTATGAAGGAATCGGTTGCCAAAATGAGCCACTTTAGCCAATCTTCCATTCTAATATCCCTGTATCTATCTTGAAGCTTCGTTAGCAAGCTTTTCCGACGCTTTAATTCCTGATCATATAAAGCATCAGTATTTTTTAGTCCTTCAGAAAGGGATGAAAGGATGCGGGCTTCCTCCTCGCTTTTCCCAGCTGTCGCGAGAACAGAGAACTTCTTTTTCTCCTTCGGAGCAACATCAAACGCAAACCATCCCGGTTGAAAAACGTCATCAAAACAGCTTTCTCCTCGTGAGTCGTCCGCTCGGAAATACGTTTCCTTAATCCACTCGCCTCTGCCGACAAAGTATCTTCCCTCAGTAGAAAAGACGATTAAGGTCGACATGGGGACGAAAGGCTGGATCGTCACTTCTTGCTCAAAGCTTCTTTGAACAAAATCCCAAGCTAGTTTGTCCTTATCCGTGACGGAGTGAAAGTGTCTAGAGTTGACCATGGGCAAGATGCGAATTGATACCTTGTTTTCGTGGGGGTTGGAGACCTCGTAGCAGATTATGGTCGCGTTCTTCTCGTACGGCATAAATATTGTTTTCTGAAGCTGAACTCCCTCTGCAACATATCTATACGTTGGGAAGGGGTCAAGCGAGAAGTGAGAAAGAAACTGGTAACCCTTAGGCTGAACGCCATGTTTAAACTCATTCGACCCAGTCGGATACGTTCTATTTCCAACGCAGATTTCCTCATCAAGCTTGGTGAGGAGAACTCTGCGGTCCACGGGTGGATTAAAAGCAGCGACTAAGAGACCATGATACTTTCGAGTGTTGATCCCCAGCACAGTGGAGGAGGCGTATCCGCCCAAGCCATTGGTCACAATCCATTCCATTTGAATGGCTTTATCAAAATTCGAAAGGACATCGGGTCCGATGTACATTCTAGGTAGATCGATTTCCATATTCATCATCTAACATTTCATCCGAGACGTCTAGAAAGCTTATGGAATCAGGTTTTAAAACTGTTCTCCCGGTGACTACCATAAATAGGAAAATTTAATTAAAAGCAAGAATTTTAAAGATAGGCTGAATGGAGGGATTTTATGGAGTTTGAACTTTTAACGCCGAAGGAAAAGGAACTAAGAAAAATGGCGGAGGAATTAAAAGAGAAACATGGTTGCGTTGCGCTGAAAATGGGCACAGAAGTAGAGGATTGTAGCTTTGAATACATAGACTTTATTAACAAGTTGATGAGTGGCATACTGCCCATTGTGGTAAAAATCGGTGGGCCCGAGGCTAGGAATGACATCAGAGAACTCTGTAAAATAGGAGTTGCCGGATTAATAGCTCCAATGGTAGAATCACCCTACGGAGTTGTGAAGTTTGTGACGGCTCTGAGAGACATCGTGGACCCGGAAAGGCTCCAACATATGATAAAGGGTATAAATGCTGAAACAGTAACCTGTTATAAGAGAATTGATGACATATTAAATATTCCAGAGATCAAAGAACTGAACCAAATAACCGTTGGCCGCAGCGATTTATCCGAATCTGTAGGGAAAGAAGTGGACGACCCGGAGGTAATGGCAATGACCAAGGAAATAACTCAAAAGGCGCAAGCAGCAGGGTTAGTCGTGTCCGTTGGTGGAGGCATCACGCCAGTAAACGCGCGAGAGATAGTGCAAGAAATTAAACCTGACAAGGTAAACTCGCGACATGTAGTCATCAGCGTGCAACTCACTTCTGACATCGGTGTAGCATTTAAGAAGGGTCTGGAGTTCGAATCCGCACTGATGAAGTATGAGGTCACAGAATTAAGTGATCGGACCGCTCTGCTTCAAAAACGAATAGGGACACTTGAAAAAAGGCTAGCCGCGCCATGAAAATTTTAAGAAAGTAAAGAGACTCGACACGACCCAACTTAGAATGCGTTAGAGAGCCTCTGTATGCTGAAAACGTAGGCGAAAGAGTAGATGTCATTCAGTATAGTGTAGAAGGAGTCTCAACGGTTTTAGGCATAATCAGCTTAGCGACCGCGGAACCTTTCTTAACGCCTAAGTTAAGCGCGACCGGATCGCATTTGGCCATTAAAAGAAACGCTATAGGGATGTTTGTTTTCTCTTCGGGCAAGGTTTCATAGTTGGCCATGCCTTTTGCTATTATTAGGTCACATTCTTTAAGCTTCTTTCGAAACTCTTCAGATGCCTCGGACAGAATTAAACCCAACGTATCCGTGCCCGTTGTTATCACTTCGTCAGCAAACTTTTGAATGCCGACTTCAAGTGCATCCTCCATCGTCGCGTCGTTTAAAACAGGTTTTTCCTTTACAGCAACTATTACTTTTACGCCGGAGTTACGAATTTCATTCGTTAAAATAGCGTCGAACACGATTTCTCCAGCGTTGTCTGTAAGAAACATAACCTTTTTGCTATGACTTAGTAATTCATAGATTTTATTTATGTCGTCTACGCCAAGCTGTACGTTCATGAACAGGTCCTCTAAGAGGTTAAAGTTAAAGTTATGGCCAATTATATCAAACTCTATCAAATTTCCAGCCAAAGCCACCATGCATGCCGCTCTAAAACGTTTGAGGGAGGTCGGATGCTTTTGAACGAGTGATTGAGCCCTTGGGAAAAGTTTCAATGCTTGAACGTTTGATTCATGTTTTAATTCCCTATATGGGTCGTCATTTCCAGTAATTTTTCTGACTAAGCGGTCTCTTTTTGTGCCTATGATTGATGGACAAGCTTCAGGGGAGAATTCCCTATTTAAAAGCTTAAGAAGCTCGACCATAGCCTTAAACCTAACGTTTTGATTTTTTGAGGCTCTCTCAATTTCAAGATAACCCCGGTTTAAAAGACATGGAGCACACTTAATGTGAGCCTTCAAGATTTAGGCCTCCAGCCGTAGTTTTGAAACAAAGACTCACCTGTACTTTTATTTAAACATTTGTTAGGTTGAATTCTGCTAGAGTCTGTTATGCTTTCGTTGTGGCTTCAGCAAACTCTAACAACACCTTATACGGGTCTTTCGCCTTTACAACACCACTTGCCACTAGAATCCCTTCTGTTCCAAGCCGTAATGCGGCAGACACGTCCTCGCCCCTCGTTATTCCCGCACCACAAAGAACTACCACCTTTGGGTTTATTCTTTTGATGAGTTCAACTGTGCTCGTAACCACCTCAGGCTTAGCCTTAGAAACCGAAATTCCTGTCCCGATTAACTCAGGCGGCTCCACTGCGATCATATCTGGCTTAAGCGCGGCCGCGGCCGTGCTCACGGCGGCGTTGTTGGTGCAAACCACCGAGACTAGGTCGACTTCACGCGCTCTCATGATGGTCGAGTCGATGTCAGCAAGCTTCAATCTCCTTTCTGAATGATTAATTAGCGTTCCCACGGCTCCGGCCTCTTTTATTGATTCGGGAAGAACATGGCCCGTGAAGCTACCAGGTTTGACGAAATCCATATGTTGAGCAAATACTGGAATATGGGCCTCTTGTGCCACTTGGTATATGTCCGTAAATTGCGGTGCAACAGCAATGCAGATGTCGCATTCGTGGGCAACCTTTTCCGCTGATTTAGCTAGCCTTACAGCCCTCTTTCCAGTAGCTTCAGAATATGTTTTAAAGTTCACAAGAAAGAGGGGAGTACGAACCTTGGTCAACAAGACCACCGCTATAGCATACACTTTACCAATTTAAAAATTTTGGAGTTTACTGCTTAGTTTTGCAGAAAAGCCTTATGATTTTCTTTGCGCCAGCTTGAGAGCAATACTTAAATAAACATAATAGCACTCTCATTGGTGGTGAAATCTCCTTGATCCAAGGATGGGAATGGATCGTAGTGATAGGGATTATTGCAGTGTTAATCCTCTGGGGGCCGAAGAAACTGCCAGAATTAGCAAAAGCAATCGGCGAAGCGAAAAAGGAGTTCAATAGGGCTTCCAAGGAGCTTACGAGCTCTCCGCCAACAGAAACCAAGCCTTCAAGCGAAGACTTGCTTATTGAAACCGCTAGGAAGCTGGGGATAAGCACGGAGGGCAAGACGAGGGAGCAGATATCTCAGGAGATAGTCGAAAAAGCTAAGGTAGGCAAGGAAGCTAGTCCGTAGCTCGGCGTCACGGGAGCAGCGGTTTATAAATGCCCGAAGACGCTGAAGGGATAGCTAAAGATAGGGTAATGACCTTTTGGGAGCACACGGAAGAGCTTGCCAAGAGGCTTAAAAACGTTCTATACGTACTCGTTATATCAACTGTTGCCATGATGATACTGCCGGCAAACTTATCCTTCCTCGAGAACCCTCTGCAATTTTATGATCCCTTAGTGGCGGTTATCTTGAGGTCGATAAGAGAGCAGGCTCTTCCCCCGAACGTCGAGCTCATAGGTTTAGAGTTAACAGCTCCGATCCAGCTGTACGTGATCGCCTCCTTTATCTTCGGACTCGCCATAACCGTCCCCGTTTTTGCTTACGAAATCTACCGATTCGTTGACCCTGCGCTTTACCCACATGAAAGAAGGGATGTGTATCCCTTCGCAGCGTCCGTTTCAGTTCTGTTTGTCGTCGGAGCCCTATTTGGCTACAGAGTGCTTACGCCTTATATCATTGGGGCTATGATTCCGTTCTTCACAGCCGTTGGAGCGGAGCCGACCATCGCCATCATGGACTTCTATAGCATCCTCTTCACCACAACCTTGGTGACAGGACTAACGTTCACCTTTCCAGCATTTTTTGTTCTCCTCGTGAAATATGGAATATTAAGCACCGGCATGTTTAGGAGGAACAGAAGGTACCTGTATGCAGCCTTTTTCATCATCTGCATGATATTGACGCCGGATGGAGGATTTCCCTTGGGCAATCTGATGATATGGATCCCGATGGTACTGCTCATGGAGATCGGAATTTTTTTTGCACGTCGCTACGAGAAGAGGGGTGAAGTGCGACGTGTCCGTTGGCTACCGGAAAGACCACATTGTAAATTTTGTGGAGAAGCCATCTCAGCCGACGAAGTATTTTGTCCTAAGTGTGGAAAAGCGCAGAAATAATGTCTGAAATGGGCTCTTCTAGAATTTTGGGTTAGCTAGCCGATAGAGAGCTATCGTTGTGACCTATTGCATACAGAGCAGAAGGTGGCCTGTTCATCGATCTCAGCCCCACAGAATTTGCACCGACGCTTAGGCGTTAGCATTTTAGGTAAGGTTGCCTTTAGCTCCCTTATCTCACGCAAAGTTTCTTTGCATTGGGTGGAGATGGCGTTTGATATGCAAATGATGAGTCCGATGAGTCCTAGGATCCCTCCTCCAAACTCTAAAGCTATACCGATTAGGTCGAGAGACGAACTTTCCGGAAAAATTGCTGCTAGTTGACTAATAAATGTTGCCCGTTGAAGAAGAATTAAGAGACCAGATTGGTAAATTATGAACCCAATGATTAGGATGAGCGTTCCGGTAGCAAAGGTTAGTCTTCCCATGAAGCTTAGGCTCCCCATGCGCAAAGCACTCCTTTGTAATCCAGTTCAAACTTAAGAAACTTTCTTCAGTAGTTAAAGAAGGCAAGCACCTCACTTCCTTACCATTTTTGTATCGCCTCTTTTATGTTGTTCGCTAACTTCAAACACTTTTCCCAGAACTCTAGATTCATTTCTTTGATTTCATAAAGGACAAAAAATTTTTATAGCGACGTCTACACCTTTTACAAGGTCGTTGGAATTGGCTAGAGTTAAAGTCAGCAATTTAACAAAAAGGTTTGGGGATGTTATTGCGGTTAACAACGTAAGCCTCGAAGCTCAGGATCAAGAGTTTTTGGTTCTGTTAGGTCCATCAGGATGTGGAAAAACTACCACTCTCCGATGCATAGCAGGTTTAGAGACCCCTGATGAGGGGGAAATATACATCGGGAACACCTTGGTTAATGATCTCGCACCAAGAGACAGAGATGTTGCGATGGTTTTCCAGTCGTATGCCCTATACCCACATATGAAGGTTTTCGACAACATCGCCTTTCCCCTTAAAATGCATAAGGTCACAAATGATGAGATAAGGGAGAGAGTTAGGCGCACTGCGGATCTCCTTAAGATTACCCACCTACTGGATCGCAAGCCAAAACAGCTCAGTGGCGGTGAGGCTCAGAGGACAGCGTTAGGCAGAGCAATCGTCAGAGAACCTAAGGTCTTCTTAATGGACGAGCCTCTTAGTAACCTAGATGCAAAGCTTAGGGTTTACATGAGGGCGGAACTAAAGAGGCTGCAAAAGGAGCTACGAATCACCACAATCTACGTCACCCATGACCAAGTGGAGGCAATGACCATGGCGGACAGAATTGCGATAATGAACTACGGCGTGCTACAGCAATTAGCTTCGCCCGACAAGGTATATGACCATCCACAGAGCCTCTTTGTCGCGGGTTTCATTGGCAGTCCCCCCGCGAACTTTATAGGATGTACTTTCATGGAGAAGAATGGAGAATGTTTCATAGATGCAGCGGTCTTTACTCTCCCGATTACGGGCACGATTGGAGATGCTATCAAGCAGCATGCTACAAGCTCTGAGCTGATATTAGGCGTCAGACCCGAAGACGTTCTAGTTCATAAAAAACGAATCCCCGCGGCTAATATTGAGGGAGAAGTCTACATATTGGAGCCCTTAGGATCCGAGATTATACTTGATTTGAAGGTGGGAGAGAACTTAATTAAGGCTAAAACTCCGCCAGACTTCAGAGTTAATACTGGCGATAAGGTTTGGCTATCTTTCGACACAAATAGAATTCACGTTTTCGACAAAAAGACAGAGAAAGCCGTCGTCTAAAACTTCGTCTTTTCTAGGAGAACGCGCGCTTTATAGCGATTTAAAATAGTTCAACCACAGTTTTTGACTGATTGGACCTCCTTGCTGCGTCTATAACCTTTATCGCGACCAGCTCATCATTTATATCGATAATCTTCTGCTCCATCCCCAAAACTAGGTTGATAAAGTGCTCAATAAGCGAATCGATGCCGCTTTTGTCCCAGTAGTCCCAGCTTACACCTTTGTTGCTATAAATTCTGATAGATGCATGATTAGGTCTAATTAGGACTGCACCGTCCGTCCCAATAACATCTATGGTGACCTCATCTATAGGATAGGCGGATACTTCGTTGAATCCTACAGCTATCGTTGCCGTCGTGTCGTTTTTGAGGCCCAGGTTCATAACTCCGAAACCTTCATCGAGCGTAGTCGATGAATATACATATTTGATCTCGCTGTTCATCAACAACCTCGTCAAGTGTATGAAAGGCATATAAAGTGCTGCTAAATTATCCCTCTTCCCTCTTCTTATGAACCGCCTACAAAATGCCGAGACAGGCAATCCTAAGGCGTTTTCAAAGATTTGTTCCCTTAGGAACGCGATGGATGGATTAAAGAGGGCGTCACTGGCGGGCACACATAATACATCGTATTGACGCACCAATCGTGATATTTTCTCAGCTTCTTCCAGCTTATCGGCAATGGGTTCATTGTGTAGGATGCTTACCTTGAATTCGGCTATTTTCGGCATTATTTTGGTTTTCTCATCTGTTTTTAGGAATACTGAAACAAAGTCTGGCTTTTCTATCCTTAGCATTTCCTCGAGATCGTAATAATACCTAATCCCGATTTTTTCACATTCTTCTCTATCTTTAGCTGAAAAAACAGCCCCGGATGAGATCTCAATTCTCGGATCTTTAGCGAGGGCAGAACATGCCTCCATCTGTCCCTCCTCCTCGAAACCTACCAGACAGACCTTCAACTTATTCATTCCCTTTTCACCTCGGCAGCTCTACAGGCTTACCTAATTCAGCTGATTTAACAGCTGTCCATCCTATTTCTACGGCTTTCTTAGCATCTTCCGCCGAAACAAGAGGACTCTTATCTTCAAGTATGCATTTAATGAAGTATCTCAGCTCTTGTTCATATCCGTGAGGGGGAATGATGAGATTTCCCTCCCTAACTCTTACTCCCTGTTCATTATAAATTAATCCCTCAATATCGTAGGAGTCGTAAACCTGTATCGATCCCTTGGTTCCCTCGACTTGAAGCATATGGTAAAAAGGATAGTTCCGAGGAAACACGGTTCTGCTGACCTCTCCGATCCCGATCCCTCCATTCTCGAACTCCATAGTGATATATATCAGGTCAGGAACTTCCATGCCGAAGTGCACGGCTCTCGCCAAAGTATACACCCTTACAACCTCGTTTCCGAAATACCATCTGAGCAAATCTATGATATGGATGCCCACTTCTACTATCGGCCCTCCGCTCTCTCGTTTGATGGTCCATCTGGTCCAAGCTCCCTTCCACCAAAACCATCCTCTATGGGTGGTGAGAGCCATTCTTAACTCGCCTATGTCGCCTCTATCGATTACCTCCTTAACCCTGTTGAACTTTGGCCAAAACCTGTAGTTATGAGCTACCGTAAATTTTGTTTTTGACCTTTCAGCGCACTTAACTACTTCCTCAGCCTCTTCTATATTCCTAGTTACGGGCTTCTCCACAATCACGTGTTTGTTTGCTTCTAAAGCTTTTATCACCGCTTCAGCATGAAGCTCCGTTGGCAACAGAATATCTACTATTTCTATCTCTTCATCCTCAAGCATCTTCTCGTAAGAAGCGTAATGTTTCCTTACCCCGAATCGCGTTGCAGCTTTCTTCGCTTTCTCTTCTATGACATCACATACTGCGACAACCTCCGCTTCTGGGATTTTCTTTAGTGAAGTCAAATGAACTTCGCTAATCCAGCCACATCCAGCAACCCCAACTTTTACCTTCCTTCCTTCCATTTCTTTCGACCTCTTTAACTACATAACAGGAAAGTAAACGGTCTAATTTAAATTATTACCAGTAGCCCACAATATTTATAAAGTCTATAAGAACTTATCTACATTTTGGGTGTTGTTTAATGAGTTCTGAAGAAGTTGACAGAAGAACTTGGCTAAAGGTTGTAGGAGGGACTGTTGCCGGCTTAGTAGTAGGAGGTGCTGCTGGATATTTAGCAAAGGCTCCTGAGAAGGTAGTGGAGACCGTGACTAAAACCCTGACGGTCACAGCGACCCCAACTCCCACGCCAACACCTACACCAACTCCCACACCAACTCCCACTCCAACACCTACGCCATTAACTGCAAGAATGTCGTTCTTAAACGCGGAAACGGATGTGGATAGTATTCTTGCCTTGAAAAAGGCAATAGAAGCGTATGCAAAAGTGGATCCGTACTTGAGCGCCGAGTTAACCACCATCGGTTGGACGGAAGTATGGGCGAGGTTAATGATGGACATCCCTGTAGGGAAAGCATCCGAAATAGTTGACTTCCCCTGGAACGGGCCAGCATATACCCTTGCTGTTCGAGGTTTACTAATGCCCGTCACCGACATCATAAAGGAGATGAACAAAGTTTACGGGAGCACTGACGCAGACTGGGGGAACTCAAGGGTCATTTATCAGGGAGAAGACTACGTAGTCCCCTTTGATACTAACGGCAGAACCTTCCTCTATCGTCAAGACATCTTGGAGGAACTTAGGTTAAAACCTCCAGAAACATGGGATGAATTGATAGAGTTGGCTCCTCAAATGCAAGCAGACACCGACAAAGATGGAAAAATAGATAGATGGGCGTACGCCTGGCCCGCGGGAAGAACCACAGCTAGCACAACCGAGAACATAATATGCTTGCTTTGGCAATGTGGAGCAAAGATTTGTGACGACGAACTAAATGTAGTTCTAGATTCCCCACAATACATAGATGCTGCCGCCAGAGCTTTAGAATACCATAAGAAATTAGTTGCCATATCTCCACCTGGTATGGAGGCCGCCGATTGGCCTGAGGTGATAACCTACTTCTCGACGGGCAGACTGGTGACAGCCCCATACGGTGGGGGAAGAATAATCAAACATATGTGGCTGAACCAACCTAAATTGGAGCCTTACGTTAGGATAGCAAAGAAGTTCCCAGTGGTTGACCCGAAAATACCAATTCTGTATATTGCAATCGACAGCTGGGGGATTATAAAGCCCTCAGTTGTCCCAGAAAGGGCTAAAAAGTTCCTGAGTTGGCTCTCGACCACTTCGTGGTACTACACGTTCTCCCACAGCGTGCCTGTCCACTTCTGCATACCAAACAAGAAGATAAACGAATCTCCTGACTACTGGAGACTTGTTCCAACGGATCCACCAGAGTTTGCACCTCTTATTGAGCTACTGAATAGGCATAGGGAAGATAACATGAACTCCCTGCAGACAATATTCACTGGGCTCGACTTCTCACTTGAGCCTGGCAACAAAGTAGCTAACCCATACGCAGGAGACATCATGGGCTCTCTCGTCTTCGCCGACATGGTACAAAACTACGTGCTCGGAAGAATGAGCGCAAAGGACTCAGTTAAGTGGGCAGCAGACAAGATAAGAAGCGTAATAAAAACCATAAAGAAGTGACCCAAACAGTCAAAGAGGATAGGGATGCGTGAGGAAAAGAGGTTCGTAATATCGCTACTAATTCCCTCACTTTTTTTCTTGTCCTTCGTTGAGTTTGCTCCTCTAGTTTATGCAGCTTTTTACTCCTTAACTGACAGGCTCATATTTTCCACGGAATTTAACCTCATAGGTCTTGAGAATTATCTGAATTTTTTGGGGTCCGAAAGATTTGTATGGATTGTTTTAAACGCATTTGAGTACAGTTTAACCTCCGCCGTTCTACAAACCTTGATCGGGCTTGGCTTTGCCCTTTTGCTTTACAACGCTAGCGGGAAGCTAGCTACTCCCATGAAGTGCGTGCTTTTCCTTCCCTATGCTCTCCCTTATATCTCAGTCAGCCTATTATGGAAGTTCCTGCTGGATCCCGTATACGGTCCAATCAATAAATGGATAGTTTACCTCGGTATATCTAAAAGTCCGATTCTATTCTTTTCATATTCAAACACAGCCATGCCAGTCTGTATATTCATAACCACCTGGATGTTTTTTCCTTTCGCCATGATCATCTTTTATGCAGCTCTAAAGACTGTGCCTAGAGACCTTGTCGAGGCTGCTAAGATAGATGGAGCACCCCTCACACAGGTTTTCAGGTTCGTAACGTGGCCTTGGATTAAAAGAATCTTTTATATAACATTGTTTCTGAGGTTTCTCTTTAACTTCGGCAAATTTGACTTGATATGGCTTCTGACTCAAGGAGGCCCTATAGGAGCAACGGAGATCTTCCCTATAGTCACATGGCTGACGGCATTCTGGGAGTACAGGTACGGCGAAGCTTGCGCGATATCTATCATAACGCTTTGTGTCCTAATAATACCGCTATTGTTATTCGTTTACGTGACAAGGGAGGAATAAGCTATGCCGAGATCGGAGGTTCTTAAGAAAACCGTGGTGTACATCTTCTTGATTATAGCATTGGTATACACAGTTTATCCCATTTTATGCATGCTCTTCTCCTCAGTAGTTCCTGACGTTATTTTACTTAAGGGCTTTTTGATCCCGTTTTCAACAGAAATAATTCTATCCCATTATGATGTTGTCCTCTCAAAGACACTATTTACACAATGGTATCTCAACAGTTTAACAGTGGCAACTCTATGCATACTGATAAATATTCCAGTGTCCGTCATGATAGCATATGTGGCCACAAGGTTTAGCCGAAAATACGTGTTCTTAAGGATATTTGGTCCTTTTTCACTCTTTCTCTACATGATACCCTCCGTTATCCTAGCTCTTCCCTTAGCGCTTATTTTCGGTTACCTAAAAGTGTTCGATACATTGATTGGACTGGCGATAGCTGACTCGACCTTCGCTCTTCCTTTATCTCTATGGCTGTTATGGGGATATTTCAGCAACATACCGCCTGAGATAGAGGAGGCAGCATTTGTGGATGGCGCGTCTAGATGGCAAGTTCTGTTCCGTATAATTCTTCCTCTCAGCAGGCCTGCCGTTAGCGCTGTGGCGATCTTCACTTTCATAACTGTTTGGTTAGATTACATGTTTGCATTAACTCTCATACGTTCAGAAGTGCGATATCCCGTGTCGATTGGAATGAACTGGCTGATAAGGGAATATTCATTTACTTGGGGACATCTCATGGCTGCTGCAACCCTTATGGCTATTCCCTCCATCATAATAAGCGTTTTAGCCTTCAAGTACCTACTTTACGGATTTGAAATGACCCTTAAAGGCACCAGATGAACCGAAATCTAAAATTAAATGTTAAAGCTGGAAATGGCTTATTTCTTAACCGTACTTCTCTACTTTCTAGCAGAAATAAATCGTTTTAAGGGTATTAAGGAAATTCCCTATTAAATCTAAAGCTTCCTTTTTTCTCAAATGGGGTGTTGGTCCAGCAGCCCAAAATGGTTTTCTTGTTGCTAATATCATGTGCGTCACACCGAATTTCTTATCTTCCTCCACGTACGTGAGCCAGAATTGTCCCAGGTTTGCATAAAGTTAAGAGAAGTTAAAAACGCGAATCTAGGGTGCTGATGCGTTAACAACTATTAAGAACTCCACTACTAGTTTCGGAGGTTAATATGTTTAAGTTTGAAAAGGAGCAGCGCGTTTTGAAATAGCCGTCGTGAAGGTTGGCGGCCAGCCGGGCGAATATCCAACGGTTCTAATAGGAAGCATCTTTTATGAAAAGCACAAAATAGTTACGGATACCCCTTAAAGGAGAGTTTGACAAGGGAATCGCTGAGGCTCTAATTAAGAAGCAGGAAGAGCTTCATGATAAAACTCGAAATCCCTTCTTCGTTGACGTTGTTGGCTTGAAGCCAGAAGCCCTTGTCAGGTATACAGATTTTATCTCAGAAACTACCGAAGCCCCATTTTTGGTTGACGGTCCATTATCCAAGCGTCGAATATCGTCCAGAACAGTGCGGCTATAAATCCTTAGAGATAAAAAATTAATCAACATCGCCTTAAGAAATTTATAGGCATATGGTCGTAACCAGAAAGAAGTTATGCATGACAACATATAAGAACGTCAACCGTCATTAATTAAGAGGCATTTTATATGCTCAAGGCTGGGAAACGCCTAGCAGGAGCCTGCGTAATTTCGATCTGCATAGTTTTCGGTCTTTTAGTTGGCTATTACTTTAGCGACTTACTTAGAGTTCGTGAGGATATAGAGTACAAGCGTACCGCAGAGGCGGTTTTTAGTGATGTTTTGAGGGAAATGGGAAAGATTAGGGGTTTCTCTCTTCTCGGCAGGGTGGAGTTGGAGATAGTTGCAGTCAGCTGGGTGAGGGAGAACTGGGGGTGGAAACAGGTCGAAGCAGCCTCAAGGGAGATTGAGATCGAGGAGAGAATCTATAAGGCCCTCTTCCTCATTCCCGAAAACGTGAGCCTTCGGGAGGTTAAGGTCCAACAGTCAAGCGCCATCCTAGCCGCAAGCTGGGAAGACAAAGTGTATATCGTTAAGGAGTACTTTAACCCCTACGATAAACCAAGGGCTAAGGAAATATTCGCCCATGAGCTCACCCATATCCTACAGAGTAGATATTTTAAGGCCCTTGAGAGAAGGAGCCATGATGGAAAGCAAGCTTGGTCTGCTCTCATCGAGGGGGATGCAGGACTAACCACCAAGGAATATATTAAAACGGAGGCAGACCCTAAAAACCCTTCAGCCCCAGCCCTCGCACAAAAAGCTTCATTTTCATATATCTACGCCCTGAAGATACCAGATTCACTAATGCAGATCTGGCTGTTCCCCTATCAGTACGGCGAGAACTTTGTTAAAGCACTTTACGCTAATGGAGGATGGGCAAGGGTTAACCAAGCATATAAAGACCCTCCTCAAACCACAGAGCAGATTATGCATCCTGAGAAATACCTTAAAGGTGAAGGGTTCGCCGAGGTTGAAGCCCCGCCTCTAAACGCCTCAGGTTGGATTAGCACGAAAACTGATAGGCTTGGGGAACACTTCATACTCGTAATGTTGGAAATACATCTACCTACGAATGAGTCAGCAAAGGCTGCTGAGGGGTGGAACGGCGACAACTTCACCTTCTACGAGAATGGGAACGACTACATGTTCACTTGGAGGATTCTGTGGGACACGGAGGAGGACGCGGTCCAGTTCTCCGGCACATTCTCCGACTTTATGAGAGCCTTGGGCGCAGATAGGTTGGCCATGAACCTCTGGAAGGTTAGGGGAGAATACATCAGCTTTAAGAGAGACAGGGTGAGCACCCTCGTCATAGGCTCCACAATCATGAGTCATTATATCAGTATGGTTCCTTGGCTGGAGAAAGCCCAGGTTAAATAAAGGTGGAGGGAGAGAGGCTGCCTTGATCTTTCCAGAACGGAGATTTCGGTTGATAGAGGTTATAGCTGCCATGAGTGCGGTTTATCTCTTTTCTGCCGTGTATCATTTTCCGGAAAGCGTGGTCACACCCTCCCACTATTCGGACATAAACTACATCTGGTTTCGGGAGTCTCTTGGAGTCGGTCCGCACAAGTTTCCGTATTTGGATTATAATTTAGAGTACCCTCCTATCATCGGCTTGGTTATCTGGGTGGCAAGTTTTTTCAGAAGTCAAGTTTATTACCACTATGTCACCGCAGTCCTCCAGTATCCCTTCGCACTAATGACGGTTATCTCGCTATACCTGAACTGCAGGGTCAAAGAGATAGACGTCAGCAGGATCTTCGTATGGTGTATCCTCACCCTTTCGATGATCTGGTTCGTCTACTACTCCTGGGACATCATTGCAATAGGCTTTATGGCGGCCTCCATCTATTTCAGAGCAGTAAACCGAACCAAAATGTCCAGCCTCTTTCTCGGTCTAGGGGCAGCAGCCAAAATTCTGCCAATATTTCTTCTTCCAGTCTTCATGCAAGAGGAGAAGAAATGGACCGAGCGTTTCCTGGTAGCAGGCATCGCTTTAGGGGTTATTCTAGCTTTCAATCTTCCATTCATGGTCTGCAATTTCAGCAATTGGCTGTGGACCTATGCCCATACCGCCTTCTGGGTCAACGAGGACTCTTTCTGGTTATACGTATTTGGGCCTTACGAGACATATCTGTCGCGAGTGGGTTCTGCCTTGCTCTTCCTCTTCTTTATCATCGTGGTTTTAACCAGCAAAGGAAGCTTCTTTCACAAGTGTTGGGCGATGATGGCCTCCTTCTTATCAAGCACCTACATTTTTCCTCCTCAATTCTGCCTTTTCCTTCTACCTCTCTCCACACTAGTGTCCACGGTATCCTTACCCCTCTTCTACATTCTCGACCTAGCGAACGTCTCGATCATAATTCTCTGGTTTAACCAGTATGGGGTATACCCTTTTGGTCCTATGGACCCTGCAAGCCCTGTCCAGTGGATTGCTTCGTTCAGACAGCTTTTACTCATGTTCCTACTCATAAAATTCCTCTCCCCACGACTCTTGACGAGAAATGCCAGTTTTGCTACTTAAGTCTGGCTGAAATGAAAAACATTTATCACCGATTTACGAGTAGAAATTATTACTGATAAGTTGTATTCGATGTGACTCTACAAATGAAATGCGAAAATAGAAAGAACGTTATAACAACTGGGAGCTTTGTTGATGCTGGATGAAAGCAAATGCATAAATAAGAGCACCTCTCGGCTAAAACCATTAAATTATAAGGGCGATAAGCTATCGCTTATTATTCCAACTTATAATGAGCGAGATAACCTGCCCATTCTTTTAGAGAGGATTCATAGGACATTAGGTGGCATCATTAACCATGAGATTATAATCGTTGATGATGATAGTCCAGACGGAACGTGGGCTGTTGCTGAGCGATTATCACAAAAATTTAGCAACATTATTAAGGTCATTAGGCGCCCCAGAAAAATGGGTCTCGCCTCAGCCTTCCTTAGAGGTCTAAATCACGCGGAAGGTAACCTTATAGGTTTAATGGATGCTGACCTCCAACATCCACCCGAGTTATTGCCTAAGATGCTTAACGAAGTTCAGGTGGTTGCCGATATAGCTATTGCCAGCCGCTATGTTCATGGCGGTAAGGTTGATGGATGGTTATTTCATAGGAGAATCGTCAGCAGAGGCGCTACAGCACTGGCACATCTACTGCTTCCTAAAACTAAAGTCATTAGGGATCCAATGTCAGGCTTTTTCCTTCTTAAAAGAGAGGTAATTGAAGGCGCGCAACTAAACTCTCAAGGCTTCAAGATGCTACTTGAAATATTGACTAAAGGCAACTATGGCAGAGTTGCTGAAATACCATATACCTTCAAGCCTAGGAAGCACGGTAGAAGCAAACTGAGCTCCAAAGAATTGTGGAATTACCTTAAACATCTCTACAGACTCATGAAAGATACGAAGGAACACTTAAGATTCTATAGGTTCTGTGTAGTCGGCCTAAGCGGAGTTGTTATTAATGAGATTGTCTTATGGTTCTTCACAGAAATCCTAAGTCTATTATACCTTATATCGGCGATCTTTAGCACCGAGTTAGCCATTGTTAATAACTTTACCTGGAACGAAGCGTGGACCTTCAGAGATAGGGTTAATGATCCGTCGATCAAAGCAGCCTTAAGGAGGTTCTTGAGGTTTAACCTGACCGGAATCGGAGGTATAGCCGTGGGCCTGATCGTGCTAGCGACTCTCACAAAGTTCTTAAGGATACATTACTTAATATCAAACCTCTTTGCCATATGCGTTATTGTACTATGGAATTATTTTGTGGGTGCCCACCTAGTTTGGGAGAGTTGATAAAGACTAAGGAGACCAAGGATAGATGAAGGGTATGGTTAATAGCGGTTACAGTACTGATAAAGATTCTGCCTTGTTTATTTTACTGCTCTTTTTACTAATTTCAGGCATGACATGTTTCATCAGCATTTATTTCATGCCGAAACTTACACTTATAAATGATGTAAGCGTTCCGTTTGCATGGAGCGTTTCGCGTTTAGGACCACCATACGTTGCTTATGATTTCAACCCGCCAGTGATTTCCGGGCTTCTTTTCTTTCTGGTATCCTGGTGGACAAATAATCCTCTCGTTTACCAATTAAGTATTTCATTGATGCTGGGAGTGCTCTGGGTATTTTTGATCGCATTAACCCTTAAAGGGGGGAAGATGGTTCGATGGACATTCTACTGGTTTCTAGCTCCCTCCCTCCTCCTATTTGGATTACGCAGCTGGGATTCCATACCAGCAGTGTCCACCGCCCTCTCAATGATTCTACTTACCGCAGGGATAATTGAATGTTCAGCGTTTACCCTGGCCCTCGCAAGCTCTTCAAGTTTCTACCCTTCTTTGCTGCTGCCGATTTATTTGCTTAAAATAGAAAAGGGGAAGCGTCTGATTTTCTTCTTAGTGTTCCTTCTCTCATTTATATGCATTAGCTTCCCGTTTGAGGTTGTAAACCCTGAGAGGTGGCTTAACTCCTACATCGTTAACATTATAGATGTTATGGGTAAAGGCAGTATACAACATCTTCTTCCCATTACGTCTCAGCAACAGCTGATTTCTACACTCTTCACCATGCTTCTTTTCATCGCCGGATACGTCTTAATGCTTTACAAAGGCGGGGGAAAGTCTCCTCCTCAACTATTCCTTGCAGCGCTAATATTCTTCCTGTTAGTAAATGGAATCTATGCGCCGACCACAAACCTTTGGCTTTTACCACTCGTTGGGCTTGTACAACCTAACTCCATTCTATTCTTCTCATTCGATTTCGTCAGCGTGTTAATCTCGGTTTTACAACTCGTCTCCATCCTCGGTTTCCAACTTTTTGAAGTATTTATAGCCCGTAGCATCTTATTGGCTCTACTACTAGTGCACCTCTGGATGTCAAGCCCTCCCGAAACATCGTCGCTCGCTCAATATGTAGATGTTATAATGACTAAGGGCGTGAAAAAATGGGAGGAGTTTAAAGGAAGATTAACGAAGACTCCAGCTTTCATCATCCTGCTACTGTTAGGAACTTTAGCTTCGGTGGTTCTTCTGTCAAGATTAGGCAGCCCTGATAGCGTTTACTTCGATGAGGAACATTACGTCACGGCGGCGAGGTCCATCTTAATGGGAGGGGGAGACCCAAATTGGATTCATCCACCACTGGGTAAGCTCTTGATGGCATTAGGGATGCTGGCTCTTGGGGAAGGTAATCCGCTAGGTTGGAGACTTCCAGGCGTTTTCTTAGCCATCCTTTGTGTGCCAGTAATGAATCTGATTGGAACACAGTTGTATGGGTCTAGAAAAACCGGCTTGATAGCTTCACTGCTTCTATGCTTTGATTTTCTCTTCTTTGCACAAGCGAGGATAGCTATGCTAGATATTTACGTTTTAGCGTTCTCTCTCTTTGGAGTGTTCTTCTACCTCTCATCCTATCGATCGCATCAGCTAAGTTATCTGGCTTTATCTGGGGTCTTTTTCGGAATGGCGATATCCAGTAAGATGCCTGGGGTCCTTCCACTTTTGTTATGTTTCATTCACGGGATGATTAGATGGGGGATAAAAAGAAAACGGAATATCGTCAGCCTCTTGAACACGCTCATATTTATCCCGATTGCAGTCTACATCGCATCCTATATTCCATGTTTTTTCATCCTCGGGCATGGTTTCGGTGACTTCGTAAATCACCAATATCAGATGCTACATTTCTCAACGTATTTGCCGGGTCCACACCCATATATGTCAGAGCCTTGGACATGGCCGCTCATGATACGCCCCCTACTCTCTTTTTACGACACCCTTCAGGTTAATGAAGCCACCTACGTAGCCACAATCTCCCACTTCGGAAATCCGTTAGTATGGCATATAGGCATCGTTTTGATCGTGATATCCATCTGGAACGCTTTAAGAAGAAAAGAAGGAGAGAACATCTTTGTTTGTGCATGGTTTCTCTTTACGTGGCTCTTTTATTTTCCCACCGGGATAGCCCACATGCTTTTAGGGTGGGGAAGAGCTCAGTACATTTACTATTTTCTTCAATCAGTTCCAGCCTTGTGTCTCACGCTAGCTAATGCTTTAGAGGAAGGCGATGAAACTATGAAGTTTCCTATCTCTGCCCTTGCATTGACGGCCTGCCTATTAACCTTCGCATTATGCTACCCGATGATCTCCGGCTACCCTGTATCCCTAGATTATGTACAAGGAGTGAAGCTGCTTCGGTTATAGTACCTAGCAAATTGAGTTAATAATCGCTGCTTATTGTTGCTTGCTCGACAGCATTTGTAGTAGATAAGTTAGAATATGGCTTCCGTCGTCTTTTTGTCGAAGATGTGCATCCTGTCCCTGTTGAACCCCATCCACACCTTTTCTCCAATGTGAACTCTGACGGTGGGTCCAGTTTTCGCTTTGAGCAGGTTTTCTCCTAACTTCAAGTCGACTATAATCTCTGATCCTAGAGGCTCTACTACGTAGACTTCCGCCTCGATGAATTCTGCTGAGATCCTTTTCTTGTGTAGGGAGATGTCCTCCGGCAATTGAGCCATTAACCTAGATCTAACAATGAATAATTTTAGCTACTTCTGCCCTCTTCTGGCTCCTTCCAGATTTATTCTCAACTAGTAAACCTACTTGAAACAGTTAACACATGAATTTCGCGTATTAACAAATATTCTTCCACTTGGTGGAGGAGATCAGACGGGTAGCTCCCGTAATAAACCTTATCTTAACAACAACGACTTAGCGATCCACACATGTGACCGGTAGAATAGAGTTCTACCATAACGACGATGTTACTAATCCTATACCCTATCATTATCAGTGTAGCCTTAAAGTAAGCTACTTACACATTTCTAGGGAGGACTATTTTTCGCGATATGGGACTGGAATTTCACAGGAATCTGTGATATGACAACATATTATAACAACCTCTTCTCTAAAATAACACGTATATATGTGACATTATTTTAAAGAAGAAATAGGGACAAGATTATGATAGTGATAGGGATAAAAGGCAAACCTTATGAGATGGGAAAACAATACGGACGACAACTTGCGAATTTAATAAGGAGGCACATAGATCATCTTTGGTCTGCGTACCAAGGTCTTGGGTATACGAAGGATGACGTATATATTATTGCGGAATTGTTTGAAGATGGTATCCGAAAAAACATGCCGGAGCTACTCGATGAATTAAAGGGGATTGCTGATGGTGCACATGTTAAATTTGAAGATGTAGTTGCTGCGAACCTGTTTTATGAGCTTCTACATACTCAACCAGTAGAGAGGATAACAAGATTCTTTGGGTTGGGGGGGAGAATGCACTTCTGTAGCAGCAATAGGAGATGCAACTGCTGATAAAAAATCCATAGCAGGAATGAATGTAGATGCGACGAGTCGTGATCGTACAGAACGTATAATAGTTTCAGCTAAACCTTCAGGTTACAATAGTTACTTATCCGAGGGCAGTCCTCTTATAGACGGAATAAAAGGTATCAATAATAAGGGTTTAACTCTTGTTGGCGCGGGTGTTCAAACCTCTGATGGCGTAAAAGCATACATGCAAAGAAAAACTGTTGGTATTCCTGTATTGTTACTTAGTAAAGTAGTTCATGAAAGGTGCAATAACATCGGTGAAGCTATACAACTTCTGAAGGAAATTAAATTGAGAGGTTACCTGGGGCAGAATTTGGTAATGGTTGACAGTAAAGATAATATGGCTTGTGTTGAAATATCGTACGAAAAGTTAAACATAAGAAAACCATACCCCGACAATATTATAGCAGCAACCAATCATTTCTCCTCTAAAGAACTTAATCACATATGTCCTTCACCTGAACAGATGCCTAGCAGTTATAAACGTTACGACCGTGCGATGGAGTTACTTATATCTTACACGGGGGAAATAAGCCCCGAGACTATAAAAACCATTCAAAGGGACCATGTTAATGGCCCTGGACCTAATTCTATTTGCGAGCATGGTACTACTCGTACGCTCATAGCAATCATCTTGCAACCAGCAGAACTAAGACTATGGGTATCTCCTGGCAATCCGTGTGTGAACGAGTACATATCTCTTAAACTCGAATAATTTAAAAAAGCGTTAGTTGCATAGTTGCATTTGATTTGCAATTCTGAGGCAGCTATGAGGCTGTCGAAGCATACTTGATAAATGAACTATCATATTTCTATCAGGAAAACGGGAAAACGGGAAGAGTTATTATCGGGTCGCGGGACTGCAAAACTAGCGGGGTTACTAAGAAGTAACTGTAATTATGATGGGAGCCATACCGATAAAAATTGATCAGTACAACACCAGAGAGGAATATGCCTCTTTTGGTCATAACTTGTTATACATAAGCATAGAAGGGGGTTTATATACGCCTGTTAAGGGGCATGGTCTCGCGTTTGAAACCGTCGCTGTTGGGCTCCCTCCCTCTCTAATCTTTAGATTCTTCTAGAGTATTTTCAGTCTGGCTCTCATATGTACTCTAAGCTTTGCATCTAGGTCGCTAAGGGGGTCATCCATCAATATTCGTGTTTCTGGTTATAAATAGATCTCGTCACCGTCTTGCTTATAGAGAGAAATTAAGCAAATATTTCTTATCATGAAATTATTCCCTTTTTCCTCAAGAAACTTTTATACGTAACCATGGCTTCTGCGGCTCTCGCAGCCTTTTCCGGGGTATCGTATAGAGGAATTCTACTTTCAACGATTGACTTGATAAGTTCTGAAATGTAAGATTTAGCTGCTGTCCAAGTGAGAAGAACCGGATTACCAAGCCGGTTTACCCTCTTAGTCGCTTCAATTATGTCTTCTATTATTTTTTTGGTCTCTGGACCTAGGATCGTTGTCATTATAATTATGATCATATCTATCAGCTCATCTTTTGCTATTTCCTTTATGCATCTCCTGAATAAGCCAAGTTCGGTCGCAACCCCCGGTAGTATCATTCCGGTTATATCCAGCGGGTTTCTTGTCGAGACAAAAGGAGGAATTATCTCCCTTATTTTCCTCGTGGTCTTTTCCGTGAAATCAGGTATCTCTAACCCGGTTTCCTCACATATGTCTGCTATGATGGAGCATGCTCCACCAGAAACTGAGACGACCCCTACCTTATTGCCTTTCGGTAGTGGTTGCCAAGCTAACGCCATTGGTATATCAATTAGCTCCTCCATATTCCGTGTTCTAATTAACCCCAATTGTCTAAATAAGGCGTCATATATTTATCGTCTCCCGCTAAAGAACCTGTATGTGATCTTACCGATAGTTTACCCCTCTCCGACTTACCGGTTTTTAGAATCACTATCGGCTTCATCGCCTTGGTAGCCATCTCAGCGGCTTCTCTAAACTTTTTGCCGTCCCTAACACCCTCTAGAAATATGGCGATAACTCTTGTGTGAGGATCTCGCGTGAGGTACTTAATGTAATCCGCGGTCTCAAGATCAGCTTCATTTCCAGAGGATATAAAGCGACTAATCCCTATGCCCCGTTCCCACATACGCGTAAGAATCGATCCTCCTAAAGCCCCGCTTTGGGATATTATAGCTATATCACCTAAGATGGGTTGCAATTCTAAAGATGGACTCCAACTTATACATGTATTCGAAACCGGAGAAATCACGCCTATGCAATTTGGACCACAAATTCGCATTCCACTCCTTTTTGCCCTTTTTATAATGTCATTCTGCAGCTCTACTCCTTTAACCCCTACCTCGCTATAGACCGCTTCAGCGAATCCCGATGAGAATAAAATACTGACTTTTACGCCTTTTTCTGCACATTCCTTCACGATCTTCTGTATAATATCATATGGAACCAGGATGCATGCTAAATCAATATCGCTGGGAACGTCTTTCACGTTCGAATAACACTTAAGACCCGAAATTTCCGTACTTTTCGGGTTTATTGGATATACTTCGTTCTTAAAACCATGCTTAAATAAGTAAGATAAAAGCAATCACTATATTCCTAAGAACCTTACCGCGTTTTCCCCTAGGATACCATCAATTTCTTTTTGAGAGAATGTAGGCCAACCGGATCTCTCTGCTTGCTTGTTAAGCATGGTTCTAATCCATTCAACATAGTTTCTTGATGGCATGCAGCTAGGAATATCTGTTCCGAACATTATTCTATCTATGACCCCGTACTCCCTTGCCATAACAAGGTTCCAAGTGAGGATCGTTGTACGAGGGCACAAAGCAGAAATATCAGAGTAAATATTTGGCCTGACACGCATCAGAGCTAATAATTCCTCCGTACGTGGATAGCCCATGTGAGCGATATCTATCTTTAAATTGGGAAAATCTCGAGCAACATCATCAATGTACATAGGATCCATATATCTTGCTTCCACAAATTTGATAGGTGATGATCCTAAATGTATACAAACAGGCACATCCAACTCTAAGGCTTTCTGGTAAACAGGATATATTGTTTTATCATTAGGATAATAATGCGAATATCCTGGACCTAATTCACCAATGCCCTTAAAGCCATATTCGTTAACAGCCTTTTCAATTTGTTTAAGGCACTCATTTTTAAATTTACCTGTTGAATCTATAGGTTCAACGCTAGAAAAACCAATAAATTTTTCAGGATTTTTCCTCACGAACTCGTAAACGTAGTCGTCAGGTAAGCACATCTTACAAATTCTTGTCTGATCTAAGGCCATGATTACGGACTTCTCAATTCCGGCATTTTCTCTATCTACCATATATTTATCCCACGTTATAGTGTACTTTTCCTTTAATTCTTCTACAGTTAACCCTCTATTTGACGCTACGCTATCCGGCCCAATGGCATGATAACTCCAATGTTTGGGATATTCACCAATGTGAGTATGCACATCGATTATCATTTTCTTAACCTCTCTAGAAGATAATAATATTGAGTTAAGTTAATATTAAATTTTTTCCATTTCTGCCAAGTCCCTTTTTTATTCAACCGAAGACTAATATTACCATTTCTTCCTATCTTCGACACACTTTATCGCGGATTCTTTGTCTGCAACAATGCCCCAGCTGGGCTAGTTTTGCCATAAGACGTGGTCGTATGTTTGCTAACGCCTAGATTGTACACAACTACGCCTATATTCAGTTCGTGCGCGATGAATTCGTAATGTTTGTATGTGCCTGCATCATCTGGGATAACGTAGTAGGGATGTAAACATGTACGTTTATTGAAAGAAGTTACATGCTTATGTTCGGCTGATCGAAAAGCTTAAATAAACACTTCGTGATTACCGCAAAGCTGTGATAGAAATGCCAACCATAAGTTCTGAAAGGTTAAGAAAGATCACCACAACCGTTTTTAAAGCAGCAGGCTCAACCGATGAAGAAGCTGAGCTGGTTACGGATTGTCTGGTGTCAGCAAACTTGTTAGGTGTTGATTCACATGGCGTTTCGTTGATTCCAGAATACCTCGAAATGCTTAAGAAGGGGCTTATCAAGCCAAATAACAAACCCAAGGTTATCCATGAAACTCCGAATCTCCTCCTTTTGGATGGAAATGACAGTTGGGGCTATATTGTCGCAAAAAAAGCGATGGAACTTGCCATTAAAAAAGCCAAGAAAAAAGGGATCGCTGTAGTCTCTATAAGAAGTTGTAACCATATAGGGCGTCTAGGTTACTGGGCCATGATGGCAGCTAAGGAAGATATGATAGGAATTATAACCTGTAGTTCAGGTCCAGCTGTAGCACCCTATGGCGGAGTAGATCGTGTCTTGGGGCCAAACCCTATTTGTATCGCCGTTCTAGGAAAGGAATATCAATTTCTTCTAGATATTTCTACATCTATGCGTGCCAGTGGGTGGATAAGAGAGAGGTACTGGGCAGGTGAAAAGCTCCCGCCAGGATGGATGATCAACGACAAGGGAGAACCAGTTCTTGACCCATCTGTTAAATATGAAATGCCCCGTGAAAAGTCGGCTAGCATTCCGTTCGGCGGTTATAAGGGATATGGCCTTGAGGTAATGGTCGACCTTTTGACGGGTTGCTTAGTAGGAGATGGCTGTTCGCTTTTCATTCATCAAACTAAACACCGAGAATACAATCCGACTTTAATCATAGTAATAAACATTGCTACATTTACTTCCATCGACGACTTTAAAGAAAGAGTTGACTTTCTATTTAAAGCCATTAAGAATTCTAGAAAAGCTCCAGGAGTAGAAGAGATACTCATCCCCGGTGAACCTGAATGGAGAACTCAAAGGATAAGGAGCCGTGAGGGTATTCCGTTTACAGAGGGAGTTTGGAAACATATAGTTTCACCAGTTAAGGAAGAATTAGGAATAGACATAGAAAAGATCGAATAGCGCTGGTCAGGATGTGATCCATATTGAAGCTGATGGAGAATGTTATAGAGTTCAACGTATATGCAAAGAATGGATCCGTCTCCAGCAGAGCTGTGAGCGTCAAGAAGCTGTGCCTTGGACGCAGCTGCAGCCGGGATATCGAGGCTACACGGAAGAGATTAGATGAAAAACGTGCCGAAGGCTACGCTGTGTACAGTAACCCCAACATCTGTAGGAAGAGCCGCTACCTCCTCACTAACGAGGATGTTATAGAGGTGCAGGGGCCAAAAGTAGCCGGTGAAGTTGAGCTCGTTACAATAGTAGACAAGGGTGAAGTTCTGATCTCTGTCGGAAGTGATAACAATGATACTACTCTTCTTCATATGTGGACGGAGGCGCTAGGTAAGGTTTACGATACGGCAAAGTCCAAACAGATGGCCCCGGCGGTTGTGGCGAAGGATGCGTGGTGGTATGAAGACGTTAAGGACCATTGGGATAGACTCAATCTGAGGAGCTATGTAACCGTGTCCGGCGAAAGGATACCATTCCAGAACTTCACGCTTTCCGAATTGGTTGACCTTGAATACCATTTCAGGACCAATCCGTGGCTGAGGGAAGACGGCGTCGTCCTCTTCAGTGGCTCAAGACCCAGGCTCCCTACAGTTCCTCCTAATGTGTACAAAGAGTACTGGCCACCAGACTTCCGCTTCGAAGTCCACGATCCAGTGCTGAATAGAGCGATATCACACTCATACACGATTCAATACGTCGAAGAGCAGCCCTAGCTGATTACTTCGAATTAGCGCATACATTTCTGTTGGTGATGTATTTGCAGAAGAGAAGGTTCGGCAGAACAGACCTTTGGGTTTCCGTTGTTGGCTTCGGTGGAATGTGGCTCCACCATTTCCCATTTCCCACTTCCCCCGCCCTAACCATGAACGAAGCAAAGAGGGTCGTTAGGAGGGCCTTCGAGCTTGGCATCAACTACTTCGACACAGCCAGCAACTACGGAGACAGCGAGGAGAAGATTGGAGCTGCCCTAGAAGATGTGCGAGACGAGTGCATCATCGCCACCAAAACCATCTCAAGAACGGGAAAAGAGTCCTTAACGGATGTAGAAGCAAGCCTCCGTCGACTAAAAACTAACCGACTGGACATAATTCAGCTCCACAGCATCGACACCATCGAAATGTTAAAGAAGGCAATAGGCCCTGACGGACCCTTAAAGACGTGTAAGAAGGCACGCTCCAAGGGGATGGTGGACTACATCGGCATCACCGGGCACAGACCCCGCGTCATGGCTGAGGCCATAAAGACCGGGGAGTTCGACACCGTCCTCATTCCTATCAGCATCGTCACACGACAGGCGTTAGAGGAGATCATACCTCTGGCAAAGGAACTGGACATAGGTGTCGCCGTGATGAAACCCTTTGCGGCCAAAACATCCAACGTTGTCACGTGGAAGTACACCCCCTCTCTCTCGGTCATCTCTGAAGAACCCGAACTCAAGGCTCTGCTGGGCGAGGATAAGAAAACCATGATTCGAAATGCGCTAAGGTTTGTCTTGGCGCAGGACGTTTCCGTGGTGGTTCCAGGGCTGAAGTCTGTTGGGGAGGTGGAGGCCGCCGTCAGGGTGGGGGAGGAGTTTGAGGGACTAACCGAAGAGGAGAAGAAGCGTTTCGATGTCCAACTTGGGGCGGATTACTGCCGAGACTGTGGATTCTGCCTGCCGTGCTCCGAGGGACTAGACATCCCAGCCATACTCCGATTCTATAACCTCTCAACCAAGTATGGACTGAGAAAGTGGGCTAAAAAACTATACCAGGGGCTCTCAGTTAGAGCGAATGGTTGTACCGAGTGTGGTGAATGCGAACCCAAATGTCCATACAGGCTTCCCATCGTGAAACTACTACAGGGGGTCAAGGTAGACTTCGTGGAATGACCAAACAACAACCCTATAGGCATGTCTAGCTGGGCTCCCTTTTGAGGGAAAATTTCAAAAGCTGTTTCTGAAGAATGATAAAGAAGCTGTGGCTACCACAAGGCTATTTGTTTTACTATTTTTCGATGCTATTATGAATCGTTTGATATATTCCGACACTTTATGATTGTTTTCTGATCAGTTGCGCTTTACCAGTCAAAGTTTTGTCGGAGAGGAGGCAGCAGTAATCATCCAATGGATTCTTTGGCTGAATCTAGTTCGTTTGTTTCCTTCCTTTATTTCCCCTTGTTTCCCTTGTTTCTCTAACTCGAGGAGAAGCCACTATAGAAATAAAGTTTAGTATTGTAAATTTCTTCTTGCGATTATAACGTAACTCAAGCTTTGTGGTATTTAAGTCCTTAGTATTATATTTAGTATCTTTTCGACTGGTATTCTTGTTGCTATTCTGTAGACCCATTGGATGAGGCTTTGGTATCAGTCCTTGAATGCTTGCCAACACCCCGCTCCTAAGTTTATTGACATCTATGGCATAACTTCGCAAGTCTTAATTTTTCCTAAGATACTCTTAAGAAGGTTATGAAGGGTAAAAGTGTGATTGCGGAGTTGAAGTCTTCTGCGTACCTATAACACCCATAACGCAAACCTTAAAACCGTTCCAATCTATTATAAAAATAGGGGTAGATTTAATGGTAAAGATCATTAAAGTTGAAGATGCACCGTTTCATGTTGCTACAGATGGAAAGAGAAAGTACATAGACCTCATTTCGGAGGAGACCGGCGCCAAGGATTTACATATCGCATATGCGGTATACAAACCGGGGCTCTCCCAGCAATATCATTATCATCCTAAGGAGTGTGTTTGGTTTGTCTTAAGCGGCAGGGCTAAAGCGCTTTTAGAGGATAGGGAGTATGATTTGAAACCTAATATGGTAGTGTTCATCGCACCAGGCGAGAAACATAAGATGGTAAGCTGTTCCGACCAGTTCAAGATGATCGAAGTTTTCTCCGCTCCATTGGAATCATTCGAAGCTGGAACTGGAAGAAAACTGAGCTGAAAAGACAGGGTTAGCGCGCGATCATACACCACAACTATTGCAAAACCTCGACATGGAAGGGTTCCCTAGGCTGCAACAGAACAGCAACCGACCCTAGTCTAATATTAAAGCATACGGGTGAGCATCGGAGGTCGCTCCAGTAACATATTATCCATGCGGCGGTATGTATTATGTCATTCATCTTCTCTGTTGAAAGTTCAGATGCCGATTGGTTTTAACCATTCAGATCGAAAACTTAATTTTTTTCTCGAAAATATGGGAGAACCTTGTTGCCAATAAGTTTTATTGCCTCTTTCCTTTCTCTATCTGTTGGACCCAAGTATCCTACTGTTTGAAGAATCATTAGAGCGAAATACGTTGCCCCGGCTTGAATGAATTTTTCAAACTTCTCTATGCAATCGTCGGGCGTACCCCAGACCATAATTTTTTCAGCTGCCTCAATGGGGACCTCTCTCATCTTCTCCATTATTGCTTTTTCTGTATCTGGAGAATAGATGACGCGGGAAAAATCGAATTCATATGTCGGCACAGCATAACCTAATTGTTCCACCCTTTTAGGTGAGAGGAGGAGGTAAAATCGCGCCCGTGCTACAGCTTCTCTAGCGGAATCACGATCACGTGAAACCGAAGTGAACGTATGCGGTGCTACAACTATTTCCTTTATATTTCTTCCAGCTTTTTCAGCATGCACCCTAATGATGTTAAGATCTCTGCTAAGAGTTTCGGGGCTAGTTCTGAATGGCAGCCAACCATCTGCTAGTTCTCCTGTAAGTTTTAGTGTACGTTCAGAGTTCGCAGCCATCCAGATAGGTAGGTGTGGCTTTTGAATCGGCTTTGGCCTCAGATAAGCGTTGTTGAGCTTGTAGAACTCTCCGCTGTAATTGACTCTATCCTCACGCCATAATTTCTTAATGATTTCCACAGTCTCACGCATTCTCGTAACTGGCTTTTCCCAACTAATTCCAAAGGGGTCTAAATTCATGGCTTCACCAGGACCTATCCCCATAATCAACCTTCCGTTAGAAATTATGTCAAGAGTCGCCGCGGTCTGCGCTAAAACTGCAGGATGTTTTCTTACAGGATCCGTGACGCCTATACCAAGTTTTATTCTCTTCGTCTCCATGGCAACGGCCCCAAAAGTTGTCCAAACCTCTAAGCAGTCCGGTGGAGTAAAAGGAAGAAGAACATGATCCCCCAACCACACCGAGTCAAAACCATACTTTTCAGCAAGTCTGGCGGTCTCCAGGATTCTACCAAAAGGAGACAAAGGAGCATATACACCAAATCTTACATCCACAGGAATCACCCACCCTTTTAACTACATAGGCATAATTAAAAATTACGGTAGAAAGAGGATACTCGATCGATCGAAGTAATAAAAAAAGCTTAGGGAGCATGGCTCCTCAAGGCATTGAATCGTGTATGAGTGTGATATCGCTCTATTCAGCACTGGATCGTGGACTTCGAAGCGGAAGTCTGGTGGGAATATTCCTGTAATACTCCGTCCTTTCCATCAGTTTTAATGCGTATCGTATCCTAACCTATTGATCGATCGATCCTGCGATTAAATTACGCGATCCCCGGTATTTACCGCAGGAAGGGTCTATGACTAATGGTTATTGATACAATTACTAATTCTTTAACTATAACAACTTTTGTATTGTTATAGTAACGCTTACAGATATCAATTACAAAAGACACGCAAATGGGAAGTGTAGCTTGCTATTCCAAGATTGATTATACAAGCCAGCTCTTTACTTGCTTCTTTAACTCTTTATTGATCTCTTCTCTTGGTCCTTCAAGTACCTTTCGTCCTAATCTAAGAACATATATGTAATCAGATAGTTCCGCAGCCATTCTAACGTTTTGATCGACCATTATAATTGTTACTCGTTCCTCTCTGATTTCATCTAACTTATTGTATATGCTCATTGCTACCTTTGGTGCCAGCCCAGCCGTAGGCTCATCGATTAGAAGGGCTTTCGGGTGAATCATTAAACCCCTGCCAATCTCTAGCATTCTTTGTTCACCTCCACTTAATTTGCCGCTCTTTATCTTCCTCCTCTCTTTGAGAATAGGGAACCGCTCATAAACCTCATTAATACATTCATCAACCCTTTTATGATCTCTCCTAAAGGTCCACGCCCCCATTTCTAAATTTTCCTCTACAGTTAAACGGGGAAAAACAGTTCTCTCCTGAGGAATATAGCCCATTCCTATCATCGGCATTTTATAAGGTTTTACACTTGTTATATCTTTTCTTTCAAAAAGGATATTTCCCCTTTTAGGCCGAAGAAATCCATATATTGTTTTTAAAAGAGTAGATTTTCCTGCTCCATTAGGACCTATTATAGAAGTAATTTTCGATTCATCTGCATGTATGGAAATGTCATGTAAAATCACTAAATCTTTATAGTAGCCTACGGTTACGTCCTTTACCTCTATAGACAAACCTATACACCTGCCTCTAGCCTCTCGCCTAGATATACCTCGTGGACTTTTTCATCTCTTCGTATATCTTTAGGAGCTCCAGTCGCAATGACATATCCAGCATTCATTACAATCAATCTTTCGCACAATCCCATTATCGAAGGTATGTCATGACTTGATACAATAAATGTTTTACCTAAGCTTTTATTTGTAGATTTGAGGTATCCAATTATTTTATTTTTCAATGTGGGATGTACCCCATGGAAGGGTTCATCAAGCAAAAGAAGCTCCGGGTCCATCATTGAGGCTCTGGCTAGTTCCAATAATTTTTGCTGGCCCCCAGATAAATTTCCAGCGAGCTCATCTTTCAAATCTATAAGTTCGAAAAACTCCAAAAACTTGAATGCTCTTTCTGCAAAGTCTTGAAATTTCCCAGATAACCATGTAGCCGGTACCATCATATTCTCAAGGGTTGTCATCTTCCTAAAAACTTTTGTTATTTGAAAGGTTCTACCTACTCCCCTTTGCGCAATTTTATACGGGCTTAGGCCATCAATGGCTTCATCTTTAAAATATATTTTCCCAGCATCACGCTTAAGACTACCACAAATTAGATTGATTAGGGTTGTTTTCCCTGCACCATTAGGACCTATTAATCCTAAGATCTCTGCTTTTTTAACACAAAATGAAATATTTTGAACAGCTGCTACACCACCAAATCTTTTTGTTAAATTGTGAACTTCTAAAAATTCCATACTTTAAATAGAAGCTTTTTAGAATATAAATTTTACATAATTTTGCCCTAATATCACAAAATTAAAAAGGCATTATTTGTCTCAATATGTTTGAGAGGTATGAGAAATGCTCCCATGGGAAGAATTTATTCAATGCTTGATATCCGGAATTCTAATGGGTGGGGTATACATACTTATAGGTGTAGGATTGGCATTGATCAATGGGGTCATGGACGTAGTCAACTTCGCTCAGGGTGAACTGCTCATGATTGGCATGTATACATGTTATTGGCTTATCTTGCTATGGCGTACTAACTTCGTCTTGGTCCTTATCGCGGCAGGAGGGATTTTATTCTTAATTGGTATGGGCATGTACAGATTCTTCATAGAGCCACTAATTGAAAAGGGTCATATGACTCAGGCTATCGTCACATTTGGTTTGGTGCTAGTATTTCAAAGCACTGTACAATTATTATGGAGCGCGCGCTATAGATCACTAGTGCTTGTGATGGAAATTTCACCAATCTGGCTAGGACCCGTCTCAGTACCCTCACAACGCGTTGTCGCTTTTGTAGTAGCTCTATTTTTGACCGGCATGATGTACATCTTTCTAAAAAAAACATTTATAGGTAAAGCGATACAAGCAACTGCACAGAATAAGTTAGCTGCTCAGCTGATGGGATTGAATGTTCGGCACATATTTATGATCTCTTTTAGTATTGGTGCGGCATGTGCTGGAATAGCAGGAGCACTCCTTGCTACATATTATCCTATTTTCCCTACAGCGGGGTTTGATTTATTAATTTTAACATTAACGGTCATAACACTGGGCGGTATGGGTAGCTATGAAGGTTCGGTGATTGCCGGTTTGTTAATTGGAATATACGAGTCCTTATTCGCATTTTACATTTCGCATACTTATAGAATGGTCGCTATTTTTATTCTATTCTTATTTCTTTTGCTGTTTATGCCTAAAGGCTTAATGGGAGAAAGAACTTGAAACGGTTACAAAGATCGCTCGTTATAAAGAGCCTCATATCCCCCGGTTACTACGTATATTTGGCTGCCATAGTATTGTTTATCATACCACTTATGATAGAGAATGAGTTTTTCAGGTATTATTTGATCCTTTTTTGCTTCAACACTATTCTATCTTTGGCTTGGAATATTTTAGGTTCTTGCGGACAATTTTCCTTTGGTAATGCTGCCCTCTTTGGCGTTGGTGCCTATACATCTACTTTACTGTTTATTAGGTTGGGCATAAGCCCTTGGCTTGGCATGATTCTGGGAGGAGGAATAGCAGCACTGGCTAGCTTTTTCATAGGACTCATAACTTTCAGGCTGAGGAGTATTTATTTTGTTATGGGTACATTCGCTTTTGCTGAGACATTAAAACATACATTCATTAACTTACCTGAGCTAACTGGAGGTTCAGTAGGACTTTTTGTTCCTCCGGGCGATTCACCAATTAACTTTCAATTCACAGGTAAATTGCCTTATTATTATTACATACTAAGTCTAATGTTATTCTCCGCTTTTATTTCGTATTATATTTTTCGATCCAGAATTGGTTATTGTCTTAGAGCAATTGCTGATGATGAGGATGCAGCTGAGTCTGTGGGCGTATACATCTTGAAGTATAAGATCATTGCCTTTACAGTTTGTGCTTTTCTTACAGGTTTGGCCGGCGCCTTTTACGCTGAATACATGCTGTATATTGAGCCCTTTGAGATTTTTGGGTTCAATAATTCCTTTAAACCTGTTCTTTCCACCTTAATTGGAGGTTTAGGGACGATCCTTGGGCCAATCGTCGGATGTTTAATAGTGATATCCATAGAAGAATTAGTCCGAGGAATACTTGGGGAATTAGTTGGAGGAACACTTGGAATTCTTAATACACTCATCATTGGAATCTTATTCATTATCATATTATTATTTCAACCAGAAGGGATCGTATCGCTACTTAAGCACAGACCTGGCTATCGGAAAAGCTTTAACAGTGTGCGCGGAAGAGTGTAAATCCAGATATACAAAAAATATAAATAAAAGGGGTGAAAACTAATATACATTCATACAAGGGTGAAAAAATGAGTAAAAGTGCGGTGACTAGAATTCAGGCTATTGGGATCATTGTAGTCATTGTTGCTGCTGTGATAAGCGTATCCGCATATTGGTACGTAACGACGCCAACACCAACACCAACACCACCCCCTCCCAAAGAGGTTGTAATTGGTGCAGTATTCCCGACATCTGGGTCTATGGCTCGTTTGGGTGAGTGGGCCATGCGAGGTGTCACGCTTGCCGTTGAGCAGATCAACGCAGAGGGAGGCGTAAGTATAGGAAAGGTGAAAGTACCAATTGAATTGGTGTGGGCAGACACTACAAGCGACACGACGATTGCCGTGGCTGAGACTGAAAGGCTCATTGCGTTCAAGAGACCTTGTGTCATTATAGGTGCGTACGCCAGCGGGATTACTTATGCAATCCAGCCTGTTACCGAAAGGAATCTAATACCATTATTTACAGTTTCAGCAGCGGATGACATAACCCTACGGGGCTTTAAGTATATATTTAGAATGAACATGCCGAATAGCAAACAAGCATTTGTACTTGTGGAAACTGTACGTGCTCTATTTAAAGAACACGGTCTAACACTAAAGAAATTTTGTGGTTTGTGGGATAAAGGTATCTACGGCGAGACTTACGCAAAACCAGCGAAAGCGTTGTGCGAAAAATATGGCATAGAATATCTCGAAATTAGATATGACATCGGTACAAAGGATTTCTCACCAATAGTAATGGCGATAAAGAAATTTGCCCCGGACATAGTCGCAAGCTGTGCTTACCTGGCCGATGGCGGTCTGTTTGTTCGAACAATGGTAGAATTAGGCGCAGGAGATATACGCGTGCACCTTACTGATTTTCCAGCACAAGGTGATGAGGGCATAGAGGTAATGGGAAAAGCAGCTGAAGGTAAAATGGGAAATAGCGTCTGCTGGGGAGGGATTTTCAGACCAAGCGAAGCCATGGAAAAAATCAAAAAAGAATATAAAGAGAGATGGAAAGAACCACTTAATATATGCGCTTTAGAATACTATAATGTTGCATGGCTTGTCAAAATCATTATTGAAGAAGCTGGCAGTACCGATTCCAAAGTGATTTGTGAAATAGCTCATCGTATAGCTATTCCCAACAATCAGCAGAGGGGGACACTAGGGCTCTTATATCCTAAGGATGTGGTACGTTGGGACGCGCTAGGGGATTGCATTAATATAGACCATGGTATATGCCAATGCATTAATGGAAAATGGGAGATAATCTGGCCTGAAGAGTATAAAACAGCAGAATTTCGTCCATAGACGATCGTGAGGCCTGAGCTCAAGCTACTGTAGAGGAGAGATACGAACTAGAACGCCTATCAATGATAAGGGACGATAAGGTATACAAGTTTCATCTCTTTGAAAAACTCCTTTTCTTGAACTTAATTACAAAGAATAATAATGATATTTATAATGATCTTCCCGCTTCTTTGCTTTATCATGGTTGGAAGTACTGCTTTGTCACACAAGAAAACTCCTGTAACTCTTTTGTAAGAATCTACTGATAAGCTAACCACGCATATACGCGGGTTACATGGAATTGATTTAAGCAACAGTTCGTGTACCAAGGTGACTTAAGTTCATCGGAGAAACAGGACCTAAAACGGTCTGGGCGGCTGTCTCATCCCTGCGTCACACATCTTATCGACGACAGAGAATGCGTAGTCGAAAGCCTCTATCCCCTTGTCTATTTCTTCCTCGGTGATGATAAATGAAGGCCCTATTCTTATTTCGTTCAGAACGCTACGAACAATTACTCCTTTATCTAAGCATTTACTGGACACAATATTTCCTGGATCTTTCGAAATGTTCCCCACATAGGTGGCGTCTCTATACTCCTTTATGAACGGCTCTTTGGTTTCCTTATTCTTAACCATCTCGACAGTCCAGACCAGTCCCAATCCACTAACGTTCCCTATACATTCGTGCTTATCCTGTAACTCTCTTAACCTTTTTCCTAAGTATTCACCCTTCTTTGCAGCAAGTTCAGGTGCATTCATCTCCATCATGAGTTTGATATTTGCAACTACCGCGGCCATAGCAACCGGATGTGCGGAGTAGGTTGAACTATGGAACCAGCGGCATTCATCTAGGAAACTTGCAATTTCCTTGCTCATCACCATGCCAGCGGCTGGCAATTGAGAGCTCACCATTCCCTTCGCTATGGGCATCAGATCCGGCGTTACATCTTTAAAATGTTGATACCCGAACCACTTACCCGTCCGGCCGAATCCACACATGACTTCGTCATCTGTCCACAAAACTCCGAGCTCTCTAGTCATCTCCCTCAATTGAGGAAAATATTCGAGAGGTGGAACCTGACCACCTCCAGGAACTATAGTTGTGATAACAGCAGCAACGTTTTTGGTTCCAAGCGATCTGATCATACTTTCCAACACCTTAACGCAGGGTAATCTGCTACTCTTCTTGCAGTCAGAGTACTCACAGCCAATGGGACATCTATAGCAGTATGGCATGGGAGCTAAATAATAGCCCTCGGGGCGAACGAGTTCTCTTACCTCTCCTGTAAGTGAACTCAGTACGTTTCTCTGACCTCGATAACCAGTGCAGGCTCCCGAGCCCTGAGTCCACCCGTGATAGTCCCATTGCCTCGAAACAATGATAGATCCTCCTCTATAAAGTCTGGCTACTAGTATGGCTTCTTCAACAGCCTCGCTTCCTGAACTCAAGAAGTGAACTTTCCCAGCCCATCCGTCGGTCCCTAATAGATCTTCTATTATGAGTTTAGCGGCTTCGGCTCTTGGCGGTGTTGTGTAATATTCGGTCACAAAACCAAAGTTGTCAAGAGCCTTCTTTATCGCCTCTATAACTTGCGGAGGGCGATTCCCATAATTCACACTGATGTAACCCGCTGACATGTCTAAAAATTTGCGTCCTTTGTTATCTATCAAATACGCTCCTTCGACTTTCTTTACTGGGAAAGGCTCCCATTCCTCGAGGCTTCTATGTGGGAACAAGTAGTACTTCTTGTCCCATTCAATTATTTTATCCCAATCTATTTCGTCGGATTCCATTTGTATCGTGCAATAAATCGTTCCAACATTTTAAATGTTTTTCGGTGAGAGAATCATAGGATCTGCTTTTATCAATCCTCATATGGAAGGTTATACAGAAAAACGTGAAACACTTATCAAGAAATACGATAGAACTAAATAATTAATAAATACGGTAGAAAGTTTATAACATTATCAGCTGTGACACTAAGTTCACGACGAGCTTCATAAGACAATTTTGCAATGAGCTGGCGCCGAATTATTCATATCTTATACGTACGCGTTATCACAATCCTGCGATTAAAATTACGCGATCTCCGGTATTTACCGCAGGAAGGGTTCTAATTCCTACCACAATGCCATCCATGGGGGAACATATTGCTTCAACCTCTTCACCGAAAAGGTTTGTGATTTTTGCGATCAAAGAGCCCTTTGTAACTTTCTCATCAATCCCCACTTGTGGTTGTAAGTATCCACCTTGTGTCGCTCGCACAAAGTATGTCTCACCAGCATATTTGAATTTTTCAAGGCGAATGGGATCTCCTGGGATCATTTTTAGATGCCTCATTAAGTTTAGTAAGCCTGTGTAGTGTGCATGGACAAGATCTTCCCTGACTTTACCTTCGCCACCTGCTTCGCCGACGATAGCAGGAATACCTACTTTAGACGCTTCGATTGCGCAAGTTCCTTTTAGGTACATTCCCTTCATCCCGATTAGTAGCTGGCCAGAAATAGCGAAGGCTTCCGCCATCTCTTTGGACGTTTTATCTTTTTCACCACTACCAACCTCACAATAAATTGAAAGAGTTCTTTGAATTATGTCGCTACCACCACTGTGGAGATCTACGAGGAAATCTGCATTTGCTTTAATTTCATTAAAGATGTTATACGCTACCTGTTCGCTTATGAATCCATCTGCTTTACCAGGCATAACTCTGTTCATATCAATATTGTCAACTGGGCTGGTTCTTTGACAAGCCTCAAAAGCAAGCGTGTTAACCACCGGAACAGCAATAAGTGTTCCATTAAGCTTATCTGGATCCATCTTCCTTGCAAGTCGAATTATCGCTTGAGGGCCTTCGTGCTCGTCTCCATGAATCCCCCCCTGAACCCATAATTTTGGTCCTGTAGTTGATCCATTAACCACAAACACAGGTAATTTAACAGGCATGGACGCTTTTTCCGCTACCTTAATAAACCCCAGTTTTTTGGTTCCAGGTTCAGCGGTTACCTCACCAACAGTGACTTTTTCACTCATATTTTTTACCTCATATTATTCTTTATCTAAGGCTTGTGGTAATTACGAAGTGTTTATTTAAGCTTTTCGATCAGCCGAACATAGGCATGTAACTTCTTTCAATAAACTAGCTCGGGCTTAGGATAAAGCTATTCGGGTTATGAGGAGAGACGTGCTAGCCTTAAATGGCGCTTTTGAGCTAGTAACCGAAACATTAACTAGTTATTGATACAATCACCAATTCTTTATAAACATGCGCTTACTGTAAACATCTCAGAGATTATGGTATTATTAATCCTTAAATATATCCATTATTCTGAGCGCTTTAATTGTTCGGTGCCTCATCAATTTGTTCTTTTTCAATGACCAGAGCGGCTGAAGTCTAAGTACGCATCCTTTGACTCCACTAGCTATAAGCATTTAAGAAGATAGTCAGAAAAACTTATTTGTGTCAGAAGTAAAACTATACAAATTATTAAAATTGTAATAACAATTCCGAGACGGACAATCGAAAGACAAATCGCTAAAAACTTCCTTTGGCTTCCATTTCTAATAGGAGCTTTTTATTTAACATATTATATGTTGGACAAGATCTTCTTCATTTCACTTCCATTCTCTTTCCACCAGTCGTATATGATTCTTATGTCTGTACCAATACAGAAGTCGCGTATACCTAGTTCAACGTATCTTTTCGCATCTTTTGGATCATTTATTTCTGCCCTCGGATGTATCCCCATCTTTAACGCCGTTTTTATGGTTTTAAGCTCTGCTTCCTGTACTTTAGGATGCTTTGTCTCCCCTGGTAAACCAATACTTACAGAGTAATCGGCTGGACCAAACTGTACCATGTCGATACCTTTTACAGATAGAATTCCTTCTAAATTCTCTACGGCGCCCTCCTTCTCAATCATCAATGCAACCACGGCTTCGTCATACCACTTAACAACATCAGCAATTGAGGCTTTACAGCCCACGTATCCTCTATATCTATCCATCCTAACCCCATTAACCCCCTCAGGTTCGGCTCTTACCGCTCGAACAGCCTCCTCAGCGTCCTCAACTGTTCTAATATCTGCAAAGAGGAAGTTTTGTATACCAGCTTGCAACGATCTTTCAGCTATGTATGTCCTAGGTTCTTGATCGATCTTTATCATGGATGATATGCCGACTAACTCAGCTACTCTGGCTAAATTTTCAAGGTCATATAAATCGTAGGGCGCGTACTCGCTTACGAACTCGACGTAGTCGTACACGCCAGTATGACCAACGAGCTCAGTCACACCGGGCCAAGCAATGAAGACATGTGTCCCTAACGTCGGCTCACTCTTCCTCAATAAATTTCTAAGTTTGTTTTTTATTTTCAATTTAAACCCTCCATAATCATACTGTGTGTGCACTTTTAATTTTTTTCGGTGTATTCGAAGTATTTTAATCTAATAATATTGCCTATTATTACAATATGGCGTATCGAGACTAATTATTGATTATTTGTATTTTTCCCAGCCATAACAAGACGATGAGTTAATTGGTGTCTGATCGACCGAAAGTTTTAAATTATCATTAATAAATAACGTGGAAAAACTGGAGTGAATAAAATGTCCTGTTTAACAATAAGTATTAATAGATTTAAGAAAATTGTAAAGACCATTTTCACTAAGGCAGGGGTTACGGATGAAGAAGCCGAGGTACTGACGGATGCTTTGCTGACAGCAAACCTCTCAGGCGTTGATTCACATGGTTTTGGTATCATTCCGGGTTATCTCAGACATATTAAGGCGGGAGAGTGGAAGTCAGGACAACACGCTGAGATCGTGCATGAAACTTCTGTCATCGCCCGTATAGACGGTCATGATGGCATTGGCGAGCTTATCGCAAAGGAAGCGATGGAAGTTGCTATCAGAAAAGCCAAGGAAAACCAAGTTTCTACTGTTAGTGTTTTCAATTGTAACCACGTGGGGAGACTTGGCTACTACACATTAATGGCAGCTCAACAGGATATGATCGGAATGATGATGTGTAGTACTGGTCCGGGTGTAGCACCCCATGGCGGAGTAGAGCGCATTTTGGGAACAAACCCTATCTCTATTGCTATTCCAGGAAAGGAGTTTATATTTTTTCTAGACATAGCTACAAGCTATCGTGCTGCAGGATGGGCGAGAGAGGCAATGTTCAAAGGAGAGAAAATACCGGTAGGATGGATGATTAGTGACAAAGGGCAACCAGTTACTGATCCCTCAGTTAAGTTTCTACAGCCACCTGATAAGTCAGCTGCTCTCACCTTTGGTGGTTATAAAGGATATGGTCTTTCATTAGCAATAGACATCTTGTCAGGTTGCTTGTCGGGGGATGGCTCCACTATTTTTATGCATCGTTCCGGACGACACGAACATAACCCACTCTTCATATCAGTAATAAACATCGCCGCCTTTACTCCTGTTAATGATTTTAAAGAAAGGGTTGAATATTTGTTTAAGGCTGTTAAAAATTCAAAGAAAGCTCCGGGCGTGGAGGAGATACTTATCCCAGGTGAACTTGAATTAAGAGCTTGGAAGAAAAGGAGTCGAGAGGGAATACCTATACATGAGAAAATTTGGGAAGAAGTAGCTTTAGAGGCTAGAAAATTAGGGATAGATTTAGAAAAGATAAAATAAAAGGTAGCGGATCAATCTATCGAAATTTTTTGTTATTATTACTATCGCACGCAAGCACGGAACAAATTGGGGATTTGAGAAAGAACTCTTTTCCTTAGCAGCTATCTACATCGATCGATACACCTTACGCCTTGCTCTACTACAACAGTTTTCCATGTTCGACAACCATCTCTCCGTTCTTCATAACCATTTGAATCTTATCTCTGTCCTGCAGAATTTTAATGTCCTTCAGAGGATCATCATCAAACACTATGAGATCCACAAACTTTCCCTCTTCTATTGTCTCAATATCCTTCAACAAAAACTTATAAATAGAGAAAATTCTAACGTAGATCGGAGTGTTAGGAAGTTATGGTTAACTTCGGATTTGTTACAAACGAAAACCTTGAATACAAAGTCGTTAAGGAAGCTTGGCTTGAATGTGAAAGGCTTGGGTTTGACTCTGCAGTGCTTAGTGATCACTTTATGAGAGGTGGATACTACCCAGAGTGTTGGACTACGCTGTCAGCACTCTCCTCACAAACTAAAAGTTTAAGATTCGGTCCGATGGTATTATGCAATTCATACAGACATCCTCCTATTGTCGCAGCGATGTCGGCAACTTTGGACGTCATCAGCAGAGGTAGACTTGAATTGGGAATGGGGGCAGGATGGCTTGAAAGCGAATATGTTGCTTATGGTATACCGTTTCCACGAACAGTTATTCGAATAGAACAGCTAAAAGAGGCAGTAAGGATCATAAAGAAGATGTGGACAGAAGATTCAACAACTTATAAAGGAAAATATTATTCCGTGAAGGATGCGGTAGTTAATCCTAAGCCTATTCAAAAACCCCATCCACGTATTTGGATTGGTGGATATGGCGAGAAATTCCTGCTAAAGGCGGTAGCAGAAGTAGCTGATGGCTATATCTTGCGAAAAGGCGCAACACCTGATGAATATAGTCATAAAATGAATGTGCTTCAACAACATTGCAAAACTGTTGGAAGAAATTTTGATAAAATAAGAAAAGCATGGGTTGGGCAAGTTTTCATTGGAAAAAACAAACAAGAGGTAACGAAAAAAATTCGTAACTACAAAACTACTTTTAGTTCGGAGGAAAAGTCCTTTGAACACTTCATTGAGGAATCTATAGTTGGAACACCAGAAGAATGTATTAAAAAGATATATGAATATCTTGACACGGGCGCAACAGATTTCCTGACAGTTTTTCCAAGAGAAGATCTTAAAAATTTTAAATCATTACAACTTTTTAGTGAATCTGTTATATCAACCTTTAGGGGAAAATGAAGCATGAAAAGATTTAAAGTCGTTTGGTGTCACTATTTTCAGCCAGAAGTTCAGAATAAACTACCGCCTGAAATGTTTGAGGTATTACCATGTGGTGACCAAAAAGAATTAGAGAACCTCATATCTATCGCTGATTTCTTAGTTATTGGTAGATACGCTAAGGCAACTAAGGCTGTAATCGAAAGGGGAAGAAACTTAAAGCTAATACAAAGAGCTGGTGTATTATATCACAATTATGTTGATGTTGAAACCGCGACTAAAGCGGGGATACCAGTTTCTGTAATGCCCATGGCCATGGCTATGCAGGTTGCTGAACATGCGATAACGCTAATGCTTGCTCTATCTAAAGAGCTATTGCAAGCGCATCGCGCCACTGTTCTTGGGGAGTACCAAGCTTTGGGTATTAAGCCAGCACCTACTTCAGAAAGAAACATACCAAATGCCAATTGGATGCGTTTATCACCGCGAGTACTCTACCAAAAGGTTTTGGGTATTATTGGCATGGGAGAAATCGGTGTAGCGGTGGCAAAAATGGCAAAGGGCTTTGGAATGAAAATTATATATTTTGATACATGCAGACTGCCCACAAGTTATGAGGAGGAACTAAACGCTACATATGTTCCTTTCGCAACTCTTTTGAGGGAGGCAGATTATGTTACATTACATGTACCGCATACAAAAGAAACAGAAAAAATGATCAGTGTTCGAGAGTTATCTCTAATGAAAAAAAGCGCCTTCTTGATAAATACCTCTCGAGGAGGAGTGGTTGATGAGAATGCATTATATGAAGTTCTAGAAAGGAATAGTATAGCAGGTGCAGGTCTTGATGTTTATCTTATGGAACCTGTTCCAAAGGATAGTCCTATACTTAAATTGAAAAATGCTATTTTAACGCCTCATATCGCTGGGGTCAGTCAAGAGGCGGCGATTAAGGATTTTGAGCGATTATGTTCTAATATTTTAAGGGTAGCTAATGGAGAGAAAGCATTAAACGTAGTAAATAAAAAGTAAAAGATTTCTTAATGGTCAACTCATGATAAAGAGTTTCCAAAGCAATAAATCCTATTACCATTACATTCTTCTGTATAATTTCCATATGGATCGATCGGTAGGCTCACGAAAGGACCAAAAACTCAGACGGTCGGTCGGGTGAAGGATAGCCCAATCGAAGACGTATTCTTGATTCCGGCGTCCACACCAGAAGAGGCTTTAAAATCTGCTTTGGAAGGGTTAGCTATTAAGTGCTTATATGACACGCGACATAGTGTCCATCATTAACATATGCTAGCTTGGGTTCCTCCTCCTCGCATTTTTCCACCCTATAGGGACACCTAGTGTGAAACTTGCATCCTGAAGGGGGATTTGTTGGACTGGGAACACTGCCCTTAAGTAAGATTCGTTTTTCCTTGGCCTTGGGATTAGGTGATGGTACCGCTGAAAGTAAGGCTTTTGTATATGGGTGTTGTACATTATAGAGTGATTTTTGAGGCATAATCTCCACAATTTTACCCAAGTACATAACGGCAATACTGTCGCTAATATTATTAATTACAGCTAAATTATGTGAAATGAACAAATATGTCAGGTTAAGTCTTTTTTGTAGATCAGTTAGCATATTAAGTATTTTCCCTTGAACTGAAACATCTAACGCGGAGGTAGGCTCATCTAGAACAATAAATTCTGGTTCACATGCCAAGGCTCTCGCTATTGCAATTCTTTGGCGCTGGCCCCCACTAAATTCATGCGGGTACTTAGAAATATGGCTTTTTTCTAATCCCACTAATTCAAGCAATTCGAGGACTCTATCCAGTTTTTCACGTCCCTCTCGCAAACCATGAATCTCAATCGGTCTACCGATAATATCCTTAATAGTCATCCACGGATTAAGCGATCCAAATGGGTCCTGAAATACTATCTGCATTTTCCTTCTAACTTCAAGCTTTTCTCTCCGACTACCTAGCTTCAGTATGTTCTTTCCATCAAAGTAAATTTTGCCTTCTGTAGCATCAATGAGATTGATAATTACTTTTCCTAATGTCGTTTTTCCGCATCCAGACTCGCCTACCAGACCCAAAGTTGTACCTCTTCTAACTTGTAGATTCACACCATTTACAGCATAAACTGTTCTTTTTCGACCAAAAAGGCTTCTTAGGTAGTAGTACTTCTTTACATCTTTTGCCTCAACCACTACTTCTTGCATTTTATCTCCCTCGATTTATCGATTGTACTATTAAAAAAGATGGCAAGCAACGTAATTTTCTCCTTCAATTCTTTTAAGCGTCGGTCTCTGTTTAGCGCATATTTCTTTTGTATACATGCATCGTTTATGAAATCTGCAACCTGAAGGGGGGGCGATCAAAGATGGAATCTCTCCTGGAATAGTTCCAAACGTCCTTTTACCCCTAAACGGATCCGGAACCACTTCCATTAATCCCTTGGAATATGGATGTTTGGGGTCTTCAAAAATCGTTTCCGTATCAGAGATCTCCGCAACGGTTCCAGCATACATAACAACTATTTTATCACTAATCTCTGAAATCAGAGCGAGATCATGAGTAATGAACAACATAGCTGAAATGTCACCTTGGTCCATTAAACTTTTTATTAAATCCAAAATTTGTGCTTCTATTGTAACATCTAACGATGATGTTGGCTCATCGGCAATAAGCAAACGAGGATTACAGGAAAGTGCCATTGCAATCATAACGCGTTGTTGCATTCCTCCACTAAGTTCGAAGGGATACCGCTTCAAGAGTTCGGGGGGATTAGGTAGACCTACCTCCTCTAATACTTTAATTGCCCGCTCCTCAGCTTCACTCTTACTTATTTTTTGATGCAGTTGAATTGCCTCAACTATTTGTTCTCCTGCGGTTAAAACTGGGTTCAATGCCCTTGATGGTTCCTGAAAGATCATCGACACTTTACTTCCTCTAACTCTCCTCCTCATTTCATCGATACTTATTTCAAGTAGATTTACCCCTTCAAGAAATATTTTTCCTCCAGTAATTTTACCAGGAAGAGGTACCAACCTTAAAATTGATAATGCTGCTGTACTTTTACCGCAACCACTTTCACCCACTAAACCAACCCTTTCTCCTGTAGATATCTTAAAACTAACACCATCTAGCGCCTCCACCACTCCTTCTTCAGTGAAATATCGAACTGTAAGATTTTTTACATCTAATAATTCGTCTGTCATCCTCTGAACAATCCTCTTAGTCGAGGATCCAGCGCATCTCTTAGCGCATCCCCTAAGGCGTTGAATCCCATGATGGCAATGAATATAGCTATACACGGAAAAATCACTACGTGTGGGGATACTTGCAGATATATGCGACCTAGACCTACCATTGCACCCCATTCTGGTGTAGGTGGCTGTGCACCTAACCCAAGAAAACTTAAGGCAGCTGACATTTCTATGGCACGGCCCAGATAAATCGTCGACTGTACCAAGAGTACCGATGCACAACCTGGAAAAACGTGACGAAAGATAATGCTTAGAAAACTTTCACCTGTTGCCTTTGCAGCGTCAATGAATTCCCTCTCTTTGATTGATAGTGTAGAAGCTCGCACCAATCTTATGTAATTTGGGATACTCCATATTCCTATTGCTAAAATCGCATTTTCAAAACTTGGGCCAAGTAACGCCACTATTAATATGACTAACAGAAGGTAGGGAAACGACAATAATGAATCTGTTGCTCTCATTATCATGGTATCAAGTTTTCCACCGATATATCCTGAAAAGAGGCCTAAAGGTGTACCGATGAAAACTCCAATGCTAACTGAGGCGAGTGCCGCAATTATAGCTAGTCTACCTCCATAAATCACTCTGCTCAAGACATCTCTTCCCACCCAATCGAATCCAAATGGATGTCCCTGTTCTGGCGGAGCTAAACGATAGTTTAGATCAATGAGTAACGGGTCATATGGAGCTAAGACTGGCGCGAAAATCGCTATGAAAAAAAGGCCGGTAACCACAGTTGCGCCAAATAACGCCATTTTGTCTCTTCTCATTCTTCCTATGAGAACTGCAAATGGCCCGGCTACGTTTAATAGTGAAAGTCGCATACGAGTAAAAGCAGAATCTTCGCTCGTCTTTACTTCACCTCGCACGTTTGATGCGTGGATCGATAAGAGCGTAGGTTAGATCAATGAACATGTTAACTAAAATGAATGACAGCGCAAATACCAGTACACAACCCTGAATGAGGGGGTAATCTCTTCCATATATGGCATTTACCATTAAGGTACCCATACCTGGATAGGCAAAGATTGTTTCCGTTATAATTGATCCGCCCAGGAAAAGACCGAACTGTAGCCCAGTATACGTGTATATAGGAATTAGTGCGTTTCTTAACGCATGCTTGAGTATGACGCGCCTTTCACTTAATCCTTTTGCTCTTGCAGTTGTAATGTAGTCTTGTCTAACTACATCCAGCATAGATGACCTTGTTATTCTAGCTATCGCGGGTGCAGAGTATACGGAGAGGGTTAAGGCAGGTAAAACTATTATTTCAGTTGTAGAGCCTGCCACAGCAACAGGGAAGAGGGGTATCCTTACTGCAAGTAGGTGAAGAAGCATTATACCAAAAACAAAAATAGGAATACATACCGCTATATAGGTTAAAAACCTTACAGCATAATCAAGTGCCGAGTATTGTCTTACTGCCGAGATCACTCCCACAGGAATTGCAATAGATAGAGAGACGATAAGTGCAACTGCTACCAACCATAACGTTCTTGGGTACACAATTGATATAAGTTCAGTAACTGGTAAATCATAATGGTATGAGCGCCCTAAGTCACCTTGCAACAGACCTGTAAGGTACCTGACGTAACGAATATGTAAGGGGAGGTTAAGGCCAAGTTGTTCTCTCACAAGTTGAATTTGCTCTTCTGTCGCGTATGGCCCGAGCATTAATCTAACCGGGTCACCTGGCACCATGGCTAGAGAAAGTATTACTATACTAACTATTATCAGCAGTGTAATGAATGTTTGTCCTACTTTGCTCGCGACGAATCTAAGACTCATCCTACATAGTCCTCACATTCATAAAGAATGAAAGTTTTATTAAGATTTTGGTAAGATACGAGAATCACCACTACTCTTTGCCGCTCCTCAAAATCCTATAGGTCAAAGCTTTTGAAGAGGAAATGAAAAAAATAAAAATGGGGTAGATTTATTCTTTCCAGAGGTCAGTGTATAGCATTGCCTGAAACTCGGTGGTTATCGGTTTCACATTGTGGACTTTTTTATTCCAGCAATACCACCATATTGCATCGTATATAGGTATGGTGTAACACCTTTCTTTCGTTAGTATCTCTTGAACTCTCTTAAAGATTTTCTTTTGCTCTTCTGGATCCTCAGTCGCTACCTGATCTTCTATTAACTTGTCGAGGTCCGCATCAGTTTGAGCACAAAGGTTTCGTGTTGATGAGTGGAAACGTAATCCAATGACGTGATCCGCATCGAACTGTGACCAACCAACCAAATACAGGTGGTACTTCCTATTTTCATAGGGCCTTACCTCTCCCTCCGCCATGTACGCTGCATGTTCCAATCCCATCAACTCTACTTTGATTCCAACAGCTTCTAAATAACCCTTTACAGCCTCACAAAGTTCTGGGTTCAATGGATCTCTCACAATACTGTACAGCAGAACGATTTTATAGCCGATATCCTTTCCAATCGTATCCCAGTTAATTGTGCGGAGAAACTCCTTTGCTTTATCAGGATTGTATTCGTTGAAACCCATCGGAACGTATCCAGGTGTCGAAGTGTTTAGCACGTTATCCAACGGAGTACCAGCATATTTTAACATGGTATTTGCTATTTTCACGGTATCGATGGCGTAGTATACTGCAAATCTGAATTCTTTGAGGGTCGTCGGGAATTTTTTACTGTTTACGTCAATGCATAAACTTCGTAGTTGTACCTTTTTTACTATATTGAGGTTTGGGTCGCCCTTTAGATCCTCTACGTAAGTGACCGGTGCCCTCGGGTGGAAGTCGAGTTCGCCTTTATGTAGTGCCGCTGCAATGGTTGCAGCTTCAGGTATGATATTGAACTGGATATAATCTAAGGCTGGAGGACCCCATTTGTACGCTCCCCCGCCTTCAGCCAAGGCTAATCCATAGTAATCTGGGTTTCTGGCAAATTTAACATATTTGCCTTTTACCCATTCTCCTATGCCCTTTAGTTCATTGAACATCCATGCGCCTGTACCACAAGTAGCTTTTGTACCAAAGTCTGCACCATATTTTTCACGGCATTTTGAGTGTGCCAGCGACAACCAAGTAGCTGAAAGCGCACTGACAAAAAAGCTATAGGGCCTTTTAAGCAGAAATCTAAGCGTGTAGTCATCGTCGACTTTTACTTCCTTTATTGGCGGCCAGAGGGAGATCTCAGATGCCGGATGCGCCGGATCAAGGCCGTATTTTATACTTTCCAGCGCCGTATATGCGTCAAAACGGTCTCCACAGTGCCATTTCGCATCATCTCTTAAGCGAACTATCCACTCCGAATTTGACACCTTAACACATAACAACGCAGCTGCAGGAACCCCAGGAGCACCATTGACATCTCTAACAAATAACGAGTCATGAATGTTGGCCATCACCCTCGATGAGAACCCTGTTGATTTCATCGGATCTAAAGTTTTTACATCTCCCTCTACACCTATTTGCAGAGTACCACCTTTTTTAAACACAGGCGTAGGCGTGATCGTGATCGGTACCGTAACTGGCATTGTAACGGTTTGCGTCAGCGTTTTCGTTACTGTTGGACCGGGCACCTCAACCCTTTCTGCTGCTTTGCTGAGCCAGCCAGCAACCCCACCCACAGCGAGACCTACCACAAGACCTCCCACGGTCCTCATGTACTTCCTCCTTTCCTCCTCCGGTGGATCTAAGCGCTTGACGTCACCTCGATTCGATTTCCTTCCCATAATTTTTTTCCCTTCTGCTTTCTTTAAATAAGAGATACCTTATTTTTAAGTTTTTTGTTTCGCGCATGCGCCACATCCGGACCTAACAGAACCAGAAACTCGCGCGTGCTTTGACTCCTAAGGACGAGGCATTTAGGCTCTGGCTAAGGGACTGCTCCCACCGAGAGACACGTAATCATATCCAGGTTTAAGCGTGGCTGCACTTACACCAGCGTTATTGGCGCAGACCACAGAAACCAGGTCAACATCGTGTACCCTTGTGATGGCGGCGTCAATGTCGGCGAGTTTTAGTTACTTTTCTGAGTGATTGATCAATGCTCCTACAGCTCGAGCTTCCTCTTTACTCTTCTTTAGCGGGTACGTAATAATATTCTGCGACCTTCTTTTGATATTTATCGAGTTTGGACCCCTCTTTGTTCACCCTTGGCCTTTTCGTCACAGAATCCCTTCGGAAGGTGATGTCCATCTCTTTAAGAAAGTCGTTCATGCCTTTCCGTAGGCTGGTTGGCGGGTTAGCAAAGCCGTGGATTCCAGGTTCTCCGGTGAAGATCATGAGGCGGTCTGCGATGAAGTCTTGTGCTACAACATCGTGTTCCACGACGAAGGCGGTTACATTTCGACTTTCCACCACCCTTCTAATAGTTCGAGCCATGGATAGCCTTTCCTCCACATCGAGGTAAGCGCTAGGCTCATCCAGAAGATACAACTGGGCTTTTTGGGATAAGCAGGCAGCGATGGCAACCCTCTGAAGCTCGCCTCCACTAAGCTCGGTCACATCGCGGTCGAGGAGGGAGTGCACGTTTAGAGGCTGTAAAATCTCGCTTCGATACCAACTGGACGCAAAATCGTCTTTGGCGATGTTTTTCAAAAGTTCCTCTACCGTGCCCGTGTACACCGCCGATATATATTGAGGTTTATAACCCACGGCCAACCCGTGTTGAGTCGACGACCCTTCTCCGTCAAGTTTTTCGATTCCAGCCAAAAGCTTCACGAAAGTGGTTTTTCCAATGCCGTTGGGTCCTAGTATTCCGATAACCTCGCCTTGCTTCGCCTCTCCCTGCTTTACCGATAGCGTGAACTCCTCATACGACTTCTCCATTCGGTCCCACTTCAGTAGTGTTTCACCAGCGGCCAAACCTGCCGCTGGAGGCTTCACATGGAAAATGACCGGGTCCTTTCTGAAACGAACGTTTTCGTCGGGGATGAAGCCTTGCAAGTAGATGTTGATTCCAACTCTCACCCCATGAACATGAGAGACGATGCCATAGACTCCAGGGGTTCCATAGAAAACACAGATTTGATCGGATAAATAATCGAGGATAGCAAGGTCATGCTCTGCCACAATCACGGTTTTGTCGTCCCTTTTCAGGCTTCGTATAGCCCTAGCAGCTTGAAGACGTTGTTTTACGTCTAAGTAACTGGACGGCTCGTCAAAAAGATAGACATCTGCTTCTCGACAAATCGTGGCGGCGATGGCGACCCCTTGAAGTTCTCCACCGCTCAAAATATCGATGGTGCGGTCCCAAACGGTTTGAAGCTGAAGCTGCTCGGTAAGGAACTCCAACATGCCTCGCTCATCTATTTTTTCGAGAAGTTCTCCCACCCTTCCCGAAACCACCCGCGGAATCTTGTCCACGTACTGCGGCTTGTGCACCACCTTAAGCTTATTGGCGCTCAACTCTTGAAAATACTCTTGAAGCGTCGACCCGCGAAAATGTTGGATAAGCTGTGGCCAATCTGGCACTCCCTCGTATTTTCCAAGGTTTAGTTTGATTTCTCCAGAAAGAATTTTGAGCGCTGTGGTTTTTCCGATGCCGTTTTGTCCAAGCAGCCCTAGCACCACACCTGGGGAGGGTACTGGAAGGCGGAAAAGTTTGAAGGTGTTGGGTCCAAATCGATGGCTGCACTCCTCCTCGAGTTCGTCTGGAAGGTTAACGATGGAGAGCGCCTTAAATGGACACTTCTTGACGCAGATGCCACATCCTACGCAAAGAGCTTCCACAACGAGCGGCCTCTCGTTCTCAAATCGAATCGCCTCAATCTTGCTTCTCACAGGAGGACAAAAGCGATAACAAACCCTACCACAACGTTTTGGTTTGCATCGATCCTCATCAAGCACTGCAACTCGAACCATTTTTCTCACATTGATCTAAAAGGAAAGAAGAAAATAAGCTTAGCCTAACAACATCAAAAATTAGTCATTAAAAGAGTAAAGAAAACGATAAAGGAAATGGAACCATTCAAAAGCTACCATTCTTCCTCTTCCCACTCTTCCTCTTCCCAGCCCTCCTCCTCTTCCCCCTCCTCCTCTTCCATCGATTTTCACCTCCTTAAATGTATTCAGCCCTCTCGGTCACCCCTAGTCAAACACCCTCAGCTTTTTTAAGCATTTTCATACGGCAACTGACGAAAACAATAACGAGAGAAACAATTTTTTAGGCAGAGTCTCTTACGATCTTCGCCTTCAACGCAGCCTTCGGCCGGTGTGTCTCCGGGGTCATGTACGCCCAGCAAAGATTCTGGGAATTGTGACCTGCACCAATTCTGCCCAGCATGTCCACCGCGATTAGTCCCATAGCTGCTGCGTGCATCCTTCGATTTACAAGTCGGATCGAACTTTCCACTGCCTCTTGCGCAGATATTCCGTTCCGTATCGAGTCACAAGTGCTTTTCGCTAAAACAAGCTTGATGGCGACCTCACCGATCCCTGTGGCTGAGCAAGCACCAGCTTCGTTGTCTGCATATGTGCCGCATCCGATGAGGGGGGAGTCTCCGATCCGTCCAGGAAGTTTAAACGTGAGACCTCCGGTCGAGGTTGCTGCGGCCACGTCTCCGTTTTTGTCTAGTGCTACTGCACCCACTGTTCCCATTTCAAAGAGTTGGGGGTGTGACAGAACAAGCCTATGTAATTTTGGTAGGTAATCCATCTCCCCTCGTATCAGTTTCTGCTTAAGGTCTTGCCAATGCTGATCTCGAAGTTCCGTAAACGAATCTCTCCTTGTTAAATTAAAAATTTCGGCGATTTTTTCAGCTCCATCTGCCACAACAAACACATGATCGGTGGCTTCCATCACGATTCGTGCTAAGCGAACCGGGTTTTTGACGTTTTTTAAGAGGCCTACCGCTCCAGCCTTAAGCGTTTTCCCCTCCATAATTGAGGCTTCCATTTCTATGCGCTTGTTAATGGTTAAGGTTGAACCTCGCCCAGCATTAAAGACCTCGTTGTCTTCCATGCGTGCAGCTGACTCCTCGACCGCGTCAAGAGCGCTTCCATCCTTCTTTAAAATTTCAAATCCTGCTTTTGCAGCGTCACTTACACCGACTATACCCAGTCTCTTTCTTTCAGGTCTCCACGTACCAGCCCCGCCATGAACGACGATTACAGGCTTTTGCATAATTCTCACCGTTATAATCAAACCTAGTTAATACAATATTCGGCTTTTAGACTTTAAGGATTGGTCGAACAAATATAAGATTAAAGGTTTTAACCATCGAAGGCTATTATGGGAGCTCGCTACGAGTATCAAAACGGATAAATAGGAATTATCCCATAACATTTTGGGATGATGTGAGGCGACGGCTGGGAGCGTTCGCTGTGACTTGCCACTGTCTTCACTGACCTCCAAACTTGTTGAACCCGCAAGCATGATGCAAGAAAGATTAAGTTAGCACCCTGTTTAAACTTAGTTCTAACCGTTTTGAAATTATTTTGTGTCAAAAAAGTTATAAAACCTATAAGAAATGTTCAAGACGACAGTATAACTTAAAGAAGAGTGCTTGTGTAAAATAATACGGGGGTTTATAAAAATATTGAAGGCGAAGTTAAGACAGCTCTGGTCAATAACCACGGCGACGGTTTTAATAGTGTCCGTAGTTTGTTTTGCCATGGGTTACTATATCGGATATAACTTAGGCTACGATGCTGGTTACGGTGGAGCCCTAAAACCATTGCGAATAGCATATCTCGTAGCTGACATTCATCAAATCGCATTTTTCATATCCTTTTCTAAAGGCTACTATGAAGAAGCGGGAATTATGCCGAAACGTTTAGAGTACGTAAATGGGCCTGCAGAGATGACGGCTTTCGCCGCTGGAGACATCGACGCTGGCTACGTTGGGTGTGTTCCAGCCCTCATAGCTAAGGCAAAGGGGCTTGACTTCGTGATTGTAGCCTCAGCAAACTTGGAGGGCTCAGCCATAGTTGCGAAGCCAGAGATAACAGCAGTTTCAGAATTACATGGGAAGGTTGTTGGGACCCCCGGCATAGGCACCATTCAAGACTCCCTTCTATACGTGGTTGAGGAGAAGTTAAACATTAAAGTGATCCGTAAACATTACACGGGACCAGCAGGCTTGCCGCTAGATTTTGAGAAAGGAATGATAGATGCATTCATAGCATGGGAGCCATTCTGCGCTGAGGTGGTGGTCAAAGGCATCGGTCATGTTGTCTATACCTCATATAACATCCTACCAAGCCATCAATGTTGCGTCTTTTATGTTTCTGGCAAAATCTTCAGAGAACAACCAGACCTCACAAAAAAGTTGATTAAAGCCCACGTTAAAGCGATGAATTTCGCAAAGAACAACCCAGATGATGCCATGAAAATCTTCGCCAACATGACTGGCAAATCTATGGAAGTAGTCAAAGAGTCTTGGAAGAGGATGGTCTGGGATTACAACGTGAACGTGACAAGCATGAAAATCTTCGTCGATTATCTTATAGATCAAGGCAAGATAGACCCGAAGGACATTCCTAACGTAGACGATTTCCTAAACTCTCTTGTTGACCAAGAACTCTTAAAACAAGTGGCGGAAGCCGTCGGATAAGGATGAAAATGTCAAAGGGAGAAAGCTCAACGAGCATGCTACGCATACACAGAGTCATACTATACAACGCGGCCTTAATCATCATCTTATTTGTCGTTTGGGAAGCCCTAGCCAAAATTATTCAATCGCGCTTCTTTCCCGGTTTCACGGACGTCGTAGAAGCAGCAGTAAGGGTGATAACAGTTGGAGATGTAGAAGGGATCAAGTTGCATGAACACGCTGTTGCAAGCATCCTGCGAGTTCTTGTAGGCTTCGGCCTAGCCTGCATCACTGGCATTTCATTAGGGCTAATGATGGGATTGAGGCGTGTAATTTACGATGCGTCAAAGTTAATCATCGAATCCGTACGCTTTATACCCCCAATAGCTTGGATACCTCTTGTGTACATACTGCTTTCTGGTTATTCGCGCTATATTTTGATAATATGGCTCGGGGCTTTTTTCCCCATATTACTGAATACCATAGCAGGCATCAAAAGAACGAGCCCAATACTTGTTGACGTTGCGAAGTCCTTTGGCGCCGATAACAAGTCAACAGTATCTACGGTTGTGATTCCAAGCGCCTTGCCAGAAACTGTAGCCGGCATGAGGATCGGCCTAGGGATAGGATGGATGTGCATCGTTGCTGCTGAAATGATCGGTGGTGAGATGATTGGCTTGGGCCGTTTAATAATGAAGGCCGCTGAATTGTTGCAAATAGATGTGGTTATCGTGGGCATGGTAACGATAGGCCTTATAGGGCTTCTCATGAATGAAACCTTCTTAAGAATTGAAAAGCGCCTCTTTCGATGGCGTGTAGAAGTTAAAATGTGACGGAGAGTTCGAATAAGTTTATTCTGCTCGACTAACTTGAAGACTTAGTATGTCACTTGCTGGTTTCAGCTCGCTTGTATCGTGTGAAGCCACAATGTCCACAAGTGTAGCGGTCGTCGTGGTCCGCCATGAAATATCCGGGTCCGCAACGTTCGCAGAAGGGAAGTAGCCTTGCGAGTCTCCCCCCCTCAATTTTATAACGGGAGAAAGCTCCCTTTTCCCTTTTTTTAGCCTTTTCCTCAGGTTTTTTAGCCATTCAACTATTCCTCCTCTTTAGGTTTTTCTGAAGGCGTATTTCTAGCAACGATGTATTCTGGCTCTATGAGTTTCGCTTGTTCGATGGAATCATAAACGTTAGCTTCGCCTGTTGCGATCATCGCCCCGGTTTTTGTCTTCACCCTCTTGACGTATACCAGTTCAAGCTTCGCGTTTAGCAGGGCAGCAAGCCCCTTTCTCACCTCAAAACGGGGTGGGGTTCCCCTCGTTTCTTCATGCTCCACTTTGAAGGTTACCTCTTTTCTTTTAAGCAGTGGATTGTATTCTTGGGAGGCAATCTTGATTTTCATCGTATCGCCCTTGTTAAGTTTTGATTCTAGTGGGCTCCCCCTTTATTTTAGCTTTTCGAACGAGGGCTCCATAGCCTCCACAATCTGGCGTACCATCTTTTTCTTAGGTTCAGTAACCTTAATTACAACGATTCCTTCATGGGGTTGCCCATAAATCACAAATGAGTTTTGGGGTGCGTGTAACACTGCCACTAGAGTGAGAAGGTCCTCCTCGCCGTCTACCAGCACCTTCGTTCTTCTTTGTTTTAAGGCCTGTTGTATAACCGACAATGCTTCGTCGGTTAACGTTCCTGGCGGGTTTTTCATCTCCAGAGTTTGGTAATTCTGTACGGAAATCGGTTTGATGGTTTGTCTCATAACCTTATTATCCACAATTATAACTTGAGGAAAAATGCCTTGTTTCATCATGTTTTCGGAAACGACGTCGCCCACTGAAACAATCATCGAAGGTCCCTCTTTTTCAACCAACTCTCTCAGTTTTCTCATCGTCTCATCAAATGAGCCTCGTATTAACTTTCCCAACGGAGACTTCAATTTCTCACGCAACGCGGGGGTGAGAAGACGCGTTTGCATGGGTGTGTAGTTTTCTCGTTTCTATTTATGGTTTTAGGTAAGAGGCGGGAATAATCGTTGTGCCCTCAACAAACGTTGCAGCAAGTGTAAGGGGGAGCTGCTGTCCTTCGTGATTTAACTATCTTACACGGAGTGCGTAGCGCCCCTTTTCCTTCACTTTCATCGCATGGGCTATAGCTGAGCCTTTGGGGTCGAAGATAATGACTAAGCCGGTGAAGTCGTCACTTAAGCTGGGGGCTTTACAACTTGGGCAAGCGGACCCATACGATATGAGGTGGCATTCTCGACAAGCTTTTTCACTCATGCTTCGTTTCTCCGATTGTTTCAGACTTCTTAGTTTCCTCGGTGCCCTTAATTTTTTCTATATCTTTTTTGATCCATTCGATTTTTCCTAAGAAGGGTTGCCTTGCAGTCACGCCGATTTTTCCAGAACTTCCGCCTCGCCCCAACGAGACTGCGGTTATACGAACCCTTACTTGGTCTCCTGTCGTGAGTTTCTTTTTAGTTTCTTTACCCATGAGAACTCCTTGTTTTTCATCGTGAGAGATATAATCGTCTATGAGTTGAGATACGTGAAGCAGTGCGTCGATGGGTCCTACACGAACAAAGGCTCCGAAATCAGCGATTTCAACCACCTCCCCCTCCACCACCTCTTGAATCTTTGGATAAAACGTAAGAAGAGAAAACACAGCTCGGTGGTAGGTGGCTCCGTCCCCGGGAATGATCTTCCCAACGGGGCTGACTTGAACGTCGGTTACGACTACAATATAGCCCAGTTCCTCGTCGACCATGCCCTCGTACTTCATCTTTAATTGCTCATAACCTACCGTTTCGATGGGCTCGCCGAATTTTTCAGGAGGAATACGAATTGTGTCCTCTAAAGTTACGAGCTTAAACATGATCTATGCCTCACGAGGCTGGTTGTTAAGGTATGCTACCCTCCATTTCTAAACGAGACCTTTGCCTCAGATAAATGACAGGCACGCTTATATTCCTTAGTCTTTTTCTAAGCGCCGCGTCGTTGGTAGCGACTGGGCATCTCCATTCTGCCGCTATCCGAACAACCACGTCATCATGCGTTTCCTTATAGCCTTGCTCAACAGAGACTATGCGGCATTTCTCAGCAAGTTTGAGTGCTAAGGATGCTTGCTGACGCGTTTTGGGAGGTCCCTTCTCAGCTATTTTTAGGATTTCCCGATAGGTGGGAGAAAGAAGAACGGGATCATACTGTTGATTTAGAAGGTTCGTTAGTTCCTCGAATATGTCCACTTTAAAGCGTGATGGAATGAAAAGAAAATTCGAGTCTAATATGACTTTCACCGTCAAGGTTTTCCCAACGAACTTCAAGATGCTCTATGTTTACTCCCTTATCACTCCATAGCCAATAAGGCGCCATCTTCCAGCGATTTTTCTACTCATGGCCACGCGAGAGCCCGCTCCAGCGCATACAGGTCTCCCCAACCGGAGAGTGGCGGTGTTCTCCTTCATGGAGACAACGCTTCCTGCAGTTATGGCGGTTCCGACGTCCAGAAGGAGATGTTCACCCGTATGCACTTTCTCGACCTCCAGTAGCTCCTTGGTTCCTACAACACGTTCAAACAGATATATTTCCAAAACTAGTTCATGTAGGGTTGGCGGAAGGTTGTTGGGCTTTCCAGCCAAGTTTCCGATGAGACCGTCTGCCTTAGTTAAGGATGGGTCTAGAAGGGTTCCGATGCCCACCAAGCCTCCGCATTGAGCTTCTTGCACCGTTCTTCCGCCAGAATGTAAGCTAACGATCTCAGTGAAAAGCGGTTCATACAATGTTTGTCCATGCTTTTCAACACGGACTCCAGGTCGGATCTCCACTTCGTCTCCTATCTTAAATTTTCCTTGAAGGATGGTTCCGCCAATCACTCCTCCCGCCAGCTTCTCCAATGGAGTCCCGGGCTTGTTTATATCGAAGGAGCGTACGACATACATTCTTGGAGGTTTTGCGGGGTCCCTGTAGGGAGTCGGAATGCGTTCCTCCAACGCTTGAATAAGGACATCGATGTTCGTGGAGTGTCGGGCAGAAATGGGGATGATGGGCACGTTTTCAGCCACCGTTCCCCTCACAAACTTTACTATTTCCTCATAGCTTTCTAGCGCTTGTGTCTCATCCACTATGTCGATTTTGTTTTGGGCGATTACGAGATTTTTTATTCCCACGATTTCGATGGCAGCTAGATGTTCTCGAGTCTGTGGTTGTGGGCAAGGCTCGTCGGCGGCGATAACCAGTATGGCTCCGTCCATAACCGCCGCGCCGGAGAGCATCGTTGCCATGAGGGCTTCGTGACCAGGAGCGTCCACGAAACTTACCGCTCGAAGGAACTCGGTGGGTGAGCCACATTGGGGACAGACCGTTTCTGTGGAGTAGCACGCTGGATGGTCGCATCTGGTGCATTGGTAGATGGGGGCGTCCGCGTAGCCCAGTTTGATGGTGATGCCCCGCCTTAGTTCCTCGCTATGTCTAGCTGCCCAAACGCCTGATAAAGCCTCTACCAGCGTGGTTTTTCCATGATCCACGTGACCAATAGTTCCGATGTTGACTTCAGGCTGTCTTGGTAACTGTTTACTCACGTTTCCTTTCCCCCTTTAGCATTCGGGCTGTATAACTCCACGGCTTGAGGCTTCTTAGACCCAGAGCCAGTTAATGTAAATTTGAACTGAGGCAAGTTGTTCATGTCACCTTGCTCAGCTTACCCTATAACCTTTAACATGTACTTATAAACTTCACTATTTCTTTTACGGCAAGGCTGTAAAGATTGTTCTGCAAGTTAAACCCGAACATCGTATTAGTTTAGCATATCAACTCGAAGCTTTGCCGTAGCCGACAAACATTGACTCAAAGAAATAAAAGGGGAAAATGAGTCTTTACGGCTTAGCCTTCTTCAGGAAGTCTTCTCGTATTGGGCTGAATCCATCGAGGATTTTTATCGTCTCTGTGCCCATTCCTCTGGAACTGTGAGGAACATTTGGAGGAATTAGGTAGGCGTCTCCAGGCCCGAGAACCTTCGTCTCGTTTCCGAGAGTGAATTCAATTTTCCCTTGAAGCACGCATCCTATTTGTTCATGGGGGTGGCTGTGGGGTGGAAACGTCACCGTTGGGGCGATGTCGTACATCACAAGCATTAGTTTCTCACCGGTTATGATTCTCCTCTGCACTCCCTTGATCTTTTGACCCACCCAGGTCGTTATTTCTTCCTTTTCCACTTGGTCCCAGTTGTAGAACGGCATCTTTCAATCCCTGTATACCTTGTTGGCGTCGACCGTACTTATTTGCTTTTGCTACTTAGGTCTGAAGATGTCCCATGTGAGCATTATGAAGAACACGAACAGCTCTATGCCAGCCAGGATCAGAATCAGGTTATCGTACCAGCGAGGCTTGATTTTCTTGGGCAAGCACTTGTTATTTACGTATATCAGTGCAAACATGTACATCGGCATGTGTAGCTTGCTGATCCACGCTACCATAAGCCATATGGCGTAGGGCGTTCCCACAGGTATCGCCGCGAGCATCGCGATACATATGATGACCACGAAGATCAAGTACCAGAATCTATACGGTCTCTTTCGGCTCCAAGACCCGTGCTCCTGCCATAGTGCGTCGGTGGTTGCTCTGGAGAGACCATCTATGGTGGCGAATTGACTGTCAAACAGGCTGAACAGCACCACGAACGAGAACAGAGAAAATCCTAGAGCGCCCATTTTGACCGGAATACCTCAGCAAGGACTATGGCGGCTTTCCACCCCGACGGCACCGTCATACCATAAACGGTGGCGGCGGTGTATCCAGCTAGACTAGCGAAGAAAGTGAATAGTACGCCCCCGACCAGGATAAAGAGTACAACGAGAGACAGCGTGGTAAATTAAAATTATTTTATAAACGTATAAAAGTTTTTACTTCTCTCTGTCGAATTGTGAAATTGCGATCGATAATTGAGCTATCGCAACTAGAGGCTTATTTTTCCACCGTCTCCTCTTTACTCTCCTTCACCGCTTTTTTCGGCTTCTCCATAATTTTCATGTTTACTTGAACAATCTCATCCGTTACGACGTTTCCACGCAGGGTTTTTCTTTGTCTCTCCCCCCTTTGAGGGGGCTGAAAACCCACTCCCTCACTCAGGATCACGCTAACTCGAACCCCTCCATGAATGTTGGGTCTCATGGGAAAGCCATCCTTATCGGAACCCCCGGTTATTTGTAGCTTGTGTCCGGACATGCCCACCACAGACCCGTCTATCACTTCCCCAAGTCTCCTTCCGATTAGGGGGACAGCTCGCGTTCCCTCCACCTCAACAGATCGAGATTTACCCGTTTCCGGGTCAGAGACGATGATTTTGAACTTAGCCATGACCGAAGTTGCTCTCCTGTGCAAACGCTTCCGTGAGGTTAACTGAAAGCAGATATCTATTTATAAACATGGTGGAAGTCTACGCGAACACTATTATTGATCATATCAATTTACAAAGCATTCTTCTGATAGATCAACTTTTTCCCAACTTCGCTTTCTTCATCTTCCGAATGTAAAGAATGCAAATAATCGTGACTGTAACCGCCCCTGTAACCATCACGACTACAACAGAACGATCCCATTCACGAACTTCGTCCAGGGGTGGTTTTTGAGGAACCTCCAAAATCATTTCATCCTGCATATAAACGTAGAAATCATTTTTCATGAGGAACTCCTTAGACTTGCGAGACGAGGCTACATAATCTGTTTGAGTGATGTTCATGTACTGGATCGTCTCTTGAAGAGTTACCGCCCCCCTTCTTATCGCGTTTAGAGGATCGCCCAGCCCGTCCACCACATACGTGAGGTCGACGGGAAGCCATCCCCAAGGCGGAACATAAACCATCGCCCAGCCATGCCAGCCAATCCGCTTTTGGACGCTAGTCACATGGCCCTCCCAGTATGTTTCGTTCACGTGGATTGCGGTAGGCAGATATATGCAACCAATCTGGATGTATGCCGGTATCCCAAGAATGCGGCACAAGGTGGCAAATAAAACTGCTTTATCGTCGCAATCTCCCTTACCTTCAACGTAAGTCTCGTTTGGATAGTAGGGGACCTCATGCACTGTGTAAGTAATGTTCTGATTGATCCACTCAACGAATTTCTTTACAATCGTGAGAACCCCAGTTTCATTTTTCACTATGCTATAAGCTAGTTCCCGAAGCTGTGGATCGTTAACCAGCCAAGGGCCTTCCCCCCTACCATATTTCTCGATTAAGTCCATCGGAATTTTGTCAAGGCTTTCTGATGTCTCCTCCGTTATCTTTGGAATTGAGCGGGGTTTCGAAAGAGCGTGGTACGTGATGGCATAACTCACGTTTTCTCCAGGCTTGAGTTCCGACTTTGGAAAAAGCAAAGCTGCGACTGGATTTCCATCCTCATCCGTTTTCATCGTTTCTAAGGGATATGAGCAGTTTAGCAAATAGACTACTTGCCACGTGTTATTCATGAATAAGCTAATCGTTCGGTCTTCTTCGGTGAAATTCCAGGTGCTCGATCCGTTACTGGGGTTGGAGAAAGTAACCGTCATCTGTATGGTGAAACCTACGTCTTGTGTCTCACCTTTTGCCATCATGGAACTCTGACATGTAATTGTTGAAAGTAACATGATGGCGATAAAAACGGCTGTCATTAGCTTTTTCACAGCTTCTATCGCTCCTCTACATAAGTCCTGTTGCGGTAATGTTTAGGCATTTCGTAATTTTCTGTTTTGTACTGTCATGGCGTGTTTCAAGGTTATCTCTTGTAAGTCCCCTAAATACAGGGCTGGCATCTTTTGTATTTAAAGAACTAGGAAGTGTGCAGTGTTACACTTTAGAGACGAGATGTTATTCTACATGTACCCTATATAGGTCTATGTCTTCCCTCATCTCTCTCGTACATTCCAGGAATTCCCTAACCGAGCGCTCGATGTCTCTTGACTGCGTTACGTATCTTCCAGCAATAATGATGTCTGCTCCATTTGCCAGGGCTTGTCGAGCGGTTTCAGGGGTTATTCCGCCCGCAACAGCCACCAAAAATCTCTTATCTTTGAAAGCTTCCCGCATTTCTTTAATAAACTCCCATCTGAGAGTTTCCCCGGTTTCCTCAACGTCAATGGGACGATGCAAAATTACGATGTCGGGAAATTCCTTTAGTGCCCGAAGCTTTTGAACGGGATCTTTAACTTCCATCATGTCAACAACAGCGTAAATTCCTAGTCTCTTGGTCTCATAAATGAACCCATTAAGTGTTTCTGTGGCTGCTAGCCCTGAGGCGACCACGGCATCCGCGGTCTCTTCAAATGCCAAATCAACCTCCACCCTGCCGACATCCAAGGTTTTCAAATCGGCGACAATGAACATGTCTTTGGACACTTCCCTTAAATCGCGGATCACCTTGACCCCGTATTTCTTTAGCAGTGGCGTGCCGACCTCTAGGATGATCCTATCGCTCTCTGGCAATTCGCTTATGATGCTCTTTGTCCTATCTAGGCTGGGGATGTCGAGGGCTATCTGTAAGTAGGGTGGTCTCCATAACCGGGGCACCCTGAAACCCATGATGGGATGCTTCGCTCTATCTTTGTCGTACATGATTTTCTCCAGCGATGGATAATTGGCCAAAGCCCTCTTCAGCGCCAATTTGGTGGCTCCATAGTTATAGTGGTAAATATTACGATAGTCCTTTGCCTCCGGGTGTACAAACACGCTGCAGATAATCAGCCACTCATCCACTTTATCCCTAGGTATGATTCCCTCCTCCACAGCGTCAGCCACTGCCTTGGCTACGGCGGCTTGAGCCGGACCGAAGACCTTACCCGCCTGCTCAAGATTCTTCACAGTGACCTTAGGAACCAAAAGGGTGTGTGGCTTAGGGGGGAGGTTGGGTCGAATGACCGCAAGAAGCGGTGTGTGACCCGCAGATAGGTTGGATAGGCTGTTGGCGAAGGCTTCCCCCACAGGACCAGCTTTATCCCCAATTATCAAATCGATGTGAGCAACCTCATTTCCCTCACCCATCAAAGCCTCACCAATTAGGTAGGTGAACTTTTCACGCTTTTCCATAACCTTCACGGGTGGTTCTACCTTACTAACATCCTCAAAATTGACCCCGAATTCCTTCATCCACTCATAAAGTGTGTCACGATGGATCTTCATTATTCTCGCTGTGCCTGAGATTGTCGGCTTTTCTGATATACTTTTCCTAGCTTTCCTCATCTCCACCTCTTTTTCCATAGCTGCCTTAAGCAGTTTGATGAATTCATCTTTAGTTTGCGGCTTTTTCCCATCAAATTCCGACATAAAATCACTTCTCAAAATTAATTGAGGACTTTGACTATATAAAGTTGTCGGAACCGTGCTGAATCGAAAGTAAAATCCGACAGGTATCTGATGAAATGACGCTGTTTATTCCCGCGTATATTCGACAAATATCCGACAATCTTTCGGGTTAACAAAGAAGGTTGCGGGAAAGAATAGAAGGTTTTAAACACTTAAGATCTTAAATTAAGTTTGGGGTTGTGTTTATGAAGAGGTACTTGATTGAGGAAATGACGCCGGAGGAGATAACGGAAGCGTTGAGGACTGTTGACACGGTGTTGGTTCCTTTAGGAACGATAGAGCAGCATGGGCCTCATCTTCCAGTTGGGACAGACGTTCAAATTCCGACGGAGATTGCCAAACGGGTGGCGGAAAAGGCTAAGGTGCTGGTTGCTCCGCCCGTCTACTATGGGAACTCCTTGTCTATGCAGGAGATGAAGGGAGTTGTTACCATAACTCCTGAAGCCCTCGCAGCCCTCCTCTTTGACTTATGCAGGTCTCTTGCGAAACAGGGTTTTAGGAAGATCGTGTTCCTAAATGGGCATGGCGGAAACGTTCAGGTTCTGAACTTCATAGGGCAGAGGGCTCGAGTCGAAACGGGGGCAAAAATTGTTCGAGTTGATTGGTGGGTGATGGCCTCGGAGGAGATTTCGAAGATTTGTGAGAAAGAGGTTGTGCATGCAGACGAAGGAGAGACCAGTATGATGTTGGCGTGCCGACCCGACTTAGTGAACATGGGGAGGGCGTTGAGGGATGAAACCTACGATGAGTTGGCTCGTAAGGTTACGGGTGGAAAGCCCAAAAACATGCCGCAAGTGTATTTACCCTTCCAAGCATGGACAAAGACAGGTGTGATTGGAGACGCAACCAAAGCGACGAGGAAGAAGGGCGAGAGGATCTTAGAGGCTGTGGTAAGCAACATCATCGAGTTTTTGAGTCAAGTTGACCATCTTTCGTGAGCTTTCGAAAATTTTTCCTCTAGTCTATACCGGGGGCTAACGTATAGGGGGCGAGGATACGTATTTGGCTCCTTTCTGCGATCCAGAGCTGGGAAAAGTTCACCGGCGTCGTTGCACAAAATCGGTTCGAAAGTCCAGCGTCTTAAAAGGTTTCGTTGATTGCTGCTTCGAAGGCGTGGGTTAAGTCTTCGGTAAACCCAACAAGGAATATTTGCTTTAATGATGTGCGTTTGTCGATGTGTCTTTTTATTTCGTTTATCATGATTTTGGCGGCTTCTTCAGGGTTAAGGCCTCCAACTCCCGTGCCCATTCCGGGAAAAGCCACGCTTTTAATTCTCAGTTGTTCGGCGCATTTTAAGGCGCCCCTCATCGCCAACCGCACGTTATCCTCGTTAATGCGCATGGCAGGCCTTTCCATGGTGGGTGCGTGAATCACGTGTTTTGTTTTTAATTTTCCAGCTCTTGTTGCTATAGCTTCTCCAATGGAGACCGGTGCGTGCTCGATAGCCTCGTCCTCAATCTCTTTTCCTCCAACCCGCTTGATGGCTCCAGCAACTCCGCCGCCCATAATCATTAGGCTGTTTGCCGGGTTCACGATCGCGTCGACTTCTTGTCTCGTGATGTCGCCAGTAACGGCAACGATCTTAACATCTTTATAGGTTCGTTCGAAACGCATTTAAGTCAACCCCGCTAGTTTATATAGTTTCAAATGAAGGCTATATATTATTGTGGAGGGATATGGCTAATGTCAGGTGCTCTAACCGACCTTTTGAAAGAATTGCAGAAAATTCCCACAGCATCGCTCTCAGATGCTTTAGACAGAGTGGGTGTTAGAGGGTTCATGTCTCACAGAATTAAGCCAGCCTTCGAGTTTCAGAGAGTGGCTGGTCCTGCCGTCACGATCAAGCAAATCCCCACGCATGAGCGTGAGATACCGTTGCGGGCATTAGAAGCCATAGATTCGGCGGAGCCTGGATCTGTTATAGTCGTAGCCGTTGAGGGAGGGAGCGCAGACGACATAGCCTTATGGGGAGGGCTGATGGGCTTAACTGCTAAGGTTAGGGGTGTCCGAGCTGCTGTTCTGGACGGCAGCGTCAGAGACCTAATCGAGAATAGGGAGCTAGGGTTCCCGGTTTTCTCGAGAAGCATCGTGCCATCCACTTCTGTGGGGCGTTTGAAGGTTGTTGGGGTAAACGTACCCATAAGTTGTGGCGATGTGCTCGTAAAACCCGGAGACATAATCGTTGGAGACTGGGATGGAGTCGTGGTTATACCTCTTGAAAAATTAAACGAAGTAATCGAGATAGCTAGGCAAATAGACGAGACTGAAAGAAAGGAGGCAGAAGAACTTAGACGGGGAATACCCTTTACTACGGTGATAAAGAAATTCGCAAGGGTATGACGATTAGTTATGCTTAAATATAGCTGCGACCAGATTCGACGGTGAAACGTCATGCGGGACATCGTTAAACTAGAAATCATTGGTGTCTTCCCTACTTTCTACACTATCTGCAAAGGCGGACAACTAGCAATCCCAGCTTGCGGGCTCTCTTTAATAAATGAAATATTTAAAGAATACCCGGACGAGCTAAAGGAAACATACAAAGAAATATGTGCCTTGGCATTCAACCTTAACAACGATTTTGGAAGCAGCATTGAAATAAAAGCCATCGACCCATCAACGCCTCAAGGAATATGGAAGTCGCTAAAGTACGGAGTAAAACAATACCCCACCTTCATAATAAACGGAAAACGTAAGATTGCAGGCATCCCAAGCTATGAAGAAATAAAAAGTCTTATACTGGATGAGCTTAAAGCGACCAAGACATAAAACAAATAATCGGAACATAAGCGTTCATCAAAAAGGCTGAGTAAAGTAGGATAAAACTTAGGAAAATAATTTTCAAATAAGTTCGCTATGCCTTCAACAACAAAATGTTAACGTTTAATAAGTTTCATAACAGTTAATAGACTGAGGAAAACTATGGCATCCTTAAAGGGCATAGGGGCAAAGATTAAAACAATAGTTAGAGACATCGTCGTCGGCGGCACAACCTATGAAACACTCTTAAAACTGGCTCAACAAAGATACCATGACGAGTGCGCATTGAGGTTGGTCACCATCGGAGACATGCTGGGATGTCCAGTATCCAGCTACTATCGACTTAAACTTCTGGCCTTCTGGATGATATACATACCCGCATGGAAAAAGGAGATGATCAGAGAAAAAGACATATTTGACAAAATGTAGTAACCCATCATGTCTTAAACTTATGCAAGCATCCACACAGAATCACTTTTATATCTCAGTTCTTAAAGAAATAACAGAAATAATAGCTAGACGGAAGAGGTACCCTACAATGGTGTTTAGGAGAAAGAAGGAAGAGGAGAAGAAAGAAGAGGGCGAGGTGAAGAAGGCTGCGAAAAGCCTTTTCTACGGAATGGCGATGCACGGCATGGTAACCTACGTTCTAAAAACCAGAATGTACTTGGAAAATCTTTTCATGTTAATCACCATGGGGGACATGCTGGGAATACCCATACTCCCACCATACTATAGTCTACGCCTGTTACCATACGCCGTGCCCCAAATAAAAACATGGAAGAGAACCCTGCTGAGAGAACGCGACGTCACGGACAGAATGATGTAGCGGAGGCTGAAGGGTGTCGATTAAAGAGTATCTGGAAAGGAACGCGGATATAGAATACATTATATTTGGTGGGAAAGGAGGACTCGGAAAAACAACCTTATCGGCAGCAACCGCTTACTGGCTTGCAAAACAGGGCAAGAAAACGGTGGTGTTTTCCACAGACCCGCAAGCTAGCCTAACCGACATCTTTGAACGAAACATCTTCGGTAAGGGCGAGGTGGAAATGGCTCCCAGCCTCTACGCCCTAGAGATCGACGCTGACCGAAGGATAGCAAAATACCAGGAGGAAATACGAAACAAGATAAAGGAGATGTATGGAATAACCGAAATCCCAGCAGAAATAGAGGACTATATTAAGGCGTCTGCGGCTGAGCCAGCCATGGCGGAGTCGGCTACATTCGACGCTATGGTAGAGTTGATGGACAGCAAACGATACGACTTCTACATTTTTGATATGATGCCACACGGGCATGCGATTCGCTTCTTAGGTATGGCGAAGATTTTAGATGCTTGGATTAGTAAGGTTGTGGAGACTCGGAAGAAGGCTGGGGAGTATGCTGAGCTGGCGGCTACTCTAACTGGGAAGAAGGAGACCGAGGAGGATAAGATTTTGGGGGAGCTGGATTATATTAGGTCTAGGCTTGGTTTTGTTAGTAATATGATGCGGGATAGGAGGCACACCGCGTTCTTCTATGTTCTCATCCCAGAAAGTATGCCTATTCTGGACACTAAGAAGGCTATTGAAATGTTTAGAGCCTTCGATGTGCCCTTGAGTGGGGTTGTAGTTAATCAGGTCTATCCTGCTAATTTGTTGGATGATCCACGTGTTCCAGCTTACCTGCGGAATCGAATTCTTATGCAGCAGAAGTACATGGACGTGATTAAGAAGGAGTTTGGAGAACTGATTTGCGGCGTGGTTCCGATGTTTGATCGTGAGCCTAAGGGTCTTGAAATGATTAGTAAGGTGGCTGAGGCGTTGTATGGAGGTGTCTAGCTGTGAGCTTAAGTTTCCATGAGTATGTGGCTTCAAAGCCGGGGCTTAAATACCTGTTTTTCGGGGGCAAGGGTGGTGTTGGCAAGACCATTGCTGCGGCGGGGACAGCTTACTATTTGGCTGAGAATCTCGGAAAGAAGACGTTGATATCGTCTACGAATCCTGTTCATAGTCTTTCCAGCGTGTTTGGTCAAGACATCTGGGGGAAGAGTATTCAACGGGTTGGAAACTTGAAGAATCTTTGGGCGGTTGAGATTGATATCTCTGACACTATTGAGAAGTATAAGAAGGAGATGCGCGACAAGGTTCTTACTTTTCTGAAGTATGCTGACATTCCTGTTGATGCTGAACCCTTTATTGATATTGCCGCTACGAACCCCGCGTTTGAGGAGGCTGCGATGTTCGATGACATGATTAACTTGATGCTGAGTGGTGAGTTTGACATTTATGTTTTTGACACGGCGCCCGTGGCTCACACTTATCGGCTTCTAGGGATGTCTCACGTTTATGATTTATGGCTTAAGAAGATGATCAAGAGTCGTGAGGAAGCGTTGTCGCTTCGGGTACAGTTGTCCTTTAGGAAGGAGAAGATCATGGAGGAGATTAAAGAGGACCCTATTTTGAAGAGTTCTATCGAGACTCGGAAGCGTACAGAGCAGGGGCGCAAGCTTTTGATTGATCCCGAAAAGACGGCTTTCTTTTTTGTTACGCTTCCGTTGGCGTTGCCGATCGCGGTCATTGAACGGTTCATTTCTTGGGTGAAGGCTTTCAACATCCCTATCGGCGGGGTTATTGTTAACGAGGTTATCCCTAAGGAGGGCTTGGATTTGGCTTCGGCTTCGCCTTATATTGTGAATAAGATCAAGGAGCAAGATCGTTATGTCGAGATGGTTAATAGTAAGTTTGGGGGCTTGGTTAGGGCTTATATTCCTTTGTTTGAGTCAGAGGTAGCGGGGCTGGAGATGATAGCTAAGGTCGCAGAATCCTTGACTGTAAGGCCTTAGCGGTAGACACCGTGCCCCAAGATATAGAACCTTAGTGTATAACTTTAGCTAATGGCAAACGAAGGAGTCTAGGTATCTCTGGAATATCGGAAGGGTGTCCTCGTCGATACTGATAAGATTTAACTGGTAAAATCTCTGGTTGGTATCGCAATACCAAACTCCACAGATGCCGTATAATATTTGCCCCGGAGGGAAGAAAGCAAGTTTCATTTCACTCACGGAAGTGTAATATTGGTATATTATTCGATGTCCTACCTTGGTTGTTTCTATTAGTTTTCCTTTCTCAAGACTTGCTACTGCTCCTGTCTTCACTAGCTCATCAAAAGCGTCTTCCAGGGATTTTTTCAAATCCGGAGCTGTTGCCGATTTCAACCAACTTACGAAAATTACCTCAGTACTTCCCCGCGCCTCAGACCTTATTTCACCAAAAACTACTCCTGAATCATCGGTAGCCGTGCTTTCAAGTAATCCATACTCGGATACAAGCATGCCACTGGGATATTGAAAGGAGAAGCCATATTTTGAATACGTCTTGTATTCAACGGGTGGAACACGTTGAGTATACCACCAGAAGAAACCTACAGCGCCAACAGCAATCACTATTAACAGAATCGCTACGACAATTTTTCTTATCGGTTTCTTTGACACTTTGATTTCACTCACAATTTCACCTCCCTTTCTATCGAAAAAAACTTCTAACAACAGATGCCTTGTTGGCATATTTATACTTATTTCAGGAAGATATACCTTCATTAACTCTTTGCATTATTAACAAATATATCATAGCATTCACCTAAGAGAAGAATGCAACGAGAAATTGATAACGAGATATCCACTCTTCCATAGTTGGGTGTATACTCAAACAAAACTACCCGGGACAAGTTATACCGCCAAAAAGTAACATAAGATACAGAATATTATCTCTAGCGCGCTAATTATTTCACTTCACTTCTCTTCACTTTCTATCCCCTTAAGTTACAGTGGATGGGGTTACCGCCAAAATATAGGATAACTTTTAGAATGGATAGAGAATAAAGACCTTAGCGGTAGACGCGGTGCCAAAAATAAAAAAGGGGAAGGTTTTAGGAGGCGACGGTTGGGGCTGGGGCTGCTTTCCATTTTCTGTAGGCTTTGATGGCGTCGTTTATTAGGACGACGGATAGTATGAGCACGAGGAGTGCGATGGATACAGCGAGCCAGTTACTAAACGCAGCTATGAAAGTAACACCCGGTTTTGTGGCTGCTATATATGTTGCGTTCATCGTGAGAATCAGCGCGACTATCGTTGTTCCGATCATGAACGCGGAAGGGACGCCCGTAAAGTAAGATGGCTTTTTCATTTTAACACACCACATGGTAGCGATCAACAGGTTAAGGCCTGCAAGGAGTTGATTCATCCCACCCCATAGCGTCCACACGTAGATGAATATGCCGCCGAAGCGTGGGGCGCTTAGCAACCAAGCTAGAAGGCAGGGTATGGCAGCTGCAACGTACATGTTCTTTATGATGGGTATGCGCTCGCCGAACAATTCTGCTAGGCAGAAGCGAATGACTCTTACGTTTAGGTGGAGCACTGATAGGGCGAGTAATGAGACGATGATGGCGCAAAGGATCATCGCGAAGTCGAAGCCAACGCCCAGGTATCCTAGACTGTTTGACCATCCCATGATTAGCTGAATTGGAGCCGCTTTTCCTGCGATGGCAGCTGGTGTTAGGGCTGCGACAGTAGATATGGCGGCCAGGGACAGAACGCCCTCTAGAAGCATGGCCCCGCCGCCGACGAAGAGTCCATCGGCTTCATTGTCAAGCTGTTTAGAGGATACGGCGGAGCCGACTAGAGAGTGCCAGCCTGAGACAGCACCGCATGCGATGGTTACAAACATGATGGGCCATATTGGGTCGATGCCCATACCTATGGGGGCGAGGGTAGTGTAGGCAGGTAGATTGAATGTTGGAGCTCCAACTAAAACTCCCACTAGAACGGCAATAACCGTACCATAGACCAGGTAGAACGACAAATAGTTGACCGGTTGCAGGAATAGCCATACTGGTGTTACGGCGCCGAGGTAGCAGAAAACTAGGACCCAGAAGTACCAGAAGTCCGCTTTGAGCCATGGATCAAAGGGTACAGATACCGGAATCATGAAGCCTACCCACACACCGACAACCATTAGAATCATGGCAAGTACTGTGGTGTACGTTATGGGCGTTTTGTACTTGAAGGTTAGGATGCCTGCAAACATGCTGACTATGCAAATAGCTAGTATTGCCACAGGTGCTTGGGCGAAGCCTGCGAGGTAAGTTACCGCTACTGTCATGCCGTAAGACCCTATTGCAAGAAGTAGGTAGAAGGATATGAAGCTTAACAGCAGAAGCCTCGCTCTTTTGCTGATCAGCTCGTATACTAATGGGCCGAAGGACGCCCCCTCAGACTTGACGGACACCATCAGCCCTACGTAGTCGTGGAGCCACCCTATGAGTGTGTTTCCGAAGATGACCCAGAGGAGCCCGGGCAGCCATCCCCACTTCATGGCTACGGTGGGCCCAATGATTGGTCCTAGGGCGGCGATGCTCTTCCATTGGAAGCCTAGCATGACGTACTTGTTTGATGGGAAGAACTCGATTCCGTCCATGTACATGCGGGCGGGCGTAGTCTTCTTTGGGTTGGACTCAAGTATGTTTCTGTCGAACCATCTTCCGTAGCCCCAGTAAGCAAACGCAAAGGCTGCAAAACCCGCTATTAGGGCGACAACGGAAAGCATTTTTGTATTCTCTCCAACATATAACATTAGTTGATCTTAATTTAAGTTTTTCTTTGACTGGTTTACAATGTTCAGAAGTTAGAAATGCATGAAAAACTTTAAACTTGTTGCTCAATTATACCAATAGAGGTTTCTATCCACGTGCGGGCTGATGCCATGTACGAGGTCGAGATGGTTGTCGCTGTTGCTTTTCTCTTCGTCGTAAACTACATCATTGGCAGTTTTAGAAACAGAAAACTGGCTATACAATATTCCAAGATGATCAAGGCGTACATGTCTCCACACTGCGAGCGCATAGGCTTTCGAGTATACAGCAGAAGCAACTTTCGGTCGCTGTGTCAGTTAAAGGATTCTCCACATGCGTCGTACTCAAGAATCGAAGTGGCGGTGGTGCTTACCGATCGAGAAAACCTAATCCATTACCCGCTTTCTCTCATAACAAAGGAGCACGACCGACTGGTTTGCTGGGGCTATTTAAAGAACGCTGCTCCCATGCGTTTGGAGCTTTTCCCCACATATCAAGAGAAGCTTCGAAAGAAATTTTTGTCCGACTCATCTATCAAGGAAGCCCCTCCACGTATTCCAGTTATTAAGGACTTCTCGGTTTTCACCTCGAACACAGAACTTGCAAACCGATTCCTGTCGAACGCCAAGATTCAGGGGGATCTTTCGAAGACGAAAGGGTTTGTCAAAAGCCTGTCCATCGACCAAAAGAACTCCTTGGTTCATTTAATCTATGATCTGAGCAGGGAATCCTTGGAGCCAGCGTTCGATTTTTTAATGACCTGCGGTGAAACTTTAACAAAGATGACCAAAAGAGCCTCGTAAGACTCGCCTAAAATAAACCTCTCTATACACAGACAAAATCTTTCTCCACGCAAGACGCACCATCTTGCGCACCCAAACAGCCCAGTTTCCAAGCCCAGATTCGCCTTCAAAACCCAAAACAAACCCAGTCCCGCCTCAGCTTGGTGGTGGTGAACAAAATTTTATCTCAGCGCACCACCAACAAAATTTTCCAAAAGCTATTCAAGCCCAATCGCCTACATTACCAGTGCTGAGGAAGAACCCATTGTCCACCAAGAGCATAGACACTGACAAACCTAACCGCTTAGCTAACCGCTTAGTCATCTTCGATGTCGAAGGAGTATTACTACCCAAGAGACGCTACCTACTTTTCGAAGTAGCAAGGAAGCTAGGTCTCTGGAAATCAATAAGAATCATCCTAATAGGCTTTCTCTACGAAATCGGATTTCTGTCCCTCGAACCCACCCTCAAAAAGATTTTCATGCTCCTCCGAGGACTCAAGGTCGACGACCTCTTCCAGCTTTATGAGAAGGTCCCCCTCATACCAGGATCAATAGAGGTTTTTGAAACACTAAACAAAATCGGATGCCGAACCGCCCTCATAAGTTCAGGTCTTCCTAAACTCTTCATCGAAGACTTAGCGGCTAGGTTGAAAGCAAACTACGCGTTCGGTTTGGAATTAGAGATAACCAACGACGGTCACTTAACCGGTGAAATCGGAGGAGACGTCATCAAGCCCGACGGAAAAGCGCTTGTTTTAAGGGCGATTCTTGAGAGGGAGGGTTTATCGAAGTCAGATTGTGTTGTGGTCGCTGACGACCGAAACAATCTGCCGATGTTCCCCCTCTGCTCGTTAAAGATTGGCTACAACCCTGATTTTATGGTGATCACTCGATCTGACTTCGTCATTAAGGGCGCTTTATCTGAAATTTTACCACTTATAGCAGAAAGTTTGTTGGCGGTTCCTCGTCCTGCCCTTTCAACGAATGAAATTGCTCGCGAGATAATTCACGTCAGCGGCTTTTTAGTTCCGTTTATCTGCATGTATTTATTAAACCTCCAGGTAGTTTCTTTGTTAATACTCTTCGTAACTCTACTATATATCGCGTCTGAACTTGCCAGACTGAGAGGAATTAACCTTCCCCCATTCACCATGATGACTCAAAGAGCCGCAATTGAGCCAGAGATCCACGAATTTGTGACAGTCCCGATTTTTTTCGCTCTAGGCATAATCCTTTCACTTATCCTTTTCCCGGTCCCCGAAAACTATGCGGCTATTGTGATACTCACGTTGGGTGATAGCTCCGCCACCCTATTTGGTAAAAAATTTGGAAGAATGACTTTCCCCTTTAATAAAGGGAAAAAAGTGGAGGGCTCAGTTTTCGGGTTCCTACCCGCCTTTATAGGCGCTTTAATTTTCGTGAACCCCAAGAAAGCCCTCGTGGGCGCCTTTATAGGTATGCTCATAGAGGTTCTTCCCTCACCAATCAACGATAACCTAACGGTTCCTATAGGATCTGGACTAGCAATGACGATAATTCCATAAACAGAAAGAAAGAGGGAAAATTCGAGGACATCAAATTTTCGTTTGAATCTTGAATTCACATTGCTCATCGCCCGTGGCTAAGCATCGAACCTCAACAGCCTCTACTGACTTACCAAACACAACGCTTGCAGCACCAGCGATGAAACCTCGGGTCCAATGACAGACTCTATAAGACTTCTTTCGCCACGCAACTGCTTCAAAACATTCTTTAATAATTATAGTTCCTGAAAGCTCCTTAAAGTCGATATCTCGAGCTTCTGCTATTCCCCAGCCCGTCGCCTTAAGCGCTTGAGTGAGAGCCAAAATCAGATCGGTGCTCTCTAAACCATACATTTCCTTTAGGCGTGTGGCAGTATGCTCACCACTTCTTTTCCCTGCATCATAATGAACAGCTGCAAGTCCTGAAGGCAATAAAATCTTTTCAAGACCATCCCACAGTGCCCAAACCGTTCCTAAAGGCATAATTACTGCCCTCGTTTTCCCATGTAACAACGGAAAATGCAGCGTTTCAAAAGGCGCCGGTTTGGGTTCCTCAAACGTAACGTCCGTAACCACATCTAATCTCCGCAACTCCTCCTCAAGTTCATGAACACTTCGCGTAGCTTTAGAAACATCTAGGAATGACGCCCAAAACCCCAGCTCAGGATGGCCCGTTACATAAAACACTGATCCTGTTTTGATATTAACGTTGGCGTCAGCCAACACCTTGGCTGCCTTAGCTAAGGCTCCTGGGACATCCCTAAGGATGATGCGTACCTCATACAACTTTTCGCCATGCTTTGCTTCCTCTAGTGTAAAGACCCTTTTAGGAATGATAACCGACAACTCGAACCCTGCCATCATAGCTCCCTTATACAATTTTAATGATTATGCAATTTAAGATTTTCAACCATATAAGCCATATAGCCACGGTAAGTGATATGAAAAGAGAGATGATAAATAAAGCAGAGGTTAATATTTTCGAATAGAAATGAGTCGATATAAACAGAAAATTGATATTTTAAAATTGTCTTATTAAGATGCAAGCGAAAGGGATCATATTAAAGGCGAACTGCAATTAGGTGAGTCATAATTGTCCGCTGAGAAACGTTGGAGACGCTTAACCTTTAGGTGGACTGCCCCGAAGGGGTTCACTGCAATAGCATTATTTTTGACCCTAGCCCTTCTTATCGAGTATTGTTTAGTCCATTTTTTCTTATCCTGTGGATTATCAGACAAGTCCTTGTTTATACAAACGTTTCAAGTCCCATTAACCAACGTATCTTTCACCATAACCATTAGCCCAATATTTCATTTAATACCCTTCGGAGTAATTGTTGTTCTTGTTTCAAGCTGGATGTACCTCACTAAGCATGTAGCCGTGATGCCCCATAAAGTAGAGCCCGTTAAGAAGTTGGTAATGCCTCGAAAGAGACCATACTCGAGGCTGCTGGAGACCCGCTTCAAGTCGATTAGGCGGTTTTCTAGGAGGATAAGTAAGAAATTCCAGAAAGTGGGGCGGGTTTTGAAGGCGTTATACCAACGAGCTAGCGCCGCTATTCTTCGAATCCGCGGCGTCTCCTATGTCATGCAGCGGTTGTTCTTCGCAAGGGCTGCCATTAAAAGTACTGCAAGCATCCTCGTGGTCTTTTTAGCCTCGGTTCTTGTTTTGTATATGCTGGGGTATCCGAGGCTGCTTTACGATGTGGTCGTAGAATTCTATAAAGGAAATCCTTCTTTTCATATGTTCGTGTTGAATACGATTGAGACAGCTCGAGCAGCGGCGCAGGCCTTGTCTCCGATAGGGTGGTTGACCTCGACGCTAAATAATGTGTTGCTGGCTGCTGCGCTAGGCTTCCGAAGTTCTCTTGAGAGTCTTGGGGCGCCTGTTACCGCGATGATCGTTAAGCTGGATCTGGTGTGGAAGTATGCGCTTTGCCAGTATTTTTCGGCTTGGGTCTCGGCCGTCACCGCCTTATTATATGGGCGGTATACGTCCCGCTTTTATCGTCGTTATAAGCTATGATAAACAATTAACGATAATTACTTGCATGTATGTTATCAATGAGTGGTGGTGGGGGTGGCTGACCGTCCGAGGTTTGGTCCGGCTGGGGTTCCTCCAGCGTTTAAAGAACTTAAGCGTCCGGTGGCGGAGTTTCCGAAATATCTTCATGAGGAGGGACTGGATGCCTTTGAGTATCAAGCGGTTCGTTGGGGGCCGAAGCCTCAGATGAGGAGGGAGGACGCAGAAACCCTTAGCGTTAACGCTGGGAAGTATGACGTGTGGTTGACGGTTCATGGGTCCTATTTCATCAACTTTTGTGGGGACCGGGAGACTGTAGAGGCGAGCAAAAAACGTTTGGTTGCGTGTGCGACGGCGGCGAGCTGGATGGGGGCGCATGTGGTGGTTTTTCATCCGGGTTTTTATGGTAAACGGTCTGCTCGGGAGGCTCTTGAGACCTGCGTGGAGGCGATGAGCGGAGTGGTAGAGTCTATGAGGGCGATGGGGGTGGTTGGGGTTCGTCTTGGTCCTGAAACCACGGGGAAGCGTTCGCAGTTGGGGAGTTTGGATGAGGTTTTGACGTTGTGTGAGAGGGTGGAGTTGTCGGAGCCCGTCATTGATTGGTCGCATATTCATGCGAGGGAGGGAGGAAGGTTCAAGAGGCTGGACGATTTTCAGAGGGTGATGGAGGAGGTGGAGAAGCGGCTGGGAACGGAAGTGTTGAGGAATTTGCATTGTCATTTTACTCCGGTGGAGTTCACAGAAAAGGGAGAAAAGCGTCATCATACTATGAGTGAGGCGGGTTTTGGGCCGGATTTTGGGTTTTTGGCAGCCCTTATAGCGGAGTTGGGTTTGAGGCCGGTGGTGGTTTGTGAGAGTCCGGTTTTGGATGTGGATGCGAGGAGGATGCGGGATATGGTGTTGAGGGAGTTGGAGAGGAGGGGGAAGCGTTAGGGTTGCAAACTTGTTATTTGTTTTGAATAAATTTTTGGCTAGTATATACCGGGGGGAGGCGCCAATCTGGGTGAACGGGTTTTGTTTTGGGTTTTTAGGGCAGATCGGGTTTTGGAGGCTGGGCTGTTTGGGTGCGCAAGATGCGTGCGTCTTGCGGGAGGAAACTTTTGGCTAGTGTATAGGAGGTATGAAGCCTCTGGCTGGCTTAGGTTGTGGTTCGACGGGTTGGGTGTTTTTGGCTCTGTTCTTCTCGTACTCTTCTCCCCTAGGTCTTGTATAGGCTTCAAATAGGCTCCTAGTAGGGAGGTAAAACATATTACGTTGGGAGTGAATCATTCATAGGGATGGTTGGATGAGTGTTCCTAGACCCACGGAAATGACAGTTCGGGATTTATTGCAGGAAGAGCTGCGCAAGAGAGGAGTGACTGTTGTTCCGGAGTTTTCTTTTGTCACACCGGTTGGGCGCAGGCGACGTCTGGTATAGAATGGGGACTCACATTTTAATAAGGGACTCAATGTAAATTATGAAGGGAGTAAAAACGTTGAGCATGGTTAGCGAAGAGACCTTAAATGTTGTTCTAGCTCGGTTGCTCTTAAGGCGGGGTCTTAGATCTTTGGGGGAGGCGAGGATTCATGGTTTGGGCATTAGGAAACCTGATGTATTTATGGTGGTCAATGGAGTTAAGGTGATTTTAGAGGGTAAGTACAGGAGGGTGGGTGTAAAGGAGGAACTAGGGGAGAAGTGTAGAGAGAGGATAGATGAGGGCCTTTGCGAGATTTGCATATCAGTGGAGTATCCTCAACTCTCGTTTAGTTCGCTTTTTCCTAATATGGATGATGTTGAAAAATCTCTTCTCACTACAAAAATGGAATCCAATGTAGTGTGGATATCAGCTGAAGGCTCAAGAGAGTCAGGTTGGATGTCGGTAGGCATCGATGATTTAGCTACTTTAGTGAGAAATAGTTATACATCAATAGTTACAGAGGATATGCTGGGAAAGGCTGTTGCAAGCTTAGCCAGCACCTTGAATAGAGTTGCGGAAAAAGTTGTGCAAATTCCTAATGTTGATGTGCTTGTTATGAGAGTGAAAAACGCCATGGGCCTTCAGGAGGTTAGTGGAAGTGCAGAAGAGAACGAATGAATCGACAAGAATAATCAAGATGGCAGGTTTAGCCTTAGTTGATGCCATGGTCTTTCAAGAAGTTCTGGCGCTATCTGACCCTACAGTAGATACGTTAAGCAAGATTGCTGCGACTCCTCCGGTACAGCAAAGTCTTATAAGGTCTTGGACTGCAATATTGGAAAAGAATTACGAGCCGATTTTTGAACTTGGTAAAGCAATTTTAGTATCTCTCCCCTCTAGCCCACCTATTGAAGATGCTTTAACGATTCTTATTATTGAAGCTCAAAAAATAGCTTCTTCGAGAGCACTCTTAAGACATGACCTTATGGGAAGAATATATCACAGACTCCTCCTAGCAGATGTGGCAAAATACTATGCAACTTATTATACCAGTGTACCTGCTGCCTGGCTACTGGCACGTTTATCTTTAGAGACCGAAAACTCTTCATGGAACATCGACTGGTCAAAAGTAGAAAAGGTATCTGAGTTTAGAGTAGGCGACCTTGCATGTGGCTCTGGAACTCTTCTATCTGCTTCTTATAGAAATATACTTGATAAACACATAGTTTCTTCAACATCCAAAGGATTGAACCCAAACCTAAATGCTCTTCACAAAGTTCTGCTTGAAAATGTTCTATGGGGTTTCGATGTATTACTCTATGCAACGCATCTTGCGGTTGTTGGAATGTCACTCCACAATCCAGGCTCCATTTTTCAGAAATCCAATACATACGCGTTGCCTCTAACTGGTAAGGGTGAACTGCGACGGCTAGGAAGCATAGATTTTCTTGTTAATCGCAAAATCACTGTGGCGAGTACCTTGGCTGGGCAAAGTGTAGGTGCTGAGAGAAGAGGTGTAGATTTTACAGAAAAGGTTAGCGTCGAATTACCAGATTTTGACATTATTATCATGAATCCACCGTTCACTAGAAGTGTCGGTGGCAACCTCTTGTTTGGAGCACTTCCGAAGGAAGAGAGAAAGAATCTTCAGAAGGAGCTCTCAAAAATTCTGAAAGAGAAAGGTTTTTCTGGTATAGGGCAAGCTGGGCTAGGCGCAGTTTTTGTGGTACTCAGCGATAAATATCTTAAACAAGGCGGTAGAATGGCGCTGGTATGCCCGAGAAGTCTAATATCAGGTGTTGCGTGGAGAAAAATAAGGGAGCTTTTGGGAAAGAACTATGAAATAGAATATGTGATAACGAGCCATCAAGCCCCTGATGGGTGGAATTTCAGCGAAAATACAGACCTCAGTGAAGTGTTATTGGTGGCAAGAAAATTGGGCAAGGAGGAGGCCCATGGAAAAAGTGTCATCGCAAACTTATGGAGAAAACCAGTTAATGAAATGGAGTCCATAATAGTTGCTGACCAGTTGAGGGGACTAAAAGCGGTCTCAAAGAATGACGTGTATAACATGCTAGAAAACTTGAACGCCTCTCATTTTAACTTGGCATTGGGCGGAAGGAAAATTGGTGAAGCCTATACGGTGACTTCCGACGCCATTGATGAATCTCTTGACACGTGGGGACAACTTGCTCCCTTTGCTCAGTCTGACCTAAATCGAGTTGCCTACATTTTTATTAACTCAGGCCAGATTTATGTTCCAGGAAAGGGAGTCGTCAGTTCCATTAACTGCACTCCATTGAGTAACGTGCTATCTCTTATGGGTCCAGATGTTAGGCAAGTTCACGGAACATTTAGCAGATCAGATTCCAGAACACCCTATGCAGCATTGTGGGACCATAAATCAGAAGAAATAAAAACCATTTTACTACAACCAAACATTTGGCTTCACCCGAAAGACACCAAAGGTGCTCTCGCATTATGGAGCAAAAGCGGCAAGTTTATGATTGCTGAAAGACTGTGGCTCATCACCCATAGGATTGTTGCTTCTTATTTAACTTCAGAGGCCTTGTCAAATATGTGGTGGCCTACGCAGCTCACTATCCTTGAAACTTTTGATGGCGCACATGTAAATGCCGATGAACATGGAAAAATACAAACTCTGTGGCTAAACACAACTCTTGGAATCCTTGGCCTTCTTGCGTACAGACAAGACACTCGGGGAGCTTGGGTGAAGTTCAAGAAGGAAACGCTTAACTTGTTACCACTCTTGGATTTGACAAAATTAACAAGGAGCCAAGTTGACAAGCTTTTAATTGCGTTTGACAAATTCAGCAAAAGCGAGATGGATCCGCTTCCAAACCAGTTTTCGCAAGCAACATCTGGAAGTGGCACACGAAGAGAAATGGATCTCGAAATACTGCAAATATTAACAGGCAACACAATCGACCTCAAAACTCTATACGAATACCTCGCAGAAGAACCAATAATCAGCCTAAGTCCATTGCCAAAGTTATAAATGGTAGAGTCCCGATAACACCATCGGATTTGAAGTGCTTGGTTTTGGTGATGATGAGGTTAACCGCCTTCTTGACTATCTCTATCCTGCCCTAGCCAACGAAATCCAACAACTAAAAACCCTCATGCAAGGATAATACATAATAGAATAATATACGTATAGTATCCGTACAATATCCTTATAAGACAATCTGCACTAGCTAATTTTTGACAACCCCTCGCGGCGTGCCGTGAAGGTCCCATAAAGACCTGAGGGAAAGTACCAACCAGGAAATCCCGGACCATTCATGGAGTGAAACGGGCTCCGCGAGCGGGATGAATCAACCTCACAAACTTTAAGACGCTAGGATCCTTTTCATCAAAACGCTTCAGCCTTCTAAAAACCTTAGACAACCTATGAGCTTCCTCGACGGCTTTATCAGAAATGTGCCCAACAGCAACCGAAGACACACTCAACGTTCGCTCCAAATACCTACGCACCTTCCTCAAATACTCCACATCATACTCAGCATCAATCAAAACAACATCCTCTCTCCGAGCCAAAGGCAAAACAGTATAGTAAATATGAGCAGCGGTCGCCATCGCCTTAGAAATCCTATGCAACCTCACAACCCTCTTAGCCTTCCTAGTCATCAGAACACAACGAACCCGACCATCCCTAACAGCCACACAATAACAAGGAGGAGCATCGGGAAACTTCCCACTAAAATCAACCCCGACAACAACCATAAACTAACAAAATAGCCAATACAACTAATAAGCTTAGCACACTTAGTAACACTCCTTGACTATCTCTATCCTGCCCTAGCCAACGAAACCCAACAACCATAAAACCCTCATGCAAGGATAAGCAATAACTAGTCACTAACTACAATTGCAGTTAAGTTTTCAGTTCCACTGGCGTCGGCTTCTTTGTCCTCATCCCAATCCTAGCAACCTCAGAAATAACCTCACTCGCATCCAAAATCTCGAGTAACACAGGCTTTCCATCCTTCGTAAAATGAACAATGATAGGACCCATCTCCTCAGCATAGTCAACCTTAGCTTCAGAAACCTGAATCAACAGCACATCAGAATCACGATTATAACTCACCTTCATATCTTTCCCTCCTCCCCGGATAAAACGTCACCACGAGCTTTCTATCACCAACCTTCTCATAAACCACACGCAACACATGCTCCTTATTAAGCTTAGCCGAGGCTATAAACCTACCCTTCCAACCAACATCCACCCTCTCCGGATTCTCCAAAACCCTAACAACCCGCCTCTTGGAAACCGACAAACCTAAACGCTTCAAAATCTCAAACTTCCGCATAGCATGGTCGGTGAATTCCACTCTACGAACAGACAAACAGTTTTTCACTCCGCAGTTCCAAAATAACCAGTAGATTTCATTAAAAGCTTATCGATTATCTTTACTCACATCTTGACCAAACGAAATCCAACAACCCATAAAACACTCATGCAAGGACAAACAATAGTAATTAGTTAATTACACCACAGAACAAGCCTACCTTTTAATTATGTCTCGACCCAAAAGCAGGTTTTGTTTTAGGCTCTGGATCACACAAAACTGCACGTAGTGAGTTTATTTCAAGATTAAGCGTATTTTTTGTAGAGGCTTGAGTAGAGTCCCTTGGAGGTAGGTTCTAGCGGAAATTCGTGCCCACATTTTGGACACTTTGCCATGCCGCATTGGACGAGGGATGGGCACCCTGAGCAGGCGAAGGTTCTGCCGTAGGTTATGTCGAAGGTGAAGCCGCATTTTGAGCAGCGAATTATTCGTTTTGCTTGGGACACGTAGATCACTTCGTTTGATCTTAGAAAAACTTCTGTCGTGTTTTAAAAGTTTTTCTCGAAATGTGGTTGAGGATGTGGCTTCGAAAAGAAAGCCTTAAACGAATAGAGCATGATAAACATATTATGTTTAAGTGTAAAATGACCGATGGGTAGGTTTTACAGATTGTCTGGCGAGAGGGCGTCTGACGCTTCCAAAGCTCAACGAGTTGAGGTTTACAAAGACCACCGCGCCCAGTTGCTTCTCAGCAAGTTCATCAGCGGGGAGATCAGTAAATTAGACCCGGTCTATGATCCAAAGTATGGATATCGGTATCCTGCTGTGGAAGCGATTGTGGGCGAACCCTCTAGCGCCGAGGAGTTTTTGAGCCGCCTTTTCGAGGTTGGTGTTCTGAAGAGGGAACTTTACGACAAGGTGATATCTTGCCCAAATTGCTCCTCAGCTAACGTCTCCATTCACTATTGTTGTCCTTACTGTAATTCATTTAACGTTAAGAAAAGTTCCTTGATCGAGCACACTCAGTGTGGATACATTGATACTGAGGAACGTTTCCGGATGAAGGACAAGCTTCTGTGCCCAAGATGCGGCAGAGAACTAACTAGGCTGGATGTGAATTATCGGAAAGCTGGAGTGTGGTGCACCTGCAATGAGTGCGGCAAGAGCTTTGACATTCCAGTTCCCTCCCATTTCTGCCGCGACTGTCATCAAAGCTTCATGTTTGAGCAAGCTCTCTATAAAGATGCGTACTCCTACAGTTTGAGCGAGGACGTGATGCGAGAGGCAGCACTAGGCTGGATCCTGATTGCCCCACTGAGAGAGTTTCTGCAAAGTCGTGGGTTCGAGGTGGAAAGCCCCAGCTTCTTAAAGGGGAAATCCGGCGCAAACCATATGTTTGACATAGCAGCTTCTCGTAAGGGGATACATCGAGACGTAACTGTGATTGACCTCGCCACCTCAACTGACGACGTGGTTTCTGAGCAGTCCGTCATTGCCATGTTTGCTAAAGTTTACGACGTCACTCCCGACAGAGCTTGCCTGATTGCAATTCCAAAGATGAACGAAAACGGAAAGAAGCTTGCAGTCCTCTATAAAATCGAGTTAATCGAAGCGAAGGATCAAAACGAGGCGATAAAAGCCCTGGAGGCTTGCATAAAAGAATAGTGCACACACACACACACACACAAAAAATTCATCTGAACTTCTGAAATCAACTGAACATCTGAGTTTCATCTGAATTTCTGAGAAGTCAGCTTGGTTGAAATGCGCATTGTGAAAAGTACAGGAAAAAGAATGCCCGATGAGGATGCCCTTTTCGCTTATTTGAAGCTCACAGGCATTTTAGTGGGGCGAAAGTTTCCAGTTGTTTTCAAATTGCGCATCAGAATAATGAAAATAACTGAATTCTTGAATATGGACAGTAAGTGTAAGGCTGAGAAGGGGAATTATTCTAAGCGCTTAGAAAATTCGGGTAGCATATAATAGAGTAGAGTAAAGCTTATTCTGTGGATTCTGAGAAACATAGGTGCCAACAAAATTCTCAATTCTCACGTTTATCTTTCCGCATTAAAACATAGGTGATGTATCCAATTGCAATAATGATGAATGGCTCTATCCATGCCCAAAACATAGGAAAAACAAAGTAGATTCCAAAAGGTGGGCATGGTTGTCCACTTACTTTATAAGTGCCATATTTCCCGCTTCTTAGACCTTCATAGAGGTCAGTTAAATATCTATGAGTTTCAATGGGAATGATAAACGCCAGAGTTCCCAATAGAATTAGAGAGAGATAAAGAAATTTTCTCATTGTTATAATCACTTTTTAAATATATATAGAACAGTAAGGAATTTCACAATCAGACATTCCGAAACACCTCCAATATACAATGTCTGTCTTCATTTCTTATTAGTTTTGCAGAGGTTTCAATAGCGCGCGAAGCTTGAGATGCTAGAACGCATCTTGAATACGTGACACCTTTCTTTCACAACGCTCGAACCTCACCAACTTGTTTTCTGTGCGTGTACTCTTTCTGTATTGGCTGCGCAGTCTTACTTCCGCTAGAGGTATGGGTAACGTGGCATTTGCTTTCTATTCTCTCTTTGGTTTAATAACTGGACTGGTTCTCATCTTCGAGGGCGTGTTTTCGAAAAAGAAACAATGATAATCTGCTTTCATTGAACACTAATACAAGCACAAACAAGGATGAGCGCCACCTCAGCGATGCTACTTCACCGTCTCAGTGATGATTTGTGTGTGTGCATAAAAGAATAGTGCTTATCAACCTTCTGAGTAAACCGCGATATTTCCTCGCTCAGTTACCACCTTAACCACATACGGACCGTCGGGTAGGCGAATGTCAACACTAAGATACGATAGAGTTTCTCCCAAATTTACAATAACATCTATGGCATAGCGCTGATGGCGCGTGGAATTGTTCACCCATAGCGATACTAAATGAGAAGTTAAAGATCCCTTATTTTTGAAGGTGAAAATTGATAATGAAAGCATAACTCTTGTTTGGTCAGCAACCGGCAAACTACTATCATCTATTCTGAGATAGGCGGTTACGCCAGATGTTGCCACAGTGACATCAACGTAATAGTCTATTTCAAGGTAGTCAGTTTGGTCCACAACAGTGTATGCAGACCATGAGTAGGTTCCAGAAAGCGTTGTGGGGGTTGATGTTAAATCTCCAGAATTAGCCACATTCGTTGCTATAGTTGTTCGGATTGTGCCGTTTGATTGTAGAACTAAAATATCGATATCAAGGTGTCCAACAGGAGGCGGAGTTGCTGGATTGATAACAACGGCTGAAGCAACATAATTTACTGTTTTATCTAAAGTCCAAGACATTGATTGCGAACCCGCAGAAACTGATTTGTCACTTCCTCTTCCCTTATAGAATTGTCCTTCTTGTGCCCAACGGTTAGTCTGCTCCGCTCCTTCAGTAATTGACCACGTTTTTGGCTCATCTCCTCCTAAATGTCCAAAAAGCCATCTGCCACCACCTGTCACAGTAACCAATACCGAGGGTGCTTTTCCAGCACCAGTAGCGGTGTTGCTCGTTTGTATTGGAGTGGTCTGGTCAACACCAGTGTAAGTAACTGCTCCAGCAACTGAAAGTGTAGCTGCCACAAAATTAACTGTAATAGTATTTGTCCCAGACGCGGGGTTTACCAATCCAAAAACATAGGTTCTAACTTGAGGGTCTTTGGCAGAATAGAGCGCAGTGGTTACTTGTATAAGTGAGACACCGCCATAAGTGACGTTTGAGACAGTTGCTGGTGTTCCAGTTGCCACATGAACACCCACAGCAACAAGCAACAAACGATTGCTACCGGTTCCCGTGGTGTGACTCCATGAAATCGAAGTTGCCGTAGTGCTCTGTGTTATTGATGATTGCGCATCAAAGGCAATACTTGGAGCGTCTCGCCACCCTCTATAGTACATCGTCCACGTGCTTGCAGGGATTGAACTCACCCCTGTGAGTGGGTAGACAAATTTCCCTAGGAGCTGTCTTCCAGTTGCAGCCATAGACGCGGATAAACTTGTTCCAGTCGCTTCTGCACGTTCCAGTTTTTGAAGATAGTAGGAGGTTCCTCCTATCGTTGTTATTTCCTCATGGGCGGTTAGTGTGCTCCCGGCAACCGTGATCTCTATATTTTCGTGAATTCTCTCCCAGTCTAATTGGTTCATTTGATAGCTCCACAAAACGACATTCGACGCTATGACCGTGATAATCACTAGGCTGAGCACGACGACGATGATGTTGCTGACGCCGCGCCTATCTTCTTTAAGACGGAGATTTGTAAGAGTCTGCAACTTGCGTCCCCCTACTGGTTACAACGTTAATGTGATATACACGGTTAGGGTCCCAACTATAAGTGACATTTAACCAACCGTAACTGCTTAAGCCCAACTCAAGTGGTGTGAAAGACTGGGCTGTATAGTTCACGTATACTGCGACGATTTTGATGGGGATTCTGCCCGTGTTGCGGAGATACACCGCAACCTCGCCGGTCTTGAACCACACGTCCTCTACCATAAAGCGTTCACTCATGTTTTCACGAAGATTTCCCGAGATAACGTATGTCGCGGTGATTGCGATGGACATGGCGGCCACTGCAACCACCGTCAATAAAAGACTGCTTAAGACTGGGCTGATTCCCCTCCTATTCCACAAGGTCTTCCCCATTTCCACCACCACTATATTAGGAACTTGAGGGCCAGATACCCGGACGTTAGAAGGATAACACTATGTTTCAAGCCGCCACTAACCGTTCCTTCACCCATTTTTCCAGCCATGAGACCGCCGAAGAAGGCCTGAGCTATGCTCATGTGAAAGAAGACTCTTCGAGCTTCTTCCGGCGTCAAGACAGCAAACCTAATCAAGGGAAGGTCAGTCATTTGAACGAAGAAAGTTCTAAAAAGTATAATGACGGTGAAGAGGAAAACGAAAAACGCAACGTAAACAATCGCAACATAGGGCCTCGTTTGGGCCTGACGCTCCTTCTCAAAGGTCAAGGTCGCTTGCACGAACGCACCTAGCGGCTCGAAAACCCTTTCAACTCGTCCTCCAGACCGCCCGGCTTCAATTACTAAAGGAACCGACCGTCGCGTCAACGCTGTGTTAACCCGCTCGCAGAAGGATTGAAATGCCTTTTCGAACGGCACCCCCCAAGAAATCTGAGCGACCATCCTCTTCAACTCCTCGGTCAAGGCTCCATAGTGCCGTTTCGAAGCTTCTTCTAGAGCTTGGGGCAAGGTCATGCCGGTTTGTTGAGCTTGAACAATGCTTCGGAAGAGGTCGGGCAGATGCTCGTCTATTGACCTCCTCCAACGATAGTCCACATAGTCCAGCACCGCGGATGGGAAAACGGTGACCACCAGAGCGAGTAGCACATATTCGTCGAACAGAGGCGTATTTCGAAGCGTCAGATACGCGGTTATGACTATGGCGACACCTAGGATGCCGGACACGACCCAAGCAATTTTCTTCTCCCACTCCTCAACTTTAGGCATGCTCACCGCCTTGGCGAAACAACATCTAAGATTATGAGAAACGTCACCGATCCTGTCGGTATGCCGAGATAAGTTAAGAGGTACATCAATAGACGAGGGTCAAACAGTCCTGTCCCACCTCCGCCCAGCATCGCCATCACCGCAAGCATCACCACGAGAATGAGAGGTCCTGCAACTAGCAAGGTAACGTAAAACTCCGCTAAGACACCTAGGGTGTCGGAGAATCGACGCAGGGCGATTCGTTTCAGTCGCATATACTGACGCGATCGATCTGTGAGATACTTCGCCAATTTTCCTCCAGAGTGAACGGTGAAGATGAAGCCCTCAAGCAACTCCTTAAACCTTATCGAGGGCGTTCGATTAGAGGCAGCCTCCAAAGCTGAAAGGATGTCCGATCCGAAGAGCTCCACGTCTCGTACTATGGTTCTTGCCTCACTAGAAACCGCCAATGAAGCATCGATTTGGGCTAAAGAACGAAGCATGTACTCCGGCTGCACGCCAGCACCAGCTAATATCGCCATGTAACCCGCGGTGAAGGGAAGGCCGTCTTCCAGGCCCCTCTTTAAATTATCTTTGCGATAAATGGGATAGACGTAAAAACCGATAATGGTCAAGGCTCCTGTGAGCAAGCTCATCCCTATCCCGAAAAGAAGGGAGGAAAAGTAGGGAAGACGAAGGATGAAAACCAAGAGGAGAGGGGTCAAAACTAGAACAAAGAAAAAAAGCAGTGAAGTCACCAGAATGGCTAAGCTAACGTATGCCTTGAAGCTAATCCTAGTCCCAGACCTTCGAAGGTTCACATCCACATCTTTAAACAACGGCAACAACCGGACAATTCTTTCACCGATGACTCGATAAGCAAAGGCCTGAGGCCTTGTTGCACCCGACCGAATTCCCTCAGCCCAGCAATTAAATCGACGAAGGATCGGAGAGACAGATGGCTGAAACGCACCCTTAACGTGTTGATACACTTTTTTAAAATTGTTTCGGATTTTACTTTGGCTCACGACATCCCCAACCTCGCCATTCGATAAACGCGTGCAGGATCAGCGTAGTACTTCCGAACGACATCGGCTACGTCAGTGTACCTCCGAACCTTATTTTTCACCATCCACTCCAGCACCGTTCGTCTTCGAAGAAGCTCCTCTCGAACATCGTCCTCGTCAAGCCCCAGCCTTTTCATGTTCTTCTCCAAAATGCAACTGCGACCAGAATGTAAGAAAATGTCACGCTTCACATCCCACCGATACACTTCATTCGTTAAAACCTCCTTCGTACTAGGATCTAAATCCACCACCTCCGTCACCGTGAGGGCTCTCCGAGCGGGCTTCCCCCCAACCTCGGTCCGCAACTGGACCATCACCGCATCGATCATGGTGAGGAGAAACCTTGGAATGTTCATGGGCTCAGATTCTAAACGACGAAGAACCGCGTCCACGGACTCCGCGTGGATTGTGCTCAAGCCTAAATGTCCCGTGGCCATTGCTTGAAAGAGGGTGTAGGTCTCTTCACCACGAACCTCGCCCACGATGATATAGTCTGGTCTCTGTCTCACCGCCGCCTTCAACAGATCAAACAACGTGATGGCACCTGCTCCTCTTTCCTCAAACCCAACTCCGGTTCGTACCACCGAGGGAATCCAGTTTTCATGGGGCAAGTTCAGCTCAGCTGTGTCCTCCACACTCACGATCTTTAGTTCGGGTTTTATGAACATCGATAAACAGTTAAGCGTCGTCGTCTTTCCGGCGGCTACCCCACCGGCTACGAGGACGGATGCTCGATTCTCGATGGCGTACCAGAGGTATGCAGCCATGTCGGAGGAGAGAGTGTTGAAGGAGATAAGGTCCGAGATGGTGAGGGGATCAACACGAAATCGGCGAACTGTGAAGGTGGAGCCCCTTCGGGTGACCTCAGTTCCATAGGTGAGCTGGACTCGGCTTCCATCCGGGAGAGTTGCATCAAGCATGGGCGTCGCGATGGAGATATGTTTTCCAGCGAGGTAGGCTAGCCGAACAATGAAGGAGTTGAGTTCATCGGCGTCCCTGTAGATGATGTTGGTGGGTAGGGACTCATGTTCTCGATGCCAAACGTAAACAGGTATGTTTACCCCGTCTGCGGAGATATCTTCGATCAAGTGGTCTTTCATGAGGGGGTCGATTTTTCCATAGCCAATGAAGTCACGTAGGATATAGTATAGGAGCTTGTCGATGGCTTCCTCTGCAATTTTTATGCGATAGTCCTTGACGATTTCTCGAACCTTGCCTTTTAGGTACTCCTCAGCCTTCTCCCGTGTTTCAAGTTCTTTAAGGCTGACATCGACTTCTTCAATTAGAAGGTTCTTAATCTCATCAAGTTGGTTTTCCTCCTCCTTACGTAGGGTAGGCTCAATTATCTCGTATCGCATTTTTTGTGTAGTCGGTTCTCTCACGATAGCAGCATAAACGTAAGGCTCAAAGAGGGGATAAACTTCCTGAAACACGGATGGCTTCTTGTTCTCCATCGACTTCGTCTCACGCTCCATCCACCCTCACTCTCGTCTCTGCAAATCATGAAACAGCCAAGACACCACAAGAGAAATTATTGTATCACAAGACTTAATAAACTATATGAATGACGAATCACTTATAGTTTCAACGATGAGACATTCTTTTAAAAGCGTTCCAATATAATAATAAACTGTACAGGGTGGTGAATGTGATAGAGAAGTGGTTTGCAGAGCGACGTAAGTCCAAGGTTTTGGACCTTGCGTACAGGGAGATGACGTTGTCCATCGACACTGTGACTGACCTTGAGAAATCCATCGTGGCAGCCTCGAAGAGGGATAAAGAGGAGGCAAAGAGGTGCATAGACAGGCTCTTCCTCTTGGAGGGGGAGATCGACGATCTTAGAAGGGCAGTGTTTGAAGAGCTAACGAGGGGCAACTTACCACCGAAAGATCGTGAAGACATCATGCATCTAGTTAAGAGGCTAGATGTGATGGCGGACCATGTGAAGGACTCAGCTCGAAGCGTCATGATCTTGACCGAAGCGGAGGTTCCCGAAGATATCTGGGTCATGTACGTGAATATAGCCAAGGACCTAGTGGACTGCTCTGCCACCTTACGAAGAAGCATCGAAAAACTAGGAAGCGACCTGCTGGAAGCTAGGACTCTCTCGCTAAGAGTTGACGAAATAGAAGGGAAAATCGACGAAAAATATCTGAAAGCGAAGGGGCTGCTCCTCAAACACGGCAAGGATGTTGACCCAGCCGCGTTGCTGATACTTAAAGATTTATTAGAGTCCATGGAGTACGTGGCGGATAGCTGCGACGACACCGCCGACTACGTCAGGGTACTAACCGTTGCGCGGGAAACAGCTTAGGATAAGAACGTTTTACAGTTTTAGTCCTTAAGCCGCCCAGAAAGGAGACCTACGTCTCATTATATCAACGAATTCGTTTAACGCGGTAAGCTCTTCAGGGGACAGATGATCTTGAAACTTCGTTAACAAGGCTTTTGCTTGCGGTTCAGGAACCCTAACGTAGAGGATGTCTCCCTCTTGAATGTGCCGCCCCACAACTGGTTTGTCTAATGAGATGGCCACCTGCATTCCGGCTTTTGCCTCGGACACTGCTTGCCCACGGTCTTGAATTTGCATGATTTCACCGACATCACTTCCGTCCTCCTTAACAAGCGCGTATTTTGGCTTGATCTGTCCCGCTAAAATTTCGATTCCTGCAATGGCGGGTTTTGCTCTTCTAAATACGTAACCCGGGAGGAGCTTTATTTTACCCGGCCTAGTGATTCTCTCCAGCTCTTTCTGCAGACGTTTTTCCCTCTCGGTTTTCATCCATTGAATGTAATTGTCGATTAGATGGTAGATGATGTTGTGTTGGAAGATGAGGACTCCTCGGTTTTTGGCTTCTTCCTCCGCGTCGGGCAGGGTTTTTACGTTGAAGGCTAAGATGACCCCGTACAACGGTTCATGTTCCTTAACCACGTTGGCCTCCATAACGTCTCGTTTGGAGACCTCTCCCACGTCCGCCAACCTTATTAGAACATTGTTTCGCCTTAAACTCTCAGCGATAGCCTCCAGAGAACCCAACGCATCGGTTTTGAGCACAACCCCGTCAACATCGACGGCGATTCTGAGTTTTTCCACTTCTTCAGAAACCGACTTCACATACTCTTCGAGGCGGTCCTCAGAGGGAACCACGTGTAAGGGTGCACCAGCTAAGGCGTCCTCAAGGTTTGGCGCGGCAATTTTCACTCCTGCCGCGGCGGAAACAGCATCTACTGAGGAGAATTTGTCTCGGGGGTCTCTAATTTCATCGAGGGGCTTGGGTAGGAGGACCGCGCGAACCTTGGTCACGATAGGCTCTTCCTTGCCTCCAACCACAATCAGATCGCCTTTTTGAAGAGTTCCATCGTAAAGAATGGCGTTGATGGTGGTTCCAAGTCCAGGCTCCTCCTTCACTTCCAACACGGTTCCCTTCGCAGGTCCCTCGGTGACTTGGAGTCGGGCTCGTAGATATTGTTGAGTCAAGCCAACGAGAACCGCCAAAAGTTCAGGTACGCCCTCACCTGTTTTGGCGCTTACTGGAACAATGGCTGCAGTTCGGGTGAAATCGGATACTTTGTCAAATCGGTCAGCTCGAAAACCAAGTCTAGAAAAGGTTCCGATGATCGCGTATAAGCGTTCGTCGAGGTCTTGGCGAACGTAGGGGTCTTGACCTTGATACGATGCTAAAAAGGGCTCTCCTGGCTTAGACTTCCAGCCCGGTAGGCGGTCAATTTTGTTTGCGGCGACTAGAAACGGGGTCTTCCTTGTTTTGAGGATGTCGATGCACTCGTAGGTTTGAGCCTCGAACCCCCTCAAGATGTCGATAACAAGAATGGCGATGTCTGCTACGCCGCCGCCTCTCTTCCTTAGGTTGGCGAAGGCTTCGTGCCCGGGTGTGTCGATAACGAGCAGTCCAGGAATCTGCACCTCACCCCTCAGTTTTTCTAAGAGGGAACCAAATATTTCGGTAAGCGTCTCCACTGGGAAGAAGCTTGCCCCGATATGCTGAGTTATTCCCCCAGCTTCACGAGCTTGAACACTACTCTTCCTAATCTGGTCTAACAACAGAGTCTTTCCAGCGTCGATATGACCAAGCACGCATACGATAGGTTGTCGTAGAGGCATGTTGCTTCCCCCCTTCTTAGGGTAGGGTGGTTAATTAAAACCTTCCTCTTTGCACTTCCATCCTTCCCACCTCAGAATTTCATGATGATTGACGCATCAGTTTATATAAACAGTTTCACTACATATCTTACTAATCGAACTTAGAATAGAAGCTATCAAAGAAAATTACGAGTTGTATTAACGATGCCAATTTTGATAGGAAGAAGCATTAACGGCTCTTAGTATTGAAGGATTTCATCGGATTTAAAAATGACCTTGATTTCTTTTTTGGCGTTCTCAGGGCTGTCTGCGGCATGAATGATGTTAGTCGTTACTCCTCCTCCGAAATCGCCGCGGATGGTCCCAAGCTCTGCCTTGGCGGGGTCAGTAGCGCCGATAATCCTCCTCACTAAGGAGACGGCTTTTTCTCCTTCGAGGACCAAAGCCACCACTGGACCCGATGTCACGAACTTCACCAGCCCCTCGAAAAAGTCTTTGCCCCGATGGACGTCGTAGAGCCTCTCAGCGGTTCTTCTATCAAGAATAAGCATCTTCATAGCCAGGATCCGTAGACTTTTGGACTCTAGCCTCTTAATCACCTCGCCAGTGAGGCCACGAGCTACACCGTCGGGCTTAATCATGACGAAGGTTTGCTCCATCTGGATCCCTCTCACTGGTTTCCGACTTTAAGGAGAGTGTAGGGCGGTTAGGCTTTACCTTTCTCTTCCTTTCCATAATATTTTGTCCATCGAAGCTTGCGTGCGTCTCGCTTCAGCTCTATGGAGCTTTTTCTGCATTTGCTGGAGCAAAACCAAAAAGTTGAGCCGTCGTTTCTTACATACATGATGCCGGTGCCTGATGGAAACTCGTGTCCACAAAAGGAACAACGTCGAGGCCTTGGCACCAGCAAACCCTCTATACCTATCTTATTTTCTTAGCCTCTCTTTCCGTTTCCTTCAGCATAAGAATGTCGCTGGTTCGCACCGGTCCCTTCACGTTTCTGGTGATGATGCGTCCCTTGTCTCTTCCCTCGAGTATTCGAACCCTAACTTGCGTAATCTCGCCAGTAACACCTGTCCGACCGATCACCTGAATAACTTCCGCGGGCGTTGGCTCCTCTACTACCACTTCCCTTTCGCTCACTCGCTACGGCCCCTCCTCTTTAAGTCTTCAAGTCGACTGGAAATTTCTTTCACTAAACCTAAGGCGTCCCCCACCTCAACGATGCATGCTGAGGCTGCGGGAACATCGATCCCGGCGGAAGATCCGAGTTTTTCTTTGCTGGGCACAAATATGTAGGGGATTTTGCGTTCTTCGCAAAGCAGTGGGAGATGGGCAACCACCTCCGGCGGGTCCACATCTTCAGCTATGACCACCAGCTTTGCTTTTCCTCTTTCCACAGCCTTGGTGGTTTCGTTGGTGCCCTTTCGGACGTTTCCGGTTTGGGTGGCGATTTGTAGGGCTTCATAGGCGGCGTCCGCAACCTCCTTGGGGACGTCAATTTTTACGTAGAACGGCTTAGACATGAGCCTCACCCCTTAATGCAGAGTTCTATCAACAATACCTATTTATGAAGGTTTCGTCGCTTGCTTCTGGTTCTTGCTCTATTATATGGAAGGATGATGTCTAGGAAGCAGCCTTTCAGCTCAAGAGGATTTAGAAATTGATTATCGGTGGGCGAAGTATACGGTTAATTTCTTGTTTATTTTGTCAACCCTTACGAACCCGAAGCGTTCGAACTGGATGATCTCGTTAGGGTGCAACGCTTTGCAGTGGATTTCAGCAATGCCCTCCGCGACGTACACGTTGGGCATGACGACCTCACATGGGATGTCGGCGCCGATGGGAACCCAGTGGATGAGGGGGGCGCTCCTCCTCTTTGCTTCCTCGTAGGACTCGCTGTGAAAAACAGCGCTAACCCAGTACTTTTCAACTTTCTCGACTTGAATGTTGAAGAGGCCCATAAAGCGCACGGCTCCTTCCGTTTGCAAAAAGTCTATGTCGTCGCTGGAAACCCAAAACGAGGCTTCATCTTCTGTGGGTTGTATTTCGAAGGGACGAAAACCTCGTTCAGGATGATCCGGGTGCAGGGGTAGCTTGACGCTGAAGACGTGGGGAAGGTTCTTCACAGTCAGCTGTATAGGGTTGTGTACAAAGAAGTATCGGTTGGCAGTGGGGTCGACGATTTTTCGGTTGTAGGCGTAGAGGTTTTCCCAGCTTAGCGCTACGTCAGCAGTTTTTGGACCCACATCGATGATTAAGCGTTGAATCGCTTCAGGCGTGATTCCTCGTCTTCTTAAGGCAGCAAACGTGGCGAGTCTTGGGTCGTCCCACCCTTTGAAAACACCATCTCTGACTCCTTGTAGGATTTTGGATTTGCTAAGAAAGGCTCCGGTGATTTTAAGCCGACCATAATGGATAGCTTCCGGATACTTCCATCCTAGATGGCGGTACATGTATTCTTGTCGTGTTTGATTCGTGAGGTGTTCCTTTCCTCGTATGATGTGCGTCACGCCCATCAAATGGTCGTCGATCCCGCAGGCGAAGTTGTAGAGGGGCCAAACTCGATATTGGCTGCCCAACCGAGGATGAGGATGCCTCTTTGTGTCGATGCCTCTTAATGCGGGCCAGTCTCGAACAGCGGGGTTCGGGTGGTTAAGGTCGGTCTTGATCCTGACTACGGCTTCTCCTTCCTCGTAGGTTCCGTAGAGCATGTTTTTCCAGCGGGAAAGATGGTCATTTGGATCAAGGTCTCGACAGGGACATGGTTGCTGGGTTGTCACTTTTCTCCGAAACTCCTGGGGACTGCAGGTGCAAACGTAGGCGTTTCCGTTTTTAAGGAGTTTTTCAGCGTGTTCATAGTAGATTGGGAGCCGGTCGCTTTGAGTGAACTCAGCGTCCCATTTACATCCGAGCCACGTTAAGTCTTCCCGTATCGAGTCGTAGAACGGCAGCGCCGGTTTTTTCAGCTTGGGGTCCGTGTCCTCAAAGCGAAGGTAAAAGAGACCACGGTAGATCTTCGCGTACTCGTAGCTGAGGATGATGGCTCTAGCCGACCCTAAATGTAGGACGCAGTCGGGGTTGGGCGAAAAACGAGTAACAACCTTCGCATACTTTTCGGCGTTCGGCAGCGGGGGAAGAACTCTCTCCACTTCCACCCTCTCCTTGACCAGCGCCTCCGGCCATCTTTCCTCCACCATCCTTTTTTGTTCGTCTATGGAAAGTTGGTTCACTTCTTCGATGACCTCAGCGATCGTGGGCATGACTTCTTTTATCCTTCCTTTGAGGTTTGGGTGTTCAGCGAGCAACTTGCCTAGAACAGGTCCTAACTGAGCCTTTCCCTCATGCGAAAGCGCGTTCAGAAGCGCGACTTTCCGAATAGCTTCTTCTAACCCCTCAATTGAAGTCAAGGCTCGCCACTCAATTTTAGCTTTAATATTTCCTAGCAGTAATGAGGTCAGCAAGGCTTATGAGGTCTTCCTTGTCCTCCGTGTCGGGAAAGACTGCCAGTGCCCCTTTAGATTTTTCGATATACTCTCTTGCTCTTTTCTCAGCATAGCTGATGGAACCCAACGAATGAGCTAAGCTGACCACTTCCCGTATTTGTTTGAGAGAGGCCGACCTATCCCCTAACGTTTCTAAAATCTTTCTTCGCTGGACCTCTGAGGCATGTTCCAGCGCATGAACGATGATTAAGGTCCGTTTTCCCTCTCGAACATCGCTCCCCACGGGTTTTCCTAGAACCTTTTCGTCGGCGGTTAAACCTAGAACGTCGTCGATCAGTTGAAAAGCTATGCCAGCATGGTACCCAAACTTTCCTAGTTGTTCGATTTGACGTTTTTTTGCTCCTCCTATGATTCCCCCAGACCGCGTGGAGGCTTCAAACAAGGCAGCAGTTTTTGCTTGGATCATTCTGAAATACTGGTCTTCAGAAACGGTTTTTCTACGCTCAAACGTCATGTCGAGCGTTTGGCCTTCACATATGGCTATAGTGGCTCCGCTGACACATCTCAAAACTTGCAAGATGCGCTCGCGAGATACGTGACTAGGGTCCGTGAACTGGGTGATGGTTTCGTAAACCTTGGCGAAGAGGAGGTCGCCTGCCACGATGGCGGTTGGCATGTCCCACTTGATGTGCACTGTGGGGACATCCCTTCTTTTTTCGTCTTGGTCCATAATGTCGTCGTGGATGAGGGTGAAAGTATGAAGAAGTTCGATGGCTGCCGCCGTGGGGATGGCGTCCTCCTCCCTTCCCCCAACGAGCTTACAGCTCTTTAACACGAGATACGGTCGCAGTCTCTTGCCTCCAGCGTCGACGATGTGGCGAGCAGCCTGGTACAGCAGCCTAGGTTCACGTTCGAGGTTAACCACTCGCTCGATAAACCGGTTCACTTTTTCTGTGGTTTCGGCGAGTTGAGAAACTAGCCGACTCATGCTTTTCGCCTCGCGTAGAGTTCGGGCTGAAAACCTCTCATTTGCAGCCATTCAGCGGTTTTTCCCGTTACCACAAGGGGAACTTGCCTCAGTTTTAAGATAGATTCCGCTCCCACGAGGAACATAGCATTTCTCAACTCTTCAATTACGAATTGAAGCGCTTTTTTGACTTCCCCTGAGCTTTTTGTGGCGGGACGCAAAACTGGTAGGGACATGCTCGCTAAACTCGCGCCCAACGCTAAGGCCTTTGCCACGTCAATTCCGGAGCGAACACCGCCTGACGCGATAACAGTTAGATGAACCGATTGAACCACTTCGACGAGGCTCGCTGCAGTGGGTGTTCCCCAGTCCCAGAAGGCTTCGCCAAGCCTCCGACGATATTCATCTTGGATACCCTTTGCTCGATAATACTCAACTGCCGCCCAGCTGGTTCCGCCGACTCCTGCCACATCGATGCCCGCCACCCCGACCGCTTCCAGCCTCTTGGCCTCCTCCGCCGCTATGCCTGCGCCCGTCTCTTTCACAATGACCGGGACATCAAGTGCTTGAATAATCTCCCCTATCTTTTGTAGGACCCCTACATAGTTGGTTTCTCCTTCGGGTTGAACCGCCTCCTGCAACGGGTTCAAGTGAATGGCCAAGGCGTCGGCTTGCATCATCTCGACCGCCTTCTTGGCTTCCTTAACGCCATACCCCCTCACGAGCTGGGGGCCTCCGATGTTGGCGATGAGGAAGGCGTTTGGAGCCTTCTCTCTAGCAACCGCAAAGGTTCCTTCGAGCCTCGGGTCCTCAATGGCCGCTCGTTGACTTCCCACCCCCATCCCCAACCCCAGCTCCTCCACCGCCTCAGCGACGGCAGCGTTGATTTTCATGGCTTCTGCAGTGCCGCCGGTCATCGCACCCACGATGAGAGGGGCACGGAGTTTATGGTCAAAAACCACGGTTGAAAGGTCGATCTTGTCTCGTTCGATTTCGGGTAGAGCCCTATGCACGAGGAAAATGTTCTCGAACCCTGCGGTGGCTCGCCGAGCTTGAACGTTCTCCTCTAGGCAGATTTGAATATGGTCAGCCTTTCTTTCCTCGGTTTGGTTAAGCAATGGCTTCACCCTTCTCGATTATCGTTCCCACAACCCTTTCACCTTTAAGAGCCTTGTAAATGTTACCGGGTTTCGCCGCATTCACGATTATCACCGGGATTCCGCGTTCAACAGTCGGTATCAATTCCAGAACTTTTCCAAGCATTCCTCCGGTTACGTCGACCACTTTGGCTTCCTCGATCCTGTGCCGCAACCTTTTCAATTCCTCCAGCACAACGTGTGGGATGAGACGTGCGGAAGAATCGGTTTTCGGGTCAGCCGTATAGAGGCCGTCAACATCGATGCCCATTACGACGCGGTCCGCGCCCAGTCGTAGGGCGAAGTAGGAGACCAGCTGATCGCCCGATAATATAGAAAAGCCAGTATCGGAATCGATGACAGCGTCTCCATAAAGAACCGGCACAAACCCCACCTCGAGCAGTCTTCTTAGCGGTCTTTCCTCCATAACATGAATTCGACTCGACTTCGTGAGGACGCAAGAGGAGGGCTGCACCGCCACTGCTGGAACATCACGGCGTATTAAAGCATCCACCACCAACCTGTTTAGCGCAACCATCGCTTGATGCGTCCTTGAAAACCCCATGATCTGCGAAGGATCTCTGTAGCCTCCCCCTATTCCATACTGCTTAGCAAGTGGATGTCCATACGAACCACCGCCGTGAACGAGGATTAGACGTGAAACCTTGGCCTGCGAAACCTCACGAGCCAACCGCCGTATTGCTCTCAAGTTGGGGGTCAATGGCTTCTCCTTTCGAGTAATCACCGACCCCCCAAGCTTCAAGATCGTTGACTTAGCGCTCAACTCTCACACCCCCACTAGCTTTTCTCGCGATGAAGGCGGTTCCTCCAGCCCGCTCAATCGCATTAGCAACCTGCTCCAGCCTGTCGGGGAGAGACAACGCAATCATGCATCCTCCGCCTCCCGCCCCAGTAAGCTTAGCCCCTAACGCCCCGGCTTTTCTCGCTGCATAAACGAGCTTTTCGAGTGGCTCATTAGACACCCCAACCGCGTAAAGCAACGCATGGTTGAGATTCATTAATTCGCCCAGTGCGCGGAGGTCTCTCGTTTTTAAGGCTTCGACAGCGCGAAGAGCAACCTCCCCCCCGATCTTTATGATAGGGTCGATGATAGAGGGATAACGTTCCCTCCTTTGCCGCACCACACCAACTAACTCGCCAGTGGAACGCTCAACTCCAGTGTTACCAATTACTAGCGGTATATCTATCTCCATGTCCAGTGGCGTAAAGCCTCTTTCCTTGTAGAATAGAAGAACGCCGCCGTAAGTGGAGATGGCAGGATCGATGCCCGAAGGGGTGCCATGGACAAAACGCTCCGCCTCGTAGGTGATGCGAAAAATCTCCTCTCGAGACAGCTCTACCCCTAAAAGCTGGCCTACAGCAGTCGCCACTGCTGCAGCCACAGCCGCTGAAGAGCCCAGACCGGCAGCGACAGGAATAGAGGAACGAATTTCCACGTCCACGCCCACACCCTTTTCAGAAAGGTCCATAACATTTTGAATCGCAATGCGGATGGGCTCAAGCCTTATACGAGCTTGTGAACCTCCGCGTTCTTCTTGAAAATGCTCTCCGATAAAAAAGCCGGACAACCCTAAGTCGATGGAGTTGATGTATATGCGGGGGTCTGACCTTAATTCTGCTGAGACTTGAGCGCGCTTATCCAGGGCAAGGACAACCGCCGGCTCGCCGTATACAACAAAGTGTTCTCCAAAAAGTATGGTTTTTGCTGGCGCTGAAGCCATGACCCCCAATGAATCATCCCACAATCATTTTGTGAACGAGACGGAGGCGTAGCCGACCACTGCGGAGAAGTCGCGGGTCACGTCGCCACTCGTTTTATAGCATAACAATTGCCCCTTTTTCGCGCCCAATGCCTTCGATGCGGTAATTGCAGCGACTGTAGGGCCGTAGCCGCACGTAGATATGCTATATGTCTCTACAGTGGAGTAGAATAGCTCCTCATCCAGTTTTAAAACTGCGTCGATTGCTTTTTTGTCCTTTCGCTCAGCCCTGTCTTGAGGCTCGTAGTGGGTCATGTCTGTGGAGGTGACCACCAAGGCGTTCTTTCCAGTCAAGGCTTTCGCCACCGCCTGCCCCACTTCACGGCTGGATTCTAAATCTTGCATGAGAAAACAAATTGGCACAAGCTTGAAGGCTGAACCATACAAATATTGAAGGAAAGGAATCTGGACCTCGATGGAATGCTCCCGAGCGTGGGCGGAATCGTCGACGTCTATGATGGGAGACGCACGTAAAATCTGATTGGCTGTCGAGGTATCAATTTCCACATCTCCTAGGGGAGTGCGCCAAACCCCCTCAGTCATGATAGCCAGCGCGCTTCCCCACCCAGTATGGTTAGGACCAAAAATAACGACAATGTCCGGCTTGCCGTCCATCGCAAGATGGTGATATGCATGGGCGGCTACAGGTCCGGAGTACATGTATCCTGCGTGGGGGCAAACAAGCCCCACCACCCTTTGTAGACTCTTCTCCTCAACCTGAGGGAGCTTACCCGGTCCAAGTTTGTGGATAAAGCATTTTTCTATCTGAGCCCTCAGCGCCGAGGCAGTGCCTGCATAAAACATTCCCGCTTGAGACGGATGTCTAACCTTCAAATTTTCCCCTCCATTCACTCCTCCTCTTTTGCCAGCTTTACCTCGAAATCGTCGATGGACACGCTTATGTCCCCGTCTGGTGGTATTTCGCCTCTTTCGCGCAGGATTTGCCTCGCAAGAAGCCAGTAGATCACTGCCAAGGCTCTTCTACCCTTATTGTTGGTGGGCATCACTAGGTCCACGTCAGCGAAATCGTTGTCGGTGCTACAAAGCGCTATTACAGGGATGCCTATGCTCGAGGCTTCTCTCACCGCCTGCATGTCAGCCTTTGGATCCGAAACAATCACGACACTCGGCTCAATACGGTTTGGATAAAGAGGATTTGAGAGTAACCCCGGGATGAAACGTCCAATGATAGGAGTCGCCCCGGTCACTTCGCAAAACTTGCTTACCGGGTCGCGCCCGTACAACCGTGCTGCGACTGCCGCGATTTTAGAAGACTCAAATCGAGCTAGAAACTTAGCGGTGGTTCGTATGCGTTCATCCGTCTTTTTCACATCCAAAACAAACAAGCCATCGGGTCTAACACGATAAATAAAGGGGTCCATGTCCTTTGTTTTCATCCTTGTGCCGATGTGGATGCCCGCGGATAGCAAGGTGTCTCGAGGAAGTAAAAGTTCTTCCTCGCCGGGAACCTCCATCTCTTCCTTCTCCTTCTTTTCTGACATAATTTTTCCTCCTACAACGGTAGAGTAGACATTTTAGCCCTTTTTCCAAGCATTTCCTCTATTCGGATGAGTTCGTTAATTTTCGCCATTCGAGTTCCTCCCACCACACCAGTTTTGATGATGGGACATTGAAACGCCACGGCTAAGTGGGCTAAGCTCTCATCGGTTGTTTCTCCAGACCGATGCGACGCAACTGGGGTATAGTGGGCTTTCTTAGCCGTTTTTGTGGTCTCCCAAGCGTCTGTGAGGGTCCCTACCTGATTTGTTTTTATGATAACTGCATTTGCAGCGCCGAATTTTATCCCGTAGGCTAATCTCTCCCTGTTTGTTGTAAACAAGTCGTCGCCGCAGATAAGACATCCCCTCACTTTTTTCGTAAGTTCCGCAAAGTCTTCAAAGTCTTCCTCATGAAAGGGGTCTTCAACATAAACAAGTTTATATTTTTCAATAAGATGCAACACAAAGTCTAGCTGTTCCCCAGCGTCCCTTCTGACTCCATCTCGAGCATACACGTAACAGTTTTCTTTAGGATTCCACAAGGAAGAAGCTGCCATATCCAAGCCAACTCTACACTCAACCCCCAACTCCTTAGAAACTTCTTTACACGCCTCTGCCACAACTTCTAAAGCGTCTTCATTTTTTATGTTGGGAGCCCACGCCCCCTCCCATCCTCTCCCACCCGTGAAGGTTGCATCCCTTTTTTCGAGGAGGGAACCAACCCTCCGATGGACTGAGACGTTGGCTTTAGCCGCGTCTGAAAAGGAGCCCGCCTTAAGAGGGAGAACCAGGAACTCTTGTATGTCGGGCGCTTTTCCGTACGCATGCTTTCCTCCGCCTAAGACGTTTCCAAGGGGGTACGGAAGCTCGTTGGCAAAATAGCCGGCGAGATGTTGAAACAATGGTATACCATACGAGGTAGCGGCAGCTTCTGCCACAGCTAAAGAAACAGCATAAGCCGTGTTTCCACCGATGTTTTTGAAGTCTCGGGTCCCATCGATTTCGTGAAGAAGACGGTCGATTTCCTCCTGCTCGTCTGCGTTTAATCCAATTAGCTCTGGAGCAACGAGTTCCTTAACTCTTCTTATGGCTTGATCCACTCCACCTTCTGGGTATGGAACCACCTCAGCCTTTCCTCTGCTGGCTCCGGCTGGAGCGGAAGCTCGCCCAAATCCCGCTGTGGTCACTACGTCAACTTCTAGGGTTTCTTCTCCTCGACTGTTGAAAATCTTTCGGGCTACGATGTCTTCAATCACGGTGGACATGGTTAGCCTCGCCTCATTAAGGTATTTTAGCTTGCCTCCTCCTTCCAGCCTCCTCATAAAACCTGAGGATCTCGTCAATAACTTCCACGTGAGACAAGAGCATGCGGCGGCAGCAATAGCGAGTCACGCCTAAGCTATCCAAAACTCTTCCCGAGTCTTCCCCAGCCTTAACTCTTCTCGCAAAGTCCTCCCACTTATCGCCGATCAACTTACCGCAGCTAAAGCACCTAATGGGAATGATGATTTTAACCAACCCCTAACCGTTCTAAGCTTTTCAAGTAGGCTCTTAACTTGCCATCATGACCGGCTACCTAACACAATAACATTTTAGCCTTGACTTATCTATAGCTCTTTTGATCTCTGGCTCTTGCACCAGGACCACCGAACTTCTTGGGCTCCCTTCGTCTAGGGTCGCCAGCGATCATGGTTCGGTCATAACCAGTGAGAACAGTTTGAAGACGTGCACTCTTGGTCCACTTTAACAGCGCTCTAGCAATAGCTGTTCGTGTAGCCTCAGCTTGGCCCATGAAGCCTCCCCCGGACACTTTAACATCGATATCAAGTTGTTTCCGTACTTCATCGCCGGTTTGGAGAAGAGGCTCCATGATTTTGTCGCGTGCAACCTTGGGTTCGAAAATCTCCAAGGGGATGTTGTTTATGCGGACTCGTCCTCTTCCAGGTCTGACTGTTGCTCGAGCGATAGCGGTTCTTCGCTTCCCGCTCGTTAACAAGATCCTCATGGAGCTCGACAACTTCATTCACCTGCGGGCGTCCACCCAATTTCCCTCGCTAACTCTTCAACGGTTATGTACGAACATTTCAACTTTTCTACGCTGGCACAAGGTATTGTTTGTGCCTCCTTGCCTTTCAGCTCTTCAGGGATGCCAAGGAAAACCCGAAGCCTTTTATAAGCTTGTTGTCCCATAGGCTTTTTCCGAGGAAGCATGCCGCGTACGGCTCTTCGAACGATCTGATCCGGCCTTCTAGGGTGGAAGGGTCCCTTCCCCGGATGCCCAATCTCCAGGAATGCTCTCGCCTCCCTCACTTTACTGAGCCTTCTGCCAGATATAGCCGCTTTCTCCGCGTTCACGATAACTATGGTTTCGCCTTGGAGGAGGCGTTTAGCCACGATGCTCGCCATTCGACCAAGAATCAGCCCCCTTGCGTCAATCACCACCGCAGTTTCAGCAACCATCGTTTTCACCCGATGATTTTCACGTTGGTGCCCTTCGGATTTTTCTTCATCAACTCAGGAATCGACAGACATTTTCCCTTAGCCTTCAAAATCTTTGAACGCGCTTGATCAGAAAAGGCAAAGGCAGCCACGTGAAGGGGATGGTCAACTTTTCCTGCGCCCAGCACCTTGCCCGGAACTACCACGGTTTCCCTCCCCTTTGTGTAGCGGTTCAAACGGCTAACGTTTACAGTCACTCGTCTCTGCCTTGAACGTGACAAGTGATTGGCCACGTCACGCCATATTCTTGCCTCGCTTTCTCGAGCCTTCTTTCTCAACGATTGAACGATGTTGATTAGCTCCGGATTAGTTGTGTTTTTGATCGATGAGTCCTCCTTGGCTCCCGCATCGTAACATATGTTACATGGTGTGTAACATCAGAAACATATAAACATTCACTTAAACTCAAAAGGCCTGCTTCGACGTGATGGACGACAAGAAAATGGATAAAAAGAGGGAAGAACTACCTTACCCCGACGACGTTGACGATTTTTCCCTTCCACTTGGCTACGAAGACAACTATGCCAATTGTTGACACTACCGCCACAAGAACCATTACTAACTCCGGTGTGATGAACGGAAGACCTAATCCCCCCAGCACCCTTGGCATTACTTGACTGCCGGTGGGGACCTCCATCCTATATTTCGGTGTGGTGGCCTCCGGCGTGGTTGTCTCGGGCACCTCAACACCCATGGATGGGTCGTGCTCGAGGGTTTTGTCACCGAAGTATGGGTAGCCGATGAAGAGTCTCATGTAGGCTCCGGCCTCGATGTAGGAGGCTTTTATCTCTACCGGTTCTGGCTCGCCACTTACCTTCGCTGAGGCTACAAACTTGAAGAAACCCGGCAGTGTCTTATCCTCAGTGGCGAACTGAAGTTTGAAGTGTTCGCGTAACCTCTTTGGGACATCTATTGGTCGCTCGTCCTCTGTTCCTGTGTAGTCACGTTTGACGAATATGCGCCTTCCTTCCACCATCATATGCGAAGTAGTTGACCAGAGTTCAATCTTATCCGGCTCCCCCATCGCTTCCGCTATCCTTGTGATGTTAATGTAGGCGATGTTTATCCATAAAGACAGCCCAGACTTACTCTTCGGGATTTCTATCCCTTGCTCTTTGAGGGTGGATATCAGCGGCTTAACAAGGTCGATGTTCCACTTCCAATTGTTGACCACGAAGTCCATTTTCATCTCGCCCGCAGCAACGCTATAATCATAAACTCCGTCAACTGAGATTTCTTCTACAGGCTCATAATAGAATCGGCATCGTATCGTGATGTTGCCTTCCGCGAACTCAAAGCGAGGCAAATATGCCTTAACAAGCTTAAAGGCGAATGCAAGCCCAATAACTTTGTTATCTGAGTCAGTGACGTTCCCCACTTCAGTGAGGGTCCACCTACATGCGCTGAATGGCAGATAAGGCAGGTGCCAGTTCCTATACATGTTCATCACTGTTTCACGAATTTCCTGACGTAACAACATCCACTTTGGACTGATGAATAGCTCGTGCAACCTTTCCGCATTGGCTTGGTACCTTTCCTTATAGAACGGTTCAACGAAGGTAAAGTACTCGATGAGCCCCTGAAACTTGACTACATAGATTCTCTCCGGGTCCTTCGTGTACCACCACAAGAACGTAGGCTTCCTCCCGTCAGCGGGGAACAAGATTGTAATCACGTCTGTTTTGATTTTTTTCCATCCTTCCTCTTCAGTTATCACTTGTGTAGACTGCGCAAGTGCTGGTTGCGCCAGCGTTGGAAGGGCTAGCGACGTTAGCAAAATCGCTAGAAATATCGCCGTAAGCAAGTTTTTGCTTATTTTCAAGTTTTTTCACCAAATAACCCTTGGGAAAAGAGTCTTTTAAGTGAATTGTTTCGAGAAATCCCGAATTTTGATGAAAAGAAGTTCTAGAAACCTAGAACATTTATTTCAGGCGCCCTAGCAGTATCAATAAAGCGATGTTAAAGTAGAGAATTGTTAAGCTCACCACGAATGACCGGTCGAGGCGCAAGCCCTTCCCAAAACATAGGGCAGAAGAAAACAGTAGTAATCCCCAGATTTGAAGAGCAAGAAGAAAATACCTGGCAACGTTATCTGGGACAATCATGTGGACGTATGGGAACAAGGCTAAGGGAAATGATGAAATGCCTAGGCAAGTGAGTAATTGAAGGTCACCACCAACCCTTCGGTAGAGTAGGTAGATGAGAAGGTCAGACAGCAAGAAGAGCCCAGTCCAGTGGAAAAAGAATAGGGTAACAATTGTTTCAAATTTATGAGGGGAGGGAAAATAGAAAAATAACAGAGGCTCGACCTTGGCGAGCGCCGCCCCAAACGCGCCGAAGGCTAACACTAAAATAGAGACGGGTAGTAGCCTTTCCGGTTGGACCGTCTTCATGAAAATTGGAGAGAGGAAAAGCCATCGCCCCAAACGGTGGCTGAACGCTTCTCCAATCTCTAGGGTTGGGGGCAAAGTCCCCTCCTTCAAAATTTTGTATAAAAGCCTTCGGTCATTCAACAAATACTTCCTATGCTTGTCTTGTATCAGGAAGTCGGAAAGCATATCCAGGTGATAATATATGGTGCCTACGCCGAGCCCTAGGCTTTCCCTTAGTTCCTTAAAGCTTACCTTACCTTGATCGCCTACAATTTCAACTATCTTACGGCGGGCGGGTTCCCTTAATAAGGTGTAGTATCGTGACACTTCTTCCGTGGAGTTCACAACCATCTCCTAGAGCTGCCTTTCCAATATATGTATTAAGAAGGAACGGTAATTATTTACAGTTCAGAGGCATTTTCAAGCATCGTGCGCTATAGGAAACTGATTTAAAAGAACTGCTGCCTGAAAATTGTAGAAAACCTACATTATGTTTTATTTAACTCTGCGGCTTAACTTCTTCACTTTCTTTTTCTGTCAGGTGGCTCAGAAATTCTTTAAACTTTTTGTCAAGGATGTTGAGGGCCTCAAGCAGAATTCGTTCAACGGGAAGAACGCCCGTGGACTCCACATCTAAAACAAACGAATTTTTGCTCCCAGCTACTTCGATAGCGGGAGGGCTTAGAGGGCAAGCGTCCACACAATCTTGACAAAGAATGCACTCAACGATATTTCGAGTTTCTATCATTTTCCCAACATCCACAAGAATCTTCTTAGGACAAACCTTCACACATTTTCCACATGCGTCACAGAGTTTTGCATTGATTTTGATTTCTGGCAGATGCTTATAGGCGCACATGGAGACGGGTTGCCATTTTGCATGCTTCTTCCCCCTTCCCAGTCGAGCGTATGCCTCCAGTTTTATTTTCTGGTCAGCTACCAACTTTACAACGGGGATATCGTCGCTAACGGGTTTAACATCCGGGTTTTCCGACACCAAGTCCCTAGAATACACGGTTTTTATGCCCTCGGTGGCTTCCACCTCCAATGTCAAAGCTACGCGACAAAGGTTGCATCCAAACTCGCTTTTGCAGGGGCATTCCTCAGGCAGGTTGTAAGAATCTAGGTCTGTCTTAAGGGGGATGAGCCCCAGTCTATGAGCTAGAATCTCATCATGAAGCATCGAAGAATTTTCAATAACCACCACATCATCGATAGCCATAGAAGGGACTTCGGTAAGCATGATTCTGCGTAACGCATTCATAAACGGCGCCTCGGTTCCTTGGACGATCAACCGCATAATGAAGTCAATTTTTTCCACAACCCGAATTTCTACCATTGTCAAACGCCCATGCAACCACTTATAAACGTATGTGCTTCTCAAGCGAGAGATAAAAGTGTTCTGTTTTTGTTTTTATGTTTAACTCAAGGTAATAACATAAGTATACTAAGGAGAGCTCCCCTTAATGAAAGTGATGACCAGTGAAAAAGGATTCGTCATCAGGGTGAGGCTAGACCCTACGGCCCCTTCGTCCTCCCTTTCTTCTGGTTCCGTTGTGTGGAATGGGCGTTACTTCCTCGATGCGACCGATACGGAACCCAGCACGGGCTAAGGCTCGAATGGCAGCCTGCGCTCCTGGACCCGGCGTCCTGGCGTCTGATCCCCCTGGCGCTCGAACCTTGATATGTATGGCCGTTATTCCTTTATCTCTGGCAATGGTGGCGGCATGACCTGCGGCGCGCATGGCGGCGTACGGCGACGATTCCATTCGGTCCGCCTTCACGAACATGCCTCCGGAAGCTCTGGCGATGGTTTCAGCGCCGGATACGTCGGTGATGTGCACGATAGTATTGTTATATGAGCTGTAAACGTGAACAACTGCCCATCGATCCGCCTTTTTGCTCATGACTCCTCCTCCGTCTCTTCCCTAACCTCTGGTTTTGCCTCAACCACGGCGCCAATATACTCTCGAAGTGGATGATCAGGGGTAGATAATGGGCTAGATGGAGCATAGGCTATTTTCGCTTCTTCTTCCCTCAAAACCAAATAACTGGGGGAAGAAACCCGCTTACCCTCGATGGAAATATGCCCATGCGTGATAAGTTGACGAGCTTGGTATACGGATTTGGCCAAGCCCTTTCGAAACACAAGTGTTTGAAGTCTACGTTCCAGAATTTCTTCTAGAGCCATGTCTAAAACGTCATCTAACACAGCAGTTTCATGGAGAATTCCAAGACGGTGAAGCCTATCGAGAAGCTGTTTTTCCATTTTTCTTCGTTCTTCAGTAGGCATGCCTAAGAGCGAACGAGCGATCCCTCGAAACCTTGAAAGCATAGTTTTGTGGAGCCACAATTCTCTTTTGTTCCGCAATCCATATTGACCCAGCAGTTTAAGTTCTGCTTGTAAAACGTCGGTTCGCCAAGGGAACCTTGAGGTCTCATATTTTTTCCGTTGTTTTTTTGGGTCGCCCATTAACTGACCCGCTCCGGAGGCTTTTTCTTTACGCCCATAGCCTTTCCAGCCCTGCCCGTCGTTCTTGTTCGTTGCCCTCGTACTTTCAATCCATATGCGTGGCGAAATCCGCTCCACGATTTGATCTTTTTCATTTGATCTATGTCCGATTTTATCTGAAGAGCTAAATCGGAACCGATGAGGTGAAGGTCTTTTCCGGTTTCTTTATCCTTGGGTCGGTTAAGAATCCAGCCTGGTACGCCATATTTCATGGGGTTCTTTATGATGCCCTCGACTTTCTCCACTTCAGCCTCAGAAAGAAAACCCAATCGAGTTTCTGGGTCGATGCCAGCTTTTTGTACAATTATGTTAGCCAAGCTGATTCCTATTCCCTTAATGTTTGCTAGAGCATAGCCTACTTTTAGGGTGCCGTCTAGGTCAGTGTCCGCGATTCGGATGATGTGTCGAAACTCCTTGGTCATCCTAAACCGTCCGCATCTATCCTAAGCTAAGTACGAAGTGACAGATAATTTATTTAAACTTTTAGTCTTTTCCGATAAACTATTAGTATTTTGAATCATTGACGCGGAAAAAAGCTTGCGCTCACTTGCGCTTCCGGAACAGCTTGTAGCAGTCCATTTCGCAGACGTATTCAGGATAGTGAGATGCGCGCTCGATCCTGAAAGTCTTTTTAAGTATACATTAAATTGTATGAGAATTGATTGAAAACATCTTAACTATCTACTCAGCAAGGCAGTTCTAATATTATTTCGCCACGCCTCATACTTGTTTCTTCCTGAATTTTCTTCTTGAGTTCTCGGAAAGTTAAGTTAATCCCCAGTTTCTTCTTTACACTTTTGATGATTCTTAAAAGGTCTTCAGATTTTGGGTCGACTTTAACCAGTTTTCCTTTGGAGGAAAAAGACGATTTAATTCTAACGATTTCATCAATGCTCTCTTGTTTAAATCTAATGATAACCTTGCGCACTGCAACTCTGTTGTCGGTGTGAAAGTGTTTTGTGTCAATCACGTTATATCCAGTAGAACCGAGTTCGGTCATAATAACTTCACTTACATCGTCGAGGTTCTTCTCATCGACATCTATGAAGAAGAGTAGGCCAACCCTCCCCTTTTTCGTTACAGTTTGGGTTACATGAACGTTGTTTGCGCCTTTATCGAGCAATTTGTCGATGGCGTAAGAGGCCGTCTCCCCCGAAACGTCATCCAGAGCCGCAACGATTAGCATGAATTACACCAATTCATAAAGTGTGGGAAAATCCCTTTTTAAGACTCTCTCATGAGCTTCAACGCTACTTCTCCAACTTTTCTGGCCCTTGACTTTGCTCCCGGTATGGAAGCTGTGATGTAGGCGGCTTCTTCTGCTTCCCGTGCTGCTTCCTTTGGATCTGCCTTGTTCATGGCACAGGCGACGGCTACAGGTACAGTTATGTTGATAATGGTGTGTGGAGACATACAGAGCTCAAGAATTGGGAGCGTTGCTATAGGAATGACATCATAAAACTCTTTATTCTCGTTTATAACAGCATCGGGTATGACTTTGTGAGAAAGTCCCTCAAGAAGTACTTTTTTGCCATCGAGGGTTATCTCAACATCCGCGTCTATGTCGAACCCGTAATATTTCCTAGAGAAGTTGTCTGGTCTTCTCGCGCCTCCTTTTAACTTCTTTACGCTTATCTTTATTTTCTTACCCATTCTCTGCTCTAACAGGCTGGCAGTGCTTTTTTCTATTTTTTTAACTTTCTTATGCTCTAAATCTCTGACGACTTCAGCGAGACTCCTGCTAGCTGTCAAACTTTCAAAGGCTTCCTCCGCTCTCTTGGTTACCGCCTTCAGTGTCTCTTCTTCAGTAGCGCGTATTATCGCATCCGTCACGGGACCTGGCATAACTTGCTCGGCCTTTCTTGCAATGGTATTGCTTGCAACCATTGCCATCTCAGGGTCGATGAATGTTTCTTTGTTTTTCTTGACAGCTTGGATGGCATCATCTATAGATTTGGTTTGTGCAAGAACCCTGAGGATTATCGCACTGTCAGCAACCCCTTGATGTGCTAGAGGTGGACAACGAGGTCCTCCACTGCTCCCTGTTCCTAATATACCACTTTCCTTGAAACATGCAAAAATCTCTTCAAATGCTAATATACCTACGACAGTCGGTGTCCCTATATCCTTAAACATTAACCCAAGCTCTCCGATTAACCTTGCAGTAACAAATTCCTCGTTCGTACCTCTGAGATGAAGTTTCTCAGGAAGTTTAGCGGTTCTTGCTGCAGCACGACCCGCCATCTCGGCAGTATCAGTTTTGAACCAAACTCCATCATGCTCAACTTCATATTCTGCATCAGCATGTAAGAGTTCCATTGTGGCGGCAGTCGCTAAAATTGCTGACATGAAAGGACTTGGCTTCATTCCCATGCCTGAATAGGCTTTCAACATGGCCTCAGTACCAATCCTTGCAATATTCTCAGCCAATTCTGGAAAAACGAAGTCTTCCCCAAGGGCACCATGGCCATAAAGAGGACCACCTACTCCCTCTGGTAAAGTAGCCCCCTGAATCTTCGTAAGCTTCCCTTCCATCATAGCGTGGTGGATAGCATGTACGGCTGGAAACGCTGTGATCTTATTAGTCGATTTTCCAGCTGGAATAAGAAGGACACCGCCCTTGTCTGCCCCCGCTATCATCCTAGCGCTAGCACCTAGCTTTCGATTACCTGCTGGACAACCTGCCCGTACATTGGACCCAGCTATATAAATTAATCCGGCAGTCAATAGAGCGGCATTAGCCGGAATTGCACCAGCTAGTTTCGCTGCCTCCACGCCTTTACGAATCACCATATCTACCTCAATCTCAGGCTCATTGAGAGGTTTCATTATGATGTCTCTGCCTTCAAGTAATTCTAACGATATAGCGTTGGCTGCACACATTACAGCGATGTTCAATCCTCCATGACCTTTCGTGAGAGCTGAGATGTTGTCGCTTGTCATTAGGTCTGGGTTAGACAATACAGCCCTTACGCTTGCAGATATAATCCTTTTCAATTTTCTCACATGGTTTATTTTTACATATGATACTTAAAACATCGTGGTTAAAAAGGGATGAGCAAAACTTAGACGATGTCCAAACTTGTTATTGAATAAAAAAGGATTTTGCGGGGGATATCTCCACTTGCGTATAGTTTATTTAAACCTATCTCTACAAAAGGGTAGGCCACCTAACAATTATTTCGTTATTGGACGTTCTTTTGTGGGAAGCGGATATTTACCTCGTGTAAAGGTGCTGGTTTTTGTGAGACTTGGGCCTCTACCCCTTCATATGATATTTGGACTCAGATTCTGAATAAAAAATAAAGAATAAACTTGAGGCGTTGCTTAGAATGGATGCGGGTGAAAGTTCGTGGTTAACATCTACTTAATCGTCATAAACCTTCTTTCCGTCATGATCAACATAAGTTTGGCGTATTTTGCGATTAGGTTGCTGCTGGTTTTTAGAGGTGAAAAGACAGAAATAGGTTGGGGCTACATCTCCTTAGGCGTTCTAGCCCTCGCGACAAGCTCATCCATCCTTGCCTTGTATTATATTTTGACTCTTCCAAGTATGATCCATCCCATTGCGGGGGTCGTGATGATGATAGGAGACCTGCTTATCCTTCTAGGATTGCATGAAGAATATAAGAGGTGGCAAGTGAGTGAGCATTCCCACTAAGCAGGGGAGTGCTTAGCGGAATCGATCTAAAAGTTGCGCGCCATTGTCGGTAGATAAAACGCTAACGTTAATCTTATTTGCTCATCGTGTCATCTAATTCTGGAAACGATTATACTACACTGGTGGCTATTCTTATGAACCTGTCTGAGACCTCGTTGAAAGTTAAAAAGTCTCATACGGCTGGTAAAGTAACGTTCCAAGACGATCCCGAGGAAGAAGAAGCAGGCATCAGAAGCGTGGTAGAAAAATCAGGATGTTGGAGAGGGAGAGGGACAAACTTTTAGCGGAGATCAAGGAGCTGAAAAAGATGGCTAAGTCTAAGACTAATGCGTTGGAAAGCGAGGTGGCCATGCTTAGGGAGGAAGCGAAGGCACTCAAAGAGTTGCTCCATCTAGTTTAGATGAGTTGTAGCCAAGAAAAAAGGAACTTTGACCAAATAAATTTCTTGACTGGCATGTACCTTTATTAGTGGCTTTCGATTCTATCGAAGAGATAGTACTGCTTAAGATAGAGAAAAATTGTGATGATGGGAGAAGCTTGATTTGTCCATGGTTGCGATTGTGAAAGGAGATTCGCCCGTTGAAATGGTGTCTAACGCCTTAGAAATGATTAAAGCGGACGAGGTTATTTCCATCGGCGACCATGTTTTAGTGAAACCCAACTACATCGAAGCTAGTCATCCGTCTACAGGAATCACCACAGATGCTCGTGTCATCGAAGGGGTTGTGAAGTTTTTACGGAAGCGAGGAATAAAAAGCATCGTTATCGGAGAAGGAAGCGGCTTATCCAACACTATGCACGCGTTTAAAGTCGCTGGAGTTGATGAGGTTGCTAGGCGCTGGAACGTAGAGATGGTGGACCTCAACAAAGATGAGCTGGTTGAGGTACAAGTTCCGAATCCTCTTGCGTTGAGGAGGGTCAAGATAGCTAAAACCGCCCTAGAAAGTCGTATTGTCAGCGTGCCGAAGCTTAAGCTTCATAGAATGGCCGGAGTTACCTTAAGCCTTAAGAACATGATGGGGGCAGTCATGCCTAAAGGATCAATACACAACCCTTTAAGCGAAAAGATCGCCGACCTAGCTTCAATCTTAAAACCTTGTATAGCAGTCGTAGACGGAATAATTGGCGGCGAAGGACATGAACTAGCCGGGAAACCAGTCCAGATGAATTTGATAATAGCAGGAACGGACCCCGTGGCGGTCGACGCTGTCGGCACCGCTGTGATGGGTTTTGACCCAAAGAACGTGAAACACCTACGTTTAGCAGAGATGAAGGGGGTCGGAACATGCGACCTAAACCGAATAAAGATACTGGGCGAACCGATCAGCAAAGTACGTAAAAAATTTAGGCCCTCCTATCTGCTTTCTCACCGATAACTTTGACGTTAAGTATTATCTGCATAAGTCACGACACTTCAACAGGTCCAGCTTTTCTAACAAACTCACAACAACTTGTCGCGCGCGGCTTAAAGACCTCACATAAAACTATGTTGGTTTGTAAAAATTGTTGACAAAAATAAGCCTTATGGTGACCACGTCCGGAATATGAGTCATCAAACTTCACCAGCAAGGGCATCCCTGAGGCCGTCTCCGAGCAAGTTAAATCCGAGGACTGCCAAAAAGATAAACAGACCCGGGAATACACAAAGCCACCAAGTGCCCGGCAAATAGACGCGGCCATCCGCTACCATAGAGCCCCATTCCGGAGTTAGAGGACGCGCTCCAAGACCTAAGAAGCCAAGACCGGCTGCCGAAAGTATTAGGTATCCCATGTCCAGCGTCATCATTACGATAAGGGGGCTGATTACGTTTGGGAGGATATCCTTAAACATGATATAGAGAGAGCCCGCTCCAGTTGAACGACTAGTCTCAACGTAGACTTCCTTAGCTTTATCGTGCACTTCAAGCCATCAGGCGAAAATGTGTATGATTCTGCAACCCAAGGAACTGGCTTGTTATTTTAATCTGGGTCTGGCATGAACAGAGGGTCGTATATTTGAACCATCAAAAAGGTCTCGTGAGTAGTCATCGCAATACAGGGATCGATAGACGAAGCGAGATCCTCGCCGATGATCACCATCCTAAAGAAATTCTCCTTTTTGGGCGGTGGTGGAGGCGGGGTCGAAAGTATATACCAAGCACCTATCGCGGCTATAGCAACAATAACAACAGTTATGGCTCCTATCCAGCTTTTTGACACCATGCGGTGGGTCATATAAATTTTATGGGGATGGACACTCTTCCCAAACGATTGCCAAAATATCGCCAGTCGCAATAGCATGGTAGCGACCGTTCCACCCGCCCATGATTGTGCTGAAGAAGCCGTCAACAGGCATCACAGGTTGTTCAACCACTTCACCGTAAACGTTGTAGATTCTCGCTATGACCTCGCCTTTTCGAATCTTCTCTCCTGGGCTCTTCAAAATGTGGATGAGACCGCCATGCGTGGGTCTTACAAAGCCCCAGAGGTTAAACCATCCCTGAACCCTTGGTTCTCCTGGTATTTTTTCAGGCTGACCCCCGAGCATACCAATCGCTTTTAACACGTTCTTTATGCATGTAACACCAGTATCAACCACTGTTTTATGAAGGTGAACCATATCCGAAAGTTCAACGGTTATGGCGGGAATGCCATGCGCAACTGCTCCTCGTGACACCCCAACAGCTGGAACAGCCTTGCCAAAGAAGCCCGGTAATCCAGCTTCAGGCTTGAACCTTGTCAATGTTAGGCCACCGGCTTTGGCCATCTTAATAGTCTCATCGCGTACATGCTTGTCCTTTGCATAGGCATCAGTCGACACTACGAAGCAAATGGAAGGCTCCGGACCGCTGCCGTGTATGTCTAACACGTAGTCGGCTTTTTTTAGCACCTCGCCGATCATAAAAGCAATTCTTTGAGTTACACTCCCCAAGGCATCTCCAATGAAAAAATCTTGCACACTAAGGTTGCAATTGTCCTGCGGAGACACGTACCCCCCACTCTGGAAAGCCAGCGGGTTTGCTGCTGGGAAAGCCACAAGTGTGCCTCGTAGCTCGTCGGGCTTCACTTCCTCCCAGAACAGTCTTCTCACCACTTCGGTGCCAATGATTTCCTCACCATGGACTGTAGCGGTCATCGCACATGTAGGACCATCGGTGGTTCCTCTCATGACAAGCATTGGGATGCTCACTCTCGTCCCGTCAGGCAGTTCTACATGCCCTAAAGGACCCCTCTTAAATTCGCCTGCTGAGACTTCAAGATTACCGATCTTTATCACAATCACCTCCTAGTGTAGATAGCCTTTTTAGAATTGCGATATATAAAATCTATGTACTTCGTAAAAATACATAATGCGGGGTCCATACAAGAAAGTGAAATGAATGAGAACAAGGGCTTGCGATAGATCGAATTTTACGGGTTACAGAAAATATTGAGGCATACGCATCCTCTATAAAGCCAAATACATTAACTCTAAGACTATAGGAGTTTTATAAATCCACCCAAGGATGCCGATTCGCCAAGCGATTCCCGAAGACCATAAAAGGATTATTCGCAAAGAATAAACCCCATGATGAAATACAAACGCATGAAGTAAAGAGTGGCGGATGCACTAAACACAATTATGCTTCAAAGAAAAAGGTATAGATTAGATCCTCACAAAGTCCTTGGTAAGAGTTGTAATATCTCGGCAACCCCGTTTGTCACAGACAACCATGTCCTCTATCGTTACATAAGAACCCGTTCCCATTTTCTCCACTATCTCGACCGCGAAGGTCATCCCGGGCTGGATCACCGTGTCATTATCGCTTATGTATGGTCCCTCATGTACACATATACCCGTACCATGGGCCACCAGCGGAGGTTTATAGATGATACCATACTTCTTTAGTAATTCTTTAGCAGTATCAAAGATCTCTGAACATTTAGCGCCGAGTTCAATCATGTTTATCGTCGCGTTGTGGACTTTGTGTAGAGCGTTATAGACCTTCTGTAGTTTAGCTGATGGTTCTCCAAATATGGCAGTTCGTGCCACATCTCCGAAGTACTGCTTGTACTTGCAGGGGTGGTCTATTCTGATGTAGTCGCCTTTTTTAAGTGTTTTATTGGTGGGTCTTAAGATGTCGTCCTCGCCAAAATTAACGATTACTAAGTCAATGTCCCCTTCCTCTTCTATCAAGTTTTTGCGGATGATCCGCTCCAGCTCGGTCTCGGTCATGCCATCGGTTACTTCCTCAAAGGACGCCTTGATCACTCTTTCTGCAATGCCGCTAGCTTTTATGATTCTGTCCACTTCTTCATCGGTCTTTATCAGCCTCATCTCCCTTAACAACTTTGAGCCGTTTTTGAGCTTCGCATCAGGCAACAGAGCTTTTAACCTTTCCACCATCATCGATGATGCGATTTCGATTGTAAGGGACTCGTATCCCAGCTCCAAGCCGATGTTGCTCTTCTCCAGCCCCTTCTCCTTGATAATCTTTGAAAATGCTTCAAAGAAGTCCTCCTCCCCTACAGCTCCATATTCAGGGGATCCATAATATCTCCTGTCCTTTATCCATGGGTCTATGTAGTCTACATCTCCCTTGTACCATGTAGTAAGCAAAAAGGGTTCTATATCCCTCTCTAGTGGAATTGCGACCATGGAGAGGCACGGATTACCTGTCCATCCGATGTCCTTGTATTTTCCTTCAGGAGGCCAATATCCTGTCAGGTAGTAAAAGTTGTCCATGGACGAAGCCACCAACACTTCGATGTCGTGCTTTGCCATCAGTTTTCTAGCTCTATCCAAATCGAACAACCTAGTCATTGAAACTTCATCCCTGCTAAAGGGATAGGGTAACGGTACACTTATATAAACTTTGAAAGAAGGCTAATCTTATAAGCCAAAACAGATCCACGTCGTAGTCACGAGTTCTTATCAGCAAATTTGTCTTGGGATTTCAACTCTTCTTTACAACTACTCAAATTAAGCTTTTTGGATAAAATAAGCCAAAAATTGCAATCTTGCTTTAGCTCTTCGTAAGAATTAAATATAAATTCCCTACATCTAATATTATGAAGATAGAATGTCTAAGAGTCGCTTTAAAACTTAAAATGATGATTTTCTTTTGAATATGAGATGATGGGAAATTGAAGTTGGCGATTAAGGGTTTCGACAAGCTTTCCGTGAGGCCAACGGTTGTAATTACGACTATATCTAGAAATAATATCCCTAACGCCGCCTTTAGGGAATCCTCAAATGGCGGTACAAATGCCTGGAGGATCTACTAAAATCGAAAAAGCGGGGTTAGAGGAAAAACTTTACTCTACCGATCGTTAAAGTTTCCAAGTATTTCGTGATCAAATTAAAAAATGTTCAATTCGGCTCAAAAGTCTAAATCTAAGTCGCATTTCAACACTTTGGACAAATCGTTGCTGATATGAAAACTGGGATGCATTGCCTAAACACACCTTACGGCTCCGAACAAAAATCCTAGGGAAGAACCTCCTAGGAGTCTTAAACTCATTTGGGTTTTTTGTGCCGCTACTATATTTAGTTGCAAAAAATAAAAACTTTTTATATAAAAATAACCATTTTAAGCTAAACAGGAAAGTGTTAGGTCTGCAGCAAATTCTAGAGATAAAGGATCTTCATCTGGATTTCAAAATCTTCGAAGGAGTAGCTAAGGTTATTGAAGGTGTCGATCTTAAAATTGGGGAAAAAGAAACAGTTGCTTTAGTCGGGGAAAGTGGGTGTGGGAAATCTAGCATTGCCCATGCCGTTCTCGGGATTCTGCCCACCCAAGCGAGAATAGTTAGAGGGAAAATACTCTTTAAAGGGAAAGACATACTTGCGATGAATGAAAAGGAGCGATGTCTTTGGGTGGGCAACAAGATAACATTTGTTCCTCAATACCCGATGACCTCTCTCACTCATGCTTTTAAAGTGGGAGAACAAATGTCAGACTTGATAAGGTATTCGGGAATGACTAAAGCACCTTTATCTGGATACTTTTCTAGAGTCTCCATTAGATCACAGGATGAGGATAGTGGAGTGAGGAAAAAGGCAATTGAAATTCTTGAAAGAGTTGATATCCCTTCGCCTGCACACGTCATGGAAAGTTATCCCTTCACACTAAGCGGAGGCATGAGACAGAGAGTACTTATTGCCATGGCTCTGGTCCTTAACCCTGTCCTCCTAATAGCTGACGAGCCAGGTTCAGCGTTGGATGTAACCATTCAAGACAAAATAAACAGGCTCCTTATGGATCTGGTCAAAGAAGCTGGTCTTTCACTGCTGTATATTACTCACGACCTTGGTGTTGCGAGGATGCTCAGCCAAAGGTTTTATATCATGTATGCAGGCTCCATTGTCGAGGTTGCAGAGACAAATGAAATTTTCAAATCTCCGAAGCATCCTTATACGGTGGGTTTGATGGATGCAATACCGAAGCTTACTGGAGTGGAGTTCAGAGGGATTGACGGAAGAATACCGAGCTATATCAATCCTCCTAAGGGCTGTAGGTTTCAACCTAGATGCAGGTATGCAACGAAAATCTGCAAGGAAGAGAAGCCTGAGTTAAGAGGCAAAAACGGACACTGGGTCGCTTGCCACTTATCATAAAGTTTGGTGACTCGAAATGTTAAGCGTGGTAGGCCTAAAGAAGTACTTCCCTATTACAAAAGGGGTTTTTAGAAAGGTGGTAGGGTTTGTAAGAGCGGTTGATGGAGTAAACTTCAAGGTGGATAGAGGTGAGGTCTTCGCTTTGGTAGGTGAGTCTGGTTCGGGAAAGACCACTTTGGGAAAAACAGTGACAAGAATATATGCCCCCACTGCCGGAGAGATCCTTTTTGAGGACGTGGATCTTTCGAAGCTTAAAGGGAAGGCGTTGAAGGAGGCGCGCCGCGAGATACAGATGGTGTTTCAAGACCCAACCTCATCGATTAATCCCCGACGAAGGGTGAAAGACATCATAGCCGCTCCACTTGTGATTCACAAAATAGGTAGTCAGCTAGAACGCGTCAAGAGAGTGGCTGAACTGCTTGAACTGGTCGAGCTATCGCCTGAAGAGTACATCTATAGATATCCACGAGCTTTGAGCGGGGGCGAAAAACAAAGGGTTGGAATAGCAAGAGCCTTGGCTTTGAACCCAAAATTCATAGTGCTAGATGAGCCGACCTCGGCGCTGGATGTTTCGGTTCAAGCGAAGATCCTCGAGCTATTGGGGAGATTACAACGTGAGCTGCATCTAACATACCTTTTGATCGCGCACAATCTCGGGGTGGTGAGAAACTTCTCTAACAGAGTCGGTGTGATGTACTTAGGGAAGATCTTCGAAACGACCACAACCGACGAACTCTTCAAAAATCCTCTACACCCTTATACCAAGGCACTGTTATCAGCCATACCCGTAGTCACCGACGAAGAGCTGGAAGTGATTCCAGAAAAAATATCCCTTGAAGGCGAAATCCCAAGCCCGTTCAATCCCCCTTCAGGATGCCGTTTCCATACACGATGTCCTTGGAAAAAAGAAAAGATCTGCGAATCAAAAGAGGTAGAAATGGTTGAATATGCAAGAGCTCACTTTGTTGCATGTCATCTTTACTCGTGAAAAGTGTATTGAGCGAAAAGAGGCAAGGCTAACGATCACATATCTTTCAATATTTTCAACGGTAAGTCACTCTTTTTCTGAGGATTTATGGTAGCTACATCCGACTGTGAATTCTCAAGCTTCGCCACCGAGGGCGTCCCTGAGGCCATCTCCAAGCAAGTTAAATCCAAATACTGCCAGAAAAATAAAAATACCCGGAAATACACAAAGCCACCACGTGACCGGCAAGTAGGTGCGGCCCGACGATATCATAGCGCCCCATTCTGGAGCTGGAGGACGTGATCCAAGACCCAAGAAGCCAAGACCGGCTGCCGAAAGTATTAGGTATCCCATGTCAAGCGTGGCTCTCACGATTAGGGGGCTCATCACGTTTGGGAGGATCTCCTTAAATATGATGTAGAGAGAGCCCGCCCCGAGTGACCTACTGGCCTCAATGTAGATTTCCTCTTTGACCGATAGAACTTCACCGTTTACCAGCCGTGCATACACGGGCCACCAAGTGAAGGCGAGAGCAAGAATGAGGTTCTCCATGGAAGGAGAGAGAGCAGACGCGACGACTACGGCGAGAACAAGTGGAGGGAGTGCTTGAAACACATCTGTGATCCTCATAATAACAGTGTTAACCCAACCACCCATGTATCCCGCGATAAGTCCTAAAGGCACACCGATGACAAGTATCAATGTCAATGTCGAAAAGGCAACAGTAAGAGATAGTTGTGTACCAATGATCACTCTGCTGAATACGTCTCTCCCAACGTAATCTGTTCCGAAAATGTGGTTTAAGTTTGGTGGGAGGAAAACTTCATCCATTCGAACAACTTTTCCTGCATCTTGCGGATAAGGAACTATGTAGTGTCCGAAGAGGGCTAGAAAGATCATGAGACCAACCAAACCAAGTCCAAAAATAGCTGTATAAGACCGTCTAAGGTAATAAAGTAACCGCGCTAGATCTTCTCGAACGAGAGCGCTCCAGCCTAATCCATGTTTACGGATATTATGACCGTTAGTTATTTGATCATGTCTGCCCAGCATACCCAACCATGACCCTCGGATCCAAATATCCGTAAAGCAGATCAACTACAAGGTTAATAAATGCATATGTGAAGCCCATTGTTAGGCCAGCGGCTACAACAGCGTTAAGGTCGGAGGCGAGGACTGCTCGCACGCCATACCTCCCTAGCCCTGGCCAAGAGAAGACCGTCTCCACGAGGAAAGATCCACCGAGAAGGTGACCAAAATTATAGCCTATGTTAGTAAGCGCGGCAGAAAACGCGTTCTTTAGCATGTATTTATTATTGACGACGTTTTTCGGCATCGCGTTAGCTTGAAGAGTGAGGGCGTAGTCTTTTCTCTTTTCCTCCAGCATTCTGGCGCGAACTAACCTGCTGATCTCAGCTATGGGAGAGACGGCGAGCGCGATTGCTGGAAGAATGATATGCGTTAGGCTACTTGCGAATGCATCAAACCGAAGCGCGAGTAAGCTGTCTATCAGATAGAATCCTGTGACCGTCGGTGGAATGTCAATCATAGCATCAATCCGGCCGCTTAGTGGAAATAGACTCAGCCAATAGGAGAAGACCATTTGCATTAGAATGGCTATAAAGAAGCGAGGAAGGGCGGCTCCTGCAACGGCTATTGGACGTAGTAAATAGTCAAGCGCCTTGTTCTGTTTTTCAGCCGTGATTATTCCAATCAGCACCCCAACAGGTATCGCTATTGCCATAGTGAAAAGCGCCAGTTCTAGAGTGGCCGGAAACATTTCAATAACGTCAATTGAAACATCGCGTAAGTATCTGGTTGACATACCTAGACGCAGGTGAAAGATGTCTGAGATGAATTTTAGGTATTGAATGTGTAACGGTCTGTCTAGCCATAGCTCTCTGCGTAACTGTTCGATCTTCTCGGGTGTAGCAAACTCACCAAGAGCTACAGCAGCAGGGTCTCCTGGAAGTACTCTTACCAAGAGAAAAATGAAAAGGGAAAGTCCTACCATCATCGGGATGATGCTTAGGACTCTTTTCGCTAGGTATTTTCGATATCCCACGTGTTTCACTTTTCAACAGTTAGCCTGTAGAACCAGAATTGGTAGCCGTCAACCGCGTATATGTATCCTTTAACATAGTCTCGCATGGCAACAGCGGTCTCGGGGTTAGCAATCCATAACATAGGAATGTTTTCCATAACCATTTCTTGGAGTTTGTTAAGCAATACCTGTCGTTTTACGGGATCTACCTCTGCACGTTGGGTCTCAACCAGTTGATCGACTTCTTTGCTGTGCCACCAATGCGCCCCTCTCCAAGTGCCCGCCCCATTACTATGTAAGAAGTTGATGAAGTAGTCGGCATCGGGGAACCGGACGAAAGTTCTGCCGAGGAAGATATGCGGGGTGGTATCGGGCGATTTTACAGCCTCTGCAAGTGTTGAAAATACCCAGCCTCGCACTACTACTTTAAGGCCGATTTCTGCAGCGTTACTTTGAAGTAGCAAAGCAAATAGACGGTCAAATTCTTGATCCGTTAGGTAGCGGACTTCTATCTCGTACTTCGCGAGTTGCTCAGCTGTGTACTTCGACTTAGCAAGTTCCTCCTTGGCCCTTGTAATATTTCTGGTGAAAGGTTGTAGGTTTTTATTAAAACCGGGAACCATAGGTGGCACTATTCCCCTTGCCTGAAGGCCCCCGTAGATTTCAGACACGGCGGCTGCGTGGTCGATACAAAGAGCCAAGGCCTTTCTCACAGGCAAATCATCGACTGGCGGTTTCTTAGTATTAATGGCGAAAAGGCCAGCAATTCCAGAAGATGGCTGTGAAACTACGGTGATCCCCTTTACTTTTGCCAATTCTTTGTACGTTTGCTTCGTCAACCAGTCATCGGTAATGTCATAGTCGCCTAGCGCCAAGCCAAACTTAATGGTGGCTTCCTCCTTGGCGGGAATGATGTAAACTCTATCAATTTGTTTTGGTTTCCATCCTTTCCAATAACCCTCGAATTTAACGAGATCCATCCCCTCTATGCGATTGTACCACTTTAGCATGTATGGGCCTGATCCAGCATCATTTCGCGTTTCCTCCGCGAGCCATTTCATGCCTAGATCACCGTATTCTCCGAAGTCTCCTGCTACTTTGTTCTTGAGGATAAGATCCTTATTCTGTACCCAGAACATCGTAAGAGAGGGTATGAATGTAGCACTGCGCGTTTTCAAATTGAACTCCACAGTATACGTATCGATTACTTTAGTGGTTCTTGCATCAATATTTGCAAGCCAGAGATGGGAATAACCTTTCTTCATCAACAAATAGCGGTCCATCGTGAAGGCTACATCCTCAGCTGTTACCTCAGTACCATCATGGAATTTCAAACCTTTCCTTATCGTTACGGTGCATTTTAAGCCATCAGGCGAAAATGTGTACGATTCTGCAACCCAAGGAACTGGCGTGTTATCTTTATATGGGTCTGGCATGAACAGGGGATCGTATATGTTGGCCATAAACCAACACTCAGAAGTAGTCATCGCAACACACGGATCAATACTCGCGGCTAGCTCTTCTCGGGCGTGCACCCACTTAAGGACAACGGGTGTTGGCGTGGGTGTGGGTGTTGGCGTGGGTGTTGGCGTGGGTGTGGGTGTTGGCGTGGGTGTTGGCGTGGGTGTGGGTGTTGGCGTGGGTGTTGGCGTGGGTGTGGGTGTTGGCGTGGGTGTTGGCGTTGGCTTTGGCGTTGGTGTAGGCAATGGACTGGGAGCTGGAAGAGTTGCGTAATAGGCTCCGGCGATTGCTACTATAACAATGGCTATTATGACAGCGGCTTGCATTTTCGTTACGGCTGATTTAGACAACAAAACCTTCATATAATCATCCTTCTCCTTTAATTCTTTCGCACTTTTTTATTTATATATACGTCATATATAAAAAATTTGCGATTAGCAACATTCCCAAACGATTGCTTTGTTCGGGCTTCATGGAACAGTTCAGATTTAACCTGACATTGGAACAGTGTGGATAAACGTTTTTGAATTGTGCCTTATAAATTTCTGAACTTCGTAAAAGACACATAACGTTTGGTCCATCTGAGAAAGTGGAATGGGATGAGAGCAAAGGCTTGCAGTAGAGATTAAATTTTGCAGGTCACAAAAATAAAATAGGGATATATGTGGTCGCTATAATGCCGGATTTCATCAACCTCTAGAACCACAGAGTTTATTGATTTACCCCCAAGATCCCTATTCGTCAAGCAATTCCAGAGGAACATAAAAAAGTTAGGATTATATCCTCACAAAGTCCCTGAAGGCTCTCCAAATATGGCAGTTCGTGCCACATCTCCGAAGTACTGCTTATACTTACAGGCTAGACTACTAAGTCAATGTCCCTTCTTCTCAAACTACTTAACTCATCGAAAACATCAACAACCTTTTCCGTGAACGCGTCATCGTTGATGTGGGCGTCGACCTCCACAACCTCAACTTGCTCCTGCACGTTGTTCCTCACCGCCTCAATAAACGCCCGATCGGCCTCTGGGTCGTAAAGAGCCCTGCCTTCTTTATCAACTGCTGAAAAGCCACGTATTGGAATCACTATCGCCACCGGGCCAGTTGCCCTGTTCGCTCTATCTGCGATAACTTTGCCCAGCTTCGCCATTTCATTTTTGGTTGTCCTTACTAGGAGTGCAAATGAGGTGTGCTGTAACGATTTCCGGCCTTTAAATTGGGAGGGGGCAGTCTCCTGTGTTCCGTGCAGGATATGCATGTCCAAACCACCCGGAGCAATAACTTGGGGAAGCCCTCTTCTACCCGCTGGCTCAAGTCGATCTTCGCGAGGTGGATGTATAAACTCAAACCCTGTTTGGGGGTATATAAACGTCCGCACTAGCTCAGAAGTGGTTAAATCTATGACCCCGTAGATTTTTCCCTCTTCTATTAACTCATCTAGCGTCTCACTTTTATTGTGAAATACTATAGCCTCGTATCCTCTTTCTTCAAGGAGGGGTATGATCTTCATAACTCCAATTGTGGTAACACCAAGACTGGTCATCGCGATCAGAGGTTTAACCTCTGATGGTGGCACCTTCGCCTCCACCATACCTACAATTGCGCCGGCTGCATTGGCCAGGGTTGTTCGCATCACAATGTTATGGCCCACGATGTCCGCTGGAGTCTGCATCACCGTTATGTCTTTCTCGCCTATGAGTTCAGGAAGAATGTACGTGGAGACCATGAGTTTGGGGACACCGATAGGCAGGGCCTTCATGGCTGATGTTCCAATAGCCGTTCCCGTTCCTCCGCCTAGAGAGACTATTCCGTCCAACTTTTCCGCTATGTAGAGGTCCTTGACGATCTTCACGACACCTCTGATCATAACCTCCATGGCGCTTGACCGAGAGAAACCTCGGTGAACCGCGTCCACGAGGTCGATAAGGCTCTTCCCACCAGACTGCGCAACCTCCTCGCGGGTAATGTCGCCCTTAAACACTGGTTCACCAAGAACACCCGAGTCTATAAGAATCGCCTTATGACCCTTCGCCTCTATTAACGCTTTGACGTATTTGGCATAGTCCCCCTTCGTGTCTAACGTCACCACCATCACGATTGTTTTCGACAACTTCGGTTCCCTCAATTTATAGCTTTGCCCCCCGGCTTCTGCGATGACATGTCAATAGTGCTTTTTAAAACACCCATCAACAGGTTCATAATTTGCCTCGTTTAAATTATCTAGCTGCAGTATTATTTAATTTAGAGATAAAAAGCATACGTAACAAAAACTTATTAATGCCAAGAATTGTTTGTTAAGAAGCTATGGAAGTGATCTATAGAGGGAGATATTCACTTTTGGGAAATAATCGTGATGGTGGTGACGTTAGACACGAAGGGAAGTGGTTGTTATCTTCCATAAATGATAAAGAAGACAGGTGAAAAAGTTGGGAGAGAATTTTGCGAGAAGGCAGATTCTGGAAAGGCTTAAGAGAAACATTGACGAGGGAAAGCCGATTATCGGAGCCGGTTGTAGCGCAGGAATTATAGCAAAATGCGCTGAAAAAGGTGGAGCCGATCTAATAATAGTATATAGTACCGGCAAATCTAGGCTGATGGGTCTTCCAACCACACGCCTCGGCGATTCTAACGCTATTACATTAGAAATGTTCGATGAAATACAGAATGTCGTGAAAGACACGCCTATAATTGCAGGCGTCGAAGCGACGGATCCCAAAAGAATGGATTTAAAGAGATTATTAAAGCGGTTCAGTGATATTGGATACTCAGGTGTGATAAACTTTCCAACAGTAATGATCTTCACTGGATGGTATCGTGACTCAAGAGAACAAGTTGGTCTGGGGGCCTCAAGGGAATTTGAGATGATGCGCATAGCTCATGATATGGATTTATTTACGATGGCGTATGTTTTTGATTCAGAAGCCGCGAGGGCGATGGCTGAAGCCGAGGTCGACTGCATTGTTGCCCATGTGGGAGGAACGGCCGGGGGTTTGATCCCACTTAAGGCTAAATCACATCCTGAAGCGGCTTCTGCTGTGCAAGAGATGTTTACTGCTGCTAAATCAATTAGTCCTCATGTAATTTGCCTAGCGCACGGAGGACCATTTGCAACTCCGGAGGATACCGTTTATCTTTATGAACATACAGATGCTGTGGGGTTTGTTGGAGCCTCGAGTATGGAGAGGATCCCGGTGGAAAGGGCAGTGCTACAATGTGTAAAAGAATTCAAAAGCATACCAATTAAACGGAAATAAAAATACTGAGACTAGCGGCACAAAAAATAGTTTGCGAATTGTAGGAAGTATGGTCTCTAGAGTCTAGCGCGCTACCATAGCACTAAAGTGAACAAAGCCTAAAAGCAGTAAGCAGAGACCGGACCTAAGCCTTAGGTACCAAGTATACTTCTTAGATTAGTAACATGTTGAAAGAGATGGGAATTACAAAGAACGCAACGATAGCTGAAATTATATCCTTTAGCATGCAGACTTTTAGGTCCAGCAAAGGCTGATAGATTTGCGCTGGATCCTTTTCGATGGCTACGATTATATAGGAGTCGCTATAAACTAAAGGGATGGTTTTCATTCGAATAGTGAGGTGATGGAATTTGAAGCTGACGATTAAGGAATTTGACAGGCTTTGTGTGAGGCCAACAGTTGTGATTACGACTATATCTAGAAATGGCATCTCTAACGCCGCACCCTTTAGTTACATCTCTCCTGTGTCTAGTAACCCGCCTAAGTTTGGTTTTGCATGTAGCGTAAAACATGACACTTGGAGAAACATCATGGAGAACGGTGAGTTCGTGGTGAATTTTGTAGGGGAAGAATTTGGTCCACTGATGCACATCCTAGAGAGGGACTTTCCTTATGAGGTAAGTGAGATAGAGAAGGCAAATTTGACAGCGGAGAAGTCTAAGGTGGTGAGGCCTCCAAGGATTAAGGAGGCCTATGCTTGGCTTGAGTGCAGAATGGAAGATCACCTAGGAACTTGGATAGTTGGACAAGTCCTAGAGGCCGAGGTAAAAAATTCATACTTTAAAGAAGTCATTGATGTTAAGAAGGCAAAGCCACTGAACCACATCTACGGTGAATATTTTGTCACAGAAATGAAAGTCAGAAAATTTAATAGAGCCCAGATTTCTTAACCGCAAACAAACCGGAAGATAATCCGCACTTATGCTAGAAAACTAAAAATCCTCATTTAATTATGCCTAGCGCATGGAGGACCATTTGCAACTCCGGAGGATACCTTTATTTATCTTTATGAACATACGGACGCTATGGGGTTTGTTGGAGCTCTAGTATAGAAAGGATCCGATGGAAAGGGCAGTGAGACAACGTGTAAAAAAGGTTCAAAAGCATACCAATTAAACAGAAAGGAAAATACTGAGAACAGCAGTATAAAAACAATAGATTGTGAAGGATGGCGAGCATGGCGCCAAGAGGCTCGAGTGGGCTACCGTCGCTCTAAGGCGAACAAAGCCTAAAAAAACGTAAGCCGACACCGGCCTAAGCCTCAGAGACCAAATATGTCCTCTTAGATTTAGTAATATGTTGAAAGAAATGGGAAGGGACGTAACAATGCGAGCGCGACAACGCTTAAATTTATTAATTTAAATGTGGTAAACTGACCTAATGCACGCGAAGGCAGATGATAAGTTCGTGAAAAAGCTGGGAATCTGCTTTACAGGGGATTTACCTGTCAAAGCTATAGTCAAGTATGCTAGGCTTGCTGAGAAAAAAGGTTTTGAGTCTGCGTGGGCAACAGAAGGTTACTTCCGTAGAGACGCTCTCTCTTCCATCATGGCCATCGCTATGGCTACGAAGAAAATTAAGCTGGGAATCGGATGCATTAATCCTTTTACCAGGAATCCTGCTCTTATTGCTATGAGCATAGCAACGATTGATGAATGTTCAAATAAGAGGCTAATTTTGGGTTTGGGCGCAAGCTCTAGGCATTGGATAGAGGATCAGATGGGTATACCACAAAAGAGTCCATTAACATACGTAAGGGAATGTGTAGAGATCATCAGAAGACTGCTAACGGGAAAGACTGTTACTTACGAAGGAAATGCGTTCAAGATTAGAGAGGTTAAGCTAGGATTCAAGCCTGTGAGGGACAATATACCAATCTATTTAGCTTCAGTGGGTCCCCAAATGTTGCAGTTAGCAGGGGAAATTGCGGACGGCGTACTACTTACGTGGGGTAGCTCCATTGAGTACATTAAGTATGCAGTTGAAAACATAAGGACTGGTGCTAAGCGAGCTGGCAGAGATCCTGCCCAGATAGACGTAGCGTCTAACATAATATTTTCGGTGGATCAAAACTCTAGGTCGGCTAAGAATAATGTGAAACCTATCGTTGTTCGAGTGCTCGAGGGGATGGATGCGGAGCATCTGCTAAGGCGGAGCGGTTTGGAGGAATATGTAGGAGTATTAAATCCCATTAGAAAAGCTATTGCGAAAAGAGATGTTAGGTTGGGAGCTGAATACGTGCCCAGCGCCTTGGTAGAGGCCTTAACAGTCTCAGGGACGCCAAAGGAGTGCGAGGAGAAGCTAGAAAAATATGAAAATACAGGAGTAACTTTGCCAGTAATCATGCCTTTCGGAAACATTCAAATGGCAATTCAAGTGCTTCGGATTCGGTTGAAATAATTCTTGCGTTTAAATCGATTTATGGGAAAAACGCATTAAAGCTTTTAAGTACATTTTTAGTTCAAATCGTTTTGATACATCAGCATACTGAATAGTAGCCGCTCCTTCATAGTCTAAGAGCATTACCGGGACCTTATTTGGACAAAAACTGAACGAAAACTTAAGGGTTATTGCAAGGTTCATGGAATTATTTATAGTTAAAAAATGGGAAGGATTTCCCTCATCATCTCTTCTTTCTTCTCACTGCGTAGACGCTGACCACAGCCACCACGACAATGAGGATGATCACTCCGCCATACAGCCAGTACGGCGGTGCCTCCGGGGGTGGGGGGAGCTTCTCAGCTAGGGACTTTGCCTCGATGGCTAGGGACTTTGCCTCGATCCACGTAGTGGAGTCCACAGGGTTGAACTTCGCCTTTGCCAGAGCCAATTTAGCTTTTGCTAGCTCCACATCGCGCGTAGCCTCAACGGAAGCTATCAGCTTCTCAGCGCTGCTTATGGCTGATGCAACATCACTGGGGGAAACGTCGACGCCCTCAGTCGACCAAGTGGTTTCAAATGTCTCAAAAGTATAGGCATCCATAGGTAAGTTCTTAAATTTCTTGGTAGCTACAGACAAATCACGTGTCTCAGGCATCCATATGCCCGCTACCTCATTAACTAGGATCTCCTGCATTTTATAAATTGTTTGTTTACGTTTCTCTACATCCATTTCCTTCCTTTGTTGTACGTAAAGCTTATCATACTCAGAGTTGTTGAATCGTCCTGGGTTCGTAGTAATACCTAGCGGCGGGATCATTTCACTCCAGTAAACAGTGAGGCCCTTCCCCACATCGGGACCTCTGGAAATACCTAATACGGCGAGTTGAAAATCAGTTGTTTCTAGTTTTTTATAGTAGACGGCAGTTTCGTATGGGAGGAGCTTAACACGAACCCCTATGTGTTTCTCCATCATCCCTGCGAAGGCCTCGCTTATAGTAACGTAGTCCACAACCTTTGGGTCGTAGATAATCGATAGATCGAACCTTTTGCCATCCGGACCCCTCTTGTATCCCGCCTCATCTAAGAGGCTGTTCGCCTTATCCACGTTAAATTCAACCTGCGTCGCCTTAGGATTATGCCATTCTTTCCACACGCTCGGAATCGGGCTCTCAACCATGTAGACGGTTCCAGGTGGACCCATTCTCTCAAGGATATATTGTTTGTCGGTGGCAAGCGCTAGTGCTTTCCTAACTCTGAAATCCTTGAGGATCGGGTCTTCATGATTAATTATAATTTCGGATGGGCCCACAACCCCAGGCGTTTTTACAACGCTAATGGCTGGGTCTTTCTCCCAGCGAGGAATTCCCTCAGGGTGTGCTGGCCAAGTCATTAAGAAGTCGATCTCATGCTTGTCCATGGCCATTATCCTCGATTGTGTATCAGGTATAATCTTGAAGACCACCCTGTCAAGGTATGGGAGGTCCTTTTTCCAGTAGTTGGGGTTCCTCTCGATGATTGCGTGGCTCCCCTTCACATACTCCTTGAATACGAATGGGCCTGTTCCCACGGGTTTCCAGTTGTACGGGTTTTCATCGATCTTTGTGCCTTCATAGAGGTGCTTGGGTAAGATATAGAACCCATAGTATGTCAGTTTGACAAGGAGATCCGGATCTGGTTCTTTCAACTTTAGAACCCATGTATATTTGTCAGGGGTTTCAGTTGGTAAATTCAACACGTCTTTCATGGCCGAATATGGCCCCAGATATTTGATCAGTATCTCTTCAAATGAGAATTTCACGTCGGCCGACGTGAAGGGCGTACCATCATGAAACGTCGCGTTATTCGTGAGGTGGAAGGTGTATCTGAGCCCGTCCTTAGAGGCTTCCCAACCCAGTGCTAACTCCGGTATAAATCCGGTTTCTTCCACGTTAAATCCAAACAATCTTTGGTAGATAGCACTACATATCGAATGGGTGGGCCACGACCACGTTATGTCTGGGTTTAAAGAAACGGGATCACTATATGATCCAACGACGAGGACGCCACCGTACTTTGGCTTTTCCTGGGCTTGGACATATGTGGTGTTCAAAGAGACGCTAAGAAATATTGCCACGATTATAACGCAGAAACACTTCTTTATATTCATTGCTTATCACAATTCTGACTTTAAAACATTTTGCTCTTATAAAATTATTGGTGCTTGCAAGAGATGTATAAGTAACATTTTGGTGTTTCTTGTTGCGTGGATTTGTTGAAGGATGCCCAGGGGGGCTTTGAAGGTTGGCTTGCCTTTCTTGGCTAAGGCATTTGTCCCTCGCAGGGATGCCCACGGTGTGGGAGTGTAGGGAAAGGCTGGAAGGCCCAGGCTCATGCTACTCAACAGGTGTAACTAAAGAGCTGGGGTTAAACTGTCGCAAAGACCTCGCCCATCTCCACAATGACTTAAAGGCTTAGAGTGGAAGCATGGAATGTTAACCTCTAACTGCCTCATGAAGGCTGTGAAGAACTACAACTTTAAATGCAGGCTTGAATGGCCCCTGTTAAGAAAAAACCTTTATCAATATGCAACGTTGTATCATTCATGAATAAAATTCTGGGGAGGGGGATGGCACCATCACTGCTCTAGGAGCCTGCGCATTTTTTAAGGAAATAGCTAAGAATGATACTCGTATGATGGGTCTTCACACCGAGATCTCCCCTTCAAGATACGCAATGTTCAAATGTACCATAATGTTGGAGGCGAAGTTTAGAAAACTTCTTGCGCGGATAGTTTAGAGAATGGAGATTACTAAATGATTCTAAAATACATAGTTACTAGACTGTTGCAAGTAATACCCATGATATTACTCACTATTATCTTATGTTTTATCCTTGTCCACTCTATGCCTGGCGATCCAGCTGCAATGTTGGCTGGACCAGAGGCGTCAGAAGAAGTTTTAAAAATGATTAGGGATAGCTATGGTCTTGATAAACCGATACACGAACAGTTGTTCATATATGTGTCGCGTGTACTGAGAGGAGATCTTGGCTACTCTTATGCCTACAAACTCCCGGTCATAGATGTGATTGTAAGTAGGATTCCGGAAACCATGCTATTAATAGGCACCGCGCTAGCATTCGCTTTTATTGCAGGAGTTATTTTAGGAGTAATTGCATCTACGAGACCATACTCTATAATCGATAACATCACTTCGGGAATAGCGGTAGCTTTCTACTCCATTCCATTCTTTTGGATGGCGCAAATACTCCTGATAGTTTTTGCCCTTTTTTTGGGCTGGTTTCCTACTGGAGGCATTGTGTCGGTTAGAATAATATGGAGGGGCCTCACTCTCGAATACATACTTGACAGGCTTCATCACTTGGCACTTCCAGCCGTAGCCTTAGCGATGTGGTATATCGCCGCTATATTCCGATTAACAAGGGCTAGCATGTTAGAGAAGTTAAGAGAGGACTATATCGTTTTTGCACGGTCAAAGGGTTTAAAAGAACGAACAGTCCTTTATAAGCACGCTCTGAAGAACGCCTTATTTCCTGTGATAACAGTTGTAGGTTTGTATGTCGGCTGGGCGTTTGCAGGCGTCGTTTTTACTGAGACAATATTTGCTTGGCCAGGTTTAGGGAGGCTAATGTATGACTCCATTTATTCGCGTGACTATCCTGTGCTGATGGGTATGTATATCTTTATTTCCTTTTCTATACTTATTACAAACTTAATTGTAGATGTCATATACGCAATCTTGGATCCTCGTGTTAGATATGGGTGAGTTAAGTATGCATATTAAGGAAAAGATTTTTTGGCGAAGATATAAAAAAAATAGGTTTGCAGTTATAAGCTCAGTTCTTTTAATTCTCTTCATTGGAGTTAGTATTCTGGCACCAATAATCGCACCTTATAATCCCTTAATAATAGGATCTGATTATTTGTTACCGCCTGACATGAAATATGTTATGGGCACGGATGAATTTGGTAGGAATGTTTTCCATATTGTGTTGTATGGGATTAGGACATCGCTTTTTATAGGCATCTTAGCCGCATTATCATGTGTATCTACCGGTATTTTAATAGGCGCCCTTGCTGGATATTTTGGTGGAATCCTTGATAACATATTAATGAGGTTGACTGATTACTTTTTAATAATTCCTAAGGTCTTTTTAGCGATTCTATTGGTTGCTTTGATTGGTCCTACGATGTGGAATGTTATATTGGTAGTGGCTATAGTGAGCTGGCCAAATACCGCGAGGCTGGTGAGAGCTGCATTCTTATCATTAAAAGAATGCGACTTCGTTATGGCAGCAAAAGCACTTGGATTTAGTAACTTCAAGATTATGTTTAGAGAGATCATGCCGAATGTGATGCCTATAATCATAGTAAATGGAACGCTTGAAATAGCTTACGCCATCACACTCGAAGCTGGTTTGAGTTTCCTTGGGCTAGGTGATCCCTCAATACCTAGTTTAGGATACCTGTTGTTCAAGGCACAGCGCTTCCTGAGAAACGCATGGTGGATGTCGGTCTTTCCTGGAACGGTAATATTCGCAATTGTGATGTCAATTAACTTCATTGGAGATGGATTGAATGATGCATTGAACCCACGACTTAGAGAGAGGTCTGTGTGAGTTGTTAGATGACAAGAATCTGCTGCACATTCAGGGTTTAAAAACATATTTTTACACATTAAGCGGTCTTGTCAAAGCCGTAGATGGAGTGAATCTAAAAATACGTGAAAAGGAATCAGTTGGATTAATTGGAGAATCAGCATGTGGAAAAACTATGACGGCACTTTCAATTATGAGGCTAATTCCACCTCCGGGCAAGATAGTTGAAGGTAAAATTTTGTTTAGAGATGTAAACCTAGTGGAAATGACTGAGGAAGAGATGAGATCCATAAGGGGGAAAGAGATATCCATGGTTTTTCAAGACCCGATGACCTTTTTGAACCCGGTCTTAAAAATTGGAGATCAAATAGGCGAAGCCCTCTCATCCTCTAGCAAGAATAAGACGGTGGATGTAAAAAGAAAGGTTGTTGAAGCGTTAGAATTGGTTAATATACCTTCTCCATCAAAGATAATGTCATTTTATCCTCACCAGCTTAGTGGTGGAATGCGTCAACGAGTTATTATTGCAACCGCCCTTATCAACAATCCTAGGTTGCTGATCGCAGACGAACCTACCACAGCGTTAGACGTTACAGTACAGATGCAGATACTGAATTTACTCAAGGATGTTAAAAAAAAGTTAGGGCTCTCACTCCTTCTGATCTCCCACGATTTGGGAGTCGTGGCTAATATATGCGATAGTGTTTATGTGATGTACGCCGGAAAAATCGTCGAACACGCAGACGTCTTTACAATTTATAAAAGCTGTAAACATCCCTACACTCTTGGATTGCTGGAAAGTGTTCTCAGTATCGATGAATTTAAAGAAGAACTTAAAATACTCGAAGGACAAGTGCCAAACCCATTAAACTTCCCACCAGGGTGTAGGTTTTATCCTCGATGTAAAGCTCGAAAAGACATATGTTCTAAACAAGACGCTCCGTCTATTGAGATTGAGCCGGGACACCTCGTTTCATGTTGGCTCTACGCTGGAGGATCAATATGACACAAGCTCTGATACAAGTTGAGCACCTGAAAAAATACTTTCCGCTAAAGCATGGTTTATTCTTTAAGAAAGAAGTGGTTCATGCCGTCGATGATATCAGCTTTTGTATTTACGAGGATGAAATCTTTGGTTTAGTTGGGGAGAGTGGTTGTGGTAAAACGACCACTGGAAAGTTGCTATTAAGACTTTTAGAACCAGATGGGGGAAAGGTTCGTTACGATGGCTATAATGTGTTTGAGTTAAATGCAAAGGAGATGCGAAAGCTCAGAAGCCAAATGCAAATGATATTCCAAGATCCTTTAGCATCCCTAAATCCAAGAAAAACTATAAGTACAATTTTAAGTGACGCGTTACTCACTCATGAAATCGTCAAAAAAGGTGAAGTCCAAGAGAACATTTCAGAACTATTGGATATGGTTGGTCTTAATCCAGCTCACGCATTTTTAAACAGGTATCCTCACGAACTCAGTAGTGGTCAGAGGCAAAGAATTGGAATTGCGAGAGCTCTGGCCGTTAATCCCAAGTTTGTTGTTGCAGATGAACCTGTATCCGCATTAGATGTATCTATTCGAGCTCAAATACTAATGTTGATAAAGCAATTAAGGAAGAAACATAAACTCCACTCATTTTTGTTTATCACTCACGATCTAGCTGTGGTAAGGTCCATATGCGATAGGGTCGGAATTATGTACCTAGGAAAACTTTGTGAAGTAGCTGATGTTAAGGATTTGTTTGAAAATCCCCTACATCCTTACACAAAAGCACTACTTTCTGCTACTCCAATACCAGACCCTAAGCGATCGCGAGAAAGGAGAGTTATAGTCTTAAAGGGAGAAGTGCCTCCGCTCACAAATCCGCCTTCAGGCTGCCGCTTTCATACAAGATGCTACTGTGCATCTTCTGAGTGTACAAAAGTGGAACCTGAGTTGCACAAAGTTGAGAGCAATCGTTACGTGGCATGTCATCAACTATAGATTTGTTTATTAAACATTTATGTTCCAAGGGCCCTCATTTAACCATTCTGATCGATCATGTTGCAGGAGTCTTCGCGAGGTTCTTCAACATCTCATAAAAAAATCGAGAAAATAAGAGGATAACTCGTCAAGGATAGGAAGTCTTAATTCCTGCAAGAATTTTTGCTGGTTTTTTCCTTCCGCGAATAAAACGGCTATGAAGAACCTAAAAACTGCAAATGCGCAGGGGTTTATGCCATTAAACAGCTCACCTACCCACAAGCAACAAAGTTGAACCTAAGGGTGTTGGCTCCGGTTTCCAACACGCTTCCTTATGCGCCCTCATCATCCACTGCCCTGTATAAACTCATAAGCTCATCCCGAAAAACCACTATACTCTTGCATTCTAGGGTGCGGTTCACCAAGAAATCGACTATTATTCAACCGATACATTCTCAAATATGGACCATATATCAAACAGAAACTTATCGTTAAGGAGTTCTTCAAAAAACCCAGCAACCGGGACAATCTGGTCTGACTTTCACTTGACAGCGCCATGAACCTGTCTTCGCGCGAAAACTATCTGAAAGTCGTGTGGTCGTCTGACCAGTCGTCGGCGATGGCGTCAATATGTATAGTCTTACATGAACTCGACGAGTCTTAATGATTACAAGTTATGGATGAGAGGAGTGATTTCATTTTGAGCTTGCGGTTGTTCCTTTTTTCAGCCACTTTTCTGAAGGCCCTTGGTATTGTGGCAAGCAGGTTTTTCTTAAGCCTGAGAGATTACCTAAATGAAAAACACGCTTCGATAGCATCGGTAACCGTCTCATGAACTGGTTCATCAAGCTCGTAGCCAACCCTTATCTTCCGGGCTTCGTCGACAAACACGTCTACAACCTTCACTAACAACAACTATGTTGGCGCCAAACAAGCATCGTTGCCTTGTATTGCCATAGAAAGACGTCATGCAAGCCGCTATGGTTCTTTCTAAGTCGGCGTCCGGCATTACTAATAGAAAGTTCTCTGCATCAGTCTGGGCAATGAGCTTTTGCCAGTTTCACTGCACCCTTATCCACTAGTTCAGCTATTTTCGCCTGACTTATTGATCTTCGCTTGAGGGTTTTTATGATAATGCAGTTTCCAGTAGCAACGGCGTATCTAGAGTATTTATGATTATTTAAAAATTAAACGTAATAATTTTTAAATAATCAAAGAATCTTATCCACTGAAAGAGGTTGCATGGCAAAATGAAGTTTATAGAGTTTATGAGTCGTGCAAGGGTCGCGGTCGAATATTGCATGGGAGTGAAGCCAGGCGAAAACGTTCTTATAGTGACGGACACTCGAATATCAGAGTATCTTGGAGCGGAGGCACTAAACCAAGCAATCATGGCCGCCTCACAAGCCGCGGGTGCCGAAGCACACATGATTTTTTACACACCTCGAGGTCACCCAAGCGATGAATTGCCAAAAATTACAGCCGCGGCTATGAAGTCTGCCGACGCCATATTCACGAACCCAACCCGATCTCTGACGCATACTAACGCCATGAGAAATGCCCGCGATGCAGGCGCTCGCGTAATAATGTTGGGAGCTGGAGACTACATTTTGGGAGACACTCTCTATAGACTATTTCCTTGTAGCGTAAAAGAGGTTGAAGATATGGCGATACTGACGCGAAAAGTGGCCGCCACACATAAAGGAACCGTTAAGATCACTTCTCCAGGAGGCACCGACCTGACTTTAGAGGTTGGAAAACTTCAAGTAATGTGTAACACCGGAATATGTCATGAACCGGGAATGCTGGAGGTTCTGCCACCCGGTGAGACAGCGGCAGGAGTGACCGCGGGTTCAGCGGAGGGCAAAGTTGTTTTCGACGGTAGCATAATCCCAATCTATCATCCGCTAGAGGAGCCAATAATATGTACAGTAAAGAATAACTTCATAACAAAAATAGAAGGCGGAAGGGACGCCCAAGAATACAAAAAATACCTCGAAGCCCTCAGTGATCCTCTGGTATATAATATAGCTGAGTTTGGTCTTGGAACAAATCCAAGATGTAAGCTTTCAGGGACACCTTTAGAGGATGAAAGAATCTTTGGAGCCGTGCATCTTGGTATCGGTACAAACATCAGTTTCGGCGGCAAAATCAAGTCGAAGACACATACCGACGGAATAATTTTACATCCAACAGTCGAGATAAATGGCAAGATCATCGTAGAGGAAGGAAAATTCAAGGTATAATCGCGATTATCCATGAAATAAATCATTGCAAACAGCGAAGATTAGGCAAGCTATTAAAGCCATAAGCGTTTCGTTCCTAGGGTGATAACTACACCCTTCCTTTTTATCTGAACCAATTATCCTCATTCCCAAAAGAGAAAGGTATACATCGAATTAATTAAATTGCTAAAGCCACCTTAACTTTTGGCCGAGACCCTTCTCCTTTGCTATCTGGTAGACTCTGTAGGATGTCGCGATGTCCTCGCTTCCCATGCCTATGGGAACGCATAGTATCTTCTCTTCGTCTGATTCTCTTCCCTTCTTCTTCCTTGCTACGATGTCTCCCAGCTCCGCATACACGTCTCTCTCGGAGATTAAGCCCTTCGCGACCCACTTAGCAAGTTCCCCTCTGTGCATCGTTTGCTCCATGTGGTCTACGACTATTTTATGCATGGATTTGGTCACCTTAAATTCAAGCTCTTGGTAGCTACCTACGGCACAGATAAAACATCCATCCTTAACCCACTCATATTTTACTAGAGGCGCGTCCGCTGAGGTAACTGTTACTACAATGTCAGCACCCTTAACGGCATCTTCTATGGTCGCTACTGGCTCAATTCTTAAATCCAGTTTCTCGCTCATTTCTTTGGCACATTTCTCCCTCGCTTCTTTGTTTATGTCCGCTATTCTAACTTCGCGTGGCTTTACCACCTCATTTAACGCTGATAGCTGATACCTCGCTTGATATCCCGCGCCAACAATGCATAAGGTTTCTGAATCCTTTCTTGCAAGATATTTGGTTGCTACAGCGGTCGCGGCTCCCGTTCTCATCGCGGTGATCCAGCCTCCGCCCATTATCGCAATAGGAGCAAAAGTTTCAGGATCTGTCAAAATTATTGTTGCAAAAATGCTCGGCAGGCCATACCTTTTTGGGTTATTCCAGTTGGCGCCGGCCCACTTTATGCCGCTCATCTTCCAAGGACCAACATATGAAGGCATCGCATTGCCCCAAGTTTCGTATTTTCCAGTGATTTGTAGATCTAATGATATCTTAGCGGGTACAATGACATCTCTCTCGCCGTGCGCTTTGAAAACTTTTTCAATGATTTCTATCGTTTCTTTCATTGTTAGTCCAGTGAGTTCCACGTCCTTTTCTCCTAAATATAAAACCTCAATTTCCTTATACATGAAACACACCCTTCAAATTTGAAGACTGTATGTTTTTAATATTAATTTTTTCTTTGTGGCGGCCGCCAATTGCTCGATTTCGATGTGTTCATTGTGGACCATTTAGAGCAACAGTTAAAACCTGTTGAGCCTATTGGAGATCGTTTAACGTCAGAAGCTAGTTAGGAGACATCGTAGCAGGTATAAAGTCTAACTGTTCATCGCCTTTTTTAGAGTTGGCAGCTTTCTTGTTTTCTTTAGTTCTTCTGCTATGTCATGCAGGCCCAGCATATCCAAGGTTTCTTCGTATGGCCAGCTGCTCTTTGGGTCCCACCCATGTAGTGTATAATATTTGTCGAGCATTTTGTCAAGTTCGTCTGGCGAATTCATCATACCCTTACGAGGACCAGATGGCATTGGTTCATGCATCATCCTCCAAGGTAGGTCGTCCAACTTTCTGTCTGCCCCTTCCCGCACGTTGAAGCACTTCTCCAAAGTTAGTATTCTTCTACCTGCTAACATGATCTCATTCTCAATGAAATCAATTCCGGTTGTCGCCGAAAACATCTCAGCCATATTTTTGGGATTGACGCAGTAGGAGTTTGTTGAGGTGAAGACGCAGAGGCCTAAAGCCTCCGTCGCCGCGTAGCAGTCCTCGTGCCACCTCACAATTTCGGGTCTGTACTCGGTGTAGATGGGGGATGCCCACCTCTTGTCACCAGTAAGTTTTTCGATCAAATCTAACGCCTCGGGAGTCATTCCCCACTCTGCAATAGTTTCCGTGTGGAGGTGATCTGCGCCTCTCGGATTGACCGCAAACGCAAGAGCGTATGCCTTAGAAACCCTTACGTCGGCCCTAGTCATGGGAAGGCCCTTTGAATTGCACATAGTCCATTTCCAAGAGTCTTTTCCGACCGTCTTCGCCGCCCGTTGGACCCCCTCAGCTAGGAGACTGCCCAATTTATCTTTTCTATAAGCTATTTTTGGGATAATATCCATGATGGCGTCTACGTTTCCAAACCTAAGGTCTATTCCATCTGTATCCTCCTTGGTTAACACGCCTCGTTCATAGCATTCCATAGCCCACTCAATGGCATGAGCTGTAGAGGCCTCGTCGAGACCCAGCATATCGCATAGATCATTCGCTTTAATCACAACCTCTGCATCGAATGTGTCGATTCCGGCCCCAAATGTCGAAAAAGCTACCAGTTGTAAGCCACCAGTATAGGTTCCAGCGTATGGTCCAGAATTTATAACGGCGTATCTAAAACAGCCAATGTTGCAACCGAAACAGGCTCCCCGCCTTATCAGGTACCCCCCCTCGACTAGATACTGCCCGGTTATGGGATACGCGTCTTCAACATGAGGAACCGTCCAGTTGCGTACTGCCATAGAGTAAACCTCATTTTTAGCGGGCATAGATCCACTAGTTCCATAGAGGTAAAGATGCCTTGCAGCCCGATCCTTGGCAAGGGCTTCTATGATGGGAAATGCAACCTCGTAGAGCTTATCCGTATCTTTGACCGAAACTTCGCCCGTGCCTCTTACGGCGATGGCCTTAAGTTTCTTGGATCCCATCACAGCACCAGCTCCTCCTCTCGATGCACTGTGATAAACGTCGCACATGACGCAGGCGAATCTGACAAGGTTCTCCCCACCAGGTCCTATACAAGCAACTCTTATGTTCTCATCACCTAATTCTTCTTTGAGAACCCTATCCGTATCCCTAACGTTTTTACCCCAGATGTCTTCTGCATCGCGTATTTCAACAGTTTCATCATCTATCCATAGATAGACTGGCTTTTCAGATGCCCCATGAAAGACTAGATGATCGTAGCCTGCGAACCTCAGTTCAGCGCTCCAGTGGCCCCCCATGTTTGTTTTCAGGTAGAGGTTTGTTTCAGCACCCTTACAGGTTACACTTGACTTGCCACAACATGGAGCGATCGTGCCTGTCAACGGGCCTGTACCGAAAATCAAAACGTTCGCAGGGTCAAAGCAGTCTATACCCGGTCTTTTTATAAAGTCCCAAAGCAGTTTAGCATTTATTCCTCGATCACCCAGAAATCGTGCGCGCAATTCATCGGACAAGGTCTCCTTGAAGACTTTTCCTTTTGTTAAATTTATATGAAGAATCTGCATCATCTCGCCACCCCCTCGCGCCCGAAAGCCGTTTCCAGCGCTTTTAGGTATTTCTCACCGTACTCCGATCTCCTCAGAACCATAGGTCGACCAGCTTCCACGTATTGTAGGGCATTAGGTGTGCAGACTTTGACGCATTCTGGTTCTCCATTGCAGAGATCGCATTTAACCGCTATGCCCTTTTCATAGTCCATAGTTACAGCTCCAAATGGGCACGCCGATGTACACGCTTTACACCCTATGCAGAGGTCAGAGAGGATGTTCACCATGCCGGTCTTTCGATCCTTAACTATCGCATTAACTGGGCAAACGTCCCCACATGGAGGTTTTTCGCACTGCCAACACATAGTTGGAATATTCAGCATTTTGTCCTCTTTCATGATGATGTTTATGCGAGAATTAACGAGTTTGAAAGATCCCGTTTTAACAAACGAACACGCCGTAACACACGACCTGCACCCTGTACACTTGTCCACATCTACAACCAATTCTTTCCGAGACATCTACATCGCCTTGCCACAATCATTGAAGTTAGAGTACATAAACTTTAAAATTTAAATATTAATCTTTTGGCCTAACGTTAAACGGAAATCTAGTGAACGACATTCACAGACTACTGTGGGCTCTACAAGAGAACCTAAGAAGAGACCTATCTGGGCCTGTCTCCCTTTTGAGTCCGCCCACCTAAAAAGAAGACTCAACCCAAGATTTGATAATGACGAAATAGGAAAGAAAGAGCGTGCGCATTAGGTAAGTTCTGCGCCTATCTTCTAGCCTCCTCCCACCGGAGGAACGATTGCAAATTCACATCCATCGTATAGTTTTGTCTTTATACCGTTAAGTGTTGCAACACTCCTTCCATCAATTATAAACTGCAGGTAACCTCTCGGACTTTTCATCTTCTCATCGTAAACGTATTCCTTGAATCTGGAACCATATTTTTCAGATAGCTTCTGGAGCAGATCTTCCACCGTTGATCCATCTTCTAAAATCAGCTCTTCCCGACTTTTCCCAGTAATATCCTTGGCCACGAAGAATTTCACGGTAACTTTCACTGATAACTTACCTCTCCTCCATTTAAGATAAATTAATTATTTTGACGCAATCTTATATACTTATCCTGTAGATTTTTAGATATACACGCGGGCAAAATAAAGCTTTTATATACAATAACTATCTGAAGCTAAATGGAAAAGTGCTAGGTGTGCAACACATTCTAGAGATAAAAAATCTTCATCTGAATTTCAAAATCTTCGAAGGAATAGCTAAAGTTCTCGACGGTATCAATCTAACCATTGCTGAAAAAGAAACAGTTGCCTTGGTCGGGGAAAGTGGATGTGGAAAATCTAGCATTGCGCATGCCGTTCTCGGGATCCTCCCCCCAAGCAAGAATAGTCGGAGGGAAAATACTCTTCAGAGGGAAAGATATACTTACGATGAATGAAGAGGAACAGCGTCTTTGGGTAGGCAACAAGATTAAGCACAATTTTGCCGATTTCTTTCACTTTCTATAAGCGAGGAGAGCCTGCAGGAGACCACGAGCCTTGAGACTCCTATTTTTGTCCTGTATTCACATACTTTACGATCTGTTCAACTGTAAGCCCGACAAATCCCAGTTGTTCTAGAGTGATTCCCTTCTCCCAGTAATTGGTGTTGAGCATCACCCCCATGACCTCGATTATCCCCTTGATTAGTGGAGTTGCTATACCTAGGGAATCCGCGATCCTCGATGCAGGAACATAGAAGTATGCGAGGTCTTCCATCACTACGCCTTGGAGGCGCTCAGCCGGTATATATCTCTCTGCATGCGGAGATTTCCGCAGAGCTTCGCCTATATCACTTCCCTTGTATCCATAAGTTTTCTGAAACCATTCAAAGGTGGTCTCAACATCGCAATCCAATGTTTTGGCAATCTTTATCCTTTCCTTGTCAAAGGCCTCCACCAATCTCACACCGCAGAGCGTGGCCTCTGCATACAACTTACACCCTCTATATCGATCAAAGGGAATTCCAGCTATAGGGAGGAGGAGGGTTGCATGTACTGAAGGATTTCCCGGCGCGAAATTGGTCCAGAGCACGTTGGGAACCCTCTTGTGTTGCGGATAGACAAGCTTTATGATATCGAATGTTCTGCTTTCTCTATTTCCTGGGAAAGTCGCAAGTTTAATGTCCTGTTTAACATTAAATATGTGAACTTTGTTACCTTCCTTATCGCACAGATAAGGCATAATATTCGCCTCAGCTAATGTAATTCTCTCAAAAGCTCTCTTCTCCTTCAGAAAGTTCGCACACCTTAGCGACGCCCAGTACCCCGTGTTGAACATTACACACTGCTCATCCCTCAAGTACGGAGAGATAGTTTCAAAGAAAGCTTCATGGCCAAAGGCGGGAGCACTAACCATTATTAAATCGGCGTCTTTAACCGCTTTCTCCGGATCAGTGGTAATCCTGTTCAGCTTGGCAAACCCGACCTTGCCAGACTGAGTTTTCCCAGATAACTCAACTCCACCTTTTTCCATAATGGGCCGAATGTTTTCCTCGAAGCTGTCGAGTTCAAACAGATTCACCTTAAAGCCCATCAGAGCCGCATCAGCGGCGATAGCTGCACCTGCCCTTCCTGCTCCACAAACGGTAAACACTGGTTTCCACATTTTAGGTCGAAACTCTTATGAGAAAGCCAAGTACTTAATTTTTGCGCTCACATGTGATTTACAATTATTGGGTTGTGTGTGAAAATGAGTGAGTATACTGATGCTGAGAAACTAAAGAGGAAATTGCAAAGGCGAGTGGATGAGGACAAGGATAGTCTTGCTAAATTGTGCTCAGAAATGGTAAAAATCCCCAGCGAGAACCCTCCAGGCGACATGAGTGAGATAGCTTCCTTCATCAGAAACTTGCTTGAGAATCACGGAATCACTGTTGAATCCTATGAACCGACGGAGGGGAAGATAAATTTGATCGCAAAGATCGGAGAGGGAAGACCTTCTCTCATACTCAACGGGCATATGGATGTTGTCCCAGCCGGAGATGCAACCCGTTGGGACTTCCCGCCTTATTCCGGTGAAATCAAAGAGGGAAAGATCTTTGGGCGCGGAGCGACGGATATGAAGGGTGGATTATCGAGCATCATTTCGGCTTTCATTATGGTTTCCGATATTTTCGAATCGCTTCCAGGAACTTTAACCTTGGCGATTGTGCCCGATGAAGAGACAGGTGCTGAATATGGCGCACGTTGGCTGGTGGAAAACAGGAAGGTTCAAGGAGACGCTTGTTTAATTGGAGGCGCCCCGATGGACGGCTGCCTCATAGGTGAAAAGGGCCTCTGCCAACTACGGTTAAAATCTACTGGAACACCCGCACACGGCAGTTTGCCCATACTAGGGGATAACGCCATAGAAAAACTAGTGAAGACGTTTCCCGTAATCCATAGCATAGAGAGGCAGGAAATTAGAGTTCCAAAAGAGCTTTCAAAGATAATCAAAATATCAAAGGATTTCTACAAAGAGAGTATGAAAGCAAGGAACGTTACAGACGAATCCAAACTGGACGCCATTGCAAAGTGTCTAGATCATAACACGGTGAACATAGGTTTGATAAAAGGGGGATCAAAAATTAACGTTGTACCTGAATCATGTGTTGCTGAAGTCGACATAAGAATTTCGGCCGGAATCTCACCACACGAAATCAAAAGACAAATTGAATGTCTACTTAAAGAAGCTAATAAAATGGATATCGAATGCGAGCTCCTTTCAGACTCAGAAGCAAATTATACGCCCATAACGGAAAGAATTTATAAGCTTCTGAATCAAAGCGCCAAAAAAATCGTCGGCACAGAATTAAGGCCCATTTTCGTATCAGGTGCAACCGATGCACGTTTCTTTAGACTACATGGCATACCAACAATTGACTATGGTCCCGGGGACCTGTTGCTGTGCCATGCGTACAACGAATATGTGTCCATAGAAAACATAGTCAAAACCACCAAAGTGATTAGCGGCACAATCATAGATTTTCTCTGTCTTTAACGCGCCAAGAACCGTCGGGAAATTTGCCGCAAATTTTCCTTCCGCCGCATTCGGACCGAATAGCCACACAGTTCTCGCGGGCAATTTTAAAGATCGTTTTTCCAGCATCGGTCTTAACTTTTAGACCTAAAGTTTCAAATGTGACCGTTATTTTTCGCTTCACACCTTTACCCCCTTAGCAAATCCATCCACTCGATAATAACCGCTTAAACTTTTAGGAGAGGAAAACGTTTTATTCTTTCGCTATAGGAGTTTCAGAGAAAAGAGGGAAGTTTAATGCAAAGAATGAAAGCTGCTGTTTTTTATGGTCCCAGAGACATAAGGTTAGAAAACGTAAAAGTGCCTAAAGTTAAGCCCAACTGGGTTATGCTCAAGGTCCGAGCTACGGGGATATGTGGAAGCGACCTGCATCTCTACAAAGAAAAAATGTCTATTCCTGTAATTTCTGAAATAGGGAAAGGAAAATACGTCCCCGGACACGAAGTTTCAGGAGAAACACATAGGTTAGGATCGAAAGTTAAAGGTTTAAAAGAAGGTGATAGAGTAGGCGTTGAGCCTATTGTTGGATGTGGAAAATGTCGTTGGTGTAGAGGGGGCTGGTATAACCTCTGCGACAACTCCAAGTTAATAGGCTTTTACTATATGGGTGGGATGGCCGAATACTGTGCAGCACGAGCTGAAAACTGTTTTAAACTCCCCGATTATGTTTCTTTTGAAGAAGCAGCCACGCTTGACTGTATAGCTGTTGCGCTCCATGCTGTAAATAAAGCAAAAATTTGCAGCGAAGACAGCGTTGTGATTCTGGGTGCCGGAACAATAGGATTATTTGCACTACAAGTTGCTTTGGTAGAAGGTGCAAGAGAAGTTTACATAACAGGAACGCACGATTTTCAGGTGGAAAAAGCGAAAAAACTTGGAGCAACGGCTGCCATCAACGTTAAGAAGGAAAGTTTTGTGGAAAAAGTAATGGAAATTACAGACGGCCAAGGCGTAGACAAGGTTATAGAAGCGGTCGGTGGGACTGCGAACACGATCTCTGACGCAATAGAAATAACGCGCAAAAGAGGAATAATAGTCACCACAGGAGTTTTCACTGAGGCATTACCAATAGATTTCTTCAAATTTTTAAAGAAGGAATTGGTCTTAACTTCAGCTTGGGAATACAGCTATCATACTTATAAGAAAGAATTTGAGATTTCACTTGATTTGCTTGCCAAAAGGAAAATTACCGCAGAAGAGCTTATTACTCATAAGTATTCGTTGGAAAGGGTAAAGGAGGCTTTTGAAACTGCTTTAAATAAGGATAAAACAAGGTCGATTAAAGTTGAAATAATGTCTTAGTTTTGGGTGTCAACTTCGATTCTGTGCGAAACCTCTGACGGCCCGCTCGAACTCACGAAATTTCACCTCTTTGCTTGGCTTTTTTCAAGTCTTGCCTACCAAACATATACTTTAGCAAGATTGCGGTTTTATAAGTGAGGTCGAAGTCGATGTAGTTTGCGTCTTACATTGTACGAAAACGGTAATTCTTTATTCGTTTCTAGGAATTATAAAAGGGAGATGGACTTGCGAAGTCTTTTTTTCCTTGTGCCACCCTAGTTTATAGCCAACGTAAACGACAATGACAAAAAGGATGATCATAAATAAAATGTTCAAATGGTATCTTCGCGCTGTCAAGACGGCCCATAGATTTGGTACGTAGGGTTTGCCAGTGGTGAGAAAGTTAGGAACGACAATCAACAACATAATCGCAATGACCGCTATGTATATGTATGCCTTTTTCCTCATCAAACGTAGTTATGCGTAAAGGCTTAAAAATAAATCAAGTGCTAAAAACTAAATTACATCCTGGCCTTAAATTACGGCGAAGATCTAAATAATTTCTTATGAGAAATAGAGAATAACTATGTTGCAAACGAAAGTAGCGGTGATAGGCTAGTCAGAAAATAAAAGACTAAGAGAATTTCTAAAGATGAAGACTTGGAAAGAAGTGTTCAGTCCTGCACGATTCGGATGCCCGGAGGTAAAGTATGAAATTATTGAGATCTTAGCTAAAGGCGTCCTTCGCTAATAGGGTAGGTGCTTTTTTAGGTATTCCGTATACTCCTCAAACTTTTGAAGAGTAAATTCGACGTGTACTAAGTGATCCACTCCTGGGATGTAACCGCCCATTTCCTTTAACACCGGAACCTTAGAGTCAACTTCCCTCCTCATCGCTTCTCCTCCTTTGGCTAGCTCTCTTTTATCTAGATTCCCTGCCAAGAACAATTTGTTTCCATACTTCTTCTTTAGGGATACGGCGTCCATACCTGAATTGACTTCAAGTGGCCATAAACCGGTGATTTCCGCCTCGATTATCAAGTCTAGCAATGGGTTGAGATTCCCATCACTGTCCATGAGTATTCGATCTATTTTGTTTTTCTTTAGGAAGTCTGTGACCTTCTTGTAGTGTGGAAGGAGAAACTCCTTGTAGAGTTTAGGTGAAATGCAAGGTCCATGTTTATCAGCCATATCTTCCCACCAGTATACCATGTCTATTCGATCCTTCAGAGTTTCAACGGCATCTCTAATCGTTTCTATTGTGAAATACTCCCAATATTCAGCCATTTCATGCATGAGTTCAGGGTTCTTGTAGAACATCACGTTGAACGTGGGGATACCCATGATTTGGGCACCAAAGCCGTAAAAGCCGTTAAATGTGATCGCAGTGTTGCCCGCTTGATAATCCTCGAAAACCTCTATGTAATCGTTTTTACTCCAGTCCTTCGGATACCTTCTAAGGTCCTTTGGATTTAGACGCTTTTTATATGCCTCCCAGCTTTTTCTGTCTTTGACAGGAAAATCTACAAACATGGGCATACTATACCATGTGTACTCAGCCTTTTTGAATCGCCTTAAAACAGCTCCCGTTTCGGTTAGAAGTTCCGCATATTTACCGTTTTCTTTTATAACCATCTGTTTGAATCTGGGTATCGGCCCGCCATCAAGAGGAACAACGCAACTAAATAGGCTGTAACATCCAAAGTAAGAATATGGGTCGAATCCCATGACCCTAGGCCAGTTAAGTAAAAGTCCGCTCCAGGACATTTCCCATTCAATCACCGTCACTTCGTCGGCTGGTAAACCCTCCCTAAACCAACCGACAAGGGTCTCTCCATAGAAACTCTCTATCCAAGGCAATACATCCGGTTTTTTAAAATGAATCACAGCCTTAATTCTTTCTCTTGGTGTCATCATTTTTCCATCACCCACCTTTTGCATATTTCAACTCCCTCGACCGCGTCGAGTGCAGCCTCATCTGCGGCTATCTCTCTAGCAAAATCTTTTGTCACAGCATTACCACCGAGTATTACTTTAACTTTATCTCTTATTCCAGCTCGATTAAGCTGGTCTATTATAGTTTTCATCTCCCACCTAGTAGTGGTTAAAATTGCAGATAGGCCCAATATTTCGGCGTTTGTTTCCTTCAATTTTTCGACAAAGGTTTCAGGTTCCACATCGACTCCTAGGTCATGGACTTCGAAGCCAGCTGCCTGAGCAAGCATTTTGAAGATATTTTTGCCGATGTCATGAATATCGCCTCTAACGGTTCCGAGTACTATGACACCCTTCTTCTTGATCTCTTCAAGCCTTAAACGCGGCTCCAATATTTCCAGCGCATCGTTCATCAGAGTAGCAGCAAACAAGAGTTCTGAAAGAAAGTATTCGTTGGCCTCATACTTTTTGCCAACGGAGTCTGACCCTTTTCTTAAACCCTTTTCAACTATATCCATTGTTGGAATTCCGTTAGAGAGCGCCTCATTGACGAGTTTTTTTATTTTTCCTGAATTCTCGAGCTCGCTAAGGGTTGTGGCTATACTCTCAAGCAGGTCAGTACTCATTTTTAACCATGCCTTTTTAGCATCAGTTATTCTTCTTCTATTTATCATTTTCCTTCACACCGTGGTTGTAGAATACGTGTTCCAACAAGGTCATTTCTGTAGTCCATATACCTTTCAAAGGGGCTCAGACTTTAAAGCATAATAAACTCTAAGCGCAAAAGGCCGCGATAAAAGCAGACAAGAATGGTAGAATGGCCAAATCAAGCCGAGCCATTTCATGGCTGGCTTCTTCTTTGATAGAACCGCCAAGACCTCTGGAACGCCTTGCCTCGTCAAAATCTTCACGTTTAATACAATTAAGAGGGCGCATCTTTATTGGGATAGTTGACTCGCAATCTTTTCACCCAGAGCGTTTGCCATCGTTAGTTCTGCTTTTCCCACAGGTTCTCCGCCGCGAACAACAGCTATACTGCCCACTTCTTTCATACCATGGAGCTGAAAGAAGTTACCGATGACCGCCAAGGCTTGGTTATGGCCATCAGCCGCTGAGATAGCAATAGCGGCACCCATCTTACCCTTTAAAGCCTTAGTGTAGTACAATGGTAAGGATCGATCTATGAAGTTCTTAACAAGGCCGCTTACATCCCAGAAATAGGTCGGCGTTCCGATGATCAACACATTTGTTAGCTTCAGCTTTGGATACAGCTTTTGCATATCGTCTTCAGTTTTACATTCGCCGGTTTTTTCACAATAGTCGCTGCAACCATCGCAATGCTTAATGTCAAAGTCCGGTAAATGAATCAACTCTGCTGTAATATCCTCTCTTCTCCTGTTGATAGCCTCTATAACAGCCTTGATCACAGTGTAAGTGTTCTTTTTGCGGGGACTACCCACAACTGCGAGAACTTTCGCCAAATTTCTCACTCCTCATTTGAGGTTTTAACTTTGAAATTCTTACCTAAGTTGGCTACATAAAAGCTTTCCCTTTGGCCATTTGATTAGCGTTACCGTTGCAAAACATGAGAAATGCAGAAAGCGCACGTTAGTAGAATATAACTGTGATGGATAGTGGATATGGCCCTTTGAGAAGGACTTGTCCTGAAAAGTTTCAAATCACCTGGAAATATCTTTTCTTCTCTCAGAACAGGAAGAGCGCCCGCAGATATTGATTCTCTTTATTGTGAGAAGTATTATCCACAGAGGGAGCCAAAAAACTTAAGTCCATAAAGGCTCTTTCTATTTCTCTTTAATTCGATTTGATACGGAAGTGGCTAAACATGAAAAAAGAGATAATCTCACAGAGATCCATGAAGGTTCCATGGTCTAGGATACGGGTTATGTATGATCGCGCCTCGGGAGTAAAAGATGCTATACATTTGGAAGTCGGTGAACCTGATTTCAAAACGCCGAGTCACATTATTGAGGCTGCGAAGAAGGCGCTGGATGAAGGATACACGCATTACACACCGAACAAGGGTTATAAAGATCTGAGAGAGAGTATAGCAAGAAAGCTATGGAAAGAGAATAGAATAGACGCCGACCCTGAGTCAGAGATACTGGTTACGGTTGGAGCTATGCAAGCCCTCTCTATGTCGATTCTGTGTACAGTTAACCCTGGAGACGAGGTGATCTTACCAGACCCTAGCTACACAAACTATGAAGGCCAGATCGTTTTTGCTGAGGCTATGCCGGTTCCTGTTGAGGTCAAGGAAGAAAATGAGTTCAAGCTAATGCCTGAAGATGTCGAGAAGGCCGTCACGAAGAGAACCAAAATGATTATGGTGAATACTCCAGCTAACCCTACAGGGGCTGTGATGGATAAAGCAGATCTGGAAGGAATAGCGGACATCGCCAAGCGTTATGATTTGCTAGTGCTTTCAGACGAGGCTTACGAGAAGTTGCTGTATGACGGAGCCAAACACTATAGCATAGCGTCTCTGCCTGAGATGAAAGAAAGGACCATTTCTCTCTTCACCTTCTCAAAGACTTACGCTATGACAGGATGGAGGATAGGCTACGTTGTCTCTAATAAGGAGATAATAGACGAAATGGCTAAGATTCAAGAATACTACGTCTCATGTGCGTCAGCAGTATCACAGAGGGCCGCCTTGGCAGCCTTGGAGGGCCCTCAAGACTGTGTAAAAGAGATGATTGAAGAATATGAGAGGAGGAGAAACTTCTTACACAGGGAACTAAACAAGATCGATAAAATAAGTTGTATCAAATCCAAGGGAACCTTCTTCGTATTTCCAAACATTTCAAAAACAGGACTAGGGTCTCAAGAAGTAGCTAATCTATTATTAGAAAAGGGAAAAGTAGTAACGTCCCCTGGAATAGCATTTGGCAAGTATTGTGACAACTTCCTCCGTTTATCATTTGCAACAGCGATGGACCAGCTCCAAGAAGCGGTCAAAAGAATCGGCGCCGTTCTCGAAGAAATCTAATACATGCGTAGAAAGTACAGTAAGCAGCCAACTTACTGTTAAAAAGAGAAAGCAACAACATTCCTAAGTCCTTTAAGTTAATTACTAGACATTCCTGTTACATAATTATAGCTCCGATTAATTGTGGCAACGGGGAATAGGTTCAAACCTAGGTTTAAATCCTTATTTTTTACTCTTTTCGCGCGCGCAGAACCAAGGATTTGAACGTAGTTCGTAGAGTTTGGCGCCGGGGGTGGGATTTGAACCCACGCGGCCCTTACGGGCCACAGGCTATCTAAACAACTCCAGGCGTGAGCTTCCTTTGGCTAAATCTGCTCCCTACCGGATTTCCCGCATCGCCCTTGCTCTAGGAGACCCCGGCCTAAAGCAGTTTTCAGAAGTGTTTACGCAAGCTGGTATATAATTGCTTTGTTGTTCAGAGCGTAGTGGACATTCTGTTTTAGGAATCGGGGTTGGTTTTGGTTTGTTTTGTTGGTTTAGAGCTTGTAGGTTGCTGATTTGTTGCTGGTTTAGTTGGTTGGTATTAATACGGGTATTAATACCGACGTTTATGTTGATGAGTTGAGTGATCAGCTGAGCTATGCTTAGGTTGTTTTGTTCTGCAAGAGTCTTCAAGTCTTCATGAAGCTGTTTTGGAACGATTATATGGGTGTAGCCTGGTTTAGTCATGCTTTTTCACCTCTCCTTTTCCGGACATTATTTACGGGTTTGTTTGGTTTTATATCTTGCTGCCTTCTCCTGGTCGTTGGGCTTTTGGCAGCCAGCCCATTGAAACCAGGCAAAGAAAAAACCGGGGATTTTTCGATATCTACGCCTTGCATTTTATAATTCTGTTACTGTTACTTTTTCGACTTTCTTTAGCCATGGAATCCTTGACGGCTCTCTTGTAAGCTCCCTCGTTATTTCTTTCTCTATCTCCCGATTTGATTTTTCAGCGCTTTCCTCGACGAGTGAAATCACTATAACGGCTTTCTTGACCATTTTATTCATTTCTCCTGAGTGGCTTTTGTGAGGAGTAGTCCTTCTGGCGTTTGTTGTAGCGTTACTTTGCCGCCTTTTTGAAAGCCGAGGGTTGCGAGGACCTCTTTGCTGAAGTAGAGGAAACCGTACTTGTTGATTGAGGCTTCTGTGGGAAACTTTTGTTTGGCTTTTTCTATTTTCGGCATGTTTTCACGCTCCTGGGCAAATAGCCCTAACGAGGCTACGACCAGAAAAAAGGAGGGATCGGAGGCTAACGTGGCGTTCGTTTACGCCTCCTCAAAATCCGGTCAAGGATCTCGACCGGTACGCCATCTACATAATCTCGGCTCCTACTCATTTCGGCTCCCTCAGCCTACTCCGAAGCGACCTTTCCCTCCTTGGGGCCGCGAATTTTCGCACCGCTCTTAAGACCTACGCGACTTACGGTCCGCCCTCGGCACGTCGCAACCCTCAGGTGCCTTGGCTCCCTGAGGGAGCCGCTAAGAGTGTCGGCGCTGGCATCAAACTTTTCAGCCCTCGGCTTCGCCCTACGCCGACGCAATCAAAGCCCGCTTCCCGCGTCCTCACTCGATCCCGAGCTTGGTTAGCCGGGTCATCTCCGTAGGACGCCCCTCCGCCGCTGGTTTTTCGCTTACGGGCTTAGGAGACGTTCCCCGACTCCGCCCTAAGCCGCTGGGCTAAAACCATCAAAGTTTAATTAGGGCACATAGGATAGGTGGGAAAGAATGCTTGAGAAACGGTTTGATTTTTGAGAAAGGGTTGTTTTTTGGTTTCTGTTTAGCCCTCTTAAGATTACTGGTTTCGCAGGGAAACTTGAAAATTATGCCTTAAAATTTTTAAGGTTCAATTGTTCGTTAGGCAAAGTATTATAAAGCAAAATTTTTTGGAAAAACGTGAGCTTTTATAGAACGGACATCCAATTTTTCATTAACATAAGCTTTGCACCATTTTCACATAAAACCTTGAAAGTCATGCTGGGTGACGATGGCGGAAATTTCACATGAAGGCTTGAAAAAAGAATGTTGCTTTATATAGTACAGAAAATTCTGCTATTCAAATCAACATTGTTTTAAAAGAGTATTTGGCTCCATAAATCTCCTTTTGAAATGTATTTTTGCACGGACGATTTTTGGCTTGACATCAAGTGTGCCTTACTTGTCTGAGATTAACTTTTAAGTAGGAGTCGGAATCTGAATTAAGCAAATTAACTCTCTATATTTTGTCTTCATAAGTTTAATTTTGGGCTTTTTCTTATGAGAGTTATAGGAGCAGGAACCGATCGTAGCCGGCTTTGGCATTGAGCAAGCAATATAGAACCGTCAAATTGCCTTCCAAGATGCTTGAGGCAATTGAGTTTCTCATTAAGGATCATCCAGAGTGCGGATACAGTAGCGTCGCAGATTTTGTCAAAGACTCCGTTAGGCATCATTACTGTTGGCATATCCATAGAATAAAGTTTGAAGAAGAATAAATGCTTTAGATTCGGTTTGACTCACGCGTGACTCCCAACTTTTTTATTAGTCTTCTATATTTTTCCTTCATAAGGTAATTTAGACTGCATACGCATTGCTTACTATAGGTGAATAAGATGCCTAAGAAAGCGATCATAGTTATTTCTCTTGTTAAGGAAAGCGCTGAAAAAACGAATGAGGAGATAGAAAAGGAGATACTTGAGGAACTTTCAAAGGCTCCGCCCACCATCCCTTGGATGAAAAAAGTTGAGAAGGTTACGGTGACAGAAGCCTAAGAGACCTCATCTATGCTAAAAGATCTGCTATAAAGCGTTGAATCTTTTCATTTGCATTTTGGATTATTTTGATCTTTTCTTCACCTTTGTCAGTTAGTATGTAAACCCTCTTTCTCTGCTCCCACATGCCCTCTATCAATCCATCCCTCTCCATGGAATACAAAGTGGAGTAAATGGTGCCAGAACTAACCAGAATATGAAACTTCTTATGAATAAATTCGATGACGTCATAGCCGCTCATAGGCTTATTTCTGAGCTGCCCCAAAATCAAGATATCCATGAAGCATCTGATCATCTTAATATTCATTTCTTTCAAAATTTCTGATTCCAAATCCAACCCCAATTATCTCATTCTTTCAAATTAATATAAAAGATTTTTTGAGAAAATGAAAAACTTACATATCCACATAAACATCTCCATAACATAAGGTCTTATTTTCTCAAATTAAAAAACTCTTTTTCTTGATAAAATGAAAAGGAGGTGAGTGGTTTTGGACAAGTGGAGAATCGTTAGAATCGCTCTAAAGATTTTGCCTTTTGTCGTTGCAATCGTTTTCCAGATAGACTGCCCAGCTGGTGGATAAAACTTAATACGACAGAACTTCAAAGAACTTCATAGTTTCATTTGACGAAATGACAATTGGTGCAATTCATGAGAAGACGACCACGCGAAAAGCTGGACACTATGGACGTAAACATCTTAGTAGCTTTGGCAACCTATGGGCCCAGAAATCTGACCAAAATCGCAAGGAAATTGAACACATCCGTCGAAGTGGTGCGTTATAGAATAAAGCGCATGTCCTCCCTTTTTTATTTAAGACTGCTCACAAATATTTATCACACGAACTTAGGACTCAAGAAAGCGTTTTTCTTCGCCCCAGCAACACCTGGATACGAAGACTTGCTGTTTGAATGTTTGAAAGTCAATAAGTTCTATCAGTACCTGAGCCGATGTTATGGTATGTTTGAGGGTTGCGTTGGAAACTACCTAATTCCCCAGGGTCATGAATATGAATTTAAGCAATTCATCTTAGAGATAGAAAAATTGGGGATAGCCAAAAACATACAACTTTTTTGGTCAACATGTTTTCACACTGTGAAACCCACAGGAAAATGGTTTAATTACCAGTCGGAATCGTGGGTCTTCCCATGGGAGGAATGGGTCGAAGAGATCCTGACCGAAGGAACAGAGCTACCTTATACACTGGTAGACCCGAAGGACTTCCCCATGAAGGCTGATGAAATTGACATACTCATCCTGCCGGAGTTGGAGAAAGACGCAACCACCAGCTTTGCTTGTATAGCAAGAAAACTTGGAACAAACTTGGAAAGAGTCAAATATCATTACGAAAAGCACTGCATTCAACGTCGTATCATCGAAGATTTTCAGATAGCTGTCTTCCCCTTTGGTTTTGAACAAGCTGACATGTCCTATTTCATTTTTAGGTTCTCCGACGGAGTGAAAATGGCTAAGTTTGCAATGTCCCTACTGGATAAGCCATTAGTATTCATTGTAGGCAAAATTCTGGGTGAAAACGCCATAATCGCTCAAACATACCTTCCCAAATCAGAGTCCAGAAAATTCATAGACAGTCTCGCGAGACTTATCAGAAGCGGCCTCTTAGAAAGCTATGAATATGTAATCCAGGACCTGAGATGGTCACCAAAGAGGACATGGTCACGCGAACCGATCCCGTATGAATTTTTCAAGGGCGGATCATGGATCTACGATCACGAAAAATACATGAAAGATCTGAAAAACTTAGTGCAGAATATCGCACATAACAAGTAACAAGCATTATCTGCCCGCCTGCTTGCATCCCAATTTTCCTCAAAAACACTTGGCTAACATGAAAGCCAAACTATATGCAGTGACTTCTATTTAGTAAATGTATATTCACCCGCTCCATCTCAATCAAGAAGACCATCAAAAACAGACACGAAACTGACCCCACAAATATTGTTATCCACGATTTTTCCAATTAGGTAGACTTTTGTTTGTGTTAGGAAGACGAGGATGCGGGGCATTTTTGCCAGAAAAGATAAACTTTCGTCTGCATTAGCATGCCGCAGACTTTGATTAATTGTGCAAGTTTATCCAGGTTTGCCTTCATTATTTCTTTAACGTAAAGCTCCTTTTTTCCATAGGGTATATGAGAGAAGAAGTATTTCATGAAGCGTGTGTGGCTATGCTTAATGAATGCCTCCCTCACTTTTGCTAAATCTTCACCTCTCAGGGTTTGTAGCTTGTTTAACACGTATTTTTGGCTCCCGAGCAGTTGAATGTTAAATCCTAAATATTGAAGTGTTTCCGCGATACGCAGAGCCTCTTTTGGCGGTGGCTGCTCAGTTATTTTCTGCATTCCAGCTTTCTCTGCGAACGGGTTGTATTTTGCCATTACAGCAAGCATCTCAACGTAGGGAGTGCCTGCTAAAGGCAGCGTTTCCTTCACAAGCTTGACACCTAAGCCCACGGTGCGGTATTTTGGATGAACAACCACCCGGCTGATAACGCTCAACTTCTCGTTCAGCTCCTTCATTGACATTTTTGGCAGGACCATGCGTCTTCCGAAGGTACTCGGTGCAGGATAACAATAGACAATAACGCCGCACAGTTCGTCTCCACGTTTGAGGCAGAAGATTTTGCGTGGTCCAGCTATTTTGTGGCTACGGTAGTGGAAGCCTGCAAGCTGACGCCAATCCTGAAATGTGCCTTCTATGACTTGCATTTCCTTAACGAGACTGCACTCTTTTGCTGGCTTGTTTGGATAATAGTTTATGGTTATTTCTTTTCCGAAGCGTTTGTGAATGTGGACACTTGGGTTTAGGTCCTGGAACAGATCAGTGTGGGTTGTTGCTGCCAAAAACGGCTTTGCCATTTTGCCTTGCGAGTTTCTGCAAGTTATATGCTACAATCTTAGCTGTGTCCCGGTCCAGGGTGGCTACGAACTCATCCGCTAACCAAAAGAAAGCCTCGGACTTAATCATTTTTGCGATTCTGTATCTATATTTCTGTCCGTCGCTGAGTTGCTCATAGGTGCGTAGGAATAGGACGGCATCGTTTAAGCCCACTCGGCTGAGGAGCTCTAAGCCTTCCTCGAGGGTTTTGCCGACTGTTTCGATTAGCGGCTTGCCCAACTCTGGGTGGATATCCGCGATGTTGATGGTGCTTAAACCCATGTCCTGCTTGATGTCCTTCTCTAAAGCCTTCAGCAGCACGCTTTTGCCTGAGCCCGAATCTCCGGTGATTAGAACGATGTCTTGGGGTCCAATTTTCAGCTCAACGTTGTCATAAACCACAAATTTTTCCCATTCATCTAAGCCTAAGCCAAAACTTTCAGCAACTTCTATCACTCTTTGAGTTGGCTCTGGGGCAGCGGTTTCATAGCTTATATCGATTATGAATTTGCCTGTTTCACGGTCAAACTTGCGAGCGTATTTTGTTATGTGGAAAAACTCTTTTTTACGCATTGTTTGGCACTTCTGTATAGGGAGTTCCTTTAGCAAGAAGGATGAATGCGATTGCAATCATGATTAGGCCGTAAAGTCCATGATTTTGTAGGACCATGTCAAAGCTTACTCCATAGGATACGATATGTTCGCCGAGTAAGGCGACGCCAGCACCGAAGAGAACATAGCCAAAGCGCTTCACCTTGTCCATGGTCTTATCTCCCCAGTTTGCGGTAGGCTGTTCCCCGCATCAGCGTGCCCATCTCCTCCCTCGTTTCAGCGAGGATGGTGGCTACTCGAGGAGGCTCAGCGATTAACGTTAGTCGGCTTTCAAACTCCCCTTCATCGTTCATCCAATGCTCCACAGATTGGATGCGGTAATTTGCGTCGATTCCCTCGTTTAGGCTGGTTACGTGGATCATTTCTCCGGCCACGATGCGTGGGTCACCGATCACCGTGACCCGTAGAAACTCCGCTGGGTCCTTGCGATATTTTAATTCGGCTTGGGCAACCTTGGCGCAGGCGTCGTCGCTTATCAATGTCTCATCTGTTATGGCGAGTTCTCTTACACCATATTTATCTTGGCTGGTCGCGTCTTCTGCGACCGCGCTCCATCGGCACTTGTCAAAGAATAGGTTATCGACCCAGAAGGCTCCAGTTCCCGCGCCTGAAAAGTGGCAGAAAATAACGACTTTTTTGATTTGTTCCCAATTAAAATCTTGCGTGTTGAATAGGCTGTGGGTCCATTCGTCGCTGTGCTTCCGACCGCACATAAATTGAAGAAGGTTCCATTCACCTAACCGAATTTTTACCTCGCGACGTACAATCATACCAGCGGTATCCTCGAGCTGAACGGTGATATCTCCGCAATAGGTGGTTTGCGCCTTAATTTGGAAGGTTAAGCTTGGATACTTGTTGCAGTTTACGATGTATCCTGTTGGGAGCGTAAGGATTGCACACCCATAGTAATCTGCTGTTGTAACATTGGTTTTGATGGAATATGACCCTTTAATTTTCTCGGTATTATCTAACGATACGGTGCCCGTTCCGGTTCCACTGGCCCAATCGTTTGTCCCGTCGTTGTTGATGTCAAGGGTTTCGGTCCACGCATCCCTATCAAGCGGAAGCGGCTTGCTGGCTTCACCGTAAACATAAAGCTTGTTGCGGACACGCTCGATGGCTTTTTCATATTCCACGAGCGTTATTAGGTCGGTTAAATCCACGGCGCTCGTGTATTTGCTTTTGTAGAAGAATTTTAGGTCGCCTTCTTCGCACTTAAAATCATAACCGATCACGTTAGATGCGTTTTTTGCGGTCTCCGCAATATACTTGATGATCTCCCAGGCAGGCTTGTTTTCATATTCCTCCTCCGCATACGTGCTACTTGTGGATTCAACACCTATGCCTTCTAATAGCGTAAAATTTGATAAGACATCTTTCACGATTGTAGAGCCCTCTTGGTTCACATACCGCTTGGTAACCAGCCTGTTGAATAACTCGGCTCCTAAATCCCGACCTTTTAGCCTCAGATAATGTTGCAATCCTCGTAGTGTGGCTTCTGCAATTTTGCTAATGGACTCGATTCTGCCCTTGAAAACCTTGTAATACGGGTCGCTTCCCTGTGTCATCGCCACCTCAATTAGGTCTCCTACGCTGATTTGATCAGTATATTTCGCCTCAAAGTTTTGGAGCAAGCAATTCACTGAGCCCACCTCCTCGGCTACAGCTAAGTAAACAGTTGCCTCTATAACGTCGAAATCATCGGAGGGCCTAAGCAGGGTTTTCTCGCAGATCTTCACGTAATCAAATTTGACGAGGTTGCCAGCGGCACCTTCAACTAAAAGAACGATTTGGTCAATATCCCCAAGATAGGGAGGAGTTGCCACACCATCGTTTTGCAGATCAACAGTTTTGATTCCGGTATCCGTAAACTCCTTGGAGGCTTTTATGGCTCCAGAAAGCTTGGCTTCGAGCCTCCATTTTGTCCCCGTTAAGTCAGTAGCCTTTACAACCGCATAGCGATATGTGGTGGTGTTGAAGTTCCAGTCTCTCGATATGGATGCTTGAGTTTGACCCGTAGCGATGGATAACGTTCCAATCTTTCCGTCGGTGGATAGGCTGCCTCCCTCAGCCCCCAACGTCCACTTAGTCGGGTTAAAAACATCGTCGAAATGCTTGACTCCTCGAGAGATCTCCACTCGGCAATATGGATATCCACTAACCACCTCAAGCCCTCCTATGGCTCCAGAGGGAAAGAACACAAAGATGGCAGCCTTGTGGAAGATCATTGTTCATCGCCGTTCACACTCGTTAATAATAGCCTCCACGCCTTGTGATCCGCTCGTATTGTTCCTCTTCGACTCTTCTGGCTCCGGCTCTTTCACGATACCGCAAGGATTCGTTATATTCCATCTGAGCCTCTGCTGCGTCTCGGGTCGTGGAAGCTAACCAAGCCATGTACGCCGCAGTTGCAACGATCAAGCCTACACCAAGCGTTAGCAAAGCGATTTTCATGGGCTAAGGCAGCGTTGAAAACCCATGTTACTTTCGCAGAAATCATCGTAGCCACAGTGTAAACTTTCTGGGCTGCGGCTACACCCCAAGTTGTCCGTAAGAACATGCCAAAAACGGTTATAAGGTAGCCTGTGCTGGCGATGACCCTTGATTGTTCGTCTGATAGCAACCCGAATTGTCGGCCTAAATGGGCGATCACAGAGGTGGTGGCTCCTAAGCCAGAAACAGCAGCGCCCATGGATCGTACTCTCGCAGCCATGCTTTCAGCGTCAGCGCTGACACGGGCAAATTCATGTGAAGCTCGATTCACGGCTCTTATGGTTATAGCTATCTCTTGGAAGCTCATGTTGTGCTTGCCTCTCTGATGGCCCACTCTAATCCTTGCCTAACGATTTCCGCCAATCTGGGCAAGTGCAATTGAATGGCTTCGGTGAGGAAGTAGAATCCCCGCATGTATCGACTTCCAAGCTCGACCCAGTAGGCGTAGGGAGCTGTGGCCCCAACTTTAAGGGTCCAGTCCTCGATTTTGGAGTAGATGCTGTCCCGGAGCCTACCCGTCCTCACCGGGCAAAGTCGGCGTGCTGTCATGTGGATGTCCTCTCCTAACCTACGCAGTTTCCAGCGAATTTGACGCTGCATGTAAACGTTCACGTTGTTCATTTTTCGCTCAAACTCTTCGATGCCATCCACACGCAACTCAACTTCAATAGACATGTTTCCGAGCCTCTCTTTCCGCCTTTTTCATTTCCTCCTCGTTTTGGCGATCAATCTCGTTGAGGATGACAATGCACGTTTCCACGAACTTTGCTGGTTGCCGATCGAGCTGCGTCTTTGTCCAACCCATCTCCTTACAAATTCTAAATTCCAGCAGGCTCGGATGAGGACGCCCCCTTCTCATCGCCCTGACCAGTTTTTTGTTTCCTCCAGTGTTAAGCCGCAGAGCTTGTTGACGATGCCGCTGAGAAATTCTCCGAGTTCGATTGGAATGCCGTCTTCCTCACTCATCAATTTCTCGAGGGTGATCGGCTTGTGTGGTGGCTGCTCTTTTAGGCTCGCCCAAACGGTTTCCGCTTGAATGGCAACGAGGTCGCTGCTGATCACCTGACCTGTTACCGGATGATACTTCGTGTATTTTGTGATGATGCGACTACGTTTAGCCCAGCTGATCTCTTGAAACACGTATCTCCCAGCGTATTCCTTGCCAAATCGATCGTTAAGCTCCACAACTTCGATCCTCATTTGATCACCCGCTTAGGTTATCGTTAGCGTTTTTGCTTCCCACTCCAAGTTTTGAGCCACAGTGTCCTCGATGGGTGTTGGGAGTCGGCTGGTTTTCCACTTGCAATTGTTAAAGGCAAAGGTTCTTGTTCCTATACCGAATTTTAGTGCAAACTCGGTGTCAGAGAGAATGTCGTTTAATTCTGTCATGGATTCAAAGTCAGCTCGCACCGACCCTTGCAGAACTTGATGTCTCTCTGGCAGGCTCTTGATTAAGTATGATGTTGCGGATCGGATTACAGCTTGACGCTTAAGGTTGTTGATGATTTCAAAGCTGAAGTCAGTAAAGCGATCGATGGTTGTGGCGTCCTTTGTAACCGAGCAGTCGCTTCCTGTTAATGGATTTGCCGATGGCTCTGTTTCGTAGCTGTCCCCAATCTTTGCAGTTCCCACTGCTAAATCTTGTCCAATTAGATCAGCCGCGACTTTTACGGGATCCTCAAGGGAAATATCCACCTTCAATCGATCGATCTTGCAGCCCTTATGATTCAGCGAAATAATGCCAGCAGCTTTCTCATAATAAACCTCGATGCTCATTGACTTTAGCGATATAACATAGTCGAAGAAAGTCCAGTTCTGGGGAATAAACACCATCCTGAGATCAACGTGTCTCAAGCCCCTACGAATGGCTCTAACGCTACGGGATCCTATTCCTCGTATCACGATATTTCTTGGGTCCAGCGCTGGCTCCGCCTCTTTAATGATGCCGATCCACTTCATGGCTGGCTGTCCCGTTCCAGACGGTGTAACGCCGTACTGAGCCTCCTCCACAAAGTAGGCTCTCGCTTCCTCCCCGACAAAAACCGACGATGCCACTCTTTCTCATGCCTCCTCTCAAGTCTTTACATACCGATGCGTCACAACCGTGACTTCCACTTTCCAGTAAGCCAGCTTGGCGTTTACGTCCTCAGTTTCCATAACTGATCGAATATCCACAAAGCTAAGGCCTCCACCCGGATTCTTCCTATTGGCGCGAATGATGCGTTCAATTTCGCAACGTATCTTCCAACGCATCTCCTTGCCCGTTATGCCAGCCTTGTCGATGCTCCAGCCGATGATGCGATATCGGTCGGCATAGCGAACCCAGGAGCCACCTATGTTCAGCTTCTCCATGGAGCCTTCCGTTAAGCCGACCGTGATCTGAGCGTCAAAATCCTTGAACAGCTGGCTGTTGAACCATTCTTGGCTGACATGAACCGTGACAGGGGTTGTGCCGTCATCCTTTGTGAGGCTGAAGTTGTTTTTGATAAGGTTCATGAGAGTTGTTTTAGGGTCTTCAACACTCATTCTTCCCACCACCATAAGCTTGCGAATAGAGTCAGCCACGCGAGTAGAAGCCCGATCCCTCCAGCGATCATTGTTATATCCCATGCTCGTTGTAGCGGCATGAAAACGGTCCCGTAGGTCCATGGAAAGCCAAACTGTATGATGAACAGGTCCATTGGCGAGTTAACTTCTGGACAAGCAATAACATCCCGCATGAGGTCAAGTTGCCAACATGCTAAGACATAAGATACAACTAAGAGAGCGAAAGAAAACGCAACCCCGACAATATTCCAAGAATGCTTCTTCACAAAATCACGCTCCTGCAAGGATACATGTGGCGCTCGTGACAAGCAGGTAGCCTCGGGCCATAGGGCTGGCAAAGGCTCTGCCATCAGGGGCCACCCGATCTGCCACGGCTCCGTTTGATAATGAAGCCCAACGCATGAACCTAACAGCTTGATTGATCCATCGGTTGTATCGGGTTGAGTCTACCTTTTCCAATGCTATCTTCAACAGAGCCGTTAGGTGTGGATACTCGTCTAAGCTGTCTTTCTCGTCCCATGTGGGGTTGTAGAGGTAGCCTCCCCAGCGTCCACGATTCAAGGCCATGGTTCGGTCCAAGGCATCCTTAAGGTTTGGTTCATGCAAAACGTAGAAGAGGTAGTCGTCGGTGTAGGCATCACCTTGAGAGCCAGCTAACCATAGGGAATCGAGGTGGACATGGTCGGTCCAGCTTGGGAAAACGATATCTGCTGTGGTTTCGCTGCTTACAATCCTGGAGACTTCGGTCCAATCAGTGGTGGCAGCAGTAACATCTAAGACTGTCACTATGCTCTCTTGGGTATGATCGGAGTTGTGGAAGACTATCCGGAGGCGGTAGGTCCCGCTTGTGAAAGAGGGAACATGATAAAAAATTCTAAGTTGGTATCGGTGGGTTAGGCGGATTGGAACGCCATAGCAGTATGCTCCGGGCTTCTGGCCCTCCGCCAACACAACTGAAAGCTTGCTACTTTTTGCTCCCCAATGCTTGTAGGTTGTGTCCATTACTGAATAGTTTTGATACCAATTGGCGAAGTCGTTTTCAAAGCCGCTGTTCAGGATCATGCCGTTAAGCTTCAGCCCAGCAGCCACCATGTCATCCCATGTCTTGGCTGCCCAAGCATACAGAGCTTGGGTGAAGGTGAGCAGCTGCTTAAACGTGACCCAGGTGATCTCGCCAGTATTTGGGTCCCTCTTGGCGTTGCTTTTTTCACCCAGTGGATACTCTGTCTGATAATAAAAGTCGCCTTGACGCCAAAGGTAAAGGTCGATTCCCTGAATTAAAAGCTCAGCATAACGTTTCATGGAGTTGCCGTTAATGTCGGTTACGTCCTCTCCGTAGGCATCTAATCCCTTGAGCAAACACAAGATGATTTCAGCCATGTCCGCGGTGAAGGCAAGCTGCTCCTTCACGCCATCAATCACTTGGTTGTAGGCAAAGCTGGCGTAGTCGGTGATCACCCACTCGAGGCTTTTGAGGAAAGCTGCAGCCTCATGCTTTCCACCCCAGAAGCTTGCGGACAAACTGCTTGGTCTCTTCCTTCACGCGGTTGTAATCGTCTTGACAGAGGTGCATGATTTCAGGCAGAGGAACAGCCACAAAATATCGAATGCGACCCTCAGCCCTACCGCAGACATAGCATTGCCTCAGCTCAGGCAGAGGCTTAAACTTACCTTTACTCATCTTCAGCCTCCCTCGCCCTCTCTTGCTTTTCGATTTCTTCAATCCTCAAACGCACAGCTTCGGAAACAAACTCAGCGATGGTTCTGTAGGTTCCAAGCCTGTGGATGAGCTGCTCCACGCGTTCAACAAGCTCCTCCCTTAGCGAGACGCCTCTATAGTTTCCAGCGGGCATAAATACCCCACGCAAACTTTACTTATGTGGTATTTATGTGGTTAAAAATTTAAGGATTGTGGCTTCAACAAAATTAAAAATACGGCTGAGAGAAGCGAAAATTTATTAAGGCTTGACTAATGCATGTATAAGGTAAAGGTAAGGTATATGCCAGTAAACAAATATCGAGGAGTAAGCCTCCAAAGGGAACTCTTAGACGAAATCGAATACTACATAAGAGAGCATCCTGAAGCCGGCTACAAAAGCCTGGCAGACTTCGTGACAGAGGCCGTTAGAAAAAGATGCGAGGAACTCCAGATTCTTGGGCCAAAACCTATCGTTCACCCGGTCCTTGAGCACTTTAACGTCTACGAAGACCATGTTACGATCATCGACCGCAAGAGGGAAAGACTTGTCGATGTTTACTTCCGCAACAACTTCGTGTACTGCCAACTATGCGGAGAACGAAACTGCGAACACGTAAAGTACGCCATACAAATTCCAAAAGTGCAAAGAGTACTGGAAGAAAGGGGCTTAACAGTTAAGCCAAACGGAAGAATCGAACCTAAAACAGTCCTCTACTAAAAAGAATCTGTAATCGGTGGTTGGCGTGAGCAGAACCATAGCGCACGCTTAAAGCTTTAGGCTTGGGGAGAAGACGTATGAATCTTGAGGAGGTAAAAGAGATCCTTGCAAGGCATAGGGGAAAATTGAAGGAAAAGTTCAAGGTGAAAGAGATTGGTATTTTTGGCTCCTACGTAAAGGGGGAGCAGAAGGAAGTAAGCGATCTGGATATATTGGTTGAGTTTGAGGAGGATGCAAAGTTAAGCTTGCT